>Ga0268293_106_pt1 | contig 396093 bp, 378 predicted proteins | sample MetcoculturR22M_FD_191344 | JGI IMG/M metagenome (GOLD analysis project Ga0268293, IMG submission 191344) | Soil microbial communities from Anza Borrego Desert, Southern California, United States - Methanotrophic co-culture R2.2-M | ecosystem: Environmental > Terrestrial > Soil > Desert | place... | reverse complement strand
GCCTGCCGTCGGAGTTCGCGGCGGACGCGAAGCTTTACATCAACCGGCTGTCGATCCGTGACGTTCGCAAGCTGAAGGACAACAACGGGCAGTACCTCTGGCAGCCCGGCCTCGTCCTCGGCCAGCCGGCGACCATCAACCAGGCGCCGGTCGCTGAGATCCCGGGCATGCCGACCGTCGCCGCGGGCAACATCGTCGCGCTCTACGGCGACATGCCCCAGACCTATCTGGTGGTCGACCGGATCGGCGTGAACGTCCTGCGCGATCCGTTCACCAACAAGCCCTTCGTCCACTTCTACACGACGAAGCGCGTCGGTGGCGGCGTCTTCAATCCTGAGCCCATGAAGGCCCTCAAGGTCGCGGCGAACGCCTGAGCCTGGGGCTTACCGCGTCCACTGGGCGCGCTGGGCGGCGCGCCTCCCGCGCGCCGCTCCTCTGTTCACCTTCCAGCAGCTGGAGGCCGACATGGCCGTCACGAAGACCAAGGCGGACGAAAAGCCCGCCGGGAACGCCGGCGACGCGCCGGCAAACATCTCCGCTGCGTCCGAGTTCTCGACCTCCGGGGCGCCGCGCCAGGTGACCGAATTCGACCCCTCGCATCCGGCCGTGGACGACAACCCGCGGAAGGACACGACGCTTCTCCAGAACCGGGTCGACTTCAACGATCCGACGCTGAGCGAGCACGAGGCGGTGGCCAGGAACATGGCCGATCAGGGCTCCGGCGACATCGCCAAGGCCCCGGACGCCGGCAAGTAGGCGCAGCCGAGATGCTCACCGTCGTCACGCCTGCAGCTTCGCGGAGGCTGACGACGGTTGAGCACGTGCGCGCAGATCTCGGTCTCGACGCGGCCTCTCCGACGGCCGAGCAGATCGAGCGGTTCATCGATCAGGCGTCGGCGGCGGCGGCACGGTTCTGCCGGCGCACCTTCGCGCGCGAAACCGTCCTGCAGACCGTCCGAGGCTGCGACCTGAGGCGCGGGGTGATCCTCGAGCGCGGCCCGGTGGCGTCAATCGCCTCCGTCACATGGAACGGCGGCGCGCTCTCCCCCGCCGAGTTCGAGGTCGATCGGGGCGTGGTGCACCGCCTGAGCGCCTCCGGCGAGCGCTTCGCCTGGTGGGGCTCGTCGCTTGCGGTCCAGTATGTCGCGGGCTTCGTCCTGCCGGGTGAGAACGGGGCCGATCTGCCGGCCGATGTGGAGCGCGCGGCCATCCTGCTTGTCGGAGCGGCGTTTTCGACTCAGAGCCGCGATCCTCTCGTGAAGAGCGAGGATGTCGACGGTCTCGGATCGATCTCCTTCTGGGTTCCGGGCTCCAGGAGCATGCTGGCCTCGCCGGAGGCCGAGCAGCTGCTGAAGCCGTACCGTCTGTCGCGGGTTCGCTGATGACGCCAGCTCAGGCCCGCGCGATGTATCGCCGCCGGATCGGGGCCCATGGCGGCCTCGTCACGCTGCGACGTGGCTCGGGTGAGGGCGCTCCGGAGGTCACCTTCAAGGCTTGGATCACCGGCTACGCGGCGCAGGAGATGTTCGGTGACGTCCTGCAGGGCGACAGCAAGGTGATCCTCCTCGCCGAGGATCTCGCCGCGTTCCCGCTGCCGATCAAGACGCGGTCTACGGACGCGATCTGGTCGAACGGCCGGAAGATGACGGTTCAGGCGGTGGACGAACAGACCCGGCGCGTCGCCGGCGAGCTGATCGCCTATGAGCTCAGGGTTCGCGGGTGAGCGTCCGCACGCGGGTCGACGCGATCGACCTGGAGCTGCGCGCGATCGTGGACGAGGAGCTTTCGCCGGAGGCTCAGAGCGCGCAGGTCGCGGCGTTCGCCCGCGAACAGCTCGCGGAGGCGCAGGAGGTAAACCGCCAGGCGCTCGGCCGCGTGCCGGACCATGTGACGATCGTCGACGGCAGGCGCGACGCACCAATCGGCGCCGTGAAGCCCGACGGCGTCATCGTGTTCGCGTTCGAGCTGCTGGACGATCTGTTCTCGTGGATTGCCGAGCAGCTGGTGAAGCACGCGCCGGTGCTGACCGGAGCCTACCAGGAGAGCTTCGTGTTCCTGGCCGACGGCGTGCCGGTTCCGGCCGGAGCGATCGCGCCGGCGGCGGAGGAGTACGTGTTCCTGTCGCCGCTGCCCTACGCGCGGAAGATCGAGCGAGGCCTGTCGGCGCAGGCGCCGGACGGCGTGTTTCAGGTGGTCGCAGACCTCGCCAAGCGCCGGTTCGGCAACATGGCGCATATCCGCTTCAGTTATCGGGCGTTCGGCGGCGAGGGCTTCGTCGCGTACGCGCCCGCCCCGCGGCTCACCGCCCGAAATCGGAAAGGGCAGTTCGCTTCCGACGGAAGGGATCGAACGGCGCAGCGGCGCGAGCGCGACCTGCGGCGGCCCGCGATCGTCATCGTTCCGCGAGGCTGACCATGGCCCATGCGAGCGTGATCGCCGCCGTTCAGACGCGGCTCGAAACCTATTGGCAGGGCAAGGCCGGCCGGCCGCTCATCCTCGAGCCGAACAAGGACGGCGATGCGCCGGGAGACGGCGCGCCCTGGATGCGTTTGCAGTTCCCGGCCGCGAGCGAGCGCCGGCCCATCGTCAACCGCCGGCTCTACCGCGAGGAGGGCGGCTTCCGGATCGTCATCGCCGTCGAGATCGGCGAGGGGCTCGTTAAGGCCCCCGCCTGGGCGGCGGCGATGAAGGATCTGTTCCGGGACCGCAAGTTCTCCGGCGTCCGCACCTTCGCGCCCGGCGACATCTATGTCGGCGACGAGAATGACGAGGGCAATTACTTCGTGACCGCCCTCGTCGTGCCCTACGCGTACACCTTCATCGGCTGAGGAAGACAGATGGCCCGCTACACCAACACCACGAACCATCCACTCGACTTCATCGTCGGCGGCACGCCCGCAAAGCCCGCGCTCGCCTCTTTCAAGCCCGGCGAGACCAAGGACGCCGAGCTCAATGTCGATCATCCGGCCGTGAAGGGCGCGTTGCAGACCGGCGCGCTGCTTGCGGCCGACGCGACCGCGCGTCGAGCGGCCAAAAAAGCCGTCGAGAGCGAGGCTCCAGCAGCTTCCTGACGGCACCGTCGTCAGGCGCCCGACCCGACCCTTGGGCAAGGTCGTCCGCCAGCGCCGTGATGGCGTCGGCCGTCCCTCAGATGGAGCCCGCAGATGAGCGGTGATCTCGTTACTGCGACCGACGCCCGAATCTACATCGGGCCGGTCGTTTCTCCCGACACGGAGACGTCGTCCGAGTTCGCGGCGCTCACCTATGCCGAGATCGACATGGTCGAGGACATGGGCGAGTTCGGCGACGAGGAGGAGATCGTCACCGGCAAGACCCTGAAGGACGGCCGCGTCCGTAAGGCGAAGGGCGCGGCCGACGCCGGCATGCTGGCGCTGGTGTGCTTCCACGACCCGCTCGACGCCGGCCAGGCGGCGCTGATCGCCGCCTCGAAGACGAAGAAGAACTTCGCCTTCAAGATCGTCCTGCCCGACGCCCCCGACGACACCTATTCGAACACTACGATCTACTTCCGCGCGCTCGTGTCGTCGCGTCGGCTGCGCGTCGGTCAGAACGACAACCTCATTCGCCGGACCTACTCGCTCGCCATTAACTCCGCGCTCGCGGAGGCGCTGGCGGCGCTCTTGACCCCCTGATCGCGGTCCGCATGGGGCGGGCCGCTTTAATCGAAGGCTGAAGACATGAAGCTGTCCGCCCTCAAGATCGACGCCGAGAAGCTCGAGCAGGGCGCCTGGGTCGGGGACATCCCCGAGCTCGAAGGCGTCCGGTTCAAGGTCCGCGGCCTCGGCAACACCGACTACAAGCGCCTGCAGAACCGCCTGATCATGGCGATCCCGCGCAAGAACCGGCGCAACGGCCTGAGCGTCGAGGATCAGACCCGGATCGAGAGCCGGTGCGTGGTCGACACGATCCTGCTCGACTGGGACGGCCTGGAGGACGATGACGGCCGGGCGACGCCCTTCAGCAAGGAGCTCGCCGCCGATCTGCTCGCCGATCCGGACATGGCGCGGCTGCGCGAGGGCATCCTCTACGCGGCGGCGATCGTGGCCGAGCAGGACGCTGAGGACGAAGAGGCCGTTGAGGGAAACTCCGCGACTGCCTCCGCTGGCAGCTGAAATGGGGCGGCGAGCAGAAGGCGATCGCCAAGCTTGAAAGGAAGGGCCGGCCGCTTCCAGCCGACTACCTCGACAAGCCTGAGCTGTGGGAGGAGTCCTCGTTCTTCTTCGAGGCCTTCTTCCGGCTCAGCGGCGGCCGGCCGATGGGGATGGACGAGGGCGCTATCCCCTTCGAGGCGATCGAGCGGTTCGCCGCTCGCGCGGGTATCGTGGAGGTTGAGGAGTTCGACAGGTTCGAGCGCCTCATTCGGTCGATGGACGATGAATACCGCGCCCGGCGCCGGCCCAAGGGCAAGGGCGAGGCCGGCAATACGGTTTCGATGAAGGACGGCGGCGGCGTGCTGGCGCTGCTGCAGAGGATCGCCGGGAAGGCGGAGGGGTGACTCTCCCGCCGTTCCAGTGCGTGAGATCACCATAGGGCGTTTGACATGGCGACACTCACGGCGATCCGTGAGCTGACGGTGCGCGGCCGCTCGGTCGGGCTCGACAAGCTCCGGTCCGACCTTGCGGCTGTCAAGGCGGAGCATCTTGGGCTGGCGCAGGCAGCCGGCCGGGCTGGGTCCGCGACCGATGCCGCGAGCCGACAGCAGGATGCGGCGCAGACCCGCTGGGCGAAGCAGCAGTCGCGCGTCGACGCGGTCGCCAAGGCCTATCTGCGGTTCGAGCAGGATCTGCAGCGTGCAGTCCGGGCGATCGACAACGGTACGATCTCGGCCGACGCCGCCGCGCGTGAGATCGAACGCATGCAGCGCGCGCTCGAGGCGGCCGGCGCGGTCAACCTGCCGGCGCTCGATCAATCCGGGCTGCACGCCTCCCTTGGCGTCATGGTGGACGATGTGCGCGGCGCGGCTCGCGAGAGCGCCGCGGCGTTTGAGGCCGAGTTCGCCCGCCTGGACGACATCGCGCGTCAGCGTGCAGAGGCGTCGGGCCGGGCGTTCCGGGAGGCGTTCGAGCGATCGGTCGGGATCGGCGCGCCATCGGCCGTGTCGGGCGGAGCAACCTATTCGGCGTTGGAGGAACAGGCCCGGCGACAGGAGGAGATCGAGCAGGCGCGGCTCGCGCAGGCGGCGGCCGGCGCGCAGCAGGGGATCAACGACTCGTTCGGCATCGGCCGCGCGGCGCCTTCGGCGCGCGCTTCCGCCGAGGTGTTCGAGCAGGCGGCCGGCGCCGAAGAGGAGATGGCCGCAAAGGCGGCAGCGCTGCGGGCGCAGATTGACCCGCTGACCGCCGCCACGAACCGGCTCAATGCAGAGCTCGACGAATACCGGGCGATGGCGGCGGCCGGCGCGATCTCCTCTGCAGAGTTCGAGGCAGCCGCTGGCCTTGCCCAGCGCCGTTTCGGTATGACCGCGAAGGCGATCGAGGCGTCCGGCAAGGTGGCCGGCTTCACCGGCTTTCAGCTGCAGAACCTGGGCTTCCAGCTCAACGACGCCGCCACCATGGCGTTGTCGGGCGCTTCGGCCTTCCAGATTCTCGCGACGCAGGGCGGCCAGGTCTGGCAGGTCCTCGCCATGGCTGAGGGCGGAGCGGCGGCCGGGCTGAAGTCGCTTGGGGCGACCTTGCTCGGCTTCGTGACGCCGATGGGCGTGGCCATCGCGCTGATCATGGCGCTGGTGGTCGCGGTCGCGGCCGCGACGGTGTCGTTCCGCAGCGCGCAGCGCGAGGCGCGGTCGACCGCTGACGGTTTTGGCCGCTTCGCGCAGATGTCGGGTGAGCAACTGCTCTCGCTCGCCGACAGCGCCGCACAGGCGAACGGGTTGACGCGGGGCGTCGCGCGCGAACTCGCCAACGCTTACGCGAACACCGGGAAGATCGGCGGCGAAGCGCTGTCGGGTCTCATCGGGATTACGAAGGACTATGCCGCAACCACGGGGCAGGGGCTCGACGCCGCGCGCGACGATCTCGCCCGACTGTTTTCGGATCCCGCCAAAGGCGCGCAGGAGCTCACCGACAAGCTCGGCGCCTTCGACGACCGGACGCTGCGCCTGATCTCGACGCTTTCCGCTGCGGGAGAGCGCACAAGGGCGCAGCAGGTCATGCTCGATGCGCTGGAGGATTCGCTCGTCAAGTCGTCCGAGCGAGTGACAGGGCTTGCTCGCGCCTGGGACCTGCTGAAGAACGCGATCAGCGGCGTCTATGACGCGCTCGGCAGGTTTGGCTCGAGCTTCGTCGACAGCTTCACGGGCGCGAAGACGGCGGAGCAGGAACTGCGCGAGATCCAGGAGGCGCAGGCGCAGCGCCGCGGAATCCTTGAGGGGCCGAGCGGCTCCTCCTACGGCCCCGACAGCTATCTGCGGCGGGACTACGAGAACGCCGATCGCCGCGAGCGCGAGCTTCGCGAGCAGATGGATCGAGAGCGGAGGATGCGCGCGCAGGCGGATGCGAACCGGCGGGGCACCGAAGCCGGAGAGACGGCTCGCTCGCTGCTGCCGGAGAGCGGCCGGCTCGACGATCTGCGCGCCAGGCAGAAGCAGCTGACGGACGCCCTCAACGATCCCGATGTCGCGAAGGGCGCGGCCGACATAGATCAGTGGCGCGCGGCGCTCGACCGGGTGAACGCCGCGATCGACAGCTATCTCGGGCCGGCCGAGAAGGCGCGGCGGCTGCGCGAGCTCGACCTTCGGGCGATCGAGGCGCGGACGCCGGCGCAGCGCGCCGAGATCGAGGCCGAGCGCGCCCGCGTGGAAGCCGCCGGAGACGTCGAGCGCTCTCTCTATGCAGAGGCTGAGGCCAAAGCGGCCGCGGCGCGCGTCTATGCGGAGAGCAATCGTGCCATTCAGGAGGCGGAGCTCGAGCGTGCGGTGTCCTCCGACGAGCGGCGCGCCTCGGCCGCGTTCGAGCTTCAGTCGATCGGTCGCACCGCGCAGGAGACCGACCGGCTTCGCTTCGTGATGGAGCAGACCAACCAGCTGCGCCGCGAAGCCTATCAGCTCACCGGCGATCGGCACGCGTTCGACGACCGGATCGCGGCGATTGAGGAAGAGGCCGACGCGCTCGCGAAGCTCGCGCAGGCGCAGCGCCAGGCGTCGCTCGCGCAAAAGCTCGCGGACGATCGCCGGCGCAGCTTCATGTCCGAGGGTGAGGCCAGCATCGATCGCCAACTGACGGACGCAGGGCTGCTGCTGAACGGGCAACCGACCGAGGCCGGGCGCGAGCTCGTCGACTACAAGGGCGCGCGCGTCGCGGCGGCAGAGGCCTACGCCGACGTCATGCGGATCAACGACGCGTTGAAGGAGGTCAAGGAGACCGGCCGCGGCGCTTGGGACGCGATCGGTGAAGGCCTGTCGAGCGGGCAGGGCCTCGGCAAGTCGCTCGCGGCAGGCGGACGGAAGCTGTTGTCGGATCTGGGCAAGAAGAGCTGGGACAATCTCTACGACAACGCCTGGTCCATGGCCGGGGAGGCGTTCCCGGAGCTGAAGAGCCTCGGGCTCGGCGGCAAGCCGGACGGCTCGGCGGCGCGCCCCTTCCATGTGGTGATGGGCGCAGGCGGCGGCATCTCGGACGTAATCGCGAAGGGTCTCGGCGCCGGCGGCGACGTCACGCGCGCGCCTCTGGGACCGATCGCAAACGACAACGCCGCGAATGCCCGCGTCGCCCAGGCCTTCGGCGTCTTCAATCCGAACGCGGCCGCGCAGGCGATCAAGGACATCGAATCGTCCGGCGGGAACTACGGCGCGCTCGGCCCGCTCACGCGGACCGGCGACCGCGCCTATGGCGCCTACCAGATCATGGGGGCGAACATCGGTCCGTGGTCGGAACGCTACCTCGGCAGGCGGCTCACGCCGCAGGCCTTCCTTGCGGACCGCGAGGCGCAGGATTCGATTTTCCAGGGCGAGTTCGGGCGGCTTTCGGCCAAATACGGGCCGGAAGGCGCGTCCCGGGCGTGGTTCGCCGGCGAGGGCGGCATGTGGAAGCCTGGCGCGACGGACGTCGTCGGAACGAGCGTCGGCGGCTACGGCTCCCGGTTCGGGCAGCTTTATGGCCAGTATGCAGGCGCTGGCTCGGCGGCTTTCGGTCCGCAGTTCGCTCCGGTCCCGGCAGCGCCGCAGCTCACGGCGGCGACAGAGTCTCTGTCGACGTTCACGCAGAACGCGCAGCAGGCGACCGCCGGGCTTGGCGGACTAGGCCAGACCGCGACCGGCCTCGGCGGCGTCTTCCAGACCTTGCTCGGCGGTCTCGGCGGCGCCCCGAGCGCGGGAGGGACGGGGGTCGGCCTCGGCGCGTTCGGCTCGATCCTCGGCATCGGCCTCAAACTCTTCGGCTTCGATGACGGCGGCTACACCGGCGCCGCCGGACGCGGCCAGGTGGCCGGCGTGGTTCATGGGCAGGAGTTCGTCGTGAACGCGGCGGCGACGTCGCAGCACCGCGGTCTGCTCGAGGCTATCAATGACGGCCGCCTGCCGGGCTTCGCCGAGGGCGGCTATGTCGGCAACGACAACTATCCGGCCGCCGGCAACGACAATGGCTGGTCGCGCGTTCGCGCCATCCCGGCGCCGCCTCCGCCGCCGCAAGGTTTTGGCGGCGGCGAGCTGACGATCCGGGTCGAGACGAACGACAAGGCGTTCAGCGCCAAGATCGCTAAGACCTCGCTGCCGATCGCGCGGCGGGAGAGCGCCCATTCCGGGGCGCAGGCGGTGGACGTCACGCGCAAGAACTACGGCGCGATCCGCGCCCGCGAACAGCGCCACGGGCACACCAACTGATGCTGCCGTCGAGCTACTACCCGATCGACCTGTTCGATTGCGAGAAGATGGACTGGCAGGTGGTGGGCGGCGCGGTCGAGGGCGCGCGCTCGCTCGCCGCTGACACGCCGGATCGCCTGCCGCTCGGCCGCGGCGGCCTGTGGAAGTGCGAGATGTCGAGCGTCTTTCTTGAGACGCCGGAGGAGTATTCGGCCTGGCGCGCGATCCGGGCGAGCCTGCGCAACGGCGTCGGCCGGATCGTTGTTCCGATGCTGCGGCGGCCATGGTTCGCGCAGCCGGGCCCGTCGGCCCCCGTCCCGCACAGCGACGACAGCACGTTCGACGACGGCTCTGGCTATATGGGGCTGGCGATCGCGGCCGAGCTCGTCGCCCACGCCGCGCACGCCGCCACTACGATCCGCGCGAAGGTGGCGGGCGCCGAGCCATTCATCGGGGCGGAGCCCTTCACGATCGTTCACCCGAACGCCCGCGAGCGGCTCTATGAGGTCTCGGGGATCACCGAGGCGACGCCGATCGATGGCGGCTTCGTCTACAGCCTGGAGATCAACCCGCCGCTGCGCGAGGCCGCTGTGGGCGGGACGGTCATCGACTTCGACACGCCGCGCTGCGCCATGCGGCTGACGGACTCGAACGGCATGAACTACGAGGAGGAGATCGTCTCCTTTCCCTCGGTCTCCTTCATCGAGGATCTGCGCGCGCTGATGGGCGACGACGCGTGAGACTGCCGCCCGATCCTCCCGTTGATTACGGGCTGGAGCGCGCCGGCGGCATGGATGCGTTGATGCGCGTGCGCTGGGCGGACGGGTCGCTGTCGCGGCTCACGACGTCGCTGATCGGCGTCGAGATCCCGGCCGACCATATCGAGGACGAGCCGAACGCCTTCTATGACGGCTTCCCGGGCATCGCCACGCTGCCCGCGCTGAAGCAGGTGATCAACGGGCTGTCCGACAGCGTTGAGTTCGGCCTGCCGGGCATCTCCGGCGCGATCGCGCAGATGTTCGACCTCGAGGCCGACCTTGCCGAAGGGGCTGAGTTCTGCGTCGGCAAGGTCTTCTATGACGAGGCGCTGCAGCTGATCGGCGCCGCCCGTTGGGTGTGGATCGGGCAGGGCGGCGTGTTCGGGCTCAACCGCTCCGGCGGCGCGATGCGCGACGGCATGCTCTCCGACGCGAGCTACGCGGTGAGCCTCGAAGTCGGCACGGAGCAGATCATCCGTGCCGGCGCGCAGCTGCAGTCCTGGTCGGACGCGCAGATCCGCCAGCTGCATCCCGACGACGCCATCGGCGAACGCACCAGCCTGCTTACGCAGGGCGGTCGGAAGACCTGGCCTAAGTTCTGATGACCCCGGATCGCGCCGACCGCCTCGCCCTCTATCTGGACGAGGCGGAGGCAGACGCGCGCTTTTGGGAGCGCAGCCACTGTCTCCTGTTCCTCGCACGCTGGGCGGCGCTCGAGCGGCCGGCCTTCGATCTCGCCCGCTATCTCGGCCGCTGCGCCGGTCCGGTCTCCGCGGCGCGCATCCTCAAGGCTGAGGGCGGCGTGGACGCCTTCGTAAGCCACGAGGCGGCGCGGAACGGGCTCTCGCCAATCGAGCCGGCCGCGGCCGCGCTCGGCGACATCGGCCTGATCCGCGTACCGCGCGGAAAGAAGCCCGGGCATCTCACCTTCGGGTGCATCCGGACCGGTCAGAGCTGGGCGGTACGCGCCGCCGACGGCCTGGTGCGTCTGCATGTCGAGAGGATCCGCGTGCAGCCTCATCTCGTATGGAAAGTCTGAGGCATGCCGGCGGCGATCGGGGCGGCGATCTTTGCGCTTGGCGGCACGGCCGGCGTCGCCGCCGGCGCGACGGCGATCGCGGGCACGACGGCTGCGGCGCTGGTCGGCAGCGCGGTGCTCACCGGCGGCCTTCTCGGCGCGCAGCTGCTGCTTGCGCCCAAGCCCGACATTCCGAAGCCGCAGGACGGCTCGATCGTCCTCAAGCAGAGCATCCCGCCGGCGATCTACGCCTACGGCCGCTGCCGCAACGCGGGAGCCTATCTCGCCTATGAGCTGAAGGGCTCGACGTCCTACGACGTGATCGCCTTCCACCAGGGCCGGATCGACGGCTACGAGAACTGGTATCTGCACGACGACCTGGTCGAGTTCGAGACCGGCGACGACGGCTGGGTGAAGGGGCAGGCCGACGGCAAATACGGCGGCAACGACGCCAACGAGCGCGAGATCCGCATCTACTGGCGCAAGGGCGAGACGCCCGAGACGGCCTACGCGGAGATGATCGAGGCGTTCCCGGACAAGTGGGGGCCGAACTGCCGCGGCGACGGCATCGCGACTGCAGAGCTCATCTGCATGATGCCGAGTACGAAATACTATCCGAAGCGCTATCCGTTCGGGCTGCCGCAGCTTTCCGTCGTCGGCAGATGGCAGCTCTGCTGGGACCCGCGCGACGCCGCGCAGAGCTCCGACGACGACAGCACCTGGACCTGGACGACAAACCCGGTCCGGCAGCTGCTGCACTTCTACTGCCAATGCCCGGCCGGCTATCGCCGCAAGGTCGAGCGCGTCTATGAGCCGGTGAAGGACTATTGGCTCGCCGCGATGGACCTTTGCGACGATCCCGTGCAGCGCGCCGACGGCACCTTCGAGCCGCGCTACGCGGCCGGCGGACGCTTCGACAGCGAGACCCCGCGCAAGTCGGTGGTGGAGGCGCTGCTCAGATCGTTCGACGGCTGGATCGCCGAGCGCGGCGACGGCGCGATCGTCATCTATGGCGGCTGGCACTACGGCGCGCCCTCCGTCGTCGTCGAAGACCTGCACATCTACGACATCCGCCTCAAGAAGGGGCGGCTCGCCGACGAGCGGATCACCAAGCTCACCCTCAAGGTCTCGTCACCGGACCACGGCTACAACGACGTCGATCTCGACCCGTGGGTGAACCAGGCGGAGATCGACGCCGGCGCGCAGGTGATCGCCCGGCCCGCACAGGCGGAATGGTGCCAGAGCTGGACGCAGATGCGCCGGCTCGGGAAAATCGAGTTCGAGAAGGCGCGCTGCAAACTGCGCGGCACGCTGCGCCTCAACCAGTTCGGCGAGAATTTGCGCGGCCGGCGCTTCTTCACGCTCAATTCGCGCGAGCAGATGTCGACCCGCATGGTGCTGTGCGAGGTGCTCGACTTCCACGACAACAGCTTTGGGGACGGCTCCTACGAGATCGAGTTCCAGTCGTTCGATCCTGAGGCCCGCTACGGCTGGAACCCGGCGACGGATGAAGGCCGCCGTCCTGCGGTGCCGGCGAAGACCGGCGACGACGAACTGCCGATCCCGCCGCTGCCGACTCTGCAGGTGATCCGGCAGGCGGTCTCTGGCGGCGGTACGATCGCGGTCATCTCGGCCACGAGCCCGCCGGTCGAGGGTTGGTCTGATCTGACGCTCGAGGGGCACTATCGCCAGGGCACGGCGGGCTCCTGGCAGCCCATGACGCCGTCGGACGATGGCGACCTGCAGGTGTTCTCCGGCCCCGTCACGGACGGCAGCTATCAGGTCCAGACCCGCTATGTCGGCGGCGGCGGCGGTTCGGGCGACTACTCGGTCACGGCGACGATCACCGTCATCGGCGACGACGCCGCGCCGGCGGCGCCAGAGATCTTCGTGACGGTCTCGACCGGCGTGTCGTTCGCCGCCACGGCCTCGAACAGCGCAAACGTCCGGACGATCGAGGTGCGGCGGGGGACCACGGCGCAGCCCTTTGTGGATGCGAGCGTGATCCGCACGCTGAACGTCAGCCCGAACCAGACGATCAGCGGCGCAGACGACCCGGGTCCGGGGGCGTGGCGGTACTGGGCCGAGAACGCGAACGCATCCGGCGTGCCCTCAGGCGCGCCGGACCACATGGACGTGACGGTCGTCTAGCCCGTCTCCCGAGCCGCAGAGCCTTTCCAAGCCGCCCGGCGCTCCCGAGGCGGCCTTTTCATGTGCGGAGCGCTGAATGGCGACCCTCGACGACTTCGCTGCGGCCATCAAGCGGGCGTATCGCGACTACGTCTCCCAGAACATCCCCGCCACAGGCGCGAACAAGCCAGCAAAGCTGGACCTGCGACTGGCTCTCGGGGAGACGCTGGTCGGCATCCTGCAGGACATCATCAACCTCGGCATTCAGGGAGATGCGATCACCGCGTGCGCTTGGCCTGAGCTCACCACCAGTCCCGGGGTCCGCGCGGGGCAGAAGGGCGAGGTCATTGGCGCGGCGGAGGACGCCGAGCACGTCGATCCGATCACCGGCGCGATAGTGCCGGACAACGGAACCTATGCGTGGTCGGAAGAGCCCCCCGGCTGGCGCCGCATCTCCGACTTCGTCGGGCTGACGCCTGCCCAGGTCGCCGGTCTCACAACGCTCCAGGCACAGGTGGCGGATTTGGCCCCCCAGGTCGCGGAACTCGACGCCAGCGCCGAGGCGCTCGCGAGCGACTTCGCTGCTCTGGCGCCCAAAGCGGAGAAGGCGATAGCGTCGACCTTCGGCGACGACGGGTTGAAGGCGCTTGTCGGCGGCTACGAGGGATGGCCGCTGCTCGAGGTCGGACCTGACGCGAAAGGCGATCTGCGGCCGGTCGCAGGCGTCGATCCGGATGGCCGGCAGTGGCGGGCCGTCAGGGGCAGGTGGCTTCCCGCCGGGGCTTCGTTCACGGACCACTATCCCCTGATCGGAGAGTGGCGGGCGCTCGAGCTCGACGTCGCCGGCCGCGTCATCGCCGGCGTCGACCTGAACGACGTCGTCTACAAGACCTCCCCGGAAGGCGCGTTCGAACAGCAATCTACAGTCGCGGGCCGGATCACGCCGGCCGTCTATCAGCAGGTGGACGCGCCACCGACGTCATGGCTCAACGATCCGTCCGTCGACGTTATCCTGCTTGTCTACGGACAGAGCTACGCGCTCGGCACGACCGACGACTATGCCGGCTCGACGCCGTACAACACGACGCCGCGGCACCCGAAGCTCTACATGCCGGGCGGGGCCGCCGCCCTATTCCCGAACGGGCGATCATTCTCGGGCTATCAGCCGCTGATCGAGCAGAAGTTCGCTGATGAGCGGAGCGTCACCGTCGAGACGCTCTGCTCCGAATGTGGCGGCTACATCCTGGACCAGCTCGACGCCCGCTTCGGAGCCGGAAACACGCCGCGCCTGATCATGGGCGTGCATGGCGAGATCGCGCGCGGCTGGCCCTACTTCATGCCCGGCTCGGTCAACTGGAACGCCTTCATGGCGCTCGTTGACAACTGTGTCGCGGCCTCTGCGGCCGAGGGCCGGCGGGCGATCGTGGGCGCGGTGATCTTTGACCAGGGGCAGAACGACAGCGCGGAGGACATCCGGCGCTGGGCGCGCACGCAGCGGACCATGGGGCTGCGTGAAGCGATCGAGCGAGGGGTGCGTGAGCGGACCGGTCAGTCCGAGCGTGTGCCGTTGATCGAGATCGATCCCTGCCGCGGCTTCTACTCCGAACAGTGGCGCGCGCCGGAGATTGCGCTCGCGGCGGCGGACGCCGCTCGGCAGTCGCCGGGGCTTCATGTCTATGTCGGCGCCGCGTACCAGCACCAGCATTCCGCGACCGACGGCACCCATCCGACCGTCCAGGGGCACCGGACGCGCGGCGCCGCCATCGGCCGGGCTATCCTCGAGGGCGTGTTTGGCGGCGGCTGGATCGCGCTGCAGCCGAAGCGATGGTTCATGCGCTCGGCGACCGTGGCGCGGGTTGTTGTCGGCGGCCTCGACTGGGGTCAGACGCTCGCGATTGAACCGCCGGGGGTCATCATCGCCGATGATGTCGCCAATCCGCTCGGAGCGGGGAAGGGGTTCGTCGCTCGCGACGCCGCCGGCGTCGAAAGCGCGACCGATCTCGTCATCACCAGCGTGGCGCTTGCCGGCACGTCGACGCCCGACACGATCAAGGCGGGCGCGCCGGTTGACCAGATCGACATCACCTTCGCCGCCGCGCCCGGCCCGGGACTGCAGATCATTTGCGCCGGCCGCCGACAGGCAGGTGGTCATCACGCCGGCCGCGCCCGCTCCGCCTTTCGCGACGACACCAGCCTGACGATCGCCGGCGTCGCTGATCCCATTCGCAACTTCCTCTCGCCTTGGGAGCTGACATGAACACCCGCGTCACCGTCAGGAACGACATCGTCGAGTCCGACGCGCCGATCGTCGTGTTGCCGAGCGCGACCGAGCTCGAATTGTCTGCTGATGCGAGCCTCCGGACATGGCTTCATGCCGAGGCCGGCTTCGTGTCCTCCAAGCTGCGATGGCTGAACCGGAAGAACCCCGACGAGGCGTGGGTCCCGGCGCACGTCGGCACGCCGAACTTCCCGACGCGGGTCGCCGCGGGCAGCCGGAAGGCGATCAAGTCCAGCGCCTCTGGCGCGCCCGGGACCCTGAGCGGGCCGGTCGGCGCGCCGCACTGGTCGAACGCCGGCAAGTGGACCTGCGCATGGATCGGCGACATGGGGACCGGAGCCGTCACCCAGGCTGTGGTAGGCGCCCGCAAGGCCGGCGGCGCGCAGATCCAGGTCCGTCCGGCGAACCGTGGCCTGCGCGTCTACTCGGCTGCGACGGCGCGGCTGACGACCGCGGACAATGTGCTGCCCGCGGCAGGCTTCTACTTCGCCATGATCTGCTGGAACGGCCCCTCGGGCGCCAATGGCCGGCTTCGGGCGCTGATCGCAAACGTCCAGGTCGGCGTCGACGTCACGACCGGCATCGACGCTTTCGCCGACACGGATCTGACGGTGTTTGGGCAGTACGAGCCGAGCACCAATCTCGACCTCTTCCCCGGCGTCGACATGCAGCTTCAGGATCTGTGGTGGTTCACCGACGACCTGAGCGACGCGGCGGCCGCGGCCACCCGGGCGAAGCTCGTCGCTTATGTGGGAGAGAAGAACCCGGGGCTGGTGTGAGCCCGCACGTCATGAACCGCTGACACCCGCACCGCCTTCGGGCGCCTTTTCATGCCTTCAGTCCAGCGCTCACCGCTGACGTGCAAGTTCGGTGATCCGGGCCTGAAGATCCTGCTTGATCAACTCGGCCGGACCGCTGTCGAGATTCATCTCGAGGAACGCTGCCTCAAGCTCACGTAACGCGTCCACGGCTCCGTCCGGATCGTCTTCGAACCCGGCCAGATAGGCGTCCATCGCGGTCTGCGCCCGCGCCGCCGCATCTGTGTCGCTCATCCCCGAAGCGACGGCGAAGGCCACCAGACAGTCGGTCATTGGTGTCATCCACTGATTGTCCATCGACAATTTGGATTTGGCAAATTCCACGGATTCACGACCCAGCCCGGCCCGCGCGCCGGGCTCTTTCATGTCCGGAGCATACCCATGGAATGGAACGGCTTCGTCGGCGCGGCCGTGCGCCTGGACGACATCGATCTGCCGCGCGAGGGCGCGGCGATCGGCGTGGGCGAAGACATCCTTCACGCCTTCATCGATTGCGAGAGCCGCGGCAAGGGCTTCGACGCCAAGGGCCGTCCGCTCATCCTGTTCGAGCCGCACGTCTTCTATCGCGAGCTCGGCAAGGGCGCGAAGCGCGACCGGGCCGTAAGGGAGGGGCTGGCCTACGCCGCATGGGGGGAGAAGCCCTATCCGAAGGATAGCTATCCACGCCTGACGAAGGCGATCGCGATCGATGAGACCGCGGCCCTGATGGCGTGCTCGTGGGGCATGTTCCAGGTCATGGGCGCGAATTACGCCATGATCGGCTTCCGCACCATTCAGGACATGGTCAAGGCCATGATGGCGGATGAGGAGAACCACCTCCGCGCCTGCATCGACTTCCTGAAGGCGTCGGGCATCGCCGACGATCTGCGCCAGCTGGACGCGACGCTAAAGGGCCGGCCTGTCACGGCGGCCGAGTGTGCGCCGATCGTGCGGGTCTACAACGGGCCCGGCTACGCGAAGAACGGCTACCACACCAAGTTCGCGAACAGCCTGAACCGCTGGCGGAAGATCCCCGACACGCCTTTGACGCCCGCCGCGCCCGTCGCGCTCGTCGAGACCGTCGACGAGACTTCGCCGGCCGTCGATCTCGACCCTGACCAGGTGAGGGCGCTGCAGACCAACCTGCGCGCCCTCGGCTATGCCGAGGCCGGCATTCCGAACGGCGTGTTCGGGCCGAAGACGGCCGCTGCCGTCGCCGCCTTCCAGAAGCAGGAAGACCTGCCGGTCAGCGGCGGCGCGGACGCCGCAACGCTTCAGCGGCTCGCCATCGCCAGGCCCCGGCCAGTGTCCGACGACCGCGCCAGCCTCAGCACGGCGGACATCCGGGCGACTTTGGCTCCGGTCCAGCAGTCGTTCCACGCCAAGGTGTGGGCGGGCGTCACCGCCGCCGGCGGCGCGGCGCTGACGACGGTTCAGGGCGCCGCGTCGTTCTTCGGAGAGGCGCGCGAGAAGCTCGCCCCGGTTCAGGAGTTCTTCCACGACATCCCGCCGGTGGTCTGGTTCAGCGGCGTGACGGCGATCGCGCTGATGCTTTGGCACCTTTCGCGCAAGTCGGAAGCCGGACAGGTCGCGCAGGTCCGCTCAGGCGAGACCGCCGGGCCGGCAACCTGACATGCCCATCGTCGGCGCCATCGTCAGCTGGGTTCTGGGCTCGCGTGCGGCGCTCACTGTGCTTGCGATCATGGGCGCGCTCGTCGTCGGCTGGTGGTCCGGCCGGAACAGCGAAGCGCACAAGAACGAGCTCGCCCACGAGCGCTTCCTGACCGCCAAGGCCGAGACCGACCGCAACGCCGCGCAGTCCGCTCTTGAGCAGGAGCGCGCCGCCGCCGCCCGGCAGGAAGCCGAGCGACTGAGCCTCGAAAAGCAGGTGAGGGATTATGCCACGAAGCTTCCTAAAGGCGCTTGCGTGCTTGACGCTGACGGGGCTCGCCGGCTGCGCCAGCTCGGGCGCTAGCCCGAAGGACCTCGCCCGCGAGCTCCCCGCGCCGCCCGCCTATCTGGCGCCGGTGCCGCTGCCGGAGCCGAGGGCGGGACAACCGGTCGAGATCGTCGCTGCGGAGAACCGCTCGGCGGCGATCCAGGCCAACAGCCGGCTCCGGGACGGCCGCGCGTGGTTCGATTGCCTACGCGCGCAGTATGCGTCCGGGAAGGTGAAGCCGGCCGCGTGCCGATGGAAGAGCACGGCGTAGCGTGGCGCAGGCCAGCGCGCGTTCTGGATGCACCACTAGGCGATGACGATCATTCGACCTGCGGAGGAGGAGTCTTTGCCGGAGCGCATCGCGAACGAGTTGAGTAAGTTGCTTATGAGCATGGACAAGGCGAACCCGACGCCCACGCTGCCGTTCTGGCGGCAGTACGGGACAGTGATCCTCGGGGCGGTGCTGGCGTTCATGACCGCGCTCACCTCGCTGCAGCTCGGCTGGAGCCGGGAGGATCAGCGCACGGCCGCAGCCGAACAGAGGGCGGCCCAGAAGGAGCTGGCGGCGCGCCTCGACAGCATGCAGGCGACGATCTCGACGAACGCCGTCGGGGTCGATCGCAACGCCCGGGACGTCTCGAACGTCACCGGCCAGGTCGGGCAACTCACGCAGCGGTTGGACGCCGGCCAGACGCAGCGGATCGACAACGACCGCATCTTCGACGGCAAGCTCGCGGCGGTTCAGCAGCAGGTCGCGGTGCTCGGCACCAAGGTGGACATCCTGCTTCGGAAGGTCGAGGAGGCCCGCCGCGACGGCGCCGCCCCTTTCGGCGAAAATCAGATCTGGCCGTACCCGGTGCCGGAGCCACCGTTCGTCCTAATAGCCCGGATCGGCTGCCGAGGCTGGAGCCCCGTCGTTGAGGCTAAAGCAGGGTAGAACCTCGGCCCGAATGTGCCCGACGATGGCCGCCGTGCGGCACCCGCCGATTTCTCACCACGGCGGCCGGCTCGTCGGGGCGACCCTCACGAACGGAGCCTCGCACGTTGACCGCGACCAACATGCTTTCGGACCCCACCACCGTCATTCTATGGTCCGATACGCTGATGTATGGGGCTGTGGACCGCAGGGTCGTCGACTTCGCGCCAAAGCAGCGCGTGAACGAAGGCGCCCGCTGGGCGCTCATGGCGTCCGGCCCGCGGCCTATCTACGAGACTCTGGACGAGCTTACGTGCGGCTCCCTCGATCAGGCGAGGCAGAGGCTTCCGGAGGCGCTACGGGAAATCGTCGCGGCGGCGGGGCGGATGAAGGCATTCCGCTCCTGTCCGCATGCGGGCTTCTACTTCGGCGGCTGGTCGGACCACCTAGGGCGCTTCGCCACTTTCGCTGTCCGAAGCGCTGACGAGAGCCTCGGCCCCGGCACGCGAGCCTATAAACCGATCGAGTGCAACTTCTTTACGGCGCCGCGGGTCTTCGTCAGCGGCGAAGAGATCAGCTTCGACCTTGAGACGGTCAACCGAGCAATAGCCAGCCTTGGCGCTCTCGAGTTCTGCCGGCGCGTGATCCAGAACCAGCGTTCAGGCCTTGGACGTGCTGCTGCCGAAAACTCCGACGGGCGGCCGGCGATGGTTGGCGGCCATTGCGACTGCACCATCGTCGCCGCCGAGGGCGTCCGGACGGTGACGCTTATCGAGTGGCCCGACAGGACCGGCGATGTTCAGGCCGATCTTCGGGAGACGCATTCGCTTCCCTTCGATTAACCACTGTCTCGGGGCTACATGATCGCGGGGCGGGCGGCTGGGTTGGGCTTGAGCTAGTTGAGCTTCCAGAGCTGCGTCAGATGCCAAGGTTCGCCCGAAGTGCCACCTCCGCTGACACAGCGGCTTTTTGCCGGACGGCCTGACCGGATAACGGGCCTCTGGGTGACGAGGAGGGCGCTGCCTCTCAACTCTGTGAACCAATCCCTTTCTGGAGCGTATTTCCCGCGGAGGGCGGCGAAATGCGAACCGAGCTTTTCTTGGCGGACATTGGACGACTGATCTGCGATGGCGCGGATCTGGGATTTGTTGAGTACTCTGTGACGGTTAGTCGAATTACGCCGACAGCGTCTTCAACGGGAGGCGGGTGGATCACGGGAAGCGAGGCGACGCTCGCGGCATGCGGAGGGTCTCAGACCGCGGAGATCGCCAGCCGGCATTTCGGACGAATCATGGTGCAGGTCCACCAGGTTGATGAAAGGCGCGCCCGCTTTGAGATTGTGGATGCGTCGGTTGTGCTCGGCATAGATCCGCTCGAGTCCCCCGGCCTCGTAGGGCCGACCGATCAGCCGTCAGCTACGCCAGGATCCACAGGGGCGACGGCTGAGCTCGGCTGGGGTAGAGGGCGCTACTGAGTGTCGCCTCCCCCGGATTGGAGCACGCCATTCACGGCGTTCTCGAGCTGCTCAACGAGGTCGGCGAGGCTCTGCGGGAGCGGCCTTCGTGTGATCCCTTCGAACTGGTCCTTCAGCAGGGCGCCGATCGTCATCAGGGAGTCGTAGTCGATTTTTGGGTCGGGCATTGGCATTCCGATAGGCATGTACGGAGTAAGGCGCCGAGCTGGTGTTTGTTCCGGGCGCATTGCCGCCAATCCCATTCAGCCAGTCGGCGCCTCCGCCATCCGCTTTAGAGCTTGGAACGTCAATTCAAGCGTGTCCTCTTGGGATACGAGCGCGGCGCTTGAAGCTGGATCCGCTGAGATAGAGTAGCGAATTGAATAACTGCGTCACCTCCTGGTTTGATTCTCTCGGCGTCGCAAAACAACTTCATGCGAGCGCGGGGCTGGATACTCGCGGGGCAACCTACCATCGCTAAGGTGTGAAACCGCCAAAACTGTGAGCAACCTCGGGGAGAGAGCCGCTAGCTGTCATCCGCTAAACTGAGAGTGCGTCTCGATCGTCACGCCGCTCTGGCAACTCACATTTCCAGCAAGCGATCCGTTACTGCCTGCAAGTAGCTGAGATGTCCCAAAACTGTGACCGAGAACCCGTCGGTGGAGTGACGGATACATCGCCGCTTGGTTAGACGATCGAGCAAGGCTGCATCGCCGATCTCGGAGCCGCGATCCGCCAAGAGCAGCCGGATAGCTGCGGCCTCGTTATCATCCAGGGCCGCCGGTGTCGCGCGCTGAAGCATTGCGGGATGGTGTCCCAACAGAGCGTGGTGGTCCAGTACTACTTGCTTCTCCCCTCTGATGTGGCGAAAGCGCTGCGGCGGCCGCTGCCAGATGATGGGCCGGCGATTGAGCCCCCACTCACTGACACCAGCGACTAGGCGTCCGGGAATAGCTTTCTCGCCACGACAGACGGGTCGACCGGCTTCTGGCAGCGAGGGTAATTCGCGTAGTGCTCCGGCAGGGACCTCCCGTCGTAGCCCGTCACGAACACAAAAGGGACGTCTCGCTCGACGAGAACCGCTGCGACGGGCAGCGAGCACTGGCCTTGCAAATCAAGGTCCAGGACAGCGCCGTCGAGAGCTTCCGTCCTGGCGATCTGCAGCGCGGGCTGAAGCCGGGCGACCGGCCCCGCAATCTCAGCGCCTACGCCCCTAAAATAGTCCACCAGCACGCGCACGAGAAAATAGTCGTCTTCGACGAACAGAACGCGGCGGCCCCTGAGGGTTAGGGGCGCAGAGGTCACGGGTCCTGCCGTCCGACGTTTTCCATGGGCAGTTCGATGAGGCAGCGCACGCCGTCCTCCCTCAGTTCGAAGCTTGTCCGGGCGCCGAGCGCGCAGCGCAGGGCGTCCTCGATAAGCTCGCGCCCGTAACCCTTCCGCCCCCTGTTTTGATCCGCTCACATTCCGGTTCTGTTTCGCGCCGCTCTTGAGGCCGCGCTGTCTGAGAATCCAAGTTCCTGTTCCATCCTCCGGCCAGCCGCTCAGCCGATCCGCTTCAGCGTTTGCAGCATTCCGAGGTGAGTATGGATGGACGGCGCCGCCACGATCGAGGCGCCCCGAGCGACAGGATCCAAACCAGAATTCGCATAGCTCGTGTGCAGGGCCAGAAGCTCGCGGTGTCCCATAATCTGCCCTTGGACATAGAGCGCGTCGAACTCCGAGGCTGGAGCGTTCTCGAGCTCCTGCAACAGGGCGGCGTGCTTGGCAGTCAATCCAGCTGTGCCGGACCGGGCGCCGAAGGCCAGGGCCACGGCTGCCTGCTCCTCGATCTCCAGTTTGGCGAAGGCGCGCACCGGCGAACTGCGGGCTCGGCTGAGCGCAAGCTTGCTCGTCATGGTAGCGAAGTCGCCGCCCGCCAGGATCGGCAGTTTCATGCTGTCGATTGCAGCCGGGCCGACGGCTGTACGGGCCGAGGCGGTGCCGAAGGTGAGTGGCGCAAGGGCCGCCGCCGTGGCGGTGATCAAAGCATGTCGTCTGTTCATAGAGCTCTCCTGCTGATGCAGCCGACGGGAAGGGTTGCTGCCGGCCCTTGAGCGGCTGAGCAGCCCCTACTGATCAACCGCACTCCGGCTTGTGAGATGGTCGGCGCAGATTTAACGGTCGGCTTTTTCGCCCTGCGACGACAGCGTCAGGTATTTGGTGGTGATCGCCGGCACGCGCTGCTCGAGCCAGGCCGCCATGGCGAGTTCCTCGTCGAGGCTGTTCTGGAGCAACGGAACCGCCGAGCCGAACGCGCCGGCCTCGGCGATCGTGATCAGCGAGCGATAGCTCGCCGCCTCGAAATTCTCGAAGGCGAAGTTCGCAAACGTGTTCTTCAGGATCTCGTCGCCCGCGACGGCGTGGCCGAGCGCGGCCAGATTGCCGGTGAACGACAGCGCGGCGTCCTTGAGGGCGGAGTGGCTTTCGTCGAGCGAACCGAGAATCTGCTCGAGCCGCCCGATCTGCTGCTCGGTCTCGCCGCGGTGACGACGCAGCTGCTCGGCGACCTCATCATAGTTCCTCAGCCGGTCAAGCTGGCGGTCGATGAGCGACAGCGCCTGGTTCTCGACGGCGTGCGCGTCACGCAGCCCGACGACGAAGGTGGAACGGACGACGTCCTGATTGAAACTGGCCATGAGAGCGCTCCGAAAAAGAGAGCGGGCGACCGCGCGCCCGCGAGGGGAGGAAGCGGAGATGAGTTACTCTGCGGCCTTCGCCGGCACCGGAGCAGGCGGCGTGCCGTAGGTGCGTGGATCGACCGGCGCGAGCAGGCCGTCGTCATCCGTCAGCGGCTCGAGCCGCGCGGCCGTGATCTCGCCGCGACCGTCGGCCGAAACGCCGCTCGCCCACCGGCCGGTCGTGCTGACGCCGCCTTCTGACCCGGCGACGTAGAGATAGGAGACGTCGGTCTTCTCGAGCTCCTGCGGAAAGGCGGAGGGCACGGGCGTGCTCTCGAGGCCGTCTTCCTCAAGCTCGCGGATCGCCGCCAGCCACTGGTTCTGGTGCATGGTGTCGCGCGCGAGCAGGAAGGAGAGCATGCGCCGCACGCCGTCGTCCTGCGTCATGTTGTAGAGCCGCGCGACCTGCAGGCGGCCCTGGCTCTCGGCGGTCACGTTGAAGCGGAAGTCGGCGAGCAGATTGCCGCTCGCGCACATGTAGCCGGCGGTCCAAGGGTTGCCGGCGCTATCGGCCGGGCGCGGACCGGAGCCCGCCACGATCAGATGCTGCGGGTTCATGCCCGCGAGGATCGCGTCTTCGATGCGGGCGCCGCCCATGATCGCGCCGACCAGTGAATCCTTCGCGGCGTCCTCCTGCGCTTCGACGGGCGAGGCCTCGAGCAGGCGGGCGATCATCGTCGCCAGCATCTCTACGTGCCCGACCTCCTCGGTTCCGATGTCGAGGATCATGTCGCGGTATTTCTGCGGGCCGCGGCAAGACCAGCCCTGAAAGAGATAGGTCATCATCACGCTGATCTCGCCCCATTGGCCGCCCAGCGGCTCCTGAAGCATCTTGGCGAACAGCGGATCCGGCTTGTCCGGGCGAGCCTCGAACTGCAGGACCTTGCGGTGATTGAACATTCGGATCTCCGTCGTGCCGGGAAGAATCGCAGCGCCCGCAGGCGCCTGACCTCCCCGCCGAAAGCCCTCGTTCGACGGAATGTTCCCAAGCTCACGCGTCTGAGCGGGATGTTGGGCCGCGATTCGCCGCCCCGCTTCACTTTCGACGCCGTCAACCGCTGAGGTTGCGGTCTACCATCCGCGCCGAAGTCTGTCTAAGTCGCAGTCGACGTGGTGCTGCTGTCGGGAGCACGAGAATCGTCCGTTCGACTGATAATCAACGGAAGGGTCGATAGTCCACCAATTGGTCCCAGGCCCGCTTTCGTACACGCGCCGCCATTTCCACGAGCGCATCCCGATCGTGGCGGCCTCGGCGACTTCTGCTCCGGGCTCTTGTCGCCTAATGCGTTCGCCGGGAACTCAGACGCCGCCGTGTTCCTTTCGGAGGTATGAGCCCGATTACTCGCGTACTTATAGCTGAAATTTACCAGCGGATTTCCGAGGTGGCCGGCTTGCTCGTCAGGGCTTTAGACGCAGCCGCTGAAGCCGAGCGGCAGGGCCGGGATGCGACGACGCATCGCCAGTGGATCCTTACCCTAGAAGCCATGATCGGCGCCCTTCACGATGAGGCGAACAAAATTGAGGCGGCTGCTTGCCGAGAAGGCCTCAATTAGTCTAAGCGCGAGCAGATCAGCTCGTCGAGGCGCGCGCGGCGTGTTCCGCTTAGTCCTTAGACGGCATCGCTTGGTGGTTCGACTTGGCTTCGGAGCTGGCGCGAATTTCCAGCTGCTGGACCGTGAGGGACACCCCTTCGTCTGTCACGATGGCGATAGCCGGGTGCTCGTCGCGAACCTTCTGCACGAATTCGAGAGCAGCCTTGGCCGTCCGCAAGTGATGGAAGGTCGGAGCGCCGCCGTCTGTGATGATCCTGTAGGGCAAGTTCATCCTCCGTCCAGCGGACGGTATGGAGCGCCGGCGCTCACGTCCAGAGCGTTATCGAGCGAACGATCAGTGCTCCCAAACACTCATTTTTGATGGATACCGTAATCCGCGATCGGCGTTCGACCGCGGGACGCGACCTAGACCGTAACAGGCTCGCCGGCGTCGAGTTGGCGGCACAGATCGCGGCTGAGAGGCGTCCTCGGGCCTCAGCCGACAGCGCCGGCCGCCACGAGGTCCTTGTGTCCTCTGCCCGGCAATCTCGCGGTCGGACGCCCGCTCCGCACGGATTCGTAGCCCGTGACGACGAACGGGCGGTCTAAAGAGGAATTTGATCTTGAGGCAGGTCGGCTCGGACCCAGCGCCCCGCGGCGGCCTCCGGGCTGTCGCGGGGCTCTCGCCATTCCTGTAGCTACTGACGATAGTCAGCCCCTGGGGCCGCTCCGGTTGTTTTCGGACCTTTATTGGGCTCGATCTTCTGATCGCCGGAAGCAGCGCCTCCGCCTTGCGCAGCCGTCGGCTTCCCCTGTTGCTGAGCGCCGACATCCTGAGGGCTGGTGGCGACGCCACCGACTGCGTTGTTCATGGCGCCCGTGGTCTTAGGCGCCGTCTTGTCACCCCCTGGCTGAGCCGATCCGCTGTCCTGTGTCGAAGGCGCTTGGGGCTGCTTCTGCTCCGTGCCTTGGGCGTGAGCGATGCCGGATGCGAGCAGGACCGCAGCAGCGGATGCGAAGAAGGTACTCTTCATTCTCTGCCTCCCTTTTAGTTTCGCTACCAACAAGGGCTGGGCGTCGTTGTTCCCATGGAGCGTAAACGGAGCGCTGAGAATTCGCCCCGGCTTGTCGGTTGGCTATGATGGGCGCCCGTTGCGAGGGGAACAGCATCTTTGCCGCCGTGGATGTCTCAGCCGGTTCTGAGAGCGCGCTCCGGCGAAGCCTTTCGCCCTCTCAGCCGGTCGAGCATGACGAAGCTCGGAAGAACCCTACGTTCGCTTTCAGCCGGAACGGGGCTGCGTATGAACGCGGATGATCTGATCACGCGACTTGAGCAGTTGAACCTTTCAGTCGCGGAGATGGCTTGGTTGATCAACGCTGATCGACTGCTGGCCGTCCGCTGGGCCACCGGCTCCAAGGCGATCCCGCGCTACGTCGAATTGATCACGCTCTACTGGCGCAGCTTTCCTGAAGCGCTGGCCATGGCGCGAGCACTTGCTGAGGCGAGGCAGCCGCGGGGAGGCTCCGGCGACGAGACGACCTCCGGAAGCCTAAGGAAAAAGCGCATTAGCGGCCAACTCGTCAATCCGGGCTTACCCCCAACGCCACCAGATCAACGCTGCGAGCGCGAGCGGCGCGACGATCGCGAACACCGTGGGGATCACCCGCCGCGGGTCGTCGTCATGATCCCAATCGCCGCGGCCGTTCTTACCCATCGTGAGCCGGGCTTCTCGGCGCGAGGACCTAGCGATTTGCACGAGGCTTTATCTGACGCCGAGCGGGCCGCATCGGAAGGAGCGTCGAAGTTCCTCGGCTTTAGGCTCAGGGAGGTGCTGTCAGCCGAAGGGGGACGCATGGATCAAAAGACCGAGCAGGTGCGTTCGCTGAACCAACACGCTTAAGATCGCGACAGTGTGGCCCCCGAGCTCCCCGTAGCTCAGGGTCTGCAGATAGCTGGATTGGAATGCCTTGCCAGGACGCGACGGAACAGGACGGTTGGACCCCAGCGCCTATGAGCAACTGGTCCAGTCGATCGTCGATTACGCCATATTCATCCTAGATCCCGAGGGCAACGTCTCCAGCTGGAATCCTGGCGCGGAGCGGATCAAGGGATATGCAGCAGAGGAGATTATCGGCGAGAACTTCGCTCGGTTCTACACGCCGGAGGACCGTGAAGCTGGCCTTCCGCAGCAGGTCCTTAAGCAAGCCTCCGAAGAGGGGCGCTTCGCCGCCGAAGGCTGGCGCGTCCGAAAGGACGGAAGCCGCTTTTGGGCGATGGTCGTAATCGATCCCATTCGGGAAGGGGACAGGCTCGTCGGCTTCGCCAAGGTGACCCGCGATATGACCGAGCATCGGGAGGCCACACTGGCGGCCCTTGAGACAGAGCGGCGCTTTCGCCTTCTGGTGCAGGGTGTCACCGACTACGCGATCTTCATGCTCGACCCGCAAGGGATAGTCACCAACTGGAACACCGGCGCCCAGCGCATCAAGGGCTACAACGCCGATGAGATCGTGGGTCACCACTTCTCGCGCTTCTACACCCCCGAAGATCGGGAGGCGGGGGCGCCTTTGAAGGCGCTTCAGACTGCCGCTCGGGAAGGCCGGTTCACCGCGGAAGGGTGGCGGCAGCGCAAGGACGGGAGCCGCTTCTGGGCCAGCGTCGTGATCGACGCGATACGGGATGAGAACGGCGCGCCGGTCGGCTTTGCAAAGGTCACTCGCGATTTAAGCGAAAGACGCGAGGCGGAATTAGAGCTGGAGCGCTCCCGGGCTGCGCTGTTCCAGTCGCAGAAGATGGAGGCCGTCGGGCAACTCACCGGAGGGCTAGCGCATGACTTCAACAATCTGCTGACAGGGATCACCGGCAGTCTTGATCTCATGACGGCGCGGCTTGCACAGGGTCGCATCAATGAACTGGAGCGCTACATCACTGCCGCCCAAGGCGCCGCGTCTCGGGCGGCGACCCTCACCCACCGGCTTCTCGCGTTTTCCCGCCAGCAGACGCTGGAGCCGAAGGCGATCAACGCCAACCGCCTCGTATCGAACATGGAGGAATTGGTCCGTCGCACGGTCGGACCAAGTATAGCCATAGAGACCGTTCTGGCGGCTGGGCTCTGGCCCTGTTTCTGTGACCCAAACCAACTCGAGAACGCGATCCTCAATCTCGCCATAAATGCTCGGGATGCGATGCCGGATGGTGGCCGCGTGACGATAGAGACCGCGAACACGTGGGTTGATCAGGTCGGCGCGACTGATCGTGACGTGCCACCCGGCCAATATATCGCGATCTGCGTGACCGATAACGGAACCGGTATGTCGCCAGAGGTTGCGAGACGCGCCTTCGATCCTTTTTTCACTACGAAGCCCGCCGGGAAGGGCACCGGACTGGGTCTTTCCATGATCTATGGCTTTGCCAGGCAATCAGGCGGCCAAGTGCGGATCTACTCGGAGGTGGGTCACGGCACCACGGTGAAGATTTATCTGCCGCGCCATACGGGCAATCCGGCCGAAGATGAGGTCGGCCCGGACCAGACGCAGCTGCCGCGTGCTGAGGCTGGCGAAACGGTTCTTGTTGTGGACGACGAGCCGACGGTGCGTATGCTGGTGGGGGATACCCTCGGGGACCTCGGCTATCAGGCGATCGAGGCGGGGGACGCTGCGTCAGGGCTGAAGGTCCTGGAATCCGACGCTAAAATCGACCTGCTAATCACCGACGTCGGCCTGCCTGGCGGGATGAACGGAAAGCAGATGGCGGACAAGGCGCGGATGCGTCGGCCGAACCTCAAGATCCTCTTCATAACGGGCTATGCGGAAAACGCCGCTGTTGCGAATGGGCACCTCGAACCCGGGATGCATGTCATGAGCAAACCGTTTCCGATGGACAAGCTGGCTGCCCGTATCCGGTCGATCATCGAAGAGAGCTGAGGAGAACCGGCGTGCTGCCGCCCCCTTCAACCTCCAGCGGCGCCTCGAGCGTAGCGTTGCGGCTCACGGTCGGCGGTCGCCTCAAGGTCCTGCATCGTCAATTGTCGGCCGCTTCCGTCTGCGATTGTAAACCTGCCGCTATCCACTGCTTTATGTAGTTGGATAAGCACCAGCGCCTCGGTCGCGCTCTCGGAGGTGGGGATGATGCCTCCGTCGTTCTCTTCCCATATGACTCGGTATCTCAGCGTGACCTCCACGGGGGGGCGAAGCGCGGCTGCTCCGGGCGCGCGTCTAGCTATTCTTCTTCTGTAGCCCTTTCCTGTCAGTTACTATGATCCATCGCGTTGTTAGCCGGAGCCCCACTATCTGTCCCTGCGCCTCGGCACCGCCAAGTTCAGGCGAGCGGCGACCCGTCCGGGCACAGATGACCTTCCCTTCGCGATAGGGGAAAGTGCCGCAATTTTACGAAGCTTTAAGCCAGTAGGCCCATCTTCGGCGCTGGACAGGCGCGTGGTAGACCGGGCCTCCGCCTCTGAACCCGAGGGGGAACGCGATGCCCAACGATCTCACGCGGCGCATGGTCGCCGAATTCTTCGGCACGTTCTGGCTGGTCTTCGGCGGCTGCGGCGCGGCGGTGCTGGCCGCCGCCTTCCCGGATCTCGGCATCGGCTTCGTCGGCGTCTCGCTCGCCTTCGGCCTCACCGTCCTGTCGATGGCCTATGCGGTCGGCCACATTTCGGGCGGCCATTTCAACCCCGCCGTGACGCTCGGCCTGTGGGCCGCCGGCCGCTGCGCCAACCGCCATGTCGGCCCCTATGTCGCCGCCCAGCTGGTCGGCGCGGTTCTGGGCGCCGGCGCGCTCTATCTGATCGCCTCCGGCAAGGCCGGCTTCGTCCCCGCCGGCTTCGCCTCCAACGGGTTTGGCGACCTCAGCCCCGGCAAATACGGCCTCGGGGCCTGCTTCCTCACAGAAGTGTTGGCGACCTTCTTCTTCCTGTTCATCATCCTCGGCGCGACCTCGAAGGGCGCCGCCACCGGCTTCGCCGGCATCCCGATCGGCCTCGCCCTGACGCTGATCCACCTGATCACCATCCCGGTCACCAACACCTCGGTGAACCCCGCTCGCTCCACCGGCGCGGCCCTCTACGCTGACGGCGGCTATTTCGGGCAGCTCTGGCTGTTCTGGCTCGCCCCGATCGCCGGCGCGATCGCCGCCGGCTTCCTGGCGCGCTGGCTCTACGAAGACAGCGCGATCCTCGACACGACGGTGGTGGAGGAGCGGCGAGCGGGGTGAGAGGATAGCATAGCATGCGCTCCCGCACCTCCCGTCGCATCTAAACCCGCCAGTACCTACTGACGGTCGTCCGTCAGATCGCCGAAGCGGCGCAATTCGCGTGTCGCTGGCGCGGTCTCGTCAGCTGATCGTTCGGCGGCAAGCCGCCGGCGCGGAAAAGAGTGCGGGCGGGAGGGCGGGCCAGTCGACCGGCGTGAGGCGCCAGCCGATGACCAATCGCGCCGATCCACCCGAAGGCGATGCCGGTGACCCTCACCAGGCCGGAGGAGATCGACGTCTGGATGCGGGCGGACTAGAGCGAGGCCAAGGCGCTGCAGCGGCTGCTGCCGGACGACGCGCTGGTGATCGTCGCGCAGGGTCAGAAGCTAGCGGCGATCGAGACGCCGTCCAGCTGGCCAGGAAGGCCCCGGCGTCAGAACATGGTGAAGCTCGGTCGCGCGATCATCAGCCAGAAGATTCCGAGTACCGCGGCGAACGCCGGAAAGCCGAACCCGAACCAGGACCAAAAAAGCCGGTGATAGGTCCGCGGCAGCGCGGCGCCTCGCCCTGCGGCGTCAGATGCGATATCGCGCATTCGCATCTGCATCCACACCACGGGAAGCCAGAACGCGCCTGTCACAAGATAGAGCAGGATGGACAGCAGGATCCATCCCTCCGTCAGCGAATAGCCCGCGGTCCACGTGAGCGCGACGCCCGTGACCGGCTGAAGGACAACCGCCGTCGTAGTGAAGAGGAAGTCGGCCAGCACCACCGTTCGGGCGGTCGCGGAGATCACGCCTGTGTTGCCGGTGCGGTGCGCCATAAGCATGAAGAATGCTATGCCGGCGCCGGTCCCCAACAGGACCGCGGCCCCGATCACATGCAGGTATTTGAGCGCGAGGTAGAGCATCAGCGATCCGGAAGCAGCGCGAGCGCGACGAGGTTTAGCGCCAAGATCGGCCAGATCTTCAACATTGGACCGAGCGGATCGAGCCAGAGTTCAGGGAGAATCGCCGTTCCCGCCACCGCATAGAACAGTGAGATTGCAATCGCCCCGTAGAGTGCGGCTCGCGCGGTGCGCCGGAAGGCTATGCCAATCCCGATCAACAGGTCAGCCAGCCCGCCGGCGAGTACGGAAGGGCCGCTAAAAGCGCCGGCGCCGCCGCGCTCCATTAGCGCGACGCCTGTGTCGTAGCCCGGGCCGATGGAGATTAGTCCGGTAGCGATCCAGAACAACGAAAAGACGCCGAAGACCACTGGTTTGAGGAAGTAAAGCGACGCGAACCAGCGCTCCTGGACGCTAGCCGGCTCGGCCACGAGGCTCTCGGAGACGCTTCTCGGCTGCGTTCCGGTGAGCCGAATCCACTCACCCGGATCTCCGACCGCTCCCCGCACGATCTCACGCTGCGCCGTGGTGCGCATCGGGGGACGCCATCCGAGCCGGCTGATAAGATCGCCGAGCCGATAGAGAAACGAGGCCAAGGCCTCCGGTAGCGGCATGACGCGGGCGCGTGGGAGACCAAGCCATCGGCGATAAGCCTGCACGATCGACGGCAGAGGCATCGGTTCTGGCCCCGCGATCTCGATCGCCACCTGGTTTGGCGCGCCGGGAGATAGGAAGAACAGTATCGTGTCCACGAGGTCGTCGAGTTGGACGACCTGAAGTAAGCCCGTGCCCGGCATGACGGGAAGAAAGGGCAAAGCCGCAAGGCCCCTGATCAGCGCGCTGCCGCCATACGCGCGCCGCCCTAGAACCACGGACGGCCGCAGGATGACCCAATCGAGCGGGCTGCCCATGAGAGCCCGGTCGCCCTCAAGCTTGGCGGCTGAGAAGTCGCTCTCAGAACCTCGATCCACTCCAATGGCGGAAATGTGGACGATCCGGCGGACACCGGCGTCTCCACAGGCAGCGGTCAGCGCGGCGACGGCGTCGACGAAAACGCTCCGCACGTCATCGCCCGGGGCGTCCTGGAGCACCCCGGCGCAGTTTACGACCGCGTCTACTCCGACGAGGTGCGGGAACCAGTCGGCAGGGCTCTTCATCGAAGCTATGTCAGCCCAGACCCACCGCACCTGCGGAACGCGGCGCGCCGCGTCGTCAATCCGGCGCGCGAGCGCGACGACGCCGGCGCCCTCCGCGATCAACCGTGCGACGACCTCTGAGCCGATGAGGCCCGAGCCTCCAATAACGAGCACGTTTGTCGAGCTGGTGACGTGAGGCCTCATGTTTAGGTCCGGAGCCATCCTGGGCGCTGCGTTCGGGGGAGCAAAACCGAAGCCGGCAGCCATGGTCCTGAAGTGGAGCGGCAGGTCAGATGTTCCGTCGCGCGTCCAGCGACGGACCGGCGCAGAGGATTGTCCGCCGCGCATCTGTCAACTCGCTGAGGATCAGAGCCGTCGCCGCGCCCCAGACTGCGTGGGCTGCGACCATCAGCGTCGTGCGGGGCGCCGGATGATTCGCGGGCGGAGTGAGGATGCGGATCCGAGGAACCCAACCCAAATAGCTCACGGCCCACACGGCTATTCCCCCGCCCGCAGCAGCCGAAGGTTTAATTCGCGGATCCAGGGAAGCGAGCAAAGCGCCAGCCACCGCCCCGTAAAGAAAATGACCGAGCATCGCGAGGTCCTTCTTCGCCTCTTGGCTCCGGCCGTTGAAAGCGACGTCTATAATTTCCTTCGGCGGCAACGGATATCTTAGATTCGCAGGGAGTGATTGGTGCATGCGGGTCATCGAGATAGTCATGACGACGGTCGCAGCCCCTCCCGCAAGGCCGCCAAGGAGCAGATGAGTGCGAAGTCCCTCGCCCAAAACTTATCCTCCGCGCCGCTTATAGCCGCTCGCCGGTCCGGTAGCACCCGCTCACATCCAGCTAGGGCGGGGCCGTCCCGGGGACAATCTGAAGCCTTCCTGACGCAGATCCGCAGAGGTGTCCCCGCGCTCGGGAAGCGGGTGATCGCTCGCGGCGGACGAGGACGTTTGGCCACGCCCGGGGATGAAGGTCAGTCCTTAAGAACCGGTGGCTTCATCCGCCGCTCTACGACAGCCCCGCCTCGAGCTCGTCGAGCAGCGACAGCGCCGTCATGTACTTGGCGAGCCGCTCACGGTCCTGCTCGGTGATTTCCCCAAGGCGGCTGGTGTCCATGTTGTCGTGGAGATCGGCACGCTTCACCATCCGGCCGATTGGGTCGCGCGCCGCGCGTGCGACGAACCCAAGATAATCCTCGCCCTTGCGCCGCGTGACAGCATCCACGCCCGCCAGGACGGCTTCGCTGAATCCCTCTGCGCGCAGCCTCTCGATCGTCCAGTCGCTATCCTCGACGACGTCGTGCAGCACGGCCGCAATTCGCGCGTCGCTCCCCAGCGGGAGCGTGAACGCCACCCGCATCGGGTGCAGGATGTAATCGGCGCCGGCCTTGTCCGTCTGCCCGGCGTGCGCTTCCTTTGCGATCTCGATCGCGCGCTCCAGCGTGCTCATCGGCTCTCTCCGCACCAGGTCGGCCGATCCGCCTTAGTCAGCTTCGGCCAAGGCTTGGCGTGGCCCTCGCGGACAAGCTCCGCGCCGAGGTCCTTGCCGTCCACCAGCAGAACCGCGACGGTCCGGCCGTAGCGGTCGGCACCCTTCCGCACGATCTCCGGCTCGTGGCCCTTCAGCAGAGCAGCCAGCCGATCGCGCGATGCCTCGGCGCGGAACAGCTCGAGCGGGCACTTCGCCTTACCGAGCTCCGGCGCGTCGATCGGGCCGGCCCCAGAGCGAAGGCGGATGCGCTCTCCGGAGATGACGACCGTGTCGCCGTCGACGACTCGCGTCTCCGGCATCGTGCGCGCCGCGTCGGCGAACACGCCAGGCGGTTCCTGCGCGAGGGCAGGCGAGGCGAGCATGACGATGAGCAGCGCGATTCTGATCATGGCTGCATCATCATTGATCCTTGGAGGGCGCGCATCCGCCGTGAAAGGGCGCGACGACGCCCGCCTGCCTCTGTCCGAGCGCGGCCGCGCGCAGCGCCACAATCTCTGCAATAGCGTCCCGGATAACGCCGGCGGCCGCCATGTCGGCCGAGTCGTCTCCATCGGCCGCCGCGACCGATTCGAATTCGTGCGCGAGCTCGGTCAGGCGCTCAACGATGTCGGGGCGGCTCATGCCGCACGGCCGTGAACGTTTCGCGAACCTGCTTCGGGACAGTTTCGGGACGGGTTGTCCAGATTGCTCTGCGTTTCTCGATCTGTTCCGGTTTTGCGCGGTTGTCCGGAGGCTCGTGACCGGCTAGAACCCCAACAATTCGTTGGTCTCGGGGCGTAGCTCAGCCTGGTAGAGCGCCTGCTTTGGGAGCAGGGGGTCGCATGTTCGAATCATGTCGCCCCGACCAGCGCCGCACCGTTTCGGAGAGAGGCCCGCGTTCATGTCCGCGCGCATCTACAAGCCCGCCCGCAACGCCATGCAGTCGGGAACCGCCAAGACCAAGCGATGGGTGCTCGAGCACGAGCTCGCCGAGGCGCGCCGCATCGAGCCGCTGATGGGCTGGACCTCTTCGGGCGACACCCGACAGCAGGTGCGGCTGTTCTTCGACACCAAGGAGGAGGCGATCGCCTACGCGACGCGCGAGGGCATCGCCTACCGGGTCGAGGATCCGAAGCCTGCGGCGCCGCCCCGACTGATGGCCTATGCGGACAATTTCCGCGCCGGCCTGCCGGAACCCTGGACGCACTGAACCTCCCGGCCCCGTAGCTCAGCTGGATAGAGCAGCAGCCTTCTAAGCTGTTGGTCGGTGGTTCGAATCCACCCGGGGTCGCCAAGAGCTCCTTGACGTTGACGTCGCGCGACGTTCCTCGCTGATGTTCAGGACCCGTTCGCGCCGGATTCGGCCTTGGCGCGATCCTCCTGGCGAGGCCGGCCTGCTCGGCGGGCGGCCTCCAGCTGATCGCGGTCATAGACGCGGTCGGTGAAGCACAGACCGGCGCCCGCTCCTCCGCCAGAGAGGAGACGAACCCCGAGAGGCGATCGCTGCGGCGGTTCAGGTCGTACGAACGACCTGAGGGTCAACAAAGAGGAAATCAGTGCCCGAAGGTCCCGATTGCATCCTGTTCATCAGGCACGGTGAGCATCACAGCCAGCTCGGCATCACGGAAGACGGCATGCCGGACGATCAGAGCCTCAACGCGCGAGGATGGCAGAGGGCCGGCGCGCTCATCGCGCGCTTCGCGCGGCCTGACGACGATCAAAGCCCGCCCGACTCGATCTACGCCTCGGCGATCACGGAAGACGGCCAAAGCCGGCGCCCACAACAGACGGTCGCGCCGCTTTTGGCTTATCTGCGAGCGCAGGGGCACGTGACCTATTGCGACGCCTTCGCGAAGAACGCTGTCGACGAGCTGGCCGAGGATCTGATGACCCGCAAGGGGGTCGTCCTGGTGGCGTGGGAGCATTCGGTCATCCCGAAGATCGCGCGCCGGCTCGGAGCTGAAGACGCGCCGGCGGATTGGCCGACCGATCGCTACGATCTGATCTGGCGCCTGGACCGAAGCGGGAGCGGTTGGAGTTTCGCGGAGGCGAACCAGAGTCTTCTCGCCGGCGATCGGTGACAGCTGAACGAACGGGCGGAAGCCGATGTGCAACCTCTACAGCGTCACGAAGGGCCAGGCGGCGATCCGCGAGCTGACGAAGGCGCTCGTCGACCGCACGGGCAACCTGCCGCCGATGCCGGGGATCTTTCCGGACTACCCGGCGCCGATCGTCCGCAACTCGGACGCGGGCCGCGAGCTGGTGCTCGCCCGCTGGGGCATGCCCTCGTCGAGCCGCGCGCTTTTCGAGGCGGCAAAGAAGCGCGCCGCGGCCCTCGAGAAGAAGGGCCAGCCCGTCGACTTCCAGGCGCTGCTGAAGGCGGAGCCGGACATCGGCACGACCAACATCCGCAACGTCGCCTCTCAGCACTGGAGGCGCTGGCTTGGGCCGGCGAACCGCTGCGTCGTGCCGATGACGAGCTTCTCGGAATATGAGCGCGGGCCTGACGGCAAGATGCAGCCCGTGTGGTTCGCGCTGGACGAGAGCCGGCCGCTCTGCGTGTTCGCCGGGATCTGGACCAACTGGAGCTGCGTCCGGAAGAAGTCAGAGGGCGAGGTGACCTGCGACGTCTACGGCTTCCTCACCACGGAGCCGAACGCGGTCGTGGCGCCGATCCACCCGAAGGCGATGCCGGTGATCCTCACCACGTCGGAGGAGATCGACGTGTGGATGCGCGCGCCCTGGGATGAGGCGAAGGCGCTGCAGCGGCCGCTGCCGGACGAGGCGCTGATGATCGTCGCGCGGGGAGAGAAAGAGGATCCACCGCAAGGTGTGGAGCAACTGATCCTGACAAACTTTCCTTAGGAGGAGCGAGCCCTCAGTTGCTGCAGGAACTCGCTGTTTACACGATATTGTCTGATGACTTCCAGGTTCTTCCACGCCTCAATGAAAGTAAGGCCGTCCGGATTGATTTCGAATGTGCAGCCCGCCTCTGTCTCACTCTTCCCGAAAATATTTGTATTCTCATAGACTGTGTTGAATATTATAAGCTCGTTGCCGTGCTCGCCTCTCCGATCGGATTGATAAAAAGCCTTGTAGCTAAGCTCAGGATCGGCCTTCAGCTCGAGTTTTTGCGTCTGTAAACCATGCTCACGAAGTTCGCTGCTACAACGTTCCTTGTCGGCTGCGGTTACAAGGGCCTCGGCGCGCGCCGCTCGGTCAGACATCGCTACCATTGGAACGCTGTCCTTCGGCGGAACGCAGCCGGTGAGGATTGTCAGCGAAAGGGCGATTGAGAGAAGTGCGAGGCGGCCCGACATGGCGATGATCCGAGGTGCTTGTGATGGCACCGCTACCGGTTCGGTTGTCGAATGGCAACTTGCAACCGTGGAAAACCGATAAGGCGAGGCCTAGGCTCCGTCACGATCTTCAGCGCAGGGCGCCGGGCCCGCCGCTTGGCTGCGGCCGCGGTACTCAACCTCAACCGTCACGCGCTCGCCCGCATCGATGCGGCGCTGCAGCGGCCGGCTAAGAGCCATCGTCAAGCCTGATCCCCGAGCCGGCGGGGAAGTCCCGCTCGGCCGCTGAAGGCGTCGCCTGCTCGACAACTGACGGCAGTTGCGGCGGCGTCCGCCTCCGCACCTGACGCCGCCAGGGGGCGCTTTCGCCGCTCAGACCGAAGCGAGCCGCAGTTTCTTTTCGCGCTTCCTTTTCTTCGCCTCGGCCGACGCGATCGACACCCGTTCTTCGGCAGCCGCCGTGGACTTGTCGGAATGGAGAAACGGGCATGTCGAGCGGAGGAGGTCCAGGTCGATCTGGATGGCGCGGTCATCGAAGTTCAGCGTGTTCAGCAGGTAGTCTTCGTCGACATGTCGCTCGGAAAGCCGGACGCCGACCGGATCGCGGACCTTTTTGACCGAGATCAGGTAATCCCAGTATTTGAACTCCTTGCCTGCGCCAGTGGTGGCGGAAAGCCAGGCGTTGGGGATTCCATAGGCGTCGGAAAGCACCAGGCCGTGCAGGGAAGAGGTCAAGATTCTCTCGCAGCTCTGGATCCCGTCCAGCACCCCCTCAATGTCCTTGGTCTGTAGGTCAATGACATGGACGCCCTTGTCGACCAGGGACTTCTTGCGCTTTTCCTCTGACCAACGGAGCACCACGCCGAGCTTATGCTTCTTTTGCGCAGGCGACTTGTAGTAATCCGGCGCCAAAAGCGCAGGATCTCCATAGACGCGCGGGCATTCTATGCCGTGCATCTCCAGTTTCGCCCGCGTCAGGGGGCCTCGAACCGCCAAATAGGGCGCCTCCTTCGACAACCGTTTCGCAGGCTCGCTTCCGAATGATCCCGTTCCCCAGACGACCGCAGTCGACCGCACGCGGCCCAAGATGGAGCCGATCGTCATGTAATGAGGGTTTTCGCGGGCCTCCCAGAACACGGGCTTCCCAGTCATCTTCGTGACCAGCCATGGTCCGAGCAGGTCGCCGAAATTGTCGGTGTTGTCCCACCAGCGCATGGGGATCTTGCCGTCGACTTCGATCATGCCCTGACTCCGCCCGCTCCGCGTATAAACTGCGCAATACCGCCATATATGACGGTCGGGAATGCGTCCATTGCGCTCGGGAGCTGGGCGGCGTGTCGGGGAAGTGGTCGCGCGCCGCGGCGCCGGCGATCCGATGCGGAGCCGAGCTCTCTGGTCTCGTTCGCGTCGTTCAGCCGGTCGGCGGGCGCAGGTTCAGCCTTCGCAGATATCAGACCGGCTCGATCCCAAATCCGCTGATCTGGGCGCAGGCGGCTCCGCGAGGATCGACGCTGGCTACGACCTTCTGCCGGGCGCCAGCACGGCGCGGCGCGCGGCAGGCCCTGCGTCCTCTTTGACGAGGGTGGCGGCGTGAAGCGCGGCTACGCCGCGCATGCTCAACGGCAACAGCAGTTCGACTCCTCCCGGGGTCGCCAGAGCCGCTTCCTCATGGCCGCTTGCCCTTTTGCAGGCGCTCGGCGCTGTGGCGGGCGATGGCGCGGCGCATTTGCGCGATGTCGCCGGCATAGCCGGCCTCGCGCGCGACGTTTTCGAGCGCGGGCTGGAAGCGCGGCCGCAGGACGCCGAGAGCGGCGAGCTGCGCCATCATGTGGTCTCCGCTACCGGTCGCTTCCGCCATCTCCGCATAGGTTTTTCGCAGGACCGGCTGCACCGCCCGGTCCTCCGGCGCCGCGGCCAGGAACAGCAGACCGTACCGGAGCGCTTCCGGCAGCAGAGCCAGCGCGAAATGCGCCTCGGCGAGGGCCTGCAGATGGGGCGGCTGCAGCGCCTTGAGGCGCATCGCGGCCTCGGCAAAGTCGCTCAGGCGCGCTCCGGCGTCGAGCGCCCGGAAGGCCGCCACCACGGACGGCGTCGATTTCCGCGTCATGTAACGGCGCCAGCGGAGGTCTGGCTCCGCCTCGATGATCGCCAGCAGCCGCGCGACGGCGCGCTCGAGCGGCTCGGGCCGCCCCCGGGCGGCGAGCCGGTCGACCAGAAACGTCCAGTACCGGAAGGAGGAGCGCTTGCGCGCCCGGACCCAGCGCGTCACGTCCTGCGGCGCCGCGCTGCCGTCCGCGAGGCCCGCGATCGCGCCCGAAAGCAGGCCGAGCTCCTTGAGAAAGCCCGGGCCGCTGTGGCCCGCGAAGGGCAGCCGAACTTCCTGGACCGCGCGATGCCTCCTCAGGAGGCGCACATGGCCGGCGTCTCGGCTCTCGAAGGGGTCGTACAGGATGACGAAGCGCGCCTCGCGTGAGAGCCCGTCGAATTCATCGAAGCGGAACCTCATGGCCGGGAGATCCTCCTCCCAGCGGCGGTCGAACGGCGTCAGCTCGGGACGGACGGTGAGGATGGGGCTGATGCAGATGACCTGGTCGGCTCCGAACAGCTTCGAGTGAAGCAGCGCCCCCGTGCCGCCCATGCTGGCGCCGTAGAGAATGACCCGGCGATAGGAGCCGAGAAGCGGCCGGACCAGGCGCTGATAGGTGGCCGGCACCTCGTCGGTCTGCCACCAGTGGCTCCAATGCGCGACATAATGCAGGGCGTCGACGCCGCGCCGCGCCAGGAACGACTCGCCGAAGCCCTGCTGGTCTGCGTAGTCGCGCAGGCGGTGGCTGAAGGTGACACACAGCGTGTCGGAGCCGAAGTCGCGGCGCGACAGCAGCGTACAATCCGCCCCGCCATGAAGGCGGGCCGCCGAAACCCCGTCTGATCTCGTGTCGCGTCGTTCGGACGAGGCCGATCCTCCGGCTGCGCGCCGGAAGATGAAGCCGACGGATGACGGCCATATGACGCCGTCATCCGCGTCAGCCGGCTACAGCGCTTTCAGGCCGTGGAAGCCGGCCTCGAAATAGGCGAGGGGCGCGGCGTCGCCGGCGCCGGCGGCCACCACGCGGCCGATGAAGATGGCGTGGCTGCCGACCTCGTGACGGTCCTCGACCAGACATTCGAGATGCGCGGCGCAGCCCTCCAGGAGCGGGCAGCCGCGCACGCCGGAACGGTGCGGGACAGCCTGGAAGCTCTTGGGCTCCGATCCCGCGAAATAGCTCGCGATGTTCTGCTGCGATTCCGCGAGGAAGTTGAGCGCGAAGGCCCCGCCATGGCGGATCAGCCCATAGGACTGGCTGCCGCGGTTGACGACGATCAGCACCGTCGGCGGGTCAGCGGTGACGCTCGCGACCGCAGTCGCCGTCATGCCGTTCGCCACGCCGCCGCTGCTGCTGGTGATGACGACGACGCCGGCCGCGTGCCGGCGCATCGTCGCCCTGAAGGCGGCGGGAGAGACGCCGGTCGGCGCGGCGCCGTTGAGCGCGGCCGCGGCACTCATGACCGGACCACGCCGGTGAGCCGGTCGCGCAGCGAGCCTGCGCCGTAGCTGCTCCTCAGCCGGCCGCGCTTCTGCAGGATGGGCGTGACCCTGTCGACGAAGTCGTCGAAGGTCTCGGGCAGAAAGGCCGGCGAGATCACGAAGCCGTCGGCCGCGCCGCTGTCGACGATGGAGATGAGCTCCTCGGCGACGTCCTCGGCCGTGCCGGTGACGCGCGGGCACATCACGCCGCGGCCGTAGATGCGGCCGGCCTCGGCGATCGTGGTCGAGCCGTCGCCGGCGATCGAACGCAACGCCGCGAGGTTGCCCTGGCTTCCGGTGTCGGCGATCTCGTTGACGGTCGCCTCGAGCGGCAGCGAGGAGAAGTCGGCGTTGGCGTGCGCGGCGAGCGTCGAAAGCCCGACCCGCGGGTCGACCAGGCTGTCATGCAGGTCGCGCTTGTCCTCGGCCTCGGCGCGGCTGTCGCCGATGAACGGCATCACGGCCATCATCACCTTGGCGGCGTCCGGCGCGCGGCCTTCCTTTTCGAGCGCGGCCGCAACGTCCTTTTTGAAGACGCCCATCCGGGTCAGGTTCGGCTGCAGGGCGAAGATCACCTCGGACCAGCGCGCCGCGAATGCTTTTCCGCGGCCGGAGGAGCCGGCCTGTATGATCACGGGCCGACCCTGCGGGCTGCGCGGGATGTTGAGCGGCCCGCGCGACTGGAACCAGCGGCCCTTGTGGTTGGCGTAATGCACCTTGGCCGGATCGGCGTAGATCCCGGCGGCGCGGTCGAGCACCAGCGCGTCCGGGTCCCAGCTGTCCCAGAGCTTGAAGGCGAGCTCCATGAACTCGTCGGCCCGGTCGTAGCGCTCGTCATGGCTGAGGTGCTGTGCGACGCCGAAATTGAGCGCCTCGCCGTCGTTCATCGAGGTCACCACGTTCCAGGCGGCGCGGCCGCCGGAGATGTGGTCGAGCGTCGCGAACTCGCGCGCGAGGTTGTAGGGCGCGTCATAGGTCGTGGAGCGCGTCGCGCCGAGCCCGAGATGGGACGTCACGGCCGCCATCGCGCCGAGGATCGGCACCGGGTCCATCCGGGTGGCGTCCTGATCGCCGAACCGGACGCCGATCTCATGGCTGTCGCCGTAGCGGTCGGCGATCGCCAGCCGGTCGGCGAAGAACACGAAGTCGAACATGCCGCGCTCGAGCGTCCGGGCGATGCCGGCGTAGTGCCCGAGAGTCAGAAACGGCGTCTCGTGCGCCGGGTTGCGCCAGATCGCGTGGCTGTGCACCACGGGTCCGGCGACGAGGAATCCGCATAGGTGGATCTGCTTGTCATGGCTCATTTTTTCTTCCGCGGCCGTCAGGCGCGCGACTCCCTTGCGCGCGGTCTCCATGGCCGCGCGTCATTGTTGTTCGGCAGTTCTACTCGGACGCTGGAGCGTCAGCTCACCACGCCGAACGGCGTGTTCTTGCCGTCCTTGATGAGCTGGACGTAGAAAGACCTGTTCAGTGAATCCCCCTTCTCGTCGAAGTCGCAGGTGCAGCCGGCGCCATTGAAATTGATCTTCTTTCCGTCGCGGATCATCTTCAGGGCTTCGACCACGTCGTCGACAAATTCTCCGGGAGGGTTGCAGACCTCGCGGACCGACTTGGTCCACACCGCCGCCTCCTGGGTCTTGGCGTGCTCCATCGCGAGCGCGGTGATGCAGACCTGGTCCCAGGCGTTGCCGGCGAACAGGAACACGGTGCCCTCGGGCGCGCCCATCTCCTTGACGAACCTGGCGTAGGACGGGCTGTCGATCGGCGGGGCGGGCTGCAGGTGGTAGATGCCTTCGGCGACGTCGGGCCCGACGGCCTTGAGGAACTTGCCCTCGGCGTCCGCTCCGGTGCCGAGCGAGACCACCTTCGAGGTGAAGCCGCCGCGATAGATCTCCTTTGCGATCGACACCATGTCGGTCAGCAGCGGCAGCACGAACACCGCGTCCGGCTCCGGTCCGAACGCCTTCTCGACCTCGGCGCGGTAGGAGGCCTGGTCGGGGTTGTACATGACGACCTCGACGACCTCGCCGCCGATCTTGGCCATCTCGGCTTTGAAGGGCTCCACCATGGCGACGATGAACGGGTTCTGCTGCGCCAGCACCGTGACCTTCTTGGCGCCGATCTTCTGCATCACCTTGGCGCCCGCCGGGCCCCACTGGCTGCTCTTGGCCTGCAGCCGGTAGATCAGCCCCTTGGTGTCGCCCTCGGTTACGGCGTTCGCCGCGCAGGACAGCATCTGCACCTTGTCGGCGGCGAGGATGATGGGTTTCGCGGCGAGCGCCTCCGGGCTGCCCCAGAAGCCGCCGACCAGCTCGACCTTGTTGACCTCGAGCAGTTTCTTGCTGGCGGTGACGGCGGTCGTGGCGCTGGTCTCGGAATCTTCGATGAACAGCTTGAGCTTGCGGCCGCCCAGGATGCCGCCGGAGTCGTTCACCTTGGAGACGACGAGGTCGGCCGCCTGCTTCATCGCCGGGCCGTAGGCGCCGGTCGCGCCCGAGAACGGCAGCACCATGCCGATCGGCACGTCGGCGGCCTGCGCGATGGCGGGCGTCCGCAGCGCGGCGGCGAGCGGCAGCGCGCCAAGGCCTGCGACGACGGAGCGGCGGGTCATGGACAGGGCATCGGTCATGCGGGCGTCCTTTCTCATGGCTCGGGTGGTCAGGGCTCGAGCAGCGGGGCCGAGCGCCCGTCGTCGATCTGAAGGGCGTCGTTGAAGCGGTTGAAGAAGCCCGCGAGCGCGATGCGCAGGGTGAGCTCGACGATCTGGCGTTCCGAGAAGGCGGCGCGCAGGCGCTCGAACACGCCGTCGCGAATGCGGCCGGGCGTCTCGGTGACAAGCCGGGCGTATTCGATCACCAGGCGGTCGGTCGCGTCGAAGGCCGGATGATCGAAGCCCGGCAGCGCGGCGATCGCCTCCTCCGGCACGCCCTCGACGCCGAGCAGCGGCTGATGATGCGCCACGCAGTAGGCGCAGAGATTGATCTTCGAGACAGTGACGACAGCGAGCTCGATGTAGCGCAGCCGGACGGCGGCCTCGGCGCGCAGCCGCAGCAGCATCCCGTAAAGCCCGTCGAGCGCGGCCGGGACGTGCGCCAGCGCGGCCGCCTGGTCGCGGAAGTCGGCGTAGCCGCTCGCGAAGGTCTCGTAGAGCGCGGCCTGCTCGGGCGGCAGAGCGGAGGAGGGCAAGGGCGTGACGCGGGGCATCAGTCGCGGCCTCCGGGCAGCACGTCGGCGGCTCGGCGGCGCGGCTCTGCCACCAGCCCCTGCGGCCGCAGGATGAGCAGCAGCACGATCCCGACGCCGATCAGCCCAAGGCGCAGCGCCGAGAGCTGCACGCCGTCGATCACCGAGACGAAATCCTTGAGGAAGCGCGTGCCTTCGAGCAGCGCCATGATCGAACCGGCGCCCAGCACCAGGCCGACATTCGAGCCGCGGCCGCCCGCGATCACGGCCATGAAAGCGTAGGCAGTGACGATCGGGGTGAACTGGCTGGGGTCGATGTAGCGGAGATAGAAGGCGTGCAGCGCGCCCGCGACGCCCATCACCGCGCCCCCGACCGCGAACGCCCGCACCCTGAGGGCGAACACCGGCTTGCCGAGCGCCGCCGTGACCGTCGCATCGTCCCGGATGGCGCGCAGCGCGCGTCCGAAGGGCGAGCGCGTCAGCCCTTCAAGCGTCAGGAAGACGAGGGCGAGAAGGGCGCCGGAGAAGACGATGAACACGAGGTCGCCGCCGAGCCCTTCGCCGAACGCTGCGAACGGGCGAGAGATGTCCGCGATGCCGAGGGCGCCGTGGGTCAGCCACTCCTCGTTGAGGATGACGAGCCGCACGATCTCGCCGAAGCCGATCGTCACGATCGCGAGGTAATTCTCCTCGAGCCGGATCGACAGCAGCGCGAGCCCCGTGCTGAGCGCGGCCGAGATTGCGGCGGCCGCGGCCATCGCGGGCAGCCAGCCGAGCTCGGGCGTGAGCAGCGCGGTCACGTAGGCGCCGATCGCCACGAAGCCGACGACGCCGAAATTGACCAGCCCCGCCAGACCCCACTGGAAGTTCAGCGCAAGCCCTATCAGCGCGGCTTCGCAGACCAGGATCGCGATGGTGACCAGATAAGCCGTCATTTGCGCGCCGCCTTCGCTCCAAAAAGTCCATTGGCGCGGAACAGCAGCAGCGCGAGGATCACCGTGAAGCTCACGACCTGCCGGTAATTGGTCGGGATCACGAGAGCCGACATCTCCTCCGCCACGCCGATCACCAGCGCGCCCGCGATGGCGCCGAGCGGCGAGCCGAGGCCGCCGAGGATCGCGGCCGCGAAGATCGGGATCTGGTAGTTCCAGCCGACCAGCGGGTCGATCGAGCGGTCGAGCCCGGCCAGCACGCCCGCAAGCCCGAGCAGCGCGCCCGACAGCGCCCAGGTCAGCCGCGCGATCACCCGCCGGTCGACGCCGCGCACCGCGGCGAGCGAGGCGTTGTCGGCGACCGCCCGCATGGCGCGGCCGAGCGGCGAGAAGCGCAGCAGCAGGTCGACTGCGGCGAGGCAGACGACGACCGTGATGGCCGTCGTGATCTGCTCCTGGTTGATGCGCAGGCCGTTCCAGCGGATCGGGCGCGAGACCGCGACGTCGAACCCGCGGCTCGCATTGCCGAAGCAGAAGCGGCAGATGTTTTCGATGACGAGCGAGACGCCCATCGAGGCGACCATCAGGGTGATGGAGCCGCGCTCGCGCAGCCGTTCGAAGGCCAGATGGTCCGCGAGCACGCCCACAAGCGCTGCGGTCGCGGCGGCGATGGTCGCGGCGGCGACCAGCGGAAGCCCAAGCTGAACGTTTGCGACCCAGGCCGCATAGGCGCCGAGCGTCAGCATCGCGCCGACCGCGAAGTTGGCGAATTTGAGCACGCCGAAGATCAGCGTGAGCGCCAGCGCCGGCAAAGCAAGCAGGAGCCCGGTGACGAGGCCGTTGAGGAACAGCTGCGCGACCATCAGGCGACCTTCGCGAAGAACAGGTCGCCGAGATCGGCGGGGCTGACGTCTTTCGCCGGCGCGCGCAGGCTGACCTGTCCGGCGACCAGCACCACGACCTCGTCGGCGATCTTCAGCGCGGCGGCGACGTTCTGCTCGACCAGCAGCACGGTGACGCCGGTCTGCCGGACGCGGACGATCGCCTCCATGGTCTCGCCGACGAATTTCGGCGACAGCCCGGCCGAGGGTTCATCGAGCAGCAGCACTTCGGGCGCGGCGAGGAGAGCGCTCGCGAAGGCCAGCATCTGCCGCTGGCCGCCGGAAAGATCGCCGGCGCGCGTCCTGAGGCGGGCGCCGAGCTCGGGAAAGAGCTCCAGAACGCGCGTGCGCTGCTCCGGCCCGACGCCGGCGCGGCCGCGCAGAAATTCGGTCGCGAGCTTGAGGTTCTCGCCGATGGTCAGGCTCGGGAAGACGTTGGCTTCCTGCGGCACATAGGCGAGGCCGGCGGCGACGCGCCGGGCCGGCGGCTCGGCGGTCACGTCCCGGCCGGTGACGCTCACGCTGCCGGCCCGCGCCGGAAGCAGGCCGGCGAGCGTCTTGACAAAGCTCGACTTGCCCGAGCCGTTCGGGCCGATCACGGTGACGATGGTTTCCGGCGCCTGCTCGAGATCGATGCCGCGCACGATGTCGGCGCCGCGGCCATAGCCTGCGCGCAGCTCCCTGGCCGCGAGCGCCGGCATGGCGGCTTCCGGGGCGCTCACGCGGCCACGCCCAGATAGGCTTCGACCACCCGCCGGTCCGCGATGACCTCGCGGAAGCTGCCCGAGACCAGATTTCGGCCTTCGGCCATGACGTGCACGTGGTCGCAAAGCTCGCCGATCAGATGCATGTCGTGCTCGATCAGCCCGAACGAGACCCCCTCGGCCTTGAGCTCCCGCACGAGCCGGATGAGCTCCTGCTTGACCGGCGGCGAGACGCCGGCGCCCGGCTCGTCGAGCAGGATGAGCTTCGGCTCGAGCAGCAGCGCGCGGGCGAGATCGAGCAGCTTCTTCTGCCCGCCGGACAGGCCGGCGGAGGGCTGGTCGGCGAGCCTCCAGAGGCCGATCCGCTCCAGCAGCTCGCGGGCTTTCGCGGCGTTCGCCCGCTCCTCGCGCCACCATTTCGGGCGGGCGAACAAGCCGGCCGCGACGCCTTCGCCGCTCTGGCCGCGGGGCGCGAGCAGCAGGTTCTCCAGCACCGTCAGGCTGCCGAGCTCGCGCACGATCTGGAAGGTGCGGGCGACGCCGAGCGCCGCGTAGCGATGCGCGGGAAGGCTGGTGACGTCCTGCCCGGACAGCAGCACGGAACCCGCGTCCGGCCGGACCAGCCCCGTCATGACGTTGAGCAGCGTGGTCTTGCCCGCGCCGTTCGGGCCGATCAGCCCGGTGACGGCTCCCGCCTTAAGGGCGAGACTGCAGCCGTCCAGCGCCGCAAGGCCGCCGAACCGCTTGGCGACGCCGCGCACCTCAAGCAGCGGGGCGCTCATCCGACGAGAGCCGAATTGCGAGCCACGAGCGGTTCGGCGCAGGATCTGCGCAAGAAACGATCAATGGCCGCACACAGAATGAGCATTAGACTAGTTTCTCGCCAGTAACGTTGCATTAAATAGATGCTATCTACAGCGGATGGCGCAGGCAAATTTATATTGCTTTGCACAAACCAAAGAAATAATTGGCTTACATGGCGCGCACGCTTGAGATCGTCCTGCTTCGCACCTTTGTCATGCTGGTCGAGGAGCGGAGCGTCACGCGGGTCGCGCGCAAGCTGCACCGGACGCAGCCGGCCGTGAGCCTGCAGCTGCGGCGTCTGGAGGAGGCGGCCGGACAGCCTCTCTTCGAAGCCGATTTGAGGCGGCTGCGGCTGACGCCGCATGGCGAGGCGCTGCTGCCTTATGCGCGCGCGCTGCTGCGCATGCACGACGAGGCCAAGCTCAAGCTGGCTTCGGAGGAAATCGAGGGCCGCGTCACCCTCGGCTGCCCGGATCTCTACGCCGCCTTCCTGCTTCCCGAGACGCTGGCGAGCTTCCGCCGGGCCTATCCGCGCGTCGAAGTCAGCGTCCGCTGCGCACTGTCGCGTCAGCTGGCGGCCGAGATGGACGAGGGCCTGCTCGACGTCGCGATCGCGACCCGGATGCCGGGGGTCGACCCTCGCGCCGCCGAGACCGCGCGGCTGCGCAGCGAGCCGCTGGTATGGCTCGGCGCCGAAGGCGGCGGCGCCTATCGGCGCGAACCGATCCCGCTCGCGATGCTGCCGGAAGGCAATCTCTACCGCGACGTGGCGCTCGCCGCGCTCAACGAGAACGGCGTCAGATGGCGCGTCGCCTGCGTGTCGGAAAGCATCGCGGGGCTGCAGGCGATGGCGCTCGCCGACGCGGCGGTGATCGTGCTCGCGGCTTCCGTCAGCGCCCGCGGGCTTGTCAGCCTGTCGGCCGATTCAGGATTGCCGGCGCTGCCGCCCGTCGATCTGATGCTGTGGCGTCGCCGGACCGGAAGTTCTCAGGCCGCCGAACATTTCGCGCGCCACATCGAGCGCCACGTCGGCAATTGAGGCCGGCTCACAGCCGGTCGAGATTGGCTCTTATGTGAGCGGCCTCGGCGGCGGTGCGGGCGAGCGCGATGGCGCGGCCAAAGGCTTCGCGGGCGGCGGCTTCCTCGCCGAGCTCCATGTGCAGCGCGCCCTTCACGCCAAAGAAGTTGAAATAGCCGGTGAGCCGGTCCTCGAGCGGGGCGATCAGCTCGAGCGCCGCGCGCGGCCCCTTGAGCTTCGACACGGCCACCGCCCGATTGAGCGTCACGACAGGCGAGGGCTGCATGCGCTCGAGCAGCCCGTAGAGCAGGTCGATCTCCGCCCAGTCGGTGTCTTCCGCGCGGGCCGCGCGAGCATGCGTGGCGGCGATCGCGGCCTGCGCCTGATAAGGGCCTGGCCTGCGATGGCGCACCGCCTTGCCGATCAGCGCAATTCCTTCCGAGATCAGCGCGCCGTTCCAGCGCGTCCGGTCCTGGCGGTCGAGCAGCACGATCTCGCCGGCCTCGTCGAACCGGGCCGGAGCGCGGGCGTGCTGCAGAAGCATGAGCGCGACCAGCCCCATCACCTCGGGCTCGGCCGGGAACAGCCGCAGCAGCAGGCGGCCGAGCCGGATCGCCTCCTCGCAGAGCGGCGCCCTGAGCGGGGCCTCGCCGGAGCTCGCCGAATAGCCCTCGTTGAACAGCAGGTAGATCATCAGCAGCACGGCGCCGAGCCGCTCCGAACGTTCGACCGGCCCGGGCGCCTCGAACGGCACGTCGGCCGCGGCGATCCTGGCCTTGGCGCGGGTGATGCGCTGCTCCATCGCGCTCTCGCCCACCAGGAAAGCGCGCGCGATCTCCGGCACCGTCAGCCCCGACACGATGCGCAGCGCGAGCGCGATCTGCTGCGGCGCCGGCAGGTCCGGATGGCAGCAGATGAACAGCAGCCGCAGCACGCCGTCGCGATAGTCGGCCTCGTCGAGCCGCTCCGCCATCGCGGCCTCGGCGTCCTCGCGGTCGGAGATCAGCTCCTCGTCCGGCATCGGCGCCTGCCGGCTGACGCGGCGCCTGGCGTCGAAGGCGGCGTTGCGGCCGACGAAGATCAGCCAGGCGACCGGATCGCGCGGCGGCCCGTTCTCGGGCCATGTCCTGAGCGCGCGCAGGCAGGCGTCCTGAAACGCCTCCTCGGCGGCGTCGAGGTCGCGGAAATAGCGCAGCAGCGCGCTCACCGCCTGGGGACGGGCGGCGGTCAGCGCCGCGTCGATCCAGGCCCGGTCCGTCATAGGGTTGGCGCCACCGGGTTCAGCAGCATGACCGGCCTGACCTCGAACGAGCCGGCGGAGCCGCAGGCCTCGCCGAGCTCCTTCGCGGTCTCGATCGCCTCGTCGAGCGAGGCGCAGTCGACGATGAAGAAGCCAAGCAGCTGCTCCTTGGTCTCCGCGAAGGGCCCGTCGATCACCATGGCTTCCCGGCCCTTGCGGACGGTCGTCGCGGCGGTCGTCGGCATCAGCCGCGCGACCGGGCCGAGCCGCCCCTGCGCGGCCAGCCTCGCCTGCACCGCGCCGAGATCGGCCATCACCGCGTCGTTCTTCTCCTGCGACCAGGCGCAGACCACGTCTTCCGAATCGTAACAAAGCATCGCGTAGAGCATCGCCGGCGGTTCTCCTTCGCCCCAAGGACGCGCAAAACTACTCTCCGCCGACAGCCCGCGCGAAAAATCTGAGGCCTGATGTCGGGAGCCGTCGGTTCCGGTCGTCCTTGGCGCGACGGGCCCGACGGTCGGGCGCCGGAGCGAGGAGAAGAGCGATGCTCGTGCGACCCTATCTGTCGTTCGAAGGCCGCTGCGAAGAAGCGCTGGAGTTCTACAAGAGCGCAGTCGGCGCAGAGGTCACGGCGCTGATGCGCTTCAGCGACGCGCCCCAGCCGCCGCCGCCTGGCGCAGTCGCGCCCGGCTCCGAGAACAAGGTGATGCACGCCTGCTTCCGGATCGGCGCGACCGAGGTGATGGCGACCGACGGCGGTTGCGCCGGCGCGGCGCACTTCTCCGGCGTCAGCCTCGCGCTCTCGGTCGGCAGCGAGGGCGAGGCGGAGCGCGTGTTTGCGGCGCTCGCCGAAGGCGGAGAGGTCCGCATGCCGCTCGGCCCGACCTTCTTCTCGCCAGCCTTCGGCATGCTGGCGGACCGGTTCGGCGTCGCCTGGATGGTGGTCACCGAGCCCGCGCCGCAAACCGCCGCGCAGCGCTAAAGGGGGAGGGGAGATGGCCGCGAAAGTGATGGTGCTGCTCGGCACCAAGAAGGGGGCCTTCGTCCTGGAGAGCGACGCCGCGCGCGTCGACTGGCGGCTGCGGGGGCCTTATTGCGAGACTTGGCCGATGAACCATGTGGCCGCCGATCCGGCGACCGGCGTGATCTATGGCGGCGGCGGCAATGAATGGTTCGGCCCGGCGGTCTGGAAGTCGACCGACCGTGGCGAGACCTGGAGCCATTCGAGCCAGGGCCTCGCCTATGAGGCGGGGCATGAGCCGGTCTCCACCGTGTGGAGTCTGTCGGCCGCGCATGGCCGGCTCTATGCGGGCGTGCAGCCGGCGGGCCTGTTCGTCAGCGACGACGGCGGCGAAAGCTGGCGCCATATCGAAGGGCTGCAGAAGCACCCGAGCCGCCCCGAATGGAACCCGGGCGGCGCCGGGCTGATCCTGCATTCGCTGGTGATCGACCCGCAGGACGCCAGGCGCATCTGGGTCGGCATCTCCTCGGCGGGCGTGTTCCACACCCAGGATGGCGGCGAGACCTGGGAGCCGCGCAACACCGGGGTCCGCTGCGACTACTTCCCCGAGGGTCAGCAATATCCGGAGTTCGGCCAGTGCGTGCACTGCCTGGTGATGGCGCCGGGCGGTTCGGGCCGGCTCTACCAGCAGAACCATTGCGGCATGTATCGCAGCGACGACGGCGGGCGCAGCTGGGACAGCATCGAGGCCGGCCTGCCGTCGAGCTTCGGCTTTCCGGCGGCCGTCCATCCGCGGGATCCCGAGACGCTGTTCCTGACGCCGCTCAATGGCGACGTGAAGGGGCGCTACATGCCGGACGCGAAGGCGGCCGTCTGGCGCACGCGCGACGGCGGCGCGAGCTGGAGCGATCAGCGCCGCGGCCTGCCGCAGCAGAACGCCTTCTTCAACGTGCTCAGGCAGGCGATGGCGGTCGACGCGATGGAGCCCGCGGGCGTCTATTTCGGCACGGGCTCCGGCGAGGTCTACGCCAGCGCCGACGAGGGCGGCAGCTTCACCCGCATCGCCGAGCACCTGCCGACGATCTCGTCGGTCGAGACGCTCGTCGTGGATGCGTGACGTGACGCCCGAGGCGCAGACGAGCGCCGGCCGCAGCCCGGCCGTGGTGCGGCTGACGCCGCTGCTCGTGACGCTGTTCCCCAGCGCCGAGCGGCGGCTCGAGGTGGAGGCGGGCAGCGTCGCCGAGCTGGTCGACGCGCTCGACGCCCGCTGGCCGGGCATGCGCGACCGGATCTGCGATTCCTCGCCGGCCATCCGCCGGCACATGAACGTCTTTGTCGATGGAAGGCGCGCCACCCTCGCCACGCCGCTCCGTCCGGGCGCGGACGTCTTCATCCTGACCGCGATCAGCGGCGGATGAGCGGCCCGGAAAGCGCCGGATCTTCGGCGGCGGCCGCAGCTCGGAGCTTATGAAGCTCTTATACTTCATCTGTGCTCCAGAACATGCCTCTGGAAGCGCAGGAAAGCCGGCGATGCGCGAAACATGACAAGAAATTAACTGGCGAACCGCGCCCGGGCTGCCTATCTTCTATCTCACAGGACGCAGATGGCGATCCGACGCCCCGCGGGGCGAACCAACCGCGAGATTGATGGAGGATCAAATGGCTCTGTGGACCGCTCCCATCGTCGAAGAGACCCCGGTCGGCCTCGAGGTCACCTCGTACAGCCCGGCTGAGCTCTGAGCGTCTAAGCTCAGTCTCTTCTAGCAGTCTAAGGCCCCGCCAGCGCTTCGCTGGGCGGGGCTTTTCTTTGTCTGCGCGTCAGCCGACGGCGGCGTAGCGGGCAAGCCCTGCATCGAGGTCGGCGACCAGATCCTCGACGTCCTCCAGGCCGATGTGGAGCCGGATCGTCGGCCCCTGCGGCGCCCATTTGCTGGCGGTGCGCATCGGGCGGGCGTCGAACGGGATGGCGAGGCTCTCGAAGCCGCCCCACGAATAGCCGAGGCCGAACAGCTCGAGCTCGTCCAGAAAGGCCGCGAGCCCGGCCTCCGTTCCAGGCTTCAGCTCGATCGCGAACAGACCCGACGCGCCGGTGAAGTCGCGCTTCCACAGCGCGTGGCCGGGATCGCTCTCGAGCCCGGGGTGCATCACCCGCGCGACCTCCGGGCGCGACTGCAGCCAGCGCGCCACCCTGAGCCCCGCCGCCTGGTGGTGCGCGAGCCGCACGCCGAGCGTCCGCAATCCCCGCAGCGCGAGGAACATGTCGTCCGGGCCGCAGCACAGGCCGAGCGCGCCATGCGTGGCGCGGAGGGCGGCGGCGTGCGCGGCGTTCGCCGACACCCAGCCCATCATCAGGTCGGCGTGGCCTCCGAGATATTTGGTGCCGGCCGAGACCGCGAGATCGACGCCGTGGTCATGCGCCTTGAAGAACAGCGGGGTCGCCCAGGTGTTGTCCATGATGACCGCCGCGCCGCGCGCGTGCGCCGCGCCCGCGATCGCCGGAACGTCCTGCACCTCGAAGGTCAGCGAGCCCGGGCTCTCGACGAACACGGCCTTGGTGTTGGGCCGCATCAGGTCGGAGACATGGGCGCCGACGGAGGGGTCGTAATAGCTGGTCTCGACCCCCATCCGCCGCAGCATGCCGTCGCAGAACCGGCGCGTCGGGTCGTAGACGGTGTCGACCATCAGCAGATGATCGCCGGCCTTGAGCGCCGTCATCAGGGCGAGCGCCACCGCGGTCACGCCCGACGGCGCGAGCGCCACGTATTGGCCGCCCTCGATCAGTTTCAGGGCGTCGCTCAGCGCCTCGGAGGTGGGGGTGCCGCGCCGGCCATAGGTGTAGCGGCCGCGCGCCGCCTTAAAGTCCGCCACCGTCGACCACAGCACGGTGGAGCCGTGCACCACCGGCGGGTTGACGAAGCCGAACTGCTCGTCGGAGTCACGCCCTCCCAGCACCAGCTCGGTCATTGGCCCGTATCTGCGGTCACCGGAACGGGCCATGCGTGAGCTTTCCAAATCCTGCGAATGATGCGGCGCCGCGAGGCCCCGCATTTGTGGGCAGCGGCGCGCAAAACTGCAAGCCGCTCAGGCGGGGGCGGGGCTCCGGGTCGCGGCGATCCATTCCCGCGCGCGTTCCTCGGGGTCCGGGGCGCCGAGCACGTCGTTGACGACCGCAACGACGTCCGCGCCGTTCTGGAGGCAGAGCCGGGCGCGCTCCGGCGTCAGCCCCCCGATCGCCACCAGCGGACGGTCGCCGATCAGCCGCTTCCATTCGCCAATTCGCTCAAGTCCCTGCGGCGCGAAGGGCATCTGCTTGAGGATCGTCGGCCAGATCGGCCCAAGCGCAACATGGTGAGGATCGACCGAGAGCGCGCGGTCGAGCTCAGCGTGATCATGGGTCGACACGCCGAGCCTGATCCCGGCCGCGCGGATCGCCTTGAGGTCGGCGCCGTCGAGATCCTCCTGGCCGAGGTGCAGAAAGTCCGCGCCCTCGTCGATGGCGAGCTCCCAGTAGTCGTTGACAACGAGCGTCGCGCCGGCCGCGCGGCACAGGGCGAGCGCCTCGCGGATCTCGCCGCGCAAGGCCTCCTCCGGCTTCTGCTTGATGCGGAGCTGGATCAGCCGCGCGCCGGCGCCGACCAGCCGCCGCACCCAGGCGGCGCTGTCGACGACGGGGTAGAACGGATCGAGACGGTCGGTCATGCGAGGCTCGCGCGGCCGAGCACCGGCGTCGAGGGCGCGGCCATGTCGCGCGGCTCGATCGGGCCAGCGAGATAGCCGGCGCGGCCGGCCTCGATGGCGCGCGCGAAGGCGCCCGCCATCGCGACCGGATCGGCGGCCTTGGCGACGGCGGTGTTGAGCAGCACGGCGTCGTAGCCGAGCTCCATAGCGGCGGCGGCGTGCGAGGGCTTGCCGATGCCGGCGTCGACCACGAGCGGCACGTCGGGGAAGCGCGCGCGCAGCGAGCGCAGCGCATAGACGTCGTTGAGCCCGAGCCCGGTGCCGATCGGCGCGCCCCACGGCATCAGCACGCGGCAACCCGCGTCCAGCAGGCGGTCCGCGACGCCGAGGTCGGCGGTGGTGTACGGAAACACCTCGAATCCTTCCGCGGACAGAATTTTGGCCGCCTCCACCAGGCCGAACACGTCGGGCTGCAGCGTGTCGGCGTCGCCGATCACCTCGAGCTTGATCCACGGCGTGCCGAACACCTCGCGCGCCATCTGGGCGGTGGTGACGGCCTCCTTGACCGAGTGACAGCCGGCGGTGTTGGGCAGCACCCGCACGCCAAGGTCGCGGATCAGCCCCCAGAAATCCTGGCCCTCGCGCAGCCGGCCGGACTCGCGGCGGAGCGATACGGTGACGATGTCGCAATCCGCCGCGCGCACGGCGTCGGCGAGGATCGCCGGAGAGGGATAGAGCGCAGTGCCGAGCAGCAGCCGCGAGCGCAGCGGAACGCCATAAAAATCCATGTCAGCCTCCCTGCCGGGGCGCGACGATCTCGATGCGGTCGCCCTCGGCGAGCGGCCGGGCGGCGCGGCCGGCGGCCGGCACGAAGGCGCCGTTCACGGCCGTCGCCACGATGGCGTCGCCATAATCGAGCGCGGCGAGCGCGCCCGCGAGGGTCTCGGCCTCCACCTCAAGCGGTGAGCCGTTCACGATCAGCTTCATCGTGGGTCTCCGAAAGCGCCATCACGGCCTCGGCGGCCTGCTGCGCCATCGCGGGCGACAGCAGGAAGCCGTGACGATAGAGACCGTTGATGGAGAATATGCGGCCCCGGCGCGTCACGCGGGGCAGATTGTCCGGGAAGGCGGGGCGGACGTCGGCGCGGGTCTCGACGATCTCGGCCTCGCCGAACGCCGGATGCAGCGCATAGGCGCCGTTGATCAGCTCGACCGCCGAGCGCGCCGTGACGCGGCCGCGCGCGGCGCTCTCGATCATCGTGGCGCCGACCATGAACAGCCCGTCGGCGCGCGGCACGATATAAAGCGGGATGCGCGGATGCAGCAGCCGCACCGGCCGGCTGAGCGAAATGTCCTGCGTGCGCAGCAGCAGCATCTCGCCGCGCACGCCGCGCAGGTCCGGGGTCTCGCGGCGGGCCGCGAAGCCGCGGCAGTCGAGCGCCGCGTCGCCCGGCGCGGATTCGGGATCGGCATCGACGCCGAAGCGGATTTTGACCCCGAGCTGTTCAGCGCGCGTCGCCAGCGCCGCGAGCGCGCGGCGGGGATCGAGATGCGCCTCCTCCCGGAAGAACAGCCCGCGGTCGAAACGGCCGGCGAGGTCGGGCTCCAGTCCGGCGATCGCGTCGCCGTCGATCCAGTCGAAGCGCTCGGTGCGCGCGGCGAAGCGGGTGAGTTCGGCGGCGTCGCGCCGCGGCGCGACCACCAGCGTGCCGTTGGGCGTCACGCCGTCTATATGGCGCGGCCACCAGCTGAGCGCCTGCTCCCCAAGCTCGGCCACGACCGGCTCGGCGCTCTCGCGCTCGCACCACGGCGCCAGCATGCCGCCGGCCGCCCAGGAACAGGCGCGCTCGCCGATCGCCGCGCCGCGCTCGAGGATCTCGACCTCGGCGCCGCGCCCGGCGAGTTCAATCGCGGCCGTGAGGCCCGCGACGCCGGCGCCGACGATGGTGACGCGCATGACAACACTCTCCCTCGGCTCGAGCCTCGGACGCAGCGGGGCGATGCGGCGATGGGAGCGGCGGCGGCGTGGACGCCGTCAAGAGCCCCGTTCCTTCGCCGGCATGACCCGGATCAGGTTCAAAGGGTCCGGCTCACGCCGTCTCAGCCCGTCCCCGGGCGCCCCTCGGACTGAAGAGACAGTGGGGAGCGCGCCCGCGCGTGTCAACCGAAGCGGGGCTCAGGGCGCCCAGCGGCAGGCTTCGGCGATGCGGCGGCGGATCTCCGCGAAGCCGGTCATGTCGAAGATCGTCTCGTGGCTCTGGCCCATGCCGTCCGTGACGGCGATGCGGAGCCGGCCCGGGTCGGGCAGCGAGCGGAGCAGCGCGTCCACGGGCTCGGGCGCGAACACCGCCTTGCCGTTCGACGACACGTCCCAGCGCGCGGTCGCCGGCGGCCCGGGCGTTCCTTCGGGCTGAGCCAGCACGTCGAGCGTCCGTCCGGACAGGCCCCAGCCGCCGGACGTTCCCACTAAAAACTCCGTGCGTCCGCCGAGGCAGCGGGCGACCAGATAAGACGGGTCGTTGAACGATGCGCCGGGGGCAGGCGAGAGCGCCGTGACGATCCCGCCGCCATGGCTCTCCGGCTCAAAATTGTAGGTCCAGGCGCCGGAGCGGCCGCTCTCCGCGCGCGCCGTGGCGGCGGCGAGCGAAAGCAGAAGGACGGCTGCGAAAGTCCTCATCGGGAACCCTCCGGTTGATCCTTGTTCTGTACGTCCCGAAACGCCGGTCGGACGCGCCGCGCTTTCTTCTTGTGGGCGCGCCTTGACGCCAGGGACCTCCGCGCGTAGGTTCCGCCCGCATTTCCGGCAGAGGAAGCGACGGCGTGCCGCGCAAGCTCATTCTCGTAAGACAGGCGTCATCGACGGTGCGGGCCGCATAGGGCTCGCGCTCAACGTCCGATGACGCCAAGCAAGGGCTCCCCAGCGGGCCCTTTTTTGTTGCCCGGCGTCACCTCGCGTCGGGTCGGAGCAGGGTCGAAAAAGGCGAAAGGAACCGCCACAATGACCGAGACGATGACCGGCGCGGAGATGGTGGTCCGCGCGCTCGCCGATCAGGGCGTTCAGCACATCTTCGGCTATCCGGGCGGGGCGGTGCTTCCGATCTATGACGCGCTGTTCCAGCAGAACTCGATCGAGCACATCCTGGTCCGCCACGAACAGGGCGCGACCCATATGGCCGAGGGCTACGCGCGCTCGACCGGCAAGTGCGGCGTCGTGCTGGTCACCTCGGGGCCGGGCGCGACCAACGCCGTCACCGGCCTGACCGACGCGCTGATGGACTCCATCCCGATGGTCTGCATCACCGGGCAGGTGCCGACGCATCTGATCGGCTCGGACGCGTTCCAGGAATGCGACACCGTCGGCATCACGCGGCCCTGCACCAAGCACAATTACCTCGTGAAGGACGTCAACGAGCTCGCGCAGATCCTGCACGAGGCGTTCTATGTCGCGACCAGCGGCCGGCCCGGGCCGGTCGTCGTCGACATTCCGAAGGACATCCAGTTCGCGAGCGGCGCCTATGTGGGCCGCGAGAACGTCTCGCACAAAACCTATCATCCCAAGGTCAAGGGCGACGCCGACAAGATCCGCGCGGCGGTCGAACTGCTGGCGACGGCGAAGAAGCCGATCTTCTACACCGGCGGCGGCGTCATCAATTCCGGGCCCGAGGCGACGCGCCTGCTGCGCGAGTTCGCGCGGCTGACCGGCGCGCCCGTGACCTCGACCCTGATGGGCCTCGGCGCCTTCCCGGCCTCCGACAAGCAGTGGCTCGGCATGCTCGGCATGCACGGCACCTACGAAGCCAACCACGCGATGCATGACTGCGACGTCATGCTGTGCGTCGGCGCGCGCTTCGACGACCGCATCACCGGCCGGCTCGACGCCTTCTCGCCGAACTCGAAGAAGATCCACATCGACATCGACCCGGCGCAGATCAACAAGAACGTCAAGGTGCAGGTCGGCGTGGTCGGCGACGTCGCCCATGTGCTCGAGGACATGCTGCGGATCTGGAAGGCCTCGAACGCTCGGATCGACCCGGATGGGCTGAAGTCATGGTGGGGCGAGATCGACCGCTGGCGGGCGAAGAACTGCCTCGCCTACCGGGCGTCGGCCGACACCATCAAGCCGCAGCAGGCCGTCGAGCGGCTCTATGAGCTGACCAAGGGCCCAAACACCTACATCACGACCGAAGTCGGCCAGCATCAGATGTGGGCGGCCCAGTACTACAAGTTCGAGGAGCCGAACCGCTGGATGACCTCCGGCGGCCTCGGCACCATGGGCTACGGCATGCCGGCCGCGGTCGGCGTGCAGATCGCGCACCCGGAGGCGCTCGTCATCGACATCGCCGGCGAAGCCTCGATCCAGATGTGCATCCAGGAGCTCTCGACGGCGATCCAGTACAAGCTGCCGATCAAGATCTTCATCCTGAACAACGAATACATGGGCATGGTGCGGCAGTGGCAGCAGCTGCTGCACGGCAGCCGCTACTCGAACTCGTACTCCGAGGCTTTGCCGGACTTCGTGAAGCTCGCCGAGGCCTATGGGGCGACCGGGCTGCGCTGCGAGAAGCCCGGCGACCTCGACGCCACCATCCGGGCGATGGTCGAGACGCCGGGCCCGGTCGTGGTCGACTGCGTCGTCGACAAGATGGAGAACGTCACGCCGATGATCCCGTCGGGCCGCGCGCATAACGACATGCTGCTCGGCGACGCCAGCGAGGACAGGATCGAGAACGCGATCTCCGAAGAAGGCAAGATGCTGGTCTAGGAGACGTCATCCCGGCCGAAGCGCGAGCGGAGCGCCGGGATCGCCTTCTGAAGAGCGCCTCTTTACTACACGCAGTTCCGGCTCGGCGGCCTCGCCGCCGTCCGGGATGACGCCCTACACCCGTTCCGGAACCCTTCACCCATGCGCCAGCCGACCGGCTCAGCCTATTTCATGGACGACCCGCACACGCCGGTCGCGCGGCATACGCTCGCAATCCTGGTCGACAACGAGCCGGGCGTGCTCGCCCGCGTCATCGGCCTGTTCTCGGGGCGCGGCTACAACATCGACAGCCTGACGGTCTCCGAAGTCAGCCACGAGAGCCATCTGTCGCGCATCACGGTCGTCACCACCGGACCTGCCGACGTGGTCGAGCAGATCAAGTCGCAGCTCGACCGGCTGGTGCCGGTGCATTCGGTGGTCGACCTGACGCTCACCGGCAAGGCGCTCGAGCGCGAGCTCATGTTGATCAAGGTGCGCGGCAAGGGCGACCAGCGCGCCGAGGCGCTGCGGCTCGCCGAGGCGTTCCGCGCCCGGGTGATCGACGCCACCACCGAGAGCTTCATCTTCGAGATCACCGGCAAGCCCGACAAGCTCGACCAGTTCATCGTGCTGATGGCGCCGCTCGGCCTGGTCGAAGTGTCCCGCACCGGCGTCGCCGCCATCGCCCGCGGCCCCGAGGGCATGGCGAACTAGCTTTGGCCTCTTACAGCGTCGTCAGGAAGCTCTTCGACGGCGCGAAGAGATTCTAGCCGCCTTCGAGATGAACACAGAGCTTGAAACCGAACTGGCCCGCGTTCAACGCGCCATAGCCGTCGCGCCCGTCCGTTTGGTCGGAACGCCGCGCCCGATGCGCCTGCGCAGGCATATGGCCTCTGAGGTTGGTCAAGAGACGGAAACGACCCACGCGGCTTCGCCGCGGGCCAGCGGTCGGAGTCGTTTGCAGGTCCCCTCCGCGAAGGCCGCGCTTCATTTCGCGCGTCCGGTGCGCTAGACGCCCCGCACGCACCGCTTCATCCGCACGTCAAGAACCCAAGGAACCCGCCATGCGCGTCTATTACGATCGCGACGCCGATCTGAACCTCATCAAGGGCAAGTCCGTCGCCGTGATCGGCTATGGCAGCCAGGGCCATGCGCATGCGCTCAACATGCGCGACAGCGGCGTGAAGAACGTGATCATCGGCCTGCGCGAAGGCTCCGCCACCGCCAAGAAGGCGGAGGCCGAGGGCTTCCGAGTGATGTCGCCGGCCGAGGCGGCGAAGTCCGCCGACGTGGTGATGCTGCTCACCCCCGACGAGCTGCAGGCCGACATCTACAAGGAGAGCCTGGAGCCGAACCTCAAGGAAGGCGCGGCGCTGCTGTTCGCGCATGGGCTCGCGGTGCACTTCAACCTGATCGAGCCGCGCAAGGACCTCGACGTTCTGCTGGTCGCCCCGAAGGGTCCCGGCCACACGGTCCGCGGCGAGTACCAGAAGGGCGGCGGCGTGCCCTGCCTGATCGCGATCGCGCAGGACGCGTCCGGCAACGCGCATGACATCGGCCTCTCTTACGCCTCGGCGATCGGCGGCGGCCGCGCCGGCGTCATCGAGACCAGCTTCCGCGAAGAGTGCGAGACCGACCTGTTCGGCGAGCAGGCGGTGCTGTGCGGAGGCCTGGTCGAGCTGATCCGCGCGGGCTTCGAGACGCTGGTCGAGGCGGGCTACGCGCCCGAGATGGCCTATTTCGAGTGCCTGCACGAGGTGAAGCTGATCGTCGACCTCATCTATGAGGGCGGCATCGCCAATATGAACTACTCGATCTCGAACACCGCCGAATATGGCGAGTACGTCACCGGGCCGCGCATCATCACGCCGGAGACTAAGGCCGAGATGAAGCGCGTGCTGGCCGACATTCAGGGCGGCGTCTTCACCCGCAACTGGATGCTCGAGAACAAGGTCAACCAGACCTCCTTCAAGGCGACCCGCGCCAAGGCCAACGCTCACCAGATCGAAGAGGTCGGCGCCCGGCTTCGTGACATGATGCCGTGGATCAAGGCCAAGGCGCTCGTCGACAAGTCGAAGAACTGAGCCGGACGGGCGAGGCGGAGCGCCGCCTCGCCGGCTTTGTTGCGGCCGGCTTAACCCTAAGATCGGCCGCAACTTTTCCGGCACGCGGAGGTTGTGCGGCGACAACGCTCTCTTAAGAAGGGCGTGCTCTGCTGCGCGTCGCCTCATGCGCATCCGGAACGCCCAAAATGCCTGCGCGCGGAAAGACTTCTGAAGAGCGTGCAAACAGCCCCGCGCTGCTGCGCGCCCAGATCGCCGCCTTCTCGAAGCAGGTTCCGGTCCTCTATGTGCTGCTGAGCGTCAACGCGATGGCGCTCGCCTACACCTTCTGGGGCGTCGCACCTCTGACGCTCGTCGCCGCGCCCACCCCGCTGCTCGTGCTGAGCGTGTTCCGGCTGGTGGTGTGGGCCCGCCGGCGCCATCTGACCCCCGCGCCCGCCGAAGCCGAACGTCTGCTGCGCACCACCGTCCTGCTGGGCCCCGCGATCGGGTTCGCCTTCCTGGTGTGGGCGCTGTCGCTTCACGGCTACGGAACAAGCGTCCAGCAGGCGCATGTGATCGTCTTCGTCGGCCTGACGGTCGTCAGCTGCATCTTCTGCCTGATGCATGTGCGCACCGCGGCGCTCGGCATCACCAGCACCGTCGCGATCCCCTACAGCGTGTTCCTGATCTGCTCGGGCGACCCGGTTCTGCTGGCGATCGGCGCCAACATGGCGCTGGTCGCGCTCGTGATGATCTACATCCTGTTCGTCTATTCGCGCGAGTTCGCGCAGATGATCGAGGCGCAGGTCGAGACCCAGCGGCTGAGCGACGACAACCACCGGCTGGCGAACATCGACGGGCTGACAGGGCTGCCGAACCGCCGGCAGTTCTTCGCGCGCCTCACCGAACTGCTTTCGCGCGACCAGGCCGACCATGATCGGTTCTGGGTCGGCCTGCTCGACCTCGACGGCTTCAAGCCGGTGAACGACCTCTATGGCCACCTCGTCGGCGACCAGGTGCTGGTCGAGACCGGCGCGCGCCTCCAGACGATCGCCCAGAGGGGCGCGTTCATCTGCCGGCTCGGCGGCGACGAGTTCGGCGTCATTCTCGACGGCGGCCACGACCATGACGAGGTGGAGCGGTTCGGCCAGAGCGTCTGCGACGCGCTGCTGGCGCCGTTCTCGGCGCTTGGCGTCCTGGCCAAGATTTCCGGCACGATCGGCTTTGCGGCGAGCGACCAGGCCGAGGGCCAGGCCAAGCTGCTCTACGAGCGGGCGGACTACGCGCTCTATCACGCCAAGCAGAACGAGCGCGGCCGGCCGATCATGTTCTCGCACGAGCACGAGACCGCGATCCGTCGCCTGAGCGTGCTCGAGCAGAGCCTGCGCAACGCCGATCTCGAGAGCGAGATGTCGCTCGTCTTCCAGCCGATGGTCGATGTCGCGACCGGCCGCATCACCACCTTCGAGGCGCTTGCGCGATGGGACTCGCCGGAGCTCGGCCCGGTGTCGCCTGCGGACTTCGTGCCGATCGCCGAGCGCACCGACCTGATCACGCGGCTGACCCAGATCCTGCTGCGGAAGGCGCTTGCGGAGGCCCGTCTGTGGCCGCCCCACATCCGCATCTCGTTCAACCTGTCGGCGCGCGATCTCTCGCCCGAGGCGATCCTCAAGACCATCGAGAAGGTGCGCGCCAGCGGGCTCGACGCCAGCCGGATCGTGTTCGAAATCACCGAGACCGCGGCGATGCGGGACATCGCGCTCGCGGAGATCTCGCTCGGCGCGCTGCGGGCGCTCGGCGCGCGCGTGGCGCTCGACGATTTCGGCGCCGGCTATTCCAGCCTCAGCTATGTCCGCCGCCTGCCGCTCGACAGGATCAAGGTCGACCGGGGCTTCATCGTCGACATCGAGCACGACGGCATCGCGCGCGACATCCTCAAGACGATCATCGATCTGTCCCGCAACCTGAAGATCGACTGCGTGGTTGAGGGCGTCGAGACCGAGGGCCAGAAGCGCACGATTGGCCTGCTCGGCTGCACCACGATGCAGGGGTACCTGTTCAGCAAGCCGATGGCCGCGAGCGAGATCCCAGGTTTCCTGGCCGCCATCGAGGCCGACCGGCGCGCCCGGCTGTCCGTCGTTTCCGGCTGACGCGCCGGCGCCGTCTCGACGCGGCGCCGGGCAGGATCGTACAAGGGCGCCGATCCGCGCATGGGAGCGGCGATGAACATCCTGTCGATCCAGAGCCACGTCGCCTACGGCCATGTCGGCAACGCCTCCGCCGTGTTCCCGATGCAGCGGCTCGGCCATGAGGTCTGGCCGATCAACACGGTGCAGTTCTCCAACCACACCGGCTATGGGGCGTGGCGCGGGCCTGTATTTTCGGCCGAGACGATCCGCGAGGTACTGACCGGCGTCGAGGAGCGCGGCGTGCTGCCCGGGTGCGACGGAGTCCTGTCCGGCTATATGGGCGATCCGGCGACAGGCGCGGCGATCCTCGAGGCGGCGGCGCGCGTCAAGGCCGCGAACTCTCGGGCGCTCTACTGTTGCGACCCGGTGATCGGAGACGTCGGGCGGGGCGTGTTCGTGCGCGCCGGAATCCCGGAATTCATGCGCGACCGCGCGATCCCGACTGCCGACGTCGCGACCCCAAACCAGTTCGAGCTCGAATTTCTCACCGGCGTCCGGATCGACAGCCTCGACTCGGCCAAGGCCGCGGCGGAGGCGCTGCGCCGCGCTGGGCCCGAAACCGTGCTGGTCACCAGCCTGCAGACGCCCGAAACGCCCGAGGACGCGATCGAATTGCTGGCGGTCGACGGGCAGGGCGCCTTCCGCCTGCGAACGCCGCTGCTGCCGGTTTCGGTCAATGGCGCGGGCGACGCCGTCGCGGCGCTGTTCTTCGTGCACCTGCTCACGACCGGCTCGGCCGCCGAGGCGCTCGCAATGGCGGGCTCGTCGATCTACGGCGTGCTGAAGGCGACCGCTGAGGCGGGGTCGCGCGAACTGCTCACGGTCGCCGCGCAGGACGAGTTCGTGCGCCCGAGCAGGATGTTCGATCCCGAGGCGATCTGAGGGCCTCGAAGCCAAAGCTTAACGATGGCGAGCCCAGTATAGGTCTCCGCTTCCGCCTTCGGATCCCGCCATGTCGACCGACAGTCCCGCGACGGCGCAGTTCCGGCGGTCGCCCGTCGTTCTGCCCCTGGCGCTCAGCGCGCTGACCTGCGCCGCGGGCTTCATCCTGATGGGGCGCTATACGCTCGCGCCCGCGACGCTTCCGCTCGACGCCGCCGGCTATGCGCTCGGGCGCGATTTCGTGAATGTCTGGAATGGCGCGCGCCTCGCGCTGGCGGGCGAGCCCACGATCCTGTTCGACCGAGGCGCCTATCAGGCGAGCCTGGCGGCCGTTTTCGGGCCCCGCTTTCCGGACCACAACTGGTCCTACCCGCCGCACGCCCTGCTGCTGTTCTGGGGGTTCGGCGCGCTGCCTTACCTGACTGCGCTCGCGCTCTGGGCGACGCTCACCGGCGCGGCCTTCCTGGCCGCCGTCGCGGCGCTGGCGCCGGTTGGCCGCCGCCGGCTCTGCTGCGTTCTGGCTGCGATCTCGCCGGCGAGCGTGGTGGACGTCGCGTTCGGCCAGAACGGTCATCTGACGGGCGCGCTGACGCTCGGGGCCTTCGCCACGCTCGACCGGCGGCCGCGGCTCGCGGGCGTGCTGATCGGGCTTTTGACCGTCAAGCCGCATCTTGGGCTGCTGCTGCCCTTCGCGCTCGTCGCGATCGGGGCCTGGCGGACGATCGGCTGGGCGGCGCTCACGACGCTCGCCTTGGTCGCGCTCAGCATCGTCGTCTTCGGGCTGGAGCCCTGGCGGCTCTATTTTGGGGTCACCACCGGCGTGCAAAGCGAGATCCTGACGCAGGGCGTGGGCGGCTTCGTCACGATGATGCCGACGGTCTACCAGGCCGCCAAAGCGCTGCTGGGCTCGGGCGCCGCGTGGCCGGCGCAGGCGCTGGCCACGGCGATGGTCCTCCCGCTCGTGGTTTTCGCCTTCCGGCGCACGGCCGATCCGGCGGCGCGCGCGCTGATGCTCACCGCAGGGACGCTGCTCGCGCTGCCTTACGCGTTCAACTACGACATGACCGCGTTGTCGGGCGCGATCGCCGTCTGGGCGGCGACAGGGAGGCAGGGCGGCGGCTGGCTGCTGCTTGCCTGGGTCGCGCCGATCGTGATCATGCCGGTGGCGGTGGCCGGGGCGCCGCTCGGGCCGGTCGCGCTCATCGCCGCGCTGGCGGTCGCGCTCCGCGCGCCGGTCCCCGCCATAGCCGCGCCGCGAGCCCGGGAGGCGTTCTTCGCATGAGTGTTGAAGTCATCGACGTATCCGCCTTCGACGGCAGCATTCTTCCGGGCGAACTCGCCATCGGAGAAGGCGAGCGCGCGGAGGCGCAGCGCTACTGGGCGAACCGGCTCGCCGAGAACCCGCGCCTGTTCGACGGCCGCGTTCTGCTTGCCGAGACCGTCGATCTTTCCTCGGGTCGACTCGAAGCCCGCTTCCGCGAGGCGCCGTATTCCACCTTCCTGTGGCTGCGCGCCGGCGGCGCGCCCGGACGCGAGCTCGGCAACGTGTTCTCCGCCGCGGCGGTCGTCACCTCCGACGGCGCGGTGCTGCTCGGCCGCATGGCGCCCCACACCGCGACCGCCGGCCAGATGTACTTCCCGGCCGGCACGCCCGATCTTGAAGACGTCGTCGGCGACACCGTCGATCTCGAGGGCTCGCTCGCCCGCGAGCTGATGGAGGAGACGGGACTCGGCGCGCCGCTGGTTCGGCCGACCGAGAAGCGCTTCGTGGTGGCGCACGGTTTCCTCTACGCCTGCATCCGGCGCTTCGACACGGATCTCGACGCCGAGGCGCTCGCCCGCACCGTCGAGGCGAACCTCGCCGCCGAGGCGGAGCCGGAGCTCGATCGCGCGGTCCTGGTCCGCTCGGCCGAAGAGCTCACGGCGATGTCGCCGGTCTATGTCCACGCCGCCATCGCGCATCTTCTGAAGGCTGCGCGATAAAGCGCGTTGATCGCGCGCTCGCCCGGGCGTAAATGTGGGAGCGCGCGCGGCGTCTTCCTGCGCGCGTTTTTGCGGGAACCTCATGCGCGCGAGCGGCGACATCTTCGCGGACCGGACGGCGGCCATTCCGGCCGGCGCGGACGCGCGCGCGCTCGGCCTTCGTCTTCTGCTGCTTAGCCGCCCCTGAGGGCCGGCCGGGCTTTCGCCTGGGCGCTCAGGGGCCCGACGTCACGCAGAGACGAACACCCGCACGCCCGCGGCTCCGGACCCGGGCGCGGCCGACCGAAGGACTGACGATATGACCGCTTCCACCGACCGCGTCGTGATCTTCGACACGACGCTGCGCGACGGCGAGCAATGCCCCGGCGCGACCATGACGTTCGAGGAGAAGCTCGAAGTCGCGAGCCTGCTCGACAAGATGGGCGTCGACATCATCGAGGCCGGCTTCCCGATCGCCTCCAACGGGGACTTTGAGGCGGTCGCCGAGATCGCGCGCCGCGCCGAGAACGCGGTCGTGGCGGGGCTGGCCCGCGCCATTCCGGGCGACATCGCCCGCTGCGGCGAGGCCGTGCGTCACGCGCGTCGCCCGCGCATCCACACCTTCGTATCGACCTCGCCGATCCATCTCGCGCACCAGATGCGCAAGACCGAGGACGAGGTGCTCGAGATCATCGCCGCCACCGTCGCGCAGGCGCGCAACCTGGTCGACGATGTCGAGTGGTCGGCGATGGACGCCACCCGCACGAGCCACGAATACCTCGCCCGCGCGGTCGAGGCCGCGATCAAGGCGGGCGCGACCACCATCAACCTGCCGGACACCGTAGGCTACGCCACGCCGGACGAGTACCGCGCGATGTTCGTCGCCATGCGCGAGCGCGTGCCGGGCGCGGACAAGGTGACGTTCTCGACCCACTGCCATGACGATCTCGGCCTCGCTGTCGCGAATTCGCTCGCCGGCCTCGCCGGCGGCGCGCGGCAGATCGAATGCACCATCAACGGCATCGGCGAGCGCGCCGGCAACGCGGCGCTCGAAGAGATCGTGATGGCGATCAAGACGCGCGGCGACGTGCTGCCCTATCAGACCGGCGTGGAGTCCACGCTGCTGACCCGGATCTCGCGCCTGGTCTCGGCCGCGACCTCGTTCCCGGTGCAGTACAACAAGGCGATCATCGGCAAGAACGCCTTCGCGCATGAAAGCGGCATCCATCAGGACGGGATGCTGAAGCACAACGAGACCTACGAGATCATGACGCCGGCCTCGGTCGGCGTGACCAAGACCTCGCTGGTCATGGGCAAGCATTCCGGCCGGGCCGCCTTCAAGGACAAGCTGAAGGCGCTCGGTTACGAGCTCGGCGAGAACCAGCTGCAGGACGCCTTCGTGCGCTTCAAGGAGCTCGCCGACCGCAAGAAGCACGTCTATGACGAGGACATCGAGGCGCTGGTCGACAACCAGATCGCCTCGAGCCACGACCGCATCAAGGTGCTGTCGCTGACCGTCATCGCCGGCACGATGGGCCCGCAATCCGCGACGCTGACGCTCGACATCGACGGCGTCCACACCACCGTGCAGGCGGTCGGCAACGGCCCGGTCGACGCGATCTTCAACGCGATCCGCCGCGTCGTGCCGCACGAGGCGACGCTGTCGCTCTACCAGGTGCACGCCGTCACCGAGGGCACCGACGCGCAGGCCGAGGTCTCGGTGCGGCTCGAGGAGGGCGACAAATCGGTGACCGCCCGCGGCGCCGATCCCGACACGCTCGTCGCCTCGGCGCGCGCCTATGTGGCGGCGCTCAACAAGCTCTCGGTCAAGCGCGGGCAGATCAACGCGCAGGCGGCGATCCGCGCCTGAGCCCGGCGGCCGGCCTCGCGCCGGCCGCAAGCATGCGGCGTCGCCTATCCGGCTTGCGCCGGCGGCGCTGGTAAGCCGCCTCCTGATCCGGCATCAAGCCCACGTCATGTCGAGATCAGCCGCGCCCGAGTCGTCCTCCTCGCAGCCCGCTTCGCGCGGCCCGCTGCTGGCCGTCATGGCGATCGCCATGGCGCCGGCGGTCGGGCTCGGCGTCGCGCGCTTCGCCTATGCGCTCGTGCTGCCCGACATGCAGGCGGATTTCGGCTGGAGCTACGCCGAAGCGGGCTTTCCCAACGCCATGAACGCCTTCGGCTATTTCGTCGGCGCCGCGGCCGCCGGAAGGGCGGCCGGCGTCATCGGCAGCTTCCGCCTTCTGGCGCTTGGCGGCGTCGTGGCGGCGCTCACCACCGCGCTTAGCGCAGTCTCCGTCGGGCTCGTGTCGCTGTCCGTTCTGCGCTTCGTCGCCGGCGTGGCGGGGGCCTTTGCGTTGGTGGCGGGCGGCGCGGTCGCGATCGCGATCTCCGAGCGGGCGGGCCGGCGGGCCTCGCTGGTCGTCTCGCTGCTCTACGCCGGGCCGCCCTTCGGCATCATCGTGTCGTCGGCGGTCGCGCCGCTCGCGCTCGCCGGCGGCGAGCCTTGGTCGTGGCGGGTCGCCTGGGGCGCGCTCGGCCTCGCTTCGGCGCTGCTGCTGATCCCGCTCGCCGCGCCGTCGGTCCGCAAGGCCGAGGGCGACGACTCCCGCGCCGCCGGGCGGCCGGCGCCGCTGCGGCCCATGGCGCTGATCCTGGCCGCCTACTGCGTCTTCGGCGCGGGCTACATCACCTACATGACCTTCATGATCGCCTTCCTGCGGCAGGGCGGCGCCGGGACGGCGCAGGAGGCGGAGTTCTGGTGCGCCATCGGCCTTGCCGGGCTGGCCGCGCCCTGGCTGTGGGCGCGGACGCTGGGGCGGCTGAAGGGCGGCTGGGGGATGGGGGTCGCCACGCTGGTGACGACGCTCGGCGCGGTCCTGCCGCTGTTTGCGGGAGGGTTCGCCGCCGAGATCCTGTCCGGCGTGGTCTTCGGGAACGGCATGTTCGCCGCGACGGCCGCCACCACGATCTTCGTCCGGCGCAACCTCGCGCCGGCGGCCTGGGCGTCCGGCGTCGGGGCCATGACGGTCTCGTTCAGCCTCGGCCAGACCGTCGGGCCGGTCCTCACCGGCCTCGTCACCGACTGGTTCGGCGGGCTGACCGGCGGCCTCGCCTTCGGCGCCGCGCTGCTCGCGCTGGCGGCGATCCTGGCGCTTTGCCAGCGCGATCTCGGCGCGATCGAGGTTGCGCCGGCGCCGTCGATGGCTGATGATCCTGCGGCGGAACGGACGCTTAGCCGGTCCGCCTAACGGGTCGGCGCCGCCAAGAGCGCCGCTCGCGACAGGCGACGGGGAATGCTTCTCCGCGCCCGCACGGGGGAGCGTCACGTGAAGAAAGCGCGTATCGCCGCGGTCGTCGCCGCGCTCATGGCCGCAGCCGGTCTCGCCGGCGGCGCAGCCGCGGAAGATTACCCGACCCGCCCGATCACCATGGTGGTGCCGTTCGCGGCCGGCGGGCCGACCGACACCGTTGCGCGCCTCGTGGCGGAGTCGATGAGCAAGGATCTCGGCCAGCAGATCCTGGTGGAGAATGTCGGCGGCGCCGGCGGCACGCTGGGCGCGTCCCGCGTCGCGAAGGCCGATCCCGACGGCTACACGCTGCTGCTGCACCACATCGGCATGGCGACCAGCGCCGTGCTCTACCGCAAGCTGCCCTATGACACGCTGAACGCGTTCGAGTATGTCGGCCTCGTCACCGACGTGCCGATGACGATCGTCGCGCGGTCTGATTTTGAACCGGCCGACCTCAAGGGCCTGATCGACTACGTCAAGGCGAATGGCGACAAGGTCACCATGGCGAACGCCGGCGTCGGCGCCGCCTCGCATCTCTGCGGCATGCTGTTCATGAGCAAGATCGGCGCGCAGCTGACGACCGTCCCCTACAAGGGCACCGGCCCGGCGATGACGGACCTCGTCGGCAAGCAGGTCGACTTCATGTGCGACCAGACCACCAACACGACGAACCAGATCAAGGCCGGCAAGATCAAGGCCTACGCCACCACCACCAAGGAGCGCGTGTCTTCGCTGCCCGACGTGCCGACCGCCGCCGAGGCGGGCCTGCCGGACTTCGAGGTCGGCATCTGGCACGGCATCTACGCGCCCAAGGGCACGTCCCCCGAGATCACAGCCAAGCTTTCGGCTTCGCTGCAGAAGGCGCTCAAGGACCCGCTCGTGGTGAAGCGCTTCGCCGATCTCGGCACCGCGCCGTCGAGCGACGCCGAAGCGACGCGGGATGGCCTCAAGACCAAGCTCACGGCCGAGATCGAGCGCTGGCGGCCGGTCATCAGCGCGGCAGGCGTCTACGCCGACTGATCGCCGGGTCCGCAAACCCGAGCCGGCGAGGCCGCCATGCAGATCGACACCCGCGAGCTCGCCTGCGGCGGCCTGTTCCTCGCCTTCGCGGCGGCCTTCGCCTACGGAACGGTCGACCTGCCGCTTGGCAGCGCGTTCCGGATGGGGCCGGGCTATTTCCCGCTGATGCTGGCGCTCATCCTGGGCGCGCTCGGGCTGATCATCATCGTGAAGGGGCTCGGCCGCGCGCAGTCGCCGATCGGCGGGCTGCCGTGGCGCGGCCTGCTGTTCATCCTCGCCGGGCCGATCGTGTTCGGCCTGACGGTGCGCGGGCTCGGCCTCGCCGGCTCGATCGCGCTGGTGGCCGCGATCGCGACGTTCGCGAGCGCCCGCGCCGGCCTCAAGCTGGCGCTGCTGCTCACGCTGGTGCTGACGGTCTTTTGCGTCCTGGTGTTCAGCTACGGGCTCGGCCTGCCTTACGCGCTGGTCGGGCCGTGGCTCGCGCCCTTCTTCCACGGCAGGTGAGGGAGCGCGCTCATGGACCTGCTGCAGAACCTCGCCATCGGCTTCGGCGCCTCGCTCGAGCCGGTCAATCTGCTCTACTGCTTTCTCGGCGTTCTGCTCGGCACGCTGATCGGCGTGCTGCCCGGCATCGGCCCGACCGCGACCATCGCGATGCTGCTGCCGATCACCTTCGGGCTGAAGCCCGAGACCTCTCTGATCATGCTCGCGGGCATCTATTACGGCGCGCAGTATGGCGGCTCCACCACCGCGATCCTGATCAACCTGCCGGGTGAAAGCTCCTCGGCGGTGACAGCGATCGACGGCTACCAGATGGCCCGGCAGGGCAGGGCGGGCCCGGCGCTCGCGATCGCCGCGCTCGGCTCGTTCTTCGCCGGCACGGTCGCCACCCTGCTGGTCGCGCTGTTCGCCCTGCCGCTAACGGAGCTCGCGCTCAAATTCGGCCCGGCGGAATATTTCTCGCTGATCTTCCTCGGCCTGATCGCCTCGGTGGCGCTTGCGCACGGCTCGGTGCTGAAGGCGCTGGCGATGATCACGCTCGGCCTGCTGTTCGGTCTGGTCGGCACCGACGTCACCTCGGGGGCGCAGCGCTTCACGCTCGGCATCCCGGACATCTCCGACAAGCTCGAATTCGTCTCGGTGGCGATCGGCGTGTTCGGGCTCGCCGAGATCCTCAAGAACCTCGAAAACGAGACCGACCGCGCGGTGGTGGTCAAGAAGATCACCCATCTCTGGCCGACGCGCGACGATTTCCGCCAGATGGTCGGACCGGTGCTGCGCGGCACGGCGCTTGGCTCGGCGCTCGGCATCCTGCCGGGCGGCGGCGCGATTCTGTCCTCCTTCGCGGCCTACACGGTCGAGAAGCGGATCTCCAAGAACCCCGGATCGTTCGGCAAGGGCGCGATCGCCGGCGTGGCGGCGCCCGAATCCGCCAACAACGCCGGCGCTCAGACCTCCTTCATCCCGATGCTGACGCTCGGCATCCCGGCGAACGCCGTGATGGCGCTGATGGTCGGCGCGATGATCATCCAGGGCATCCAGCCGGGCCCCAACGTCGCCACCGAGCAGCCGCAGCTGTTCTGGGGCGTCATCACCTCGATGTGGATCGGCAATCTGATGCTGGTGCTGCTCAACCTGCCGCTCGTGGGGCTGTGGGTGCGGCTGCTGACGATCCCCTACACGATCCTGTTTCCGGCGATCCTGGTGTTCTGCTCGATCGGCGTGTTCAGCGTGAACTCCAACGTGTTCGACCTCTACACGGTCGCCTTCTTCGGGCTCGTCGGCTACGTGCTGATCAAGCTCGGCTGCGAGCCGGCCCCGCTGCTGCTCGGCTTCGTGCTGGGACCGATGCTGGAGGAGAACCTGCGCCGCGCGATGACCATTTCGCGTGGCGACTGGACGGTGTTCGTCACCCGACCGATCAGCGCCGCGCTGCTGATCGTCGCCTTCCTGGTGCTCACGCTGGTGTTCCTCCCGTCGATCCGCGCCAAGCGCGAGGAGGTTTTCCAGGAAGAGGGCTGATCGCCGCTGGACAGGTGCGGCGGCCTTTGTTACATCCCCGGCCGCGGCGCAACGCAGGCCTCCGGGTCTCGGGCGCATAGCTCAGTTGGTAGAGCAGCTGACTCTTAATCAGCGGGTCCTAGGTTCGAGCCCTAGTGCGCCCACCACCTCATTCTCGAGGTGATCCAGCGCCGCGTAACGGAACAACAGGCAGTTTTACGCTGCTTTTACAGTTCCGGTTTTCTTTCCCTTCCCCATGGGCTTCGACCGCGCCGTCCGCGGGCTCGACGCCGCGGCCGAACGGCGGCGTCGGGAAACGCCTCTGCGTCTCCCATTCTGCGCCCGATGACCCCCGTCAGAATCGACGCTCAGCGTCGCGCTGGCTGAAGCGGGCCGAGGGCGTCGGGGCGACCGCACGGCTCGCTGACGCGCCAGATGGGCGGGGGCGATTTGCGCGCTAGATCGGGAATCACGCGTCGGCTGATCTTCCCGACAGCACGGGGCACGGGTAGCGGGTCAGTTTCGCACAGCTTGAGGCCGACGGCTGACGGAGGTCGGAGTTCGCGATGTCAGATGGCGCTGGCAGTGATCGCAGCCTTGAGAACGAGCAGGACGACCGTGCGGAGCGCGAGGATTTCCTGAACTATAATTATCGCGAGCCGATGGAGCTCGCAAAGCAGTCGATTGGCATATTCAGCGGAATACTCCTATTCTCGATAAATTTCTCCGACAAGATGGGTGGAATACAGAACTCGCCACCTTCATATAAATACATTCTGTTGTCGTCTTGGGCGCTGGTGCTCGTGTCCATCGCGCTTTGTGGCCTGTCCATGGTTCTGAGTTGGAACTCAGCGCGCTACATGCTCTGGGGCCAGGACAAAATTCGGCCGCCAGGAAAATCTAAGGAACTCAGCATGTTAGCCGCCAAGGCCTTGACCGCGGCAGGGATCATGTTCGTCCTGGGTCTGGCGATGATGATCGCGGGAGGCTTCATCTCCTCCGCCGTTCGGCCGGCGTGACGGCGATCGCGGAACGCCGCGAACGCCGCTAGCGGGCGTTGATTTGATTGCTCGTGGGTTGGCGCGGTTCAAGCGCCCGCCGCCGCGCCGGGTCCGCGCGGCGGCCTTCTGGTGGCGTCACTGGCCCGTATTGGTCGTCGTGGTCGACTTCGTGGGCTTCTGGCCGGGCACGTGAGACATCGTGCGCGTCGTGGAGTCGACGCCGCCGTCGCCGACATTGGTCTTCGTCTTCGACTTCGAGAACGTGCCGCCGTCATGCGACATAGCCTTGGACTGGCCCTTCAGGTCGCCATTGCCAGTCTCATGGGTCTTGCTCCGGCTCATCGTCTTGTCGCCGGCTGCAGCGCCGCCGGTGGCGAGCGACGAGCCGGTTCCGTCGGCGCCGGTCGACGTGCCGCCGGTTCCGAGCGTCGTAGCGGAGGTCCCGCCGGCGGCCGCAGAACCGCCGGAGCCGCCGGTCGCGCTCGATTGCGCGACCGCAGGACCGGCCAGCAACAGCCCGGCGACGAGAGCCGGCGCGGCGCACCGCCACGGCCGTGGCATGCTATTTTGCATCATCGCATCCTCACTTTTTGCCCGGCGGAACGGTCACGACGCAGTCGCCGTCGCTCGAGGTAGCCACGCCGCTGCCGTTCGAGCTCGCCGACGAGGAGCTCGACGTTGCGCCGCCTGACGCAGAGGCCGGTCCGCTGGACGACGTCACGCCGTTGGGCCCGGCGGTCACGGAGCTCGACATGCCGCCGGCGTTCGACCGTCCAGAGACGCCGGCGTTCGGCGTCTCGACGACCCGGCAGGGCTTGCCGTCCGGGCCGGTCGCCGTGGTTCGTCCCTCAGGCCCGGTGGAGGTCGAGACCGAGCCGCCGGGCCCGGAGCTTGAGGAGGACGAGCTGGAGGCCGCCATGGCCCCGCTCGCCCCAACTGTCAGCGCCCCCAGAGCCAAGGCTGTGAGGGCAATCTTAGACCGAGACATGGGAAGTCCCTCCAAGACGGCATGCGCGACCCCGAAGGGTCGCGCGAAAAATGCCGCTTACTTGTTCTTGCCGGGCGCGTTCTCGCTGTTGCCCGGGCCCGACGAGTCATGGCCCGGCGCGCTCGACGAGGAGCCGCCCGTTCCCATTGAGGAGCTCGAGTCGCCGCCGCCGGCCGAGCTGCCGCCGGTTCCGGTCGTGGACGACGAGCCGGAGCCGGAGCCCGAGCCTGCGGACGAGCCGCCCGTGCCGACCGACGAGCTCGAGTCCCCGCCGCCAGCGGAGGTGCCGCCGGTTCCAAGCGTGGAGGACGAGCCGGAACCGCTGCCAGAACCCGACGACGAACCGCCGGTGCCGACCGACGAGCTCGAGTCGCCGCCGCCGGCCGACGTGCCGCCAGTGCCCAGCGTGGAGGAGGAGCCGGAGCCGCTGCCGCCCGACGACGAGCCGCCGGTGCCGACCGTGGAGCTCGATTCACCGCCGCCGGCCGAGGTGCCGCCGGTTCCAACGGTCGAGCTCGACTGCGCAAACGCCGGGGCCGAAAGCCCGGCCAGCAAGGTTCCCGCGAGTGCGATCGTGCGAATTTCCCTGATGTTCAAGATCTTCCTCCATCTGAACGAGGCCGGTCCGTGACCAGCCGCGTGCCCCTGCCGACCCTAAACGCGACCTAATAAGAAGCGTTCCGAAACAATTTCGAACGTGCGGATGCAGGGCGGCCCGTAATCCTGACTGAATTGGCGTTATTCGGAAGCGGATGGTGCGTTGCACAACGCTAGACATCCGGGGGTCCGAAGGCGGTCTGAGCGGACGCGAGATCCGCCGCAGCTCCTGCCGGCCTGCGGAGCGGGCAGGGTGGGCGTCAGCCATGCCGCCACCGGCGGCGAGTATCGGGGGAACAAGGCCGCCGGCAGACTGTTTAGGAGGCCACCTCTAATTTACGGAGTTTGAAATGAAGAAGCTGATGATGATGTCCGCCGCCGCAATTTTGTTGGCGACGCCCGTGCTCGCGCAGTCGGCCGGCACGAACCAGCCGGAGGCCGCCTCGAAGGAGAACAGCGGCGCCGCGATGCCGAACCAGCAGGACGACAAGACGAAGGCCCCTAAGACGGTCGGGGCGATGAACAAGACCGTCGACGGCGTGGCCACGAGCCCGCAGGACGTCGCCGCTCAGCAGGAGGGCAAGAAAACTGCGGCCGAAGGCGGCGGGGACGCCACCAACAAGGCGCCGGACCCAACCAAGAACCAGGGTCCCAAGACGACCGGCGCGGCGCCGGGCGCCGACTACCGCTAAGCAACCCAGACGGGGCCGATCTTGCGCGCTGCTCCGTCCGAGCAGTGCGCGAGCGCCTGGATCACAGCCGGGACGGGCGTCGTCGGCGCCCGCCGCGAGGACGGCGTCGCGCGTCAGCCGTTGAAAAGCCGGGCCGCCGCGACGATCGTGAGGACGACCACCCCGCCGGCGCCGAGCAGCACCACCGCCGTCGCGAATGCGGCGTTGAGCGCGTGGCGCGTGTCGCCCGTGAATGCTTGGGCGCCGAGTTCCGTCAGCTTGTCCATGACGCGCTCCGTCCCAGAATGGCGCAGTGTGCGCGGATCGTTGCTCCGCCGGCAATAGGTGGAATCACTGACGGGGCGGCAGGCGACAAGAAGCTGCGCCCAAAACTTCTTGCGGACGGAAGAGTGGCTTGCGCGCCCGCCTGTAGAGCAGGCTAAGCTCTGCCGGTTGAGCCCGCAGGTGACCGCATGCTCCCGCGCCCCATCTCACAATCCCGCTACGCCTTCGGCGTCTGCGCGGTGGTGTCGGCGCTCTGCGTCCTCGGCGTCGGGATGCTCGGAATTGCGCCCGGCCCCGCAGAGGGCCCCGTGGAGCTGCACGGCGCCCTGCAGCCGTTCATGGGCCTGGCCATCCTGGCCGCGGCGTGGGGCTGGCTTCTGATCCACGCGCGCGCCCGGCGCCTTCGAGCGACGGGGCAGGCGCTGGCTGCGCTGACGGGCGCCTTCGCTGCGGCCGCTCTGGTCGAGCGCGTGGTGACATACCCCGACGCGGCGCTCGGTCCCTTTGGCCGCCTCAGCTTCGTCGAGACGGCGCTGGAGGCCGCGAGCCCGGCGAGCTGCGTCACGCTGCTGCTCGCGGCGCTCGCGCTGGCGCTCACCCATGCGCGGTCGGCGCGCGCGCGGGAGATCCGGCAGCTCACGCGGCTGCTGGGCCTCGCGCTGCCGCTGTTCACGCTCGCCCTGTTCGCCTACGACCCTGCGGCCCTTGCGGCGATCCGCGGCTTTGGGGAGGTCTCGCTCGCCGAGACCATGGCGCTCGTGCTGCTGATGCTGGCCGTCGCGTTCGACGGGCCGGCCTCCAGCCTGCGCTGGCAGATCGCCTATATCGGCGTCGCCGTCGTGGCGCCGCTGGCCGCCCTCACGGTGCATTTCGCCAGCGCTGAGCGGGAGCTCGCGCTGGCGCACGCGGCGAGCCGCCTGAGAGCTGCCGCGGGCCTCGCGGCCGAGCGCCAGGACGGCGTGATCGAGCAGACGCGGCAGATGCTGGCCTTCATCGGGCGCTCCCGCGCAGTCCGCACCAGCGCGCCCTCCTGCGGGGCGGAGCTCGCCGAATACCTGCCGCTGAACCCGTGGGTGCGGGCGCTCTACACGGTTGACCGCGACGGCTCGATCACCTGCGGCAACCGCCCCGGCATCACCTCGGTGACCTTGGCCGACCGCGATTATGTCCGCGCCGGCTTCGCGGACGAACGGATGACGGTGAGCGGCGTGTTCATCTCACGCGGCGACGGCGAGCCCCGCATCGCCGTGGTCCTGCCTTTGCGCAGCGAAGGCCGCGTCGAGAAGATCCTGGTGGCCGCGGTCGATCTTGCGGCCATGAGCGACGCCTTCGACAAGCCGGCGACGGAGGAGTCCGCCGCCGGCAGCCTGACGCTTGTCGACCGCAACGGCGTGCTGATCGCGCGGCCGGGCGCGGCCGGCCGCGTCGCCGAGCTGCTGGCGGAGGCGCCCTTCGTGCGGCGGGCGCTCGCAGGCGAGCGCGGCCCGTTCGAGGACGAGGATCTCGACGGCGAGCGCGCGGTGTTCGTCTCGCAGCCGACGCTTGCCGGGCAGGGAACGCTGATCGCCGCAATGCCCCGCGCCGAGGTCGTCGGACCCGTCGACGAGCGGCTGAACCGGCGGCTGCTGCTGATCGCGGCCATCCTGGCCGCGTCGCTCGCGCTCGGCGTGGTGGGCAGCGAGGCGTTGGTCCTGCGGCCGCTCCGGCGCCTCATCGCCTACGCGGGACGGCTCGAGGCGGGGGACCTGGCGGCGCGTCCCGACACAAGCGCGCGGGGCGAGGTCGGCGCGCTCGGCCGCGCGCTCGCGGTCTCGGCGGCCGCGATCCAGGACCGCGAACGCCGCCTCGCCGCGACCGAGGCGCTGTTTCGCGGCTTCTTCGACCATTCGCCGGACGCCCAAGCGGTCGTCGCCGTCGAGCCGGACGGCGGCTTCCGGATCGAGACCTGGAACGCCGCCGCCGCGAACCTGTCGGGGATCCCCGCGGGCCACGCCGTCGGCCATTCGCCGCGCGAAACGTTCGGCGAGGCGCGCGGCGAGGCGATCGAACACGACCTCCGCCACACCATCGCGCTCGGCCGGGTCTCCATCGTCGAACGCGAGGTCACAAGCTCCGCCGCGCCGGGCGTGTTCGAGATGGTGCAGGCGCCGCAGTTCTCGGCGGAGGGCGCGGTGCAGCGCATCTTCGTCAGCGCGCGCGACATCAGCGAGCGGAAGCGCGTCGAGCGGCTCAAGAACGAGTTCGTCTCGACGGTGAGCCACGAGCTCCGCACGCCGCTGACCTCGATCGCTGGGTCGCTCGGCCTGCTGGCCGGCGGCGCGGCGGGCCCCCTCGGCGAAAAGGCGCGGCATCTCGTGGCGATCGCCCACTCGAACAGCCTGCGTCTGGTGCGGCTCATCAACGACATCCTCGACATCGAGAAGATCGAGGCCGGGCGGATGAACTTCGAAGTTCGGCCCCTGCTCGTCCGCGACCTCGTCGAACAGGCCGTCGGCGGACTGCGCGGCTATGCGGACGATCTCGGGGTGAGCGTCGAACTTGTCGAAGGCGAGCGCGGCCTGATGGTCCGGGGCGATCCCGACCGGCTCACCCAGGTCGTCACCAACCTCCTCGGCAACGCCATCAAGTTCTCGCCGCGCGGCGAGACGGTGACGGTCGTGACGGCCGCCGAGGGCGATATCGTGCTGATCTCCGTGCGCGACCGCGGGCCCGGCGTTCCGGAGGCGTTTCAGCCGCGCCTGTTCAGCAAGTTCGCCCAGGCGGACGGTTCGGACAGCCGCAGGCTTGGCGGAACCGGACTTGGGCTCGCGATCGCGCGCGAGATCGTCGAGCGGCATGCGGGCGCGATCTCGTGCCGGAGCGCGCCAGGCGATGGCTCGGAATTCGAGGTGCGGCTGCCGCGCCACGCCGAGCCCGAGGCCGCGGGTCCTGCGCCGGCCTCGGAGCAGGTGTTCCGGCCTACCGTGCTGGTCTGTGAGGATGATCCGCTGGTCGCCACCATCCTGGTCGAGCAGATGCGCGACGCCGGTTTCGAGGGGCTCGCCGTCGGCACCGTCCGGGGCGCACTGAACGCGGTGCAGACGCAGCGCATCGACGCCGCCCTGGTGGATCTCCGGCTTCCGGACGGCGACGGCGTGGGGCTGATCCGTGAGCTGCGCTCGACGCCGCGCGGCGCGCGCATGCCGATCGTCGTCGTGTCGGCCGATATCACTCAGGGTCGCCAGGACGAGCGCTCGGCCGGCCTGGAGGTCGCGGCCTGGCTTCAGAAGCCGATTGATATGCGCAGATTGTCCGGGCTTCTGCGCCGCCGCCTCAAGCCCTACGGCCTACGGCCGCGCGTGCTTCACGTGGAGGATGACGGCGACCTGGCTAAGGTCGTGTCGGCGGCGCTGGGCTCGCTTGCAGACGTGGTGTCGGTCCCGGGGCTTGCCGATGCGCGCCGGGAACTTGCCGGAGGCCGCTTCGATCTGGCGATCGTCGACATCGCGCTTGCTGACGGGTCGGGCCTCGACCTCCTGCCAGAGCTTGCCGCGGCGCGGCCGCAGGGGATTCCCGCCCTGGTATTTTCCGCGCGCGACATGAACCCGGCGGCCGGCGCGGTCGCCAAGGCCACGATAACGAAGTCGCGGACGTCGCTGCTGGCCCTGGTGGACGCCGTGCGGCGGCTGACCGAGGAACCCAGCAGCTCCGCGCCGCCCCAGCTAAGGGCGGGCGCGGAACGCTGAGGCTGGGATTACTTCGTCGCGGACTTGATCGCGGTGGTCGCCTTGCCGGCCGCCTTCTGCACCTTGCCGGCCGCAGCCTCGCCCTTGCCCTTGGCTTCGAGCTCGCGATCGCCGGTCGCCTTGCCGGCGGCTTCCTTGGTCTTGCCGACCGCTTCCTTGGCCGTCCCCTTAACGGTGTTCTTGTTCACCATCGTCGTTTCTCCTGCGGCGCCCTGCGCCCTGTGAGCGAGCTGACGTCCCGGCTCGCAAGCGGTCAGAGAACGAAACGCCCGAGAACGAAGCCGACGAGCAGCGCGCCAGCGGCCGCGCCCAGCGGGTTGCGGCGGATCGTCTCCTCGAGCGACGCCTTGCGGTCGCTGAGGTCGTCCATGGCGTCGTCATAGGCCTCGGAGCCGCGGCGTGTGGCGTCCTTCAGACGGCGCGCGCCCGCGTCTGCGGCGGAGGCCACCGAATCGCCGACCTGCGCGCCAGCGGATCTCGCCTTGTCGCCGGCCTCGTGGCCCTTCTGGGAGACCGTGCCGGCCAGCTCGTCGCTCTTATCGTTGATGTTTGAGTTCGCCATCGTGCAAAAGGCCTTTCACTGGCCGCCGGAGGCGGCGTTCCAGCAACAAACGCGGTGGATTAACGGCGGTTCCCGCAGGTTCCGAAGCCGGCGCAGGGCGCACGCCGCCACGGCCGCTTGCGGAGCGCCGCGCCGCCCCCTATAAGGCCGCCGTCGGTCGGCGGAGTGTGGCGCAGCCTGGTAGCGCACCTCGTTCGGGACGAGGGGGTCGCAGGTTCGAATCCTGCCACTCCGACCACCGACAAATGCCCTGCCCGCAGGGCGCGCGCCGAGAGGCCACGTCCTCGCTCCGCTCAGCGGAGATCAGGTCCGGGACGGCCCGGCTCCCATCAGGGGCACGGAATGGCCTGGATCTATCTGCTCGTAGCGGGACTGCTCGAAATCGTCTGGGCCTATGCGATGAAGCAGTCGAACGGCTTCACGCGGCTGCTGCCGACTCTGATCACTCTGGCGGCGCTGGGAGGCAGCCTCGGGCTGCTCGCGCTCGCCATGCGATCGCTGCCGCTCGGCGTCGCCTATATGCTCTGGACCGGGATCGGCGCGGTGGGCGCGTTCGTGGTCGGCGTGATGGTGCTTGGCGAAAGCGCGAGCGCAGGCCGGCTCGCGGCCGCGGCGCTGATCACCTGCGGCCTTATCATGATGAAGTTGACCAGCGCGTCCTGAGCTAGGCCGTCAGCTGCAGTAAGACGGGGCGGAGCCAGGCTCCACCCCGTTTGGTCGTTCAGCGACAGACTTCGATGCGGCGCACCCGCGTATAGCCGCGCGAGTCGATGTAACGCTGGTTCCGCAGATAGCAGTCGTCGCCGCGGTTGGAGTTGGCGACCGCCGCGCCGGCGATTAGGCCGAGCGCGCCCGCGCCGATGATGGCGGCAGTGCGGCCGCGGTGACCGCCATGATGATGGCCATAGTGATGGCGGCCGCCGTGATAGTAGTGATGGCCGCCGCCATGACGGCCCCAATGGCGGGAATCCGCCGAGGCCGTGGCCGGAACCGCCACCGCGCCCAGCAGCGCCGCCGAGACGGCGGCGGCGATCGTCTTCTTAGTATTGCCGAACATGGACAGTGTCTCCTTGATAGTGGAAGGATGAAGGCGGCAAGCTGAACCCTGCATTAACGGATTACGGCCGGCCGCGCTCTTCCTCATCTTTCGCTTAATGTTTCGTCAGTCTGATCGGAGACTCGCCCGGGCCTGCCGGGACTTCTCCGTGCTGCGAAGTTCCCTTGTCTATCGCACGAACGTCGCAGTTCGTTCCGACGCCGGCCGCGTCTCCGCATGCGCAGCCCTTCGAACCGTGTCCCGGGAACAGACCGTCAGCGCGCGGTGTTTCCGCGATCCATCGATATTGGGAGACGCGAGAATGGCGAAGAAGATGCAGGACCTGCTGATCGAGGAGCTCAGCGACGTCTACAGCGCCGAACAGCAGATCACGCAGGCGCTGCCGAAGCTCGCCAAGGCGGCCGCGTCCAGCGATCTGAGGGCGGCGTTCGAGGCCCATCTGCAGGAGACGAGGGACCAGATCAAGCGGCTCGACCGGATCTTCTCGCTGCTCAAGACCAAGCCCGAGGAGAAGGAGTGCAAGGCGATGAAGGGCCTCGCGGAGGAGGCCGACGAGCTGCTGAAGGAGGATCTCGCCCCCGAAGTGCTGGACGCGGCGCTGATCGCCGCGGCCCAGAAGGTCGAGCATTACGAGATCGCGAGCTATGGCTCGCTGCGCGCCTATGCGGACGCCTGCGGTCTCGACGAGGTGGCCGATCTGCTGGGCGAGACGCTGAGCGAGGAGAAGGCGACCGACGAGAAGCTGAACGCGCTCGCTGTCGCCGAGATCAACCCGCGGGCGGTCGAGCGGTCAGCGGCCTGACGGCGCGGACGGCGGAGGCCGCCGACCGCGCCAAGGTATCGCTTCAGGCGCGGGCGGCTTCCGCCACCGCGGCCTTGTCGAGCGCCGCGAGCGCCGCCTCGGCGCGCTGGAAGGCCTCGGAGGCCGCGCCCCAATCCTGCGCCTTGGCGGCCGACATCATGCGGGCCGCTTCCTGGCGGACCGCGTCGCGGCGCTGCATCAGCTCCGGCCAGCGGTCGCCCACCCGGTCCAGCCGGCTCGCGAACTCGTCCGCCGGGAAGGTCGGCGGCGTCAGCCCGACCAGGATCGATCCCAGCCGGCGGTGCGCGATCGCGCTGTCGGCGGCGAGCCGCGCCAGCTCGTAGTTTTTGATGTTCTTGCCCGCAGCCGCGTCGACGCCGGCGAGAGCCGCGCTTTCGGCGGCGACCAGCTTGGCGAGCGCCTCGTCGATTTCGCCGCGCGTCTTGCTGGCGGTCTCCGCGATGCGCGAGACGTTCTCGGAGATCTCATTTGTCGCCGCGCGCTGCTGGCTGAGCACTTCCGCCAGCGCGTGCATCTGCGTGGTGATCACTGAGACGTGTTGGCCGACGGCCTCCACCTTGCCGCCGGTGGCGCGGATCGTGGCTTCGCCCGCGGCGACCGCGTCGGCGCTTTCGGCGGTCGCGCGCTTGATCGCGTCGGTCTCTTCCATGAGCGTCGCGATGCGCGCCCGGATCTGCTCGGTCGCCTTGGCGGTCTGGCCGGAGAGCGACTTCACCTCGTTCGCCACCACCGCGAAGCCGCGGCCGGCGTCGCCCGCGCGCGCCGCCTCGATCGTGGCGTTGAGCGCGAGCAGGTTGGTCTGGCTGGAGATCGCCTCGATTGTGCCGGCCATGTCGGCGATCTGCCGCACCGCGTCTTCGAGCACCGCGATGCGGTCCGCGATGCCGCTGACGCGATCGCGGATCGCGTCCATCGAGCCCGCCGCCTGACGCATCTCGGCGACGCAGGCCGTGGTCTCGTTGCGCGCGGCCACGGCGTCGTCGGCGCCCGAGCGGCCCATCGATGACATTTCGGAGATGGAGTTCGCAAGCTCCTCGACGGCGCCGGCGATGGTCGAGGTGCTCTCGGCGACCTGGCGCACGTCATGCGTGACCCAGCCGACGCTGAGGCCGGTCGCGGCGGCCTGCGCCGCAAAGCCCACGATGGTCTCGAGATCCTGCCGCCCGCGGCGGTCGAGCTCGGCCGCGAAGGCCTTCAGGGCCTCGCCGGCGTCGCCTTCCGGCCACTGCGAGATCGCCGCGCCGCGCTTCAGCGCGTCGAGCGCGGCCACCAGCGTGGCATGATCCAGAACCTGAGCGGCGTCCTGCCGCGGCGCAGCCTGCACAGGCTGCGAATGCGCCGTCTGGCGCCCGAACCCGAATGTCATGGTCCCCCAACCACCGTTCCGGAACCCGCCTGATGCGGTTCTCGCGGCGGAGCATGACGCCTCGGCGTTAACGGCGGGTGACCGGCCTTGCGCCGGCTATTCGGCGGCGAGCGCCCAGCGCGCGTTGACGCGCACCCGCAGTTCCTGCTCGCCGCGCGCCACCGGCGTCGCTGGCGCGGCGTCGAGCGTCTTGCGGGCCGCGAAGGCCCGCATCGGCTCGGGTTCGCTCGCATCCTGCTCCGAGACCGCGAGCGGCGCGCCGAGCTTGGCGCCCACGCCGGCGGCGTAGATCTCTGCCTTGCGCCTTGCGTCCGCCATCGCTTCGCGGCGGGCGCCGTCGAGCTTCTCGCTCCGGTCAGAGACCTCGAAGGAAAGGTTCTCGATCTGGTTGGAGCCCGCCGAGACAAGGCTGTCGATCAGGTCGCCGACCTTGTCCAGCGCGCGCGACCGCACCGTAACCGCGTTGCGGACCTCGTAGGCCACCAGTCTTGGTGCGCGCGGGCCGGAGCCGGAACCATCCCCGTAATCATATTGCGGCTGCACCGAGAGCCCCGAAGTGGCCACGTCGCGGTCCTCGATCCCGGCGGTCTTGAGCGCCGCCATCACTTTGGTCATCGCCGCGGCGTTCGCCTCGAGCGCGGCCGCCGCCGTCGGAGCGCGGGAGACGACGCCGCTCGTCACCATCGCGAGATCCGGAACCGCTGACACGGAGCCTTCGCCGACGACGGAGACTGACGGCGCGCGCCGCTCGCCCTCCGCGTGGACTGCGAAGGGAAGCACGGCGAGGGCGGTCGCAAGGGCGAGGGCGCGGCGCATCGAGGTCTCCTGCGGGTGACGACGGACCGGATCCGGCGTTCAGGGATTTACAGACATCGCCCGGGATTGCGACCGCGGTTGGGCGACGACCGAAGCGCCGGCCCTCACGTCGAATCTCGGAACGATCGCTCGCGGCATGTGTTGATTAGACAGTGCGCGAGACGCGCCGAGCGCGCGCGCAGAGATTCACAACAGAGACCTCAAAGGAGGCCAGTCATGGGTTTGTTTTCCAAGGACATCAAGACGCTCGACGATCTCTTCGTTCACCAGCTGCAGGACGTATATTACGCTGAGAAGCAGATCCTCTCGGCGCTGCCGAAGATGATCGACAAGGCGACGTCGCCGCAGCTGAAGCAGGGGCTGCAGAGCCATCTCGGCGAGACCGAGGAGCATGTGCGGCGGCTCGAGCAGGTGTTCCAGATGCACGGCGCCGAGATCAAGGCCGTCAAATGCCCGGCGATCAACGGCATCATCGAGGAAGCCAATGACATCGCTGGCGACGTCGACGACAAGCAGGTGCTGGACGCCGCGATCATCGCCTCGGCGCAGGCCGTCGAGCATTACGAGATGACGCGTTACGGCACGCTGGTCGCCTGGGCGCGGCAGCTCGGCCGCAACGACTGCGCCACCGTGCTGGAGAAGACCCTGACGGAAGAGAAGTCGGCTGACCGCAAGCTGAGCGCGCTCGCCGAAGGCGGCGTCAACCAGAAGGCCGCCTGACGCGGCCTGACGGATCCAAACAAAAAGCCCCGCTGAAAAGCGGGGCTTTTTTCATGCGTTGAACTCTGAAGCTCAGGCGCTCTTGCGACGCATCGAAGCGGTGTCGGCAATGACCCGCGCGGCGAGCGCATAGGCTGCGGCATTGATCGCCTTCGGACGGGCGGCCAGCTTCGCGGCCTCGGCGGCGGCGCGCTCGGCCTCCTTCTCGGCGGCGATGCGCGCCTCTTCGGCGGCCAGCTCGGCGGCGCGGCGGCGCTCTTCCTCAGCCTTCGCCCGCAGCCGCGCCTCGCGCGCCTCTACGATCTTGGCGCGCTCGGCCTTGCGACGCTCGGCGTCAGGATCCGCTGCTGCGACCTTGAAACGCTGAAGAAGCTTTTGCTTGGCTTCGAGGGCCGCATCGCGGCGCGACTGGAAGGTGTCTTCCTTCATCATAGACAGAGATAGGCCTCGGAATTGTTGTTGGTGAGGACGCCGACATAAGCGCCGGAGCCTGAAATAGCAATGGTTTGCGCGCGATATTGTGACAATCGTCACGTCTTGTGACCGCGACGCCGCAGCTCTCCGAAGGCCGCGGCCCCTAATCTCCCGAGACCGGCCGCCGCATCGACTTCGTGGCGCCCCGGCGGGATTTGTCCTCCCTCCGGCGCGCCTCGGATGCGCGGGTCGGCCGGGTCGCCACCCGGCGCTTCGGCCGCTCGGCCGCCTGCGCGATCAGGCTGACGAGCCGCTCCATCGCCTCGGCGCGATTGTCGGCCTGGGTGCGGTGCGACTGAGCGGTCAGCACCAGCACGCCCTCCTTGCTGAGCCGCGAACCCGCAAGCCGCATCAGCCGGATCGCGACGTCGTTCGGCAGCGACGGCGAGCGCCGCACGTCGAACCTCAGCTGAACCGCGGTCGCGACCTTGTTGACGTTCTGCCCGCCCGGGCCCGACGCGCGCACGAAGCTCTCCTCGATTTCGCTGTCGTCGATGGAGATCTGGGGCGTCACGCGGATCATGAGGCGTCATAAAGCGGGGTCGGGCGACGGTCGTCCCGTCATGCCCGACCCCGACAAGTCCCGCCAGTGTTTTCCCGCCGCCCAGACAGCGTGGGCCAAGTGCTCGCCGGAACGCCCTCAGACGATGACGAAATCCGTGTTGTCGACATTCGCCGGGTGGGTGGTCAGCGTCGCGAACTGCACGGCCGCATAGGTCCCTCCGGTTCCATCGCGGTCGAAGAACAGCGCGCCGGTGGTGGTGTTGTAGATGATGCGGTCGGAGGCGTCGTGCGCCGCGACCGCGCCGGCCGCCTTGTAGAACGCGCCCGCCGAGAGCGCTCCCACAGAAAGCCCCGTGAACACGGAGTCATCGAGCCGCATCGTGTCGTCGGCATGGCTGAAGTCGGTGATCTGGTCGATATTGGCCGCACCCAGCGTCGAGCTGAACAGGAAGTAATCGGCCCCGCCGCCGCCGGTCATGGTGTCGGCGCCGGCGCCGCCATCGAGCTGGTTGCTTCCGGAGTTGCCCGTCAGCTCGTTGGCGAGCGCATTGCCGGCGCCGTTGATGTTGGCGGCGCCGATCAGCGTCAACTTCTCGATGTACTGCCCCGCGAGCGAAAACGTCAGCGCGGCGATTACGGTGTCGACCCCGACGACATTGCCTTCTATGACGCGATCGCCAGCGCTTTGGACGTAATAGGTGTCATCGCCGGCTCCCCCGGCCATGGTGTCGGCGCCGCTGCCGCCGTTGAGGACGTTGTCGCCAGCATTCCCCGTCAGCGTATTGGCGGCCGAATTGCCGGTCCCGTCGATGTCGCCGGAGCCGGTCAGCACCAGCTTCTCGACGTTCGCCCCCAGCGTATAGGTGATCGAGCTCCTGACAGTGTCGGTTCCGGCGCCTGCCGCCTCTGTGACCTGATCGCCGACGTCATCGACGATGTAGGTGTCGTCGCCGAAGTCGCCGGACATGACGTCGGCGCCCGCGCCGCCATTGAGCTGGTTGTTGCCGGTATTGCCGGTCAGCACGTTCACCAGCCCGTTGCCGACCGCGTTAATGTTGGCGGAGCCGGTCAGGGTCAGGTTTTCGGTGTATTGTCCGGCGAGCGAGAAGGTGACCGAGCTGAACACCGTGTCGACGCCCGCCACGTTGGCCTCGATCACCCGGTCTCCCGCATTGTCGACATAATAGGTGTCGTCGCCCACGCCGCCGCGCATCGTGTCGGCCCCCTGGCCGCCGTCGAGGACGTTCGCCGCGCCATTGCCGACGAGGACGTTCTCGAGCGCGTTGCCCGTGCCGTTGATCGCGGCCGAGCCGGTCAGCGTCAGGTTCTCGGTGAAGCTGGGGGCGAGCGAAAAGGTCGCCGAGGCGAACACCTGATCGACGCCGACCTCGAGGTACTCGATGATCTGGTCGACCGAGTTGTCGACGTAATAGACGTCATCGCCATTGCCGCCGACCATGGTGTCGGCGCCCTGGCCGCCGTCGATCGTGTCGGCCCCCAGGCCGCCCACCACGGAATCATTGCCGCGCCCCATCAGGAAGGTGTCGGCGAAGTTGGTGCCGATATACTGGTCGGCCTGGTCGGTGCCGGCGAGATGAACCGCGGCCACGCGCGGGTCGAGGATGACGGTGTAGATGTCCTGCTCGCCGTTCCAGCCCGGAATGTTCTCGTTCTGCCCGAACGTCGCCACCACCCGGCCGTCGGCAAGGGTCGCCAGGCTGAGCGCCGGGTCATAGCCCTCCGGCGCGATGGTGAAGACGTCGCTGTCGTAGGAGCCGTCGGGGTTGAGGATCCGGCCGACGAAATTCGAGCCGTCGGCCCACGCCACCATCAGCCGCCCGTCGAGCAGCGCCGTCGAGTCGGGGAAGCGCGCATAGTCGTTGCTGGAGTTGACGTTGACCCGGAAGGGGATCGATCCGCCGCTCCCGTCGGCGTTGTAGAACCGGACGAAGACATCGTAATCCGTGGCGCCCGATTGGTCGCTGGTCATGTAGGTGAGCGAGATGCGGCCGTTCGCGAGCTCGACGATCGAGGTGAAGAACTCGCTGTTGTCGGACGTGGCGCCGATGTCGATGTCGCCTGAAACCCCGCCTGTCGGCGACATGATGCGGAAGTGGATGTGCTGGGAATCGTCGACCCAGCTCACCGCGTAATTGCCGCCCGAGAGCGAGGTCATGCCGAGCCGCTGCAACTGGCCGACGCCTTGGCTCGGCGTGGAGACGCCGCCCCCGCCGGTGCTCACGACCACGGTGTTGCTCAGAAGGCCTGCGCCAGGATCGTAGACGGTGGCGTAGACATTGCTGGTGTCGGACCAGGAGACCGCGAAGGCGCCGCTGTCCAACGCCACCACGGTCGGCTCGTAGGAGTACATCGACCCCGTCTCGATCGGGATCGTCACCGTGAAGGCGTTGTTGTTGAAGCTCGCCCCCGAATAGAGGCTGAGCTGGATGTTCGGGTTTGAATTAGACTCCGTCGTCTGGTCCAGGAAGGCGACGGCCTGAACTGTCCCGTTCGAGGCCATCGACGGATGGCGCTCGAAATCGTCCGCCGTGCCTCTGGGATAGATCTGTCCGTACGGGGCGCTGATGGGCGAGCCGTCCGCGCCGAAGCGCTGGATGCGGGCGTCGATGTCGGTCGAGCTGATGACATAGGTCCAGCCGATGTCGAAGCCGCCGGTCTGCAGCGCGGTGACGACCGGCGCGTTATCGAAACGGTTGGCGTGCGAACCCGAGATCGGGGTGAGGGGCTGATACACCGTGGGCGCGGGCATCGCGGCAGCCTCCATGCGCCGGCCCGGGGGCTCGGCCCTTCGGAAAACCCGACGCTAGCAGCCGGCGAACCGCCGCGGCATACGCAGTAGTACGAGGGGGCGCGGAGAGGGCAGCGGCGCGAATCCGGTCAATGCCCTTACCCTCTCCCGGAAGCGGGAGAGGGGGACCTGAAGCGCCGCGGCCTCTTCTCCCTCTCCCGCTTGCGGGAAAGGGCCGGGGTGAAGGGGTCTCACGAAGACCGCGACCGCTCTACCGCCGCTTCGGCCCCTGCCGCCGGCCGCCCGGCCGGAAGTTCGTCGTCATCATGTCCGGCTTCTCCCGGCGCGGGACGTCGCCCTGGAGCAGGGGGGTCGCGCGGTCGGTGCCGGGGCCCATGTCGTCGAGGCTCGGCTTCGCGGGCCCGCGGCGCGGCGGGACGTTGGCGCTGCGACCGTATTTGCGCTCGCCCGCATAGCCGCCGGCCGCGGCGTCGACCGCGACCTGGCGGGCCATCGGGTCGTCGGAGATCGCGAGCTCGGTCGCCTGCAGGCGCTTGATCTCGTCGCGCAGCCGGGCGGCGGTCTCGAATTCGAGGTCGCCGGCCGCCTTGCGCATCTTGGCCTCGAGGTCGGCGATCGTGGCCTTGAGGTTGTGGCCGATCTTCGGCGCGTCCTCCGCGAAGCCCTTGTCGACCGTGACGTGGTCGCGCTCATAGACCGAGTTGAGAATGTCGCCGATCTCGCGGCGCACGCTTTCGGGCGTGATGCCATTCGCGGCGTTGTAGGCGAGCTGCTTCTCGCGCCGCCGCGCGGTCTCGGCCATGGCGCGCTGCATCGAGCCGGTCTCGTGATCCGCGTAGAGAATGACCTTGCCGTCGACGTTGCGGGCCGCGCGGCCGATGGTCTGCACCAGCGAGGTCTCTGAGCGCAGAAAACCTTCCTTGTCGGCGTCGAGGATCGCGACCAGCGCGCATTCCGGGATGTCGAGGCCCTCGCGCAAGAGGTTGATGCCGACCAGCGCGTCGAAGGCGCCAAGGCGCAGGTCGCGGATGATCTCGATGCGCTCCAGCGTGTCGATGTCGGAGTGCATGTAGCGCACCCGCACGCCGTGCTCGTGGAGATACTCGGTGAGATCCTCCGCCATGCGCTTGGTCAGCACGGTGATCAGCGAGCGGTAGCCCTTGGCGGCGACCTCCTTGACCTCGCCCAGCAGGTCGTCGACCTGGGAGCGGGCGGGGCGGATCTCGATCTCCGGGTCGACCAGGCCGGTCGGGCGGATCACCTGCTCGGCAAACACGCCGCCGGTCTGCTCCATCTCCCACGATCCGGGCGTGGCCGAGACATGGATGGTCTGCGGCCGCATCGCGTCCCATTCCTCGAAGCGCATCGGCCGGTTGTCCATGCAGCTCGGCAGCCGGAAACCGTACTCGGCGAGCGTCGCCTTGCGGCGGAAGTCGCCGCGATACATGCCGCCGATCTGCGGAATGGTGACGTGGCTCTCGTCCGTGAACACCAGCGCGTTGTCGGGCAGATATTCGAACAGCGTGGGCGGCGGCTCGCCGGGTTTTCTGCCGGTCAGCCAGCGCGAATAGTTCTCGATGCCGGCGCAGCTGCCGGTCGCCTCCATCATCTCGAGGTCGAAAGTGGTGCGCTGCTCGAGCCGCTGCGCCTCCAGCAGCCGGCCCATCTTCGTGAGCTCGGCGAGGCGGGCGTTGAGCTCGGCCTTGATGCCCTTCATGGCCTGGTTCAGCGTCGGCCGCGGCGTCACGTAATGCGAGTTGGCGTAGACCTTCACGGCCGCCATCTCGCCGATCTTCTGGCCGGTCAGCGGGTCGAACTCGTGGATCGACTCGATCTCGTCGCCGAACAGGCCGATCCGCCAGGCGCGGTCCTCATAGTGCGCCGGAAAGATCTCGATCGTGTCGCCCCGCACCCGGAAGGTGCCGCGCACGAAGTTCACGTCGGCGCGCTTGTATTGCAGCGCCACCAGATCGGCCATCAGCTGGCGCTGCGAAACCGTCTCGCCGACCTTCAGCACGAAGGTCATGCTGGTGTAGGTCTCGACCGAGCCGATGCCGTAGATGCAGCTCACCGAGGCGACGATGATGACGTCGTCGCGCTCCAGCAGGGACCGCGTCGCGGAGTGCCGCATGCGGTCGATCTGCTCGTTGATCGAAGACTCCTTCTCGATATAGGTGTCCGAACGCGGCACATAGGCCTCGGGCTGGTAGTAGTCGTAGTAGGAGACGAAGTACTCAACCGCGTTCTCGGGGAAGAACGACTTGAACTCGCCATAGAGCTGCGCCGCGAGCGTCTTGTTCGGCGCGAGGATCAGCGCCGGCCGCTGGGTCTGCTCGATGATCTTCGCCATGGTGAAGGTCTTGCCCGAGCCGGTGACGCCGAGCAGCACCTGGTCGCGCTCATGGCGGCGGATGCCGTCCACCAGCTCGGCGATCGCGGTCGGCTGGTCGCCCTTCGGCTCGAACGGCGAGACAAGCCCAAAAGTCTGGCCGCTCTCCAGCTTCTCCGGCCGCGGCGGACGGTGCGGGACCCAGGGCTTGCCCTTGAGCTCCGGCCGGCCGTTCTGGATCAGGTCCTCGAGCGCCCGCACGGTCGCGGACACGGAAGCCTTGGCGTCGAAATCCGCCGGCAGGGCGGCGAGGTCGGTCTCGTCCGCCGCCCCAAAGCCGCGCGGCGCCTTCTGCGGGTCGGGGACCGCGCCCGCCGGGTCGGCGGCCTTGCGCTTCGCGCGCGGCGCGCGGGCAGGCTTCGGCGCCGGCGTCACCACCTCCGCCTCGGGCCCCTCGCTCGCGGCCGCCTGCGTGGCGCGGTCGGCGATCGCGCGGCGGGCCTCGTCGGCGGCCGCGCCGCCGCGGCCGAGCGCGCGCAGCAGTTCCGGGTCGGCGGTCAGGTCGGACGGCGCGGCGGCGTCGAACGCGGCCTGCGGCGCTTCGGCGAAACCGGTCTTTCGGGAGGGCTTTGATGGCATGGCCCGAATATAGGCACGAACCGGCCGAACGCGAGCCTTGCGCGGCCCCCGAAAAGCCCGCGCGGCCGCCGCCCGGCGGGCCGCCCTTGGTCAGGCTTCCGCGCAGCCGGCAAAAGAGCTCATCTATGTAGATGAAGATCCAGCGGCGCGGCCCGGGCTTCGCCCCTGGACTCTGACAGGGGGAGCGCGATGACGGACGATCTCACGCGGCGCATGGTCGCCGAATTCTTCGGCACGTTCTGGCTGGTCTTCGGCGGCTGCGGCGCGGCGGTGCTGGCCGCCGCCTTTCCGGATCTCGGCATCGGCTTCCTCGGCGTCTCGCTCGCCTTCGGCCTCACCGTCCTGTCGATGGCCTATGCGGTCGGCCACATTTCGGGCGGCCATTTCAACCCCGCCGTGACGCTCGGCCTGTGGGCCGCCGGCCGCTGCGCCAACCGCCATGTCGGGCCCTACATCGCCGCCCAGCTGGTCGGCGCGGTCCTGGGCGCCGGCGCGCTCTATTTGATCGCCTCCGGCAAAGCCGGCTTCGTCCCCGCCGGCTTCGCCTCCAACGGGTTTGGCGACCTCAGCCCCGGCAAATATGGCCTCGGCGCCTGCTTCCTGACGGAGCTGCTGGCGACCTTCTTCTTCCTGTTCATCATCCTCGGCGCGACCTCGAAGGGCGCCGCCACCGGCTTCGCCGGCATCCCGATCGGCCTCGCGCTGACGCTGATCCACCTGATCACCATCCCGGTCACCAACACCTCGGTGAACCCCGCCCGCTCCACCGGCGCGGCGCTCTACGCCGACGGCGGCTATTTTGCCCAGCTCTGGCTGTTCTGGCTCGCCCCGATCGCCGGCGCCGTCGCGGCTGGCTTCCTGGCGCGCTGGCTCTACGAGGCGGGCGGCATCGACGAGACCACCGTGGTGGAGCAGCGCCGGGTGGGGTGATATGACAGAAAGAAAATCTTCCTACCTCTTCTAAGGGGTGCGCCTCGCAAGCGTCGTCGCCGCCGGCTAGTTCACGCTGGCACTCTCCCCACCTTATCGAGGTAAAGTGCTTAGCCCATCAACACCGGCGTTCAGCTCCCGCTCGTCCGATACCGAGAACGAGACGTACGGCTGTGCCTCTAGAGGCGAAGCCACTGACCCATTCGGATGACGGCCTTCGTCTCACGTTCATATGCATCTTTAGCATAGAGCTCAAGGCGAGTATCAGGATGTTCAAGCTCATCCCTCTTGATTCTTGCGTAGAATAGAAGGATTCCTTCGACGACACCTCGGCCCACTTCGTTGAAAGCGGTCTTCGTGTCTAGGGCATCAGCTGCTCGGAGTATTGCGCCATTATATTCACCTGTTGTGGTCAGCTGCTCAGGCATCTTAGTGAGCTGTGCAATTATAGGAGTATTACCACGTGATACGATCACAAGCCCCCACTCTGTTATAATGCTAGGTGATCCGGTATTCCATACGCGAACATCTAATGCGACGCCGCAGATTTGATCTTTCCACGGAGCCATCGCTGGATTAAATATGTTTCCACCAAGTAAATTTAATCTTATCTCCGGTTTGGAAAGCTGGCGCTCTAAACCAAGAACCTTACTCTGCGCCTCATCTGGCGTCGTTACGCCAAGCTTCGACTCGTACGCATCTATTCGACTCTTCAGAAATGCGACCTCGCTTGCTTTCGCTTGTATATCTGCAGACATAGAGGATAGCTCAGCAGATTTCATGGTGTTTAATAGCCACCAGATCGCAGGAGTTATCACAGCCAGTAGGCCAAAAAGCGCAGCAAAGAACGTGAGGGGTGCCGAGCTGACGATTGGCCATTCCGATATAACCTTTTCGATCACTTGCGCATCCCGTTAGGTTTGGCCCTATCGCCATCGGCGGCATACTAGGGCACCCTAAGAAACTCCATGGTTCGGCAGATTTTGCGAAACGTTCATTCGCGCTCGGCGAATGGTTGATCGATTCGAAGTCAGTTTAGGACGCTTAGAATATTATCGTCGAGTGTATCAGGCGGCCCGCTGAGACAGGATGCGCATAGCACGACGGACCGCGGCCACTGGCCTGGGGGGGTCTGGGAAAATAATCCTTGACACCCCGCCGCCTCCATGCTCTCCTCTGATCACCTTCTCCCGCGCGGGAGGCGTGTCCGGACCGGCCGGCCATGTGGGGGAGGGGCGGCGCCTGCGGCGGGGATGACCGGATGTCTTCCGCCCCGGGACGGTCGGCACTGCGGCGGGTTGAGAGTGCGAGCGTCGAAAGGCGCGGCCGGCTCCCTTCTGCGACGACGCCGCCCCGCATTACGACGGGGACGCGCTTAAGGCGCGGATGGCGCGGAACGCGCGAGGTTTTGGGCGGCTCCAAAGGCTTCCGCGAAACCCCTGCGCTTCGGGTTCCCGGCCGGCTTCGGCCAGGACCGTTCCAAGCCGGCAGGCGGTCCGCAGCGATCGTTAAGACGCCGCGCGCGGAGCGCCGGGCGGCCGGTTATCCGAACTACGGAACGAGCGGCGGCCCGACGCTCCGCGCCTTCCCGCTGTTTGACCAGGATTGGACGAGAGCAAGCCGCGCCTGCGGCCGATGACGCGCGCCCGCGCTCTTCTCCCTCCCTCGCAGAGGGGAGGGTGGACGGGCGAAGCCCGGCCGGGTGGGGTGGGTTCAGGATCGAGCCGGCGAACCTCGCCGTCATGCCCGGCGCAGCCGGGTATCCACGACTTGGGTCGTGGGCTAGACGGCGGAGGAAGTCGTGGATGCCCGCGAAGGCGGGCATGACGGAGACTGAGCGCTACGCCCGAGGCCCCACCCGACCTCGGCCTGCGGCCGAGGCCACCCTCCCCATCGCTGCGCGGCGAGGAGGGAAAGAGGCGGCGCGGCGCGGAGAAGGCGCGGCGGCGTTAACGCGGCGGGCGCCATCTCGGGGGCGGGCGCCGATGGCGCGGAACAAGTCGTCGCGCGGCCCGTTACCATGCCGGGCGAGGGAACACGCGGCGTGCAGCATCTGGTGGCGGAGCGGATTCGCAGGCCCGGCGAGGGTCCGCTGATCGTGGCGTCGTGGGCGATCGTCGGCGCGGCGGTGGTGGGCGCGCTCTATGTCGGGCGCGACCTTCTGATCCCGATCGCGCTCGCGCTGCTGCTGGCCTTCGTGCTGTCGCCGCTGGTCAGCCTCGCCAAGCGCGCCCGCGTGCCCCGCAGCCTGGCCGTGGTGGCGCTGGTCTTCATGGCCTTCGGGGTGATCGTCGGCCTCGGCGCCGTGCTGGCCGGCCAGGTGGCGCAGCTTGCGGGCGATCTCCCAAAATATCAGTCGACGATGCGCGCCAAGGTGCAGTCGATCGGCGAGATGATCGGCGGCGGCGCGACGCTCGATCGCGCCGCAGACCTGCTGCAGGACCTCGGCGAGGAGCTCGACCGGCCGAAGGGGTCGGCGCAGCCCTTCCCGACCGGCCGCGCCGACGAACGCAAGCCGCAGGAGCCGGTGACGGTGCAGGTGCGGCAGCCGCCGCCCACCGCGCTCGAGAACCTGCGGGCGATGATCGAGCCGCTGATCCATCCGCTGGCGACCACCGGCGTGATGATCATCTTCGTGATCTTCATCCTGCTGCAGCGCGAGGACATCCGGAACCGCTTCATGCGGCTCGCCGGCGCGCAGGACATTCAGCGCACCACCGCGGCGCTCGACGACGCCGCGCGGCGGCTGTCGCGGCTGCTGCTGACGCAGCTCGCGCTGAATTCCGCCTTCGGGCTGGTGATCGGGATCGGGCTCGCGGCGATCGGCGTTCCGAGCGCGGCGCTGTGGGGCATCATGGCCGCGGTGCTGCGCTTCGTGCCCTATATCGGCGCGGTGATCGGGGCGCTGTTCCCGATGGCGCTCGCGGCGGCGGTCGATCCGGGCTGGACCGGCTTCCTGCTCACCGCGGCACTGTTCGGCATCACCGAGTTCACGCTCGCGCATCTGATCGAGCCGATGGCGTTCGGCCGCAGCACCGGCCTGTCGCCAGTCGCGGTGGTGGTGTCGGCGACCTTCTGGACGGCGCTGTGGGGCCCGATCGGCCTGGTGCTCGCGACCCCGCTTACGGTCTGCCTGGTGGTGCTCGGCCGGCATGTGCCGAGCCTGTCCTTCCTGGACACGCTGTTCGGCGACCGCCCGGCGCTGAGCCCGCCGGAGATCTTCTACCAGCGCATGCTGGCGCGCGATCCGCTGGAGGCGTCCGAAAAGGCCCGGCAGGTGCTGCAGGAGCGCTCGCTGTCGGCCTATTACGAGGAGGTCGCGCTGCCAGGCCTGCTGCTCGCCCAGCGCGACGCCGAGCGGGGCGCTCTGCAGGCCGAGCGGCTGGAGGCGCTGCGCGCCTCGGTCTCCGAGCTGATCGAGGACCTCGACGTCTTCGACGACACCGATCCCAAAGAGGGCGAAGAGACCCAGGACCCGGAGGCGATCGACGCGATCGAGACGGTCGAGGACGACGCCAGCGCCGCCGACCTGCCGTCGCCGCCGGAAAATGTCGGGCCGCCGGACCGGGCCTACCGGGTGCGCTGCGTCGGCGCCCGCACGCCGGTGGAAGGCGCGGCCGCCGAGATCGTGGCGCAGCTGCTCGGCAAGCACGGGCTCGCGCCGCAGCTCGAGGACGACGATTTCCTGCTGACGAGCGGCGTGGTCGAGATGGAGGCCGCCGGTCCGACGATCGTCTGCGTGACGTTCCTCGACGCCGAGGAGGCGCATGTCCGGCTGGTGGTGCGTCGCGTCCGCCGGCGGCTGCCGAGCGCCTATGTGGTCGCCGCCTGCTGGACCTCGGAGGAGCGCGAGCTGCCGGCCGAGGAGGTCCGCCAGACCGCCCGCGCCGATGCGGTCGCGGTCAGCCTGCGCGACGTCGTGGAGCGCTGCCTCGCCGAGGCGCGCCGCCGCTCCGAGCCGGCGCGCGAGCCCCAACCGGAGCGCGCCGCGGTCTCCGCCTGACGCGCGCTCCGCCGGCGCCTATATGGGGGCGGAGATACGGAGGCCCGCGATGCTGGACGAGAGCTACGAAGTCACCCGCACCGACGAGGAGTGGCGGGCGCTGCTCACCCCCGAGCAGTATCAGGTGATGCGCCGCCACGGCACCGAGCGCCCCGGCAGCTGCGCGCTGCTGCACGAGAAGCGCCGCGGCGTGTTTTCATGCGCCGGCTGCGGCCAGAAACTGTTCGCCTCCGGAGACAAGTTCGAGAGCGGCACCGGCTGGCCGAGCTACGGCGCGCCGCTCGAGGGCTCGGTCGGGATCACCGAGGACCGCAGCTACGGCATGGTCCGCACCGAGGTGCATTGCGCGCGCTGCGGCAGCCATCTCGGCCACGTCTTCCCCGACGGCCCGCCGCCGACCGGCCTGCGCTACTGCATCAACGGCGTGGCGCTGGACTTCGAGCCGGAGGACTGAGGGCGGCGGTCACTCGCCCGCGCCGCCCACATAGCTGACGCGGTAGATCGCGCCATTGTGGTCGTCGGAGACCAATAGCGAGCCGTCCGGCATCACCTCCACGTCGACCGGACGGCCCACATAATCATTGTCTTCGACGAAGCCGGTGAGGAACGGTTCGACCGAAACCACCTCGCGCCGCTCGTTCAGGAAGGCGACCGCGACGTCGGCGTATTTCAGCGTCCGGTTCCACGGGCCGTGGCGGGCGATGAAGATCGCGCCCCGGTATTTCTCGGGGAAGGCCTTGCCGGTGTAGAACCGCATGCCGAGCGGCGCCGCGTGCGGCCCGAGCAGCGCGGCGGGTTTGACGAACTCGTCGCAGCTGCGGCCCTGGCCGAACTCGGGGTCCGTCATCAGGCCGGAATGGCAATACGGAAAGCCGAAATCCTGGCCGATCCGGCTGACATGGTTGAGCTCGTCGAGCGGCATGTCGTCCGACACCCAGTCGCGCTGGTTGTCGGTGAACCATAGATCGCCGGAGCGCGGATCAAAGTCGAAGCCGACCGAGTTGCGGACGCCCTTGGCGACGGTCTCGACATGCGAGCCGTCGAGGTCCATCCGAAAAATCCGGGCGTGCCGTTCGTCAGGCTCACAGACATTGCAGGGCGCGCCGACCGGCACGTAAAGCTTGCCGTCCGGCCCGATCTTCAGGAATTTCCAGCCATGCGGGCTTTCGCCCGGGAACTTGTCGTAGACGACCACGGGCTTCGGCGGGTCGTCGAGCCGGCCCTCCACGCCGTCATAGCGCAGGATCTCCTTGGCGTTGGCGACATAGAGCGAACCGTTGTGGAACTCGATGCCGTTCGGCAGGGTCATGCCGGAGACCACGGTCTTCACCTCCCGCCGGCCCCCCTTGTCGACGACGGCGTAGACCTTGTTGGCGACGAACAGGGACGACACGAACAGCGTGCCTTTTTCGCCCCGGCGCATCATGCGCGCGTCGAGGATATCGCTCGCATAGGTCTCGACCTTGAACCCGGGAGGCGCATGGAGCCTCGCGGTCGGCAGGGCCTCCGCGGGCGTCGCCACCGGGAAGGCGGAGACTGGCGCAAGCTTGAAGCCCTGACGGTTCTGGGGCCCGCCAAGCGACCAGAACTCATCAGGCTTGTCGGCGGCGCTCGCCGCCCCGCATGCCAGCGCGACCAGCGCCAGCGTCAGGCGAAGCGCGTTCCGTCGCTGATATCGCATGCGGTCTCCATGGCCGCCTTTTCCAGCGGATCGCGGCCCAAGCTAGGCGCGCCGGCGGCGGCCGCCAAGACGCCGCTTACCGCGCCCCGCTTTCGCCGAAAAGCGCGCGCTTTTCGTGACGCGGAAGGAAATGTGGGAACGGCGATGTCCGCACGTCTGGCGATCCTCTTGAGCGCTGCGCTGCTTTTCGGCGGGACGCCGCTCCGCGCGCTGGAGTTCGAGCCGCGGCTCGCCATCGAGTCGCCAGATCCTGCGGTCCGCGAAGTGGCTCTCACCTTCGACGCCTGTTCGGGCGCGGTCGACCACCGCATCCTCGACGCCCTGCTGGAGACCCGCGCCAAGGCGACGATCTTCGTCACCGAACGCTGGCTGCGGCGCAACCCCGAGGCTCTCGCAACCCTGAAGGCTCATCCGGATCTGTTCGAGATCGAAAACCACGGCGCCCGGCATGTGCCGGTGGTGACCGACGCCCACAGCGTGTTCGGCATTACGACCGCCGGCGCCATCGAGGCGGTGCGGGCGGAGGTCGGCGGCGGCGCGGCGGCGGTGGAGACGGCGACAGGCGCCCGGCCGATCTGGTTCCGCGGCGCGACGGCCCGCTACAGCCGCGACGCCCTCGACGAGATCGCTGCGGAAGGTTTTCGCGTCGCGGGCTTCTCGCTCAATGGCGACATGGGCGCCTCGCTGCCAGCGGCCGCAGTGGCGCGCCGCATAGCCGCCGCTCGCTCAGGCGACGTGGTGATCGCGCACATCAACCAGCCCACGCGCGGCTCAGGCGAAGGAGTGGCGACGGCGATCCGGTCGCTCTCGGCCGCAGGCGTCAAATTCGTGCGTCTTCAGGACGCGACGATGAAGAGCGACGACGGCCGCCCCATCCTATTGGCCAAGCGCGAAGTCGATCACCAGCTTCGCGTTCAGCGCCACGATCACCGCGGCGACAAGCGCAGCGACGACCGACATCCAGCGGGGAGCGACGAACTCGCCCATCTTGGCGCGGCTGGCGGTGAACCACACCAGGGGGATGACCGCGAAGGGCAGCTGCAGGCTCAGCACGACCTGGCTCAGCACCAGTAGCTTGCCGGTGCCGCTTTCGCCGTAGAACAGCGTCACGCCAATCGCCGGCACGATCGCGATGGCGCGCGTGATGAGCCTGCGCAGCCAGGGCGAAAGCCGGATGCGCAGGAAGCCTTCCATCACGACCTGGCCGGAGAGCGTCGCGGTCACCGTGGAATTCAGGCCGCAGCAGAGCAGGGCGACGCCGAAGGCGGTGGCGGCGAGCGTGCCGCCAAGCAGCGGTCCAAGCAGCGTGTGGGCTTCGCCGAGCTCCGCGACCTCGCCATGGCCGCTGTCGTGGAAGGCCGCCGCCGCCAGCACCAGGATCGAGGCGTTCACGACGAAGGCGAACGCCAGCGCGATCGTGGAGTCGGCGACCGCATAGCGGATCGCCTCGCGCTTGCCGGCCGCGTCCCGCCCATAGGCGCGGGTCTGGACCACCGAGGAATGCAGATAGAGGTTATGCGGCATGACCGTCGCGCCGACGATGCCGAGCGCGATGTAGAGCATGTCCGGATTGGTCACGAGCTCGGTCGTCGGAGCGAGACCGCGGATGACCGCCGCGAAGTCCGGATGCGCCATCGCAAGCTGGATGGCGAAGCAGCCGGCGATGACCATGAGCAGTCCGATGACGAATGCTTCGATCCAGCGGAAGCCCACCCGCTGCAGCGCCAGCACCAGCACGACGTCGAGCGCGGTCAGCACCACGCCGATCTCGAGCGGTATGCCGAACACCAGCGTGAGGCCCATCGCAGTCCCGATCACCTCGGCCAGATCCGTCGCGCAGATCGCGGCCTCGGCGAAGACCCAGAGCGGGAAGGAGACCGCCTTCGGAAACGCGTCGCGGCAGGCCTGCGCCAGGTCGCGTCCGGTGGCGACGCCGAGACGGGCGCACAGCGCCTGCAGCAGCATCGCCATCAGGCTCGAGAGCGCGACCACCGCCATCAGCGCGTAGCCGAACTTCGAGCCGCCCGCGAGCGAGGTGGCCCAATTGCCGGGATCCATATAGCCGACGGCGACCAGATAGCCGGGGCCGACAAAGGCAAGCAGCCGGCGGAGCGGCGTGCGCCCCCCCACCGACACAGAGGCGTTCACCTCCGCGAGCGACGCTCCGCCCGGCGCGCCGCGCCAGCCCGAAAACGGGGTCGAACGAGGGACATCGGCCACATCAGTCACAGTCTTGACCTCGCCTGTCGGCATGCGGGCTCCAGCCTCGAGGGCTTCCGGATAATTGATCGCCAATCCTCCAGTTGCAAGTAGGTCGCAACTGCATTTTTGCAGGAGCTAACGCGGCCGCTCCGAAGAGCGCCGCCGCCAGCCGCCGCCCTTGTCACATCGGCGTGGGCGTGCAACCTCCCTGCCGTCGCGGAACGTTCGCGGTCGCGAAATGGTCCGCCCAACGCTGCGGGAGATGCGGCTGCGATGGCGAAATGGGTGCTCACCTTCGGCGACGGGCGCGCGGAAGGGCGCGCCGACATGCGCGACCTGCTGGGCGGCAAGGGCGCCAATCTGGCCGAGATGGCGAATATCGGGCTGCCGGTGCCGCCCGGCTTCACGATCACCAGCGAGGTCTGCACCTACTTCTACGGCAACGGGAAGTCCTATCCTGCCGAGCTCGACGCGCAGGTGAAAGCCGGCCTGGAGCATGTCGAGAAGATCACTGGACGCAGGTTTGGCGACGCCGCGAACCCGCTGCTGGTGTCGGTTCGGTCCGGATCCCGCGCTTCGATGCCGGGGATGATGGACACGATCCTCAACCTCGGCCTCAACGACGAGACCGTCGAAGGCCTAGCGATGAACGCCGACGACCGGCGCTTCGCCTATGACAGCTACCGCCGCTTCATCCAGATGTATTCCAACGTGGTGCTCAGTCTCGAACACCACCTGTTCGAGGATCTCCTGGAGCAGGCGAAGGACCGCAAGGGCGTCGTCGAAGACACCGAGCTCGACGTCGAAGACCTCGGAAGGCTGGTGGCGACCTACAAGGCGAAGGTGGAGAAGGAGACCGGCGCCGCGTTTCCCCAGGCGCCGCTGGAGCAGTTGTGGGGCGCGATCGGCGCGGTGTTTTCCTCCTGGATGAATCCTCGCGCGATCACCTATCGCAGGCTCAACGCCATTCCCGAGAGCTGGGGCACGGCCGTCAACGTCCAGGCGATGGTGTTCGGCAATATGGGCGAGACCTCCGCGACCGGGGTCGCGTTCACCCGCGATCCTTCGACCGGGGAAAAGGCGCTCTACGGCGAGTTCCTGGTGAACGCCCAGGGCGAGGACGTGGTGGCCGGCATCCGGACGCCGCAACCCATCACCGAAGCGGCGCGGATCGCCGGAGGGGTCGCCGCGCCCTCGCTCGAGATGCGCATGCCGGAGGTGTTCCGCGAATTCGTCGCCGTCGCCGAGCGGCTGGAGCGGCACTATGGCGACATGCAGGATCTCGAGTTCACGGTCGAGCGCGGCAAGCTCTGGATGCTGCAGGCGCGCAACGGCAAACGCACCACCAAGGCGGCGCTCAAGGTCGCGGTCGATCTCGCAGCCGAGGGCGTGCTGACGCGCGAGCAGGCGGTCCTGCGCATCGAGCCGGCGTCGCTCGACCAGCTGCTGCACCCGACGATCGACCCCAAGGCCGAGCGCAAGGTCATTGCGAGCGGCCTGCCGGCCTCGCCTGGAGCCGCGCAGGGCGAGATCGTGTTTTCCTCCGAGGCGGCCGAGGCCGCCGTTTCAGGGAACAGCGGTCGCAGCGTCATCCTTGTGCGCGTCGAAACCTCGCCGGAGGACATCCACGGCATGCATGTGGCGGCCGGCATCCTGACGACGCGCGGCGGCATGACGAGCCACGCGGCGGTTGTCGCGCGCGGCATGGGCAAGCCCTGCGTCTCTGGGGCGGGCGCGCTCCGGATCGACGAGAAAGGCGGCACGCTGACGGTCGCAGGTCGCACCTATAAGGCCGGCGACGTCATCACGATCGACGGATCGACAGGCCAGGTGCTCGACGGTCCCGTCGCGATGGTGGAGCCGGAGCTGTCGGGCGACTTCAACACGCTGATAGGCTGGGCCGACGAGATCAGCCGGATGGAGGTGCGCGCCAACGCCGAGACCGCCGAGGATGCGCGCGCCGCGCGGGGCTTCGGCGCAAAGGGCATCGGCCTCTGCCGCACCGAGCACATGTTCTTCGACGAGGATCGCATCGTCGCAGTCCGCGAGATGATCCTCGCCGACGATGAGGACGGGCGACGCAAGGCGCTCGCCAAGCTGCTGCCCTATCAGCGCTCCGATTTCCGCGCGCTGTTCGAGATCATGCAGGGGCTGCCTGTCACGATCCGGCTGCTCGATCCGCCGCTGCACGAATTCCTGCCGCATGGCGACCGCGCCATTGCGGAGGTTGCGACGGCGATGGGCGTCGCCCCCGAAAAGCTCAAGCGGCGCGCCGAGGAACTCCACGAATTCAACCCGATGCTCGGCTTTCGGGGCTGCAGGCTGGCGATCGCCTTCCCGGAAATCGCCGAGATGCAGGCGCGCGCGATCTTCGAAGCCGCGATCGAGGCCGGGAGGGCCACCGGCGCGCCGGTGCACTGCGAGGTGATGGTCCCGCTGATTGTCGGACGGGCGGATTTCGACTTCGTGAAGGCGCGCATCGACGCCGTCGCCAAGGAGCTCGAGGCTGACGCCGGCGCGCGCCTTTCCTACCAGGTCGGAACCATGATCGAACTGCCGCGTGCGGCGCTGCGGGCCGGGGAAATCGCCGAGACGGCCGAGTTCTTCTCCTTCGGAACCAATGATCTCACCCAGACTGCGCTCGGCATCAGCCGCGACGACGCTGCGCCGTTCCTCAGCCATTACGTCGCCAAGGGCCTGCTGCCGAGCGATCCGTTCATGACCATCGACCGGGAGGGCGTGGGAGAGCTGGTCGCGCTCGGCGCCGAGCGCGGTCGCGCCACGCAACCCAAACTGAAGCTCGGCATCTGCGGCGAGCATGGCGGCGATCCGGCCTCGATCGCGTTCTGCGAAGAAGTCGGGCTGGATTACGTGTCCTGCTCGCCTTTCCGGGTGCCGATCGCACGTCTCGCGGCGGCTCAGGCGGCGCTGCGGAACAGGAAGGAAAGCGGTACGCCGGCGGCGTGAGGGCCGCCGCGGCCATTTTGTGGAACTGCGGCAGGCGGAAATTGGTTCTCGTCTGATGGGCGGAGCTGCGATCCGCCCGGTGGTGTGATGCGTAACGTGGCTTCCGCCTGCTGCGTATCCTGACAGTCGCCTCAGGAGTGCCAATGACGCCCGCCTCAGCCCGCAAGCCGGACTTCCGCTCCAACCTGGCCGAACGCTTCCGCGAGGTGCGGGCGCACAGCCGTCGTCTGGCTCAGCCGCTCTCCGACGCCGATGCGACCGCCCAGTCCATGCCGGACGCGAGCCCCGCTAAATGGCACCTCGCGCACACGACCTGGTTCTTCGAGACGATGGTTCTGAGGCCGAACGCGCCGAGCTATCAGGTCTTCAACCCCGCCTTCAACTTCCTCTTCAACTCCTACTACGAGACCATCGGAGAGCGGCATCCGCGTCCGAAGCGAGGCCTGCTCACGCGGCCGTCGCTCGAGCAGGTCATGGATTTCCGTGCGCATGTCGACCGCGCAATGGAGGCGCTGCTCGACGCGGATGTCGAGACCGACGTGGCGGAGTTGATCGAACTCGGCTGTCACCACGAGCAGCAGCACCAGGAGCTCCTGCTCACCGATATTCTCCACCTGTTCGCTCAAAACCCGATCCGGCCGGCTTACCGCGACTCCGAGCCCGTCGCGGTCGCGGACGCGCCCGGGGAGATCGGCTGGCTCGGCTTCGACGGCGGCATCGTCGAGATCGGTCATGACGGCTCCGGCTTCGTGTTCGACTGCGAAGGCCCGCGCCACCAGGAACTGCTGCAGCCGTTTCGGATCGCCGATCGCCTGGTCACCAATCGCGAATGGCTCGCCTTCATGGCGGACGGCGGTTACCGCGAGCCGCTGCTGTGGCTGGCGGACGGCTGGGCGCAGATCCTCGCGCATCGCTGGGAGGCCCCGCTCTATTGGGAGCAGCGTGACGGCGAGTGGTGGACCATGACGCTGCGAGGTTTGCAGCCCGTCGATCCCGCCGCGCCGGTGACGCATGTCAGCTATTTCGAGGCGGACGCCTTTGCGACATGGGCGGGCAAGCGGCTGCCGACCGAAGCCGAATGGGAGCGCGCCTCCGCAGGCCTGCCGCTGGTTGGCAACTTTGCGGGCTCCGGCCGTCTGCGGCCGAAGCCTGCCGGCGCCGAGGGCGGCCTGAAGCAGATGTTTGGCGACGTGTGGGAATGGACGCGCAGTCCATTCACGCCCTATCCGGGCTTCCGTCCGGCCGAGGGCGCGGTCGGCGAGTACAATGGCAAGTTCATGTGCGGCCAGTTCGTGCTGCGCGGCGGCTCCTGCGCTACCCCCGAGGGCCATATCCGCGCCAGCTACCGAAACTTCTTCCAGCCGGACAAGCGATGGCAGTTTTCGGGGCTCCGCCTCGCCGAGGACGCCTGATGCTCGAGAAGGTGAATCTGCATTCCCGCCAGCAGGAACAGTTTCGCGCGGACGTGCTCGACGGCCTGAGCGCATCCTGCAAGACGCTGCCCTGCCGCTGGCTCTACGATGATCGCGGTTCGGAACTGTTCGAGCAGATCACGCAGCTGCCCGAGTATTATCCGACGCGCGCCGAAACCGGGATCCTGGAGCGGTGCGCCGGCGAAATCGCGTCCTTCTGCGGGGAGCGCGCCGTGGTGATCGAATACGGCGCCGGCGCCGGCATCAAGACCGAGATCCTGCTCGGCGCGCTGGCGAACCCCGCCCTCTACGTTCCCGTGGACATCGCTGGCGACTTTCTGGCCGCCTCGGCGGCGCGGATCGAGAGCCGGTTTCCCTATCTGGAGATCCGGCCTCTGGTGGCGGACTTCACGGAGGATTTCGATCTTCCGGCAGACCTCCCGAGGCTGCCGCCCCGCATCGGCTTCTTTCCTGGATCGACCATCGGCAATCTTGCGCCGCCGGACGTGACGGATTTTCTCAAGCGCGTCCGCGGTCATGTCGGCGACGAGGGGCGGGCCTTGATCGGCGTCGACCTGAAGAAGGAGCTCAGCATCCTGCTTCAGGCCTATGACGACGCGGCGGGGGTGACGGCCGAGTTCAACAAGAACCTGCTGCGACGGATCAATCGCGAGCTCGGCGGGAGCTTCGACCTCGACGGCTTCGCCCATGAGGCGCGCTGGAACGCTCGCAATTCCGCCGTCGAGATGCATCTCGTAAGCCTCAGGCGGCAGTCGGCGACCGCCGCCGGCCGGCGGTTCTCCTTCGCGCTCGGGGAGACGATCCATACCGAGAACTCGCGCAAGTACTCGGTCGAGGAATTCGGACGCCTTGCGGGCCGCGCGGGCTGGCGCGTCGAGCGGGTCTGGACTGATCCGGATCGGTTGTTCGCCGTACTTGGCCTTTGCTGACGGTAGGCTGAAGGATGGGGTGACGGCGTCGGAGCCGCGTGCCAAACCTGCCGCCGCAGAAAAACAAGCGCCTCGAAAGGCGCGTCTCGGAGGATGTTCGATGCGTAAGGGGACTCTCGCGATCGCCACGGCGGCGCTGCTCGGGACGATGACGTCGGCTTTCGCGCAGGGGGCCGCCGCGCCCGCGGCGCCGGGCGCCGAAGCGCAGCAGGTCGACGACGCCTACCTCGCGCAGTGCTCGCCGCAGGCCACGAAGGAGTTCTGTGGCTGCATCGTCTCCGTGGCGGACTTTCAGATCAAGGATCCGACCGAGCGTATGATTTTCTACGCCTATACGGTCGGCGACTTCGACAAGGCGCGTGAGCAGCGCGCGGTTCTGCCGGCCGAGCAGAACATGAAGTTCAACATCGCGCTCCAGCAGGCGGAGACGATGGTGCACGATCGGTGCGACAAACTTCGGCCGCAGCAGGCCCCTGCGCCGAAATAGCCGCGACGAAGGCGCCGTCGCGCTCTATCACGCGGCATGCGAGATGGGCGGCGCAGCGCAGCCCATTCCGAGACGAGACGTGACCCGCGGCGACTTTCCCGATCTCCCGAGCCTGCGCGCAGGCGGCAAGCCGGGGCTCGCCCGAGCCCTGGCGCGGCTCGAGCGCGCCGCCGGCACGGCCGACGCCGCGCGTCTTCTCGACGCCGCGGACGCCGCGCCGAAGGGCGAGGTGCTCGGCCTCACCGGTCCGCCCGGCGTCGGCAAGTCCACGCTCACCGGCGCGCTCGTGCGGATGTTTCGCGACAGGGGGCTGACCGTCGGCGTGGTCGCGGTCGATCCGTCGTCGATGCGGTCCGGCGGCGCCCTTCTGGGCGATCGCGCCCGCATTCCCTCGGACCCTGAGGACGGCGGATTGTTCATCCGCTCTTTCGCGGCGCGCGACCGGCTTGGGGGACTGTCGGAGCTAGCTTTCGGCGCTGTCGTGCTGATGCGCGCGCTGTTCGACCGCGTGATCGTCGAGACGGTAGGCGTCGGCCAGTCCGAGGCGGACGTCGCGCTCGTGGGCGACACTATCCTGCTAGCCGTCCAGCCCGCCTCCGGCGACGCTCTGCAGTTCATCAAAGCGGGCGTGATGGAATTGCCGGATATCGTGGCGGTGACAAAGGCCGATATCGGGCCGGCGGCGCGTCGCGCCCGCGACGAGCTGGAAAGCGCGCTCACGCTCGGCAACCGCGAAGAGGCAGGCTGGACGCCGCCCGTTGCGCTCATCTCGTCCCAAACCGGCGAAGGCCTGGATACGCTTGCGGGACATCTGTCGGCGCATTCGGCTTTTCTGCGTCAGCATGGACGACTGGAGCGACGACGCCGGACTCAGGCTGAAGCGCGAATCGAGGCTGCGCTTAGGAGCCGCTTCGGGACGGAAGGCGTGCGGGCGGCGAGAAACAGCGGGGTGCTCGGCTCCGAAAAAGGACCGTTCAGCCGCGAGGCGGCCGCCGCAAATCTCCTCGCGGGCCGGCTTCAAACCGCCCGCTAACCCTCTCTCAGGGCCGCGTTAACCGCTCCTCAAGGTTAAGGACCGATAACCTTCGCGGTGTGTCGGAACGGTCGGGCGGCGCTTCTGGAAGAGGCCTCGCCGATCGCGGGGAGCGTGGCGTCATGCGGGGACAGGGACAGAGATTCGCTGCGCCGCCTCGCTCCCGTCGCCGGAAGACGCCGGGCCTGCGCCTCACCCTCGTGGCGCTCATCCTGCCGCTCGCCACGACCTCGATCGCCCGCCAGGACGCGCTCAGCCTTCTTCCGCGCTCCGGCGAGCAGAGAGAGTATGGCGGCGGCCATTATCTCGCAGCCGTCGCGCAACCGTTGGAACTCGCCTCGCTCGAAGCCGCCGATCTGTTCGGCTCGGGTCGCGGACCCCTGGTCGCCCCTGACCCGTTCGTCGGAGGGGAGAGCCTGCGCGTGCTCGACCTGCCTGAGCCGCCGCCGGCAGCGGGGGCCAAGAGCGAACTGCCCGCCCCGTTCGTCGACCGGACGGTCAAAGGCGACCGGCAGTTGATTCGTCTCGCGGGGCCGACGGAGGCCGCCGTCACGAAGCCGCATGACCAGGCGTTCGACGCGCTTGCGCCGGCCTATGCGTTTCTCCATCCGGATCTTACGGGACTGAACGTCGTCCCGCAGGTCGGCGACCTCGCGCCGCGCGCGCCGGCGCGGTCGGACCAAGCCGCCGCCTCGGCTGCGACCAAGGGCTCCTCGGGCCCCGCGGCCCCGACGGCGCGGACCTCGTCTCCTGGATCGCAGGAGGCCGACCAGGCGCTGGCGGAGGCTGGCCTGACCAGCATTCCGATGGTGCCGCGCGAGGCCGGCCTGAACCATGACGGCTCGACGCCGTCGGTGGCGTCGCTCTCAGGCGGGGTCCTGCCGCACACCACAACGCCCGCCGGAGAGACGCCGCTCGCGGTGGCTGCGCTGCCGGTCACGCCGCTCGCCGGCCGCGTCCCGGGCGAGGACCTGCGGAGCCGTCACGTCGCTCTCACGCCTACCAAGCGCCCGACCGCGGAGGGCGAGACGGTCGCGTTGCGCGGGGACCTGAACGGCGGAATCGAGACCCGCCTGTCGCATCGCGTCTACATTCCGGCCGCGCAACTCGCGAAAGCCGAGCAATGCCTTGCCGAGGCGGTCTATTTCGAAGCTCGCGGCGAGCCGGTGAAGGGCCAGTACGCCGTCGCCCAGGTGGTGATGAACCGGGTCCGCTCCGGCTACTATCCGTCGGACGTCTGCGGCGTCGTCTATCAGAACAAGCACCGGCGCAACGCCTGCCAGTTCTCCTTCGCCTGCGACCGCATCCCTGACCGGGTCAGCAACCTCCACTCCTGGCGGATCGCAGTGCAGATCGCGCGCGATGTCGCCGAGAATGGCGCCTGGCTGCCGGAGGTCGGCGACGCCACGCACTACCACGCGACCTATGTGCGGCCGAACTGGATCCGTGACATGGTCAAGGAAGACAAGATCGGTCGCCACATCTTCTACCGGGTCCGCTGGCGCGCGCCGCTCGACGCGTGAGCCTTCAAGACGCATAGCTTGCCCATGCAGCTGTCCTCCGGCCGGCTCAATCTGATCAGCGACGTCGCCGGCGTCAGCGTCGGGCACGCGCAGGATGCCGCGCTGGCCTCCGGCGTCACGGCGATCGTGTTCGACGCGCCGGCGGTCGCCTCGGTCGACGTGCGCGGGGGCGGTCCGGGCGCGCGCGAGACCGATCTGCTCGCGCCGGAACGCACCGTCCCCGCTATCGACGCGCTCTGCCTCTCCGGCGGCTCGGCGTTCGGGCTCGACGCCGCAGCTGGCGTGATGGCCGCGCTCGCCGAGCAGGGCCGCGGCTTCGCCGTCGGCGCGGCGCGGGTTCCGATCGTTCCGGCCGCGATCCTGTTCGACCTGCTGAACGGCGGCGACAAGAACTGGGGCCGCTATCCGCCCTATAGGGAGCTCGGCTTTGCGGCCGCCTGCTCCGTCAGGCGCGAGTTTGATCTCGGCAGCGTCGGCGCCGGCCTTGGAGCCCGGACGGCGACGCTGAAAGGCGGCGTCGGCTCGGCTTCGGCCGTGATCGAGTCGATGGGCATAACGGTCGGAGCGCTCGCGGTGGTCAACGCGCTCGGCTCCGCCACGGTGGGGGACGGGCCGCATTTCTGGGCCGCGCCATTCGAGCTGGGCGAGGAGTTCGGCGGCCTTGGACCTGCGGGATCGGTCTCCCGATCCTCGTGGTTCGCGCCCGTAAAACCCGCCGCCGGCGCGAACACCACCCTCGCGCTGGTCGCGACTGACGCAAGGCTCAGCAAGGCGGAGGCGAAGGCGCTCGCAAGCGCCGCAAATGACGGCCTGGCGCGCGCTCTGCTGCCGTGCCACACGCCGCTCGACGGCGACATCGTGTTCGCCGCCGCGACTGGCCGGAAGGAGATCGCCGGGGATCGCATCGGCGGCCTCGCGCCTCTCGGCCACGTCGCGGCCTTGACCTTATCCCGCGCGGTCGCGCGCGGCGTCTACGAAGCGGAGGCGCTTCCATTCGAAGGCGCTCAGCTGTCTTGGAAGGCGAAGTTCGGCGCCTGAAGTCGATCGAGCCGTGCGGGCCCTGCTGCAGCGAGAGCGCACCTAAAGGGCGCGACCGTCAGCTTTGAGGCGAGGCGAGCAAAAACGATTCGCGGCTCGCCCTGTTGCGTGTAGCATCGAGAACGCTAGCGCCGGCCGGCGCGGGACGCGAGGTTCGGGGCGCGCCCAAGGGTTTCATCGAAGCGGGCTGGGGGAGCTCGTGGCATATTACCGCTTGTATTTCCTGAGCGCCGACGGCCGCATGTCGGACGTGGTCGAACTGCATTGCGATACGGACGAAGACGCGTTGGCCGAAGCAGAAAGCCGCCGTGACGGCCGCGCGATGGAGCTCTGGAACGAGCAGCGTTTCGTCGCGCTGATCGGCCAGCCGGTCTCAACTCCGCCGGCAGATCTCAGCGCGTGACGGTCTGAGCGGCAGCCCGAAAATACCCCGGTGGGCGCCGGCTAAGTCGCCGTCTCGCCACGTTTCGGTAACCATCCGGCGCTTCAATCGCATGGGGCGAATGCGCATTGAGAAGGCGGGACATGGGCGTGGATCTGTTCGCGGGGCTCGCCAATACGACGCTGCCGCGGCTCGACAGGGCGCCGAAGATTCTGGTGTTCGATTCAGGACTCGGCGGCCTCACGGTGCTGAGCGAACTGACCGCCGCCCTTGCCTCGGCCGATTACGTCTACGCGGCTGACGACGCCGCCTTCCCCTATGGCGGACTGACCGACGAGGCTCTCGTCTCGCGCGTGCTTGCGGTGATCGGGAGACTGATCGAGCGCGAGAGGCCGGACCTCGTGGTGGTGGCCTGCAACACCGCGTCGACGCTGGCGCTGCCCGCGCTGCGGGCCCGCTTCGATCTGCCTTTTGTCGGCACCGTGCCGGCGATCAAGCCCGCCGTGGCGGCGACGCAGTCTGGACTTGTGACGGTGCTCGCGACGCCCGGCACGGTTCGCCGCGAGCACACGCGGACAATGATCGAGGCCTTCGCGGGCGGCGCAGATGTCACTCTGGTGGGCGCTCCCAACCTTGCCGCGTTCGCGGAGGCGGAGCTTCGCGGCGCCCCGGTCGACGATGCGGAGCTCGCGGCCGAGATCGCCCCGTGCTTCGTCGAGGCAGGCGGCCGCAGGACCGATACGGTGGCGCTCGCCTGCACGCATTTTCCGCTGCTCACCCGGCGCTTCAAGCAGCTTGCTCCGTGGCCGGTGGGATGGATCGACCCCGCGCCTGCGGTGGCGAAGCGGGCGGTGGCGCTGGTCGGGGAGTCGCCCGAGGGGCGCGTTCGCGCTCCGATGCGTTGCCTCTTCACCTCCGACCGACCCCTGCCGAAGCCGCTCATCGCGGCGCTGGAAGCGCGCGGGCTTGGGACGATCGAGCGCGAGCGGCTTCCGCTGAATTGACCGTTTGCCGTCTCATCTTCGTCATCATCGGCTGTTCGACTTTCGCGCTTGCGGATGGCGCCCGCCCTCTGACCGATCGGACTCAACCGATGCTGAGCCGCCTCTACCCGACCATTCTCGACATCGACGGGCTTCTGGCCGACGTGCCGCATGACGGCTACGCGGACGCGGTCGCAGCGACTTTCGCCGATCCCGCGATGGTCGCGACCCTGGGCGGGGCTCGTTTGGGGGAGGGCGCAGCCGGCTTCATCGCGCGGGCGCGGGCGCATTGGCGGGAGGCTGGCTTCGGCCTCTGGTTCTTGCGGGACATGCGAGACGGCGGTTTCGCCGGCTGGGGCGGCCTTCGCCGCTGCGAACTCGCCGGCGACCGCGGTGTCGAGTTCGCCTATGCGCTCTCCCCAAGGCTCCGCTGCAAGGGCAACGCGGTACGGCTAGGCCAGGCTGCGCTCCAGCTCGGCTTCGAGCGATTGGCTCTGCGCGAGATCGTCGCCGTCACCACCGCCGAGAACCAGCACGCGCTGGGCGTCACCGAGCGGCTGGGCTTCGAATACGTCCGATCGCTTGATCGGCCGAGCGGTCGACATCTCGTCTACAGTCGTACGGCAGCCGCGCATGCGGCCGCCTGAGCGGCCGTGGCCTACTCGGCGGCGATCTTCGCGGCCGCGGTAGGATTGTAGTTCAGCACCGGCGCCAGCCACTTCTCCATCTCCGCGAGCTCGAGCCCCTTGCGGGCCGCGTAATCCGCCGTCTGGTCGCGGTCGATCTTGCCGAGGCCGAAATAGCGGCTCTCCGGGTGGCTGAAGTAGAGGCCCGACACGGCCGAACCGGGCCACATGGCGTAGCTCTCCGTCAGCTTCAGACCGATCGCTTGGGTGGCGTCGAGCAGGTCAAACAGCACGCCCTTCTCGGTATGGTCGGGCTGCGCCGGATAGCCGGGCGCCGGGCGGATGCCCTGGTAGGCCTCTGCGATGAGCTCGTCATTCTCGAGCCGCTCGTCGGGTGCGTAGCCCCAATGCGTGCGGCGGACCTCGGCGTGCATCCACTCCGCGGCAGCCTCCGCGAGACGGTCGGCGAGCGCCTTGGCGAGAATGCCGCCGTAATCGTCATTGGCGCGGGCGAAGCGCTGGGTCACCGCCTCCTCGCCAATGCCTGCGGTCACCGCAAAGCCGCCGATGTAGTCCGCGACGCCAGCACCCTCAGGAGCGATGAAGTCGGACAGCGCGAGGTTGGGACGCTCCTTGCCGCGCGCCATCTGCTGGCGGAGCGTGTGGAGCGTCGCGAGTTCGGTCGAGCGGGTGTCGTCGGTGAACAGCACGATGTCGTCGCCCCGGGAGGCCGCAGGCCAGAATCCGATGACCGCGCGAGCCTCGAGCCACTTCTCTTCCGCCATCTGCTTGAGCATGGCGGTCGCGTCCTCGAACAGGTTTCGGGCGGCCTCGCCGTACTTCTCGTCCGTAAGGATCTCGGGATAGCGGCCCCTGAGCTCCCACGTCGAGAAGAACGGCGTCCAGTCGATGTAGGGGATCAGCGTCTCGAGCGGGATCTCCTTGAACACCTTCGTGCCGAGGAAGGACGGCTTCGGCTGGACCTGGTCGAGGCTGATGACGTGCCGGTTGGCGCGGGCGGCCGCGATCGGCGAGCGGACCTTGTCCTCCTGCGCGCGGGCGTGGTTCTCGGCGAGGCGGGCGTAGTCGGCCTGGATGTCGGCGACGTAAGCCGCCTTGGAATCCTTCGCGAGCAACTGCGACACGACGCCAACGGCGCGGCTCGCGTCCACGACGTAAACCGCCTGACCACGCTCATAGGCGGGGTGGATCTTCACCGCCGTGTGGATCTTGGAGGTGGTCGCGCCGCCGATCAGCAGCGGGATGTCGAAACCCTCGCGCTCCATCTCCGACGCGACCGTCACCATCTCGTCGAGGGATGGCGTGATCAATCCCGACAAGCCGATCGCGTCGACCTTATGCTCCTTCGCCGCGGCGAGGATCTTCTGCACCGGAACCATGACGCCGAGGTCGATGACTTCGTAGTTGTTGCACTGGAGCACGACGCCGACAATGTTCTTGCCGATGTCGTGGACGTCGCCCTTCACGGTCGCCATCAGGATCTTGCCGGCGTTTGAGCGGTCCGTGCCGCCGTTGAGGCGCTTCTCCTCCTCCATGAACGGCATCAGATAGGCGACGGCCTGCTTCATGACGCGGGCCGACTTCACCACCTGAGGCAGGAACATCTTGCCGGCGCCGAACAGGTCGCCCACCACGTTCATGCCCGCCATCAGCGGGCCCTCGATCACGTGCAGCGGCCGCTCGGCTTCCTTGCGCGCCTCCTCGGTGTCGGCCTCGATGAACTCGGTGATGCCATGCACCAGCGCGTGCTCGAGCCGCTTGATCACCGGCTGGTCGCGCCACTTGGTGTCGACGACGCGGGCCTCCTGCTTGCCGCCCTTGAACTTGTCCGCGGCGGCAAGCAGCCGGTCGGTGGCGTCGGGCCGGCGGTTGAGAACCACGTCCTCCGCGAGCTCGCGCAGCTCCGGGTCGATGTCGTCATAGACGGGCAGGGCGCCGGCGTTGACGATGCCCATGTCCATACCGACAGCGATCGCGTGATACAGGAACACAGAGTGCATCGCCGCCCGCACGGGCTCGTTGCCGCGGAAGGCGAAGCTGAGATTCGAGATGCCGCCCGAAATATGAGCGTGCGGCAGGTTCTCGCGGATCCACTTCGTGGCGTTGATGAAGTCGACGCCGTAATTGGCGTGCTCCTCGATGCCGGTCGCGACCGCGAACACGTTCGGATCGAAGATGATGTCTTCGGGCGGGAAGCCGACCTGCTCCGTCAGGATCTTGTAGGCGCGGGCGCAGATCTCGATCTTGCGCTCGAACGTGTCGGCCTGCCCGATCTCGTCGAACGCCATCACCACGACCGCGGCGCCATAGGCGCGCACCTTGCGGGCGTAGTGGATGAAGGCCTCCTCGCCCTCCTTCATGGAGATCGAGTTCACGATCGGCTTGCCCTGGACGCATTTCAGGCCCGCCTCGATCACCGACCATTTCGATGAGTCGATCATCACCGGCACGCGCGCGATGTCCGGCTCGGCCGCGATCAGGTTGAGGAACTCGACCATCGCCTTCTCGCTGTCGAGCAGGCCCTCATCCATGTTGACGTCGAGGATCTGGGCGCCGTTCTCGACCTGCTCGCGCGCGACGTCGAGCGCAGCCGCGTAGTCCCCGGCGGTGATCAGCTTCCGAAACTTGGCCGATCCGGTGACGTTGGTGCGCTCGCCGACATTGACGAAGCGGGAGGCGGCGGAGGTCATGAGGCTTCCGTTCCGTGGAAAGTTGACGACGAGGCGCAGCGCGCGAGAGGCCGCATCCGGCCCCTCGCCATCGGGTTCAGGCGGCGGTCAGCTCGAACGGCTCAAGGCCGGACAGCCGCATCTTGGGCGCGATCTCCGGGATCTTCCGGGGGGCCTTGCCCTTCACCGCTTTAGCGATCGCCGCGATATGATCCGGCGTGGTGCCGCAGCAGCCGCCGACGATGTTGACGAGACCCGACGAGGCGAATTCGCCGACGAGCTCGGCCATCGCCTCGGGGCTCTCGTCATAGAGCCCGAACTCGTTGGGAAGGCCCGCATTGGGATAGGCGCAGATCAGCGTGTCGGCGACGCGGCTCAATTCAGCGATGTGCCCGCGCATCTCCTTGGCCCCGAGCGCGCAGTTGAGCCCAATCGACAGCGGCCGCGCGTGGTTCAGCGCGTTCCAGAAGGCCGCCGGCGTCTGGCCCGAAAGGGTGCGCCCGGAGAGGTCCGTGATGGTGCCCGAGATCATCACCGGCACGCGCGAACCACGGTCGGCGAAAATCTGCTCAATCGCGAAGATCGCGGCCTTGGCGTTCAGCGTGTCGAAGATGGTCTCGACCAGCAGGATGTCGGCGCCGCCGTCGAGCAGGCCGCGGGCGGCCTCGCCATAGGCTTCGGCCAACTGGTCAAAGGTGACGGCGCGGAAGCCCGGATTGTTGACGTCCGGAGAGATCGACGCCGTGCGGTTGGTCGGCCCGAGCGTCCCCGCGACGAAGCGCGGGCGGCCGTCCTCCTTCTCGGCGATATCGGCCGCCTGCCGCGCGAGGCGCGCGCCCTCTACGTTGAGCTCATAGGCGAGCTCTTCCATGCCGTAATCGGCCTGAGCGATCGTGGTGGACGAGAACGTGTTCGTCTCCGCGATGTCCGCGCCGGCCCGGAAATACTGAAGATGGATATCGCGGATGACGTCCGGCTGCGTCAGGATCAGCAGGTCGTTGTTGCCCTTCAGGTCCCGCTTCCAGTCCGCGAAGCGTTCGCCCCGAAAGTCTTCTTCCGAGAACTTGTGGCGCTGGATCATGGTGCCCATCGCGCCGTCCAGCACCAGGATGCGTTCGGCGGCGAGCTTACGGATCTTGGCTTCGGTGTCGCTCATGACGGCCCTCCTTTCGAGGGAAGTTCGGACAAGGTCGCGCTGCTTCAGGCTGCAGCTGCAGGCTTCGCGGCCTCGGTCGTGGGCCTCAGGCCCAGCAGGTGGCAGATCGCGTAGACCAGATCGGCCTTGTTCATCGTGTAGAAATGGAAATCGTTGATCCCGTGATCGACCAGGTCGAGAACCTGCTCGGCGGCGACCGAGGCCGCGATCAGCTGGCGTGTCTGCGGATCGTCTTCAAGGCCTTCGAACCGCGCAGCGAACCAGTCCGGAATGCTGGCGCCGGCCCTCGTGGCGAAGTTGGCGGTCTGCCTGAAGTTCGAGACCGGCACGATGCCGGGGACGATCGGGATGTGGATGCCGCGCGCCCGAGCCTTGTCGACATAGCGCAGATAGTGCGCGTTATCGAAGAAGAACTGGGTGATCGCCCGGTTCGCTCCGGCGTCGACCTTGGCCTTGAGGACGTCGAAATCGGCTTCCTCGCTCGGGCTCTCCGGATGCCGTTCCGGATAGGCCGAGACGGAGAGCTCGATCTCGGGGGCCCGGGAGCGGATGCCGGAGACGAGCTCGGCCGTCGAGCCGTAGCCGCCCGGGTGCGCCTCGAATTTCGCGCCCACGCCGCCGGCAGGATCGCCGCGCAGCGCCACGATGTGGCGCACGCCGGCCTCACGATAGCTGTCGACGACAGCGTCCACCTCTTCGCGCGTGGCCGAGACGCAGGTCAGGTGGGCGGCCGGCGGAATGTCGGTCTCCTTGACCATGCGCGCGACCGTCGCGTGCGTGCGCTCGCGGGTCGAGCCGCCCGCGCCATAGGTCACGGACATGAAGTTCGGCCCAAGCGGCGCGAGGCGCTGCACCGCGCGCCAGAGCGAATCCTCCATCTCCGGAGTCTTGGGCGGGAAGAACTCGAAGGACACGCGGATCGGCCGGCGGCCGGAGCGGGACAGACGCTTGTTCGGCATCAGGCGACCTCCAGACTCGAGGCGGGATGGGCGTCGGAGACGACGCGTGGATCGCGCGCCAGCCAGAGCGACACGGTGAGATTGTCGGACGCTTGATCGGGCGGGGGCAGGCTGCGCTGGCTCACGAGATCGAGCCCCGCGCTCGACAGCCACGCCGAGATCGTCTCGGCTGCGAAACCGAGCCGGCGATGCGCGTGGACTTCGCGCAGCGCCTCGATGCCATGAGGGGCGAAATCGACGATCAGCAGCCGACCGCCTGGCCGCAACGTCCGCGCGGCCTCTCGAACGGCGCGGGCGCCGTCGTCGAGGAAGTGAAGCACCTGGTGCACGACCACGAGATCGAACGAGTTCGCCGCCACCGGCAAGGCGAAGAGGTCGCCTTGGCGGACCTGCGCGTTCGACACTCCGGCGCGCAGCAGATTGGCGCGGGCGAGCGCGAGCATCTCGCGGTTCGAGTCGATGCCGACGGCGCGGCCCACGCGCGGGCTGAGCAGTTCGAGCATGCGGCCGGTTCCGGTGCCGAGGTCGAGCGCGGCCTCGACGCGGGTCTCCCCGAGCGCCTCCATGATCGCCCGCTCGACCGCGGCTTCGGCGACCTGCAGGCTGCGCACCTCGTTCCAGCGCGTCGCATTCGCGCTGAAGTAGCGGGCGGCGGCCTCGTTGCGCGCGGCGCGCACTTCCGAAAGCCTCTGCCGGTCCCGCTCCAGCGCCGGGTCGTTCGCGTCGAGGACTGAGAGCGCAGCGCGCAGCGCCGACCCGCCTTGCGGCGGCTCGGCGAGCCCGAAGAACGCCCAGGCGCCCTCCCGATGCCGCTCCACCAATCCCGCCTCCACCAGAAGCTTCAGGTGGCGCGAAATGCGCGGCTGGCTCTGGCCGAGGATCTCGGTCAGGTCCGACACCGAAAGCTCGCCTTCGGCAAGAAGCGCGAGCACGCGCAGCCGGGTCGGCTCCCCGGCCGCGCGAAGCGCGGCAAGCGCCGAATCCAGACTGAGAGAGGCCGATCGGGCGGCGGAAAAAGACATAAAGATGTCTTTATATGTTTTGCGGCGCGGGCGCAACGGGAGATCGGCGCCGCGGCCCGCTAATAGATCCACTGCTCCGGCAGCCGCACGCGAACCTCCGTGCCGGGGAGGATTTTTCCAGCGCGCTCGACCGAGGCCACGACTCCGCGCAGGCGGCGCGCGGCCTTCGGGAAAGTCAGCTCGTCGCCCGGCCGTTCGGTGTGGCGAGCGATCGCGCGCCCGGCGTGCCGGCACGGCGCATTCTGGGCCTCCACGACGAGCGCCGCGCCGCCTTCGAAGAACAGCCGGGTTCCGGTCGGAAGGAAGGACAGGCGAGGAAGTCCGGCGAGCTGCAGATTCGCGCCGATCCAGCCGGGCGCAATCGCAGAGAGGCCCATGGCCCGGCCGATCTCCTCCAGTTCCTCAGTCGACACGATCGAGATCTGCCGGCCCGACCGAATTTCCGCGCCGCGTGGATGCCACGGCTCGCGCGGGCCGGCGCGCCGCGTGAAGCCGGCGTGCCGGTCGCCCGCCAGGCCGTCGAGCCGAAGGTCGAGCGCGTCGACCGGCGTGGTCTCGAAGCTTTCCTCGTCGGCGCCGGCCAACACGGCCACAAGCTCCGCCCGCAGGGTGCGAGCCGGCGCGATCGCGATCGGCTTCTCGTCCGCCACGGAACGCGCCTAGCGCCGTATCGCGACGATGAACAGACGCGGGAACCGCAGCAGCGCCTTGCCGTTGGCGTGCTCGGGATAGAACGCCCGCAGCCGGTCCGTGTAGATCTGCAGGAAGCGCGCCCGCTCCGCGGCGTCGAGCGGATCAAGATAGGGCCGCAGCCCGGTGGCCCGGCACCAATCGGCGATCGCCTCCGCGCCATCGAGCGGATGCAGATAGGTCGTCCGCCACACGTCGACGGCGGCTGCGTCCGGCGCCAGCAGGTCGTAATAGCCCTCCGCCGACAGGATCTTCGTCCGCGCCCCGCCGGCGTTGGCGATGCGGGCGGCCCAGGCGGGGTCCCGCGCGGCCTCCGCCATCGCGACATGCGACGGTTCCGACAGATTGTCCGGCATCTGGATCGCGAGCGCGCCGCCCGGCGCGAGGCTGCGGATGAGCCGCGGCAACAGCGTCTCGTGGTCCGGCAGCCACTGCAGCACGGCGTTGGCGAAGATCAGGTCCGGCCGCGCGGCGGGCGTCCAGCTGGCGACGTCGGCCTCGACGAAGCGCGCCGCCTGCAGGCGCTCGGCCGCGGCGGCCAGCATGTCGGGCGAGGAATCGACCCCGACGAGCTCAGCCTCCGGAAAGCGCGCCGCCAGCAGTTCGGTCGAGTTGCCGGGCCCGCAGCCGAGATCGACCACGAGGCCGGCGCGCTCCAGCGGCACGCGCGCCAGCAGATCGGCTGCCGGGCGCGTGCGTTCGTTCTCGAAACGGAGGTAGGTCGCGGCCGACCAGTCCTCCATCACGGCGTCACCGCGCGAACTGGCGGTATTTGATGCGCTTGGGCTCCACGGCGTCGGGGCCGAGGCGGCGCTTCTTGTCTTCCTCGTAGTCCTGGAAGTTGCCCTCGAACCACTCGACATGGCTGTCGCCCTCGAAGGCCAGCATGTGGGTGGCGATGCGGTCGAGGAACATGCGGTCATGGCTGATGATCACGGCGCAGCCCGCATAATCCTCGAGCGCCTCTTCGAGCGCGCGCAGCGTGTCGATGTCGAGGTCGTTGGTCGGCTCGTCGAGCAGCAGCACGTTGGCGCCGGACTTCAGCATCTTGGCGAGGTGCACGCGGTTGCGCTCGCCGCCCGAAAGATCGCCGACCTTCTTCTGCTGGGCCGCGCCCTTGAAGTTGAACGCCGCCACATAGGCGCGGGAGTTCACCTCGCGCTTGCCGAGATGGATCACGTCCGTCCCGCCGGAGATCTCCTCCCAGACGTTCTTCGAGGCGTCGAGCGCGTCGCGCGACTGGTCGACATAGCCGAGCTGCACCGTCTCGCCGACCTTGATCGACCCTGAGTCGGGCTTGTCCTGGCCGGTGATCATGCGGAACAGCGTGGTCTTGCCGGCGCCGTTCGGGCCGATCACGCCGACGATGCCGCCGGGCGGCAGCTTGAAGGTCAGGTCCTCGATCAGCAGCTTGTCGCCAAAGCCCTTCGACAGGTTTTCGAACTCGACGACATTGGCGCCGAGCCGCTCGGCGATCGGGATGACGATCTGCGCGGTCGTCGGGCCGCCCTCGGAGGCCTTGGCGACGAGCTCGTCATAGCGCTGGATGCGGGCCTTGTTCTTGGCCTGACGCGCCTTCGGGCTGTTGCCCATCCACTCCTGCTCGCGCTTGAGCGTGCGCTGCAGCGCCTCCTCGACGCGGCCCTCCTGCTCCATGCGCTTCTGCTTCTGCACCAGCCAGGAGGAGTAGTTGCCCTCGTAGGGAATGCCGCGGCCGCGGTCGATCTCGAGGATCCAGCTGGTGACGTTGTCGAGGAAGTAGCGGTCATGGGTTACGATCAGGATCGCGCCCTTGTAGTTCCGCAGGTGGTTTTCGAGCCAGTTCACCGTCTCGGCGTCGAGGTGGTTGGTGGGCTCGTCGAGCAGCAGCAGATCGGGCTCCTCGAGCAGCAGCTTGCAGAGCGCGACGCGGCGCTTCTCGCCGCCCGAGAGTTTTTCGACGTTCCAGTCGTCCGGCGGGCAGCCGAGCGCCTCCATCGCGAGGTCGACCTTCGAGTCCAGATCCCACAGGCCGAGCGCCTCGATGCGGTCCTGCAGTTCCGTCATCTCGTCGGCGGTCTCGTCCGAATAGTTCATGGCGAGCTCGTTGTAGCGCTCGAGGATCGCGGTCTTCGCCGCCACCCCGTCCATGACGTTCTCGCGCACCGTCTTGTTCGGGTCGAGCTGCGGCTCCTGCGCCAGATAGCCGACGCGCGCGCCTTTCGCGGCCCAGGCCTCGCCGGTGTATTCCTTGTCGATCCCCGCCATGATCTTCAGCAGGGTCGACTTGCCGGCGCCGTTGACGCCCAGAATGCCGATCTTGGCGTCCGGGTAGAAGCTGAGATGGATGTTGTCGAGCGTCTTCTTGGGGCCGAAGGCCTTGGAGACGCCGGCCATGTGGTAGATGAATTCGCGCTGGGCCATGGGCTGGAAGAGCTCGCCTGGAATTCTCGCGCGAGCGCCACTGGGCGCCGCGGACGGATGTCGGAAGGGTCGCGCGCCTTGTAGCGCGCCGCGCCATCGAGCGGCAAGGGCGGCGCGCCGCCAGCCCGGCGGCCACCGCGCCCCTCTTCACCTCTCCCCGGCCGGGGAGAGGTCGGCGCGCAGCGCCGGGTGAGGGGACTTCCAGTTGAAGACAGGCCCTCAGCCGCTTCGGCTTCGCCTCGCGACCTCTCCCCGGCCGGGGAGAGGTGAAGGCGCGTCCCGTCCTGCAGGCGCGCGGAGGCGCCGCGGGGGGCGCGGTTGGGTCATGGCCGAAAAATCAAACAGCGCAGGGAAGGCGCGGAACGCCGGGCCACCTGTCATGCCGTAGTTCAGCGGCGAACCGGTCGCCCGGCGTCCCGCGCGGCGGCGATTTGGCGACGGCTGCGGAACCGCGCTCCGGTCGCGGGCGGCCCGCAGCCCCTCGCGGGGTCGGTCCCATTGCGGGCTTTGGGCTCCGCGGCGTCCCTTTCGGGCCGTCGCCTCGCCAAAACCCATCCCGCGCCTTAAGGCGCTCGACGGCGCGGCCCCGTCATAGTGCGGGGCGGGCGGTCATAGCCCCGAAAAAAACTCAGGCGCGGACGCCTGGGCTTTCGGGGCCCGCAGCCGACGTCCCGGGACGGAAAGCTCCGGTGCTCCCCGCCGCAGGCGCCGCTCCTCCCCCGCATGGCCGGCCGGTCCGGACACGCCTCCCCGCACGGGGAAGGACGAGGGGAGTGGAACACGGATGGGGAGGGGTGTCAAGGAATTTAATCTCAGAAGCGGTTTTCCATTCTTCGTCTGCAATGGTGCGCTTTATCGAAAGGCGCGGTTCCATCGAGCTTAAGGATGGATCGCTTGCCGCTACCGCGGCGAGGCGGCGAAGACTTTTTCGGCGCTGAACGCCTTTCGCCAACGGCGATCCCCTATAATCAGGAGGCCGATTTGCATTATTCAAACAGCGGGGTAGTATTGGGCGTTTGGGTGGGGCGCGTCAGTTGATGCTGCTGTGCCGCGGTTCTGCTCTTGATATGTACTTGAGGGCTTAAATTGGGCGACAAAAAGAATCGACGTGGCTCGATCTGGCATCGCTGGGACCCACACATCCACGCTCCAGGCACCATTTTGGCGGACAATTTCGGCCAGAATGCTTGGGAGCCATACCTGTTAGCGATCGAGCAGTCATCCCCACGCATTCGCGCTCTTGGCATCACTGACTACTACAGCTACGGGCTCTATGAGCAGGTGGTCGCTTATAAGAGTGCTGGGCGGCTCCAAGAGGTCGAGCTGATTTTCCCCAATGTCGAAATGCGCTTTGAGATGGGCACGTCCTCTGATGGCGTCATCAACTTTCATCTCCTCGTCTGCCCGGACGAGCGGGATCACTTAGAGAAGCTGCAGAGCTTCATGCGGAAGCTGACCTTCGAGGCATACGGCGAAACCTATGCTTGCGACCGCGATGAACTGATCCGATTGGGCCGGGACTATAAGCGCGATCGGGACCTCGCCCCGGAAGCCGCGCTAAGGGAGGGCGCTAATCAGTTCAAAGTCAGCCGTTCAAAGCTCCGGGAAGCCTTCGATAAGTCGGAGTGGGCTCAAGGCAACATCCTGGTTGCAGTGGCGGCTGGCGAAGGCGATGGGACAGCGGGCTTACAGGGCGACGCTTCGCTGGTGACGATGCGGAAGGAGATCGAGAAGGCGGCGCACTTCATCTTTGGTTCATCGCAGAAACTGCGCGACTTCTGGCTTGGGCTTGGCGCGGCAACCCTTGAGCAGCTCATTCTAGGCTGGGGAGGCCGCAAGCCGTGCTTGCACGGCAGCGATGCCCACAGTCTGGCCCGGGTTGGTAAGCCAGATAGGAACCTCTATACTTGGATTAAGGGCGATGTCACCTTCGAGAGCCTCAGGCAGGTCGTCCTCGAGCCAAACGCGCGTGTCTTTGTCGGTCCGACGCATCCTACCGGGGCGCTATCGTCCGAAGTGATCGAGCGCGTCACTGTGACTAATGCGTCGTGGTTTTCGAATGGAGCCATTGACCTCAATGCAGGGCTAGTTGCGATCATTGGCGCACGCGGCTCGGGCAAAACCGCGCTTGCTGAGATAATCGCTGCGGGAGCCTACGCCGCCCGGCGATCCAAGGACGACGAAGCAAAGAAGTCATTCCTCTACCGAGCCGCCAAGCTCGTCGGGTCCGGCCGCGCTACACTGAAATGGGCGCTTGGCGGTGAAACGTACAACGACCTTCGGGCCGTTGAGATGGAGGACGTTCTCGATGACTCCCGAGTACGCTATTTGTCGCAGCAATTTGTGGATCGGCTTTGCTCCGCTGAAGGGGTCACCGACGAACTGCTTACCGAAATCGAACGGGTTGTCTTCCAAGCACATCCCGAGGAAGATCGCATGGAGGCCGCCGACTTCAGGGAGCTACTCTCGCTGCGTGCCGAACGCTGGCGCGCTGAACGTCAACGCCAAGAACTGGCGATTGCCCAGACTTCCAACGAGATCAATGTTGAGCGACAGCGCAAAGACACGCTCGAAGGTTTGAAGAAGCAGCGCGACACCGCCCAAGCAACACTGGCGAAGGACAAGAGCGACCGTCAAGCACTCGTGAGCAGTGGTAACGCAAGTGCGAAGGCCGCGTCTGAAACTCTCGCAAGGGTCGATGAGGCGGCGGTCACGCGCCGGAACCTGATCCAGGCTCAGCAGCGCCGCCGCCAAACCTTGCTGTCACTGCTCGATGCTATCCGTTCTTGGAAGGAAAGCGTCCTGCCTACTATGCTACGCGACCTCAGGGAGGCTCACAATGAAGCCGGCTTGCCAGAAGAAGACTGGAGAACTTTTGAAGTCGAGTTCAAGGGCGATCCCGCTGGTACGGTCAACGCCGCAATCAAGAAGCTCGAGACGAGCACGGCTGGACTTCGCGGAGAGGCCCTTCCGCCACTTCCTCCGGATGCTGATCTCACGGTCTCCCGGCTGGCTGAGGGTGTTGCGCTTGACCAGCAAACGCTCGGTCACCTCGATGCCGAAGTTGCCCGCCTAACGCGGGTCGTCGGGGTCGCGACGGAGAACGCCCGAAGCTACAGTCGACTTGCGGAGAAGATCACCCAGAGCGAAGCCAGCCTTGCCAAGTTGCGGCGTTCCATAGAACTGGCCGAAGCGGCCGACGACAAAGTAAAAGTGCTCGCGATGCAGCGCACGGACAGCTACGAGAAGGCGGTGGCCGCGATCATCGGCGAGGCCGCCGAACTTGCAAGCCTATACGAACCACTTGGTGAGCAGATCGCTGGTCAGCCCGGTGCCCTCGGCAAGCTGACCTTCAATGTTCGCCGTATTGTAGACGTAGAGGGGTGGGCGGCCCGCGGCGAGAAGCTGCTCGACGCCCGTAAGGCCGGGCCCTTTCAAGGCAAAGGTGCCCTACTAAATGTTGTCAAATCGAAGCTGCTGGCGATTTGGGAATCCGGCAGCGCCGACGACATTGCATCGGGGCTTGCGAAGTTCAGAACAGAACATGACCGTGATTTTGTTGCCGAAGCCTTGGAGGATCGCTCTAATCTTCAGCGATACCGCGCATGGGCGGCAGAGCTCTCCGCTTGGCTCTACAGCCTCGACCACATACGCATTCGCTACAGTGTTCAATACGACGGCGTCGAGATCGAACGGCTTTCGCCCGGTACTCGTGGCATTGTACTGCTTCTGTTGTATCTGTCCATCGATCGTAACGATGACCGACCGCTCGTGATCGATCAGCCGGAAGAAAATCTTGATCCAAAGTCGGTGTACGAGGAACTGGTTGAGCGTTTTCGCGAGACTAAACTTCGGCGCCAGATTATAATAGTGACGCACAATGCAAATTTGGTCGTGAACACGGACGCCGATCAGGTAATTGTTGCAACAGCCGGGCATCATCAGCCGGGCGCTCTGCCGACGATGAATTACATTGCGGGCGGCCTCGAGAACCAGGAAATCCGGAAGCAAGTATGCGAAATTCTCGAGGGTGGAGAGTCAGCTTTCCTCGAACGGGCTAAGCGGCTCCGTCTCCGCCTATAGAAGATGGCCATGGGCTTCCCGCTGTCGCCATAGCTCCGCGCGCTGCGCCGCCCACCAGTCGTTCTGCCAGTCCTCGTAGCCGAGCAGGGTCCCCTGGAGCCGCTCGAGCTCTGCGCTCCAGCCTTCCGTCCTCAGCCGCGCGAGCATCGCGTCATAGGCGTCGAAGCGCCATTCCTCGCCGGGCGCCGCATAATAGGCGCGGCGCACGCCCAGCGAGGGCGCGCCAGCCGGATTGGGCATAGGCTCCGGGAACGGCTGATAGGCGCTCCGCCTGGAGAGCCGGCCCGCAGCGACCTCTCGCTCGAATGGCGCAAGATAGTCCTCCGCCCAGTCGCTCGGATGCTCGTTGAAGAAGGCCGCGAAGGGCTTGCGGCCCTCGAGCATCAGGAACAGCTCGAAGCCAGTGTGGACGAGGTAGGGCGCGTTGCGGATCGAGCTCGGGCGGGCGACGCCGACCGCGTCGTACTCGCGGAAGGTCGCACTGACGCCGAACGCGGCGATCAGCCTCTCAAGCTCGTGCGGGTCCAGCCAGTGGACCCATTGAAGGTCGGGATCGCCGCCAGCGTCCTGGCCAAGCAGGGCGCCGAGCGCTTTTAGGTCGCCGGCCGCGATGCGCTGCTCCAGCACCGGGCAGGCGAGCGCGTCCGCATAGGCGAAGACCACGAACCAGGTCGGGAGCGGATCGGTCACGCGGGAGCCTCGGGCTATGGGCGGCGCGATCTCAGCACGGGCGCAGCTTCGGGGTAAGCGTCAAGGCGCGCCTCTCGGCGCCATCACATCCCCTTGCGCGCGCTTCCATCGCCGCACGCCCCGCGGTAAGCCGCCCGCGCGCGCCGCGTAAAAATCTGGCGCGGGGAGCGGCGCATGGTGTCCAACGTCACGCTGCCGGCGGTCTTCGGCGCCGGCGCCCTGAGCTTCCTGAGCCCCTGCGTGCTGCCGCTGGTGCCGCCCTATCTGTGCTACCTCGCAGGCGCCACGCTCGAGGACCTGATCGGCGGCGACGCGCCGCGCCGGGCGGTGGCGCGCACGCTCGGCGCCGCGCTGCTGTTCGTCGCGGGGTTTGCGACCGTGTTCGTCGCGCTCGGCGCGACGGCCTCGGCAGTCGGCGGGCTGCTGCTGCAGAACGCGCCGCTGCTCGCGACCCTCGCGGGGCTCGCCATCATCGTGATGGGGCTGCACTTCCTCGGCGCCTTCCGCATCCCGTTCCTGATGCGCGATACGCGGGTCGAGGTGGAAAAGCCGGTCGGGCTGTGGGGCGCCTATGTGATGGGGCTCGCCTTCGCGTTCGGCTGGACGCCCTGCATCGGCCCGGTGCTGGCCGCGGTGCTGGCGGTGGCGGCCTCGGAGGCGACGGTCGCCCGCGGCGCGGGGCTGCTCGCGGTCTACGCCGCAGGCCTCGGTCTGCCCTTCGTGATCGCGGCGCTCGCCATGAAGCCCTTTGTGGGGTTTCTCAAGCGCTTCCGCAGCCATCTTGGGACGGTCGAGAAGGTGATGGGCGGCCTGCTGGTGCTGACCGGGATCGCGTTCCTCGCCGGCTGGACCTCGACGGTGTCGTTCTGGCTGCTGCAGACCTTTCCGGGCCTGGCGACGCTGGGGTGAGCCTGTCTTTCCCTCCCTCGCAGAGGGGAGGGTGGACGGGCGAAGCCCGGCCGGGTGGGGTGGGTTCAGGAAGAGGGGCCTGAACCTCAACCGTCATGCCCGGGCTTGACCCGGGCATCCACGACTTGGGTCGTGGGTTCGGCGGCGAAGGAAGTCGTGGATGCCCGCGAAGGCGGGCTGACGAGGATGGAGCCCTATGCCCGAAGGCCCCACCCGACCCTTCGCTCGCGCGAAGGGCCACCCTCCCCACGGCTTCGCCGCGAGGAGGGGTAAGGGGGCTCACATCTGGCTGTAGCCGCCGTCCTTGAACTCGTAGAACACGAAGCCCGCGATGGTCGGGTCGCCCTTGTCGTCGAACTTCAGGTCGCCGATCACGGTCTTGAAGTCCTGCTTGTTCATCTCCGCCGAGACGGCCTCGCCCTCGGCCGACTTCGCGGCGTTGGCGGCCGCGGCCCAGATCTGCAGCGCGGCGTAGCTGTAGAGCGTGAAGCCTTCGGGGACGATCTTCTTGTCCTTGAACTTCTGCACGATCGCGCCGGCGGCCGGCGACTTGGTCTGGTCCGGCGGGAAGGTGAACATGGTGCCTTCGCCGCCCTTGCCGGTGATGCCGAGGAACTCGGTCGACTGCAGCGCGTCGCCGCCCATCAGCTTGGCCTGCAGGCCCTGGTCGCGCATCTGGCGCACAATCAGGCCGGCCTGCTGGTAGTAGCCGCCGAAATAGACGACGTCGACATTGGCCTGCTTGAGCTTGGAGACCAGCGCCGAATAGTCCTTCTCGCCGGGGGTGATCGCCTCATACATGACTTCCTTGCCGCCGCCTTCGCGGAAGGTCTTCAGCGTCTCGTCGGCGAGGCCCTTGCCGTAGGAGGACTTGTCGTGGACGACCGCGACCTTCTTGTCCTTGAAGTTGTCGAGCAGATATTTGCCGCCGATGGCGCCCTGCTGGTCGTCGCGGCCGCACACGCGGTAGATGGTCGGTCCGGGGCGCTTGTCGGTGAAGGCCGGGTTGGTGGAGGCCGGCGAGATCTCGACGATGCCTTCCTCCGCGTAGACCGAGGAGGCCGGGATCGACGAGCCCGAGCAGTAGTGGCCGATCACCACCTTGGCGCCTTCAGAGACCAGCTGGTTGGCGACGTTGACGGCCTGCTTGGGGTCGCAGGCGTCGTCGCCGACCTTGACCACCAGCTTCTCGCCATTGACGCCGCCGGCGGCGTTGATGTCCTCCACCGCCTGCTCGACGCCGTTGCGGATCTGGCCGCCGAACACGGCGTTCTCGCCCGTCATGGGGCCTGCGACGCCGACCACGACATCCGCATAGGCGGGCCCTGCGAGCGCCACCGCGAGACCGAGGCCGATGGCGGTTCCGAGATGTCGTTTCATGCCGAGTGTCCCTTCGAGCGCGCTGTCGAGAAGCCATTGTTGGCGCGTCGCGCCGCGTCTGTCACGCCGCGCCTCCGCGGTCGCGCCGCCGCCAGCCGAACGGCCCGGCGCGCTCGTAGAGCCAGCCATATTGGCGGGCCATGCGGCGGGCGAGCGTCATGCGGTGGCCGGCGAGCGCGAAGGCTACGAGGATCACGAGATCGACGACGAAATAATGCAGCGTCAGCAGGCTGCCTGAGAACAGCGCGTAGTGGATGAAGCGCACGGCGGCGGCGAGCGGGACCATCCACACAGCCGCCTTCCAGGCCGGCTCCCACGAGCCAGCGAGCGCGCGCCCCGCAAGCCACGCAGCGCCGCCGCCGAGGATCAAGGTGACGAAGCCGAACTCGGCGAGCGAAATCTCCCAGATCAGGCCCATGGGGCGCTCCGGACGCGCGAGCCTTTCTTCACCTCTCCCCAGTGGGGAGAGGTCGGCGCGTAGCGCCGGGTGAGGGGGTTTCGTGATCCAAGACAGGCCCTCACCCGCTTCGGCTTCGCCTCGCGACCTCTCCCCGCCGGGGAGAGGTGAAGACCCGCGCCTCCGCGGGGCGCCCTCACCGGCCGCCCTCCAGATAGGCGGCGCGCACCTCGGGCCGCTCCAGAAGCTCCCGCCCGGCGCCGCTCATGGTGATCTGGCCGTTGACCATGACGTAGCCGCGATGGGCGAGCTTGAGGCCGTGATAGGCGTTCTGCTCGACCAGGAACACCGTCAGCCCCTCGGACCGGTTGAGCTCGCGGACCACCGAGAAGATCTGCTTGGCGATCAGCGGCGCGAGCCCCAGCGAGGGCTCGTCGAGCAGCAGCAGGCGCGGCCGGCTCATCAGCGCGCGGGCGATCGCCAGCATCTGCTGCTCGCCGCCCGAAAGCGTGCCGCCGCGCTGGTTCTGCCGGTCCCTGAGCCGGGGGAAGATGTCGAAGACGCGGCGCAGATCCTCGTCGAAATGCGCGAATTTGGTCACCGCCGCGCCCATCTGGAGGTTCTCCAGCACGGTCATGCGCGGGAAGATGCGGCGGCCCTCGGGCGACTGCGCGATCTTGAGCCGCGCGATCTCGTAGGTCGGCAGATGCGTGATGTCGCGGCCGTCGAACAGGATCGCGCCGCTGCGGGCCCGCGGCGCGCCGAAGATCGTCATCATCAGCGTCGACTTGCCGGCGCCGTTGGCGCCGATCAGCGTGACGATCTCGCCGGCCGGCACGTCGATGTCGACGCCCTTCAGCGCCGCGATCGCGCCGTAATAGGCCGTGACGCCCCGGAGCGAGAGCATGGTTCCGCTCACGCCTCGCTCTCCTCGGCGATGCGCTCGATCTCCTGCTCGACCTTTTCCACCTCCTCGTCCTCGACCCCGAGATAGGCGGCGATCACCTTCGGGTCGTCGCGCACCTCGGCAGGCGAGCCGTCGGAGATCTTCTTGCCGTAGTCGAGCACCACGACGTGATCGGAGATTTCCATCACCACGCTCATGTCGTGCTCGATCAGCAGCACGGCCACGCCCTCGTCGCGGATCGAGCGCAGCAGCGCGTTCAGCTCGGCGCTCTCGCGCGGGTTCAGGCCGGCGGCCGGCTCGTCGAGGCACAGCAGCACCGGGTCGGTGCACATCGCGCGCGCGATCTCAAGGCGGCGCTGGTCGCCATAGGGCAGGTCCGCCGCGGGATCGTCGGCGCGGTCGAGGAGGCCGATGCGCTCGAGCCACGCCTTGGCCTTGGCGATCGCCGCCCGTTCGGCGCGGCCATAGCCGCCGATGCCGAGCACGCCGAGCAGCGTCATGCCGGAGGCTCGCATCAGCGGCGCGTGCTGCGCGACCAGAAGATTTTCGAGCAGCGTCATGCCGCCGAACAGCCGGATGTTCTGGAAGGTGCGGGCGACGCCCGCGGCGCGCGAGATCTGATGGTCGCGCAGCCGCTCCAGCAGCCAGGCCTCGCCGTCCGGCTTACGCAGCGTCAGCCGCCCGACGGTCGGCTTGTAGAAGCCGGTGATGCAGTTGAACACGGTGGTCTTGCCGGCCCCGTTAGGTCCGATCAGCGCAGTGATCTCGTCGCGCCGGACCTCGAAAGAGACGTCGTCGACCGCCACCAGCCCGCCGAACCGCATCGTCAGATGCTCGACGCGCAGCAGCACGTCGGGCGGCAGTTCCGGCGCGTCGAGCGGCCTGACGGTCATCCATGGCCCTCCTGCACCAGGGCGCCGGAGATCGCCTTCTTCTCCTTGAGGAACACCGAAGGCGAGCGGGACGACACCAGCCCGCGCGGCCGCCACACCATGATGCCAACCATCACGGCTCCGAACACGATCATCCGGTAGTCCTTGAACTCGCGGAACAGCTCGAAGCCGCCGATCATCACCACGGCCGCAATGGCGACGCCGATCTGCGAGCCCATGCCGCCCAGCACCACGATCGCGAGGATCAGCGCGCTCTCCATGAACACGAAGCTCTCGGGGCTGATGAAGCCCTGCCGGGTGGCGAAGAAGGAGCCCGCGAAGCCGGCGAACATGGCGCCGAGCGCGAAGGCGGTGAGCTTGGTGTTGACCGTGTTGATGCCAAGCGACCGGCAGGCGATCTCGTCCTCGCGCAGCGCCTCCCAGGCGCGGCCGATCGGCAGGCGGCGGAGCCGGATCGTCACGAAGTTGGTGATCAGCGCGAGCGTCAGGATCAGGTAGTAGAGGAAGATGATGCGGTGCAGCCCGGAAAACTTCAGCCCGAAGGTCGCCGCGAAGCCGCCGGGGCCGGGCGTGAAGTCGAGGCCGAAGAAGCTCGGCCGCGGAATCCCGCCGATGCCGTTCGGGCCGCCGGTGAACCAATACCAGTTGAGCAGGACGATCCGGATGATCTCGCCGAAGGCGAGCGTCACGATCGCCAGATAGTCGCCGCGCAGCCTGAGCACCGGAAAGCCCAGAAGCACGCCCCAGAAGGCGGCCAGAATGCCGGCGAGCGGCAGGCAGACCCAGAAGGACAGGCCGAAATACTGCGCGAGAAGCGCGTAGGAGTAGGCGCCGACCGCGTAGAAAGCGACGTAGCCCAGGTCGAGCAGCCCCGCGAGCCCGACCACGATGTTGAGACCCCAGCCGAGCATCACATAGGTCAGCACCAGGATCGCGAGATCGACCGTGTAGCGCTCGACGCCGGGCAGGAAGGGCAGGGCGATCGCCATCGCGATCGCGATCGGGCCCAGCCATCGGGCGAGCTTCGCCAGCGTCGCCTCGACGCGCGGCGGCACGAAGCTCGCCGATCGCCGGGCGCCGGGCCGCCAGATCGTCAGGTTGAGGGCGAAGCGGCCGAGGAAGACGACCGCGACCGCGATCGCCACCCGCTGCCAGTGCGGGTCCAGTCTGAGCCCGTCGGGCCCCTGGACCGTGACCAGCCCCATCATGGGCGCGGCCAGCCCGAGCGCCACGAGCGCCGTGATCAGCGCGTCGCGAAGGGCGGCTGCGAGCGGATGACTGGGCTGGGCCGGCGCGGTGTCCGCCACGAGCCGCTCAGACCTTCTCGACTTCCGGCCTGCCGAGCAGACCGGAGGGCAGGAAGATCAGCACGATCACCAGAATCGAGAACGCCGCGACGTCCTTGTACTCGACCGAGAAATAGGCGGACCACAGGGTCTCGATCAGGCCGATCAGCAGGCCGCCCAGCATGGCGCCGGGCAGCGACCCGATGCCTCCGAGGACCGCGGCCGTGAAGGCTTTCACCCCGGCCACGAAGCCGATGTAGAAGTCTGCGACGCCGTAATAGAGCAGGTACATGAGCCCCGCCACGGAGGCGAGCGCCGCGCCCATCACGAAGGTGAGCGAGATCGTGCGGTCGACGTCGACCCCGAGCAGCGCGGCCATCTTGCTGTCCTGCTCGCAGGCGCGCTGCGCGCGGCCGAGCGGGGTTTTGGCGACGATCAGCCAGAAGCCGAGCATCGACACGATCGTCGTCAGCACGATGATCACCTGCACGTTCGAGATGTTCACGATGAAGCCGTCGGCCCCGTCCGACTGCCAGAAATAGCCCGGCACCACCGGCGGCAGCGGCTTGACGCGCGCCCCCTGGGCGACCTGGACGTAGTTCTGGAGAAAGATCGACATGCCGATGGCCGAGATCAGCGGCGCAAGCCGGAACGAGCCGCGCAGCGGCCGGTAGGCGATGCGTTCCACAGTCCAGCCATAGAGCGCCGTCAAAGCCATCGCCAGGACCAGCACGATCAGCAGCGCCAGAGGGGCGAAGGCCACGCCTAGCGCCGCGAGCGCCAGATAAATGATCAGCGCCAGGAACGCGCCGACCATGAAAATGTCGCCATGAGCGAAATTGATCATGCCGACGATGCCGTAGACCATCGTGTAGCCGATCGCGATGAGCCCGTAGATGGAACCGAGCGTTACGCCGTTGATCAGTTGCTGCGCGAAATACTCCATCCGCTGATGTCGCCTCGCTCGCGTTTCTGGCGTCCGTTCCGCCTGTCGAACCAAAGGCGGCGCCCCTTCTGTGGGCGAGCACGGTTCGAAGGCAGTCTTTAGCAAGGGCAGCGGCTCGCGACAACGCGCCGGACCGGCCGACGGCGCGGTCCGGCGGCGGCGAAAAGTCAGCGGGAGGCGGCGCTTCCCGTGGTCCTCATGGGCGCTATCTATTCCGGTTTACCTGAAGGCGCACGGCGTATCCGGGCGGGTTCCGGCTGCGGGCGCGTCGGAGGAGCGGATGCGAAGTCGTCGACCGGGGATCAGGGGCGTATGACGGCGACCACGCTTGAACAGCATGGCCAGGGGAGCACGGGCATAGGGGGATTTCGTCACGTCGGTAGGGCTTCCTCGGCCGCGCTGAGCCTCGTGCTCGCCGCGACCTCCATGGCGCGCGCGCAGACGCCGCCCGATCTGGAGTCCGCGTTTTCAAACGTCTTCGCCGGGGCCACCGCGTGCGTCGCGATTCGCGACGTGGCGCCCGGGGCCGCGGCGGTGAGTGCGGGCGGGCTGACCTGCGATCGCCGCCGGCCGCCCTGCGCGACCTTCGAAATTCCCGCGAGCGTCATCGCCCTGGACCGGGGCGTCGTCGCGGACGCGGGGGCGCCGGTCAAACGCAGCTCGCCGCTCAAGGACGATCCGCCCGACGGGGTGAGCCTGCGGAACGCGTTCCGCACGGGAGCGTCCTGGGTCTATGAGGAGGTGTCGCGGCGGGTCGGCTCCGACGCCTTCGCCAAGGCGCTCGCGGCGATGCGCTACGGCAACGCCGATTCGGGCGGCCCGGTGGAGCGGCTCGGCCGCGGCGACAGCCCCGAAGGGCTCGCGCTCAACGCCGTCGAGCAGGTCGAGTTTCTCGCCCGCCTAAAACGCGGCGAGCTTCCGACGTCGGCCGAATCGCAGGCGCGGACGGTCGAGATCGTGCCGGCCGAGAGGTGGGGGGACGCCAACGTCGCCCTCAAGAGCGGCGCGTGCGACGACGCCGCCTGGACGGTCGGCTGGGTCGACCGGAACGGCCGGAGCACGGTGTTAGCGGCGGTCGAAAGCGGCAGGCCGAACATGACCGCCGACGACGCTCTCAACAAGGCGAAGCAGCTCATCATTGAGATGGGACTCGCGCCGCCGCCGCGCTGAGGCGGCCGCGGCCCGTCATTGTGCGCGCCAGGCCGAAGACCTATCTCGGCCTCGCAGCACGGAGGCACGCATGGATCTTCTCTCGACCGCCGAAGAGTGGGTCCGCGAAGGGCGCGGCGTTGCGCTCGCGACCGTCGTGGAGACCTGGGGATCGGCCCCCCGCCCGGTCGGCAGCCATCTGGTGATCGACGCCGGCGGCGACTTCCAGGGCTCCGTGTCGGGCGGCTGCGTCGAGGGCGCGGTGGTGAGCGAGGCCGCCGAGGTCATCGCCTCCGGCAAGCCGCGGCTGCTCGAATTCGGGGTCGCGGACGAGACCGCCTGGCGCGTCGGGCTGTCCTGCGGCGGCCGCATCAAAGTTTTCGTCGAGAAGGTCGCATGAGGCTGGACCTTCTGAGTGCGCTCAACGCAGCGCGCGCGGCGCGGCGGCCGGCGGTGGTGGCGACGGCGCTCGACACCGACGAGCAGCGGCTGGTGCTCGACCCTGCCGGCGATCCGCTGGAGGAAGCCATCACGCGCGCGCTGACGTCCGCCAGGAGCGGCGTCGTCGAGGATGCGGCCGGGCGCGCGGTGTTCCTCAACGTTCATGTGCCGCCGCCGCGCCTGGTGCTGACCGGCGCGGTCCACATCGCGCAGACGCTGGCGCCGCTCGCCGCGTCGCTCGGCTACGAGGTCGCGATCGTCGACCCGCGCACCGCCTTTGCGACGCCCGAGCGTTTTCCCGCGGTGGAGCTCAGGGCCGAATGGCCGGAGACGGCGCTGCCCGACCTCGGCCTCGACGCGTTCACCGCTTTCGCGGCGCTGAGCCATGATCCGAAGATCGACGATCCGGGGCTGGCCGAGGCGCTCGGCCGGGGCTGCTTCTATGTCGGCGCGCTGGGCTCCCGCCGCACGCACGCCGCGCGGCTCGAACGGCTGAAGGCGCAGGGCGTCACGCCGGCTGCGCTGGAGCGGATCCGCGCCCCGATCGGTCTTGCGATCGGGGCCTCGTCGCCCGCCGAGATCGCGGTCTCGATCATGGCGGAGATCACCGCGGTGCTGCGCCGGGCGGAGCTCGGCCGGTGAAATTCGGACCGGTTCAGGTTTCGCGGGCCGAGGGCTGCGTCGCCGCGCATGCGCTGCGGCTTTCGGGCTATGTGCTGAAGAAGGGCGCGCGCATCACGGCCGCCGACGTGGCGGCGCTCGAGCGCGGCGGGGTGCGCGAGGTCGTCGTGGCCGAAATGGCCTCTGGCGACGTCGCCGAGGACGCTGCCGCCGAACGCATCGCCGCCGCCTTGGTCGGACCCGGCCTGCGCGCCGACCGGGCCTTCACCGGCCGCGCCAACATCTTCGCCGAGCGTCCCGGCGTGCTGCTGGTCGACCGCGGCGGCGTCGACGCGCTCAACGACATCGACGAGGCCGTGACGCTCGCCACCCTCGCCGAGCACGCCGCCATGCCGCGCGGCGCGATGGCCGCGACCGTGAAGATCATCCCGTTCGCGCTGCCGGAGGACCTCGTCGCCCGCGCCGAGCAGCTTGCCCGCGCGCGCGGGCCGCTGATCCGCCTTGCGCCGTTCGAGGTCAGGCGGGCGGCGGCGATATCGACGCTGCTGCCGGGGCTCGATCCGAAGGTGGTCGACAAGACAATCGCGGTGCTGCAGCGGCGGCTTGCCCCCGCAGGCGCGAAGCTCGTCGCCGAGCGCCGCGTCCCGCATGACGAACGCAGCCTCGTCCGCAGCCTGAACGAGGTGGCGCTCGAAAGGCCGGAAATCATCATCGTGTTCGGCGCGTCCGCCATCACCGACCGGCGCGACGTGATCCCTGCGGCGCTCGAGGCCGCGGGCGGCGCGATTCGGCGGCTCGGCATGCCGGTCGATCCGGGCAATCTGCTGCTGCTCGGCGACCTCCACGGGACGCCGGTGCTCGGCGCGCCCGGCTGCGCGCGCAGTCCGAAGGAGAACGGCTTCGACTGGATCCTCAACCGGCTGCTGGCGAAGCTTCCGGTCGACGGCCGCGACATCAGCCGGATGGGCGTCGGAGGGCTGCTGATGGAGATCACCGCGCGCCCGCAACCGCGCCAGGAGCGCGATCTTCCGCGCGCTCCGAAGGTCGCGGCGGTCGTGCTGGCGGCAGGGCGGTCCACCCGCATGGGCGGACCGAACAAGCTGCTCGAGACCGTGCAGGGCAGGCCGCTCGTCCGCCACGCGGTCGAGGCGGCGCTCGCAGGCGGGCTTTCGGAGGTCGTGGTGGTGACCGGCCACCAGAGAGCGGCCGTCGAGGTGGCGCTGTCGGGGCTGCCGGTCCGCTTCGTGCCGAACCCGAACTTCGCCGAAGGGCTCTCCACCTCGCTGCGCGCCGGGCTCGAGGCGCTGCCGGCTTCGGTCGACGGGGCGCTCGTGCTGCTCGGCGACATGCCGCTTGTGAGGCCTGCGCTGCTCGCCCGCCTCGTCGCTGTGTTCGATCCGGCCGGCGGCGCGCATGTCGTCGCGCCGGTCCGCGACGGCCGGCGCGGCAATCCGGTGCTGTGGGGTCGCCGCTTCTTCGCCGCTCTGTGCGCGATCGAGGGCGACGCCGGCGGGCGCCATCTGCTCGCCGAGCAGAGCGACGCCGCCCGCGAGGTCGAGGCGGATGATGGCGCGCTGATCGATGTCGACACGCCCGAGGCGCTTGCGGCGGTCCGGGAGCGCGGGTGAGACGAACGCCGATCTCGCGCGTATAGCGCGGGATGACCACGCTGCGCCTCGTCCTCGCGGACCAACTCACCCGCGACGTCGCCTCGCTCAGAGGGCTCGACCCGAAGACCGACGTCGTCCTGATGGCGGAGGTGATGGAGGAGGCGAGCTATGTCCGCCATCACAAGCAGAAGCTGGTCTTCCTGTTCGCCGCCATGCGGCGCTTCGCGGCCGAGCTCCGCGACGAGGGCGTGCGGGTCGATTACGTCACGCTCGAGGATCCCCAAAACACCGGCTCGCTCGGCGGCGAGGTCGGGCGCGCCGTCGGGCGCCACGGCGCCCGGCTGCTGATCCTCACCGAGCCGGGCGAATGGCGCGTGCTCGAGATGATGCATGATTGGCGCGAGCGGCTCGCCTGCGACGTCGTGCTGCGCGAGGACGACCGCTTCCTCTGCTCGCGCGCCGATTTCGAGGCTTGGGCCGGCGACCGCCGCGCGCTGCGGATGGAGTTCTTCTACCGGGAGATGCGCCGCAGGACCGGCCTGCTAATGGATGGCGAAGCGCCGGCCGGCGGCCAGTGGAACTACGACGTCGAGAACCGCAAGCGGCTGCCGAAGAACGCCAGGATCCCGGATCGCCTGCGCTTCGCGCCGGACCAGGCGACGCGCGAGGTCATGGAATTGGTGGAGCGGCTGTTCCCGGACAATTTCGGGACGCTCCATGACTTTGGCTGGGCGACGAGCCGCGCCGACGCGCTGAAGGCGCTGCGCCATTTCGTGTCGCTCGCGCTGCCGGCCTTCGGGGACTACCAGGACGCCATGAAGGCTGGCGGCCCCTTCATCTTCCACGGACTGATCTCGCCCTATCTGAACGCCGGCCTGCTGGGCCCCCGCGAGGTCTGCGACATGGCCGTCCAGGCCTACGAGCAGGGGCGGGCGCCGCTCAACGCGGTCGAGGGCTTTGTCAGACAGATCATCGGCTGGCGCGAATATGTCCGTGGCGTCTACTGGCTGAGAATGCCGGATTACGGCGAAACCAATCACCTTTCCGCCGACCGCAGGCTGCCGGACCTCTACTGGACGGCCAAGACCGACATGAACTGCCTCGCGCATTGCGTCGCCGACACCCGCGACCACGCCTATGCGCACCACATCCAGCGCCTGATGGTGCTTGGCAATTTCGCGCTGCTGGCGGGCGTGCGTCCGCGGGAGGTGCAGGACTGGTTCCTGCTGGTTTACGCCGACGCCTATGAGTGGGTGGAGCTTCCGAACGTCCAGGGCATGGCGCTGTTCGCCGATGGCGGCGTGATGGCGTCGAAGCCCTATGCGGCCTCCGGCGCCTATATCGACCGGATGTCGGACTATTGCGGCTCGTGCCGCTACGACGTGAAGCTGAAGTCCGGCGAAGACGCCTGCCCGTTCAACTATCTCTACTGGGACTTTCTCATCCGGAACGAGCCGCGCCTGCGCGGCGCCAACCGCCTCGCCATGCCGTACCGAACGCTCGATCGCATGGATGACCGCCGCAAGGCCGAAATCCGACGCGACGCCAAAGCCTTCCTGGACGACTTGCCGGCCACCTACGAAGGCTGAGCGCGGCCGCTCAGGGTCGCTCGAACGTCGCCGGCAGCGGGTGCAGATGTTCGATTGCGACGTTCGCGTCCGTCGCCTCGATGCGTTCGGCGATCATCAGCCGGTGGCAGTGTTCGGGCTCGCGCTCGAAGCACAGGAGGCAAAGCTTCCGTCCGGTGCGGACGAACTGCTTCAGCGCCGCAAGCTCTTCCTTTGCGGCCTCGGTCTCCAGATGGGCGGCGAAGATGCGACGCATGTCGTCGTGCCGCCCGGAGCGCGCCGCGGCGCGCCCCTCCGCCGGCGTCCCGAGCGCGCGCATGTGGAGGTAGCCGACGCCCCGCTCCTCGAGCCCCGCCGCAAGCGACCGCTTCGAAAAGCCGGGCCGGCGGGAGTTCGCCACCGCGCGCACGTCGACCAGCGTCTCGACGCCGGCCGTCGTGAGCGCATCTGCCAGAGCGCCGGGCGTCGCGCCCTCATATCCGATCGTGAAGAGACGGCTCATCTGATCTTGCAGGCCCAGATCTTTTGCACCTTGGCGGCGAACCGGACGGCCGGGTAGCCGTCGTAGAAGCCCGGGATCACGAAGGCGCCTTCGCCCGAGGGCGGGACGAGACCCGTTCCGGTGAACCCGACGTCGTTGAGATCAAGGTTCTGGGCCGACACATCGATCTTCGTCAACACGCGGTCCGGGAAGGGGTTCTTGGCGTCCCAGATGAACACGTTCGACTGCATGTAGAAGGACGGGCTCGCCGCCCGGACTTTTCGGAGTTCGTCGGTCGTCAGCAGTTCCGCTTTGCAGTTCGCCGCCTTGTCCAGCAGGCCGTCGCGCTCCAGCACGCCGCGGGCCTTGTCCTCGCAGGTCTGGCGGCAGGCCAGCGCCGCGTCCTTGATCTCGATGTCGCTGGCTGTGGCGGCGATCTGCGCGTTTACGCAGTCCCGCAGGCAGCTCTGCGCCGCCGCAACCCCGGGGAAGGCCGCGAGCGCGAGCACCAGGATCAGACGCTTGAGGGTCATTGGGACGAGCTTCCTCGAAGGCTGGACGTTGAGCATCCTGTCATACGCCCGAGGGGTCTGGGCAGATCCTCCCCGTCGCCGCGAAGCGGCTGGCAGCAGTTCGGCCAAAGGGCTGCCAAATTATTGAAGTTAAAGACCTATTAGCTTCTGGGGATTGTCATGGATGAGGGTCGCGTAACACACTGACTTTGCGGCGCTTCGGCAACCGCGCCGCGAGGCGAAGGAGCATGGCCGATGAGCGAGTCCGAGTTCCAGAAGGCAGGCGTCCGGCGGGCGAGCGCCGATTTCGAGCTTCAGATGCAGGGCTATGGGCTGATCACTGCGGAGATCCTCTACCGCATGCCCGATTACCCGAAGCTGCTGCAGTCCTTCCTCTGGCAGGAATACGATCGGGCGCCGGAGTTTCCGGTGCTGCGGCGGTTCCTGGAGTGGTGGCGCAAGGAGATCGAGGGAGTGGTGCACTCGGTGCGGGTGGGGCACAAGGCGCTGATCGGCCCGGCGGATTTCCAGCCGGTGCGGGCCGAGTTCCGGCTCCATTGAGATCGCTCTCGGGCGAACCGAGCCCGGGAACCGGGGCCGCGTCATCGCCTGACCGGCCCTGACCGGCGCCGCGCGACGTCGTCGGGGGGGTAAGCGCCGGCGCAGAGACATGGCTTTCATGTCACCTTGCGCCCGCACGGGCGCAGCGGTAACGCGCCAGCCTTCTCCCCGGAGTCCGCCATGACGTCCGTTCGACCCCGCATCGGTTTCCTCGGCGTCGGCCTCATGGGCGCGCCGATGGCGCGCCGCCTGCTCGGGGCCGGCTTCGAGGTGATCGCCTGGAGCCGCACCGCCGAGAAGGCGAGGGCGCTCGGCGCCGACGGCGCCGCGGTCGCTGCCTCGGCGGCCGAGGCCGCCGCAGCCTCCGACGTGCTCATCACCATGCTGGCCGACGGGCCTGCGGTCGCCGAGACGCTGTTCGGCGCAGGCGCCGCGGCGGCCGCGCTGAAGCCGGGCAGCCTCGTGATCGACATGAGCTCGATCCCGCCGTCGCTCGCGCGCGACCACGCCGCGCGCCTCGCCGGGCACGGCGTCGCCCATCTCGACGCGCCGGTCTCGGGCGGCACGCGGGGGGCTGCGGCCGGCGCGCTCGCCATCATGGTCGGCGGCGACGAGGCCGCCTTCGAGCGCGCGAGGCCGGTTTTCGAGCCGCTCGGCCGCGCGGTCCGCGTCGGCCCGGCCGGCGCCGGCCAGTTCGCCAAGCTCGCCAATCAGGTGATCGTCGGCGTGACGATCGGCGCGGTGTCGGAGGCGCTGCTGCTGGCCGCCGCCGGCGGCGCCGATCCGGCCGCCGTGCGCGAGGCGATCCGCGGCGGCTTCGCCGAGAGCCGCATCCTGGAGGAGCACGGCCGCCGGATGCTCGAGCGCGACTTCCGGCCGGGCGGGATGGTGGCCACGCAGGTCAAGGACCTCGACACCGCGCTCGCCGCCGCCGCCGAGGCCGGCGTGAGGCTGCCGCTGTCGCAGGACGTGCGCGACCGCTTCGTCGAGCTGCGCGACAGGCTCGGCGCCGGCGGCTACGATCACTCCGCATTGCTGCTCCAGCTCGAGGCCGCCGCGGGCAAGCGGCTGACCGACCGTCCCGACGTCGCGCCCGGCTAGTCGGGCCGCCCGACGTCCCTTCGCGCTTCTCTCCACCCGCTCTGCAGGGTCCCCATGCCGAACCTGTTGTCGCCTGCGCTCGCGCCGCTCGTCCTTCTGCTGTGCTCCAACGTCTTCATGACCTTCGCCTGGTACGGCCACCTCAAGTTCAAAGGCGCGCCGCTCTGGGCCGCGATCCTCGCAAGCTGGGGCATCGCGCTGATCGAATACTGCTTCGCCGTGCCAGCGAACCGGATCGGCAGCGCGGTCTATTCGGGCGCCGAGCTCAAGGCGATGCAGGAGGTGATCACGCTCAGCGTGTTCGCCGTCTTCTCGGTCGCCTATCTGGGCGAGCGGCTGACGGTGAACCACATCGTCGGCTTCGCGCTGATCGCGGCGGGCGCGTTCTTCGTCTTCAAGGGGCCGCTGCGCTGAGCCGTTCCGGGTTGCGCGGCGCGGGCCGGGCGACATAGGGTCCCGGCGAAAATCCAGCCCCGGAGCCCGCAATGGCCTTCCTCGCCGACGCGCTGTCGCGCGTAAAGCCGTCCGCCACCATCGCGGTCACGCAGAAGGCGCGTGACCTCAAGGCGGCAGGCCGCGACGTCATTTCGCTCGGCGCCGGCGAGCCCGACTTCGACACGCCGCAGAACATCAAGGACGCGGCGATCGACGCGATCCGGCGCGGCGAGACCAAATACCCGCCGGTCGCCGGCATCGCGCCGCTGCGCGAGGCGATCGCGCAGAAGTTCAAGCGCGAGAACGGGCTCGACTACCGGCCGTCGCAGACCATCGTGGCGACCGGCGGAAAGCAGATTCTCTACAACGCCTTCGTGGCGACGCTTAATCCCGGCGACGAGGTGATCGTGCCGGCGCCGTACTGGGTGAGCTACCCCGAGATGGTCGCGCTCAACGGCGGCACGCCGGTGATCGTCGACACCCGGATCGAGCATGGCTTCAAGCTGCGCGCCGAGGACCTCGAGGCGGCGATCACGCCGCGCACCAAATGGGTGCTGCTGAACTCGCCCTCGAACCCCTCGGGAGCGGCCTATTCGCGCGCCGAGATCAAGGCGCTGACCGACGTGCTGCTGCGCCACGAGCATGTCTGGGTGCTGACCGACGACATGTATGAGCACCTGGTGTTCGGCGGCTTCGAATTCACCACGCCGGCCCAGGTCGAGCCGGCGCTCTACGACCGCACGCTGACCATGAACGGCGTCTCCAAGGCCTATTGCATGACCGGCTGGCGCATCGGCTACGCGGCGGGGCCGGACAAGCTGATCCGGGCGATGGAGATGGTGCAGGGCCAACAGACCTCCGGCGCCTGCTCGATCGCGCAGTGGGCGGCGCTCGAGGCGCTGTCGGGTCCACAGGACTTCCTGACCGGGTTCCGCGAGGCGTTCGAGCGGCGACGCGACCTCGTGGTGTCGATGCTGAACCAGGCGCGCGGCCTGTCCTGCCCGACCCCGGAGGGCGCGTTCTACGTCTACCCGTCCTGCGCCGGCGCGCTCGGCCGCGCCACCGGCTCGGGCAAGACCATCGAGACCGACGAGGACTTCGTCTCCGAGCTGCTCGAGGCCGAGGGCGTCGCGGTGGTGCACGGCTCGGCCTTCGGGCTCGGCCCGAACTTCCGGATCTCCTATGCGGCGGCCGACGAGACGCTGGAGGAGGCCTGCCGCCGCATCCAGCGGTTTTGCGCGGAACTGCGCTGACGCCGTCGAACGAAAGCCGCAGTTCGGACGTTCGGTGGTCGCGGGGACGACTCTCGGGAGACCCACCACCATGCACGCATTGCTCAAGGCCGGCCTCGTCGCGGCCGGCTGCCTCGCCTCCGGCGCGGCGCTCGCCGCCGATCTCGGCCACCCCTCGGTCACGATCTCGAAGCATCGCCACTATTACGCGCCGGTCTCGGGCTACCAGATCGGCACGCTGACCTGCGAGACGCCGGGATCGATCGGCTATGTGGTCGGCTCGCGCCGCGAACTGTCCTGCGTCTACCGGCCGGCCGCCGGCCGCAACGCGGTCGACCTCTATATGGGCCACATCAACAAGATCGGCGTCGACGTCGGCGCGACCGGTCCCGGCGTGCTCGCCTGGGCGGTGGTGGCGCATTCGCGCGACCTCGGGCCGGGCGACCTCGCCGGCAAATATCGCGGCGCCTCGGCGAGCGCGGCGGCGCTGATCGGCGCCGGGGCGAACGTCCTGGTCGGCGGCTCCGACGCCACCATCTCGCTGCAGCCGCTCAGCCTCGAGGGCCAGACGGGCCTGTCGGTCGCCGCCGGCTACTCGTCGCTGACCCTCAATCCGATCTGATCCCGCGCCCCCTCGCGGGCTTGTGACGACGTGATGCGGCCGGAGGCGTAACCTCCGGCCGTTTTCGTCCGTAGAGCCTGGCGACGAACCCGTTTCGCGGAGAAGACCATGCTCATCCGACGCGTCCCGTCCTGGGCGATCCCCGAGTCCGAGGCGACGCCCGAGCATGTCTGGCTGAACCGGCGAAGCTTCATGGCCGCGGCGGGCCTTGCCGGCGCGGGCCTTGCGGCGTCGCCGGCGAGCGCCTTCTTCGGCTTCGGCGAGAAGAAGCCCGCCGCCCCGCAGCCGCCGGACCCCTCGGCCGGGCTCTACCCGGTGAAGCGCAACCCGGCCTACACGCTCGACCGGCCGGTGACGCCGGAATCCTACAATCTCGGCTACAACAACTATTACGACTTCAACACCTCGAAGAGCGTCGCCGAGGACGCCCAGGCGCTGCCGATCAGGCCGTGGACCATCAAGGTCGGCGGCATGGTCGAAAAGCCGTTCGAGATCGGCGTCGACGACCTGCTGAAGAAGCTGCCGCCCGAAGAGCGGCTCTACCGGCACCGCTGCGTCGAGGCCTGGTCGATGGCGCTGCCGTGGTCCGGCATCCCGCTCAAGGACTTCGTCGCGATGGCGAAGCCGCTCGGCTCGGCCAAATACGTGGTGATGAAGACCTTCCTCAACCCGGACGTCGCGCCCGGCCAGGCGAGTCCGCTGTTCGACTGGCCCTACACCGAGGGCCTGACCATGGCGGAGGCGACCAGCGACCTCGCCTTTCTGGCGACCGGCGCCTATGGCAAGCCGCTCGCCCGCCAGATGGGCGCGCCGATCCGCCTCGCCGTGCCGTGGAAATACGGCTTCAAATCCGTCAAGGCGATCGTCAGCGTCGACTTCACCGACAAGCGCCCGAAGACGCTGTGGGCGGTCGCCGGCCCCGGCGAATACGGTTTTTGGGCCAATGTGAACCCGGAAGTCGCCCATCCGCGCTGGAGCCAGGCGAGCGAGCGCGTGCTGGGTTCCAACGAGATGCGGCCGACGCTGCTGTTCAACGGCTACGCCGAGCAGGTCGCCGGCCTCTACAAATGGCTCGGCAACGAGGAACTGTACCGCTGAGCCTTGCGGCGCGCCGCGCTCCTGCGTCTGCGTGCCGGGCCGGGGAGCGGCGCCTCCTCGGGCTGGACCGCGCGGCCGCCGGCCGCGAGGCCGCGCCGCAGCCCTTCGAGGTCGAGCTTGTCGCGCTGCTCGATCAAGCAGGCGCAGCCGAGATCGGCCTGACAGAACCCCGCGCGCCGGCAGCAGGCCGACAGGCAGGCGCGCCACAGCCCATAGGCGTCCGACAGCTTTTTGCGCGCCGTGAGGCCTTCGGCGGGCGCGGCCGGCATGCCGACCCTGCGCGTCGGCGCGGCGGGAGGGCAGGGCGCGGCCGCGACGCGGCCATAGGCGGGCGGCGCGGAATCCTCGTCCGGCGGCGCCGGCGGGGCGACGGGGACAGCCGCCGGGACGCGCCGCGTCGTGACCGGGGCGGCGGGCCTCGGCCAGACGGAGTTCGGAACCAGCGCCATATCGACCTCCTTCGCGCGCCACGCCTGTTGTCCCGCCCTGCGACAGGCGCGGCGGGAGTTCTGCACCTCTCCCCAGCGGGGAGAGGTCGCGAGGCGTAAGCCTCGCGGGTGAGGGGGGCTCTCGCCCCAAAAAAACCGCCTGCTCCCCCCTCACCCGCCATCGCTGGCGCGATGTCGACCTCTCCCCGCCGGGGAGAGGTGGGCGCCGCGCCTGTCGTCCCGCCGCCGCGCCCGGTTTTGTGACAGGCGCGGCGGGAGTTCTTCACCTCTCCTCAGCGGGGAGAGGTCGCGAGGCGAAGCCTCGCGGGTGAGGGGGCCTTTCGCCCCAAAAACCGCCCGCTCCCCCTCACCCGCCATCGCTGCGCGATGTCGACCTCTCCCCGCCGGGGAGAGGTGAGCGCCGCGCCTACGTCCCGCCTCCGCGCCCCATCCTGCGAAAGGCGCGGCGGCGGGAGTTCTTCACCTCTCCCCCGCGGGGGAGAGGTCGGCCCGCAGGGCCGGGTGAGGGCCCTTTTTTGCCCCCGAGAAAACCGTCTCCAGCCCAAGCGTCTCCGTCTCCCGCGGAGACATCCGCGTGAGGGGAAACAGGGGAGGCGCAGGGCGCCGGGCCACCGCATCTGACATTTCAATGCCGGTCGCCCGGCGCCCCACGCACGGCGTCTTGTCGACGGCCGGGGGGATCGCGCTCCGGTCGCGGGCGGCCCGCAGCCCCTTGCGGGGTCGGTCCCTTTGCGGCCTCCGGACTTGAGGCTTCCGAAGAAGCCCCGAACCGACAAGGCCATCCCGCGCCTTAAGGCGCTCGAAGGCGCGGCCCCGTCCTAGTGCGGGGCGGGCGCTCGCGTCCTCGCCGGATGAGAAAAGACAAAACTCCTCAGCCGGAGAGCCCAGGCCGACGTCCCGAGCCGCGAAGGTCCGGCCTCCGCGCCGCAGGCGCCGCCCTCACATCCCGCGCGAACGGCCGGTCCGGACGCGCCTCCCCGCGGGAGAAGGTCCTCTGAACATGCACGAGGGAAGGGGAGGCGTCAAGGAAAAAATACCTAGATCCCCATGTGGCGGTCGAATAGGTAAGCTTGCAGCGATCGCCCAACAGGCTGATCACCGGGAAAGCGGGCGGAGTGAGACGACCTACCGCGACGGAAAAGGATTTCTATCTTCAGGTGCGGGGGTCGACAACGAGCCGCGTTGAATGGGGGATCGAGGCGCATTTGGAGGCGCCGGGCGACTTGCAACAATAGTTCGGTATGCTGGAGCTCCTAGCCACGCTAAGAATCTTACGGTCGCAATAACTAGCTGAAGATTTCCCATAACTGATTCAATGATATTTATCTCGTACGACGTGTTGTTTTGTCTAATGGGTGTTGATCCTCCGACTATAAAATATATATGCTCTCGAGGCATATCGAGGAGTGCGGGTGGATAATACATCTTGTATTCTCTAAGCCTTTCATACCCAATTACCGCGCAAGCATAGGAATGGCAGACCTTGCCGATCATATGAGCGAGAGCCGAAACATCAGGCTCAATTACAAATAGGGGAATGAATCCAAGTTTTTCTCTTAGAATTTTGGCGCCATGATCATCATGGTGTATCCACCACTCCAGTGGTGCAGACGCGATCCGTCTATTTTGTTCGGGCGTCAGGAACATCCCGGGTCGCGAAAGTTTCGGAAGAAATAGGGTCTTAGGGTACTCGTCTGGAGAGATTTCTACAGCTCTGAAGCTATTGTCTGATCCGATGAATTCGTAACATTTAAGCGGATAATTTCGTTTTCGCCCTCGCCGGTTCGGGAACTGCATCCTTGATCGGAATCCGCCCATATAATCCTTTAGAACGATGTTTTCTATTCTTCCCGTTTTTTCCGCGCAGTCTCTGCAGCTTGCCTCTGGTAGTTCGTGTCTGCCAAGTAGGCCAAAGGGTACTATATGCTCGGAACTCAGTTTGCCTTCTGCGGAATCGCAATAGATGCAGCGGTTTACCGGAGGGTAGATATGTTTAGGATGCGAAACCTTCATTGAGGAAAGCCCCTCAGTGGAAAAAAGGTTAGCAGCGTAAAAGTGACAAGGCGAAGCGCCGGGGAGGCGCGCTCCGTCGGGCCCCTCCACTCCGCGCAAGGCTAAGCAAGAGTCGGTGAAAGCTAAAGCAGCAAAGTCGATGCGGGCGAAGGCTATGCCGGGAAGTCACCTTCTGAACGAAAGCGTTGTGATCACTGCACGCGTCCCACTAGCTTCGCACGGCTGTGGCTCCGGCCCCGGAACCCTCCCCATCGCTCTGCGTTGGCCCCTCTGAAGGGCAACACGCTGCGCGGGCCCATGGGCCCGCCGGGAGGACGAAAATGACGCTGAAGAATCTCGACATGATGCGCCGCATGAAGCGGCTCGGGCCGGCGGCGCTGGTGGCTGCGGCGCTCGCGGCGAGCGGGGCTGCGCAGGCGCAGACCACCACCATCACCACCGACACGCCTTCGGTCGCGACCGAGCATCGCGAAACCACCATCAAGAGCCATGACGCCGGCGACGCGACGGTCGAGAAGCGCAAGACCGTCACCGAGCACAGCGACGGCACCGTCACCAAGAAGACCACCACGACCGCCGAGCCGGACACCACGACCAAGACCACGATCGAGGCGCGCTGACGCCACGCTCCCGGCCCGCGCACGAGTTTTGCGCGGGCCGGTGAGCCTTTGATCAGCACAAGGTCTTTTTAGGCAAATTTCCGGAAGTTTTTCGTCAAATAGGCTTCTGTTGGTGGAATCGAGGGGAGCCGCCTGGTTTCTGCCGGCTGTTCCAACCGGCCAAACCCATGTTCCGCATCGACTGACAGTTCCCGAGCGGCGTGAGCGTGCGGGCCGCGACGCCTGCGGCCGCGCTCGCGGTGCTGCAGCGCTATGCCCGCGCCGGCTACATCGCCGCGACGGTGCAGACCCGCGCCGGCCAAGCGATCGCGATCGAGGCGCTGAAGGAGCTCGCCGCCCGCCGGCGCCCCGGCGGTCCGCCCACGCTGCCGCCGCAGGACTGAGGCGGCGCAGGGCTTTTGCGTGGACCTGATCGGCGGCTTTGGGCTCGCCTTCGGGGCCCGAGGGCGCTAGGGGAGGGCTGACCCCAGATCCCGGAGCCCCGCGCGATGTCCTACGGCATGCTCGACCCCAAAAGCCTCACCGTGTTCGTCACCGGCGCGACCTCCGGCTTCGGCGAGGCGATCGCCCGCCGCTTCGTCGGCGCCGGCGCCAGGGTGGTGGGCACGGGCCGGCGCATGGAGCGGCTGGAGAAGCTCAAGGCCGAGCTCGGCGAGGCGCTGCATGTCGCCGAGCTCGACGTGCGCGACTACGCGGCGACCGAAAAGCTGCTGGCCGAGCTGCCGGAGGCGTTTTCGGGCGTCAACGTGGTGGCGGCGAACGCCGGTCTGGCGCTCGGCCTCGGCCCCGCCGACACGGTCGACCTCGCCGACTGGCACACGATGATCGACACCAACGTCACCGGCTTCGTGAACACCGTACGGGCGACCCTGCCGGGCATGATCGCGCGCGGCCGCGGCCATGTGTTCGGCCTCGGCTCGGTGGCGGGCGACTACCCTTACCCCGGCGGCAACACCTATGCGGGCACCAAGGCCTTCGTGAAACAGTTTTTGCTCGCGCTGCGCTCCGACATGCTCGGCAAGAACGTGCGGGTGACGAACATCGAGCCCGGCATGGTCGAGACCGAGTTCTCGCTGGTCCGCTTCAAGGGCGACGAGGGCAAGGCGGCGGACGTCTACGCCAACATGCGCGGCATGACGGCCAACGACGTCGCCGAGACGATCTTCTGGTGCGCGACGCTGCCCGAGCACGTCAACATCAACCGCCTGCAGGTGATGCCGACCGACCAGGCGTTCGGGCCGTTCGCGGTGCACCGCGGCTGAGGCCGCGAAAACGCGCAATTTTCGACGGCCCGCGAAACCAAATGGTAGGCGCTCCGGGCGCATGATCCCAGCGGTTTGAAGCCGCGGGGTTCCTGCGTTGTCACTGTTGCGCCTGCGCATGGTCCAGGGCGCCCTGCTCGCGCTCGGCTATCTGCTGATAGCCTATGTGACCCTGAGCTATGGCCGGCCCCACGGCGTGGCGGCGGTGGTGTGGCCCGTCAACGCGCTCGCGCTCGGCGCGCTGATCTTCCTCAAGCGGGCCGACGCCTGGCCGGAATATGTGGCGCTCGCGACCGCCAATGCGGTGGCGCATTACGCGGTGGGCGACGGGCTCGTGCCCTCGCTCGCGCTCGGCTTCGCCAACGGCCTGACGACCGGCGGCACCGGCTGGCTGATGGCCCGCACCGGCGTCACCCAGGAGCAGCCGACCCGCACCCGCACGGTGCTCGGCCTGTTCTTCATCTCCATGCTCGGCCCTGTGCCGGGCTCGGTGGTCGGCGGGCTGGCGCTCACCTTCGCGCTCGGCCGCACGGTCGGGGTCGCGCCGCTGAGCTTCACCTGGTGGCTGCTCGACGCCGTCAACTTCCTGATCCTGCTGCCGCCCTGCCTGTTCTGGCGCAGCGCCGAGCAGCGCCGGGTCGCGGCCGAGTTCCGCCGGCGCTTCGGGAGCGACGGCTCCGGCCGGCTGAGGACGCTGGAACTCGCCGCGGCCTCGCTCACCCTGACCATGGCGGGCGCGCTGGTGCCGCTCACCGGCCAGCTCTGGCTGATCGAGCTCTCCGGCACGGCGCTGCTCTGGTTCGCGCTGCGCTTCGGCATGTTCTACACGGCGCTCACCGCGATGATCTTTTCGATGGGCGCGGTGACGCTCGCAATGCTTGGCTACTGGCCGGGCGCGACCGCCGCGAACGCGGCGCATGTGCTGCTGCCGCTGCAGGCGATGCTGGCGCTCACCATGCTGCCGTCGCTGGTGGTCGCCGCCATCGTGTCGCAGCGCGAGCGCGCCCGCCGCGCGCTGCACGCGGACGCGCGCCGCCTCGCCTACGCGCTCGAGGGGGCCAATGACGGGCTGTGGGACTGGGACCTGCCGAGCGCGGCCGGCTTCTTCAGCCAGCGCGCCGCGCGCATGTTCGGCTACGGCCCGGAAGAGTTCAAAACCGCGGCGCGCTGGGACCTGCTGATCCACGAGGACGACCGCGGCCCCGCCAAGGCGGCGTTCGAGGCGCACGCGCGCGGCGAGACGCCGTTCTACGAGGCGGAGCTGCGCTGCCGCCACAAGGACGGCAGCTGGATCTGGATCCATGACCGCGGCAAGGTCGTCGAGCGCGCTCCGGACGGGACCGCGATCCGCGCCGTCGGCACCTACACCGACATCTCCGAGCGCAAGCGGCTCGAGAGCGCGCTCGAGCACCTCGCCACCCATGACGCGCTCACCGGCCTCGCCAACCGCGGCATGTTCGAGCGCGAGCTGGAGCGCGCCGGCGGCCGGCTCGAGCGGCAGGGCGGCCGGGTCGCGGTGCTGCTGATCGACGTCGACCACTTCAAATCGGTGAACGACACGTTCGGGCACGCGGCCGGCGACGCGCTGCTGGCGGCGATCGCGGAGCGGCTGCGCGCGACGGCGCGGAGCGGCGACCTGCCGGCGCGGCTTGGCGGCGACGAATTTGCGGTGGTCGCAACGGGCCAGAGCGCCGGCGAGTTCGACGCGCTCGCCGAGCGGCTGTGCTCCGTGCTGTCGGAGCCGCTCGAGGGGCAGGGCTACGTCATCAAGCCGAGCGTCTCGATCGGCGTCGCGGTCGCGAGCTCGCCATCCGCGGCCGGCGAGGAGATCGTCGCCCGCGCCGACCGGGCGCTCTACGCCGCCAAGAAGGCCGGCCGCGCCACCTGGCGGTTCTTCGGCGGCGCCGGAAAGGTCGCCTGACGGCGACGCGTCAGGCGACGAAGCCCAGCACCTCGACGGCGAGCTCGGCGTCTTCCAGCCGCTCGACGGCGGCGGTGAAATACGGCTCGTCGCACGGCGCCGCCACGATCAGCACCCCATAGGGCTCGCCGCCGGCCGCGCCGAGCGAACCCGCCACGATGCCGATGTCGAAGCCGAGTTCGCGCGCGACGCTGGTCAGCACCGGCCGGGTCGCGCTTGCGCCCTCGAAGGCGAGCCTCAGCAGCGCGCGGCCGCGCGGGGTCGGCTCGGTCTGCAGCTTCTCGGCCAGGAAGGGCGGCAGCGTCGCGCCGGTCGCAGCCGCCGCGAAGCGCCGCGTCACCGGATGCTCCGGCCGCGCCAGCACCCGCGCGGTCGCGCCCTGCTCGACGATCCGGCCGCCGTCCAGCACCGCGACCCGCGGCGCGATCGCCGTGACGGCCGCCATGTCGTGGGTGATCAGCAGGATCGTCAGCCGGGTCTCGACGTTGACGCGCGACAGCGCCGCAAGGAAGAAGCCCGCGACCTCGGGATCGAGACCGGCCGTGACCTCGTCGAGGATCAGCAGCCGCGGATTGCCGGCGAGCGCGCGCGCCAGCGCGGCCCGGCGGCGGGCGCCTTCCGAGAGCTCGTCCGGATAGCTGTCGAGGTCCGCCCCCATGTCGAGCAGCTCGAACAGCCGCTCGAGCTCCAGCCCCGGGGTCTGGCCGTGCGCGCCGACGGCGCGGCGCTCGGTCACGATGTCGCGGACCGTGCGGCTGCAGGGCAGGTCGGGCGTGGCGTCCAGGATCGCGATGGCGCGCCGCGCGCGCGGCCCGGCCGCCGCCATGTCCAGACCCTCGAACGCGATGCGTCCGGCGGCCGGCGTGGCGAGTCCGGCGGCAAGCTGCGCGAGCGTCGACTTGCCCGAACCGCAGGAGCCGATGAGGGCCAGCACGTCGCCGGCGGGCAGGTCGAGCGACACGCCGGCGAGCGCGAGGCGCTCCCCGCCGTCGCGCAGGCCGTAGCTCATGCGCACGTCCTGGAGCCGCAGCAGCGGTTCGGCGAAAATAGGCGTCGGCGCGAGGCGCAACGGAGCGTTCATGGCGGAACCCCGGAATTCTGTGCCCCAACGTGGGGCCGGCGAGACGGAAACGCGGCGGCGGCGCTACAGCGCGGCCAAGGGCTTCAACAGCCAACGTTTCCATACGTTCGCCACGGCGACTCGCCCTGCTGCTCTCCGTCTGCGGAGAGGATGATCCCGTTCCACGACGAGAGAGTGACGCGGGACAGCCGGTTCTCGACGGGGTGAGGAGACTTTCGTTCGGAGTAGCGAACGTGTCAATCAGCCGAAAGGCCAGAACGCTGTTTTCTATCCTAAGAAATTCTGAATAAGACGGCGGCAAAGTGGAGCATCTTACGCTCTTGAGCTGGTTCGCAGTTGCGGCGCCGCTTCGCCGCCGCGAAGGCCGATCAAATCGTTCTAAATAAAGAACAGCCCATGACGTCCTTCAACGCTGTCTTCTCCAGCCTCCCGGTCACGGTGTTCGACACCATGTCGCAGCTCGCGCGCGACACGGGCGCGATCAATCTCGGGCAGGGCTTCCCCGACGATCCCGGGCCGGAAGACGTCCGTCGCCGCGCCGCGGAGGCGGTGCTCCATGAGTCAAACCAGTACCCGCCCATGGCGGGCGCGGCGGCGCTGCGGGCTGCGGTCGCCGAGCACTACCGCCGGTTCCAGGCCGTAACGCTCGATCCGGAGCGGGAGGTGCTGATCACCTCCGGCGCCACCGAGGCGATCGCCTGCGCGCTGCTGGCGCTGCTCGAGCCCGGCGACGAGGCGGTGCTGCTGCAGCCGCTCTACGACGCCTACCTGCCGCTCGTGCTCCGCGCCGGCGGGCGGCCGCGGCTCGTCAGCCTCACCCCGCCCGACTGGCGGCTCGACGAGGCCGCGATCCGCGCCGCCGTCGGGCCGCGCACAAAGCTCGTCCTGCTCAACAATCCGCTCAATCCGGCCGGCGCGGTCTACGGCCGGGCGGAGCTGGAGGGGCTTGCGCGGACGCTCGCCGGCTCCGACGCCCTCCTGGTCGCCGACGAGGTCTGGGAGCACGTCGTCTTCGACGGCCGGCGGCATGTCTCCGTGATGTCCGTTCCGGGCCTCGCCGAACGCGCGGTAAAGATCGGCTCCGCGGGAAAAATCTTCGGGCTGACGGGCTGGAAGGTCGGCTTCGTCTGCGCGCCGGCCGCGACGTTGCGCGTGATCGCCAAGGCGCACCAATTCCTGACCTTCACCACCCCGCCCAATCTGCAGGCGGCGGTGGCCTACGGCCTCGGCAAGGACGCCCTGTGGTTCGACCTCATGCGGGCGGGGCTGCAGGCCAAGCGCGACCGGCTCGCGGCCGGCTTCGCCGAGGCCGGGCTGACGCCGCTGCCAAGCGCCGGGACCTACTTCCTCAACGTCGATCTGGCGCCGCTCGGGGTGACGGACGACGCGGCGTTCTGCGACCGTCTGGTGCGGGAGGCGGGCGTCGCCGCGATCCCGGTCTCGAGCTTCTACGCCGAGAGCAAGGTCACGACCGCCGCCCGCTTCTGCTTCGCCAAGGACGACGCGACGCTCGACCGCGCCGCGGAACGGGTGGCGGCGTTTACGCGCCGCTTTTGATCCGCAGCTCCGGCGGCAACGCGCCGGTCATCTTCGGCATGCGAATTGCCCGTTCGGACGCACCGAGAGGCGAGGTCATGCTGGAACGGATTTTCGCGCTGCGCGCACACGGGACCACCGTGCGGACGGAGATGCTCGCCGGGCTGACGACCTTCCTGACGATGGCCTACATCGCCTTCGTCAACCCGGAGATCCTCGGCGCGGCGGGCGTGCCCAAAGAGGCCGCCTTCGTCGCGACCTGCCTCGCGGCGGCGTTCGGCAGTCTGCTGATGGCGTTTCTGGCCAACGCGCCTGTGGCGATCGCCCCCGGCATGGGGCTCAACGCCTTCTTCGCCTACGTCGTCGTCGTGCAGATGCACTACACGTGGCAGGCGGCGCTCGGCTGCGTGTTCCTCTCGGGCTGCCTGTTCATTCTGGTGACGGTCACCGGGGTTCGGGAGGCGGTCGTCGGCGGCGTTCCGCGCTCGCTCAGGATCGCCATCACGGCCGGCATCGGACTGTTCCTCGCGATCATCGCGCTGAAGAGCGCAGGACTGATCGCTGCGAGCCCGGCGACCTTCGTCACGCTCGGCGATCTTCACGCGCCGGGCGTCATCCTCGCCGTGCTGGGCTTCCTGTGCGTGGCCGGGCTTTCGGCGCGCGGGTTCAGCGGCGCGCTGCTGACCGCCATCCTGGCCGTCACGGCGCTGAGCTTCCTGTTCGCCGGCAACGTCTTCCGCGGCGTGTTCGCGGCGCCGCCCTCGCTCGCGCCGACCCTGTTCGCGCTCGACATCCGCGGCGCGCTCGCCGGTGGGCTGGTCAACGTCATCCTCGTGTTCTTCCTGGTGGAGCTGTTCGACGCCACCGGCACGCTGATCGCCGTCGCGCGCCGGGTCGGCCTCACGCCGGAGCAGGGAAACGGCCGGCTCGGCCGGGCGCTGCTCGCCGACAGCCTCGCGATCCCCGTGGGCGCGCTGCTCGGCACGTCGAGCCCGACCGCCTATCTGGAGAGCGCCGCCGGCGCAGCGGCGGGCGGCCGCACCGGCCTCACCGCCGTGACGGTCGCCGCGCTGTTCCTCCTCTGCCTGTTCTTCGCACCGCTCGCGGGCGCGGCGCCTCCTTACGCCACCGCGCCGGCGCTGCTCTACGTCGCCTGCCTGATGTTGCGCGACATCGCCGAACTCGACTGGGACGACGTGACCGAATGGGCGCCGGCCTGCGTCGCCGCGCTCGCCATGCCGTTCACCTACTCGATCGCGAACGGCGTCGCCTTCGGGTTCATCTGCTACGCGGCGCTGAAGCTCGTCACCGGCCGCGCGCGTGAGGCGAAGCCGGTGGTCTGGGTCGTCGCGGCCCTGTTCCTGCTGCGCTACGCGCTGATGCCTGCGGGCTAGCGCTCCGCCGCGCTTGACCGGGGCCAGCGCCGGGCCAAGATCGCCGCCCACGCGGGAGACGCTTCGCCATGAACTATGAGTCCGACGGGCAGGAAAGCGCGATCGCGCGGCGGATCGAACAGGGCAGGGGCCTTGAGCTCGCCGACCTGGTGATCAAGGGCGCGCGCGTGCTCGACGTCGTCACCGCCACCCTGTTCGAGAGCGACGTCGCGATCTGCGGCGACACGATCGTCGGGACCTTCGCGTCCTATGACGGCGTCGAGACCATCGACGGACGCGGCCTGACCGTCGTGCCGGGCTTCATCGACAGCCATCTGCACGTCGAATCCTCGCTGCTGACGCCGCTCGAGTTCGACCGCTGCGTGCTGCCGCATGGCGTCACGACCGCGATCTGGGACCCGCACGAGATCGCCAATGTGCTGGGGCAAGCCGGGATCGAGTATGCGCTGGCCGGCGCGGAGGCCGCGCTGATGGACATCCGCGTGAACCTGTCCTCCTGCGTGCCGGCCTCGCCGCTCGAAACCTCCGGCGCGCGGCTCGAGGTCGAGCACCTGCTGCCGTTCCGCGATCATCCGAAGGTCATCGGACTCGCGGAGTTCATGAATTTTCCGGGCGTGCTGGCGCGCGACCCGGGTTGCCTGGCGAAGCTCGCGGCCTTCCAGTTCGGCCACATCGACGGCCACGCGCCGCTGCTGCGCGGCAAGGACCTGAACGGCTATCTGGCGGCCGGCATCCGCACCGACCACGAGGCGACAACTTACGAGGAGGCGTTCGAGAAGCTCCAGAAGGGCATGAGCGTGCTGATCCGCGAGAGCTCGATCGCCAAGGACCTGCACGCGCTGTGGCCGCTGATCCAGCCGGAGACCTCGGCCTTCATCGGCTTCTGCACGGACGACCGCAATCCGGTCGAGATCGCCGAGGAAGGCCACATCGACCACATGATCCGCTGGACGATCGCGCAGGGCGCGCCGGCCGCGCATGTCTACCGTGTGGCGAGCTGGTCGGCGGCGAACGCCTTCGGCCTGAGGGACCGCGGCCTGGTGGCCCCGGGCAAGCGCGCCGATCTGGTCCTGCTCTCGGACTATGAGACCTGCCAGGTCGCGCATGTGATCGCCGGCGGCAAGCTGGTGACGCCGGAGCGCTTCGCGGCCCGGGAGGCGCCGAAGCCTGTCGGGCTCGACAGCATGAAGGTCGGCCCCGTCTCGGCCGCCGATCTCGTGTTGCGCGGCCCCGGCGGGCCGCGGCCGGTGATCGGCGTGATCCCCGGAAAGATCGTGACCGAGAGCCTGACCCTCGACCTCGCCGAGCGTGGCGGCTGCGTGCCGCCGGACCCCGACAAGGACGCGGCGGCGGTCGCGGTCATCGCGCGCCACGGCGTCAACCAGAACATCGGCCGCGGCTTCGTGAAGGGCTTTGACCTGAAGCGCGGCGCGATCGCCTCTTCGGTCGGCCATGACAGCCACAACATCTGCGTCGTCGGGGCCGACGCGGAGTCGATGGCGGCGGCCGCGAACCGGGTGATCGCGCTCGGCGGCGGCTTCGTGGTGGCGGAGGGCGGAGAGGCGCGCGCCGAGCTCGCGCTGCCGCTCGCCGGCCTGATGAGTCTCGAGCCGCACGAGGCGGTGCGCGACAAGCTGCTCGCGCTGCGTTCGGCGGCGCGCGCGCTCGGCTGCGGGCTGTCCGAGCCCTTCCTGCAGGTCGCCTTCCTGCCGCTCGCGGTGATCCCGCATCTCAAGATCACCGATTTCGGCATGGTCGACGTCGACCGTTTCGAGGTGCTGGCGGACTGACGGTCCGGTGGGCGCGTTCGACGACCTGATCGCAAGCCTGCCGCCGCGCGACGTGCTGGTGGTCTCCGACCGCTATCCGCCCGATGTCGCGGGCGGCGCGGAGATCAGCCTGCATCTGCTGCTGCGCGAGCCGACGCTCGCCGCCCGCGCGCTCGTCGTCACCTTCGACAAGGCGCTCGCCGCGCCCGGCCGGCGCAGCCTCGACGGCGTCGAGATCCTGGCCCTGCCGGCGCCGGCCGCCTGGCCGCTGCACCGGCTCTCGCAGGCCCGGGTCGACCGGCTGAAGCGCCGTCCGCTCGGGCTCAAATGGCCGGCGTTCTGGGCCGAGGCCGCGGCCGGCGCGCTGCGCGATCCCCGCGCGGCCCTCGGCCCGCTTGCGGTACGGTTTTCGGGCGAGGACCCGCCCGGCGGGCTGCGGATGGACCATGTCGCGGTCGCGGAAAGCGCGGCGGCGGCCATTCTGCGCGCGCTCGTCGCGCGCCTGCGGCCGCGCCTGGTCCACGCCGACAACGCCCGCGCGGTGACGCTTGCCGCTGTGGCGCTCGAAGGGACGGGCGTTCCGCTGCTCGCGATCGTGCGCGACCACCGGTTCACCAGCGCGCGCTTCGACCAAAGGTTTGACGAAAGCCCTGCCGAAGGCTGGCGCGGCCGCGTGGCGGCGCGCGCGGCGGAACGGGCGCTGCGCTTCCGCCAGGACATGCTGCGGCGGGCCGCGCGCGTGGCCGCGACGAGCCGGGCGCTCGCCGCTTCTCTCGATCGCGTCGTGGCCGCGGACAGGCTCCGCCGCCTGCCGCTGATCCCTGTCGAGAGCCCGCCCGATGCCCCGGCGCCGCGTCCGCCGGACGGCCGCTTCCGCATTCTGCTGGGCGGCGCGCTCAACCCCAACAAGGGTCAGGCGCATCTGCTCGAGGCCTGGCCGGAGCTGCTGGCCCGCCTTTCGAACGCCGAGATCGACGTCGCGGGCGACGGCCCCGACACCGCGCGGCTCACGGAGATCGCCGCCGGCGCGCATGGTCGCATGCGGCTGCATGGGCGGCTGGCGCCGCCGGCGCTCGCGGCGCTTTACGCCGCCTGCGACGTCGTCGCCCTGCCGACGCTCTGGGACGAGCCGTTCGGCCGGGTGCCGCTCGAGGCCGGCGCCTTCGCGCGGCCGGTCGTCGCCTATGCGGCCGGGGGACTGGCCGAGACCGTGCTGGACGGCGAGACTGGCCGGCTCGTCGCCCGCGGCGACCGCGCGGCCTTCATCTCGGCGCTGGCGGAGCTTGCCGCCGACCCGGCCCTGCGGGCGCGGATGGGGGCCGCAGGGCGGCGCCAGGCGCTGGATTATGCGCCCGGCCGGCTCGCCCCGCGGCTTGAGTCGCTGTGGCAGGAGACCATGGTAAACGCCTGATCAACCATTCTTCTGCGCGCGCGATCTCGCACCGAGGCTGCGCCGGTGTATAGAACGTCATGAGCCCGCCCGCGGACCTTGTCGTCGTCTCCTCGCCCCTGCAGGTTCTGAACGCGATCGAATGGCGGCGCCGGGCCTCCGGCGGGCCGGCGGACGTCGTCCTGCTCGGCGACCGCGCCGGCGGACGCGACGCGGCGCTCGCCCTGCTCAAACGCGAAGCCGCCCTGTGGGGCCGGATCCTGGAGCATCCCGGGCGGCCGCGGCCGTCCAGATGGCTGCCGGCCTTCGGCCGCGACGTGCTGGACGCCGGCCACCGCGCCAGCCTCGAGCGGCTCGCCAAGACGCTCGGCCGCCGCCGCTTTCTGGCGTTCGGCGACTATCGCAACGTCTCGCAGCGCGCGCTGGCGGCGACGGTCGCCCATGAGGAGCTCATCCTGCTCGACGACGGCTCGGTCGCGCCGCAGGTCGCGGCCGCCCGCGCCGGCCGCGACGCGCCGTCGCCGGAGCGTTTTCGGCCGGGCTGGCTGCGGACCGAGCTCGGCCGCCGGACGCTTGGCGAGCGCGCGCCGGCCGATCCGCCGCGGCTCGCCTACTTCACGATCTATGAGCGCCTGATGCGGGAGCGGGTCGCGGCCTCCGACCGGATCCTCCCGCACGCCTACGAGACGTGGCGCGCGGCGACCGGCGCGGCCGCGCGCGGCGGCGAGGTCTGGCTGCTGGGCTCGAACCACGTCGAGGCCGGCATCTGCTCCGCGGGAGACTACCGGCGCGTGGTGCTGGCGGGCCTCGCGGCCCTCAAAGCGGAGGGCCGCTCCGGACCTTTCCTCTACCGGCCGCACCGGGGCGAGGACAAAGCCAGGGCCGCGGCGCTCGCCCGCGAAGGCGGCATGACGCTGGCGGCGGACGGCGCGCCGGCCGAACTCGCTTTTCTGGAGACGCGTCCGCGGCCTGGTGCGGTTCTGGTGGTCGCCTCGTCGGCCGCCGACACGCTAAGCGTGCTCGATCCGGACCTCGAGATCCTGCGCGTCGCGCTGCCGGTGAACTATTTACGCCGCCAGCGCGACCATATCCTCGCCGTGGTCGCAGGCCACGACGCGTTCAACCCGCGCCTGCGAATCATCGGCGCGCCTGACGATCGAGCTGGAGGCCGCCCCGTTTGAGCGCCACGTCCGCCCCCGAGACCGCCGCGGAAGGCCGCTTCGCCGGCCGGCGCCTGCTCGCGCTCGGGACATTCGACAGCTTCGTCAAGACCGCGGCGCAGATCGGCCGGCTGTTCGAGGCCGAGGGGGCCAGCATGCGGGTGGCGGCGCTTGCGGCCGAGCCGGGCCAGCTGACCGCGCGCCAGCTGCGCGCCGGCGGCGTGCATGAGACCGTGCCGGTGGTGGCGGCGGAGACGCTGGTCGGCTCCCGCCTGTTCCGCGACGCCCAGCTGGTGATCGCCGTGGTGGACGGCGGCCGCGCGCGCGAGCTTTTCCTGTCGCTCGCCGCCGCCGACCTGTCGCGCGAGCCGTCCCGGCCGGTGGTGGCGGTGGCGTCGCCCGGCGTGGTGCTGGCCGACCACCTCGCCGGCTTCATGAGCCGCGCCCCGGCCGACGTGCTGTGCTTCAACACCGAGGCCGACCGCGCGCTCTATGTCGCGGCGGCCGCCGAGATCGGCGTTGATTCAACCAACGCCGTCGTCACCGGGCTGCTCGGCATGGAGCGCCGGCCCTGGAGCCCGCCATCCGGCCGACCGACCGTGATCTTCTTCGAACAGCCCGTCATCCCGGCGCGGCGCATGCAGCGCGCCCATCTGCTCGCCGGACTGGCCGAGCTCGCGCGGCGCTTCCCGCAGGCCGACGTGCTGGTGAAGCTGCGCCACGGGCGCGACGAGCGCGCGCATCACGCGACGCGCTTCCATCTCGAGGACATCGCAAGGGAGCTGTTCGCCCGCGGCGGCAGGCCCAAGAACCTGAGCTTCACACACGACCCCGCGCATGAGCTGCTGGACCGCGCCTCGCTCGCCGTGACGGTCAGCTCCACCATCGCGGTCGAGGCCATGGCGCGCGGCGTGCCGACCCGCATCGTGTCCGACTTCGGGATCTCGGAGCTTCTGGGCACGACCTATTTCGTCGGCTCCGGCTGCTTCGCCGCGCTCGCCGAACTCAGGCCCGACATGGCCGCAGTCGTGCGCCCGGAATGGCTCGCGAACTCCGGCGCAGTGGCGCGCCCCGAGGTTCTCCTCGACCAGTGCGCCGCCCTGCTGGGCGGGCAGGACCGGCTCGGCGCCGCGCTGCCGCGACGGCCGCTGACGCCGGCCTATGGCTCGCCCGACTGGATGGGTTATGCGCTCGGCCGCGGCGGCCCGATGGCGGTGCACGCGCCGCATCTGCTCGAAAAGCCCCGTCGGGGGCTCGGCTTCGTGGCGGCGGTCGCGAACCGCCTCAAGGAAGGGCGCAGGTTTGTTCCGCGCGGCTGAGAAAAACGTTCGCTGTCGCTCGCGCGGCCGCTGATCTAGGTTGCGCCACAGGGGGCGCGGGGCTGGAGTGTCTTGATGGTAAAAGTGATCGCCGAGATCGGCTGCAACCATATGGGCCGTCTCGACATCGCCAAGCGCATGGCCGAGGTCGCGGCGCGCGAATGCAAGGCGGACATCGCCAAGTTCCAGAAGCGCAACGTCCGCGAACTGCTGTCGCCGAAGCAGTATGGCGAGCCGCACCCGGTTCCGGCGAACGCCTATGGCGAGAGCTACGGCGCGCATCGCGAGGCGCTGGAGTTCACCGTCGAGCAGCATGCGGAGCTCAAGGCGCATTGCGAGGAGCTCGGGATCGTCTACGCGACCTCGGTCTGGGACATGACCTCGGCGCGCGACATCGCGGGGCTGAACCCGTCGCTGATCAAGATCCCCTCGGCGACCAACCTCAATTTCGAGCTGCAGGGCTGGCTCTGCGAGAACTTCGCGGGCGAGATCCACGTCTCGACCGGCATGACGACGCGCGACGAGATCGAGGTTCTGGTCGCGTTCTATGAAGAGCGCGGCCGCGCCCAGGACGTCGTGCTCTACGCCTGCACCTCCGGCTACCCGGTCAGCTTCGACGATCTCTGCCTGCTGGAGGTGGCACGGCTGCGGGACGTCTACGAGGGTCGGGTCAAGCAGATCGGCTTTTCCGGCCATCATCTCGGCATCGCGGCCGACGTCGCGGCGCTGACGCTCGGCGCCGAATGGGTCGAGCGCCACTTCACCCTCGACCGCACCTGGAAGGGCACCGACCACGCCGCCTCGCTCGAGCCGGACGGGCTGCGCCGGTTGTGCCGTGACCTCCGCAACGTCGAGATCGCCTTGTCCTACAAGAACAAGGACCTGCTCGACGTCGAAGAGGAGCAGCGCAAGAAGCTGAAGTGGCTGCCGGGGCTTCGGGCGGCCAGCTGACGATCGTCTTGCGGCCGCGCCCACGCCGTGCCACAGCGCGCGGCTGACCTTCTCGATAGCTGGAGCAGACAGACGTGCGGTGCGTCGCAGTGATCCCCGCCAGGGGCGGGTCGAAGGGACTGCCGCGCAAGAATCTGAGGCCGCTCGGCGGGGTTGCGCTGGTCGCCCGCACGATCGCGGCCGCGCAGAATGCGGCGCTGGTCCAGGCGGTCTACGTCTCGACCGACGACGCCGAGATCGCCGTGGCCGCGCGCGCCGCCGGCGCCGGGGTGATCGACCGCCCGGCGGAGATCGCGACCGACGAGGCGTCCTCCGAGAGCGCGCTGCTGCACGCGCTCGAGATGATCGAGGCCGAGAGCGATCCGGTCGACGTGCTGGTCTTCCTGCAATGCACCTCGCCCTTCACGCAGGGCGCCGAGATCGACGCCTGCGTCTCCGCCATCGGACGCGACGGCGCGGTCTGCGCGTTCACGGCCGCGCCCGACCATGGCTTCCTCTGGACGATCGGCGAGGGGGGTTTCGCGACGGGCGTCAACCACGACCATTCCGCCCCGCGCCGCCGCCGCCAGGAGCTTGCGCCGCAGTTCCGCGAGACCGGCGCGGTCTATGCGATGGACGCGACCGCGTTCCGCGCCGCCGGCTCGCGTTTCTGCGGACCCGTCGCGCTGGTGCCGGTGGAGACGCCGCCGGTCGAGATCGACAGCGCGGCCGATCTCGCGCTCGCGGAGGCGTTTCTCGCGCCCGCCGGCCCCAGGCCGCTCGCCTTTCCGGGCGGGGTGAAGGCGCTGGTGATGGATTTCGACGGGGTGTTCACCGACGACCGGGTGTTGGTCGACCAGGACGGCCGCGAGGCGGTGTTCGCGAGCCGCTCGGATGGGATGGGGCTCGACCGGCTGCGCAAGCTGACCGCGATCCGCACGCTGATCCTGTCCAAGGAGGTCAACCCGGTGGTCTCGGCGCGGGCCAAGAAGCTCAAGATCGAGGCCCGGCAGGGCATTCTGGACAAGCTGCCGGAGCTCGACCGCTGGCTCGCCGAGAACGGCGTGACGCGCGCCGAGACGGTCTATATTGGCAATGACGTCAACGATCTCGACTGTCTGAACGCGGTCGGCTTTCCGGTCGCGCCGTGCGACGCGCGGCCCGAGGCGCTCGCGGCGGCGCGCCACGTCACCGCCGCGCCCGGCGGCCGCGGCGCGCTGCGCGAGCTCTGCGAGGCGCTGATTAGGGCGGCGGAGGGCGGCTGACCTTCAGCCCGGAAACTCGCCGAGCAGCCGCGTTCTGAGCGTCTTGTAGGTTCCGTACAGGCCGAGCCGCCGCGCATAGCGCGCGCCCTTGCCCTCGCGGGTGCGCCAGGCCTCGTCGATCGCGCGCTGGCGGTCCGAGCGTGCGAGCGCCGCGCCGAGCGTTTCGAGCGCGGCGCGGGCGCCGGCCTGGTCGCCAGCCGCGAGCGCGGCCTCGGCCGCCGCGCGCGCCGCCGAGATCGGCCCGGAGTAGCGCCCCGAGGGCGCTGCGCCGCGCGCCGCCTCGTCGAAGCCGTAGAGCGCAGGCGGCAGGCGCGCCGCGGGATCGAACGCCTCGAGCCGGTCGATCAGCGCGCCCGCCGAGTGAGCAGGCCCATAGCCGACCCGGTCGAGCCAGCGCGGGTTCGGCCGACGCCGCGGCGCCGCGTCGAGCGAGCCGAGTTCGCTGAGCCGCACAGAGACGCCGCTGCCGAGCATCAGATGGGTGCCATGGGCGTTGCGGACGCCGAAATCCGCCGCCAGCACGGCCGGAACGCCGTGGTCGAGCGCGTCGAACAGCGCCGTCGAGGAGATCGTGCCGAACAGGTCGGCGGACGCCAGCAGGTCGTCGATCGGGGCGTAGGAGATCAGCAGATTGGCCGGGCGCGCATTCAGCTTCGCCACCAGATGCTCGACATGGCGCGTCTGGTCGTGAAACGTCTGCTCCTCCGGCCGGACGCGCGCCTTGACCACGAAGTCCCAGTCGGGGCTCGCGGCGGCGAGCCCCGCGAGCGCTGCGACGAGCTCGCCCCGCCGCCTCGGATCGCCCGGCACCGCCACCTGCTCGGCGAACACGAACACCTTGCGCCGGCCGTCCTCAGGCGGCGGCTTGAGGCCGCGCAGCGGGGAGTCGGGGCGGCGCCTGAGCCCCGTTATGACGGCCGGCTGGCCCGAAAACTCGGTGGTCGCCAGGAACGCCGCGAAGGCGTCGCGGTCGCGCGGTCCGTTGAGGCAGATCTGGTCGTAGCCGAGCCGCCAGGCGACGCCTTCCTCGAAGCGGCCGAGGACCAGCCCGTTGAAGCCGCAGAACAGCGCCGGGCGCGGCCGCTCCAGCGCGCGGGCCGCGAGCTCGCAGACATGGCGGAACAGCAGCACGCGGCTGCCGGTGGCGTAGACCCCGACGGCGTCGCTGCCGAGCGCCGCCTCGTCGAGGGCGAGCGCGCCAAGCGAGCGCTCGATGATCTCGAACCGTCCCCCGAGGCGCTCGGCGGCCGACGTGGTCAGCCCCCGCCCGGCGTCAATCGCGAAGGTCGGCCGCCAGCCGCGCGCCTCGAAGGCGAGCGCGAGCGGCAGCGCGCCGAAGACCTGGCTGTCGAGGTCGCAGGCGAACAGGACGCGGCGCTCACTCATGCGGGCAGGATGATCTCGTGCGAGGGGCTTCGGGGAGCGCAGGCCGGCGGAACGGGGCGAGGCGGCGCAGCCCCGCTCAGGCCTGCGATCGCTCGAATCTCAGGCCCAATGTCCTATATTCATTTTTCCGCCGCGAGGCGCGCACCCGGCGGCACCCATGAGAATTCGTATCGGATTCGAGATCGTCCACTCCTTCCCGCAGCCGACGCCGTTGCTGGCGGTGCTGAACGTGCATCCGAGCCGTGAGAAGGATCTTCTCATCGCCGACCGGATTACGGCCTGGCCGCACACGCCGATCACGACCTATCTCGACGGTTTCGGCAATGTCTGCAGCCGGATGGTGGCGCCCGCCGGCGATTTCACGCTGCAGACCGACGCGCTGGTGGCCGACAGCGGCGAGCCCGACCTGTACGCGCCAGACGCCGCCCACATCGCGGTGCAGGATCTTCCGGACGACGCGCTGATCTATTTGCTCGGCAGCCGCTACTGCGAGACCGACCGGATGAGCGAGACGGCCTGGTCGCTGTTCGGCGACACGCCGGTCGGCTGGGCCCGGGTGCAGGCCATCGTCGACTATGTGCATGACCGCATCTCCTTCGGCTACGAGCACGCGCGCGCCACCAAATCGGCCTACGAGGCGCATGAGGAGCGGCGGGGCGTCTGCCGCGACTTCGCGCATCTCGCGGTCACGCTGTGCCGCTGCATGAACATCCCGGCGCGCTACGCGACCGGCTATCTCGGCGACATCGGCGTGCCGAAGGACCCGGCGCCGATGGATTTCAGCGCCTGGTTCGAGGCCTATCTGGGCGGGCGCTGGTACACGTTCGACGCGCGCCACAACCGCCGGCGGATCGGCCGCATCGTGATGGGCCGCGGCCGCGACGCCGCCGACGTCGCGCTCACCAACACCTTCGGACCCGGAGAGCTGAAGAGCTTCAAGGTCTGGACCGACGAGGTCACCGTATAGCGGCGCCCGGTTTCGGCGCGGCCGCGCCTCGCGTATAACCCGGCCTCCCGGCCTCCCGATCCAAGACGCTATTGACCCGCTTTCGCTCCCACCGCTTCTCCGTCGCGCCGATGATGGACTGGACCGACCGGAATTGCCGGCTGTTCCACCGTGCGCTGACCGGCCAAGCGCTGCTCTACACCGAGATGGTCACGACCGGCGCCGTCCGGTTTGGCCCGCGCGAGCGGCTGCTCGGGTTTTCGCCCGAGGAGCAGCCGCTTGCGGTGCAGCTCGGCGGCTCGGAGCCCGAAGAACTCGCCGAGGCGGCGCGGATCTGCGAGGGCGTCGGCTATGACGAGATCAACCTCAACGTCGGCTGCCCGTCCGACCGCGTGCAGGACGGCCGCTTCGGCGCCTGCCTGATGGCCGAGCCGGACCGCGTCGCCCGAGGCGTCGCGGCCATGAAGGCCGCAGTTTCCATCCCCGTGACGGTGAAGTGCCGCATCGGGATCGACGACCAGGACCCCGAGGAGGCGCTCGACCGGCTCGCGGACGCGGTCGTCGCGGCCGGCTGCGACGCGCTGATCGTCCACGCCCGCAAGGCCTGGCTGAAGGGGCTGAGCCCGAAGGAGAACCGGGACGTCCCGCCGCTCGATTACGACCGCGTCTTCCGCTTGAAGCGGCGGTTCCCTGACCTGCCGGTCTCGATCAATGGCGGGATCGGCTCGATCGAGCAGGCGAAGGCGCTGCTCGAGCCGCGCGACGGCGTGACGCTCGACGGCGTGATGCTCGGCCGCGCCGCTTACCAAAACCCCGAACTGCTGCTCGCCGTCGACCCGCTGTTCTTCGGCGAAGCCGCGCCGCATGACGACGCCCGCGCTGCGGTCGAGAGCCTGTTCCCGGCGATCGAGGCGCATCTCGCGCGCGGCGGCCGGCTGTCGAATTTCACGCGCCACATGCTCGGCCTGTTCCCCGGCCGTCCGGGCGCGCGCGCCTTCCGCCGGCTGCTGAGCGAGCAAGCGCCGCGGGCCGGCGCCGGGCTCGACGTGCTGCGGGCTGCGCTCGACCTCGTCGGCGACGCGCGGGCTCCGGCCGGCCTCCCGGCCATCGAAGTCGCGGCGTGACGCCCTCGTGGATCTGATCGCCGCGCTGCCGGTGGGCGAACTCGCCTGGCTCGTCGCAGGGCTCCTGGTCGGCGGGATCGTCACCGGCATCCTGTCCGGACTGTTCGGAGTCGGCGGCGGCGCAGTGATCGTGCCGGTGCTGGCCGAGCTGTTCGACCATGTCGGCGCGAGCGACGAGGTCCAGATGCACCTCGCGATCGGCACGTCGCTCGCGATCATCATCCCGACCTCGCTGCGGTCGTTCGCCGCCCAGCGCGCCCGCGGCGCGGTCGACATGGCGGCGCTGCGGCTGTGGATCCTGCCGGTCGCGGCCGGCGCGGCCGTCGGCGCCGCGATCGCAGCGGTCGCGAGTTCCGACGCGCTCAAGGCGGTGTTCGCGCTGTTCGCCTTCTCGATGTCGGCCAACATGCTGTTCGGGCGCGACCACTGGCGGCTCGCCGACGATCTTCCGCGGCCCGCCGCCACGGCGATGTGGGGCTTTCTGATCGCGGTGCTGTCCGCGCTGATCGGGATCGGCGGCGGCGCGCTCGGAGCGCTGTTCCTGACGCTGCACAACCGGCCGATCCACACCGCACTCGGCACCTCGTCCGGGCTCGGCGTGCTGGTCGCGATCCCGGGCGCGATCGGCTACGCGGTCGCCGGGCTGCCGCATCTCCAGGAGCTGCCGCCGCTTTCGGTCGGCTATGTCTCGCTGCTCGGGCTCGCGCTGATGGCGCCGGTCTCGGTGCTCGCCGCGCCGCTCGGCGTGCGGCTGGCGCACGGCCTGTCGAAACGGCGGCTGCGGATCGCCTTCGGCTGCTTCCTGGCGCTGGTCGCGACGCGCTTCATCGTCGACCTGCTGACCTGAAGCGAGCGCGTCAGTCGATGTTGACGCCGAGCCCGACCAGGAAATCCTTGCCGTAGACGTAGAGCAGCGCGAACGCGCAGATGATGGCGAGCCAGATCGCCACCGCCCGGAGCGCGCCGCCGCCGTCGCCCGCATAGCGCCGCAGCAGGCCGGGGCCGATCCAGACTGCGAGGCAGATCATCGCGATCGCGCTCGCCCACTGCGCGTTCGGGAAGGCCCCGAAGCCGCCTGCGAGATCCGCCACCACGAAGGTCGCGATCGCCGCAAGCGTGACAGCGACCAGCATCTCGGAGACGCGGCGGCGCTTCATCCGCCCGATCCTGTGCGCGAGGAGGAGGCGCGCGCCGCCTTCCGGCGGGCCGGCAGCAGCCGCATCACCCGCTCGCGCTCCTCCGGCGAGAGCTGGCCCCAGGCGCCGATCTCGGCGAGCGTCCGCAGGCAGCCCTCGCACCAGCCGGTCGCCGGGTCCATGACGCAGACGGAGATGCAGGGGCTCTTGATCGGTCGACGGTCGAACATCGGCGATGGATGGCGCGGGGCGCGGAGCGACGCAAGGCGCGATTTCGTGCGCTGCGGTTCAGCCGGCGGCGGACGCGACCAGGGCGGCGAGCGCCGCGATCTCGGCGAGCTCGGTGGCCGCGCCGCAGACGTCGCCGGTGTAGCCGCCGATCTGCGCCCGCGACAGCACGGTCACGCCGAGCGCGGTCACGCCGGCCGCCGCGATCGCGGCGAGCCCCGGTCCGGCGCCGGCGAGCATCAGCGCCGCGAGCGCGCCGATCCCGCACCCGGTGGCGACGCAGATGGCGCGCGGCCGGGCCGCCCGGCCAGCGCCGTCGTCGCGCGCCGGCTTGAGCAGCAGGGCGGGCAGCAGCGCGAGCGGCCGCGACAGCGCCGCCGCGGCGATCAGCGCGAGCAGCGCGCCTTCCTCGCCGAGCCGTTCGGCGAGCGCCGCGACCAACGTGATCCGCGCACCGAGCGCGAGCGTCAGCACGGACGCCCCATAGGCCCCGACGCTGCTGTCGCGCATGATCTGGAGCTTGCGCTCGCGCGATCCGCCGCCGCCGAAGCCGTCCGCGACGTCGGCGAGCCCGTCCTGATGCAGCGCGCCGGTGAGCGCGACGCCGGCGATCACCGCGAAGGCGGCGGCCGGCAGCGGCGGCAGGCCGAGCGCGAGGCAGGCGGCGAGCGCCTCGCCCGCGACGGCGCCCGTCACCGCGCCCGCGAGCGGCGCCGCGGCGGCGACGCCGTCGAAAATTCCCTTGGGCTGCGCCGCCGACCAGGCCGCCGGCACCGGCAGCCGCGTGAAGAACCGGAGCGCGTCGCCTACGGCGTCGAGCGTCCTGCGGGCGAACGGGCGATCGGGAGCAGGCGTCGGGCCATTTTGCGTCATGCGCCGGTTCCGGATGAGTCGGGTTGCGTTTAGCACGGCGCCGCGGCGCTTGGTCTGGGTTGGCGCGCGTCGGCGGTTCGGCTATGCCGCTCCTCCCGTCACCCGCCACGGTTCCGTCATGCCGCAATCGACCGGCGCGGTCATCCCGCCCAACCCGACGGGCCTGCCTTTCGACGACATCAGGGCGCTGCTCGGCCGCATGCCGGGGCCCGACGAGGTCGCGGCCGCGGCGGTTCGCGCGCGCGAGGCCGAGCTGATCAAGCCGGCCGGCGCGCTCGGCAGGCTCGAAGAAATCGCCGAGTGGCTCGCCGCCTGGCAGCGCAAGCCGAAACCCTCCGTGGACCGGCCGCTGGTCGCGATCTTCGCCGGTGCGCATGGCGTCGCGGAGCGCGGCGTCTCGGCCTATCCGGCCGCCGTGACGCGGCAGATGCTGGACGCGTTCTCGTCCGGCCAGGCGGCGATCAACCAGATCTGCGGCGCCTTCGGCATCGGCCTCAAGGTGTTCGATCTCGCGACCGAGAAGCCGACGCCCGACTTCACGCAGGACGCGGCGATGACCGAGGCCGAATGCGCCGCCACCATGGCCTATGGCATGGAGGCGATCGCGGGCGGCGTGGACCTGCTGGTGGTCGGCGAGATGGGCATCGGCAACACCACCGTGGCCTCCGCGCTCGCGGCCGCGCTGTTCGGCGGCGAGCCGGCGGACTGGATCGGCCACGGCACAGGGGTCGACGAGGACGGGATCGCCCGCAAGGTCGCGGCCGTGGAGGCCGCGCTCGAACGCCACGCCGGCAACCTCGACGACCCGCTCGAGGCGCTGCGCCGCGTCGGCGGCCGCGAATTCGCGGCGATCGGCGGCGCCATCCTGGCGGCGCGGCTGGAAGGCGTTCCGGTGGTGATCGACGGCTTCGTGGCGACCGCGGCGGCAGCGGTGCTGCACGCCTATGACGCCAGCGCGCTGGCGCATTGCGTGGCGGGCCATAGATCCGCCGAGGCCGGCCACAAGCGGCTGCTGAAGCGGCTCGAGCTCAAGCCGATCCTCGAGCTCGACATGCGGCTCGGCGAGGGCTCCGGCGGCGCGCTCGCGGTCGCGGTCGTCAAGGCCGCGGTCGCCTGCCACACCGGCATGGCGACTTTCGCGGAAGCTGCGGTGTCGGAGAAGGGCTGAGGCTCAGCCCGCGCGCCGCAGCGCGGCCGCCGGGGCTTCCGCCCGGGCGCGGGCCGGCGCGCCCTTTTCGGGGATCGGCGCGAGCGGGGCCATTACCCGGGTCGCCGGCAGCGTCACGATCACTTCCGTGCCCTCGCGCAGCCGGCTCTTCAGCGCGAACGTGCCGCCATGCAGGTCGATCAGCCCCTTGACGATCGGCAGGCCGAGGCCGGCGCCCTGCTCGGCGGTCTTGATCGCAAGCGTGCCCTGGCCGAACGAGGCCAGCACGGTCGGGATCTCCTCCTCCGGGATCCCCGGTCCGGTGTCGGCGACTGAGATGTACTGGCCGCCCGAGGCGGTCCAGCCGACCTTGAGCCGGATCTCGCCGCCCTGGGGGGTGAACTTGATGGCGTTCGACAGCAGGTTGAGCGTGATCTGCCGCATTGCGCGCTCGTCCGCCCAGACGGGCGGCAGGCCGGCCTCGACCGCCTCCCGGATGACGATGCCGCGGTTCTTGGCGCGCAGCTTCAGCAGATGGTGGCAATCCTCCACCACATAGGCGAGGTGGACGCTCTCCTCGTTGAGCTCGTAGCGCCCGGCCTCGATCCGCGACAGGTCGAGGATCTCGTTGATCAGATTGAGCAAATGCTGCCCGCTCTGGTGGATGTCGCCGGCGTATTCCTTGTAGGTCGGCGTCGCGTGCGGGCCGAAAATCTCCGACTTCATGACCTCCGAGAAGCCGAGGATGGCGTTGAGCGGCGTGCGCAGCTCATGGCTCATGGTGGCCAGGAAGCGGGACTTGGCGAGGTTCGCCTCCTCGGCGCGGCGGCGCGCTTCGTCGGAATTGGCCTTGGCCTGTTCGAGCTCGCCGATCAGGGCGTCCTTCTCGGCCCGAAACTCCAGCGTCTCCAGCGTGTTGCGGTAGAGCCGGTGGGCGAGCAGCAGGAAATAGACTTCCGTGCCGGCCGTCATGGCCGCGACCGCCGTCGAGGCCGCGCCGCCATGCAGCGTATAGACGGCGATCACCAGCGAGGCGATCGGCAGGGTGGCGGCCCACACCGCCGCCGGCACGCTGGCGGCCAGCATGGTGGCGACCGCGACGCCGACCAGCATCACGAACAGCGAGATGACCTCGGCCGTGTTGCCTCCGGCGTTGGCGCGCCCGAGCAGGACGATGATCGACGCCCAGGCGACGCCGTTGAGCGCCTCGGCCGCAATGAAGCGCAGCTTCCAGGCCCGGATCTTCAGCTTCTCGGCCGGCCGGCGCAGAAAGCGGCGCGCGAACAGCGCGATCAGCGCGTGCCCGAGCGTGACCGCGGCCAGCCAGGCCGCCGCGGCCTGGGGCGTGATCCAGAGCGTCGCGACGGCCGCGATGACGCCGGCGAGCGCGAGCGCCACCACCGCCGCCGAAAGCCGGTTCTGCGCATAGATGCGGGCGAGCTCGAGGTCGAAGGCGGGCCGCACCCCGCTCGACGAGGTCAGCCGCTCGCGCTCCGCGCGCAGCTTCGCGGTCACGGCGCGGCGGCGCTCGGGCGGCTCGTTCGGCCTGCGGTCGGACGCCCGGTCCGACGGAAGATCGAACATGTCCACGATTTCGCCTGCCCCGCGCCCTATCTGGAGACGCGCCGACCATGACGGGAAACGATTAAGGCCGTGCTGACAGATCCGCTCGAATTGGCTGCGGGGCTTGAGATCGACGGGCAGCCGGAGGCCGAGGCGAAGCTCGACGCGCTGCTCGCGCGCGTCCGCGCCTGCAGGATCTGCCGCGATGCGCCGCTGAGGCGGCCGCTGCCGCACGCGCCGCGCCCGGTGGTGCGGGCGCGCGCGACCGCCCGGATCGCGATCTGCGGCCAGGCGCCGGGGACGCGGGTGCACGCCAGCGGCGTGCCGTTCTCCGACCCCTCCGGCGTCAGGCTGCGCCGCTGGCTCGGCATGACGGACGAGGAGTTCTATGACGAGAGCCGGGTCGCGATCGTCCCGATGGGCTTCTGCTTCCCGGGCCTGACGCCCGACGGCGCCGATCTGCCGCCGCGCCGGGAGTGCGCGCCGGCCTGGCGCGCCGCGGTGTTCGCCGAACTGCCCAAGGTTGAGCTCGTGCTCGCGATCGGCCGGCCGGCGCAGCTCTGGCATCTCGGAGCGGACGCCGGAAACAGCCTCACCGAGACGGTCGCGCGCTGGCGCGAATATCTGGAACGGCCGGGCCCGCTCCGGATTGCGCCGCTGCCGCACCCGTCCTGGCGCAACAACGCCTGGCTGAAAAAGAACCCCTGGTTCGAGGAAGAGACGGCGCCGGCGCTGCGCCGCCTCGTCCGCGCCGCGTTCGACCGTTAGCCGGGTATCGGGGGACGCCGCGCAGGGAAGGGCCTTCGGCGGCGTGAGATGCACTGAGAACGAGGGGCACATCAGAAAAGGAGCTTCCCTCATGGAGCGAACCATCGCCGCCACTGTTTTCGCTGCCGTCATCGCGACGGCCGCAGCCGGCGCGGCTTCGGCGCAAGCGCCGAACGAGCCGACCGCGAAGCCAAGCCAGGCAGCCGGCGCCGGCCGCGCTGACCGGGCGGAGAAATGGGCGAACCGCCTTCACAAGCGCTTCGAGGCCGAAGACAAGAATTCCGACGGCGTGCTGGATCGCACCGAGGCCGAGGCGCGGCTCGGCAAGGCGTTCGACAAGCGCGACAAGAACCATGATGGCGCGCTCGACGCCCAGGAGATCAAGGCGATCACCGACAGGGCGGCGGGGCGCGGCGGCAAGGGCGCGAAGGTTCTGCAGGCGCGGCTCAATCGGGCCGACGCCGACCATGACGGCAAGGTCACCCGTCAGGAATTCCTTGCGACCATGCCGCCGTGGTTCGTGCGCGCCGACGCCGACAAGGACGAGAAGGTGACGAAGCAGGAGCTCGACGCCTTCATCGCCGAGCGCGGCAAGAAGGCCGGCGCGGGCAAGGCCGGTTCGGACAAAGACGACGATTGATGCGGCGCGTGGGGGGCGGGGTTGCGGCATGACGCTCGCGGCGCGACGGATCGAGCCGACGCTCGGCGACGGCCGTATGGCGGCCGCTGATCGCATGCGGCCGCTACGCGCCGACGCCGAGGCCGACCAGGACGACGACCTGATGGCGCGGATCGCGGCCGGCGACCAGCGCGCCTTCGCGACGCTGGTCGCCCGCCACGGCCCCCGCGCAGAGGCGCTGGCGCGCCGCTTCACGGGCTCCGCCGGCGACGCCGAGGAGGTCGCCCAGGAGGCGTTCTGGCGGGTCTGGCGCTCGGCGGAGCGCTGGACCGCCGGCGGCGCGCGGTTCTCGACCTGGCTGCATCGGATCGTGGTCAATCTGTGCGTCGACCATGATCGACGACGGCGGATCCGGCGGATGCTTCCCTTCGCGGACAGCTTCGATCCGCCCGCCGATGAAGCCGGCCCCGAGCAGACGCTTGCGGCGCAGGATGAGGTGGCGGCGGTGCGCCGCGATATTCTGGACCTGCCGGCCCGCCAGCGCGCGGCGTTGCTGCTGTCGGCCGACGGGGAAAAATCGAACGCCGAGATCGCGCGGATCTTGCAGACGAGCGAGAAGGCGGTGGAGTCGATGCTGGTGCGCGCCCGGCGCACGCTTCGGATGCGGCTCGCCGCGCGTGGAGAGATGGGATGACCGTGGACGCGGGCCTGAGGGATTTCGAGCGGCGGCTCGACGCTCTGGGCGGAGATCTCGACCGTTGGCCGGCAAGCGCGGCCGCCGAGGCGCGCGCCCTGATGGCGCGCTCGCCCGCGGCGCGCGAGATGCATCAGGCGGCCGTCCGGCTCGCCGAGCTGCTGTCGGCGGCGGCTTATGCGGAGGTCTCGAACGGCCTCGCGTTCAGGATTGTCGGCGAGGTCGCGGCGCGGCGGAGCGAGCGGTTTTCATGGCTGGCCTCGCCGGGCCGGTTCAGCCTTGCGAGCGCGAGCCTCGGCGCGGCGGCGCTCGCCTGCGGGCTGATGCTGGGCGCCGTTTCGGGCGCGAACTCCTCGCAGAGCGCCTTCGCGGCCGCAGGGCTCGATCTGGGCGCCGCCTTCGAGGTGTCGCTCGCGACCGGCGATCTCTGACATGGCGCGACGCCGCGCGCCTCGCGCCCTTTACGTCGTCCTGGCGGTTTCGCTCGCCCTGAACCTCGCGGCGGCGGGCTTTTTCGGCGTCACGGGCTTCCATCTCAAGCCGCCGCCCCGCACGGTCGACACCACGATCGGCTTCATCAGCAGCCGCTATCCGCCGTCCGTCGGCGCGGTGATCCGGGAGAAGCTGGAGGCGCGGCGCGATGAACTCTCCCAGGCGCTGCAGGAGCTGAAGGACGCCCGCCGCGCCACCCGCGACACGATGAGCCAGACCCCGCTCGACCGGGCGCGGATCGACGCCGCCTTCGCCAATTCGCGCGTCAAGGCGGCGGACTTCCAGAAGGTCATCCACGAGGCGATCGCCGACGCGCTGCCGGCGGTGCCGGAAGCCGACCGGGCGAAGATCGACCGGGGCGATCCGGACTAAGTCGGCCTAAGCCGCGGGCGCGTGGCGCGCGAGGCGACGCTCGAGCGCGTTCCAGACCCGCCGGACGATCTCGACCAGCGCGAGATAGATCAGCGCCGCCCACAGATAGACTTCGAAATCGAGCGAGGCCGAGAAGGCGCGCTTGGTGGCGCCCATCAGGTCCAGAACCGTGATGACGCTCGCGAGCGAGCTCGCCTTGATCATCAGGATCAGCTCGTTGCCGAGCGGCCGAAGCGCCAGCGCGAGCGCCTGCGGAGCCACGATGAGGCGGTAGACCGCGCCGCGCGAGAGGCCGAGCGACAGTCCGGCCTCGAACTGGCCCGCGGGCACCGATCGCGCCGCGCCGCGAAGGATCTCAGCCTGATAGGCGGCGGTGTTGAGCGTGAAGGTGAACGCCGCGCACCAGAAGGCGTCGCGGAACAGGCCCCATAAGCCGGCCGCCTGAAGCGCGCCGTGGAACTGCGCCGCGCCGTAGTAGAGCAGGAAGAGCTGGGCGAGCAGAGGCGTGCCGCGGAAGAAGCCGACGAACCCGGCCGCCAGCGCCCGGAGCGGGACGCCGCCTTCGAGCCGCATCAGCGCAAGTCCGGCGGCGAGGCAGAAGCCGAGGGGAACCGAGACAGCGACGAGTTCGAGGGTGGTCGCAAGGCCGTGGAGCAGGCTCGGGCCATAGCGCGCGAGCAGCCCCGGATCGAAGCCCGCCAGGGCCAGCAGATCGCCGCCGCTCATGCGGTCGCTCGCGCGACGCCGCGGCCGGCGTGCGCCTCCAGCCTGCGGGCGACGAAGCCCGAGGCGGCCGACAGCGCGAGATAGAGCAGGCAGGCGACGAGATAGAACAGGAAGGGCTCGCGCGTCGCCCGCGCCGCGACGTCGGAGACGCGCATCAGATCCGACAGCGCGATCACGGAGACCAGCGAGGTGTCCTTCAGCAGGACGAGCCAGCCATTTGCGAGCCCCGGCAGCGCAAGCCGCCAGATCTGCGGCAGCAGCACCAGCCGGAAGGTCGCGGCGCGCGACAGGCCGAGCGATTCCGCGGCCTCCCGCTGGCCGGCCGGCACCCCCCGCATCGCGCCGAGAAGAGTCTCGCTCGCGAACGCGCCGAACACCAGCGAGAGCGCGATCACGCCCGCCGCGAAGGCGTCGATGCCGGCCACGAAGCCGGACGGCGGCCGCCCCGCGAGCCGCTCGCCGAGCGCGATCGCGCCGCTGATCAGGCGCGGGGCTCCGTAGTAGACGAGGAAGATGGTCAGCAGTTCCGGCAGGCCGCGGAACACGGTCGTGTAGGTCTCGCCGAGGGCGCGCGCGACGGCCGAGCGGGCGTCCTTGAGCAGTGCGGCGGCGAGGCCGATCGCAAGTCCGATCGGGAGCGCTGCGAGCGCGAGCCGCAGCGTGAGCCAGAGCCCCGCCAGAAGTTCGTCCCCCCAGCCCGCCGGGCCGAAGGCGAGGGGCCGCAGGGCCTCGCTCATGCGCCGCTCGTTTTCCGGCGCGTCACGGCGTCAGTAGATGCTGAAGGGGAAGTATTTGGCGTTGATGCGCTCGTAGGTGCCGTCCGCCCGGATGTCGGCGATGCCCTTGTCGATCAGCGCCTTCAGGTCCGTGTCCTGCTTGCGCAGCGCAGCCCCGATGCCCTCGCCGAAATAGGTCGGGTCGCTGACGTCCTGACCGATCACCTGGCAGCAGTCGCCGTCGCCGGCGTGTTCGAGCCAGGGCAGCATGACGAGCTTGTCGGCCAGCACGGCGTCGACCCGGCCGGCCGAGAGGTCGAGATTGGCCTCGTCCTGGGTGGCGTAGAGCTTCACCTCGGCGCCGGCCGGCGCGTAGACCGCCTCGAGATAGCGCGCGCTCACCGTGCCGCTCTGGGCGCCGAGCGTTTTGCCCGACAGCGCCTTGGGCGAGGAGTCCATCAGCCCGCTCGTCTTGCCGGCGACGAACAGCGCGGGCGAGGCGTAGTATCTGTCCGAAAAGGCGACGACCTTCCTGCGTTCGGCGGTGATCGACATCGAGGCGAAGACGGCGTCGAACTTGCCGGCCAGCAGCGCCGGGATCAGCCCGTCCCAGTCCTGCGCGACGAATTCGCAGGTCACCTTCTCGGCGGCGCAGACCGCGCGGGCGACGTCGATGTCGAAGCCTTCGAGCTGGTTGTCGGAATTCAGCATGTTGAACGGCGGATAGGCGCCTTCGGAGGCGATCCGGATCGTGGTCCACTGCTTCGCCCGGGCGCCGCCCGAGGCGAGCGCGGCCGCCGCGACCGCGAGGCACAGCAGAACGCAGCGCAAGGGTCTGGGGGCCATGACTCGTCTCCGCCGGCTCGGTCGCGCGAGCATCCCACCGCGCGGGGCGCCCGGCAACGCGACGTTACGTCTTGAGCGCGCGCGCCTCCGCCCGCGCGAAATCAGCCGGCGTGTCGACGTCCACAAAGCCGTCCGGATCATCGAAATCGACCGGGGCTGCGGCAAGCGCGTCGAGCGCGCGCTTCGGCGACCGCACGCCCTCCGCCGCCAGCAGAGCGAGGCGCTTGCGCGCCGCGAGCGGCCACAGCGCGTGCAGCGGCTCGACGCCGTCCGGCCCCATGGCGACGGCCGCCCCGTCGCCGGCCGCCAGCGCCAGCCGCTCCACCAGGTCAAGCGGCGGGAACGGGCCGTCGCCCGGAATCGTGGCGAGATGGCTGACGCCCGGCAGCTCCGCGGCCCAGGCGAGGCCGGCGAAAACCCCCGCGAGCGGCCCCTCGGGAGCGCTCGCGTCGTCGGGCAGAACCGGAAGCCCGAAGGCCGCGAACCGCGCCGGATCGCCGTTCGCCGACAGCGCAAGCCGCCCGACCTGCGGCGCAAACCGGGCGAGCGCACGGGCGAGGATCGGCTTGCCGGCGAGCGCCAGCAGCGCCTTGTCGCCGCCGCCCATGCGCGAGGCTTGGCCGCCCATCAGAACCAGACCGGCGACGCTCATGAAATCGGCTCCCTGCATTCGTCATGTCGGCCGCGCGACCGCGCCCCGGCGGTCGGCCAGGCTACCGGCAAGAACTCTACGCCCAAACCACTTCGGCCTGCGGCCGGGGGCTCTTCCTCGACAGCGAGCCGCGAAATCCGGCCGGGCAGGGCGCTGGCAGGACCGCGCGCCACGCCTCGGAAGGGCTATCGGGACAGTGCGACGTTTGACCTCGGGGGCCGGGAAGGTCCATAGCCCGGCTGAGAAGATGGAGTGCGCGATGGCTACGACTGAAGACGACATCCGGCGGGCCCTTGCTGCGGTGCCCGCGCCTGATGGGGCGACGAGCCTTGCGGAGTCGTCGTCGCTGTCGAACATCTCGGTGATGCCTGGCGGCCGCGTGATCTTCTCGATCGAGACCACGCCCGAACAGGCCGCGGGCGCCGAGAGCGTGCGCCGCGCCGCCGAGGCGGCGGTGCGGGCGCTGCCCGGCGTGTCCGACGTGCTGGTCGCGCTCACCGCCGAACGCGCGCCCGGCAGCGCGCCTGCGCCCCGACCGCAGCCGCCGTCGATGGGCCGCGCGCCGCGCCCGGCGGCTCCGGGCGCGGAGACGCCCGCGCGTCCCGCTGGCGACGCGCGCGGCGCCGGAATTCCGGGCGTCCGGCACATCGTGGCGGTGGCGTCCGGCAAGGGCGGCGTCGGCAAGTCGACCACGGCGGCGAATCTGGCGCTCGCCCTCAGGGCGCAGGGCCTGCGGGTCGGCCTGATGGACGCCGACGTCTACGGCCCGTCGGTGCCGACGCTGTTCGCGCTGCATGCGCGTCCGCAGGTCGAGGGCCGCATGATGCAGCCGCTCGAGGCGCACGGCCTGAAGATCATGTCGATCGGCTTCCTGGTCGACGCCAGCACGGCGATGATCTGGCGGGGGCCGATGGTGATGTCGGCGCTGACCCAGATGCTCACGGAGGTCGCCTGGGGCGAGCTCGACGTGCTGATCGTCGACATGCCGCCCGGCACCGGCGACGCGCAGCTCACCATGGCGCAGCGCGTCAAGCTCTCGGGCGCCGTGATCGTCTCGACGCCGCAGGACCTCGCGCTCGCGGACGCAAGGCGCGGCGTCGCGATGTTCCGCAAGGTCGACGTGCCGATCCTCGGGCTCGTCGAGAACATGAGCTACTACAACTGTCCGAACTGCGGCCATCAGGCCCATCTGTTCGGCCATGGCGGGGCGCGCGCCGAGGCGCAGGCGATGGGGACGCCGTTCCTCGGCGAAGTGCCGCTCGCGCTCGACATCCGCGAGACCTCCGACGCCGGCGCGCCGATCGTCGCCTCGGCGCCGAACTCGGAATACGCCGCCGCCTATGGCCGCATCGCCGAGGCCCTGTGGGCGCGGCTTTCGACCGGCGCTCCCGGTCGCGCGGGCCCGCGGATCGTGATCGAGCGGTAGGGCGCGAAGGCTTCCGGATCGCGCCTCTGCACTGTCTGGACTTATTCAAAGTCGATGGCGGGACAGAAAAAGGCGAGAGATCAAAGGCCCTTAGGAGCCGATTGACTTCCCCTCGGCAGGGGTTCTCCGTGGCCGCCGACGCGACGCGCGGGGGCCTGCCGAGGCCTTGTGCGGGCGCGGCTGAATCGCGCCCGGCGGGCAGGGGAGAAACGGCACATGACCAGCAGATGGATCGCGGCGCTCGCGGGGGCGGGCCTGAGCGTCCTCGGGCTTTCGGGCGCGCTCGCTGACGCGCCGGCGGCCAAGGACGTCGCCAAGACCTACGCGGACGTCGCGCTGGCGATGTATGGCGACGCGGTCACGACCGCCAAGGCGCTCGACGCCAAGGTGGACGCGTTCCTCGCGAACCCGACCGACGAGACGCTCGGCGAGGCCCGCAAGGCGTGGCGCGCGGCGCGCGCGCCGTATCAGCAGACCGAGGGCTTCCGCTTCGGCAACAAGGCGGTCGACGACCTCGAGGGGGCGGTCAACGCCTGGCCGCTCGACGAGGGGCTGATCGACTATGTCGACGCGAGCTATGGCGAGACCTCGGACGAGAACCCGTATTACCGGCTGAACGTGATCGCCAACCCCAAGTTCAAGCTCGGCCGCAAGACCGTCGACGCCTCGAAGATCGACAAGAAGCTGCTGATCTCGCTGAACGAGGCCGGCGAGGTCGAGTCCAATGTGGCGATCGGCTACCACGCGATCGAGTTCCTGCTGTGGGGGCAGGACCTGAACGGCACGGGGCCGGGCGCGGGCAACCGTCCCGCCACCGACTATGTCCAGGGCGCCGGCTGCACCCATGAGCACTGCGACCGCCGCGCCGCCTATCTGAAGGCTGCGAGCGACCTTCTGGTCGACGACCTGACGGCGATGGAGAAGCTTTGGGGACCGAAGGGCAAGGCCCGCGTCGCGTTGATGAAGAAGAGCGGCGGGGCCGCGCTGGCGCCGATCTTCACCGGCCTCGGCAGCCTCTCTTATGGCGAGCTCGCCGGAGAGCGCATGAAGCTCGGGCTCATCCTACACGACCCGGAGGAGGAGCACGACTGCTTCTCGGACAACACCTACAACTCGCACTTCTACGACATTCTCGGCATGACCGAGATCTGGCAGGGCAAGTACACGCGGCTCGACGGCACGGTGGTCGAGGGTCCGTCCCCGAAGGCCTACGCCGAGGCGAAGGCGCCCGAGGAGGCGCAGAAGCTCGACGCGCTGTTCGCCGACACCCTCGCCAAGGCCCAGGCCATGAAGGACAAGGGCGACGGCGGCATGGCCTATGACCAGATGATCGGCGAGGGCAACGCCGAGGGCAACAAGCTGGTGCAGGACGTGATCGACGCGCTGGTGGCGCAGACCCATGGCGTCGAGGCCGTGGTGGCGAAGCTCGGCGTGAAGATCTCCGTCGAGGGCTCCGACAGCCTCGACAACCCCGAGAAGGTGACGCAGTAAAGCGGCGCCGGCCGGTCCGGGGCATGCTCCCCGACCGGCCTTCCGGGCCGCCCCCCGGGCGATCAATCCGGACGTCTTTCATGCCGAACGCACTCTCCCGCAGGACGCTGCTCGGCGGCGGGCTCGCCGTCGTGGGCGCCGCGCTGGTCTCCGCGAGGGGTCTTGCGCGCACGCCCGTGGCGCTGCCGGAGAGGGTCGCCGCGCCGGCCTCCGGCGAGGTCTCGCTGTCGCTGGTCGCTTCGGAGAAGCCCGCGCGGCTGCTCGGCCCGGACGGACCCGCGACCTCGATCTGGACCTATGGCGACGCCCCGTTCCGGCTGGTGCGCATCCGGCAGGGGCAGACGCTCGCGATCGACTTCGAGAACCGGCTGCCGGAGCACACCTCGATCCACTGGCACGGGCTGAGAATCCCGAACGACCAGGACGGCGTGCCCTACGTCACGCAGCAGCCGGTGCGGCCCGGCGAGCGCCACGCCTACCGCTTCACCCCGCCGGACACCGGCACCTTCTGGTTCCACCCGCATTGCGACACCGTCGCCCAGCTCGGCCGCGGGCTCGCGGGCGTGATGATCGTCGAGGGCGACGAGAGCCGTCCTTACGACGCTGACATCGCGCTCGTGCTGAAGGACTGGCGGCTCGACCCGAACACCGGCGGCTATCTGCCCTTCGCGACCCGCCGCGGCGAGCTGCGCGCCGGCACCTTCGGGACGGTGCGGACCGCCAACGCCGAGATCGCGCCGAGGCTGGAGGTTCCGGCCGGCGGCGACGTGCGGCTGCGCCTGCTCAACCTCGACTCGACCCGCGTCGGCAGCGTCGGCTTCGAGGGCATGGAGGCGGCCGTGATCGCGATCGACGGCAATCCGATCGCACCGTTCCCGCTGAGCGAGTGGCGGCTCGGGCCCGCGATGCGGCTCGACGTTGTGGTGCGGGCCCCGGCCGCGGGCGGCGAGGGCCGGCTGATGGACTTCTTCGCGGCCGAGCCCGTGACGCTCGCGACCTTTTTGGGCGCGGGCGCGGCCCAGCCGAAGCGCGCCTTCGACCCTGCGCCGCTGACGCGCAGCCCGATCCCGGAGCCGAAGCTCAAGGGCGCGGAGCGGCTGCGGCTCGCCTTCGCGACCGCGTCGGGCGGCAAGGCCGCGCTCGCCATCAAGGATGACGACCCGCTGTCGCAAGCGCTGCTCGACAGCCTGTGCGCGGCCACCACCACCAACTGGAGCATAAACGGCCAGTCCTGGCCGGGCGGCGACCACAGCCGCGTGCCGCCGCCGCTGTTCACTCTGCGCGAGGGCCGCACCTACGTGGCGGAGCTTTCCAACGAAACTCCGCATGTCCACCCGATCCACCTGCACGGCGCGACCTTCAAGGTGGTGAAGTCGACCCGCGCCGATCTGCCGGTGCACTACGCTGACACGGTGCTGCTGACCCCGAACGACCGCGTCACCATCGCCTTCGTCGCGCCCGGCCCCGGCGCTTGGATGGTCCATTGCCACCTGATCGAGCATCAGGAGACCGGCATGATGGGCTATGTGAGGGTGGCATGAGGGGAGACGGCGCCGCCTGTCGCGCGCGGCGCCTCCTTCGCCCGGCGCTGCTCTCCCTGCTCGCCGCCGCCTTGACCGCGACAGTGGGCGCGGCGGCGACCGACGGGCTCGACGTCGCGATCGGCAAGGCGGTGTTCGACCGGATGTGGGTGCGGGCGCCGTCCTCGACCAAGCACGCCGATGGGCTCGGGCCGCTGTTTTCCGCGCGCTCCTGCGCCAGCTGTCACGCCGGCGGCGGGCGCACGACCTTCCGGCTCGGGCGCGACGATCCGGCCACCCATCCGGGCCTCGTGGTCCGGCTGGGCGACGCCGCCGGGGCCGGCGACGCCGTCTATGGCCAGGAGCTTCAGCCGGATGGGCTTGGCGACGCGGCCGGCGAGGGCCGGGCGGCCGTGCGCTTCGCCTCCGCGACGCCCGGCTTTCCGCCGCGGCCCGAGTGGCGCGTCGAAGGCTGGGGCTATGGCGAGCCCTCCGCGGACCTGCGGCTGTCGCCGCGCGTGGCGCCCTCGCTCGCCGGCCTCAGGCTGCTGGCGCGCGTGCCCGAGGCGGAGATTGTTTCGCGCGAAGATCCGGACGACCGCGACGGCGACGGCGTCTCCGGCCGCGCCAACCGGATCGGCGGCGGCGCGATCGGCCGGTTCGGATGGAAGGCCGCCGAGCCGACGCTGGAGGCGCAGGCCGCGCTCGCCTTCTCGCTCGATCTGGGGCTCTCCACCACGCTTCGGCCGGACGGGGCGGGCGACTGCACCGAGGCTCAGGCGGCGTGCCGCGCCGCCCCCCACGGAGCCGCGCCCGGCGAGCCAGAGGTCGCGCCGGCCTTGATGGCGAGCCTGATGGCGTTCCTCGAAGCCCGGCCGGCGCCATTGGGCGCCAAGGCCCGCGGCCGCGGCGCGGCTCTCTTCGCCTCGATCGGCTGCGCGGCCTGCCACGCGCCGGCGCTGAAGCTCGAGGGCGGCGGCGTCGCGGCGGCCTATACGGACCTGCTGCTGCACGACATGGGGCGCGGGCTCGACGACGGCATGGGCGAGGCCGGCGCGCTGAGCGCCGAATGGCGGACGGCGCCGCTCTGGGGCTTGTCGCGCGCTCTGGCGCAAGGTTCGGGCTTGCTGCATGACGGTCGGGCCGCCACGGTCAGCGCCGCGATCACTTGGCACGCCGGCGAGGCGGCCGGTGCGCGCGGCCGCTTCGACGCGCTCTCCGCCGGCGAGCGCAAGGCGCTGGTGGACTTCGTCAACGGCCTTTGATCTGAACGGGATGCTCGCCATGCGGCTTCGGCTCGCTTTGATCGCTCTCCTGCTCGGCGGCGCTCCTGCGATCGCCCTCACCGAGCCGCCTGCGCCGGGGCCGCTCGCCGCGGGCATGATCGAGAGCTATCTGCTGCCCCGCTACGAGACCTTCCGCGGCGCGACGGCCGAGCAGGCGAAGGCGTGGGAAGAGGCCTGCCGGGACGGGGACTTCGCGGCGGATCTTCCGATTCTGCGCGAACGCTTCCAAACGGCTGCCGACGGCTGGGCCGCGGTCGAGCACGTCACAATCGGACCGGCGAGCGTGGGCCTGCGCGCGGACCGCATCTATTTTGGCCCGGACCGGCGCAACGCCGTCGCCAAGGCGCTCGGCGAGCTCGAGGCGAAGGCGAAAGCCGGCGAACTTCCAGCCGACGCAGTCGAGCGGGTCAGCGTCGCCGGACAGGGCTTTCCGGCGCTCGAGCGGCTGCTCTACGAGACCGATCAGGCGACCCCGCAGGCGCGCTGCCGGGTCGGCGTCGCCGTGGCGCGCAATCTCGCGGCTATCGCCGACGAGATCGTGGCGGCGTGGCGCGCGCCCGACGGTCCGCTGGCGCGGCTGAAGCGCGGCGAGGGCGATCCGGTGCATTTCGCCGATCCCGCCCAGGCGGCGGCGCGGCTGATGACCGACCTCGCGGGCGGCTTTCAGCGCGTCAACGACATGAAGCTGTTCCCGATGCTCGGGAGTTCGCCCGACATGGCGCGTCCGAAGGCGGCGGAGGGCTGGCGGTCCGGCCGCTCGGCGCGGGCCATCAGGGCCGCCGTCGCGAGCCTCGCGGCCCAGGCGCGGATTTTCGCGTCCGCCGCCCCCAAGGACATCGCCGCCGCCGACGACAAGGACTTCGCGGCCGCCGAAGCCGCCGCCGCGAAGCTGCCGGACGACCTCGGCCAGGCCGCTGCGGACCCGAAGCGCCGCCCGGCGATCGAGGCCGCCATCGCGGCGCTCAAGACGGCGCAGAACGACCTCGCCAAGAATCTAGCGCCGGCGCTCGGAATCCCGCTCGGCTTCAACGCGCTGGACGGTGACTAGGCGATGCATCTGACGCGCCGTCACGTGGTCGCCGGGCTCGGCGCCGCCGGGCTCGCGACCGTGGGCCCAAGGACGCTTCGCGCCGAGACGTTCGTGCCGCGCCTGCTCGGCTCCGCGATGGACGCGGCAGGAGCATTTCAGGTCGGGCGGCTCGACGCGTCTCTCGCCGAGACGGCGGGCGCGCCCGTCCCGGTGCGGCTGCACGCGCTGTCGCCGCGGCCGGACGGTCGGGAGGCGGTCGCGGTCGGCAGGCGGCCCGGCGACGTCTCCTTCGTGCTCGACGGCGAGGGCCGGAGCGTGCGCGCGAGCTTCCGGGCGAGTTCCGGCCGCCGGTTTTCGGGCCATGGCGCCTATGCGGATGACGGGCGGAGCTTCCTGTCCGCTGAGATCGACGCTGTCACGGGCGAGGGCTTCGTGGTGGTCCGCGACGTCGGCGGCGGTTACGCGGTCGCGGGCGAATTCCGCTCGGCGGGCGTCGGGCCGCATGAGGTCATCTCCGCCGGCGGCCTGATCGCGGTCGCGAACGGCGCCCGGGAGCCGAAGAGCGAGCCGGGCATCGCCGCGCTCGGGACCACGCGCGCCCGCTCCAACCTCGCCCTCATCCGGCCGGGAAGCGGAGCGGTCGAGACGGTCGCTGAGGTCGGCCCCGACTTCGCCTCGCTGTCGCTGCGTCATCTTGCGGTGACGCCGGAGGGCGGCGTGCTGGTGGCGGCGCAGGACACCGCCGCGGGCGCGCATGACCGGCCGCTCGTGGCCCGGCTCGACGGCGCGCGGCTCAGATGGCTCGACGCCGGCTACGCCATCAATGCGCGCATCGGCGGCTCCGTGGGCTCGCTCGTGATCGACCGATCCGGGCGCTTCCTCGCGGCGTCCGGCCCCAAGGGCGGCGTGGTGGTGGTCTACGATCTCGCCGTCGATGACGCTGTCGGCGTGGTGGCGATCCCGGACTGCTGCGGGCTCGCCGCGGAGCTGGAGCCCGGCCGCTTCGTCGCCAGCAACGGGCTCGGCGAGGTCATCCGCATCGCGGCCGACGAGGACGGCGCGGTGATCGTCGGCCGCCGCATCAGCGCGCTCCGCTGGGACAACCATCTCGCGACCCTGCCGGGCTGACGCCGCCTGCGCCGGGTTGCGGCCGGGCCTCAGCCTGCTATCTAGCCGCCCACGCAGATTTCCCGCGTAAGTTCTGGTCCGGGAGCAGCCATGCCGGATGGCCTCGTCGACGCGCGCGCCGCTGGCGCCACGCAACTGACGCCTCCGCCGGCGCGCCCGGACGGTTTTCCGGACCGGCTCGCGCTGTTCCTCGACCTCGACGGCACCGTGCTCGATCTCGCGGCGACGCCGGAGGCGGTGCGGATCGCGCCCGAGACGGTCGCGGCGATCGGGCGTCTGGCGGACCGGCTGGGCGGCGCGCTTGCGGTCATCACCGGCCGCGCGCTCGCGGATTCCGACGGCATCCTGGCGCCGTTGCGGCTGCCGACCGCTGCGCTTCACGGGGCCGAGCTGCGCCGGCGCGGCGGCGGCCGCATCGCGGCGGCGGGGGAGCGGCCGTCGGAGCGGCTGAGGGCTGCGCTCGCCGCTTTCGTGGACGTCCGCCCCGGCCTGCTGCTGGAGGACAAGGGGCCGAGCGTCGCGCTGCATTACCGGGCGGTCCCGGAGCGTGAGAACGAGGTGCGGACGCGCGTCTCCGAGCTCGTCGCCCAGTTCGCGCCCGACCATGAGCTCCAGCCCGGCAAGATGGTGGTCGAGATCCGCCCGCATGGCTGCGACAAGGGCGGCGCGGTGCGAGCCCTGATGGCGGAGCCGCCCTTCGCGGGCAGAATCCCGCTGGTGATCGGCGACGACCTGACCGACGAGTTCGCCTTCGAGGCCGCCGTCGCCATGGGCGGGGGCGCGATCCTCGTCGGCGCCGCGGATCGCCCGACCGCGGCCGCCCACGGCCTGCGCGATCCGGAGGCGGCGCGCCGCTGGCTGGCGCAGCTCGCCGACGCCTGACGGCGCCCCAGGCCGCAATAACTAGGCTTTTGCTCAATCGTTGGGCGCCCGGCGCGGCGCGAACCGCACGCGGCGCGTTGCGGCGCACAAGCTTTGCGGCTGGCATGGCGCTTGCTCAAGCCTTGTCGTGCAGAGCGTCTAGGGTTCCGGCCGTCCTGGTGGCGGCGCTGGTCCGAGAGACGCACTTTCCGCGGCCTCAGAGCGGGAAGACACGGCGGGGCAAAAGCCCGGGAGGTCACTGCACGGGTTCGCCGCCGCGAACCGACCTCCATGCTTGCGGCGAACTCCCCTGGAAACGACATGGCCGCGACAGGCCGCACGACCGAGGAGCATCCATGCTGCGCAAACTGACCGCCGCGCTCGCCCTCTCACTCATGGCCTTCGCCGCGCCCGCCGAGGCCGCGCCGAAGAAGAGCTTCAACGTCGCCTGGACGATCTATGTCGGCTGGATGCCGTGGCAGTACGCCGCCGAGAACGGCATCGTGAAGAAATGGGCGGACAAATACGGCATCGACATCAAGCTCACGCAGCTCAACGACTACGTCGAGTCGATCAACCAGTTCACCGCCGGCAAGTTCGACGGCGTCGGGCTGACCAATATGGACGGCCTGACAATTCCGGCCGCCGGCGGCGTCGACACCACCCTGCTGATCGTCGGCGACTTCTCGAACGGCAATGACGGCATCGTCTCCAAGACCGCGAAAGCGATCCCGGACCTGAAGGGCGAGAGCATCAATCTCGTCGAGCTCTCGGTCTCGCACTACCTGCTGGCGCGCGCGCTCGACATGTCGGGCCTGAGCGAAAAGGACGTGAAGGTCGTCAACACCTCCGACGCCGACATCGCCAGCGCCTACAAGTCGCCCGACGTGACGCATGTCGTCACCTGGAACCCGATGCTGGCCGAGGTGAAGGCCGAACCGGGCACGACCGAGCTGTTCGACAGCTCCAAGATTCCCGGCGAGATCATCGACTGCCTCGGCGTGAACACCGAGACGCTGAAGGACAATCCCGACTTCGGCAAGGCGCTGGTCGGCATCTGGTACGAGACGCTCGCGCTGATGGAAGGCGACGGCGAGAAGGCCCGCGAAGCCAAGACCGCGATGGCCAAGGCCTCCGGCACGGACCTCGCCGGCTTCGAGGCGCAGCTCGGCGGCACCAGGCTGTTCTCCAATCCCGCCGACGCCGTCGCGCTGGTTGAGAGCCAGGACGTGGTGAAGACCATGGAGCTGGTCCGCACCTTCTCGTTCGACCACGGCCTGCTCGGCGAAGGCGCCAAGACCAAGGACGCGGTCGGCATCGGCTTTCCGGGCGGCAAAACTCTTGGGGACGCCGGCAACGTCAAGCTGCGCTTCGACGCGACCTACATGAAGATGGCTGCGGACGGGAAGCTCTGAGCGTCGCCCGCCACTGTGTCCCGGCCGCGGGCCGGGACGCGAGCGGTCGCGCCCCGAGCCGCGGCCGCGCCCATGACCGTCGCCGTCAGATGAGGTGTGTATGCGTCGCGCGATGAACGTCCGGCCGGGCGCCGGGGCGAGGCTTCTGCTCGCCATGCTGCCCTTCCTGCTGCTTGCTGCGGTCTATGTGCTGGGCTCGGCCGAGCGGCGCGCCGCGAACCCGAACGACAAGCTGCTCCCGCCGGTCTCCGAGATGACCGACACGATGGGACGGCTCGCAACCGAACAGGACCGCCGCACGGGCGAGATCACGCTGGTCGCCGACACGGTCTCGAGCCTTCGCCGGCTCGCGATCGGGCTTGGCTGCGCGACGCTGATCGGGCTCACGCTCGGCGTCGCGATCGGCGCGCTGCCGGTCGCGACCGCCGCCGGCGGGCCGCTGATCGGCGTCATATCCATGATCCCGCCGATGGCGGTGCTGCCGATCCTGTTCATCGTGTTCGGGCTCGGCGAGCTGTCGAAGGTGGTGCTCATCATCGTGGGCGTGGCGCCGCCGATCGTGCGCGACATCGCGCTCGCCGTGCAGGCGATCCCGACCGAGCAGCTCGTCAAGGCGCAGACCCTCGGCGCCTCGACCTGGACCGCCGTGCTCCGGGTCGTGCTGCCGCAGGTCACGCCGCGGCTGATCGAGACCGTGCGGCTGCAGCTTGGCCCGGCCTTCCTGTTCCTGATCGCCGCCGAGGCGATCGCCTCCGATTCCGGCCTCGGCTACCGGATCTTCCTGGTGCGCCGCTACCTCGCGATGGACGTCATTCTGCCTTACGTCGCCTGGATCACGCTGATCGCCTTCGTGATGGACCTGGCGCTGGCGCGGCTGGCGCGCTCCGCCTTCTCCTGGGCCTATGAGGGGGAGCGGCGATGAGCGCGCTGACGGTTGAGAACGTCTGGGTCGAGTTCGGCGACCAGATCGTGCTCGAAAACCTCAATCTCGAGGTCGCCTCGGGGGCCTTCCTGGCGATCGTCGGCCCGTCCGGCTGCGGCAAGAGCACGTTCCTGCGCATGGTTCTGGGGCAGGACAGGCCGTCGCGGGGGCGGATGCTGATCGACGGCAAGGCGCTTCCGGACGAGCCGGGGCCCGACCGCGGCGTCGTGTTCCAGCGCTACTCGGTGTTCCCGCACCTCACCGTCCTGGGGAACGTGCTGCTCGCCTATGAGCTCGGAAAATCCCGCGCGCTCGGCCGCCTGTTCGGGGCCGCGCGGCGCGAAGCTCGCGACAAGGCGGAGGCGCTGATCGAGCAGGTCGGCCTCTCCGCGCATCGCGACAAGCATCCCGCCGCGCTCTCGGGCGGCATGCAGCAGCGGCTCGCGATCGCGCAGGCCCTCGCCAAGGACCCGAAGGTGCTGCTGCTCGACGAGCCGTTCGGCGCGCTCGACCCGGGCACGCGGGCGCAGATGCACGCGCTGATCAAGCCGCTGTGGGCGCGCCTCGGCATGACGGTCATCATGGTGACGCACGACCTCAAGGAGGCCTTCAACCTCGGCACCCGCGTGATCGCCTTCGACAAGGTGCGCCACGACCCGCAGGCGCCCGGCCGCTATGGCGCGCGGGTGACCTACGATCTCGACCTGACGCGCGAAGGCCCGGTGCCGGTGCTGGGCTTAGCCAAGCCGGACGCCGGCGCGCCCTGGAGCGTGACGGTGGCGGCCGCGGGCTAGAGGAAGCTTGCGACCGCGGCCGGCGCCTCGCCGAGCGCGTGCTCCATGAATTCGAGGCCGTGGCGGATCTTGTCGCGGCTCGCGGGGCCGCCGAGACAGACCCGCACGGCCTCCTCGGGCGCGCCGCCGGCCGTGAAGGCGTCGCTCGCCACGACGCCGAGGCCGGTCGGCCGCATCTGGTCGACGAAGGCCGCGCGGGTCCAGGGTTTCGGCAGCGTGACCCAGAGATTGAAGCTCAGCGGATCGGCGCGGAACGCGCCCGCGGGCAAGATTTCGCTCGCCAGCGCCTGGCGGGCCATGGTCTCGCGCCGGATGAAGCGCAGGATCGTGTCGGCGGTGCCGTCCTCGATCCAGCGCGTGGCGAGCGCCACGGTGAGCGGCGAGGCCATGACGTTGGCGGCCTTGAGGGCGGCCGCGAACGGAAAGCCGGCGCGGGCGCTCGGCAGCACCACATAGGCGGCCCTGAGCCCGGCGCCGATGCATTTGGCGAGGCCCGCTATGTGCCAGGTCAGCTCCGGCGCAAGCGCCGCGAAAGGCGAGATCTTGGCCGTCGGCACAAAGCCATAGGCGTCGTCCTCGACGATCGGCAGCGAAAAACTGCGAGCGATCGCGGCGAGTTCGGCGCGCCGTTCCTCCGGGATCGTCAGCGTCGTCGGGTTCTGCAGCGTCGGGTTCAGGTAGAGCGCCTTCGGGGCGAGCCGCTCGCACGCCTCCGTCAGCGCCTGAGGCGTCACCCCGTGCTGGTCCATCGGCAGGCCGACGAGCCTGAGACCGAGCTGCGCGGCGATGGCGCGGGCCCCCGGATAGGTGATCGCCTCGCACAGCACCACGTCCGACCGGCGGGCCAGCACGCCGAAGATGCCGAGCAGCGCGGCGTGGGCGCCCGGCGTGACGAAGATGCGGTCCTGCGTCGGCACCAGCGCGCGCCGGCCGAGCCAGGCGGTCGCGGCGTCCTTATCGGCGGGCGCGCCGCCGAACGGGTGGTAGCGCAGCAGCGAGATAAGGTCGCGTCCGACCTCCGCGAGCCCTTCCTGCATGCGCCCGACGAGCGCCGGATCGTCGATCTCCGGCGGCAGGTTCATCGACAGGTCGACGAGTTCGGGCCGCGAGGAGCGCGGCGCCGGCGCCCCGGACGGACGGCCGCTCACGAAGGTCCCCTGGCCGACGCGCGACTCGACGAGGCCGCGCTTGCGCGCCTCGACATAGCCGCGCGCGACGGTGGTGAAATCGATCGCAAGCCTGCGGGCGAGCTTGCGCTGCGGCGGAAGCCGATCTCCGAGCGAGAGCCGGCCCGCGTCGATGTCGCGCGCGAGCGCGTCCGCGATGGCGAGATAATGGGGCTTTCCGCCGACGGCGAGGTCGGGAGTCCAGTCGTTCATAGGCGGCTCCCCCGGCGGCGAATAATTGAATGTATATTGTTGCAGACGCGTTTGTCACTCCGGCGCGGCCACGATTTCGCTCCCGCTCAGAAAAGCTGCGGATGCCTTGCGTTTGAGCGAGGGGCGCCTGCTCGGAAGGCGATTTTCTCGGGAAATTGAATGCATCAATGACTGTATTTTGACTGAGGTCTCTGCGCCTCACCGGGCGCCGGCTTCTGGCACGTCGCTTGCTGATCTCTGCCCGTAGCCGGCGATCCCGCCGCGTGGAGGAGAGGCGCTCATGCCAGCCGTGACCAAGCCCGCCCATAAGAAGGGCGATTTCTTCGTCGACTACGAGGACAAGAAGTTCGAGGACGTGAAGGCGCTGCCGGGCGAGAAGGCGCTCGTCACCTTCCACACCGTCGCGTTCGAGGGCTCGATCGGCCTCGTCAACCTGCTGCAGGCCACCCGCCTGCTGCGCAAGGGCTTCGAGACCTCCGTGCTGCTCTACGGCCCGGGCGTGACGCTCGGCGTGCAGCGCGGCTTCCCGACGCTCGGCGACGAGGCCTTCCCGGGCCACCAGAACTTCAACAACCAGATCACCAAGTTCATGAGCGAAGGCGGCAAGGTCTACGCCTGCCGGTTCGCGCTGCAGGCGCTCTACGGCCATGGCGAGCCGTCGCTGATCGAGGGCATCACGCCGATCAGCCCGCTCGACGTGCTCGACCTCGTGCTTCTGCACCGGCGCGACAACGCCTTCATCCTCGACACCTGGACGCTCTGAGCGTCCGGCGCGCCGGGGAGGCGGGCATGGCTGAGAAGCGCATCGTGCGGGCGGCGGCGGTCCAGATCGCGCCCGACCTCGAACAGCCCGGCGGCACGCTCGACCGCGTGCTAGCGGCGCTCGCCGAGGCGGCCGGCAAGGGGGCGGAGTTCGTCGTCTTCCCCGAGACCTTCGTGCCCTGGTACCCGTATTTCTCCTTCGTGCGCCCGCCAGTCGCGATCGGGGCCGAGCACCTGCGCCTCTATGACGAGGCGCCGGTCGTGCCGGGCCCCGTCACGGACGCGGTCTCGGCCGCGGCGCGCCGGCACGGCGCCGTGATCGTGCTCGGCGTCAACGAGCGCGACCACGGCTCGCTCTACAACACCCAGTTGATCTTTGACGCCGACGGCGCCCTGAAGCTCAAGCGCCGCAAGATCACGCCGACCTATCACGAGCGGATGATCTGGGGGCAGGGCGACGGCTCCGGCCTCAAGGTCGTGGACACGAGGGTCGGCCGGGTCGGCGCGCTCGCCTGCTGGGAGCACTACAACCCGCTCGCCCGCTACGCCCTGATGGCGCAGCACGAGGAGATCCACGCCGCGCAGTTTCCGGGCTCGATGGTCGGGCCGATCTTCGCCGACCAGATGGAGGTGACGATCCGTCACCACGCGCTCGAGAGCGCCTGTTTCGTGGTCAACGCCACCGGCTGGCTGACCGACGAACAGCGCGCCGCGATCGCGCCCGACGAGGGGCTGCGCAAGGCGCTCACCGGCGGCTGCATGACGGCGATCGTGTCGCCCGAAGGGGCCCATCTGGCGCCGCCGCTGACCGCCGGCGAGGGGATCCTGATCGCCGATCTGGACCTCGCGCTCGTCACCAAGCGCAAGCGGATGATGGACTCGGTCGGCCATTACGCGCGCCCAGAACTGCTCAGCGTGACGCTCGACGACCGGCCGCAGGCGCCGGTCCGCCGCCCGTATTCCTCATCCGCATCCGGGAGGACGCACGATGAAGCCGATGCCCCCGAAAGCTCCGATCTCCGTGAGGACGGAGGAGCTGATCAACGCGTTGCAGTCCTCCGGAGTGCGGCTGGTCGACCCTAGCGCCGGGGCGGACAGCCGCCGCGGCGGCGCCGGTCCTTCGGACCACAAGGCGATCACCATCGACGGCATGACCGTGATGGCGCCGGTCCACACAGCGCCGGCCTTCGACAGCCCCTATCTGGTCGAGAAGCCGGACGCCTTCGGGCGCTCCCGGCTGACGCGCGACGGCAAGGTGATCGCCGACGTGTCGTTCCCGCTCCGGCCGCGCTTTTACGAGCTCAGAACCGCCGACGGCGTCGAATACTGGAAGATCGCGACCCTGCACGGCCGCGACGTGCTGGCGACGACCGTGCTGCAGAGCTGCGTGCGCTACCAGAGCCGCGCCAAGACCTGCCAGTTCTGCGCGATCGGCGAGTCGCTCGCCGCCGGCCGCACCGTCGAGCGCAAGACCCCGGCGCAGCTCGCCGAGGTGGCGGAGGCCGCGGTGCGGCTCGACGGCGTCCGGCACATGGTGATGACCACCGGCACGCCGCCCGGCAAGGACCGCGGCGCGGCCATTCTGGCCGAGAGCGCCGCGGCGGTGAGGGCGGCGGTCGACCTGCCGATCCAGGCGCAGTGCGAACCGCCGAACGACGACGCCTGGTTCGGGCGTCTTAGGGAAGCCGGCGTCGACGCGCTCGGCATGCATCTCGAGGCGGTGACGCCCGAGGTGCGCGCCCGCATCATGCCCGGCAAGGCGCAGGTCTCGCTCGCGCGCTATTACGAGGCGTTCGCGGCGGCGGTGCCGGTGTTCGGGCGCGGGCAGGTCTCGACCTACATCCTCGCGGGCCTCGGCGACCCCGCGGAGGCGATCCTGGCGACCTGCGAGCGGCTGATCGGGCTCGGCGTCTATCCCTTCGTGGTGCCGTTCGTCCCGATCTCCGGCACGCCGCTCGAGCGTCACCCGACGCCCTCGGCCGACTTCATGGACGCGATCCTGCGGCCGCTCGCCCGGATGCTGGTGGCGGGCGGCCTGAAGGCCACGGACGTCAAGGCCGGCTGCGCTAAATGCGGCGCCTGCTCGGCGCTCTCCGCCTATGAGAGGGCGCTGGCGTCATGATCTTCGAGCCCGTTCGCCCCTTCGTCCCCGGCGGCTACCAGATCAAATGGGCGACCGACCCGTGGGAGGTCTCCGGCGCGATGGCGCTGCGGCGCGACGTGCTCTGCGCCGAGCAGGGGCTGTTCGACGCGTCCGACCGCGACGCCATCGACGATTTCGCGACGCCGATCGTGGCGCTGTTGTCCTTTGTGGTCGCGACCGACGCAGTGGTCGGCACGGTGCGCATCCACGAGGAGGCGCCGGGGGTCTGGTGGGGCTCTCGGCTCGCCGTGGCGCAGTCGCACCGGCGGGTCGGCGCGCTCGGCGCCTCGCTGATACGGCTCGCGGTGTCGTCCGCGCACGCCCGCGGCTGCACGCGCTTCCTCGCCCATGTGCAGGCGCAGAACGGCCCGCTGTTCCGCCGCCTGCGCTGGCGTGTTCTGGAGGAGATCGAGCTGCGCGGCCACCCGCATCTCAAGATGGAGGCAGACCTCGCCTTCTATCCGCCGTTCGAGACGCCGCAGATCGGCTTCCTGGCGCTGACCCGGCGGGCGGCCTGATGATCGCCCAGGGCGCGCTCGAGCGGATCGCGGAGCGGTTGCGCGGCAGCCGAGCCTTCGCGGCCAAGGCCGACATCGCCGCGACGGCGGCGCGGCTCGGGCTCGACGGCGCCTCCGCCATCCCGGTCGGCGACGACTGCGCCGCGATCCCCGACGGCGACGGCTTCCTGCTGCTCGCCCAAGAGGGCTTTTTGGACACGTTCGTCGACCAGGACCCCTGGTTCGCCGGCTGGTGCGGCGTGATGGTCAACGTCTCGGACGTCGCCGCCATGGGCGGCCGGCCGATCGCGGTGGTGGACGCGCTGTGGGCCGACGGCGACGCCTCGGCCGCGCCGGTGCTGGACGGGCTGCGGGCGGCTTCGGAACGCTTCGGCGTGCCGGTGGTGGGCGGCCACGCAAACCTCTCCTCGGACGCGCGCCGGCTTTCGGTGGCGATCCTCGGCCGCGCCCGGCGCCTGCTCACCAGTTTCGACGCGGCGGCGGGGGACCGGCTCATCGTGGCGATCGACCTGCGCGGGCGCTACCGCGAACCGTTTTCGAACTGGGAGGCCGCGACCGCGGCGCCGGCGGCGCGGCTGCGCGGCGATCTCGAACTGCTGCCCGAAATCGCCGAGGCGGGACTCTCGTGCGCCGCCAAGGACATCAGCCAGGCCGGCGTGATCGGCACCGCCGCGATGCTCGCGGAGTGCTCGGCAGTCGGGATCGAGATCGATCTCGACGCGCTGCCGAAGCCCGAGGGGGTGAACCTCGAGCGGTGGCTGCTGAGCTTTCCGAGCTTCGGCTATCTGATTGCGGTGCAGCCCGCCGACGTGGGCGCGACGCTGGCCAGGTTTCACGCCCGGGGAATCGCGGCCGCCGATTGCGGCCAGATCAGCGAGGGCGGGCTGGTCTCCGTCGCGTCAGGCGGGGCGCGCGCCACAGTGTGGGACCTCGCCCAGAAACCTCTGATCGGCTGCGCGCGGCGGCGGGTGACGGCATGAGGGCCCCTCTCCGGATCGCGATCCTGTGCCACTCCACCAATCCGCGCGGCGGCGTGGTCCATGCGCTGGAGCTCGGCGACGCGCTGGCGCGGCTCGGCCACGCGCCGACGGTGTTTGCGCCCGCCGGCGCCGGGTTCTTCCGCAAAACCCTGTGCGAGACGGTCGTCATTCCCGCGCGAAGCTTCTCCGGCGGCGTGCTCGAAATGGCCGAGGCGCGCATCGCCGATTACCTCGCCTGGTTCGACGCTCCTTCGCACCGGGGCTTCGACCTCTTCCACGCTCAGGACAGCATCTCGGGCAATGCGCTGGCGACCCTTAAGGAGCAGGGCGCGATCGACCGCTTCGCCCGCACGGTGCACCATGTCGACGCCTTCGCCAGCCCTGCGCTCGAGGCGCTGCAGCGCCAAGCGATCGTGTCGGCGGACGTCCATTTTACGGTGAGCGAGACCTGGCGGGCGCGGCTCTCCGACGAGCACGGCCTGAAGCCGATCGTGGTCGGCAACGGCGTCGACGCCGAGCGCTTCACCCCGATCGCGGATGGCCGCGAAGCGGCGCTGCGGGCGAGGCTCGGGCTTGGCGCAGGGCCGATCGTGCTGTCGGTCGGGGGCGTCGAGAGCCGCAAGAACAGCCGCCGAATCCTGGCGGCCTTCCGCCAGCTGGCGCTGATGGCGCCGGGCGCACAGCTGGTGATCGCCGGCGGGGTCTCGCTGCTCGACCATTCGGACTACCGCCGCGCCTTTGCGCAGGAGCGCGCCGAGGCCGGCCTGCCGCCTGAGGCAGTCTCGCTCGCGGGCTTCGTGCCGGACGAGGATATGCCGGCGCTTTACCGTGTCGCGGACGTGCTGGCTTTCCCCTCGCTGGTCGAGGGATTTGGGCTGGTCGCGCTCGAAGCGCTCGCCTGCGGGCTGCCGGTCGTGGCGTCGCGGATCGCGCCCTTCACGGAATATCTCGGCGACGCCGATGTCGCCTGGTGCGACCCGTTGAACGAGGCTTCGATCGCGAATGCGCTGATGGCGGCGTTGGCGGAGCCGCTGCGATCGCGCTTCGCCGCCCGGGGGCCGCGCCTCGCGGCGGGCTGCGGCTGGGAGGCCGTGGCCTCCGCCCACCTGCCGGCCTATCGCGGCCTCGCGGAGCTCGCCCATGCCTGAGATGCGCTTCGTGATCCGCTGGCCCGATGGTGCGCGCGAGACCTGCTACTCGCCCTCGCTCGTCATCAACGACTTCTTCCGCGTCGGCGAGGCCTACCCGGTCGAGGCGTTCGTGGCGTCGGCCCGCGAGGCGCTGACCATCGCGAGCGACCGCGTCGCCGCCCGCTACGGCTTTCCGTGCTCGCGCGCGCTTGGACAGCTGGCGCGCATCGAGACCGCCGCGGCCGCCTTCCAGACCGAGCCGGACGCGCATGTCTTCGTCCAGTCCTTCGAGGAGTGAGGCCATGACCTCCTATGCAGCAGGCGAGCACTACTCGGTCGTCATCGTCGGGGGCGGGCAGGCGGGCCTTTCGGTCAGCGCGCATCTCTCGAAGCGCGGCGTCGACCATGTGGTGTTCGAAAAGCACCGGATCGCGCATTCCTGGCGCACCCAGCGCTGGGACGCCTTCTGCCTGGTGACGCCCAACTGGCAGTGTCGGCTGCCGGACTTCCCCTATCAGGGGGATGATCCGAAGGGCTTCATGGGCAGGGACGAGATCGTCGCCTATGTGGAGGCCTTCGCCCGCCATGCCGGCGCGCCGGTGCGCGAAGGCGTGGCCGTCGAGCGCATCGCGCCCGACGCGCGCCGCGGCTTCCGGGTCAGGACCAGCGAGGGCGCCGTGACGGCGGACGCCGTGGTGCTGGCCGTCAGCGGCTATCACAAGCCCAAGGTCCCGGCGCTCGCCCTGACGCTCGATCCGTCGCTCGTCCAGATCCACTCCTCCGAATACCGCAACCCCGACCAGCCGCCGCCCGGAGCGGTGCTGGTGGTCGGCTCCGGACAGTCTGGCTGCCAGATCGCCGAAGACCTGCATCTGGCGGGCCGAGAGGTGCATCTCGCGGTCGGCTCCGCGCCGCGCTGCCCGCGTGTCTATCGCGGCCGCGACGCCGTCGAATGGCTCGACGAACTCGGGCAGTACGACCTGCCGGTGGAACGCCATCCGAAGAAGGAGGGCGTCCGCCGCCAGGCCAACCACTATCTGACCGGCCGCGGCGGCGGCCGTGACATTGATCTTCGGCGCTTCGCGCTGGAGGGCATGCGGCTGCACGGCCGGCTGGTGAGCGGCGAGGGCGGACGCATGGCGTTCGGCGCCGACCTGGCGCGCAACCTCGACGGGGCGGACGTCGTCTATAACGGCATCTGCGACCTGATCGACCGGCACATCGCCGAGACCGGCGTCTCGGCGCCCGAGGGCGGCCGCTATACGCCCGTCTGGCGCCCCGCCGAGGCGGAGGGGGCCGGGGCGCTCGACCTCGCGGCGGCCGGAATCGCCAGCGTCGTCTGGGCGACGGGATTTGCGGCCGACTGGTCGTTCGTTGATCTGCCGTTCCTCGACGCCTCCGGCTATCCGGCGCACCGGCGCGGCGTCACCTCGGTCGACGGGCTCTATGTCGTCGGGCTTCCCTGGCTGCACACCTGGGGCTCCGGCCGCTTTGTCGGCGTCGGGGCCGACGCCGCCTATCTGGCGGAGGCGATCGAGAACCGGCGGTCTCGCAGCCAGCCGCAGCCGCTCGCCGCCGCCATCTAGAGGCGCCGCGGCGCGGCGGGCGGTCGCAGAAGCCCGCGCCACTGGAACGGCGGCCTGTTTCGGGGCAGAGTCGCGCCGCACTGCGCCGCCGGCGCTCCGGAGACACCTGCTCGATGTCCTACGCCGCGCTGCTGAGCAAAATCGTTTCGCAGGGCAACGGGACGTCGAGGCGCAAGCAGCGCCTCAAGACGGCCATGCGGGCCGCAGCGCAGGCCGAGAGCCTGCGGGTCGCCGAGCGGGGCAGCCGCTCGGCCGGGGGCGACTGGTTCGCCTGCCGGCTCGCCGAGATGAAGCTCGACGTCGGCGACGTCGGCTATGTGAAGGCGCTGCGCGAATCGAACCACAAGATCTTCAAGACCCAGGACGGGCAGGGAGTGCTGGCACGCGCTCTCATCATGGAGGGCAAGGCCCAGGAGGCCGAGAAGATCATTCTCGACCTCGTGCTGCGCAACCAGTCGCCCGACCCGTTGCGTCTGCTGCGTCTGCTGCCGCCGGAGGCGAGCCTGCTGGACAAGGCCTGCGCCGCCTTCCAGCGCAGCGAACGCACGAGCTACCGCAAGGCCATACAGGCGTCGCATCTCGTCGAGGTCGCCATCGCGGTCGGAGACGTGGAGCGTGGCGTGGAGATCACCAACCAGGCGCTGCGCTGGCTCGATGGCGCCAAGCCCGAGCGCGTGACCTATTCGGAGCCGGACCGTCTCGGCGACCTCGACAAGGCGCTGGCCGATTTTCACGAACTCATGAAGGGCGCAGGGGAGTTCTTCCTGATCAGCGGCACGCTGCTCGGGATCAAGCGACAGAACAGTCTGCTCGAATTCGACAAGGACATCGACGTCGGCGTGTTTGATCCGGCGGTGGTGGAGCGTCTGGCGCAGGCCGTCGGCTCATCCTTCGCCTTCGCGCCCGACATTTCCTCGAACATCGACGGCTTCAAGGTGAAGCACCGCAACGGCGTGGTGGTCGACGTGTTCCTGCATCATGTCGACGGCGAATCCGTCTGGCATGGCGGCCCGGCCCACGTCTGGGACAACAGCAAGTGGTGGAGCCGCGACGACGAGAAGTTCGAGACGGTCACGTACAACGGCCGCGACTATCTCGTGCCTTCCGACTGGGACAGGTATCTGACGGAGAATTACGGGGAGTGGCGTTCGCCTGTCCGGCAGTACAACGCGTCCCTGGAGGCCCCCAACCGGCGCGTGCGGGACGTGCGGCTGGCGCAGCTCTACTCTCGGCAGAATTTCGTCAAGTATTACCACCGCGCTGATTTCGAGATGCTGCTGCGCGCCATGGCCTCCTACGAGGCGGCGTTCGGAGCTGACGCCTTCCTGTCGAACGCCAAGCGCATCATGCTGGCCGACGCGCGCGAAGACGCCCACCCGTTCGCTTCGCCCCGTCCGCGCCTGCTGGCCGACACCTGACGGCGGGGCAGGGCGGGGCGCGCCTCGGAGAGGCGAGACGCGACGGCGCCGTCGCGGCGGGTTCTACCGGCTCAGCATCGGCGCCGGGGCCGAGTCGAGCTTGATGCGCTCCATCGCGTTGCTGACCGCCGCATCCTGGCCGATCAGCTCCTGCAGCGCGTTCCACACTTTAAACAGCTGCGTGCGCTTGCCCGCGAAGTAGTAATCGTGCAGGCGGGTGTAGAAATACCACACCATGTGATCATTGTCCTGAATGATCATGTTCGGCGTGTCGACGAACGTCTCGAATTCCGGTTGCGGTATCGACCAGCTGTCGCCGTAGTTCTCGATCAGATATTGATCGGGGTTTGACGGGATTTTGAAGGAGCCGCCGAGGAATTCGACATCCTTGAGCTCGAAGTCGGAGTTCCACCAGCGGGTTTTCTGACCCTCATGGTAGATCACGCCGTTCTCGCGCCAATGCAGGAACACGTCGATCACGACGCCATTCGCATGCTCCACCTGCACGAGGCGGTCGGTGGTCAGCGCGCGCACCTTGAAGCGTCCGCTCGAGGCGAGCGTCTGGCGGATCGTCTCCGCCGGCAGCTCGGTCAGCACGCCGACGTCGATGTCCTTGTCGTAGCTGAGGATGCCGCCTTCGCGCACGCAGCCGAGCAGCGTTCCGCTGATCAGGAAGAACTCAAGCCCGAGAGAGCCCAGGTCGGCGCGCAGGTCGAGCATCGAGGTCAGCGCCTGGCGGGTCCAGTCCTCCTTGATCTGCTGTTCGCGCTCGCCGTAGCGGACGATCTGCAGGCCGATCAGGAAGCGCTGGCGCGCGGCGAAGATCGCCCGGTCGAGCAGGCCGAGGTCGCGGCAGGCGACGGAGTAATGCAGCAGCGCGTGGCGGGCGCGATGGCCGGCGTAGGAGAAGTGCGGCGCGAGGAACAGAAACATCTGTTCGAGCGCCTCCGGCGTCTTCACCGCCCGCCGCAGCGTGAGCATCTCGTCATAGTTCGGCACCAGGCCTCGCAGCGCATCGGTCAGCAGCCGCAGCGCGTCGTCATGCTGGCCGTTCGCGATCATCGCGTCGGCGCGCAGCAGACAGAGCTGGCGGAACTCGCGCGAGGTCTTCTTGTCGAGCGGCAGCGCCATAATGGCGTCGGTGCAGGCGTGGATGCAGCCGACGGCGTCGCCCGCATAGGCGAGCAGCTTCGCCTTGCGCTCGCGCGTCTTGAACGAGACGCCGTTGAAGCGTTCGATCCAGTTCAGCAGCTCCAGGGCTTCGCGGCCGCGGCCCAGATTGGCGAGCGCGTTCACCTTCCACATGCGGATGGCGTGCAGCTGAGTGTTCGCCGCATGGGCCGAACTCACGAACAGCGACAGCGTGTCGGCTGCGGCGATCACATCCTCGTCGCGCTGCTCCTCCGCCAGCCTCGCGCACTCGCCATATACCTTGGCGATGGCCTCGGTCGTCGCGCGGCGGTCGCGCGGCGGCAGGATCCGCGAATCGGGGGCGATTTCGATGTCCAACGCGACCCCCGTGCTCATCACGCTCCGTCCAATTCGCTAGCCGCCAACCCGCCGAAGGGCGAGGGCACGTCGAAACCAGCGCGCCCGGCGCGCCTTAGCCTCTTGTACAAACGAGGATCGTACCCGCAAGCGTTCGCGCCCCGCAAGGCGAAGCCGGCGCGCCGCGCCGCGCGCCGAGCAGCTTCCGGGCAGACGAGCGACCTACGCAAAACTGTCATCTCCGGCCGCTATGGTGGCGCCATGGAAAAGAGAGAGACACAGGAAAGAGACAGCATGAAGAGCGCGATCCAGCTCGAGCGCCAGTGGGGCTACGCCGTGGAGGCGGAGCATGAGACGGGCGAGGTTCTCGCGGCGATGACCGAGCCGGTCGAAGCGGCGGACGTTCTGGAGACGCTGGTCGCCGAATTGAAGCGGGCCGGAATTTGGGGCCGCCTCGGCGAAATCTCCTGGGCGCGGGACACTCGCGACGGACTCCTGCTGCAGTGGGTCCCGGCCCACTGAACGACTACTCCAGCCACATCCGTATATTGCCCGTGGCCGGATCGGCGAAGTGACGAATGACATGGGTCCCGAGATCTCCTTCGGCCATGAGAACCGCCGGTTTCTGGAAGTAGTACCGGTTGTACGGCCGAATGCTGGCGCGGTCGGAACCGACCTTCACCTCGAGGTCGTAGAGCCCCCGTTCGGCGAAAGCCGTCATGATCGGAACCGACAGCTCGCCATGGAAGGGCAGGGCGTTGGTGTACTGCTTGTGCATCGCGGCCGCCGCTCGAAAGACCTTCTTCGCGGGCTGGAGATCGAAGTCGGTCTCGAAGATGTCCGAGCCGTCGCGGCTGATCGCAAGCGTCGCGCGCTGCGGCGCGTCCTCCCCGGTTCCGCTCAGGAAGACCGTCAGGTCCACCTCCAAGTTGTCCTGCGCCACAGCGAAAGCGCGGATGAACGCGCCAGCCGGCGCCGGGGCGACCGACTTGCCTTCGGCCGAAGGGTCGTGCGTGAGGTTCAGGAAGTACGGCGAGAACTGCCAGTTGGCGGGAAGCTTCAGCTTGCGGCGGCTCGCCGTAAAGGCGGGGTAGACGTCGCCGTTCTGATTGATGATCTGAAAGGACAGTTTCCGGCTCAGCAGCGCGCGCGGCACCAGCACCGAATAGCTGGAGAGCCCCAGCCCCTCGACTTTCGGCGCGCTCTGGAAGAACAGCAGGTTGAAGCTATTGTCGCTGACGGCGTGGATCGCGGCGATGCTCTTGCGTGCAGCGGGCTGGCAGAGCGCGGAGATCTCGATCCCGCCGCTCACTTTCTTTACGCCGGCGCACAGATGCGCGACGTCGGCCTTCAACAGCTCGATGTCGAGTTGCGGCGGCGCCGGTGGCGCGGCTACTTCGGCGACAATCTCACTCATCTATCGCCCCCTTATTATTACTCTCGCTCCAAAGCCTGTCAGCAGGCCTCGGCATTAGGCCCGAGATCACGACAGGTGAGCCTTCGGGGCGGTCTTGCAGACGCCCCTAGTGAGCAATCGATTATACTCGCTCGTTCAAAGCATAGCTGAGATGGTGCGGTGTTTGCTACTTGCTTGTAAAGCGCCACAGCCTGCGACGCAGGACCACGCCTCATTCTGTGCGGCGGCGCGGTCCCGTCGTGACGGCGGTTCTCGCAGTCCGCGCCGCGCCGCGCGAACTGATAGGTGCGGCTCGCGCGCCGCGATGACCGGTCGATTTGTTCCGCGCGGCCTACTGCGGCGCGAGGACGATCATCCGGCAGAGTTCCGGATCCTCGTCCTTGTAGGGGGAGAAGCCGTTTCCTTCCTGATAGACGCGCACCGTCAGGCCCCAGCGGCTGGAAAGCTCGCGGGCGAGAGCGGGGGCGTCCTGGTAGCGGCGGTAATGATCGCCGTGGACGTGGTCCTTGTCGGCGTCCTTCGCGGTCCGGAATTCCGCGGCGAACACGTCGTTCGGACCCATGCCGGCCGCAACCGCCGAGATCAGGACGTCCTGCGTCGGCTCGTCGATCGCGTGGAGCACGAAGCGGCAGTAGAACAGCACGCCCTGCGGCGCCTGCTGCTTCAGTTCGGCGATGATCCGGCCGAGCTTCTCTCCGTCCTGCAGTTCGCACTGTGCGAAGGAGATGTGCGGCAGGCTGGCCTCGGCGGCCTTCCTGTTGCCGTTCGCGACGGCGACCTCGGACTGATCGATGGCCACCACCTTGCCGGCGCGCTTGGCGAAGCCGAAGGAGTCGCGCCCGTTGCCGCATCCGAGGTCGAGCACAGCGTCACGGAAGTAGGTGGACTCCGCCACATAGCGGCAGAACGTCGACGAATCGGAATACCAAGTCTGTGCGTAAAACTTGTCCCAATAGGCCTTCGTGGCGTCGGCCTGAGCATCATGCATTAGCGTATCCATCGTCCCCAACCTCTAGTCTGCGAATGGCGCTCGCGAGAACGCGAAGACACCGCGGCTCGGCCGCGCCAATCGAAGCCGAGTTCGCGCTGCGAAACAAGCCTGCTGCGGTGCAGCGGGCGGAAAGCCATCTCCGCGCTGCGGCCGAAAAGGCCCAATTCGGGCCATCAGCTTGAAGCGTCCGGGCCACCGCGCATACCATGGAACCGCCGGCGAAGCGCGGCGCCGATTTCGACCCCTCCCAATAGGCTTACGCGGCTTGCTCGTTGACGGGGCGGCGTCAACACGTCCCTTCGGCTAGTTTCGCGTCAAAGATCGTACAGGCGCCGAGGCCGCGACGTTTTGCCTCGGCTTGATGGCAGGGGCGCGCTGCTGGTCGCCGCGCGTCTGCGGCCATCCGGTGAACCCTCGCGCTCGCAACGTCGTCGCCTCCCCCGTACGTTGGCCCACGACTGTGCAAGCGCCGTCAGACACGTTATCCGTGGGGCCGGATCAAGCGAGGTGCCCATGCGATCAATTGTTAATCGCGTGCTGAAAATGGCGGCTGTCGACGAGAACAAGTTCTCGGCGCTCATCGAGAATGGCCGCACCGAGGAGGCCGAGCGGCTCGCGCGCGACCACATTGAAAAGAACAACAAGAGAGCTTTTTACCTTCGAAAGTTGCTTGAGCTCTACTCCTCGACGGCGCGTTACGCCGAGGTTCTGGAGCTGTTCGACAAATACGCGTCGGACAAATCGCTCGCGACCTACCCGCTTCAGGTGATCCTCGCGACCGCGCTGGTCGAGACCGGCGCGAACGAGCGCGCGCGCAGCGTCCTGCTGTCGCTGATCATCGAGCACAATTTCGTCGTGCCGCTGCAGCTCTACCGGCGGTTGCCGAGCGGCCCGTCGACGGTCGACCTCGCGGTGGCGGCGTTCACCCGCAGCCGGCGCGCGGCCGTCACAAAGGCGAGCCAGGCCTCGCATCTGGTCGACATCGCGATCGCGGCGAACGAGATCGACCGCGCCTACTACATGATGATGGAGATCCTGCGCTGGATCGGCGAGGGCCAGTTCACCAGCGCGCCGAAGGCCCGCACCTATATGAAGGCGGCGGCGGGCAACACGGCTCTGGTCGACCTCTTCGATCTCATGATGCCGGCCGCGCCGTTCTTCCTGATCAGCGGCACGCTGCTCGGCGTCATTCGCGAGGGCAAGCTCCTCGGCATGGACAAGGACATCGACCTCGGCGTGATGGGCCACGCCCAGCGTGACGAGATCAAGTCGTTGATCGCCGGCAGTCCGAAGTTCACGGAAGTCTTCGTGCCCTCGGTCGATCTCATCAAGATCAGGCACAAGAACAACGTCAACATCGATCTGTTCTTCCATCACCGCCAGGGTTCGACGGTGTGGCATGGCAGCCACCTGCACGCCTGGGACAATGCGGTGTGGTGGAGCGAGGGCAGTTCGCCGTTTGCGAAGGTGCAGTTCGCGGGCCGCGAGTTCCTGATCCCGTCGGACCCCGACAAGTATCTGACCGAGAACTACGGCGACTGGCGCACGCCGCAGGCGGATTACGACGCCTCGCTCGAGGCGCCGAACCGCCGGATCCGCAACCGTGTGCTGGCCCGGCTGCATTGGCAGAAGCTACTCGTCAAATATTACCTTGGCGGCGAGTTCAACCTGCTGTCGAAGACGTTCTTCTACTACGAGAAGGAGTTCGGCTCAGACGCCTTCCTGCAGGAGGCGTCGCGCCTGCTGCTGCTGCGCAACGTCGAGGATCGGCCGGCGCAGACGCTGGGCGGCAGCGCGGTGGTGGAGATGCACGCCCGCCGCTAGGCGGCGAGCAGCTCCGTCGCCCGCACCTCGCCGACCTCGACGCCCGCCCAGTTTTTCAGCGGCCGCCGGGCGCGGCCCGCGAGCCATTCGGCGAAGTCGCCCTCAGGCGCGAGCAGCCGGATGAGGACGGCCGACATCACGGCCTCGGCCGCGCGCGTGGCGCCGTCGTCGATCTTGATTGCGACGCCGAGGCCGAGCTCCGGGATCGCCCCGACATGGACGCCCTCCGCGCCCATCTTGACGAAGACGCGGCCCGCCGCGAGCTGCATCGCCTCGGTGTCGAAGCGGCCCGAGCCGCCGATCTGGAACGGGGCGGACCATGCCGCCTCGCGCAATGTGCGGGCGGCCGCCGCGCGGCTGTCGCCAAGCCCGTAGCCGACGCCGAAGCGGGCGAAGGCGGTGGCGACCGCCCTTAGGGGCATGGCGTAGGTCGGGATGCCGCAGCCGTCGACGCCGCGCGGCGCCTCGTCGAGGCGCACGCCCGTCATGCCTTCAAGCGCCGCGGTGACCTCCCGCTGCACCGGGTGGTCGGCTTCGATATAGCCGGCGGGGTCGACCTCCATCGCGCAGGCGAGGCACAGGAAGCCGGCGTGCTTGCCCGAACAGTTGTTGTGGAGCGTGGTCGGACCCGCGCCGCTCGCCGCCAGCGCGCGGGCCGCCGCATCGTTCAACGGCCAGTGCGCGCCGCATTCGAGCGCGTCCGCCGTGAGTCCGATCCGCGCCAGCGCCCCGGCGGCGGTCGCGACATGTTCGGGCTCGCCGCCATGGGAGGCGCAGGCCAGCGCCAGCTCCGCCTCGGTCAGCCCGAACCGCGCCGCGGCGCCGCTCTCGACCAGCGGAAGGCCCTGCAGGGCCTTTACGCCGGAGCGCGGGAACGTCAGTCGCTCCGGGTCGCCGAGCGAGAACACGAGCTTGCCCGTGACGTCCGCGATCGCGACCGCGCCGGCGTGGCGGCTCTCGACTGAGAGGCCGCGCGTGACTTCGACGAGCGGCGCGGAAGCTGTCATCGCAGAACCTCGGTCGGGAAGAAGACGGGACACGCGCCGCACTAAGCAGAACCGCGGCCTTCCGCAAGCGCGGGAACCGGGCTCCGCCTCGCGCTGTTCTGCATCGCGGCCGGCGCGAGGTTGGGCGGCCCCATGAGGTGCAGGATGGCGGACGCCGCGACGGCCGAACTTGAACCGGAAAGCATGAGCGTTGAGGAGATCGCCGCGACGGCCGGGCTGAAGCTCGCCGCGCCGCGCGACCTGTCGATCGAGCGCAAGCGCGCAGGGCGCGGCTTCTTCTACGTCGACAGGACGGGTCATCGGATCACGGACGAGGAGACGCTGTCGCGCATCCGCTCGCTCGCGATTCCGCCCGCTTACCGCGAAGTCCGCGTCGCCGCCGATCCGCGCCATCACCTGCAGGCGATCGGCCGCGACGAGGCGGGGCGGACGCAGTACCGCTACCATCCTGACTGGGACACGGTGCGCGAGACCCGCAAGGTGGAGCGGCTCGATCGCGTGATCGAGGCGCTTCCGAAGCTGCGCAGCGCCGTGGCGCGCGATCTGGCGAGCCCCAAGCTCAGCCGCGCCAAGGCGCTCGCGGCCGCCGTCGCGCTGATCGACGAGACCCACATCCGGGTCGGCTGCGAGACCTATGTGCGGTCCAACCAGGCGCATGGCGCGAGCACGCTGCTGAAGCGCCACGTGCGGGTCGAAGGCGAGAGCGTCCAGCTGAACTTCCGCGGCAAGGGCGGCAAGGACATCAGCTGCAAGCTGCGCTCCGGCCGGCTTGCGCGCGCGCTCTCGCGGGTCGCCTCGCTGCCGGGGCGGCGGCTGTTCCAGTACAAGGACGATTCCGGCCAGGTGAGGCGGATCACCTCGACCGACGTCAACGCCTATCTGCGGGAGATCACCGGGCTGCCGATCACCGCCAAGGACCTGCGCCAGCTCGGCGCCAGCGCGACGGCGGCCGAGCAGCTCGTCGAGGTGGAGCCGGCGCCGAGCGAGCGGGCCCGCAAGCGCCAGCTGGCGGCCGTGATGCGGGCGGTTTCGGAGCGGCTCTCCAACACGCCGGCGGTGGTGCGCAAGTCCTATGTGCATGCCGTCGTGGTCGAGGCTTTCGCTTCCGGGGCTCTCAAGAAGGCGTACGAGGACGCCCGCGGCCGCCCTGGCCTGAGGCGCGCCGAGAAGACGCTCGCGCGCCTCGTGTCGCGCCTGAAGCGGGGGAGATGACGAAGGCGTCAACCTCGCCATCTCTTCGCCCGCTTGACGCTTCATCCAAGGGTCCGCTTTCTGGCCTCACTCGCGCTCGTTCCGGAACGGACCTCATGACCCTTGTCGCCCGCGGCTCCGCCGTCGCATTTCTGCTCGCCGCGTCCACGACGCTTGCGACGGCGCAAGCCCCCTGCGGGGGCGACTTCAACTCCTGGCTCGAGGGCGTGCGCGCAGAGGCCCGTGCCGCCGGCGTCTCCGACAGGGCGATCGCCGAAGGGCTCGCGGACGTGCGGATCGAGCCCAAGGTTCTCGCTGCGGACCGCGCCCAGTCGGTTTTCCAGCAGACCTTCCTGCAGTTCGCCGGCCGGATGGCCGGGCCGCCGCGGCTCCCGAAGGGGCTGCAGATGATGAAGCAGAAGGCGGACCTGCTTGCCGACGTCGAGCGCCAGTATGGCGTGCCGGGCGCGGTGATCGTCGCCTTCTGGGGGCTCGAGACTGACTTCGGCGCCAATCTCGGCAAGTTCGACACCCGCAACGCGCTTGCGACGCTGTCGCATGACTGCCGCCGGCCGGATTTCTTCCGCCCTCAGCTGATCGCGGTGCTGAAGATCGTCGACAGCGGCGATCTCGCGCCCGCCGACATGCGCGGGGCCTGGGCGGGCGAACTCGGCCAGACCCAGATGATGCCGGCTGATTATGTCCGCTCCGCCGTCGACGCCGACGGCGACGGTCGCCGCGATCTGATGCGCAGCGTGCCGGACGCGCTCACCTCCGCAGGCAAATACGTCGCCGACCTCGGCTGGCGCCGTGGCGAGCCCTGGATCCAGGAGGTCGTGGTCCCGGCCGACATGCCGTGGCAGGAGGCCGACATCGACACCAAGCACAGCGTCGCCGAATGGCGCGCCTGGGGCGTCCGGGCGCGCAACGGATCGCTGTTCCGCGACGACGCGCCGGCCGCGCTGCTGCTGCCGATGGGCCGCAACGGCCCGGCCTTCCTCGCCTATCAGAATTTCGACGTCTACCGGACCTGGAACCAGTCCTTCGTCTACGCGCTGACGGCCGCCTATCTGGCGACGCGGCTCGACGGCGCCCCGGCGGTCGGGGAGGGCAACGCGCCGGTGCGGGCGCTCAGCGGGGACGAAATCCGCACGCTGCAGCAGCTGCTTGCGCGCGATGGCCTGCTGCCGGCCGAGGAGGTCGACGGCAAGCTCGGCTTCGACACGCGGCGCGCGACCCGCAAGGCGCAGCTCCAGCGCGGCCTGCCGGCGGACGGCTATCCGAGCCTGGAACTGATCGAGGCGCTTTCATCCGGCGGATAACTCCGGCTCCTCCGACCGGCGGCCTTGATCGCGGTCGCTCCGCGTCCGACAACCAAGGACATGCGGGCATGGGTGCTGACGGACGGAGCTCCGGATCGCGAAGAAGCCTGCCTCGGCGTGGCCGAAGCCGTCGCCGAGCGCATCGAGCGCCGGCGCGTCGCGCCGCGGGCGCCCTGGCGCTGGCTCGCGCCCTGGGGGCCGATCGACCCGCGTGACGACCCGAAGCGGGGCTCGCGCCTCATTCTTCCGAGCGACGGGTCGAGTTGGCCCGACATCGTGGTCGCCTCCGGCAGGGTCGCCGCGCCTTATCTGGCGCGGATCAAGAAAGCTTCCGCGGGCGCCGTGGTGGCCGTGTTCATGGGCAGATCGGCCGGCGCATTCTCGCCGGATCTGACGGTCGCGCCGGCAGGCGAGGGTCCGGCAGGCGCGCTCAGGACGCGGACATGGCCGAGCCGGGTCAACGGCCTGAGGCTCGCCGCGGCGCGCGGCGCGCCTCCGCTGGTCGCGCCCGAACTCGACGGACCCCGGATCGGCGTCCTGATCGACGGGCCGATCGGCGGCGAAGACGCCGTCCGCCTCGTCGCGGGGCTGCGGCGGCTGCGCGAGCAGGGGGCGGCGCTGAGCGTCCGCCCGCCGGCCGGCGCGTCCGAGGCGCTGCTTATGGCGCTTGCCGGGGTGGCGCATTATCTATGGTCAGGCGATCGTCCTGACCCCTACATGTCGATTCTTGGACAATCGGAGGCCTTCGTCGTGACGGCGCAGTCCACCCGGATCCTGAGCGACGCGGTCGCCACCGGCGCGCCGGTCATGACGTTCACGCCCGGCGGCGCGCCATGGGCGGCGCGGCGCTATCTCGAGGCGCTTGCGGCGCAGGGCTTGACGCGACCGTTCGCCGGGACCGTCGAGCGCTACGCCTATGCGCCGCCCGACTCGACGCGCGAGGTCGCGCATGCGATCCACGCCCTTGTGACCACGCGCGCCGCGCTGCGCAACGACCGCATCCGCCGGACTCCGGCCCGGACCCGCGAAACCAACGGACCAACTCCCCGATGACCACGCAGCCGATCAGCCATGTGCGCCTCGCGATCCTGGGCTCCGGCCCGGCCGGCTGGACGGCCGCGGTTTACGCGGCCCGCGCCATGCTGGAGCCGCTGGTGATTTCCGGGCTGCAGCCGGGCGGCCAGCTCACCATCACCACCGACGTCGAGAACTATCCGGGCTTCGCCGACCCGATCCAGGGGCCGTGGCTGATGGAGCAGATGCAGCTCCAGGCCGAGCGCATGGGCGCGCGCACGCTGTTCGACCACGTGTCGAAGGTCGATCTCGGCCGGCGTCCCTTCGTGATCGAGACGGAATCGTCCGGCCGCATCACGGCCGACGCGCTCGTGGTCGCGACCGGCGCGCAGGCGCGGTGGCTCGGACTCGAGAGCGAGGAGCGCTTCAAGGGCTACGGCGTGTCGGCCTGCGCCACCTGCGACGGCTTCTTCTTCCGGGGCAAGGAGGTGGTGGTCGTCGGCGGCGGCAACACCGCGCTCGAAGAAGCGCTGTTCCTGACGAACTTCGCCAGCAAGATCACCCTGGTGCATCGCCGGGAGTCGTTCCGCGGCGAACGCATCCTGCAGGACCGCGTGTTCGCCAACCCGAAGATCGAGGTCGTTTGGAACGCGACGGTCGGCGAGGTGTTGGGCTCGGGCGAGCCCTTGAAGGTCGAGGGCGTGAAGCTTGTGGATACCCGCACCGGCACGCCGAGCGTGCGCCGCTGCGACGGCGTGTTCGTCGCGATCGGGCATGCGCCGGCGACCGAGCTGTTCCGCGGTCAGCTGGACATGAAGCCGTCCGGATATCTGGCCGTGAGGCCCGGGACGTCGCTCACCAATGTGCCGGGCGTGTTCGCCGCGGGGGACGTGGCCGACGAGACTTACCGCCAGGCGGTGACGGCCGCCGGCATGGGGTGCATGGCCGCGCTCGACGCTGAGCGCTTCCTTGCGGCCGAAGAAGCGGCGCGCACCGCCGCCTGAGCGCGACGAGAACTGCCGCGTCTGTCGGCTGCGGGGGACCGAATGGACTGGGACAAGCTGCGAATCTTCCATGCCGCCGCCGATGCGGGGAGCTTCACCAAGGCCGGCGAGGCGCTCGGCCTCAGCCAGTCGGCGGTCAGCCGCCAGGTCTCGGCGCTGGAGCACGAGCTCAAGACGCCGCTGTTCCACCGCCATGCGCGCGGCCTGATCCTGACCGAGCAGGGCGAACTGCTGTTCCGGACCACCCAGGAGGTGTTCGCGAAGCTCGAATCGGCGCGCTCGATGCTCACCGACAGCCGCGAGCGCCCGCATGGCGTGCTGAAGGTGACGACGACCGTCGGGCTCGGCTCCGGCTGGCTGACGCCGCGGCTGGTCTCGTTCATGGACTCCTATCCGGATATCCAGGTGCAGCTCATCCTGAGCGACGACGAGCTCGACCTCGCGATGCGCGAGGCGGACGTCGCGATCCGCCTGCGCGCGCCGACGCAGCCGGACCTGATCCAGCGCCGGCTGTTCACGGTGCACTACCATGTCTATGCCTCGGCCGATTACCTCAAGCGACACGGCCGGCCGGCGAGCCTCGATGATCTCCAGCAGCATCGGCTGATCGAGTTCGGCGGTCCGGTGCCGCCGTTCCTCCAGAGCATCAACTGGCTCAAGACGGCGGCCAGAGCCCCCGGCAACCCGCGGGCGGCGAGCCTCGTCGCCAACAGTCTGACGGCGATCAAGCACGCGGCGGAGACCGGCGTCGGTCTGGCGGTCCTTCCCGACTATGTCGTCGACGAGGGTTCACAGTTGCAGCGCGTGCTCGACGGAGACGAGATGCCGACACTCGAGGCCTATTTCGTCTATCCGGAAGAGCTGAAGAACGTGGCCCGCATCCACGTCTTCCGCGACTTCCTGGTCGAGATGGCGCAGCGCTGGCAGTTCTGAGCCGTCGTTGACGACTTCGTCACCTGATCCAGGAGCGGCGTCCGCGCCTGGCAGGGATCGGAATGGCCGCTGCGACGTTGTTTCCTGGAAATAGCCCCGCGCGGGCGATCAGGAGACATGGATGAGCGTGCAGACCAAAACTCAGGGCGAACACGGCCAGCAGGTGAACCACGTCGAAGCCAAACAGGGCACCGATGCGCCGAAAGGCATGCCGCTGGTGGTGATCGTCGGCGTGGTGGCTGCGACCGCCGCGATGGCGATCATCTGGCTCGTCTTCTTCGCCCGCTGAAGCTTACAGCAGACCGAAAAAAACGCCCGGCCGCTTCGCGGACCGGGCGTTTTTGTTAGCTTCGAGCGCGGAGCCTGCCTGAGCCTTCAGGCGAAGCGGACGCTCAGAACCTCATAGCTCTTGCCGCCGCCCGGCGTGGCGACCTCGACGGTGTCGCCGACCTTCTTGCCGACAAGCGCGCGCGCGATGGGCGAGCCGATCGAGACGCGGCCCTGCTTCACGTCGGACTCGGCCTCGCCGACGATCTGGTAGACCTTCTCTTCTTCGGTGTCCTCGTCCACGACCGTGACGGTCGCGCCGAACGTGATGGTGTCGCCCTGCAGCTTGGAGACGTCGATCACCTCCGCCCGCGCGATCATGTTCTCGAGCTCGGCGATCCGGCCCTCGTTCAGGCTCTGCTGTTCCTTCGCCGCGTGATACTCGGCGTTTTCGGAAAGGTCGCCATGCGAGCGGGCCTCGGAGATGGCCGCGATGATGCGCGGGCGCTCGCTCGACGCGCGGTGCTTGAGCTCCGCTTCCAGCGCCGCGTGACCAGCGGCGGTCATCGGGATCTTGTCCATTTCAGTCTCTCTCGACACTACAAACGCAACGCCCCTCGAACCGAGGGGCGCGCACGTGACGCCATAAACGCCGGAAGCCCAGCCGCCGTTCCATCTGTTTCGGCGAGGGCCGGTTTCAGCCGAAATAGGACTGCAGCGAGCGCACCTCGAGGTCTCCGCCAAGATAGGCTTTGATCCCCTGAGCCGCCGCCACCGCGCCTGACAGCGTGGTATAGTACGGCACTTTGTGCAAGAGGGCGGCCCGGCGGAGCGACCTGCTGTCGGCGAGCGCCTGAGCGCCCTCGGTGGTGTTGAAGACGAGCTGGACGCCGCCATTCTTGATGGCGTCGACCACATGCGGTCGGCCTTCCAGAACCTTGTTGATCTTCTGCGCGTCGATGCCGTGCGCAGCGAGATGGCGCTGCGTGCCCGACGTCGCGATGATCTTGAAGCCGAGGTCGGCGAGCATCCGCACCGGCGCCAGCACGCGGTCCTTGTCGGCCTCGCGTACGGACACGAACACCGTGCCTCCGAGCGGCACGCGCGTGCCGCCGCCGAGCTGGCTCTTCGCGAAGGCGACGCCGTAATCGAAGTCGAGCCCCATCACCTCGCCGGTGGAGCGCATCTCCGGCCCCAGCACCGTGTCGACGCCGGGGAAGCGCGCGAACGGGAACACCGCCTCCTTCACCCCGATATGGCCGAGCGGCGCGGATTTGAGGCCGAAGGAGGCGAGCGGCTCGCCCGCCATGACCCGCGCGGCGATCTTGGCGAACGGCTTGCCGACCACCTTGGCCACGAACGGCACCGTGCGCGAGGCGCGCGGATTGACTTCCAGCACGTAGATCACGCCGTCCTTGATGGCGTACTGGACGTTCATCAGGCCGCCGACCTCGAGCGCGAGCGCAAGCGCCCGCGTCTGGTCCTCAAGGGCGGAGATCATCTCGGGCGACAGCGAGTGCGGCGGCAGCGAACAGGCGGAATCGCCCGAATGCACGCCGGCCTCCTCGATGTGCTCCATGATCCCGCAGATGAAGACGTCCTTGCGGTCGCACAGCGCGTCGACGTCCACCTCGATCGCGTCCGTCAGGTAGCGGTCGAACAGCAGCGGGTTCTTTGACAGGACCGTGTTGATCTGGCCGGTCTTGTCGTTCGGGTAGCGCTGCTTGACGTCCTCCGGCACCAGGTCCGGCAGCGTGCCGAGCAGGTAGTCCGAGAGCATCTTCTCGTCGTGTAGGATCGCCATCGCGCGACCGCCGAGCACGTAGGAGGGGCGCACGACGAGCGGGAAGCCGAGATCGCCCGCGACGATGCGCGACTGCTCGACCGAATAGGCGATGCCGTTGTTCGGCTGGACCAGCTTGAGCTTGTCGAGCAGCCGCTTGAAGCGGTCGCGGTCTTCGGCGAGGTCGATCGCGTCCGGCGTCGTGCCGAGGATCGGCACGCCGGCCTTTTCGAGCGCGTTCGCGAGCTTCAGCGGGGTCTGCCCGCCGAACTGCACGATCACCCCGTGCAGCGTTCCGGCCGAGCGTTCGGTCTCGATGATCTCGAGCACGTCCTCGGCGGTCAACGGCTCGAAATACAGCCGGTCCGACGTGTCGTAGTCGGTCGAGACGGTCTCCGGATTGCAGTTGACCATGATGGTCTCATAGCCGGCGTCCGACAACGCGAAGCAGGCGTGGCAGCAGCAATAATCGAACTCGATGCCCTGGCCGATCCGGTTCGGGCCGCCGCCCAGAATGATGATCTTCTTGGCGTCGCTCGGCTGCGCCTCGTTCACCGGCTCGCCCGCGAAAGGCGGCGCGTAGGTCGAGTACATGTAGGCCGTGGGCGAGGCGAACTCGGCCGCGCAGGTGTCGATCCGCTTGAACACCGGCCGGACGTCGAGCGAGCGGCGGCGCGCCGCGACCTGGTCGGCGGTGAGGCCGGCGAGCGTCGCGAGCCGGGCGTCCGAGAAGCCCTGCGCCTTCAGCTTGCGGAACGGCGCAGCCGTCGTCGGCAGGCCGAGTCGGCGGACCTTCTCCTCCATCGCCACCAGCCCTTCGAGCTGCGCAATGAACCACGGGTCGATCTTGCAGGCCTCGTGGATCTCGTCCGCCGGGAAGCCCAGCCTCAGCGCCTGCGCGACCTTCAGCAGCCGGTCCGGCGTCGGCTTGCCGAGAGCCGCTCGGATGGCGTTCTTGTCGTCGCCCTGGCCGAGGCCCTCGATCTCGATCTCGTCGAGGCCCGTCAGCCCGGTCTCGATCGAGCGTAGCGCCTTCTGCAGGCTTTCCGCGAAGGTGCGGCCGATCGCCATCGTCTCGCCGACCGACTTCATCGACGTGGTCAGCGTCGGCTCCGCGCCAGGGAACTTCTCGAAGGCGAAGCGCGGGATCTTGGTGACGACGTAGTCGATCGTCGGCTCGAACGAAGCCGGCGTCGCGCCGCCGGTGATGTCGTTGTCGATCTCGTCGAGCGTGTAGCCTATGGCGAGCTTGGCCGCGACCTTCGCGATCGGGAAGCCGGTCGCCTTGGAGGCGAGCGCCGAGGAGCGCGAAACGCGCGGGTTCATCTCGATCACGATCATCCGGCCGGTCGCCGGGTCGATTGCGAACTGAACGTTGGAGCCGCCGGTCTCGACGCCGATCTCGCGCAGCACGGCGAGAGAGGCGTCGCGCATGCGCTGATATTCCTTGTCGGTCAGCGTCAGCGCCGGCGCGACCGTGATCGAGTCGCCGGTGTGGATGCCCATCGGGTCGATGTTCTCGATCGAGCAGATGATGATGCAGTTGTCCGCCTTGTCGCGGACGACCTCCATCTCGTACTCCTTCCAGCCGAGCACGCTCTCCTCGATGAGCACCTCGTCGGTCGGCGAGGCGTCGACGCCGCGCTCGACGATCTCGAGGAACTCCTCGCGGTTGTACGCGATGCCGCCGCCGGTGCCGCCCATCGTGAAGGACGGCCGGATGATCGCTGGCAGGCCGATCTCCTCGAAGGCGACGAGGGCTTCCGTCAGATTGTGGGCGAGCCGCGAGCGCGGGGTCTCGAGGCCGATCTTGGTCATCGCCTCGCGGAACAGCTCACGGTCCTCGGCCTTGTCGATCGCCTCCGCGGTCGCGCCGATCATCTCGACGTCATGTTTCTCAAGCGCGCCCATCTTGCGCAGCGACAGAGCGCAGTTGAGCGCCGTCTGGCCGCCCATGGTCGGCAGCAGCGCGAAGCCGCCTGGCACGACGTGGCGCTCCTTGGCGATGATTTTCTCGACGATCTCGGGCGTGATTGGCTCGATATAGGTCGCGTCCGCCATGTCCGGATCGGTCATGATGGTCGCCGGGTTCGAGTTCACCAGGACGATGCGGTAACCTTCTTCCCTGAGGGCTTTGCAGGCCTGCGTTCCGGAATAATCGAATTCGCACGCCTGCCCGATGACGATCGGTCCCGCGCCGATGATGAGGATCGTCGCGATGTCAGTGCGTTTGGGCATGAAACAGGGCTTTCCGGGGCGGCGCGGAGCGGCCGGGCCGCGCGCCGCGTGGCACGTGAAGAGCGATTGTGTGGCTGAAGGCGTTCCATACACAGTCGGCCGCTGGCAGGGAAGCGTTCCGCGACATGCGGGACGGCTTCAGGGCCGACATTGGAGAAATCTATCATGACCGCGCAGCGCCGAACCGTCCTTGTCACAGGGGCGTCCTCAGGGATCGGACTGGAGCTCGCCCGGCTGTTCGCCGCCAATGGCGACGACCTCGTGCTCGCGGCGCGACGCGAGGACCGGCTGAAGGCGCTCGGCGAGGAGCTTTCCGCCAAGCACGGCGTCAGCGCCACTGCGGTCCCGGCGGATCTCGCCACGCCCGAGGGCGTGAAGGCGTTCGCCATCGAGATCGGGCGCCGCGGCCACATCGTTGACGTGCTGGTCAACAATGCGGGCTTCGGCCTGCGCGGGCCGTTCGTGAAGCTGCCGTTCGACCGCCAGCTCGAGATGATTCAGGTGAACGTCGCCGCGCCGACGGCGCTGGCCGGCTTTTTCCTCCCGGGCATGATGGCGCGCGGCCGTGGCGGCATCCTCAACGTCGCCTCGCTCGCGGCCTTCCAGGCCGGGCCGGAGATGGCGGTGTATTACGCCAGCAAGGCTTATCTGCTGTCGTTCTCCGAAGCGCTTTACGAGGAATCGAAGCGCAGCGGCGTCACCGTGACCGCGCTTTGTCCCGGTCCGGTTCCGACCGAGTTCGGCGAGGTCGCCGGCATGGGAGACGCGCAGCTGTTCAAGACCGGCGTCGTGTCGGCCGATGCGGTGGCCAAAGCCGGCTTCGAGGGCTTTCAGAAGCGCAAGGCCATCGTGATCCCGGGCGCGCTGCCGAAGATCGGCGCCTTCATGACCCGGATCGGCTCGCGCGGCCTGACGCGCCGGATCGCGCACGAGATGCAGCGCACGACCTGAGCGGCCTGTCGGACGCCCGCGGCTACGGACTGCGGAGGCCTTCGCGCGATGAGGGGTTGTTTCGACGACCCGAGGGCGGAGCGAGCCGGGGCGCGAACGAAAACGGGGCGCCGGTGAGGGCGCCCCGCAAAGTTCCTAACCCATCGGCCGAAGCCGAGATCACTCCGCGCGGAGGTTCGACGCCTTGGTCTTGCCACGGTCCATCACGACCTCGAAGGCGACCTTCTGGCCCTCGACGAGCGTGTGGAGGCCCGAACGCTCGACGTCGGAGATGTGGACGAACACGTCCTTGGAGCCGTCGGTCGGCTGGATGAAGCCGTAGCCTTTCTGGGTGTTGAAGAACTTTACGGTGCCGCTAGCCATTTCTGCTTTCCCTAAGACAAGCGCATGTGCGCATTTGGACGGGAGCCCCGAAAAACCCCCGGCCGGGCACAATCCGAACTTTGGTGCGTGTCGTGGAGGCGGAAGCTTCGGCGGGTCGCCGTATGCAAGCCAGTCCGGACATCCAAAAATCTGATTGCAGACGTGACTATGGCGCATAGGGGCAGGGTTTCGTCAAGACGCGCCTCGGCTCCCGGAGCGGAACCTCGAAACGGCCGGATCGTTGTCGGAGTGCCCTCTGCGGCGGTCGTTTCGTAGGAGATCAAGGCGTTGAAGTCATCGGACCAAAGGGTCGCGACAGACGAGTTCCGCTTCGCAGACGACGGCTCCACGCCGAACCACCCCGACTTTGCGCTGCTGCTTCACCGCCAGGCGTTCGACGCCTCCGGAGAGGCGCCGGAAGTCCGCGCCGAGGCGCTGTTCGCGGCCAATGGCTGGGGCGGGTTCTGGCGCGACGGCGTGTATCCCTTCCACCATTACCACTCGACCTGCCACGAAGCGCTCGGCGTCGCCCGAGGCTGGGCGGAGGTGCAGTTCGGCGGCGAGAACGGCGAGACGATCCGGATCGCGGCCGGCGACGTCGCCGTGCTGCCGGCCGGCACCGGCCACAAGCGCGTCGCGGCGAGCGAGGATTTCGAGGTCGTCGGCTGCTATCCGCCGGATCAGCCCTACGACCTGATCCGCTCCGAAGAAGGCGACCACGACGCAGCCGCGGCGCGCATCGCGCTGGTGCCGCTGCCGGCCACCGACCCGGTGTTCGGCCCGGACGGCGGGTTGAGGCAGAGGTGGACCGAAAAACGCTGAGGTTCAGCGTCCGAGACGGAGCGAGAGGCGCTTGAGGCCGACGGCGGCCGCGAACGCGCCGCTCCCGAGCGCCAGCGACAGCCAGATCGCCCCCGGAGCGCCAAACCGCTCGATCGCGGCCCCGTAGACGACGGGCGCTGCGGCCGAGGCCACGAAGCTCGGCGCGATCAGCCGGCCGACGAGAACTCCGTAACGCGCCGGGTCGAACAGCGCGAGCGGCAGGGTGCCGCGCGTTATGGTCAGCAGTCCGGTCGCCGCGCCATAGATCAGCGAGAAAGTGGCAGCCGTCGCAAGCGACGCACCGCTCCAGAAGCCCAGCACAAAGGAGGCGGCGAGGCCGGCCGCGGCCGCGAGGTTGAGGTCGACGGCGCGCAGCCTGCGCCCGAACAGCACCTCGCAGAGCCGGGCGCCGGACTGCCCGACGCCTCGCAGAGCGGCGATCCAGGCGGTCGCGCCCGCGGCGACGCCGAGGCCGCCGAGCACGCCGATGATGTGGGCGGACATGCCGTAATGCAGCGCGTTCGAGAGCGCGACGACGGTCGCGAACAGGATGGCGGCCGGGAGCTCAGAGCGGGCCAGCGCCCCGGGCGCGGCGGGCTCGATGGGCCGCGCAGCGCGATCCGGAGCTTCAAACCGGCCCTGCGGGATCGTCCAGTGCAGCGGCGCGGTCAGCAGGGCGCATCCTGCGAAAACGAGGCACGCGGCGCGCCAGCCGAAAAGATCCGCGAGCTCCGCCCCGAGCGGCCAGAACACCGTGGAGGCGAGCCCGCCGAACAGCGTGATCTGCGACATGGCGCGTCGCGCCTCGGGCCCGGCGATCCGCGCCAGCGCCGCAAAGGCGGCGTCGTAGAGGCAGAGCCGCATCGCGACGCCGAGGCAGATCCAGGCCGCGCCATAGCTGATCGGGCCGGTCGCCGCCGCGAGCGCGGCGCAGCCGAGGGCTGCGAGCAGCGATCCTGAGACCATCGCGGCGCGGCCGCCATGCCGGTCGATCATACGGCCGGCGGTCGTCGAGACCACGCCCATCGTCAGCAGGGAGATCGAGAAGCCCGCCTGGGTCTCGATCAGGCTCCAGCCGAAATCGGCGGCGATCCGGTCGCCGAAAGCGCCGATCAGGTAGAAGGTGGAGCCCCAGCAGACGAGTTGCCCGACGCCGAGCCGCAGGACGACGCCGCGGCTGATCACGCCGCGCCTCCGCCGAGCGAGCGCTGCATCAGGACGGTGTCGAGCCAGCGCCCCAGCTTGAAGCCGACCGCCTCGAGAGTTCCGACCTCGCGGAAGCCGAGGCGGCTGTGCAGCGCGACCGAAGCGGAATTCGCGGAATCCCCGATGACGGCGACCATCTGCCGCCACGGCCCCGCCTCGCAGCGCGCGATCAGCTCCGCGAGCAGCGCGCGGCCGACGCCCTGGCCCTGCGCGTCCGCGGCGACATAGACCGAGTCCTCGACCGTGTGGCTATAGGCGGGACGGGCCCGGTATTCGCCCGCATAGGCGTAGCCGAGCACAAGGCCGTCCCGTTCGGCGACCAGATAGGGAAGCCCGGCCGCCGCGATCGCGTCGCGCCGGCGCGTCATCTCGGCGACGTTCGGCGGCTCGAGCTCGAAGGTGGCGAAGCCGGAAAGGACCTCCGGCTCATAGATGCGCTGGACCGCCGGCATATCGGAGGCGAGCGCGTCACGGACGCGGAGCGCTCCGCTCATGCGCCGCTCTGCCGGCACTTGCCGGGCAGATTCTGGTAGTGGACGTTTTTCAGGCTGGCCTCGAACCAGACCGGCCCCTCCGCCTTCGGCTCGTATCGGTGGAGCTCGATGGCGATGTCCTCCTCGTGCTGGGCCGCCTGGGAGGCGTCGGGCACGGTGATGCGGGAGGAGATGCGGGCGGGCTCGGAGGCGCTGAACGCCCATGCGGGCCGCGGCTCGGAGACGCCGTCGAAGTCGGCGCGCTCGCCATTGTCTTCGGCCACGTAGATCTGCCGGTAGGCCGGCGCAGCGCCTTCGCGGTCCACCTCGAAGTAGAAGGCGACGCGCGGCCGCTGTTCGGTGAACACGTAGAACTGGCAGTAGAGGCGGGTTCCGCCGGAATCCTGCGCCTGCCGCGGCTCGGGCTGCGGCGCCTCCTCGGCCGGCCACAGCAGCCAGGCGCCAGGTCCAGCGAGGATGACGGCGAGCAGGGCGAAAAGGCCAAGTCTGCGCGTCGTCATGCCCTGCGTCGGTCCTTTACGCCCGCTTGTCCATCATCTCGACGAAGCGGTGGAAAAGGTAGTGGCTGTCCTGCGGGCCGGGCGAGGCTTCCGGATGGTGCTGCACCGAAAAGGCAGGCCGGTCCGTGAGTTCGAGGCCGCAGTTCGAGCCGTCGAACAGCGAGACATGAGTCTCGCGCGCGGTCTCCGGCAAAGTTTCACGATCCACAGCGAAGCCGTGATTCATCGAGGTGATCTCGACCTTGCCGGTGACCAGGTCCTTAACCGGATGATTCGCGCCGTGATGGCCCTGATGCATCTTTTTCGTCGTGGCGCCGACGGCGAGCGCCAGCATCTGGTGGCCGAGGCAGATGCCGAAGGTCGGCACCTTCTTCTCCAGCACGCCCTGGATCATCGGCACCGCATAGGCCCCGGTCGCGGCCGGATCGCCGGGGCCGTTCGACAGGAACACGCCGTCCGGATCGAGCGCCAGCACCTCTTCGGCCGTCGCGGTCGGCGGCAGCACGGTGACCTCGCATCCGGCCTGGGTCAGCATGCGCAGGATGTTGCGCTTCAGGCCGTAGTCGATCGCCACCACGCGCTTGGAGGGGCCCTCCGGCCGCTTGCCATAGGCGCCCGGCTCGGCCTGGCCCGGCCAGCTCCAGCCGCCTTCGTCCCAGCCATAGCGCTGGGTAGCGGCGACGAGCGGCACGAGATCCTGGCCCTCCAGCCCCGGAAACTTCTCGAGCTCGGCCTTGAGCTCCGCCTCGCCGATCCGGCCGTCCGGCGCATGCGCGATCACGGCGTTCGGCGCGCCCTTGTCGCGCACCAGCGTGGTCAGCGCCCGCGTGTCGACGCCCGCGATGCCGACGATGCCGCGCGCCTTCAGCCACGCGTCGAGGTCGCGCGTCGCCCGCCAGTTCGAGGGGGAGGTGATGTCGGCCGCGAACACCGCGCCGCGCACGCCCGAGGAGGCGGCCGCGTTGACGGTCTCGATGTCGTCGTCGTTGACGCCGACATTGCCGATGTGCGGGAAGGTGAAAGTGATGATCTGGCCCGCATAGGACGGGTCGGTCAGGATTTCCTGATAACCCGTCATCGCGGTGTTGAAGCAGAGCTCGCCGGCCGCGAGCCCTTCGGCCCCGATGCCCTGGCCTTCGATCAGCGTGCCGTCGGCGAGCAGAAGCCGCGCCGTCGGGCGCGCCTCATCCCAGCCGCGGTCGGCCGTGTCTTGTCCCGTCATGACGATTGCCTTAACCCAGCGCGAACGCCGCGCAGCGCCCGAGAGCGCAGTTGTGGCCGGAAACTAGGCGCCGCCCGGAAGCCCGTCAACCGACGCGCCGGCGCGCCAGCCCTGCAGGCTCAGAGGATCAGACGATGCGCGAGGCGATCAACGCCGCTCTCAAGGAGTCGATGAAGGCCCGCGACGCCGACCGCACCACGACGCTGCGCATGGTCGGAGCCGCGATCAAGGATCGCGACATCGAGGCGCGCGGGGCCGGCAAGGGCGCGGCGACCGACGACGAACTCAAGCAGCTGCTCGCCAAGATGATCAAGCAGCGGCAGGAATCCGCCTCGATCTATCAGGAAAACGGCCGCCCGGAGCTCGCCGAGAAGGAGCGGGCCGAGATCCTGGTCATTCAGGAGTTCCTGCCCGAGCAGATGTCGCCCGAGCAGGTCGCCGCCGCGATCGACGTCGCCATCGCCGAGACCGGCGCGGCTTCCGTCAAGGACATGGGCAAGGTGATGGGCTCCCTGAAGTCCAAATATGCCGGCGTGATGGATTTCGGCGCGGCGAACGGCGTCGTGAAGGCGAAGCTCGGCGGCTGACGCCGCCGGCTCACCTGCCGAGGCCGGAGGCGTCCGGCGTCACCACCGCGAACAGATCGGCGAGGCCTGCGAGGGCGCCGTCATGCACTTCCTGCGCGGAGCGCGCCGGGCGGCCGAGCACGCCCGGCAGCGGCCGCGTCGCGACCGCGTTCTCCACGATCGTGACGCCGTAGCCGAGGTCGACCGCAGCCCGGGCGGTCGAATCCACGCACATGTGGGTCATGAAGCCCGTGAGAATCAGGTTCTTGCGGCCGAGCCGCTCGAGCGTCCGGCCGAATTCGGGGTTCGTGAAGCCGTTGGGAAGCTCCTTCTTGAACACCGGCTCGCCTTCCGCCGGGGCCGCCTGCGGGGCGATCTCGGCGCCCTCGGTTCCCTCGACGAACACGCCGGCGGGCGCGCGATGGACCAGATGCACGACCGGCGTTCCGGCCGCGCGGGCTTCGGCGAGCAACGCCGCGATCGCCGCCAGCGCCGGCTGTACGCCGGGCAGGGCGATCGGGCCGCTGACATATTCGTTCTGCGCGTCAATCACGACCAGGGTCGCGTCGGCGAGCGAGGCGGGGGCGGGCGCGGCGCCGGCGAGTTCGAGAAGGGTCTTGGGCGTTTCGGTCATGCGGTCGGGGCTCCTCGGCGGCCCGCGTCGTTCGTCGCGCGGGCGCGGCCATCCTGTCCCAGGCCGCCGCTCACGGAAAGCCGCCGCGGCCGTTTGGCCGGGATGATTGATCGGCCGTTAACCACATACCTCGCATTCTACGGTTCATGAAAATTCGCATCGCGATCTTTGTCGGCTTTTTCGGCTCGGCCGTAGCGCTCGCAGGCGTCGGGGCGTTCGGTCATCAGGACCGCGCCGCCTGGCGCGGCGAGGCCGAGCATGCCTGCCTCGCCGAAGGCCGGGTCAAGGCCACGGCCTTTGTCCGCCCGCTTGACGAGATCGTCGATCAGGAAACGTGCGGGCTCGAGCATCCCTTCCGGGTGCTGGCGCTGGCGGCCGGCGCGATCGGCGTCGAGCCCAGCGCGCGGCTCGGCTGCTCGATGACCGCGGCGCTCGACGTCTGGCTGCGCGACGTCGTGCAGCCGGCCGCGAGAGCCCGCTTCGGCGCCGAGGTGGCGGAGATCCGCAACGCCGGCTCCTACGCCTGTCGCAGGAGCAGAGAACCCGGGGAGCCGCGGCTCTCGGAGCACGCTTACGGCAACGGCATCGACCTGGCGGCCTTCATCCTCGCCGACGGCCGCGAAATCTCCGTCGGCTCGATGGGCGATTCCCGCGCGGCCGCCTTCCTCAGCGACGTGCAGTCCGGCGCCTGCGGGCTGTTCAAGACGGTTCTGGGGCCCGGCGCCGACAAGACGCATGACGACCACATCCATCTCGACCTCGCGCGCTACGACGTCGACGGCCGCGTGACGCGGTGCGGGCCGAGACCCGCGGAGCCCGCCCTGCCTGGCCTCGTTCCGCCTGCGGATGGCGACGCTCCGGCGGTGAGCTTCGCCCCGCCCGCAGGCGTGGAGGTCGCGCGCGCCCGGCCGGCGGCCGATACGGATCTTTCGACCGGCTCCGTCACGCCCGCCCGCTCGGTCGCGGCAGAGCCCACCCCATAAGACGTCGCGGCTTCGCGCGCGGTCCGTCACGCGCTATTGCGGGCGCTTGCGGTTCGGCGCGCGGGCTCGGCTCATGACCTCACAACGCTGGCAATTCTGGATCGACCGCGGCGGCACGTTCACCGACGTGATCGGCCGCGCGCCGGACGGGACGCTGCAGGTTCGCAAGCTGCTATCGGAGAATCCGCGGGCCTATCGCGACGCCGCGGTGGCCGGCATTCGCGAGTTGCTCGGGCTGCGACCCGACGAGCCGGTCCCGGCGGAGAAGATCGGCGCGGTCAAGATGGGGACCACGGTCGCCACCAACGCGCTGCTGGAGCGCAAGGGCGAGCGCACTGCGTTGCTCATCACCCGCGGGCTCGGGGACCAGCTGCGCATCGGCTATCAGGCGCGGCCGAAACTGTTCGCGAAGAAGATCGAAAAGCCGGAAGCGCTCTACGATCGCGCGGTCGAGATCGACGAGCGGGTGCGGGCGGACGGGACGGTCGAACGCGCCCTCGATCCCGCCGCCGTCCGCCGGGCGCTGGAGGCCCTCAGGGCGGATGGCTATCGCGCCCTCGCCATCGTGTTCATGCACGGCTTCGCGCATCCGGCGCATGAGCAGGCGGCAGCCGCGATCGCCCGCCAGATGGGCTTTCCGCAGGTCTCGGTCAGCCACGAGGTCTCGCCGCTCCCCAAGATCGTCGGGCGCGGCGACACGACCGTGGTCGACGCCTATCTGACGCCGGTGCTCGCCCGCTACGTGGCGCAGGTGCGCGACGAGCTGAACCTCTCGGAGGCCGACGCCGACCGGCTGATGTTCATGACGTCGGCCGGCGGGCTCACCTCCGCCAGCCTGTTTCAGGGCAAGGACGCGATCCTGTCGGGGCCCGCCGGCGGCGTGGTGGCGATGGCCGCGACCGGCGCCGCCGCGGGCTTCGGCCGGGTGATCGGCTTCGACATGGGCGGCACCTCGACCGACGTCGCGCATTTCGACGGCGCCTTCGAGCGCTCCTTCGAGACCGAAGTTGCCGGCGTGCGGATGCGGGCGCCGATGATGCGCATCCACACCGTCGCGGCCGGCGGCGGCTCCATCCTGCATTACGACTCCGGTCGCTTCCGGGTCGGTCCGGACTCCGCCGGCGCCGCGCCGGGGCCGGCCTGCTACCGCAATGGCGGACCGCTCACGGTGACCGACGCGAACGTCATGGTCGGCAAGCTGCAGCCCGACCTGTTTCCGGCGATCTTCGGCCCCGGCCGCGACGAGCCGCTCGACGCGGCGGTCGTGCGGGAGAAATTCGCCGCGCTGGCTGAGGAGATCGGCGACGGCCGCAGCCCGGAGCAGGTGGCCGACGGTTTCATCGCGGTCGCCGTCTCGAACATGGCGGAGGCGATCAAGACGATCTCGGTCGCGCGCGGCTATGACGTCACGAGATACGCGCTGAACTGTTTTGGCGGGGCAGGGGGGCAGCATGCGGCGCTCGTCGCGGACGCGCTCGGCATCGACACGGTGCTGATCCACCCCCTGTCGGGCCTGCTGTCAGCCTATGGAATGGGCCTCGCCGACATTCGCGCCAGCCGGACGACGACGCTGGGCGCGCCGCTTGGCGAGGCGGCGGAGCAGATCGCTGCAGCGGCGGCGGCTCTCTCGGAGGAGGCGCGGGAGGAACTCCGTCGCCAGTCGGTCGCGGACCCGCTGATCGAGACGCGCCTTCACATCCGCTATCAGGGCACCGACTCGACGCTCGAGATCGCGCTCGATTCCGCGGCTGCGGACAGCTCCGGCGACCGAGCTGTTGATCTCAAAAAGATCGCGGCGGACTTCGACGCTTTCCACCGGGCGCGCTTCGGGTTTGTGGATGAGGCCCGCGCGCTGGTGGTCGAGGCCGTTGAGGTCGAGGCCTCCGGCGGCGGCTCGGGGCTCGACGAGCCGGAGCGCGCGCCAAAAGCCAGCGCCGCGCCGGCGCCCGAGCGCGTAACGGCGATGTTCTCCGGCGGCGCGGCGCGGGAGGCCGGGGGGTTCCGGCGCGAAGCGCTCGGGATCGGCCACGTGGTGGAAGGCCCCGCGCTGATCGTGGAGCCCAACCAGACGGTGGTGGTGGAGGACGGCTGGAAGGCCGAGCTCAGCCCGCGCGACCATCTCGTGCTCACCCGCGCCCGGCCGCGCGCCCAGAGCCGCGCGGTCGGCACGTCGGCCGATCCGGTGATGCTCGAGATCTTCAACAACCTGTTCATGTCGATCGCCGAGCAGATGGGGCTCGTGCTGCAGAACACCGCGAGCTCCGTGAACATCAAGGAGCGGCTCGACTTCTCCTGCGCGGTGTTTGCGCCCGACGGCGCGCTGGTCGCCAACGCGCCGCACATGCCGGTGCATCTCGGCTCGATGGACCGCTCGGTGGAGGCCGTGCTGCGCCGCGCCGGCGATCGGCTGAGGCCGGGCGTGACCTTCGCGCTCAACGCACCTTACGACGGCGGCACCCATCTGCCGGACGTCACGGTGGTCACGCCGGTGTTCGACGACGCCGGCGAACGCCTGCTGTTCCTGGTCGCGAGCCGCGGCCATCACGCCGACATCGGCGGCGTCGCGCCCGGCTCGATGTCGCCGCGCGCGACCACGATCGACGAGGAGGGCGTGACGATCGACGTCGTCGCGCTGGTCGAGGACGGCCGGTTTCAGGAGGAGCGCATCCGCAAGATCCTGGCCGGCGCGCGCTATCCGGCGCGGAATCCCGACCAGAACGTCGCCGACCTCAAGGCGCAGATCGCCGCCAACGCCAAAGGCGTCGCCGAGCTCAGCAAGATGATCGCGACCTTCGGGCTCGACGTCGTCGAGGCCTATATGGGCCATGTCCAGGACAACGCCGCCGAGAGCGTCGCGCGGGTCATCGAGCGGCTTTCGGACGCCGAGTTCGCCTGCGCGACCGATCAGGGCGCCACCATCCGGGTGAAGATCACGGTCGACCGCGCGGCGCGGACCGCGACCGTCGACTTCACGGGCACGAGCCCGCAGCAGCCGAATAACTTCAACGCGCCCGAGCCGGTGACCCGCGCGGCCGTGCTCTACGCCTTCCGCGTCATGGTCGACGACGACATCCCGATGAACGCCGGCTGCCTCAGGCCCCTCCGGATCATTGTCCCGGAAGGCTCCATGCTAAGCCCCCGGTCGCCGGCCGCGGTCGTCGCGGGCAATGTCGAGACCAGCCAGACCGTGGTCGACTGCCTGTTCGGCGCCATGAAGGTCATGGCGGCCGCGCAGGGGACGATGAACAACCTGACCTTCGGCGACGACCGGCTGCAATATTACGAGACAATCTGCTCCGGCGCGCCGGCGGGGCCGGGCTTCGACGGCGCGGACGCGATCCACACCCACATGACGAACTCGCGGCTGACCGATCCGGAAATTCTGGAGCAGCGCTATCCCGTCGTGCTCGACGAGTTCTCGATCCGCCGCGGCTCCGGTGGCCGGGGAAAATGGTCGGCCGGCGACGGGGTGCGCCGCGTGATCCGTTTCCTCGCGCCGATGGACTGCGCGATCCTGTCCGGCCGCCGGACCACGCGGCCGTTCGGCATGGCGGGCGGCGAGGACGGCGAACCGGGCCGCGATTTCGTGCGCCGCGCCGGCGGCGCCCTAGAACAAGTCGCTGCATGCGACCAAATCAGGGTCGACCCTGGCGATGCGATCGTCATAGAAACGCCGACCGGCGGCGGCTGGGGCCGCAGCGAGGAGTCCTGAGCCTCATGAGCGCACGTCGACCCACCCCCCTGGAGGGCGGGCGGCCGTCGAAGCCGGTGACGGTGTCGGCGATCCGCAACGCCAAAGGCGGCCAGCCGCTGGTCTGCCTGACCGCCTACACCACCCCCGTCGCCCAGGCGCTCGACGAGTCCTGCGACCTTCTGCTGGTCGGCGACTCGCTCGGCATGGTGGTCTACGGCCTCGACAGCACCATCCCGGTCACGCTCGACATGATGATCGCGCATGGCGCCGCGGTCGTGCGCGGCGCGAAGCACGCGCTCGTCGTCGTCGACCTGCCGTTCGGCGCCTATCAGGAGAGCCCGGCCCAGGCCTTCCGCAGCGCGGCGCGCATCCTGGCGGAGACCGGCTGCGGCGCGGTCAAGCTCGAGGGTGGGGCGGTGATGGCCGAGACCGTCAATTTCCTCACGCAGCGCGGGGTCCCGGTGCTGGCGCATGTCGGCCTGCAGCCGCAGTCGGTGAACGCGCTCGGCGGCTATGCGGCGCGCGGCAAGCAGGCGGCCGAAGCCGAGGCGATCGTCGCGGACGCCCGTGCGGTCGCGGACGCCGGCGCCTTCGCGGTGGTGATCGAGGGCGTCGTGGCGCCGCTCGCCGCCCGCATCACCTCGACCATTCGGGTGCCGACGATCGGCATCGGGGCCTCGGCCGAATGCGACGGCCAGATCCTCGTCACCGACGACATGATGGGCGTGACCTTCGGGCATGTGCCGAAATTCGTCCGCCGCTACGCGGAAGTCGGCGCCTCCATGAAGGCCGCCGCGGAGGCCTATGCGGCCGACGTTCGGGCGCGCCGCTTCCCCGGCGACGAGCATCTTTATGGCGCGACCAAGCCGAAGATCGCGGCCGGCTGAGGAACGTCAGCGGGCGCGCTCGCGCCTGCCGAGGGCCACGACCGCGACCACCGCGACGGCGCAGGCGATCGTCGGCGCGTCGACCGGCTCGGCCAGCAGCAGGGCGGCGATCGCGAGGGTGACGAAGCTCTGCAGCAGCTGCACCTGGCTGACGCGCGCCACCCCGCCGAGCGCAAGCCCGGCGTTCCACGCGAAGAAGCCGACATACTGGCTCATCGCCGTCACATAGGCGAAGGCCGTCCACGAGGCGGCGGAGACCGTGGCGGGATCGAGCGGCGCGAGCCGCACTGCGAGCGGGAGCGAGACCGGCAGCGACAGGACGACCGCCCAGGAGATCACATCCCAACCCGGCATGGTGCGGGCGAGGCGCGCCGACAGCGCGTAGCCGATCGAGGCTGACGCGACGGACGCCAGCAGCGACAGGTCGCCGAGGCCGACCCCTGTGGTTCCGCCGTCGCCGCGCCAGAGCGCGAAGCCCAGCACCAGCGCCGCGCCGAGCGCCGCGAACGCCCAGAAGCGCGCCGATGGTCGCTCGCCGCCGAGCCACGCGCCGGCGAGAGCGGTCGCGAGCGGCAGCACGGCCAGCACGACCCCGCCATGGGACGATGAGGCGCGCGTCATGGCGAAGCCGCTGAACAGCGGAAAGCCCCAGACCACGCAGATCGCGATCAGGACCAGGACGCCGAGCGTCCGGCCGTCCGGGACCGGCCGCCGCAACGCCGTGAGCGCGGCCAGCGCCATGAGTCCCGCTCCGGCGGCGCGGCCCGCGGCGAGGAAGCCGAAACCCAGTTCGGGCGTGGCGAGCCGCGTCGCCGGCAGCGTGCCGCCGAAGATCACGACGCCGGCGAAGCCGAGCAGCAGTCCCAGCTTGGCCCGATCCACCGTCGGCTCTCCGCTTGTTTGGAGAGGCGGCAGTAATGCGAACCGGAAAGCCGCGGCAAACGACGTTTGGCGATGAGGGCCATCTCGCCGATTGATGCGTCGCGCTCTCCCGCCGCCGCCGCAAGCCCGCTAGACTCGCGCCGAACAGGGAGTCGCCATGTCGTTTTGGGGTAAGCTCGGCGGAGCCGCGGGTGGCTACGCGCTCGGAGGCCCGCTCGGCGCGATCGTGGGCGCGTTCGCCGGGCATTTTCTGCTCGACCGCGAAGAAACCCATCACAAGCCGCCGGTCTCGCCCGAGCAGGACAGGCGCAGCCTCGCCTTCACGATCGGGGTCATCGCGCTCTCGGCCAAGATGGCGAAGGCGGACGGCGTCGTGGCGCCGGCCGAAGTCGCGGCCTTCCGCGAGATCTTCCACATCGCGCCCGAGGACGTCGCCGAGGTGTCGCACGCCTTCGACGTGGCGAGCCGCGATCTCGCGGGCTTCGACAGCTACGCCACTCAACTTGCGAACCTGTTCCGCGACGAGCCGGCCACGCTAGAGGACGTGCTGCATGGCCTCGCCCATATCGCCGCCGCCGACGGCGCGATCCATGAAGGCGAGATGGCCTATCTGACGGAGGTCGCGACCATCTTCGGGCTCGAGCGGTCGCGCCTGCGGCGCGCGCTCGGCGCCTATGTGCGCTTCCCCGACGATGATCCCTACGAGGTGCTCGGCGCGCCGGCCGACGCCTCCGACGCGGAGCTGAAGCGGCGCCACCGGGAGCTCGTGGCAGAGAACCATCCAGACCGAGCGCTCGCCCGCGGTCTGCCGGCGGAGGCGGTCAGGATCGCGAGCTCCAAGCTCGCCACGATCAACGCCGCCTGGGACGCCATCCGGGCCGAGCGCGGTCTCGCATGAGTTTTTCGCCGGACAGCCGGTTCGTCCACGAGGTGCGCGCCGCCGCGAACCATGACGAGCGCCGCGACGGCCGCGCGCCCGATCTCCTGCTGCTGCACTACACCGGCATGGAGTCCACCGAGGAGGCCTGCCGCCGGCTGTGCGCCGCCGAGAGCGGCGTCTCCTGCCACTACGTCGTGCTCGAGGACGGCCGGACGCTGCAGCTCGTGCCGGAGGAACGGCGCGCGTGGCACGCCGGCGTGTCCTCCTGGGAGGGGGAGACCGACGTCAATTCGCGGTCGATCGGCATCGAGATCGCCAATCCCGGCCACGAATTCGGCTACCCGAATTTCCCCGAAGCGCAGATCGCCGCCGTTGTGGATATCAGCCGCGACATTTGCGCGCGGTGGGAACTACAACCGGAACGCGTTCTGGCCCATTCCGATGTTGCGCCGCGGCGAAAGCAGGACCCCGGAGAGAAGTTCCCCTGGGACGTTCTGGCGGCGTCCGGCGTCGGGCACTGGGTGGCGCCGACCGCGATGCTCGACGGCTCTGAATCGCTTCGCGAAGGCGATGAGGGACCGCCGGTGGAGGACCTGCAAACCCTCTTGTCGCTCTACGGATATGGCGTCGAGATCGACGGTCTGTTCGACGGCGCGACCGCGGCCGTGGTCCGCGCCTTCCAGCGCCACTTCAGGCCGGCGCGGGTAGACGGCGTCGCGGATTTTTCGACGGCCGATACGCTCCGCAACCTGCTGCGAGCTTTGCCGGCACGATAATACCCCTGCCGCATTCTCGACACTTCGCAGTCAAGTTGCCACCAGACCGTGGTCGATCCGAGGTCACTTTCGCAAGGCTCTGGTCTCCCGGCGCTTAACGCAATCGGGAGTGTAAATATGCGTAGATCGACGATCGTCGTCGCTATGTTCGCGGCGACCGTCGCCTCGGCGGGAGCTACGCCGGTAAAGGAACGACTTGGCGGGGGAGCCAGCGTTCATAACCAGATCAAGAAGCAATCAGTTTCGACTTCGGCCCAGCAGGGCAGTTCTAAACAGGCCGTTAACGCGGCTCATGCGCCGGTGGTTCCCGTCAGGACGCGATCGACGGCCGCCGCGGCCTTCACCTCGGCCCGCAACGCCGCCCCGGCGGTTGCTCCGACCCCGGCGCCCGTCGTGGCCGAAAAGGTCGCGCCCCGCAGGGTGCGCGTGGCGGCCAAGTCTCACGCCGCTCCGAAGCGCATCGCGATGAGCCGCGCGGCGGCGCGTCGCCTGGCGGCAAAGAGCCAGCCCGTCTCGCTCGAGCGTGACGTCGAGATCATGCCGGCGAAGCCGACAGTGGCCGCTGCGGCCCTGCCGACGGGACCGATCCGGGACATGGTGACCGCCGCCGCCCAAAGGCAGGGGGTCGACCCGTCGCTCGCGCACGCCGTCGTGCAGGTCGAGTCCATGTACAAGCCCCAGGCCACGGGCGCCGGCGGCTTCATCGGCCTGATGCAGCTGAGCTACCGCACGGCGCGCGGCATGGGCTTCCGCGGCAGCCGGCAGGCGCTCTACGAGCCGTCCAACAATCTGACCTACGGCATGCGCTATCTCGCCGAAGCGGTGCGCAAGTCCGGCGGCAACACCTGCGCGGCCGTTTCGAAGTACCAGGGCGGCCACGCCGTGAAGGGCGTGACGCGCGCCGGCGCCGTCTACTGCGCGAAGGTGAAGCGGTTCATGGCGGCCCGCGGCGGCTCCGCGAACCGTCGCGTCGCCTCAAACTGACCGGGCGACGCCGCAAAGCGGCCGGCGGGCTTGACCTGCCGGCCCGCTTGCCCCCACATCGGACCGGCCAGCCGGCTGGACGGCCGCTCCGGTTCACGCCGGGGAGGAAAGTCCGGGCTCCACGGAAGCACGGCGCCGGATAACGTCCGGCGGGGGCGACCCCAGGGAAAGTGCCACAGAAAGCAAACCGCCGGCGGCTTCGGCCGCAGGCAAGGGTGAAAGGGTGCGGTAAGAGCGCACCGCGCGACCGGTAACGGGAGCGGCATGGCAAACCCCGCCGGGAGCAAGACCGAATAGGGGCGACACGCGACCGCGCTTCGGCGCAGCCGCAACCTGCTTTCGGGCCGTCGCCCGGGTTGGTCGCTAGAGGCGTTCGGCGACGAACGTCCCAGAGGAATGGTCGTCACGCGCGCGTTGCGGGGAAACTCGTGCGCGCGCCATACAGAACCCGGCTTACAGGCCGGCTGGCGTTCTCGTATCGGCCATCGGCGACCCTGACCGGAGACGGCCGTTGCGCGTGCTGCTGACCGGCGTCGCTGGCTTCATCGGCTTCCACGTGGCCGCCGCGCTCGCGGCGCAAGGCCATGAGATCGTCGGGCTCGATAATCTCGCACAGCCCTACCGTCGGCTGAAACAGGCCCGCCTCGAACAGCTCGGCTCTTCCATCTGCTTCGTTCCGGCCGACGTCGCCGATCCGGAACGCTTCGCCGCACTCGTTCGTGACGCCGCGCCCGACGTGGTGATCCATCTCGCGGCGCGGGCCGGCGTCAGAGATTCGCTGACGGCGCCGTTCGCCTATGCGGAGGCGAACGAGATCGGGCATCTGGCGGTGCTCGAGGCCATGCGCCGCCACGCCGCCGAGGCCCTGCTTATCTATGCGTCGTCGAGCGCCGTCTATGGCGTGCGCCACGACGCGCGGTTTCAGGAAATCGACCGGGCGGACGAGCCGGCCTCGCTCTACGCCGCGACCAAGCGGGCGAACGAACTCGCGTCCTTCGCCTATGCGCGGCTGTTCGGGCTCCGCCAAATCGGCCTGCGGCTGTTCACCGTCTATGGCGAGTGGGGGCGACCCGACATGGCCTTCTGGAGCTTCGCCGACGCGGCGTTGAACGGCCGCGAGGTGGCGCTTCACGACGGCGGAGCGGCTCAGCGGGATTTCACCGACATTCGCGACGTCGTCGCGGCCGTGACCGCGATCGCGCGCCGGCCGGTCTTCCCCGACCGCAAGCTTCCGCACCGGATCTACAATGTCTGCGGCGGCGCTCCGACGAGCGTGGCGGAGCTCCTGTCGATGATCGAGCGCGCCTGCGGCCGCCGGGCGGTCACGCGCGTGACCTCCGCGCCGCCGGGCGACGCGCCGTTTACGGCCGGCGATTCGAGCCGGCTCCGGGCGGACTACGGGATTCCGACCAGCGCCGACGTCGCGGGCGGCGTCGAACGTTTCGTCGCCTGGCTCCGAAACGCGCCGGAGGCCATGCGGCTCGCCCGGGAAAACTGACGCTCGTCGCGGCCATTGAGGGGTCGCGCGGCGCTCCGTCGAAACCCCTTCTTAACCCTAAGGAAGTTCTACTGACCGGGTCGCGCAACGGTCGCGAGCGGCCCTTGTCAGGTCACGCGTCCTGGGCCGCGTCGCGCCGGCGACCACGTGTTGGTCTCGTTGACGCCCATAGGGGCCCATGTTATCCCAAATCATCCCGTCGAGACGGCGTAACGACGGCTCCCGAGCAGGATGCTGGTCTTTTTCATCTGCGGCCCAAGCGGCCGGAGAGCCGACGCTCGACGCCCGTCTCGATGCGGAGCCGTTCATGGGGGGCGGCTGGACGGACGCCCGCGCGACGGGCGTGGGGGGCCATGGACCGGTTCGTGTCCAACTTCACCAACCGGCTCGACTCCAAGGGGAGGGTGTCGATCCCCGCGCCCTATCGCGCGACGCTCGCCCGCGACGGCTTCGAGGGGCTCTTCATCCATCCCTCGCTGGAGCTTCAGGCGATCGACGGCGGCGGCAACGCGCTGCTGCGGGAGATCGATCAACTGCTTGCGACGCTGACGCCCTATTCGGACGAACGGGACAGCCTTTCGACGGCCCTGCTCGGGGTCAGCGAGGTGCTCAAAATCGACGGCGAAGGCCGGATCGTGCTGAGCGAGAGCGCCAAGACCTATGCGGGCATCCGCGACCAGGTGACGTTCGTCGGCCAGGGCTCGAAATTCCAGATCTGGGAGCCGGAGCGTTTCCAGGCGCATCTGGCGGCTGCGCGCGAAACCCTGCGGGAGCTTCGCCGGCGCGCCTTCGCGCCTCAAGGGCTGGAGCGGACATGAGCCCGCCAAGCGGCGCCCGGCCGTCCTCCGACGCTCGGCATCAACCGGTCATGCTCGCGGAGGTGCTCGCCGCGCTCGCGCCCCGCGATGGCGAGATCTTTCTCGACGGCACGTTCGGGGCCGGCGGCTATTCGCGCGCCATCCTCGAGGCGGCCGACTGCCGCGTCGTCGCTCTCGACCGCGACCCCAACGCGGTCGCGGCGAGCTTCGACCTGGTCTCCCAATTTCACGGTCGGCTGACGGTCGTGGAGGAGCGGTTCGCCAACCTCTCGAGCGCCATCGACGACCTTGGGATCGCGGCGCTGGACGGCGTCGTGCTCGACGTCGGCGTTTCCTCGATGCAGCTCGACGAGGCCGAACGGGGCTTCTCGTTCCGGCTCGAGGGGCCGCTCGACATGCGGATGGGGGGCGACGGCCCGAGCGCGGCGGACCTCATCGCGACCCTGGAAGAAAAGGAGCTCGCCGCGCTCCTGAGGACGCTCGGGGAAGAGCGGCGGGCGAGCGCGATCTCGCGCGCGATCTGCGCCGAACGGGCCAAAGCGCCCATCGTCGACACGCTCCGGCTCGCCAGCATCGTGGAGCGCGTGATCGGCCGCTCCAGCGACGCCATCCATCCGGCGACGCGGACGTTTCAGGGGCTCCGGATCGCGGTCAATGACGAACTGCGCCAGCTCGCCGGCGCCCTGTTCGCCGCCGAGCGCCGCCTCAAGCCAGGCGGCCGGCTGGTCGTGGTCTCGTTCCATTCGCTCGAGGACCGCATCGTCAAACTGTTCCTGAACGACCGGACGCGGACCGCCTCGGGCGCCTCACGCCACCTTCCGGAAGCGCCGGTGCCGCCGGCGACCTTTGAGCCGCTGTCGCACGGCGCCGAGAAGCCGACCGACGAGGAAATCGCCCGCAATCCGCGCGCGCGCTCCGCGCGGCTCCGCTCCGCGGTGCGGACCAGCGCGCCCGCGCGCGGCGGCGACGCTCTCGCCTATGGCGTCCCGCGCCTGCCGATCGCGCGGCTGATGGGAGACGCGTCATGAAAATAGCACGCGTCCTCAACGTCATAGCGCTAGGCGCCTTGGTCGGGGCGGCGGTCACGGTTTACCGGATCAAATACGACGCGACGATGCATGCGGAGCATGCCGCGAAGCTGAGGCGCGAGATCGCGGCCGAGCGCGACGCGATCCAGACGCTCAAGGCCGAGTGGGCGTATCTCGCGCGGCCGGACCGGATCCAGGGCTTCGCCAAGCAGCATCTCGAACTCGCGCCGCTGGCCCGCGAGCAGACGGTCGTGCTGGCCTCGCTGCCGGACAGGCCGGCGCCGGTGGACGAAATCGGCAAGAAGCTCGAGGCGCTCGGCCTGATGGGCGAGGACGCCAGCATCGCGGTCGACACGCCCGCCGCGGCGAGCGTCCGCAAACCGCCTCCGCCGGCGAAGAAGACCACGATCGCGGTCAAGCCGGCGACCGAGCTCAAGGCGCCGGCGTCTCGTCCGGCGAACGCGCGGCCATCGACGCCGAAGACGAACGCGCCGATGAACCTCACGGACTTCCTGAAGAAGATGGGGCTTGCACGATGACCGGGCAGGAGGTTCTCGACGGAACGTTCCGCAACGGCGCGCTGCTCGGCGCGGCGCTCGGCCGCTTCACCCTCGCGACCGCCCGCCATCTGTGGAAATGGTCGGTGGCCGGCGTGCGGCTCGCCCGCCGCGTCATCCGTCTTCTGGTGGGATCAGGGGAGGGGCTCGGCCTCACCAGCGGCCGGCTGAGGATCGCTGCGATCGCCTTCGGGCTGGTCTATGTCGCGATCGTCGGCCGCCTGGTGCAGTACGCCGTCGCGCCGGGCGCCGAAACCGCCGCGGAAGTCGCGCAGACGGTGGCGGCGATCTCCCGCCCGGACATCGTCGACCGCAACGGCCTGGTGCTCGCGACCGACGTCAAGGTCGCCTCGCTCTACGCCGAGCCCAAGAACATCATCGACGTCGACGAGGCCGTCGACCTCCTGCGCCAGGCGCTGCCGGACCTCGACGAGAAGGAACTGCAGGCGAAGCTCTCGACCAAGCGCGGCTTCGTGTGGATCAAGCGCGAAATCTCGCCGCGCGAGCAGGTCGCGATCTTCCGTCTCGGAATTCCGGGCGTCGGCTTCGTCACCGAGAACAAGCGGGTCTACCCGAACGGCCCGGAAGTCTCCCACATTCTCGGCTTCGCCGACGTCGACAACAAGGGAATCGCCGGGATCGAGAAATATCTCGACACCAGCGGCAAGACCGCCGAAGCGGCCGCCGCCGCCGCCAAGGGCGGCCGTCTGCCGCCGGTGAGGCTGGCGCTCGACCTGAAGGTCCAGCACGCCGTCCGCGACGAACTCGTCGCCGGCATGACCAAGTTCAAGGCGATCGCCGCCTCCGCCGCCATCGCGGACGTGCGGACCGGCGAGATCATCTCGCTCGTCTCGCTGCCGGACTACGACCCCAACACGCCTTCCGACGCGCTCAAGCCGGACGCGATCAACCGCGTCAATGTCGGCGTGTTCGAGATGGGCTCGACCTTCAAGGCGCTGACGCTCGCCATGGGTCTCGACAGCGGCAAGGTCAATCTGATGAGCCGCTTCGACGCCCGCGCGCCGCTGCGCTACGGCCGGTTCCTGATCCACGACTTCCACGCCACGCACCGCATCCTGAACGTGCCCGAGATCTTCGTGCACTCCTCGAACATCGGCACCGCGCGGATCGCGCTCGCCCTTGGGATCGACGCGCACAAAGCCTTCCTCAAGAAGATGGGCCAGCTCGACCGCCTGAAGACCGAACTGCCGGAGAGTTCGCGGCCGATCTTCCCGTCGAAGTGGGGCGAACTGAACACCATCACCATCGCGTTCGGCCACGGCATCGCGATCGCGCCGATTCAGTCCGTCATGGCGGTGAGCGCGCTGGTCAATGGCGGCTATCTGGTGAAGCCGACCTTCCTCCACCGGACGGTCGAGGACGCGAAGGCGGCGTCGCCGCAGGTGATTCAGCCCAAGACCAGCGTCGAGATGCGCTATCTGATGAAGCTGAACGCCGAAAAAGGCTCGGCGAAAAAGGCCGACATCCCGGGCTATCGGGTCGGCGGCAAGACCGGCACCGCCGAGAAGGTGGTGAACGGGCGCTATTCGAAGACGAAGAACCTGACGGCCTTCACCGGCGTGTTCCCGATGGACGATCCGAAATACATGCTGCTGGTCGTGCTGGACGAGCCGAAGGCGCTGCCCGAGACGCACGGCTTCTCGACGTCCGGCTGGAACGCGGTCCCGGTCGGCGGCCACATGGTCGAGCGGGTCGCGCCGCTGCTCGGCGTGACCCCGGACTACAACGCGCCGAGCGCCACCGAACTGCTCGGAAACATCCCGGTCGGCACGGTGATCGGCGAGTGACGGCGACCACGCCGACGCTTGCCGAGCTGTTCCCGGAGGCGGGGCTCGACGCGGCCGTCGGGTCGCTTCCGGTTACCGGCCTTACGGCGGACAGCCGGGCGGTGAAGCCGGGCGAGGTGTTCGCCGCGCTCGCCGGCGCCAGGACGGACGGCGCGCGCTTCATCGAGGACGCGATAGCGGCCGGGGCGGTCGCGATTCTGTCGGAAGCGCCGGTGCGCGCGACCGTGCCGGTGGTGCTCGTCGCCGACGCCAGACTTGCCCTCGCCAAGGCGGCCGCGCGGCTCTACCCGCGCCAGCCAGCGACGATCGCCGCCGCCACGGGCACCAGCGGCAAGAGCTCGACCGTGACCTTCCTGCGGCAGATCTGGGCGCATGCCGGCCTGGAGGCCGCGAGCCTCGGCACGCTCGGCGTGACGAAGCCGTCCGGCGCGAGCTACGGCTCGCTGACCACGCCGGACCCGGTGTCGCTCCACCGTACGCTCGACGCCTTGGCCGGCGAGGGGGTCAGCCATCTCGCGATGGAGGCGTCGTCCCACGGCCTCGATCAAAAAAGGCTGGACGGCGTTAACCTTAACGCGGTCGGCTTCACTAATCTCTCACGCGACCACATGGATTATCATCCGACGGTCGAGCACTACCGGGACGCCAAGCTCCGGCTGTTCCGTGAACTGCTTCCGGAGGGCGGAGCAGCTGTCGTGTGGGCTGATTCCGCCGACGCCGGCGCCTTCATCGAAGCCGCGCGCGGCCGCGGCGCGCGGCTGCTCACGGTCGGGCGCCGGGGCGAGGCGATCCGGCTCGATGACGTCGCCCGGGACGAGCTCGCTCAGTCGCTGACGCTCACCCATGGCGGCGCGACCAGAAAGGTTCGGCTGCCGCTCGCGGGCGCTTTCCAGGTCGAGAATGCGCTCGTCGCGGCCGGTCTGGCGCTTGCGACCGGCGTCGCGCCCGACCTCGTCTTCGAGGCCCTCGCAGCGCTGCAGGGCGTGCCGGGCCGCCTAGAGCTCGTCGGGCAGTCGAACGGCGCGGCGATCTTTGTCGATTACGCGCACAAGCCTGACGCGCTCGCCGCGGCGCTCGCCGCGCTGCGGCCGTTTGCGGCCGGACGGCTGACCGTGGTGTTCGGAACCGGCGGCGACCGCGACGCCGGCAAGCGTCCGCTGATGGGCGAGATCGCAATCCGCGCGGCCGACCGCGTCATCATCACCGACGACAATCCGCGCAGCGAAGACCCCGCCGCGATCCGCGCCGCCATCCTGGCCGCCGCGCCGGGCGCGCAGGAGATCGGCGATCGGCGCCGCGCCATCGAGACGGCGGTCTCGGAGGCCGGACCAGGGGATGTCGTGCTGATCGCCGGCAAAGGTCACGAAACGGGCCAGATCGTGGGCGATCGGACGCTCCCGTTTTCGGATCACGAGGTCGTGCGGGCGACGCTCGCCAACAGGGGAGACGCCGCGTGAGCGCGCCCAGCAGTTTCGCCGAACCGCTTTGGTCGGCTTCCGAACTCGCGCTCGCGACCGGGGGGCGTCTCGCCGGCGCGCCGGCCGATGACATCGTCGGAATCTCGATCGACAGCCGCAGCGTCGCGCGCGGCGAGGCGTTCTTCGCCATCAAGGGCGACCGGCAGGACGGCCATGCCTTCGTGGCCGACGCCTTCGCGCGCAATGCCGCACTCGCCGTGGTGGATGAGGCGCACGCCGCCGAGTTCGCCTCCGCTGGGCCGCTGCTCGTGGTCGCGGACGTGCTCGACGCGCTGGTCGCCGCCGGCCTCGCCGCCCGCGCCCGGTCGCAGGCGAAGATCGTCGCGGTCACCGGCTCGGTCGGCAAGACCAGCACCAAGGAGGCGCTGCGGATCGCCCTCGGCGCGGAAGGCCCGACTCACGCCTCCGCCGCCTCCCACAACAATCATTGGGGCGTGCCGCTGACGCTCTCGCGTCTGCCGAAATCGGCCGCCTACGGCGTGTTCGAGATCGGCATGAACCATCCGGACGAGATCAGGCCGCTCACCCGGATGGTGCGCCCGCACGTCGCGATGGTGATGAATGTCGAGCCCGTGCATCTGGCGGCGTTCCCGAACGTCGAGGCCATCGCCGACGCCAAGGCCGAGATCTTCGAGGGGCTCGTTCCCGGCGGCCACGCCGTCATCAACCGCGACAGCCCGCATTTCGAGCGGCTCTGCGCCGCGGCGCGCGCCTGCGGCGCGGAGATCATGAGCTTCGGCGAGCACGTCACCGCGGACGCCCGGCTGGACCGTCTGGCGCTCAAGGAGACGAGCTCCTGCGTCGCCGCCACGATCCTTGGCGAGCCGGTCACCTTCAAGATCGGCGCCCCGGGCCGCCACCTCGTGCAGAACGCGCTCGGCGTGCTGCTCGCGGCGAAGCTCCTCGGCGCCGATCTCGCGCTTGCGGCGCTCGCGCTGGCCCGGTTCGCGCCGCCCGCCGGCCGCGGCAAGCGGCACGAGCTTGCGACCTCCGCCGGACCGCTGGTCGTCATCGACGAGAGCTACAACGCCAATCCGGCGTCCATGCGTGCGGCGCTCGCGCTGCTCGGCCACACGCCGGTCGGACCCTCCGGTCGGCGCATCGCGGCGCTCGGCGACATGCTGGAGCTTGGCGCGTCCGAGCAGGAGCTGCACGCCGGGGTCGCCGAGGCGGTCGCCGCGTCGAAGATCGATCTCGTCTACACGGCCGGGCCGCTGATGCGCGCGCTCCACGACGCGCTGCCCGCCCAGCGGCGTGGCGCCTGGGCCCCGACGGCCGCCGAGCTTGAACCCGTCCTGCTCCAGAACGTGCGCGGCGGTGACGCGGTCATGGTCAAGGGCTCCAACAGCTCGCGCATGGGCCCCCTGGTCGCTGCGCTCTGCGCCCGCTTCGCGCCCATCGCGGCCGACGAAACCGTCTCGGCCGAGTGATCCTATGCTGACCTTCCTCGCCGACCTCTCGGGCGTCGTCCCCGGGTTCAATATCTTCCGCTACATCACCTTCCGCACCGGCGGGGCGGTGATGACGGCGACGCTGTTCGTGTTCCTGTTCGGCCCCTGGATCATCGACCAGCTCCGCCTCAAGCAGGGCAAGGGCCAGCCGATCCGCGCCGATGGACCGCAGTCGCATCTGCTGAAGCGCGGCACGCCTACCATGGGCGGGCTGATGATCCTGTCGAGTCTGATCGTCACGACCCTGCTCTGGGGCAACCTCACGAACCCTTACGTCTGGATTGTGCTGTTCGTGACCATCGGTTTCGGCGCGATCGGCTTCTATGACGACTACCTCAAGGTCACGAAGCAGACGCACGCCGGCTATTCGGGCAAGATGCGGCTCGCGCTCGAGATCGGGATCGCGGTCGTCGCGGTCTATCTGATCGCGATCGCCGGCCAGCCGGCGTCGTTCCATTCGCACAACCTGCCATTCTTGGACCTCGGCTTCTCGACCTCGCTGGCCTTCCCGTTCCTGAAGAACTTCCTGCTCGATCTCGGCTGGCTGTTCCTCGCCTTCGGGGCGCTGGTGGTGGTCGGCGCCGGCAACGCGGTGAACCTGACCGACGGGCTCGATGGGCTCGCGATCGTCCCGGTGATGATCGCGGCGGCGAGCTTCGGCTTCATCGCCTATCTCGCCGGCAACGCGGTGTTCGCCGACTACCTCCAGATCCACTTCACGCAAGGAACCGGCGAACTCGCGGTGCTGTGCGGCGCGATGCTCGGCGCCGGCCTCGGCTTCCTCTGGTTCAACGCGCCGCCCGCGCAGATCTTCATGGGCGACACCGGCTCGCTCGCGCTCGGGGGCATGCTGGGCGCGGTCGCGGTCGCGACCAAGCACGAGATCGTGCTGGCGATCATCGGCGGTCTGTTCGTGCTCGAGGCGGTGTCGGTCATCGTCCAGGTCGCGTCCTTCAAGCTGACCGGCCGGCGCGTGTTCCGCATGGCGCCGATCCACCATCACTTCGAGCATCTCGGCTGGTCGGAGCCGCAGGTCGTCGTGCGTTTCTGGATCATCGCCGTCGTGCTCGCCCTGATCGGGCTCGCGACGCTCAAGCTGAGGTGAGGGGATGAGAAGCGAGGCTGAGACGGCGGCCGTTCTTCGAGGGGCGCCGCTGCGCGTCGTTCCGGAGAGCCAGGAACGCGACGGGTGGCGCGAACCTCACGCCGGCGAGCCGTTCGCAGGACGGCGCCCCGCGGCGCGAACCGCCGCGCCCAGCGAGCCGATCTTCCTCTGGATCAACCGCGCACGGCGACGCTCGTCGTGACGCCTGCAACATCGTTCAAGGGCAAGCCCGTCGCGGTGTTCGGCCTTGGCGGCTCGGGGCTTGCGACCGTGCGCAGCCTCGTCGCCGGCGGGGCGGAGGTCACGGCGTTCGACGATTCCGCCGCCAGCGTGGAAAAGGCGAGGGCGGAGGGCCTGCCCGTCGGCGATCTCCGCGAGGCCGACTTCGCGGCCTTCGACTCGCTGGTGCTGGCGCCAGGCGTTCCGCTGACGCATCCGAAGCCGCACTGGACGGTCGAGCGGGCTAACGCAGCGGGCGTCGAGATCATCGGCGACATCGAGATCTTCTGCCGGGAGCGCCGCGCGATCGCGCCCGGCGCGCCGTTCGTCGCCATCACGGGCACCAACGGCAAGTCGACCACCACGGCGCTGACGGCGCATCTGCTGCGCGCGGGCGGCTGGGACGTGCAGATGGGCGGCAATATCGGAGTCGCGATCCTCGATCTCGAGCCGCCGGCGCAGGGGCGGGTTCATGTCATCGAGTGCTCGTCCTATCAGATCGATCTCGCGCCCAGCCTCGACCCGACCGTGGGCGTCATGCTGAACCTCTCGGAGGATCACCTCGAGCGGCACGGAACGATGGAGAATTACGCCGCGATCAAGCGCCGGCTGGTCGCCAATTCCGGCACGGCCGTGATCGGGCAGGACGACGAATTCTCGCGGGCGATGTCGAGATCGCTTCAGCAGGACGGCGTAAAAGTCGTCCCTATCTCGGAAAACGACGCTCTGGACCTCGCCGGCGCCCGCGCCCTGCGCGGCGCGCACAACGTCCAGAACGCAAGCGCGGCGCTGGCCGCCGTTCGCGCGCTCGGAATGCCGGACGACGCCGCCCGCGCCGGACTGCTGACCTTTCCGGGCCTCGCGCACCGGATGGAGGAGATTCCCGGGCCGGGGCGCGCCGTCTTCATCAACGACTCCAAGGCCACCAACGCCGACAGCGCCGCAAAGGCGCTGGCCTCGTTCGAGCGCGTGTTCTGGATCCTGGGCGGCAAGCCCAAGACCGGCGGCATCGATGCGCTGGCGCCGTTCTTCCCGCGGGTCGTGCGCGCCTATCTGGTCGGCGAGGCCGCCGAGGCGTTCGGGCGCACGCTCGCCGCGCAGGGCGTGCCCCATGTCATGTCCGGAACCATCGACCGCGCGGTGGCCGACGCCACGGCCGACGCAGAGCGCTCGGCGGAGGCCGAACCGGTCGTGCTGTTCTCGCCGGCCTGCGCCTCGTTCGACCAGTTCCGCAATTTCGAGGAACGCGGCGAGGCCTTCCGCAAGGCCGTGCGGGCGCTCGCCGGCTGAGCGGTCGGACTTCATTAACGCTAACGAATGCATGCTCGCGGAGCGGCCGCCTCGACGGCGGCCGGGCCAATTCTCCCGGAGTGACGGTCGATGATCTCCCGCGCTGAACGCACCGTTTTTGGCGAATGGTGGTGGACGATCGACCGCGGCCTGCTGTTCGCGGTCGGCGCCCTGATGGTGCTCGGCGTCGTGCTGTCGCTGGCGGCGTCTCCGCCCGTCGCCGAGCGGATCGGCGTCGACATGTTCCACTTCGTCAATCGCCAGGCGCTGTTCCTGCCGCCGGCGATCGTGATCATGGTCGGCGTCTCGTTCCTGAGCCCGAGGCAGATCCGGCGGCTCGCGTGGATCACCTTCGGGATCGGGGTCGTTCTGCTCGCCGCCACGCTGTTCATCGGCACCGAGATCAAGGGCGCCCGGCGGTGGGTGAGCTTCGCCGGAATTGTCGTGCAGCCGTCGGAATTCGTGAAGCCGGCCTTCGTGGTGCTCGCCGCCTGGCTGTTCGCCGAGGGCTCGCAGCGCCGGGACGTGCCCGGCCATCTGCTGTCCACCGCTCTGCTCGGCTGCGTCCTCAGCCTGCTCGTGCTGCAGCCGGACCTCGGCCAGACGGTGCTGACGACGGTGGTCTGGAGCGCGCTCTTCTTCCTCGCCGGCCTGCCGTGGATCTGGGTGGTCGGTCTCGGCGGCGTCGGCGCCGCGGGCCTCGCCACGGCCTATGAACTGCTGCCCCACGTCGCGCGCCGCATCGACCGCTTCCTCGATCCCGAAACCGGCGACAATTTCCAGATCCAGAAGGCCACCGAGGCCTTCACCTCGGCCGGCTGGTTCGGCAAGGGGCCGGGCGAGGGCACCGTCAAGCGCATCATCCCGGACGGCCACACCGACTTCATCTTCGCGGTCACGGCCGAGGAGTTCGGGCTGCTGTTCTGCGTCGCGATCGTGGCGATCTACGCCTTCATCGTGATGCGCGGCCTGATGCACGCCCGCCGCGAGCAGGACGGCTTCGTGCGGCTCGCGATCGCCGGGCTCTCGATGCTGTTCGGCCTGCAGTCGGCGATCAATATGGCGGTCAACTTGCACATGATGCCCGCCAAGGGCATGACGCTGCCCTTCATCTCCTATGGCGGCTCCTCGATGTTCGCGCTCGCTCTCGGCATGGGCATGCTTCTCGGACTGACGCGACGCCGCCCGCGGGCGGACACGATCGCGGCCGAGATCGCGCGCCACGCCCGCCACCAGCACGCCACGCCGGCCGGAGCGCCGGCGTGAGCGGCGACGGGCCCATCCTGCTTTCGGCGGGCGGCACGGGCGGGCACCTGTTCCCGGCCGAGGCGCTCGCGGTGGAGCTCGCGCGCCGTGGCGCGGCCGTCGAACTGATCACCGACGAGCGCGCGCTCGCTTATGCGGGGCATTTTCCGGCGCGCGCGGTGCATGCCGCGCCCGCCGATACGCTCAGAGGCCGCGGCGCGGGCGCCTATGCGAAGCTCGGCCTGACGCTCGGACGCGGCGTGCTGCAGTGCCTCGGCATCCTGCGCCGCGTGAAGCCGGCCGCCGTCGTCGGCTTTGGCGGCTACCCGACGTTCCCGCCGCTGGTCGCGGCGCGCCTGCTCGGCATCCCGGTTGTCCTTCATGAGCAGAACGCCGTGATGGGCCGCGCGAACCGGATGCTGGCCCGGCTCGCGACCGCGATCGGCACGGGCTTCCCGACCGTCGCGCAGCTTCCCGCGGGACTGGCCACCACGCATGTCGGCAATCCGGTGCGGCCGCAGGTGCTGGCGGCGCGCGAGGTGAGCTATCAGGCGGCGACGGAAGGGCAGCCGATCCGCCTCCTGGTGTTCGGCGGCAGCCAGGGCGCGCGCGTGATGTCCGAAGTCGTCCCCGCAGCCGTGCGGCTGCTGCCGTCCGACCTCAGAGGCCGGCTGCACGTGATCCAGCAGGCGCGGCCCGAGGACATCGACAGCGCGCGCAAGGCCTATGCGGAAGCCGGGGTGTCGGCGGAGCTCGCCTCCTTCTTCGACGACATGCCCGCGCGCATGGCGCTCGCCCATCTGGTCATCGCCCGCGCCGGCGCCTCGACGGTGGCCGAGCTCGCCGTGATCGGCCGCCCTTCCATCCTGGTGCCGCTGCCGCATGCGCTAGACAACGACCAGCTCGCCAACGCCAATGCGCTCGCGCTCGCCGGCGGCGCGGTGGTGACGCCGCAGGACCGTTTCACGCCGCAGTCGCTCTCCGAGGAGCTCGGCGTGCGGCTGGTCGACCCGGAAGGACTTGCGGCGGCGGCCGAGGCGGCCAAGCGCGTCGGCGCGCCCGACGCAGCCGCGCGCCTCGCCGATGTGGTATTGGCGGCGGCGAATCGCCGGCTCGCCCCCTATCCCGGGGCCGCCGCTCCCGTGCTCTAGGGTTCCCGTGTCTTCATGAAACTGCCCCGCGATATCGGCCCCGTCCACTTCATCGGCATCGGCGGCATCGGCATGTCCGGCATCGCCGAGGTGCTGGCCAACCACGGTTACAAGGTGCAAGGCACGGACGCCGCCGAGGGCGCCAATGTGAAGCGCCTGCGCGAGCGGGGGATCGAGGTCACGATCGGCCATGCGGCCGAGAATCTCGGCGACGCCGAGGTCGTGGTCGTCTCCTCGGCGATCAAGCGCGACAATCCCGAGCTTGCGGCGGCGCGCGAAAGGCGTCTGCCGGTGGTGCGGCGCGCCGAAATGCTGGCGGAGCTGATGCGGCTCAAGACCTGCGTCGCGATCGCCGGCACCCATGGCAAAACCACTACCACCTCGCTGGTCGCGACCCTGCTCGACGCCGGCGGCCTCGACCCCACCGTGATCAATGGCGGCATCATCAACGCCTACGGCACCAACGCCCGCATGGGCGAGGGCGACTGGATGGTGGTCGAGGCCGACGAGAGCGACGGCACCTTCCTGAAGCTGCCGACCGACGTCGCCGTCGTGACCAACATCGATCCGGAGCATCTCGACCATTTCGGAACCTTCGACGCCATCAAGGCGGCGTTCCGCTCCTTCGTGGAGAACGTGCCGTTCTACGGCTTCGCGGTGATGTGCCTCGACCACCCGACGGTCCAGGACATGGTCGGGCTGATCGAGGACCGCCGGGTGGTCACCTATGGCGAGAACCCCCAGGCCGACGTGCGGCTGCTCGACCTCGACCTGCGCGGCGGGACCTGCCGGTTCCGCGTCGTGGTGCGCGACCGCAAGACCGGCCGCGAGACGTCGCTCGACGGCCTGGAGCTGCCGATGGCCGGCCACCACAACGCGCTCAACGCGACCGCTGCGATCACGGTGGCTCATGAGCTCGGAATTTCGGCGGAACAGATCCGCGCCGGCCTCGCGAGGTTCGGCGGCGTCAAGCGGCGCTTCACGCGCGTCGGCGAATGGAACGGCGTCACGATCTTCGACGATTACGGGCATCATCCCGTGGAGATCAGCGCGGTGCTGAAGGCCGCCCGCGCCTCCACCGAGGGGCGTGTCGTGGCTGTCGTCCAGCCGCACCGCTATTCGCGCCTGCATGCGCTGTTCGACGGCTTCTCGAGCTGCTTCAACGACGCCGACACGGTCATCGTGGCCGATGTCTACCCCGCGGGAGAGCAGCCGATTCCCGGCGCCGACAAGGATGGGCTCGTGGCGGGCCTTCGCGCGCGGGGACACCGCCACGTTGTTCCGCTCGAGGGTCCGCAAGCGCTGGCGGGCGTGGTGGCGGGCATCGCGCGGCCTGGCGACTACGTCGTGCTGCTCGGCGCCGGGACCAGCACCAACTGGGCGGCGGCGCTGCCGGAGGAGCTCGCGGCGCTCGGTCCGCAGGCGGCGGCGTGAGCGCGCTTGTCGAGAGACTTGGCGGTCTCACGCCGGAGCTGCGCGGCAAGCTCGTCGCCGGCCAGCGCCTCGCCGACCTCGCCTGGTTCCGCGTGGGCGGCCCCGCCGAGGCGCTGTTCTCGCCTGCCGACGAGGACGACCTCGGCTACTTCCTGAAACGTCTGCCGCAGGACGTCCCGGTCTATCCGATCGGCCTCGGTTCGAATCTGCTGGTGCGCGACGGCGGCATGCCGGGCGTGGTGGTCCGACTCGGCAAGGCGTTCGCGGGCATCGCGCCCGAAGCGGACGCCGGTCTCAGGGTAGGCGCTGCGGCCGCCGACAAGCGGGTCGCGATCGCGGCGCTGGAGGCGGGGATCGGCGGCTTCGCGTTCTACCACGGCATTCCGGGCTCGATCGGCGGCGCGCTCAGGATGAACGCCGGCGCACACGGGACGGAGACCAGCGACCGCGTCGTCGAGGTCTACGGCGTCGACCGCTCCGGCGCGCGCCGCACCTTTTCGAATGCCGAGATGGGCTACGCCTATCGCGCCTCCGCCGCGCCGCAGGACGTGATCTTCACTGGGGCGCTGATGCAGGGCTATGCGGAGGCGCAGGAGACCATCCGCGCCGAGATGGACGCCGTCGCCGAGCACCGCGAGACCAAGCAGCCGATCAAGAGCCGCACCGGCGGCTCGACCTTCAAGAACCCGCCGGGCCATTCCGCCTGGAAGCTGATCGACGCCGCCGGCTGCCGCGGCCTCGCCGTGGGGGGCGCGCAGGTTTCGGAGATGCACTGCAACTTCCTCATCAATGTCGGCGGCGCGACGGGCGCCGACATCGAGGCGCTGGGCGAGGAGGTGCGGCGCCGGGTGAAGGACCACTCCGGCGTGGAATTGGAATGGGAAATCAAGCGGATAGGGGTGGCGGCCTGACATAGGCCTTCAGCTCGCGCAGAGCCGGAGCCGTCTGCCTGCTCGGGCGTGACTCCCGTCCTCCTCCCGGCTCGACCGGGGCGTCCGCCTCAAGCGTCGCGCCTGACGTCCGACGTGGATGGTCCGGTAAGGCCGAACCAGACGGGCCATAATGAAAGCGACCCCGGGTCTGTGCGGCTGTCGCCGCTTCGGCCGGGATGACGACACGAACATCCGGGGAAACGCCGATCATGTCCAAGCACGTCGCCGTCCTGATGGGCGGCCTCTCCTCGGAGCGCCAGGTCTCGCTCTGGTCCGGAGCCGCCTGCGCCAACGCATTGGAGGCGGAAGGCTATCGCGTCACGCGGATCGACGTCGGCCGCGATCTGCCCGAGATGCTGCTGCGGGTGAAGCCGGATGTCTGCTTCAACGCGCTGCATGGCCGCTTCGGCGAAGACGGCACCGTGCAGGGGCTGCTGGAGGTGATGGGCATCCCCTACACCCACTCCGGCGTGCTGGCCTCGTCGCTCGCGATGCACAAGGAGCGCGCCAAGATCGTCATGGCCGCGGCCGGCGTGCCTGTGCCGGAGGGGCGGGTGGTCACGCGAACAGAAGCGGCCGCCGCTCATGTGCTCGAACCGCCATACGTCCTGAAGCCGGTGGATGGCGGTTCGTCGGTCGGGGTGCTGATCGTTAACGAGGATCATGGCCACCCGCCGCAGGAGCTGACGCGCGACGACTGGGGCCACGGGGAAACCCTGCTGGCCGAAAAATTCATTGCGGGCAAGGAACTTACCTGCGCCGTGCTGAACGGCGAGGCGCTCGATGTCATCGAGATTCTGCCGTCCGTCGGCTTCTACGATTTCGAGGCGAAGTACGCGAAGGGCGGCTCTCGGCACGTTCTTCCGGCCCAAATTTCACCCTTTGTTTACCAAGAGGCCCGAAGACTGGCTGTCGCGGCGCACCACGCCCTCGGGTGCCGCGGGGTCAGCAGGGCCGATTTCCGTTTCGACGACCGCGACGGCGGAAGCGGCGAACTTGTCTGCCTCGAAGTGAACACGCAGCCCGGCATGACGGAGACGTCGCTCGTGCCGGAACTCGCCGCTTATGTCGGCATGGGGTTTGGTGAGCTCGTTCGATGGCTAGTGGAGGACGCCTCCTTAGATCGCTAGACGAACCTCTTGCCCCGCTCGGCTACGGCCGTCCGGCGCAGAGCCGGCCCCGGCTGGTCTACAAAACCGATCCCAACATGCGCGCGGCCCACGAGCCCGGCCGCCGCTCGCGGCCGGACCTCGATGACGTCGACGAGGTGATCGGCGCGAGCCGCTGGTCCAACGTCCGCTTCAAGTTCGAGCGGCTCGTCCGCAAGCGCCGGCTCGGCGTCGCGCTCACCCTCGGCTTCTACGCCGGCACCGGCCTGCTCGGCATGGTCGAGGGCGGCCACTGGCCGACCGTGCGCTACGAGCTCGAGAATCTCCACATCACCACCGCGAACGCGCTCGGTTTCCGCGTGGTCGCGGTGCAGACGGAAGGGCAACTCGCCCTGACCGACGACGAGGTTCTGCTCGCGCTCGGCGTGAAGGACGACACCGCGCTGCCCTTCATGGACGTCAAGGCGGCGCGCGAGAGGCTGCTGGCCAACCCGCTGGTCGCCGACGCCACCGTCCGCAAGCTCTACCCCGATCGCGTCACCGTCCACCTGGTCGAGCGCAAGCCGTTCGCGCTGTGGCAGCACGACGGCAAGGTTCAGATTCTCGCCGCGGACGGCACGGCGATCGACGAGTTCCGCGACAGCCGCTTCGCGCATCTGCCGCTGGTCGTCGGGCCAGGCGCGAACGACAGGGCGCAGGCGCTTCTCGCTGCCCTCGACCTCGCTCCGAAGATCAAGGAGCAGACCTACGCGGCCGTGCTGGTCGCCGAGCGGCGCTGGAATCTGCGGCTGCGCTCGGGCGTCGAGGTGAAGCTGCCCGAAACGGACTTCTCCGCCGCGCTGGCGCGCCTGGAGACAATGCAGGAGCGTCAGAACCTGTTCGGCAAGTGGATCACAGTGGTCGACCTTCGTTCGCCGGAGCGCACGGTCGTGCAGCTCGCGCCGGAGGCGGCTTCCATCATGGCCGAGGCCGACAAGGCCGCCGCCAAGGCGCGTAAGAAGGCGGGCCAGACATGAGCGGCGCCTTTCCCTACGGCGTGGTGCCGAAGATGCGTCCCCTGCCGGCTCGGCGCGCGGTGGTGGTGTCCGTGCTCGACGTCGGCACCTCCAAGATCGCTTGTCTGGTCGCGCGCCTGAGGCCGGTCGAGGCCGGCGACGCGCTGCCCGACCGCACCCATACGGTTGAGCTGATCGGCGTCGGGCACCAGCGCTCCCGCGGCGTCAAGGGCGGCCAGGTGGTCGACATGGACGCCGCCGAGCAGGCGATCCGACTCGCGGTCGACGCCGCGGAGCGGATGGCGGGCGTGCAGATCGAGAGCGTGATCGTGTCGGTGTCGGCCGGACGGCTCGCTTCCGAGACCTTCCACGCCGAGGTTCCGGCTTCCGGCCGTCCGATCGAGGACCGCGACATCCGCCGCGTGCTGCAGGCCGGCTGCGTCCACACGGTGCGGCCAAACCGCGCCGTGGTGCATTCGATCCCGACGGGATTTGCGCTCGACGCCACCCGCGGCGTGCGCGATCCGCGCGGCATGGTCGGGCAGAATCTCGGCGTCGACATGCACATCGTTACCGCCGAGGCCGCCCCGCTCCGCAACCTGATGCTCTGCGTCGAGCGCTCGCACCTCAACGTCGAGACGATGGTGGCGGCGCCTTACGCCTCCGGCCTCGCTTCGCTCGTGGACGACGAGAGCGAGATGGGCGTGACGCTCGTCGACATGGGCGGCGGCACGACCTCGGTCGCAGTCTTCAAGGGCGGCAATTTCGTGCATTCCGACGCGGTCGCGCTCGGCGGCCACCACGTCACCCTCGACCTGGCGCGCGGCCTCTCGACCTCGATCGACGAGGCGGAGCGGCTAAAGACCCTGCACGCCAGCGTATTCCCCTCGCTGACCGACGAGCGCGAGCAGATCGCCGTGACGCCGGTCGGCGAGAACGAGCTCGACGCCACGACCTATCTGCCGAAGTCGATGATCGTGAAGATCGTCAAGCCGCGGGTCGAAGAGATCCTGGAGCTGGTCCGGGACCGGCTGAAGGCTTCCGGCTATGCGGCCGAGGCGCGCCGCGTGGTGCTGACGGGTGGCGCCTGCCAGCTCACCGGCCTGCCGGAACTCGCGCGCCGCATTCTCGATCGTCCGGTCCGGATCGGGCGGCCGCTCGGGGCGCGCGGGCTCCCCGAGGCGGCGAAGGGTCCAGCTTTCGCGGCCCCTGTAGGGCTTCTGGTGTTCCCGCAGGTCGCGGGGCTCGAGCATGTCGATCCGCGGCGCATGAGGCGCGGCGGCCCGTCTCAGAAGAACACGTACATGCACCGCGTCGGGCGGTGGCTGAAAGAGAGTTTCTGACCGGCGGCGCGGCGGCCGACGGTCGGATGGGGCGAGCGCGCCCCCCGAACGCCGAAACTGAAATGGCAATCGCCGGGATGGCGCGAGAACCTTAGAGGCATGCGATGACGATCAACCTGAAGATGCCGGACATCCGGGAGCTCAAGCCGCGGATCACCGTGTTCGGCGTCGGCGGCGCCGGCGGCAACGCGGTCAACAACATGATCGAGGCCGGGCTCGCCGGCGTCGACTTCGTCGTCGCGAACACCGACGCGCAGGCGCTGACGCTTTCCAAGGCCGAGCGCATCGTCCAGATGGGCGTGCAGGTGACCGAGGGCCTCGGCGCCGGCTCGCAGCCGGAAGTCGGCCGCGCGGCCGCCGAAGAGGTCATCGACGAGCTCCGCGACCATCTCTCCGGCGCCCACATGGCGTTCATCACCGCCGGCATGGGCGGCGGCACCGGCACGGGCGCCGCGCCCGTGGTGGCCCGCGCCGCGCGTGAAGCCGGCATCCTGACCGTCGGCGTCGTCACCAAGCCGTTCCACTTCGAAGGCCAGCGCCGGATGAAGACGGCGGAGGCCGGCATCGAGGAGCTGCAGAAGGCGGTCGACACCCTCATCGTCATCCCGAACCAGAACCTGTTCCGGGTCGCGAACGAGCGCACCACCTTCGCCGACGCCTTCGCGATGGCCGACCAGGTGCTCTACTCGGGCGTCGCCTGCATCACCGACCTGATGGTCAAGGAAGGCCTCATCAACCTCGACTTCGCCGACGTCCGCGCGATCATGCGCGAGATGGGCAAGGCCATGATGGGCACCGGCGAAGCCTCCGGCGACAAGCGCGCCGTCCAGGCCGCTGAAGCCGCGATCGCCAACCCGCTGCTCGACGACGTCTCGATGAAGGGCGCCCGCGGCCTGCTGATCTCGATCACCGGCGGCAACGACCTCACCCTCTACGAAGTCGACGAGGCGGCGACCCGCATCCGCGAGGAGGTCGACTCCGAGGCCAACATCATCCTCGGCGCGACCTTCGACGAGAGCCTCGACGGCATCATCCGCGTCTCGGTGGTTGCGACCGGCATCGACCATATCCTCGAGGCCGGCATGCCGAGCCCGGCCGAGCAGCGCATCGCCGAGCTCTCCAACCGCTTCAAGCAGACCCAGCCGACCGCGACCCGCTCGCCGGAGCCGCAGCCGCTGCCGCAGTTCCGCGCCTCGTCGCCGCAGGCGGCCGAGCACGCCATGGAGGCTCCCGCCGAGGAGAATCACTATGACGCGCAGGTCGTCGCGGCCATCGAGGACGTGACGATCCGGGCCGCCGCCCCGCGCGCTCCGATCGCCGAGCAGCCGATGCAGGCCGCGCCGGCCATGGAAGAGCACGAGGATCACGAGCAGCCTTTCATCCCGCCGCACGCCGAGCGCGCGCCGTCGCGGATGCCCCGCATGCCGCGCATCGAGGATCTCCCGATGCCGGTGCAGGCGCAGGTGCGCGCCGCGAGCCGCGAGCAGGCCGAGTCCGGCGCTCCGGACCGCAAGCGCATGACGCTGCTGCAGCGTCTCGCGAATGGCTTGAGCCGGCATCAGGACGAAGAGCCGGCGGGGCATTATCAGGCGCCCCAGCAGGTCGCCCCGCAGGCTCCGCGCCCGCAGGCTCCGCACCCGGACATGGCCCGTCGGCCTCAGGCTCCGGCGCACCGCCACGCGCAGGGGCAGTTTGACGCGCAGGGCCGGGCCCCGGCCCAGCAGCCGCGCGGCCTCGAGGACGACCAGCTCGAGATCCCGGCCTTCCTGCGGCGTCAGGCGAACTGACGTCTGACCGCTACGACAGCAGCGGGCGCCGGTCCGGAACAGGACCGGCGCCCGCGCGCCTTCACGGCCATGAAACCGACGCGTGACGGCCGGCAGGCCGATCGGCTATAGACATCCGCGTCGGCGGATGTTTCGTGCGCCGATGGTCGGCGCGGCCGATCGGGGGACTTCAGTCCGTTCTAGCGTTCAAGAGGCTCGCGAATGGTCGTGCGTACGCCTTCAAATCGAGCCGCCGCAGGCGCTCTTCGATTCGCCCTGGCGATCGCAGTCGCGCTGCCGATGGCGGGCTGCTCGATGTTCGACAAGAAGGAGGACGTCGCGCCCGACGAGCCGGCCGACAAGCTCTACAATGAGGGCCTCTCGGGCGTGAACACCGGCGACTATGCCGCCGCGAGCAAGAAATTCGCCGAGGTCGACCGCCAGCATCCCTATACCGACTGGGGCCGCAAGGCCGTGCTGATGACGACCTACGCCAATTATCGCGCGGGCAAGTATGACGACGCGGTGATCAGCGGCAGCCGCTACGTGCAGCTTCATCCGACCAGCCCGGACGCGGCCTACGCGCAGTATCTGGTCGCGATGTCCTATTACAATCAGGTCCCGGACATCTCCCGCGACCAGGAGCGCACCCGCAAGGCGGTCGACGCCTTCGAGGAGCTCGTGCGGCGCTGGCCGACCAGCGAATACGCCGAGACCGCCCGCAACCGCATCATGGTCGCGCGCGACCAGCTTGCCGGCAAGGAGATGCAGGTCGGGCGATTCTATCTCTCCCGGCGTGACTACACGGGCGCGATCAACCGCTTCCGCGTGGTCGTCAGCCAGTACCAGAAGACCCGGCACGTCGAAGAGGCGCTGCACCGGCTCGTCGAGGCCTATATGGCGCTCGGCATCACCGGCGAAGCGCAGACCGCCGCTGCGATCCTGGGTCACAATTACCCCGACAGCGAGTGGTACAAGGCGAGCTTCCAGCTGATCACGTCGGGCGGCCTCAAGCCGCAAGAGAACACCGACTCGTGGATCAGCAAGGCGTTCCGCGGCGTCGTCGGCTAGGCGCCACTCAAACCCGCCTGCGCGGGAGATCCCGTGCTCGCAAGGCTCTCGATACGCGACATCATCCTCATCGACCGGCTCGACGTCGATTTCGACGGCGGCCTGTCGGTGCTGACCGGCGAGACCGGAGCGGGCAAGTCGATCGTGCTTGACGCCGTCTCGCTGGCGCTCGGGGGCCGCGGCGATGGCGGCCTCGTGCGGCAAGGCGAGCAGCAGGGCCAGGTCACGGCGGTGTTCGACCTCGCCGGGGACCATCCCGCCCGCGCCATCCTGCGGGAGCAGGACATCGCCGACGACGGCGACCTCATCCTCCGCAGGGTTCAGGCTGCCGACGGCCGCACCCGCGCTTTCGTCAACGATCAGCCCGTGAGCGTGCAGGCGTTGCGCGCGCTCGGCGGGACGCTGGTCGAGATCCATGGTCAGCATGACGACCGCGCGCTGGTCGACCCGGCGGCGCACCGCTCGCTGCTCGACGCCTATGGGGGCCTCGCCGCCGAAGCCGACGCGGTCGCAGCGGCGTGGCGGCGGCGCCAGACCGCCGCGCGGGCGCTCGCCGACCACACGGCGCGCGTCGAAGCGGCCCGCCGCGAAGCCGACTTCCTGAGGCATGCGAGCGAGGAGCTCGGCGCGCTGGCGCCGCTTCCCGGCGAGGAGGAAGACCTTGCGGTACGCCGCCAGGCGATGATGCGCGCCGAAAAGGCCGCGGAAGATCTCGGCGAAGCCTATGAGGCGGTCGCGGGATCATCCGGCCCCGCGGCGGCCATCGCGGGCGCGATCCGCCGGCTGGAGCGCAGGGCGGCCGCCTCGCCCGAACTGGTCGAGCCGGCGATCAGGGCGCTCGACGCCGCTTTGGTTTCGCTCGAGGAGGGCGGGACGCATCTGCAGGCGGCCCTCGAGGAGGCGGCGTTCGACCCCCGCGAGCTGGAGCGGATCGAGGAGCGGCTGTTCGCGCTGCGCGGCGCCTCCCGCAAATACGCGACGCCCGCAGACGAGCTCGCGGCGCTCGCGGACAAGTTCGCGCGCGAGCTCGCGGCAATCGACGAGGGCGAGGCGCGGCTGACGGTTCTGGAGGAAGAGGTGAGGGCGGCGGAGGCGGCCTATGCGGCCGCCGCAGGCGCGCTCAGCGAACGCCGGCGCGAGGCCGCGGCGAGGCTCGACGCCGCCGTAATGGCCGAACTGCCCGACCTGAAGCTGGAGCGCGCGCGATTCATGACCGAGATCGCATCCGACCCCGCGACGGCCGGAGCGGAGGGGTTCGACCGCGTGGAGTTCTGGGTGCAGACCAATCCGGGCTCGCGGGCGGGGCCGCTCGCCAGGGTCGCGTCCGGCGGCGAGCTGTCGCGCTTCATGCTGGCGCTGAAGGTCGCGCTCGCCGAGCGCGGCTCGGCTCCGACGCTGATCTTCGACGAGATCGACACCGGCGTCGGCGGCGCCGTGGCGGACGCCATCGGGGCGCGGCTCGCGCGGCTTGCGCAGCGGGTCCAGGTGCTGTCGGTGACGCATGCGCCGCAGGTCGCCGCGCGCGCCGGGCGACACTTCCTGATCAGCAAGGCGCCGGCCGCCGACGAGGCGCGCGTCTCCACGCGCGTCCATGCGCTCGCCGAAGCCGACCGGCGCGAGGAGATCGCCCGCATGCTCGCCGGGGCGTCGGTGACCGAGGAGGCCCGGGCCGCCGCCGCCCGGCTGCTGGAGGGCGCGGCGTGAGCGCGAAACAGGCGAGAGGCGAATCGCCGCCGGCCCTGCCGGACGCGGCGCGTGAGCACGCGGCGCTCGCCGCCGAGATCGCCGAACACGACCGGCGCTACTACCAGCAGGACGCGCCGACGATCTCGGACGCCGCGTATGACGACCTTCGCCGGCGGCTCGACGCGCTGGAAGCGGAGTTCCCCGAGCTCAAGACGCCCGACAGCCCGAGCCAGCGCGTCGGCGCGGCCCCATCGGGGGCGTTCGCCAAGGTCCGGCACGCCGTGCCGATGCTTTCGCTCGCCAACGCGTTCTCGGATGAGGAGGTGGCTGAGTTCGTCGCGCGCGTGCGGCGCTTCCTTGACCTGAAGCCCGAACAGGAACTCGCGATCGCCGCCGAGCCGAAGATCGACGGTCTTTCGGCGTCGCTGCGCTACGAGGGCGGCCGCTTCGTCCGCGGAGCGACCAGGGGCGACGGCGCCGTGGGCGAGGACGTGACGGCCAATCTCCGGACCATCGACGACGTGCCCGAGCGCCTGACCGGCGACGACGTTCCGGAGGTGCTGGAGGTGCGCGGCGAGGTCTATATGAGCCACGCCGATTTTCGCGCCCTGAACGAGCGGCAGGCGGAGGCCGGCAAGCCGATCTTCGCCAATCCGCGCAACGCGGCGGCCGGCAGCCTGCGCCAGCTTGACCCCAAGATCACCGCCGAGCGGCCGCTGCGGTTCTTCGCCTATGCCTGGGGCGAGGCCAGCGCGGTGCCGGCGACGACCCAGACCGGAATGGTCCAGAACCTCGAGCGATGGGGGTTCCAGACCAACCCGCTGATGAAGGTCTTCACCAGCACGGACGAGCTTCTTCGGCACTACCACGCGATCGAGGCGGTCCGCGCCGAGCTCGGCTACGACATCGACGGCGTCGTCTACAAGGTCGAGCGACTCGACCTGCAGCGCCGTCTCGGCTTCGTGTCGCGCAGTCCGCGCTGGGCCATCGCCCACAAGTTTCCGGCCGAGCAGGCGACCACGATCCTGGAGGCGATCGACATCCAGGTCGGCCGCACCGGCGCGCTGACGCCGGTCGCAAAGCTGAAGCCGGTCACGGTAGGCGGCGTCGTGGTGGCGAACGCCACTCTGCACAACGAGGACGAGATCGCCCGCAAGGACGTCCGCGTCGGCGACACGGTGATCGTGCAGCGCGCCGGCGACGTGATCCCGCAAATCGTGTCGGTGGTGACGGAGAAGCGTCCGAAGGGAGCGCAGCCCTACGTCTTCCCCACCGTCTGCCCCGCCTGCGGCAGCCATGCGGTGCGCGAGGAGGGCGAGGCGGTGCGCCGCTGCACCGGCGGCCTGATCTGCCGCGCGCAGCAGGTCGAGCGCCTGCGCCACTTCGTGTCGCGCAACGCCATGGACATCGACGGGCTCGGCGAGAAGCAGATCGAGGCGTTTTACGAATGGGGCCTCGTTCGGGAGCCCGCCCACATCTTCCGGCTCAAGGACCGGCAGGACCCGCTCACTCCCCTGAAGAACCGCGAAGGCTGGGGCGAGACCTCGACCAACAATCTGTTCGCGGCGATCGAGGAGGCCCGGTCGCGGCCGGCGAACCGTCTGCTTTACGGACTGGGCATCCGCCATGTCGGGGAGATCAACGCCAAACGCCTGATGCGCCACTATCGGACGGTCGAGGCGCTGCGGGCTGCCGCCAAGGCTGCGACGCCGCCGGACCCCGCGATCAAGAAGGACAAGGGCGACGACGCCTGGCAGGAAATGGTCGCGATCGAGGGCGTGGGCGCGGTCGTGGCGCATGCGGTGATCGACTTCTTCCAGGAGCCGAAGAACGATCCGCCGCTCGACGCGCTGCTGACCGAGGTGACGCCGGCGCCGATGGAGGAGGCGGCGAGCGATTCCCCTGTCGCGGGCCTTACGGTCGTGTTCACCGGGACGCTCGAGCGCATGACGCGCGACGAGGCGAAGGCGATGGCGGAGCGGCTTGGCGCAAAAGTGTCGGGTTCGGTTTCGGCCAAAACCGACATCGTCGTCGCGGGACCAGGCGCGGGCTCGAAGCTCGCCAAGGCCCGGGATCTCGGCGTCGAGGTGCTGACCGAAGAGCAGTGGCTCGAGAGGGTCGGCGAGGCGGGCTGAGCCCGGGCGCACAATTCGGAACGACCCGCGCCTGCTTCGCGTTATCGTGCCGGGCGATGAGGATCATGCAGGAATCAGGCGGGCGCCTCGAGGCGTCCCGAAGCAGACACGAGGAGAGCGACGTAGGGATGGACGTATGAGCCGCCTGATCGTCGTTTCGAATCGCGTCCCCGCGCCCAAGCCCGGCACGCCGCCGGCCGGCGGCCTCGCGGTCGCGCTCTCCGGCGCCATGAAGGAGCGCGGCGGCATCTGGTTCGGCTGGAGCGGCCGCACGCTTCCCCGGGGCCAGCACGAGCCGGACGCCCCGGAGCTGGTCGAGAGCGACGGGGTCACCTATGCGCTGCTCGATCTCTCAGAGAGAGACCTCGACGACTATTACGCCGGTTTCTCGAACCGGATGCTGTGGCCGCTGTTCCACTACCGGATGGACCTGACCGAATTCACGCGCGTGAATCTCGGCGGCTATTACCGGGTCAATCGGCTGTTCGCGAAGCAGCTTCTGCCCCTGATCCGCCCGGACGACGTCATCTGGGTGCACGACTATCACCTGATCCCGCTCGCCGCAGAGCTTCGGGCCGCCGGCTTGCGCAACCGGATCGGGTTTTTCCTGCACATCCCGTTCCCGCCGCACGACATCTTCACGGTGCTTCCGAACCACGCCGACATCGTGCGGGGGCTCGCGGCCTATGACGTCGTCGGCTTCCAGACTCCGCCGGACGTCGAGAACTTCGAGACCTATGTCCGCCGCGAGGGTGTGGGGCGCAGGCTGCCGGACGGGCGCTTCATGGTTCATAGCCGCGCCCTCACGGTCGACGACTTCCCGGTCGGCATCGAGACCCAGGCGTTCGCCGCGACCGCCGCGACCGCCGAGCGCCACGCTCTGGTGCGGCGGATGCGGGAGAGTCTGGAGGGCCGCAAGCTCCTGATCGGCGTGGACCGGCTCGACTACTCGAAGGGCATCGCGCAGCGCATCCAGGCCTACGAGACCTTCCTGACGCTGGACCAGAGCTGGCGGGGCCGCTGCACCTATCTGCAGATCACGCCGAAGTCGCGTGGCGAGGTTCCCGAATACGCCGCGATGGAGCGGGAAGTCGCGGAGCTCGCGGGTCGGGTCAACGGCGCCCATGCGGACCTCGACTGGACGCCGATCCGCTACGTGAACCGCACCGCCGGCCGCAACACGCTCGCCGGCCTCTACAGGATGGCCCATGTCGGGCTGGTGACGCCGCTGCGCGACGGCATGAATCTCGTCGCCAAGGAATATGTCGCGGCCCAGGATCCGAACGACCCCGGCGTGCTGCTGCTGTCGCGGTTCGCCGGTGCGGCCTGCGAGCTCGAAGGGGCGCTGCTCACCAACCCCTATGACGTCGACGGCACCGCCGGCGCGATCGTGCGCGCGCTGGACATGCCGCTCGACGAGCGGCTCGACCGTTGGCGCAGGATGTTCGAGCGGATCCGCGACCACGACGTGGGCTGGTGGCGGAAGAGCTTCCTGGACGCGCTGGAGCACACCTCTCCGGAGGCGACGCGGCCAGGACGGATCGCGGTCGTCAGATAATCGCGGCTCAGCCGCCGGTCGTCGACATGTGACGGCCGACGGCAGGCTTGGCGTTGCGGCGGTCGATGATGAAGTCGTGGCCCTTTGGCTTGCGCCGGATCGCCTCGCGCACCGCCTCCACCAGCAGCTCGTCGTCCGCGCTCGCCCGCAGCGGCGCGCGCAGATCCGCCGCGTCGTCCTGGCCGAGGCACATGAACAGCGTGCCCGTGCAGGTCACGCGCACGCGGTTGCAGCTTTCGCAGAAATTGTGCGTGAGCGGAGTGATGAAGCCGATCCGGCCTCCGGTTTCCGCCACCGACACGTAACGCGCCGGCCCGCCGGTGCGGTAGGGGATCTCGTTCAGCGTGAAGCGCTGCGAGAGCCGCGCTTTCACCAGGCTGAGCGGCAGATACTGGTCGGTCCGGTCGCCCTCGATGTCGCCGAGCGGCATGGTCTCGATCAGCGACAGATCCATGCCCTTGGAATGGGCCCAGACCGCCATGTCGGCGATCTCGTCCTCATTGACGTCCCGCAGCGCGACCGCGTTGATCTTGATCTTGAGGCCCGCAGCGAGCGCGGCGTCGATGCCGGCGCGCACCTGCCGCAGGTCGCCCCAGCGCGTCACGGCCTTGAACTTGGCCTCGTCGAGCGTGTCGACCGAGACGTTGATCCGCCGCACCCCCGCCGCATAGAGCTCGCCGGCGTATTTCTCGAGCTGGCTGCCGTTCGTGGTCAGGGTGAGCTCCTCGAGAGCGCCGGAATCGAGGTGGCGCCCGAGCGAGCGGATCAGCTTCATCAGGTCGCGCCGGACCAGAGGCTCGCCGCCCGTCAGGCGCAGCTTGCGTACGCCGAGCCGGATGAAGGCCGAGCACAGGCGGTCGAGTTCCTCGAGCGTCAGCAGGTCACGCTTCGGCAGGAACGTCATCTGCTCGGACATGCAATAGACGCAGCGAAAATCGCAGCGATCCGTCACCGAGACCCGCAGATAGGTGATGGCGCGCTGGAAGGGATCGATCAGGGGCGCTGAAGCGACGGCAGGCGGCATGTCCATGTAACGCGGATAGCCTCATGTTTTCCGGCGTCTGGCCGGAGATCTTGACGAAGGCTCTACGAGCGCTTGCGTCAGACGGGAAGGTCGCCCACAAGCTAGGCGCCCGCGCGCCGCCCGTAAAGGCGCCCGTCGTCAAAGGTGATCGGATGTCCGACGTGGAGAAATGGCCGGTCGAGCTCAGGCTGTCGAGCGGCGGCGCGACGCTTACGGTCACCTGGGCGGACGGCGAGCGGCATGAAATCGCCGCCGAGCTGCTGCGGGTCGAAAGCCCGAGCGCCGAGGTGCAAGGCCATTCGCCGGAGCAGAAGACGATCGTGCCCGGCAAGCGGAACGTGAAAATCCGCGACGTCCAGGAGGTCGGCTCCTACGCCGTGCGCCTGCTGTTCGACGACGGCCACGACACCGGCATCTATACCTGGGACGCGCTCCGCAGGTTCGGCGAGGACGGCGCCGAGATGTTCGACGATTACGAGGCGGCGCTCAGCTCGCTCGGCCTCAAGCGCTGAGGCTTCGCCTCAGTGCGGCACGGGAGGCGCGGCGGGTTGCTCCTTGGCTTCCTGCCGCGAGACCCAGCCGCAGTCGCACATCTTCTGCAGGATCTCTTCAGGCGTCTCCATCACGCCGACGCAATGCGTGCGGTCCATGGAGCTCGTCAGCATGTCGATCGTCGTCTTGTCGCCGAACCGGCGCATATGCACCGCAAGCGACATGTTGACGAAGATCTCGTGCTTGCCGGGCGTCGTCAGCTGAAGCCATTGCATCGCTGTCCTCCTTCCGCGTCTTGTGCCGACGCGATCACAGGAGAGTAGCGCGGCCGCCGCGGCGCATCCACAACTTGCCGGCGCCCAAAAAGGCTGACGCGTCAGGGGCGCCGACGTCTGCCGTCAGCGCCACATGGCGCGCATTCGGGAGCCGATGTCGACCTGCGTGACCGGCCGTCGCCCTGCAGATTCCGCGGTGGGCGGAGGCCAGGAGGCGACCTCGAACCTGTCGAGCATCGCCGTCGTGATGAAGCGCGTGCGGGCCGCGTAGACATGGCGGTCGCCGCGCGCCGCCTGCTGGTGCACGAAGAAGCGCTGCGGCAGCATGATGCGCAGATCGTCCTTGGCGCGCGTCATGGCGACGTAGAGCAGGCGCCGCTCCTCCTCGATCTCGGCCGACGAGCCCACGCCGAGGTCGGACGGCATGCAGCCGTCGACGCCGTTGAGCACGAAGACGGAGCGCCACTCCTGACCCTTGGAGGAGTGGATCGTGGAGAGGATGAAATAGTCCTCGTCGAGATGCGGCGGCCCGCTCTCGTCGCTGGTGGCGTCCGGCGGGTCGAGCGTGAGTTCGGTGAGAAAGCGTTCGCGCGACGGATAGCCGGACGCGATCTGCTCGAGCTGCAGAAGATCCGCTCCTCGAACGGCGGCGTCGTCATGCACGCGCTCAAGGTGCGGCTCGTACCAGCGGCGGGCGAGGCCGATCTCCGCCGGCCACCCAGCTTGCCCTTTCGCGAGCGCCGCGACGGTCTCGACGAAGGAGGCCCAGTCCTGCGCCGCCCTGGGCGGACTTGCCGCGGCCACGAGCGCAGCGACCGGATCGGGCGCAGCCGCGACCGCGTCGAGCGCGCGGGCGGTGGCGGCGGGGCCGACGCCGGGCAGCAGCTGCATCACCCTGAAGCCCGCCACCCGGTCACGCGGGTTCTGGGCGAACCGCAGCAGCGAGAGCAGGTCCTTCACATGCGCGGCGTCGAGGAATTTCAGGCCGCCGAATTTCACGAACGGGATGTTGCGCCGGGTGAGCTCCAGCTCCAGCGGGGCGCTGTGCGAAGACGTCCTGAACAGCGCAGCCTGCGCCTTGAGCGTCTGCCCGGCCTCCCGGTTCTCCAGCACCGCCTCGGCCACGTAGCGGGCCTGCTCGCCCTCGTCGCGCACGCTGACGAGCTGCGGCCGCCGGTCCGAGCGCCTGTCGCTCCAGAGGTTCTTGGTGAACCGCTCCGGCGAAAGGCCGATGACGGCGTTCGCCGCCTCCAGGATCGGCTGGGTGGAGCGGTAGTTGCGGTCGAGCGTGACGATTTTCGCCGGCGGCGAGAAGCTCTTGGGGAAGTCCAGGATGTTCCGCACGGTCGCGGCGCGGAACGAATAGATCGACTGCGCGTCATCGCCGACCACCGTGAGCCCTCGGCCGTCCGGCTTGAGCGAGAGCAGAATGGAGGCCTGGAGGCGGTTGGTGTCCTGATACTCGTCGACGAGAACGTGATCGAAGCGCGCGCCGAGATCCGCCGCGATCTCGGGCTCCTGCGCCATCTGCGCCCAGTAGAGCAGCAGGTCGTCGTAATCGAGCACGTTCTGCCGCTGCTTGGCGTCGACATAGGCGGCGAACAGCGTCTTGAGCTCCGCCGACCAGGCGGCGCACCAGGGAAACGCCTGGCCGAGCACCTGCTCAAGCGGCGCCTGGGCGTTCACGGCGCGCGAATAGATCGCCAGACAGGTCCCCTTGAGCGGAAACCGCTTGGCCGTCTTCGACAGGCCAAGCTCGTGGCGCGCGAGGTTCATCAGGTCCGCCGAATCCTCGCGGTCGTGGATGGTGAACTGCGGGTCGAGCCCGATCGCCTCTGCGTATTCTCGGATCAGGCGGGCGCCGACGCCGTGGAACGTGCCGGCCCAGGGCAGGGCGTCCGCCACGCCGCCGCCTGCGCCGCCGCGCGCCCGCGCCACGATGCGCTCGGCGCGCCGGATCATCTCGGCCGCGGCGCGGCGCGAAAAGGTCATCAGCAGGATGCGCCGCGGATCCGCGCGGTTCACGATCAGATGGGCGACGCGGTGCGCCAGCGTGTTGGTCTTGCCCGAACCGGCGCCGGCGATGACCAGCAGCGGGCCGAAGCCGCTCTCCGGCGCATCGACGCCATGCTCGACCGCCCGCCGTTGCTCCGGGTTCAGAGTTTCCAGATATGCGGCGGCCGGCACGAATCGCCCTTCTCGGAAGACGCTCCGAGGAAGCACGAGTCACGTTTTGTTCGCAACGCGGGTCAGGACGAAATCCGACGCCGGGTTCGCAACGAAGGCGATTTCACGGCGTTAGGCGTTCGGAACTGTGTCCTAGCCTCGCTCACTCGGAGTCCGTTATGGTGATCCGTCTTCTCGCCGTCGCAGCGCTTATCGCCTCCACCGTCGGTCTGAGCGCTTGCGCCAACACCGCCCGCGGCGTCGGCCACGACGTGCAGAACAACGCCCAAGCCACCAAGAAAGCGGTGCGCGGTTACTGAGCGCCGTAGCGTTCGCTTGCGCAATCGCCGGGCCGGCGCGTTGTCGGACCGGCGATCCTCGCTGCGCTCGCGCGCGTAGTCGTCCCGCACAGGCTCACCGTCCAGACGATCACGCTGTTGAGAGTGACCGTTGAAGGACAGGAAAATCCCGCCGCGCGTCTAATGAGATTAACAGGTCGTTACCGCAGCTTCAGCAGGTTCTGAGATAATCTGACGGACCGCTGCTTTCCTGTTCTTATAACTCCTTTATGGAAACCAGTTCTTTTGAGATGTTGCCGTGGCGCTACAGATCGCCACGGCTTCTGCTCCTATGACAGCCGGAGCGGGCCGGCGCCTCCGGCATTATTGATTCCGGTGAACCTATGTTCCGACTTTCCATTCTCGCGGGCGCGGGCGTGGCCGCTCTCCTCGCCGCCGGCGCGGCGCAGGCCGCTGATCTTCCGGCCTATGAGCCCGCTCCGGCCGTCTCCGTTTCCACCTTCAGCTGGACCGGCGCCTATATCGGCGTGCAGGCCGGCTACAGCTGGGGCGACGCCGATTTCCGCGCGCTGGGCGCCAAGCTGAGCACGAGCCCTGACGGCTTCGTCGTGGGCGGCTACGCCGGCTACAACATCCAGCTCGACAACTCGCCGGTCGTGTTCGGCATCGAGACGGACTTCAACTTCGCCGACATCGACGACAAGAAGTCGCCCTTCGGCTTCAACGCCAAGACTCGCACCAAGTGGACCGGCGCGACGCGCGGCCGCGTCGGCTACGCGTTCGACCGCTTCATGGTCTACGCCGCGGGCGGCGTCGCCTATGCGGACCGCAAGGTGCGCGTCTCCGGCGTCGACAAGGACAGCAAGACCGCGCTCGGCTGGACCGTCGGCGGCGGTCTCGAATACGCCGCGACCGACAATGTCGCGGTGCGCGCTGAGTATCGCTACAGCGACTTCGGCAAGGACAACTTCCGCCTGGCGGGCGTGCGCGTGCGCGGCGACTACACCGAGCATCGCGTGATGGCCGGCGTCGCCTACAAGTTCGGCTGGTGACGCCCTAGGACGCGGACTTCGGATCGCGTCAGCCCCGCTCGGCTCCGGCCGGGCGGGGCTTTTCTTTTTTGCGCGAAGCCCGTGCTTCCTGGCGACATGCGATTCTGTGCGGCGTTACGCGGCGCGCGGACAAGCCTGCGCCGCGGCGGCGTGCGCGCCGTTCGTCTCGAAATCAGGCTGAAATCACCGGAAGAAAGTGGTGCCCGAAACAGGGATCGAACCTGTGACCCCACCCGTGTGAAGGGTGTGCTCTCCCGCTGAGCTATTCGGGCACGCTGCGGAACGGCCCCTCACTACGCCGGGCCGAACAGAATTTCAATTGGGGATGCCGCCATCGAGGCCGAGCATCACCGCGACCACATAGGCGATCATCACGAGCAACGCCAGACAGGCGCAGCCGGCCCCAAGAAGACCAGCGAGATCGCGCCGGCCGCCCGAGAGCCAGCCCATCAGGCTGACATAGCTGATGAGCCAGCCGATCGAGATCGCCGTCGCCTGTCCCTCGCCGGGGAACAGGTCGAGCAGAACAAGGCCGACGCCGGCCCATACGAGGGAGACGGCGACGATCGCGACCCAGTCCGGCCACCGGCGAAGGCTCACGCGGGCTCCTGTGGAAGGGCGCCGCAAGCCGCCCGGACGGTCGAGTTCATCATCTCTCGTCGGAACGTGGCAACGGGCCGCGGGCTCTCATGCAAAGCCAAGCGCTCCGATCGCGCCTTCGAGTTCGTCGAAATGATCGATCAGCGCGTCCCCGCCGAGTTCCCGCGGCGGGGTCATCGTGTAGCCGAAGGTCGCCACCACCACCGGCGCTCCGGCGGCGCGCGCCGCGCCCACGTCCGCGGCGCTGTCCCCGACCATGATTGCGCGCGCCGGATCGCCGCCGGCGCGTTCGATGGCGCCGAGCAGCGAGGTCGGGTCCGGCTTTCCAACTCCAAACGTGTCGCCGCCGACGATCGCGGCGAACCGCGCGGTCATACCGAGCTCGTCGAGCAGCTGCGTTGCGAGCCGCTCGACCTTGTTTGTGCAGACAGCGAGCGTGGCGCCGCGCGCCGCAAGCCGGTCCAGGGCGGCTTCGCAGCCCGGATAGGGCAGGGTCTTGGCCGCGATGTGCGCGGCGTAATGATCGAGGAAGAAGGCGTGCAGCTCGTTCAGGCGCTCCGGCGTCACCTGATGGCCGGCGACCTTGAGGCCACGCTCCACCAGCGCCCGCGCGCCGGCGCCGATGAGATCGCGCGCCTGCTCGAAGGGCAGCGGCGAGACGCCTTCTTCGGCGAGGGTGACGGTCAACGCGTCGACCAGATCCGGGGCCGATTCGACGAGCGTGCCGTCGAGGTCGAACACGACGGTGAGCGGCGGCGAGAACAGCATGCAGGGTCCTGGGCTCGGGAGACGGCGATGTGGCGACCGGTGCTTCGCCTGCTAGCCTCGCCGGCGTCAATGTTCGATTCGTTCCGAAGCGACGGAGGCGGGGCCATGAGGACGATCGCATCAATCTGCGCCGCCGTTCTGGCGGCCGGCGTCGCGGCGGCTCCCGGCGCGGCGCTGGCGGAGGACTATGTCTTCCTCGCCTCGCCCCAGACCGACCTCAACCGGATGTTCCGCGTCGAGACCACGACCGGCGAGGTCGGCGCCTGCCAGTACGCCGTGCGCAACGATTCGGCGGGCGTGACGCTCTGCTTCACGCCGGGCGAGGGCGCCGGTCCGCAGGAGCCCGGAGCCTATGCGCTGGTCGCCTCCAATCATCAGCAGGAGGGCGGCGTCTACCGGGTCGAAAAGCGCTCCGGCCGCATGAGCGCCTGCTATGTGCTAGGCGACCAGGTCGTCTGCACGCCGCAGGCGCGCTGAGGCGCGGCGGGATCGAGCCTGGGCCGTCCTCTTTTCGCCCCATGGACGTCGTGTAGAGTGCCGCAGCCTCCGGCGCCCGCCGTCCTGCCGATCATCCGAGGAGACGCCATGAGCACCCTGATCCGCCGGGCGCCGCGCACATCTGGCGCGCGCCGCGCCGTCGCAGCGCTTGGCGTGGCGCTGAGCATCTGCCTCGCGTCTGCGGCGCCGGTCGAGGCGCGGTCCGCGCCTGACAGCTTCGCTGATCTCGCGGAGGGGCTGCTCGACGCCGTCGTCAACATCTCAACGTCGCAGAACGCCCCGGCCGCCGACAAGGCCGTGCCGGCCCCTCAGGTCCCGGACGGCTCGCCGTTCGAGGATTTCTTCGACGAGTTCTTCAACAAGCGCGGCGAAGGCGGCTCGCCCCGCGGCCGTTCCCGCAAGCAGAGCTCACTCGGCTCGGGCTTCGTGATCGATCCGAGCGGCATCGTCGTCACGAACAACCACGTCATCGAGGGCGCAGACGAGATCACGGTGAACTTCAACGACGGCTCCAAGCTGACGGCGGAGCTGGTCGGCCGCGACATCAAGACGGATCTGGCTGTGCTGCGCGTGAAGCCGCCGAAGCCGCTCAAGGCGGTGAGCTTTGGCGACGCCGAGAAGCTCAGGGTCGGTGACTGGGTGCTGGCGATCGGCAATCCCTTCGGACTCGGCGGCTCTGTCTCGGCCGGCATCGTCTCGGCCCGCAACCGCAACATCAACTCCGGCCCCTATGACGACTTCATCCAGACAGACGCCGCCATCAACCGTGGCAATTCGGGCGGCCCGCTGTTCAACACTGAAGGCAAGGTGGTCGGCATCAACACCGCGATCATCTCGCCCTCCGGCGGGTCTATCGGCATCGGCTTTTCGGTGCCGGCGAACGCCGCCAAGCCTGTGGTCGACCAGCTCCTGAAGTATGGCGAGGTGCGCCGCGGCTGGATCGGGGTGCGGGTTCAGCAGGTCACTGACGAGATCGCCGAGACGCTCGGCGTCGTCGGGCCCGACAAGGGCGCGCTGATCGCTGGCGTGAACGAGGACGGCCCTGCGGCTGCGGCCGGCATGAAGACCGGCGACGTCGTCCTGAAGTTCGACGGCAAGACGATCCACGAGATGCGCGACCTGCCGCGCATCGTGGCCGACACCGAGATCGACCGCGAGGTCGAGGTTTTGGTGCTGCGCAAGGGCAAGCAGGAGACGCTCCGGCTGAAGATCGGCCGCCTCGAGGAAGAGGACAAGAAGGACGACCTGCCCAAGCCGCCCGCGCCGTCGGAGGAGCCGAAGACGGGCGCGGCGCTCGGGCTGACCTTCACGCCGGTGAGCGACGAGCTGCGGCTGAAGTTCCAGCTGAAGCCGGAGACAAAGGGGCTGGTCATCACCGCCGTCGACGAGGGCTCGAAGGCGCAGGACAGCGGCGTCGAGCCCGGCGACGTCCTGATCGAGGTCGCCCAGCGGGCGGTGGAGACGCCGAACGACGTCACCGGCCGGATCGAGGAGCTGAAGAAGGACGGCAAGAAGACCGCCCTGGTGCTGCTGTCGAACCGGCAGGGCGACGTGCGGTTCGTCGCGCTGCCGATCGACTGAAGCTCGACCGTCAGGCGTCGCGGATCTCGTCGGCGGCGTAGCCCTGGAGATAGAGCAGGGCGGTCAGGTCGCCATGGTCGATCCGGACGTCGGCTACGGCCGCCACTGCAGGCTTGGCCCGGAAGGCGACGCCGAGCCCAGCCGCCTTCAGCATCGGAATGTCGTTCGCCCCGTCGCCGATCGCGACCGCGTCCGCCCGCGTCAGGCCGCGGCGCCCGAGCAGGTCGTCGAGCGCCGTCACCTTGGCCTCGCTTCCGAGCACGGGCTCGCGCAGCAGTCCGGTCAGCCTTCCATCTTCGGTCTCGAGGACATTGCCGCGGTTCTCGTCGAAGCCGAGATGCGCGGCGACAGGCGCGGTGAAGCTCGTGAAGCCGCCGGAGACGAGCGCGGCATAGACGCCTGCGGCCCGCATTGTCGCGACCGCCGCCCGGCCGCCAGGCGTGAATGTCACGCGGTCGCGCAAGATCTGCGCGACGGCCGCCTCCGGCGCGCGGCCACGAAACAGGGCCGCGCGCTCGCGCAGCGCCGGCTCGAACGCGATTTCGCCGCGCATCGCGCGCTGCGTGATCGGCGCGATCTCCGCGGCCAGCCCGAAGGCCTCGGCGAGCTCGTCGATGCACTCCTGCTCGATGAAGGTCGAGTCCATGTCGGCGATCAGCAGCCTCTTGCGTCTTCCCTCGGCCGGCAGGACGGCGAGGTCGACGGGGCGCCCGGCGATCGCGGCGGCGAGAGCCGATCGGACCGCCTCTGGCTCGCCTGCCCGCAGGATGATCTCCGCCGCCACGCCCTCGCGAAGCACCCGAAGGGAGCCGTCCGGCAAGGCCGCGGCCGCGTCGGCCAGCAGGCTTGCGTCAACCGCTGGCGCGGACGGGCTTGCGATCAGGACCGCAGCAAGCTTTGAGGACATTGGACTTCGCCGAGGCTGGAGCCGGGAGGCCCTCATTAGGGCCGGCGCGGCGCCGCAGCAATCGCGCGACGACGCAAGGAAGCCATGACCATCAGAGCCATTCGCGCCGTGCTGATCGCCGGCCCCACGGCCTCGGGCAAGTCCGCGCTGGCGCTCGACCTCGCGCGGCGGATGGGCGGCGCGGTGGTCAACGCCGACGCCCTGCAGGTCTATCGCGACCTTCGCGTGCTCACGGCGCGGCCAAGCGCTGCCGACGAAGCTGCCGCGCCGCATCGCCTCTACGGCCATGTCGACGCTTCAGAACCCTACGGGGTCGGGCTCTGGCTCGACGAAGCGACCCGGCTGCTCGAAGAGCGTGAGGCGCCGCTGGTGTTCGTCGGCGGCACCGGGCTTTATTTCGAGGCTCTGACCAATGGGCTCGCCCGGGTTCCGGACATTCCGCAGGCCGTGCGGGCGCGCTGGCGGGCCGCGTCGTCCGCCGAGCTTCAGCGCGAGCTTTCGCGCCGGGACCCGGAAATGGCGGCCCGGCTGCGGCCGTCGGATCCGCAGCGCCTGACGCGCGCGCTCGAGGTGATCGACGCCACGGGGCGCTCGCTTGCGGACTGGCAGCGTGAGACGTCCCCCGGTCCTCTCGACGCCGGCGACGCGCTTCGCATCGTGCTGGCGCCCGAGCGGGCCGCGCTCGACGCCCGCATCGCGCAGCGGCTGGAGGGCATGATGGCGGCCGGAGCAGCGGAGGAGGCGGAGCGGCTCGCGGCCCGCGAGCTCGACCCGACGCTGCCGGCCATGAAGGCGCTCGGGGTCGTCCCGCTGGCCGCCTGGCGACGGGGCGAAATCGACCGGGTGGCGGCGGTCGAGCGCGTGCGGCTCGATACGCGCCGCTACGCCAAGCGCCAGACGACGTGGTTCAGGAACCGCATGGCCGACTGGCTGCACGTGGCGCCGGAAGCTGCGCTCGATCGCGCAATGTCCGAGATCGAGCGCCGCGGCCTGGCGCGCGGCGCTTCGCCGGCCTGAGCCAGGAAGGCGGCTGTTACGCCGCCTCGGCCTTGCGCTTCGCCTGCTCGCCCTCGACCGCCGCGAGCAGCATGCAGATCGCGATGCCTTCCGAGGCCGCCTTCACGTCGGCCAGCGACGGGAAAGACGGCGCAAGCCGCAGATTGGCGTCGTGCGGGTCCTTGCCGTAGGGCCAGGTCGCGCCGGCGCCGGTGAGCAGCAGGCCAGCCTCCTTGGCGAGCGTCACGACGCGCGAGGCGGAGCCGGAGGTCATGTCGACGGAGACGAAATAGCCGCCCTCGGGCGTGATCCAGGCCGCCGCGCCTTGGCCGCCGAGCCGGGCTTCCAGCGCCTCGGTGACGGCTGAGAACTTCGGCGCCAGCAAAGCGCGGTGCTTGTCCATATGAGCGATCAGCCCGGCCTCGTCCTTGAGGAAGCGGACGTGGCGCAGCTGGTTGAGCTTGTCCGGCCCGATCGTGCGCTTGGAGGCGCGGGCGACATACCATTTCGCGTTCGCCTCCGAGGAAGCGAAGAAGGCGAGCCCTGCGCCGGCCAGCGTCATCTTGGACGTCGAGGCGAACACGAAGGCGCGGTCCGGGTTACCCGCCTCGGCGCAGGCGTCGATCACGTTCAGGATCTCGTGCCGCGTCTCGGTCAGGTGATGCAGGACATAGGCGTTGTCCCAGAACAGCCGGAAATCCGGAGCCGCGGTCTTCATCGCCGCAAGCCGGCGGATGGTCTCGTCCGAATAGATCTCGGCCGAGGGGTTCGAGTATTTGGGCACGCACCACATGCCCTTGACGGCCGGATCGCGAACGAGCTCCTCGACCTTGTCCATGTCCGGACCATGGCCGGTGAGCGGCACGGGGATCATCCGGATGCCGTACTCCTCGCAGATCGCGAAGTGCCGGTCATAGCCCGGCACCGGGCACAGGAACGCGATCTCGCTCTCCTTGCTCCACGGCCGCTCGGAGCCCGGGACGCCCTTCAGCAGCGCCCAGACGATCGAGTCGTGCATCATGGCGAGGCTGGCGTTGTCGCCGACGACGATGTTGGCCGGCTTCGCGCCGAGCGTGCCGGAAAACAGCGCACGGACCTCCGGCAGACCCTGAACGCCGCCATAGTTGCGCGCGTCGTCACCGGCTTCCGTGAAATGATCGCGGTTGCCGGGCAGCGCGAGCAGCCCCTCGGCCAGATCCAGCTGCTCCGGCGCGGGCTTGCCACGCGTCATGTCGAGCTTCAGTCCGCGCGCGCGGAAAGCGTCGTAGTCGGCGCGGATCCGCGCGCCAAAAGCCTCGAGATCCGCTGCGGAAAGATCGGCGATCACCTGTCAGAACCCTGTCCGGTTGGAAAGCGGGCGCGACCTTAGTCGCATGCCGCGCCCTGCGCCAGCGTCACGCTGCGCGGTCGGCGGGCGCCAGCCGTGCGGGACGCTCGGCCCTCGGCCGCGCGGGACCGCGTCGATATGCGCCGATGACGCTCGACGCGGCGGCTGCGAGCCCGAACAGCAGCACGGTCCAGCACGGCCTCAGGCCGAGCTGCACCGAGAAGTTCGCGGCGAGCACGCGCGCCGGATCGACGCCGGTCGCGAGCCCGTACCAGGCGGCCTCAGAAAGCGCGGTCGCAAGCGCTGCGGCGACGGCGAGACCAACCAGCCAGAGAAGGTTGGTGGCGCGCTCGCCCTGGTTCTGCAGGAGGCGCCATCCCATCGCCCACAGGAAGAGGCCCCACATCCAGGCCGGGTCGCTGATGTCGAGTTTCGACTGCATGGTGAAGTGCAGCACCGCCAGGCCGGCGATCGGATAGGCGAGCTTGTGCAGCCGCGCCCAGTTGCGCGCGCCCATGCGCTTGACCGCCCCGTCAGTGGACGTCGCCCCGAGCGCGATCAGGCCGATCAGCGCAACGAAGCCGATCGCAAGGTAGATGCGCAGCGCGATCTCCGTCACGACTTTGGTGAGCACGAGATCCTGGTCGAGGGCGTAGAGCGCAAGGTGGAGCGCGGCGTAGGCGAGCGCCGCGAGCCCAATCCGGCGACGCACGAGCACCAGCCGCGGCCAGTGCAGCAGCCTGCGGAACGGCGTCACGGCGAGCGAGAGCAGCAGGAAGCGGATCGCCCAATCGCCGGTGAAATGGATGGCGGCGGTGATGGGGCGGGCGGCCTGGTCGGCGGCGCCGCCGAACGCCGAAGGCGCAGCGCCGCCGAACGGCGCGGCCGGCGCCCCCGGGGCGCCGGCGAACCCGGGCGGCAGACCGGGCGGCAGCGCGGCGCCGGAGAAGTCGCCATGCAGCGCGCGGATCGCGAGCCAGACGGCAGGGGCGAGCACACCGAGCAGCGTCAGCGCGAGCAGCGGCGAAAAGCGTCCGGCGCGGTCGTGGAGCAGCGGCATTTGCGTCCTTCCATCTCCTGGCGCCCGGAACTACGTCGGCAGCTGCCGGTTGTTTTACGCCCGACGCCCTCACGAGCCCGTGAAGCTCGTTTCGACCATGAATAATTCGGTCAAATTTGAAGACTTCCGAGAACGCCGACTTAGCGGCGGTGGAGGTAGGCTAGGACGTCCAAGAGGCCGCCATGTTCGCGTACGCCCGTAATGTTATCGCGCCGCTGTTGCGCCGGTTCGGCGCGTTCGTTTCGTCCCAGGCGGCGGCTCTTCCCCTCTCTTACGCAGCCGCCTTCGCCACGGCGCGGCTCTATGGCGAGGGCGCAGGAGACGGGCGCCCGCCGCTGGCGCTGGCCGCGCCGGTCGCGCTCGGCGTTCTGCTGCGCTTCGGCCGCGGGCTCGAATTGCGGGACGCGGCGGCGCTTGCGGCGGCCCATGCGGCGGTCGCCACAGCGTGTGGAGACGCCCTGGCCGTATGGCTCCCGGCGCTCGCCCACGCGATCCTGATGATCGCCTCCGGCTCGGCGGCCTTCTTGTGGATGCGCGGATCCGGCCGCCTCACGTCTCCGCTGAGGATCGCGGCTGCGGCCGCCCTGATCGCCATCATCGCGCCCCTCGCGGCGACGCTGGTGGACCTTGTCGTCCTGCCCGGCGATTGGCTCACGAGGCTGCTGGCCGCAGCCAGCCGCTGGGTTGGCGAAAGCGTCTCGACCGTCTTCGTCCTTGGCGTGATCCTGTCCTATGGCCGGGAAGAAAGCGTAGCGCCAGGGCCTGAATTCGACGTCGAGCCAGCGCCGAGGCTCTGGGAATATGCCGCCGCCGCGCTCCTGACGGCGGCGCTGACGCTCGCGGCGACAAGCCAGGCGAGCGCGATGTTCTCGATCGCGGCCTCGGCGGCGCTGCTGTGGTTCGCGCTGCGGATCGGTCCGTTCGCCACGAACGTGGCGGCGTTCGCGTTCTTCTGCGCGCTCATCGCCTTCGCCGAACGCGGCCACTGGCCGCCTCTGTTCGATACGAACGGCGTTCTTCGGGAAGACCTGCTGCGGTATTTCTCGCTGGCGCTGCTCGGCGCGCCCAGCATCATCGTGGCGGCGGTCGTGCACGACCAGAAGCGGCTCAAGCGGATGTTCGCCTATCGGGCGATGCATGACGGGCTGACCACCCTGGTCAACCGCTCGCGCTTCGTCGACGCGCTCGACGCCGCGATGGCGGCCGCCCGCAACCGCGGCAAGCGCTTCACGCTGCTGCTGATCGACCTCGATCACTTCAAGGGGGTCAACGACACCTATGGCCACGCCCGCGGCGACAGCCTGCTGATCGAGGTCGCCGACCGGCTGCGATCCTCGGTGCGCGTGACCGACCTGGTCGCCAGGATCGGCGGCGACGAATTCGCCGTCGTCGCGCCCGTGCCGTCGGCCTCAGACGCTGCGAGCCTCGCGAAGCGGCTGGTCGAGATGGTCAACCAGCCCTGCGACCTGGGTGGCGTGGTGGTGACGCCCAGCATCACGGTGGGCGGCGCGCTGGCGCCAGACAGCGCGACCGATCCGCAGCACCTCATGCTGCTCGCCGACGAGGCGCTCTACGAGGCCAAGGCCGCGGGCCGCAACTGCTGGCGGTTCAATGCGTCCGAGCGCGGGGAGATCCCGCAGCCGACCTGGCGGCCCGGCGACCTCGATGCGGCGGCCGAGACGATCTACCTCGACTGAGGTCTTCGCCGGCCGCCGCCCGACGCGGCCTGCTCGCCTCACACCACGGTGAAATCGCCTGCCGTGATGGTCGCGTGGTTATCCAGGACGGCGAAGCGCACTGCGGCGTAGGTCCCGCCGGTTCCATCGCGGTCGAAGAACAGTGAGCCCGACGCCTGGTCGTAGATGATGCGGTCGCTGGAATCATGGGCCGCGGTCCCGGCGTAGAACGCGCCAGCCGTCAGCGCGCCTGCCGAAAGCCCGATGAACACGCCGTTCTCGAGCCGGATGGTGTCGTCGGCGGCTGAAAAATCAAGGATATGGTCGACGTTCGAGCTGCCTAGCGCGGTCGTGAAGGCGAAGGTGTCGAGGCCGCCGCCGCCCTGAAGCGAGTCCGCTCCAGTCGCGCCGTCAATGACGTTGTTCCCGGAATTGCCCGCGATGAGATTGGCGAGGCTGTTGCCGGTGCCGTTGATGTTGCCGGTCCCGGTCAGCGTCAGGTTCTCGATGTACTGGCCCTTCAGCGAGAACGAGACGGAGGAACTCACACGGTCGAAGCCTTGGCCATTCGCCTCGATCACCCGGTCTCCGGAATTCTGGACGAAATAGTCGTCGTCGCCGGCCCCGCCCCGCATGGTGTCGGCTCCGGTCCCGCCGTCGAGATCGTTGTTGCCGGAATTGCCGGTGATGAGATTGTCCAGGCTGTTGCCGGTGCCGTTGATGTTGCCCGTCCCGGTCAACGTCAGCTTCTCGATGTACTGGCCGGAAAGCGAGAACGAGACGCTGCTGAAGACCGTGTCCACGCCCCCGCCCTTTGCCTCGATCACCCGGTCTCCGGAGTTCTGGACGTAGTAGGTGTCGTCGCCGGCGGCGCCCTGCATGGTGTCGGCGCCGGTCCCGCCGTCGATGACGTTGTTGCCGGAATTGCCGACGATGAGATTGGCGAGGCTGTTGCCGGTGCCGTTGATGTTGCCGGTCCCGGTCAGCGTCAGCTTCTCGATGTATTGACCGGAAAGCGAGAACGACACCGAGGAATTGACCAGGTCCGTGCCGGCGACGTTGGCTTCGATCACCCGGTCGCCGACATTGTCGACATAGTAGATCTGGTCGCCGGCGCCGCCTTCCATGCGGTCGGCGCCGGTTCCGCCGTCGAGCACCTCGGCGCCGCCGCCGAGCTCGCCGCCGATCGACAGCTGGAAGCGGTAGTGCTCGCCAGCGTTGATCTGGCCGTAATATGAGCGGATCTGGATGTAATAGGTGCCGGCCGTCGTGAAGGTGTAGTTGAGGTAGGAATCAAGGGTGCTGGTCGATCCCCCGGCGCCGTCGCTCACCAGGCTGTCGTCTCCATGGGCGACTTCCTGGCCTGCGGAGTTGAAGATCGACACGTAGGTGTCGGCGAGCGGCGTCGTGAGCCCCGCCTGGTCGACGTCGACCACGATCGTGGCGCCAGGATTGTTGATCGTGACTCGGTAGAAGTCGCCGTTGGGTGAGGTCGCTCCGGCGCCGACGCCCTGCACCGTGACATGCGGCGTGCTTGTCGGGTTGCCGATGTTCGGGTCGTCGGCGAGGCTGAAGCGGCTGCTCAGGTTGATCGCGGTTCCCAGCGAATTGTTGCCGGCGTTGGCGGCCTGATTGAGCTGACCGGAGCCGAGCGAGATGCCGGAGGGATGCGCGGCCGTGGCCCCGCCGCCGAGCAGCGTGTCGTTGCCCTCGCGGCCGTACAGCATGTCGTTGCCGGCGCCGCCGCTGAGCACGTTTGCGGCGGAGTTCCCTGTGATGTGGTCCCGGCCAGAGCCGCCGACGGCGTTCTCGATGACCGCGCCCATCGCGATCGAGACGTTGCCGGTCAGCCCGCCGACGCTCGAGAAGAAGCCCTGGCGCAGCTCGATCGTCTGGTTGTCAGCATATCCCGAGAAGTCGAACGTGTCGGTGCCGCCGGCGTCCCAGGCGGCGAAGATGACCTCGGAAGTCGCCGACGTCGCGGTGTAGAAGTCGCGGTTCGTGTTCGAGTTGAAGCCATAGACGGAGTCGCCGGTGCGGGTCGTCATGTTCGCGCCGTAAAGGCGCTGGACCGCGGCTATGTCGTCGAGCAGCGGCGCTGCCGCATAGTTCCCCTGAAAGTCGCCGCCGGTGTTGCTTTCCGACCAGTAGCTCATCACCGAATACTGACGCGTATCTTCGTAGTAGACGGCGTCGTTATAGGTCGGATTGCCGGTTCCTGCGTTGTAGTCGCCGGGATGCTGGAAGCCGATCGTGTGCCCGATCTCGTGGGTCAAGGTCTCCCGGCCGTAATTCAGGTTGGCGGGGTTCTGGTTGGCCGTCTGCGAGATGTTGACCCACACGCCGCCGCCGTTGGGCGGGTAATAGCCAAAGGCGCCGGCGCCGGCGGCGCCGCTGTTGTAGTTGGCGAAGGTGATCTGGCCGTCGCTGGAATAGCCGTCGCCGCCCAGGCGCGTGAAGGTGATGTTGGCGAGGTCGGACCAGGACTGCAGCGCCAGCTCCGCCTGGGCGATCTGCTGCGCGCTGAAGGCGCTGAAGCCGCTGGTGCCGTTCGGCATCTGCGCGGGCGCGACGCCCATGAAGGAGTAAGTGACGGTAGCCGCCTGGCCGATCACGCCGATGCCGTTCCAGCTATAGCCTGCGCGATTGAGCTGGACCGCCGCCTCGTCGACCGTGAAGGAGTCCTTGCCGTTCGGCCCCGTGCCGCCGCGATCGGGAGCGTCGAGAAAGTACTGCGGATCATCACCGCCGGCGGCGGTGGCTTGCGGGTCGTAGGGCATGGCTGCGCTTCCCGGGCGTCGAGGGGCGGTCGGTCCGCCTTCTGGCGCTAGGATGAAGAGGTGCGGACGTACGGACAATCCGTAGTGTCACGGAGGCGGAGCGATGCGAGAATGGCGCCGGGCGCTGATTGTGGCGGCCCTGGTCTGGTCTGGAGGACCGGCGATGAGCATGCCTGCCATGCCGGAGATCTCCGATCTCGCCGGCGAGTGGATGATCGCGGAGGGGACGCACGCGTGTCGGCTGACCCTGACGGCGCGCCCGCTCGGACGGGACCTTGCGGTCGAGGCGGATCCCTCCTGCCTCGCGGGCGTCGGGCTGAGCGGGGTCGTGGCGTGGCGGCCGGCGAGCGACGGGATCGGGCTCGCGGGCGCTGGTGGCCGGACGATCGCTTTCCTATCGCGGCGTCCGGACGGGACCCATGGGCTGAGCCGGCCTGGAAGATCCAGTCTGGTGATGACTCGGCGCTGAAAAAATTTCCACGCCATGCAGGGGCTTCGGCCGCTTGATGCGGGACGGAAAGCGATCCATCTTCTTCTACGCCAAAGGGTGTAGATAGGAGGAGAGATGTCCTACACGGTCATTTCGCAGGCTGAGCCGTCGCCGGTCGCCACTGTCGTTCCCACCGTCATCGAAGCGCTCAGCCTTGCGCGCGAGCTTGCGAAGCAGGCGGAGGATCGCATCACGATCGCGACCGACTCCGGCTGGATGCTTTCGCTCGACGAGCTCGAAGAGCTTGTGAAGAACTGAGCATCGGGCCGGCTCCGCCGCAGCGGAGCCGGCCGTCATTCAGTTCGGCCCCTTGCCGCCCAGCCGGCCGGTGAGGAACTGCGCCTCGCCTTCGCCGAACGACCAGTCCGCGTCTGTGTTGGTCACGAAGTTGACCATCACGTCGCTCGCCGCCATTCCGCAGTGCTCCTTCAGCGCTTCACAGAGCAGCCGGTAGAAGGCCTGCTTCTGCTCGACGCTCCTCGGCCGCGTCGTCACCGAAACGATCACGACCTTGTCCGTGCGGGGAATGTCGAGCCCGGTGTCCTCGATGCGGACGCGGCTCGGTTTGTGCTCCTGGACGATCTGGTAGCGGTCTCGTTCCGGAACCCCGAACGCGTCGAGCATGGCGCGATGGGCCGCATCCAGCAGTGTCTCGATCTCGGCGTCGGTGCGTCCCTCGATGAGGTCGAAGCGCAGAAGCGGCATGATCTGATGTCTCCTTGGCACCGGCTGGGCGCTCTTGCTGCATCGTTGAACAGCGCGGCCTCGGGCCGTGCTCAACCTATGGCTCTGGCGGCCTTAATCCCACCGCGTTTGCCGGGTTCATCATCGCGCCCGCCGGTTCGCAGGATATCGAGTCGCCGTGAACATCGCCGCGTCCGCGTCTCTCCAGCTCCGCACGATCTTCGCTTTGATGTTGCGCCGAATGCGCACGAAATATGCGAATTCGCGGGCGGGCTATATCTGGGCGATCGTCGAGCCGCTGATCTGGATTTTCGTCCTCAAGTTCGCGATCCGGGGCAGGAACGATCACCATCCTCCTGTCGGCACCAGCTATGAGGTGTTCTTCGCGGGCGGCGTTCTGATCGCCCGGACATGGCGAACGGTCTCGCAAAGCACGTCAAAGGTGCTGCGGCGCTCTCAGGGCTCGCTGCCGGCAGTTCAGCGGATCGACGCAGCCTATGCGACGTGGCTGCTGGAGATGGCGACTGCGGCGGTTGCGATGCTGGTCGTTCTGGCGAGCCTGGAAGTGTTCGGCTTCGACGCCGTTCCTTACGACCCTCTGACGTGCCTCGCCGCGTTCGGCGCGACAGCGGCCTATACGCTCGCTTTCTCGCTGGTCCTCGCGCTGGCGATGACGGTTGCGCCCGGCCTCGGCCATTTTCAGCACATTCTGATGCTGTGCCTCTTCATGACGTCCGGGTTCACGACGATCGTGGATCGGGTGCCGCCCCAGCTGCGGGAGATCCTCGTCTGGAACCCCGTCGTCCACTGCGTCGAGTGGTTCCGGGAGGGGTTCTACAGAGGCTATGTCTGCGCCTCCCTCGATAGGGAGTATCTGTTCACGGTCACTCTGGTGTGTCTGCTGATCGGTCTCGCAGGCGAACGGGTCCTGCGGCGCCACCGGGTGCGCCGCAGGTAAGCGGCTTCAGCGGCTCTGGTCGACGTCCCGCACGGCGCCTCGCGCGGCGCTGGTCGTGAACGCCGCATAGGCCCTTAGCGCCGACGAGACTTTGCGCTGGCGGGCGGCCGGCTTCCAGGCCGCGGCGCCCTTGGCCTCCTCGGCGGCGCGGCGCGCGGCGACGATTTCGGGCGCGACGGCGAGACGGATCGACCGGTTCGGGATGTCGATGTCGATCACGTCGCCGTCCTGCACCAGAGCGATCAGCCCGCCCTCGGCCGCTTCCGGGGAGACGTGACCGATCGAGAGGCCCGAGCTGCCGCCCGAGAAGCGGCCGTCGGTGACGAGCGCGCAGGCTTTTCCGAGCCCTTTCGATTTCAGGTAGCTCGTCGGGTAGAGCATCTCCTGCATGCCGGGCCCGCCGCGCGGCCCCTCATAGCGGATGACGACCACTTCGCCCGGCTTGACTTTGCCGGTGAGGATGCCGCTGACGGCGTCGTCCTGGCTCTCGAACACCTTGGCGGGGCCGGAGAACGTCAGGATCGACTCGTCGACCCCGGCGGTCTTCACGATGCAGCCGTCCTCGGCAAGATCGCCCTTCAGGACCGCCAGGCCGCCGTCCTGCGAAAAAGCGTGCGCCGCGTCGCGGATCACGCCGGTCTCCCGGTCGACGTCGAGCTCGTCCCAGCGCCGCGACTGGCTGAAGGCGGTCTGCGTCGGCACGCCGCCCGGAGCCGCGCGATAGAAGGTCTTCACCGCCTCGCTGTGGCTCACCGCGACGTCCCAGCGGTCGAGCGCTTCACCGATCGTCGCGCTGTGCACCGTGGGCAGATCGCGGTTGAGCAGGCCCGCGCGCGAAAGCTCGCCGAGAATGCCCATGACGCCGCCGGCGCGGTGGACATCCTCCATATGCACATCGGCCTTCGCCGGCGCGACCTTGCACAGCACCGGCACCCGGCGGGACAGACGGTCGATGTCCTCCATGGTGAAGGGCACCTCGGCCTCATGAGCGGCCGCCAGAAGGTGCAGCACGGTGTTGGTCGAGCCGCCCATCGCGATATCGAGGCTCATGGCGTTCTCGAACGCCGCGAAGCCCGCGACCGAGCGCGGCAGCACGCTTGCGTCGTCGCCCTCGTAATAGCGGCGGGCGAGATCGACGATCAGGTGGCCGGCTTCGACGAACAGCCGCTCGCGGTCTGCATGAGTGGCGAGCGTCGAGCCGTTGCCCGGCAGCGAGAGGCCGAGCGCCTCGGTCAGGCAGTTCATGGAATTCGCCGTGAACATGCCTGAGCAGGAGCCGCAGGTCGGGCAGGCGGAGCGCTCGATGATCTCGACGTCTTCCGCAGCGACGCTGTCGTCGGCGGCCGCCACCATGGCGTCGACCAGATCGAGCGCGACCTCCTTGCCCCGGAGGACGACCTTGCCGGCTTCCATCGGTCCGCCGGAGACGAACACCGCCGGGATGTTGAGGCGGAGCGCCGCCATCAGCATGCCGGGCGTGATCTTGTCGCAGTTGGAGATGCAGACCATGGCGTCCGCGCAATGCGCGTTGACCATGTATTCGACGCTGTCGGCGATCAGCTCGCGCGACGGCAGGCTGTAGAGCATGCCGTCGTGGCCCATGGCGATGCCGTCGTCCACAGCGATGGTGTTGAACTCCTTGGCGACGCCGCCCGCCTTCTCGATCTCGCGCGCGACCAGCTGGCCGAGGTCCTTCAGGTGGACGTGGCCGGGCACGAACTGCGTGAAGGAGTTCACCACCGCGATGATCGGCTTGCCGAAGTCCGAGTCCTTCATGCCCGTGGCGCGCCAGAGGCCGCGCGCGCCGGCCATGTTGCGGCCATGCGTCGTGGTGCGGGAGCGATAGGCGGGCATTTCGGATCCTTTGCCGTCAGTTGGCCGCCGGGCGAGCATTTCCGGCGCGCGAGACCCTCAAGAAGGCGTCGTTTGATCGGCGTGGAGGTGAGCCCGCGCGCCGGCCGTGTCAATCGCGCTCCGGGCGCATCAGGCGCCCGAAAACTCGGCCCAGCAGTACGGCGTCTCGAAAACCTTCACTGAACTGAGCTGCGGCAGCGCCGGCTTCGATCGCTCCCAGATCCAGACAGCGATGTGTTCGGCCGTCGGGTTGGCGAGACCCGGGACGTCGTTCAGCGTGTGGTGATCGAGCTGCAGCCGCAGCGGGCCGAAGGCGGCCTCGACGTCGAAGAAGTCGACCACGAAGCCGGTCGTCGGATCCACCTCGCCCTCGAGCGTCAGCTCGACGCGGTAGGAGTGGCCATGCATGCGGTGGCAGCGATGCGTCGCGGGCACATTCGGCAGCCGATGCGCGGCCTCGAAGGTGAACGCCTGGGTAATCTTCATGGCAGTCCCGCGATCTTGTGCGTCTGGAGGCCGAGCCGCCATGGCGGGTTGGCGAGGCAGTAGGCGGCCGCCGCCGCGGTGTTCTCGACCCGGCGCGGCCCGTCCATCGGCTGCAGCCAGAAGTGCCGGAAGGGCAGCGCCTGGAAGCGCGCAGGGTCCACGCCGTCCTGCGGATAGACGAGCTTGAGCTCGTCGCCATGCGTCAGCCGGAGCGCAGCGTCGGCCTTGGGACTGACGCAGATCCAGTCGAGCCCGGCGGGCGGCTCGAGCGTGCCGTTGGTCTCCACCGCGCTTTCGAAGCCGCGGGCGCGGATCTCCGCCAGCAGCGCCGCGTCGAGCTGGAGCAGCGGCTCGCCGCCGGTAAACACCACGAACCGGCTGGAGGACGACGGACCCCAGGCGGCCTCGATCGCACTCGCGAGCCCGACCGCATCGGCGAAGCGGCCGCCGCCTTCGCCATCGATGCCGACGAAGTCGGTGTCGCAGAACCTGCAGACGGCCGTGGCGCGGTCGGCCTCGCGGCCCGACCACAGATTGCAGCCGGCAAAGCGGCAGAACACCGCCGCGCGTCCCGCCTGCGCGCCTTCGCCCTGCAGCGTCTTGAAGATCTCTTTGACGGCGTAGCTCACCGCGCGCTCCGCTGACCCGGCGCACCGCCGGACCCGAATGATACCCGACGCTGTCGACCGCAGACGAGGCGTGAGCCGCGCGCCTCGGTCCGCATGTCGCGGATGGCTCTCATCTGACGAAGACAAGCGCTCAGCGAGCGGATCGACTGGAGAGTTGGCTGGGGGACGTGGATTCGAACCACGACTAACGGAGTCAGAGTCCGCTGTTCTACCGTTAAACTATCCCCCAGCAGGGGAGTTCAGTCGCCCTTCGTCCAGTCGAGCCGGGGCGACCGCGCGCGAGGCCCGTAAGCGCCGTTCGCAGCGCGTTCCCTCTAACGGGTTCGGATCGCGCGGGCAAGAGGCGCCACGACGCCGAGGCGTCGATGAGGCTCACCGGTTTGTAGCCGTGAAACCTTAAAATTGGCTGTTTCGCGCCAGCGACGCCGCCGGGCCGCCCCGCAAGCTTCCGGCTTTCCGCCGCCTGCTGCTAAACCGGAAGGCTCGCAGGCCGGACGGGGTTGGGGCCGCAAGGGGGAGTGCAGCTTGGCCTCAGCAGGACGACTCGGCCCGGTTCGTTGCGAAGGCCGCAGGCTCCGCCGGGCGGGGGGCGAATCATCGCCGCTCAGGAGGCCTTCGCTGAGGCTTTTGGCGGCGGCGCTCGGCTTGTGCCTCGCCGCATGCGCGTCCCGGCCGGACGCCCACGTCCTCGACCCGGTCGCCGCGACCGGGGGAGCCAGACAGGTCACCGTCTATGTCGCGACGACGCGGGAGCCGGCGACCGGCTCCGGGACGATCTTCACGGACGGTCGCTCTCGCGGGCTGCACTACGCCCGCTACGTCATCTCGATCCCGCCCAACCACAGGCCGGGCTCGATCGAGTGGCCGAAATCGGCGCCCGACCCGTCCAGGGACTTCGTGACGGCGTCGGCGGCGCCGCTGTCCGAGGCGGAGTTCATTCAGCAGACGACGGCGGCGGCCGCACGGTCGCGTGGTCCGCGGCGCGGCGCCGGCGTTTTCGTGCACGGCTACAACTACACCTTTCAGGAATCGCTGTTCAGGCTGGCGCAGATGGACGCCGACGCGGATGTCGGCGGCGCGGCGGTGCTGTTCGCCTGGCCGTCGCAGGGCTCCTTCACGAGCTATGTGGCCGACAAGGAGTCCGTGACCTATTCGCGTGACGGTCTCGCCCATGTCATCGAGGCGCTGGCGGCGGAGCGCGGAACGGCCGGCGTCACGCTGTTCGGGCACAGCATGGGCGGCTGGCTCACGGTCGAAGCCATCCGGCAGTTGCGGCTCGAAGGCCGCGACCGCACGATCGCGCGGCTCGACGACGTCATTCTGGCCGCGCCCGACATCGACGTCGACGTGTTCCGCCAGCAGCTTTCCGTCGTGGGCAGGCTGTCGCCGCCGATCACGCTGCTGGTCTCCAAGGACGACAAGGCGCTCACCGCGTCCCGGTTTTTGTCGGGCGATCGCGGCCGGGTGGGCGCGCTCGACATCGAGGATCCGCAGGTCCAGGAGGCGGTGCGGAGCGAGAATCTGCGCGTCGTCGACATCTCGCAGCTGCAGTCCGAGAACGGCACGAATCACGACCGCTACGCCGCGCTCGCCGCGATCTACCCGCAGCTCCAGTCGCAGCTGGAATCGCGTCCGGGCAACGCCGCGCAGCAGGCCGGGGTCTTCATCCTCGACGCCGCCGCGGCCACCCTCCAGACCCCGTTCCGCGCGGCCGGCGCGATCCTCGGGCAGCGCTGAATCCAGGCAGAAAATGAAAAGGGCCGGCGTGGGCCGGCCCTTCGAGCGTGGAAAGCGGCGATCGGCTTATGGCGTGACCGCCGCGGCCGCCGGCGCGTGGATCACCATGTCGGTGAATGGGGGCACGTAAGCCTGCGCCATCACCAGCAGGCCCATCAGGCAGGCGAGGGCGATCGAGTGGAAGAACACGTAGCGCAGGATGTCGCCCTCGTGGCCGTACCAGCGCGTCGCCGTCGAGGCGACGACGATCGACTGCGCGTCGATCATCTTGCCCATGACGCCGCCGGACGAGTTGGCCGCCGCCATCAGCGTCGGCGAAAGGCCGAGCTGCTCCGCCGAGATCTTCTGCAGAGAACCGAACAGCACGTTCGACGAGGTGTCGGAGCCGGTGAGCGCGACGCCGAGCCAGCCCAGAAGCGCGCCGAAGAACGGGTAGAGCACCCCGGTCTTGGAGAAGGCGAGGCCGAGCGTGGCGTCGACGCCCGAGTAGCGGGTGACGAAGCCGAGCGCGAGCATGGCCGAAATCGTCAGCAGCGAGTAGCGCACGAGATAGAGCGTCCGGCCGTAGACCCGGAGCATGCCGAGCGGCGAGAAGCCCATCACGAAGCCGGCGATGATCGCCGACACCAGGATGCCGCTGCCCGTCGCGGACAGCCAGTTCAGGCTGAAGACGGCCGCCTCGGCCTTCGGGGCCGGCACGACCGGCGGCACGCGCTGGATCAGCTGGTCGACATGCGCGACCGGGAACTTCACGAGCGCGAAGCTGTCGAGGAACGCCTTGACCTGGGGGATGCCCCAGCAGACGACCACGACCGACAGGATCAGCCACGGGAGCCAGGCGCGAAGCACGTCGCCGGTCGAATGCCTGTCGAAGACATGCGCCCCGGCGCCGCCGACGCTTGGCGCGGCGCCCTCGGCCGAGGTCCAGATCTCGCGCGGCCGCCAGACCTTCAGGAACATCGCCAGGCACGCGATCGACACGATCGAGGCGATGACGTCCACCAGCCAGGGGCCGTGATAGTTCGAGACCAGGAACTGCGGGATCGCGAAGGCGACGCCGGCGATCAGGATCGCCGGGAAGATCTGTATCATGCCGCGGAAGCCCGCGAAGGCCACGATCAGCCAGAACGGCACCAGCACCGAGAAGAAGGGCAGCTGGCGGCCGACCATGGCCGACAGGTCGAGCAGCGGAAGGCCGGTGACGGCGGCGAGCGCGATGATCGGCGTGCCGAGCGCGCCATAGGCGACCGGCGCGGTGTTGGCGATCAGGGAAAGGCCCGAGGCGGCGAGCGGCGAGAAGCCGAGGCCGATCAGGATCGCGCCCGTGACGGCGACAGGCGTGCCGAAGCCGCCAGCGCCCTCGAAGAACGCGCCGAAGCAGAACGCGATCAGCAGGAGCTGCAGACGGCGATCATCGGTGATGCCGGCGATCGAGTCCTGCAGGACCTTGAAATAGCCTTTCTCCAGAGTGAGTTGGTAGAGAAAGATGATGTTGAGGATGATCCAGCCGATCGGCAGCAGACCGAAGGCCGCGCCGTAAAGCGCCGTCATGCCGGCTTTGTCGGCCGGCATGCCTTGGCAGAACACCGCGATGATCAGGGCCGCCGCCAGGCCCAGAAGGGCGGCGACGTGAGCCTTGAGGCTGAACAGGCCGATGCCGGCCAGCAGCACCACGACAGGAATGGCGGCGACGAGAGTCGATATGACCGCGTTGCCGAACGGATCGTATATCTGTTGCCACATCATTGGCGGTCCCCCCGCGCTTTCTTGTGATCGCCGGGCGAGCGCCCGACCTGTTGGTGTGACGTCGAATCCCCGCAACCTCCGGATCACGGGCAGCTTGGCCTGCGCCTTTATGAACGGCGGATCAACAATTTTGCGCGAGCGCAGCCGCCTTGCGACGGCTCCGTTCGCTGTTACACTTCCCCTCGAATTGTTTTCACTCGCGCGGCGACGCCCGCCTAGAGCTCCTTGAGCCAGGCCGCGGCGGGGCCGAAGGATGCCGGCTTTTGTCCCACTCCGCCGTAACGCTCGCCGCCCCGGGACTCCCGTTTCCCGTGGCGCGCGGAGCGGCGACCTCGGCTTGCGCCGAACCTCCCGTCCGTCCGCAGCCCGCCACCTATGCGGCGCTCGACCTTGGGACCAACAATTGCCGCTTGCTGGTCGCGCGGCCGGATCGGGACGGCGGCTTCCGGGTGGTGGATTCGTTCTCCCGCATCGTGCGGCTTGGCGAGGGGCTCGCGCATAGCGGCCGCCTCTCGGGCAGCGCGATCGACCGCGCCGTGTCTGCGCTCGCCGTGTGCCGGGACAAGATGGAGGCGCGCGGCGTCTCGCGCTCGCGCCTGATCGCGACCGAGGCCTGTCGGCAGGCCGACAATGGCGAGGCGTTCCTCGAGCGCGTGCGCCGGGACACCGGGCTGGAGCTCGAAATCATCGACCGCGCCACCGAGGCGCGGCTCGCGGCCGCCGGCTGCGCCTCGCTCGCGGATCCGGCGGCGGGCGGCGTCATCCTGTTCGACATCGGCGGCGGCTCATCGGAGGTGGTCTGGCTCGAGCGGCGACGCGGCGGCGGCGCCGGTAACCTCGTGATGCGCGCCTGGGTCTCGCTCCCGGTCGGGGTGGTGACGCTCGCCGAGCGCTATGGCGGCGTGAAGGTGTCGACCGAAGTGTTCGAGGACATGGTCGGCGAAGTCGAGCGGCTGCTCGAGGCCTTTCCGGAGCGCGAGACGCTGAGCGCCTCGTTGAGCGACATCCATCTGCTCGGAACGTCCGGAACCGTGACCACGATCGCGGGCGTGCATCTCGGCCTTCCGCGTTATGAGCGCAGGCTCGTCGACGGCCAATGGATGGCCTCGACGGACGTCACGCGGGTCGTCGAGTCGCTGCGCGAGATGTCTTACGACCAGCGCTGCCAAAACCCCTGCATCGGCCCGGACCGAGCGGACCTCGTGCTCGCCGGCTGCGCGGTGCTGGAAGCCATCAGGCGCGCCTTTCCGGTGGCGCGGCTGCGGGTCGCCGATCGGGGGCTGCGCGAGGGCATCCTGGTCGAGATGATGCGCGCCGACGGCGTCTGGCGCCGTCGCGGCGCGCGCCGTCGCGGGCGACGCGGGTGAGCGCGCGGTCACGCGGCGGCGGCGGAAGCGACAAGGCTTCGGGCGGCGCCGGGCGCAGCCTCGAAGTCAGGGTGCGCACCGCCCGGAAGCGCAGCCACGCCTCGACCCTCTGGCTGAGCCGCCAGCTCAACGATCCTTACGTGCAGGCCGCAAAGCGCGAAGGCTATCGCTCGCGCGCGGCCTTCAAGCTGATCGAGATCGACGACAAGCACCGCTTCCTGAAGCCGGGGCAGAAGGTCGTCGACCTCGGCGCGGCGCCCGGCGGCTGGAGCCAGATCGCCGCGCAGCGCATCGGAGCGACAGAGGGCAAGGGCTCGATCGTCGCGATCGACCTGCTGGAGATGGAGCCGGTGCCGGGCGCCGACTTCATGGTGCTCGACTTCCTCGAAGACAACGCGCCGGAAATCCTGAAGCAGCGGCTCGGCGGCAAGGCGGACGTAGTGCTGTCCGACATGGCGGCGAACACGGTCGGCCACCAGCGCACCGACCATCTGCGCATCATGGCGCTGGTCGAGGCGGCGGCGCAGTTCGCCGCCGAAGTGCTGGCCCCGGGCGGCGCGTTTCTGGCGAAGGTTTTTCAAGGTGGCGCGCAGACCGAGTTGCTGGCCGAGCTGAAGCGCGACTACGCCAAGGTCATTCACGTCAAACCTCCCGCGAGCCGGAAGGACTCGTCCGAGCTCTACGTGCTGGCGACCGGCTTCCGCGGGAGCGAGGCCAGAGACTGACGCATGGGCCAGCAGGGCGCGGACACGCGCGCCGCGCCGCCGGGGCCGCGCTTCCAGGCGACGCTGGCGCGTCCGGTCGCCGGCTCGGGCGTCGGCCTGCACACCGCGAAGCCGTCGAACGTCCGCGTGCTGCCGGCGCCGCCGGATCACGGCGTGGTCTTCCGGCGCTTCGTTCAGGGTGTGGCGCATGACGTGCCGGCGCACTGGCGCAACCGACGGTCAAGGCCACTCTGCACCGCGTTACAAGTCGGCGAGGGGCCGCTGGTGCGGACTGTCGAGCACCTCATGGCGGCGCTGAGCGCCGCGCGCATCGACAACGCGCTGGTGGAGATCGACGCCGAGGAGTTGCCGATCTTCGACGGCAGCGCCGAGCCCTGGAGGCTGAAGCTCGCGGAGGCCGGCCGCGTCGAGCAGGACCGCCCCCGCCGTTATCTTCGCGTGCTGAAGCGCGTCGAATATCGCAATGGCCGGCACAAGCAGTCGATCGATCCCGCGGCGGCCTTCACCGTCAAGGGATCGGTGACGCTCAACGGTCTGGGTCAGCTCAGATGGAGCGGCCCGATCGACCCGGACACCTTCGCCCGCGAACTTGCGCCGTCGCGCAGCTTCGGCCGGCTCAAATGGGCGCTGCTCGCAAAGCTGTTCGGCCGCTTCACGCGCGAGCCCGTGCTGCGCGGCGCGAACCTCTCGAACACTGTGGCGCTCTGGCGGCGCTCCGCCATCGGCGGGTTGCGAATGCCCGACGAGCCTGTGCGTCACCGCGTGCTCGACCTCGTCGGCGACTACGCGCTCGCCGGTCATCCTCTGATGGGGCGGACCACCGCCGTCATGCCGGGCCACGAGCACAACCACGCCATGATCGCGATCCTGCTCGAGGACGCGACCGCCTGGGACCTGGTGGAGATCGCCGAGGGCGGCGACCTGAGGCCGGCGAGCTAAGCGTCAGGCGCGCTCGCGCGCTGCGGTGACAGGATCGGGCCGAGGACCGACATGGCCGGAGACCTCCTGGCCCGCCTCGGGCGCCAGCCGGGCGAACAGAAAGACCGACGAGGCCGAGATCAGTCCGATCATCAGGAAGGCCAGGGGGAAGTCCGAGACGCGCAGCTCGACGCCGCCGCGATGCGCCAGGATGCCCTCCAGCACGAGCGCCGCGATGCTGACGCCGAGCGACAGTGAGATCTGCTGGGCGACGCTCGCAAGGCTCGTGGCGCGACTCATCCGTCCGCTGTCGATGTCGGCGTAGCTGAGAGCGTTCACCGCGGTGAACTGCAGCGATCGGAAAAAGCCGCCGATCAGCAGCGCGATGAGGATGACGGCGACCGGCGTCGTGGCGGTGAACAGCGCCGGCGCCGTCATCAGAGCGGCGGCCACGATCGCGTTGGTCATCATGGTGGCGCGGAAGCCGAACCGCTGCAGGATCGGTTTTGCGGCCATCTTCATGAACAGAGCGCCGAGCGCCGAGGCGAAGGTCAGCATGCCGGACTGGAAGGCGGTCATGCCGAAGCCGACCTGCAGCAGCAGCGGGAGCAGGAAAGGCGCCGCTCCGATGCCGATGCGAAACAGCGATCCGCCCAGGATCGCGGCGCGGAAGCTCGGAACTGCGAGCAGCCTGAGGTCGAGAATCGGGTGCTCGGCGCGCCGGGCGTGGAGCACATAGGCGGTGAACGAGATCGCGCCCGCGCCCAGAATCGCGAAAGCCGCCAGATGCGGCAGCGCCTCGAGGCCGAGCGCGGTCGCGCCGGAGACGATCGCGGCGAGCCCGAAGCCGGACAGCGCGAAGCCAAGCGCGTCGAACGGCGTCCGCTCCTCGCCGCGCACGTCCGGGATGAACAGCGTCGCGAGCGTAATTCCAAGCGCGGCGATGGGCAGATTGATCCAGAAGATCCAGCGCCACGAGAAATAGGTGGTGATGAAGCCCCCGACCGGCGGGCCGAGCACAGGGCCGATCAGCGCCGGTATGGTCAGCCAGGCGAGCGACCCGACCAGCTCCGACTTCGGCACTGTCCTGAGAATCACCAGCCGGCCGACCGGCACCATCATGGCTCCGCCGACGCCCTGCAGGACGCGCGCGCCGATCAACTCCGGCATGGTGGAGGAGAAGCCCGCGAGCGCCGAGCCGAGCGCGAAGGTCGCGATCGCGGCGCGGAACACCAGGCGCGCGCCGAGCCGGTCCGCGAGCCAGCCCGAGATCGGGATGAAGACCGCCAGGCTCAGCAGGTAGGACGTTAGCGCGAGCTTCAGGTCGATCGGATGGATCCTGAGCTCGGCGGCGATCGCAGGCAGCGACGTCGCAAGCACCGTGCTGTCCAGGTTCTCCATGAACAGCGCGCAGGCGACGATCAGCGGGACAAGGATGCGATTGGGAACCGCGGCGTTCGGGAAAGTTGGCATGAGCCTGCCGCATATAGGGGTTGCGGGCGGATCGCACACCGTCATTTGCGTCAGGGCAGGGCCGTGCTAAAGGTCCGCGCCACTTCCCCAACTCGCGCTGCGGCCTGTCGCCGACGCCAAGGGGCCGGACGCCGTCGGGCGGCGCCGGGCGCTCACGCGCACACCCGTTTCAGGAGGTTCGGCATGGAGAGGATCAACAGCGTTCTGGGGAACGAGGCGCTCACCTTCGACGACGTCCTGCTCCGGCCGGGCCTCTCGGAGGTGATGCCTGGCGAGGCCGATCTCCGGTCGCGCGTCACCAGGACGATCTCGCTCAACATCCCGATCCTATCCTCCGCGATGGATACGGTGACCGAAGCCAGGCTCGCCATCGCGATGGCGCAGGCCGGCGGCATCGGCGTCATCCACCGCAACCTGACGCCTGAGGAGCAGGCGACCGAGGTCCGGCAGGTCAAGAAGTTCGAAAGCGGCATGGTGGTGAACCCCGTCACCATCGCGCCGGACGGGACCCTGGCCGACGCGCTGGAGCTGATGAAGCGCCACGGCATCTCGGGCATTCCGGTGGTCGAGGGCGGCGGCGCGCCGGGCCGCGCCGGCAAGCTCGTCGGCATTCTGACCAACCGCGACGTGCGCTTCGCCACCAATCCGCGTCAGCCGGTCTCCGAGCTGATGACGCATGAGAACCTCATCACCGTCGCCGAGGGCGTGGGCCAGGAGGAGGCCAAGCGCCTGCTGCATAGCCACCGCATCGAGAAGCTGCTGGTGGTCAACGACGCCTATGAGTGCGTCGGGCTCGTCACGGTGAAGGACATCGAGAAGGCGGTCGCGAATCCGAACGCCAACAAGGATGGCCGCGGCCGGCTCAGGGTCGCGGCCGCGACGACCGTCGGGGACAAGGGTTTTGGGCGCGCCGAGGCGCTGATCGACGCCGGCTGCGACCTGGTCGTCGTCGACACCGCGCATGGCCACTCGCAGCACGTGCTGGACGTGGTGGCGCGCATCAAGCGGCTCTCCAACGAGGTGCAGATCGTCGCCGGCAACGTGGCGACCGGCGAGGCCACCCGCGCGCTGATCGACGCCGGGGCGGACGCGGTCAAGGTCGGCATCGGGCCGGGCTCGATCTGCACCACCCGGATCGTCGCCGGCGTCGGCGTGCCGCAGCTCACCGCGATCATGGAATCCGTCGAGGTCGCGAAGGCGGCCGACGTGCCGGTGATCGCCGATGGCGGCATCAAATATTCCGGCGACCTCGCCAAGGCGATCGCCGCCGGCGCCGACGCCGCCATGGTCGGTTCGCTGCTCGCCGGAACGGACGAGAGCCCGGGCGAGGTCTACCTCTACCAGGGCCGCTCCTATAAGTCGTATCGCGGCATGGGCTCCGTGGGCGCGATGGCGCAGGGGTCCGCCGACCGCTACTTCCAGGCCGAGGTCAACGACCGGCTGAAGCTGGTGCCTGAGGGCATCGAGGGTCAGGTGCCCTACAAGGGTCCGGTCTCGGCGGTGCTCCACCAGCTCGCCGGCGGCCTCCGGGCCGCGATGGGCTATGTCGGCGCGGCGACGATCCAGGATCTCCATGAGAAGGCGCGCTTCGTGCGCATCTCGGGAGCTTCGCTGCGCGAGAGCCACGTCCACGACGTCACCATCACCCGCGAGAGCCCGAACTATCCGGGCATGGTCTGAGGCGGAGCCGGCGCGATGACCATTGCAGCCGTCCTCGCGCCCGTCTTCGCCCAGGCCGCGCTGATCTTCTTCCTGTTGTCCCGGATGGGCTTCACGCGGTGGGCCGCGGTCCGAAACGGCCAGGTCGAGGTGCGCCCGGGATCGCCCCGGAACTACGGTTGGCCGCGCAGCGCGCAACTGGCCGCCGACAGCTTCCACAACCAATTCGAGCTGCCGACGCTGTTCTTCGCGCTCGCGCCGCTCGTGATCCTGACGCACAAGGCCGATCTGCTGTTCGTGCTGCTGGCGTGGGTGTTCGTCGCCCTGCGCTGGCTGCATGCGCTCGAGCACAATGGGCCGAACCGGCTGAAGCTGCGGTTCCCGCTCTACGCGGCCGGCGCCTTCGTGCTCCTCGTCATGTGGACTGTCTTCGCGGTCCGCATCCTGCTCGCGCTCTGACGTCATGACGCCAGCCGCCCACGCGCTCGCCGCGATCGAAGTCCTGACCGAGATCGAGGCGCGAAGATCGCCGGCCGCCCAGGCGCTCAAGGACTGGGGCGCCGCGCATCGCTTCGCGGGCTCGGGGGACCGCGCCCGGATCGCGAGCCTCGTTTACGACGCTCTGCGCTCCCGCGCCTCGCTCGCCTGGCGCATGGGCGAGGAGGCGCCGCGCGCGCTTGTGCTCGGCGCGCTGGTCTTCGTGCGGCATGCCGATCCTGAGGCGCTCGCCGCCGCCTTTGCGGCGAGTCCCCACGCGCCCGAGCCGCCGACCGAGGCCGAGCGAGCTGCGATTTCCGCCGCCTCCCTGGATGATGCGCCGGACCATGTCCGGGGCGACTATCCCGAATGGCTCGACCCCTCTTTGGCGCGTGTGTTCGGTTCGGAGCGGGCGGAGGAGGGGGCGGCGCTCGCCGCGCGCGCCCCGCTCGACCTGAGGGTCAACGTCCTGAAGGGCGACCGCGACAAGGCGCTCACCGCGCTGTTGCATCTGAGGCCTGAGCCGACGCCGCTGTCGCCGTTCGGAATCCGCATCCCGCTCACTGACGACGGTCGCGGCCCTCCGGTGCAGTCGGAGCCGGCGCACCTGAAGGGCCTCGTCGAGGTTCAGGACGAAGGCTCGCAGCTTGCGGCGCTGCTCGCGGCAGCGGCGCCGGGCGAACAGGTCATCGATCTCTGCGCCGGCGCCGGCGGCAAGACGCTGGCGCTCGCCGCCGGCATGCGCAACCGCGGCCAGCTCTACGCCCACGATTCCGACATCCGCCGGCTCGCGCCGCTGCACGAGCGCACGACGCGGGCGGGAGTGAAGAACCTCCAGGTCCGCACGCCGCGCGGCGCCGCGGACGTGATGGCCGATCTCGAAGCCCGCGCCGACCTCGTGCTGGTCGACGCGCCCTGCACCGGAACCGGCACCTGGCGCCGCAATCCGGACGCCAAATGGCGCATGCGGCCCAACGCGCTGGACGTCCGGACGGCCGAGCAGGACGCCGCGCTCGACGACGGCGCCAGACTCGTGAAGCCCGGGGGCCGGCTGGTCTACGTGACCTGCTCGCTGCTCGCCGATGAAAACGAGGACCGCGTGGCGGCCTTTCTCGGACGTCGTCCGGAGTTCGTCGCGGTTCCGGCCGCAGAGGCCGCCGTGGCCGCGGGCCTGCCGGAGCTGGCGCGCTTCGCGTTGCCGTCCGGCGAGTCGATTCTGCTCAGCCCGCGACGCTCCGGCACGGATGGCTTCTTCATAGCCGTGCTGAGACGCACTTGACCGGCGGCCCGTCCAGGCCATTTCGCCGGAGAGGGCGTGGCCACGGCGGGGCAGATGCGGGCGATCAGCGGAATTCTTCAGATCATCGGCCTTCTGGTCGTCCTCGTGGCCGGCTACTGGATCTGGTATGCGAACTGGGGACCGAACCCGAACGACCGGATCGGGACCTCGATCGCGCCGATGCTTCCCGCGCCCTTCCGGGACTGGGGCTGCGGCAAGCTGAACCAGCGTTTTGGCGGCGAGTCGCCGACCGTCTGCAGCCCGGTCGCGGCCGACGCCGCGCCGCCTGCGCCCGGCGCTCCCGACGGCAGCGGCAGGCTCTAACCTCCCCCGGCGTTTTTTCACGGCCGCTCCGCCGTTTGCGGCGTTGCGGCGCCGCGCCTGTTCGGAGTACGGACAGGCCATGACCGCCGCCACCTCGCACGACCGCATCCTCATCATCGATTTCGGGTCGCAGGTGACCCAGTTGATCGCCCGTCGCGTTCGCGAGGCGGGGGTCTATTGCGAGATCGTGCCGTTCAACCTCGCCGAGGAGGTCTTCCGCGACTTCGGCGCCAAGGGCGTGATCCTGTCCGGCGGCCCTGCCTCGGTGGCGGAGATCGGCACCCCGCGGGCGCCGCAGGCGGTGTTTGAATCCGGCGTGCCGGTGCTCGGCATCTGCTACGGCCAGATGACCATGGCCGAACAGCTCGGCGGCGCTGTCGAGAGCGGGCACCACCGGGAGTTCGGCCGCGCGGACCTCCACGTCGTGGCGCCGTCGCAGCTCTTCACCGGCGTCTGGGAGGACAAGAGCCGTAACCAGGTGTGGATGAGCCATGGCGACCGCATCACGCGGATGCCGCAGGGGTTCCGCATCGTGGGCGTCTCGGAGAACGCGCCGTTCGCCGCGATCGCGGACGAGACGCGCCGCTATTACGGGCTGATGTTCCACCCCGAGGTCGTGCACACGCCCGAGGGCGGCAAGCTGCTGACCAATTTCGTGCGGCGGATCTGCGGCTGCTCGGGCGACTGGTCGATGGCCGCCTATCGCGAGGAGGCGATCGAGAAGATCCGGGCGCAGGTTGGCGACGGCCGGGTGATCTGCGGTCTGTCGGGCGGCGTCGACTCCGCGGTCGCGGCCGTGCTGATACACGAAGCGATCGGCGATCAGCTCACCTGCGTGTTCGTCGACCACGGACTGATGCGCAAGGACGAGGCCCGCCAGGTCGTCGACCTGTTCCGCGGCCACTACAACATCCCGCTCGTGCATGTGGACGCGAGCGACATGTTCCTGGCCGCGCTCCAGGGCGTCGAGGATCCTGAGGCCAAGCGCAAGGCGATCGGCCGGCTGTTCATCGACGTGTTCGACGACGAAGCCGGCAAGGTCGGCGGAGCCGACTTCCTCGCGCAGGGCACGCTCTATCCGGACGTCATCGAGAGCGTCTCGTTCTCGGGCGGCCCGTCGGTGACGATCAAGTCGCACCACAATGTCGGCGGCCTTCCCGAGCGCATGAACATGAAGCTCGTCGAGCCGCTGCGCGAGCTGTTCAAGGACGAGGTCCGCGCGCTCGGCCGCGAGCTTGGCCTGCCGGAGGCGTTCGTCGGGCGCCATCCGTTCCCGGGCCCCGGGCTCGCCATTCGCTGCCCCGGCGAGGTCACGCGCGAAAAGCTCGACGTGCTGCGCCAGGCCGACGCGATTTATCTCGACGAGATCCGCAAGGCCGGCCTCTACGACGCCATCTGGCAGGCCTTCGCGGTCCTGCTCCCAGTCCGCACCGTCGGCGTGATGGGCGACGGCCGCACCTATGAGAACGTGCTGGCGCTGCGCGCCGTGACGTCGGTCGACGGCATGACGGCCGACTTCTATTCCTTCGACATGAACTTTCTCGGCCGCGCCGCCACCCGCATCATCAACGAGGTGAGGGGCGTCAACCGCGTCGTCTACGACGTGACCTCGAAGCCCCCCGGCACGATCGAGTGGGAATAATTTTTGCCCATCCGAGGGTATCCGAAACTACGCCAGAATACGCTCTAACACACTGAACAATAAAAATAACTTAGCCAAGGCCTATCGAGGTCTATAGGTGGGCATAGAACGCGTCTGTCGGGTCTGGTGACGGACCCGCCCCCCGTTGATCATCCGGAAAATCGAAAGTACCGTCAGAGCGACCGAGGCCAATGACGGTACTTTTTTCAGCCTAACACGCTGAAAATAAAAAGATTTCTCCGCCTGACGCCTCCAAAAACCGCGTGACGGTCCTTTTTCCGCGAGAAGGCCCAAATGTTGACGGACGCAGCACTCAAGTGTCTGAAACCAAAAGCCAAAATGTACAAGGTGACCGATCGTGACGGCATGTATGTGCGCGTCGCGCCGACAGGCGGCATCTCGTTCCGGCTTGACTACCGGCTGAACGGCAGGCGGGAGACGGTCCATCTCGGCAAGTACGCCCGAGATGGGATCACACTCGCCCGGGCGCGAACTGTGCCTGGACGCGAAACGGATGATCGCCGAGGGGCGGTCCCCCGCGATAGAGAAGCAGCGGGATAAGCGCCGGATCAAAGAGGCCAAGAGTTTCGGCGAGTTTGGCGAGAAGTGGCTGACGGGTGCGCCCATGGCCGACAGCACGCGCGCGATGCGCCGCGCCATCTTCGAGCGTGAACTCAAGCCCGTCTGGCGGAACCGCTTACTGACCGAGATCACGCTTGATGACCTGCGCGCCCACTGCGCCAAGATCGTAGAACGGGGCGCGCCTGCGACGGCCATCCACGTGCGGGATATCCTGAAGCAAATTTACGCCTTCGCCATTCTCCACGGCGAAAAGGTCGCGAACCCGGCCGATGACGTCGGGCCTGCTTCAATCGCCACCTTCACGTCCAAAGACAGGGCGCTTTCGCCGACCGAGATCCGCATCATGCTCAAGCAGCTCGAACATGTGGCAACGCTGCCGACGATCCGTCTCGGCATGAAGCTTTATCTCCTCACCATGGTCCGGAAGAGCGAGCTGCAAGACGCGGTGTGGGACGAAGTCGATTTCGAGAACGCCGTTTGGACGATCCCGAAGGAGCGCATGAAGCGGTCGAAGCCGCACAATGTCTACCTGTGCCGGCAGACGCTCGACATCATGATTGCGCTCAAGACCTGCGCTGGCAATTCAAGGTATCTGCTGCCGTCCCGCTACGACGCGGACGTGCCGATGTCGCGGGCGACCTTCAACCGGGTCACCTACGCTGTCGTCGAACAGGCCAAGAAGGAGGGGCTGCCGCTGGAGCCATTCACCGTGCATGACCTGCGCCGCACGGGCTCGACGCTGCTCAATGAGTTGGGCTTCAACCGCGACTGGATCGAAAAGTGCCTGGCGCACGAGGACGGGCGTTCATCTCGCGGCGTCTACAACAAGGCGGAATACGAGGTTCAGCGTCGCCACATGATGCAGGAATGGGCCGACACCGTCGCTGCGTGGGTCGAGGGCCGGAAGTATGTTCCGACGTTGCTGCCGACAGTCATGCCGCCTATCGCCCTCGATCCTGCCCTTTGACCGGGCGGGACTTGCGCTTGGTGACGTCGGGATGCTGTGCGCGCTGGATCGGCTTCGCGCGCCGCGCCAGTAACCACGCGTGGACCTCGGCGAGATCCCAGACGATGCAGCGCGGCGACAGCGCGAAGCGGCGTGGAAATTCGCCGCGCTGCTCCATGTCGTAAATCGTGCTGTCGGCCAAAGGCACCATCTCGCGCAGCTGGCGCCGCCGGATGGTCTTCCTGATCTCCAAAGGCTCGCTCTGACCCGTACCAAATCTCCTTTGCGGCTGTCGCTGGCGATTGAGAACGATAGGTGCCGATGCCGGAAGTCCCTTCTGCGTGGCGTGCGGCAATCTCGTGCTCTGGCGTAGAAATCGGCGGGTTAATTTAAGTCCTGACAGCGCGGCTGGACATCCGTCAGCCCACAGAATCTGCACGACGCGTCGCAGGGGCCCGGCGCCGTAATTGCGCTGTTCAGATCACGCACCATTTACTGCTTGCAGCGGCGTGGATGCGATCCGGACGTTCGCAAGCGCCGTAACAACGATAAAGCGTGCAACGCTTAAGGATTTCATGGGCGGCGGTAGCGAGGAGACGCAGAAGACCCATAATCTGATCGGAACAATTCTCGGGGCTGACGGGGCGACGTTTGCAAAGACCTTTGCATCATGGGGAACCATCGTGCCGAGATCGAAGATCGAGCTGCGCCATGTGCGCTACATCATCGCCGCCGCGGAAAGCGGCAGCTTCCGGCGCGCGGCTCAGGACCTCGGCGTAGAGCAGTCGGCGATCAGCCGGCGCATCCGGGACGTCGAAGATGAGATTGGTGCCAAGCTGTTCCGCCGTCACAGCGCTGGCGTCGACCTGACGGAGATCGGCAGGCGGTTTCTGCACCAAGCCAGCCCGGCGCACATCAGATCGGTTCGGCATTCGAACGCGCGCGGACCGACGCAGCGACAGAGCGACATCTCACGGTCGGCGTCTTCGGGCCACTGACCATGGGGTTTCTGGCGGAACTCTTCGGCGCCTTTCGGCGCGACAGGCCGGGCACCCGGCTGCGCTTCAGTGAGGCAAGTACGCCTGACCTCATTGCGGCCGTGCGGCGCGGGCAGTTGGATATCGGTGTTGTTGCCGAGGGTTCGCCTGGGCAGGGCAATGCCATCACCCATCTTTGGGAGGAACCCATCTACCTGGCCATGCCGGAGGATGACCCGCTCGCCGACCAGAAGGCAATTCGATGGTGCGATCTGCGCGATCGCCACTTCGTGGTGACTGACCTGGTGACGGGCGATTTCGCGAAGGCGTATCTGGAACGGCAACTCAAGGCTCCGCGCAGTGCACTGCGCGTCGAGCAGTTGTCTGTGACGCGGGAGTCGTTGATGCAGATCGTCGCCCACGGCGGCGGCGTCACCATCGCGGGCAGCGCTCATGTCCGTGTTGGTCTTTCCGGCGTCACCTTCCGTCCGATCGAAAACGCCATGCTTCGCTATGGCGCGGTTCATTCGCGTGGGACTCTCCACAGGGATCTCGAACATCTGCTGACATTGTCAAAGTCCTTCTCAGAGAACGACCAGGCGAGGTTCGTCCGCCAGCGCCTCATTCGCCCTGCGCTGCGGCGCGAGGTGCGTGCTGACCGCTATCGCGGCGCGCGCGGGCGAACCCCCGATCGGTTGCAATGAAGCGCTCGAGCATGGGCACGATCAGCTTCGTCGGGTCGCCGATGGTCTGGCCTTGTTCGCGGCCGAGTGCCGCGGCGTAGGCGGCGAGGTCCCGATGCAACTGTGCAGGGAGTTCAATCGTCACCTTAACCGGCTTGTCGTCGATGATCGGGCCGAGCTTCAGCTTGGTCATCAAAACCCTCCATAAGGTTCGAGCACGAGGTCGCGGGTGACGATGACGCGCACGGGAAACCCCGGTCTGATCGTCAGGGTCGGCGCGACATTCAGTTGCCGACGGATGATCTGCTAGCCTGCGTCATTGATGGTGTCCTGCCCGCCGTTGCGGATCGCCCGGAGCAGCCGATCCTGATCGTCAACGGCGAGTTCGGCGCCGACCGACAGCAGGGTCGACAGGCCGGCAGCCTTGGCGAGATCCCACCAGTGATAGTCGACGCCATCCTGAAGACCCGCATAGCCTTGCACGTCGGCTCCGGGTTGACGTTCCAGGACAATCGAACGGCCGTTCGGCAGAATGAGCCGCTTCCAGACCAGCAGCACCCGGCGCTGACCGAAGCCGACGTCGTTGCTGTACTCGCCGATCAGCCGCGTGCCCTGCGGGACGAGCAGGATGCGCCCGGTGGGGCTGTCGTAGACATGCTCCGTGACCTGCGCGGTGATCTGGCCCGGCAGGTCGGATCGGATGCCCGTGATGAGGGCTGCGGCGATGACGGCGCCGGTCTGAAGGACATAGGGCGATGCCGGAGCCATCACGCGATCGGGCGAGACGGTGCGGCGGTCCACGCCCGCATTCAGGAATGCGAACTGGCGATCCTGCGCCGTCGCTGCACCTGGCTGGCCCGGAAGGCCAAGACCGGCGAGGCTCGGGCTGCCCGGTCCGCCAACTGTCGCAATCGGAGCTGCGACGCGCGCCTCCGTCTGGAAGAAGACGCGGCTCGTTCGGGCAGCTTCTTCTTCCGCGCGCCTGCGCTGCTCGACCGGATCGACGGTGGGCGCTGCCGCCATCGGCGGCGTGACGGGCTGGCCACGATTCTGCGCATCGAGGATGGGGCGCCCCAGATCCCCGGGCAGCGGAGGCCCAAGCACCGGACCGGTATAGTCGCGTGGCAGGCCGGTGAGCCCGTCCGCGGTTCGCCGGTTCTGCGTGGAGTAGAGCTCCTCACTGCCAGGACCGATGTTGCGCGTCTGAAGCGCATAGATGAGCGCACCACCGACCCCGAGGGCGGCGACGAGGCTGAGACCGCCCAGCACCTTGCGCGACAGTCGGGTGACCCGGGGCGGTTCGCCGCGCAGCCGCATGGGCGCAGCGGCCTCGCCGGGCTGTGTGCCAACCAGCGGTGCGTCGGCACCGCTCTGCGTGTCGCGCTTGCTCATGACGCGGGCCTCCCATCGGTGCGAACGATCCGGACCGTCTGCTGGCGCTCGCCGCTGCCGAGACGGAGCTCGGCGGCGCCGAACAAGCGGTCGACGATCAGGATGTTCTGGTGGATCCGGCTGTTGGCGATCTGCGGTTCGCCATCGGCGCCGATGACGAAGAGCGGCGGCATCTCGCCCTGAACGATCCCACGCGGGAACTCGACATAGACGCGGCACCCGTCATCATAGACCGAGATTGGCCGCCACGGCGGCGTGTCGCCCGTAAGGCCGTAGCGATAGTTCCGTGCCGCAACGGCCGGGATCACTGGCGTGGCGGGCACCACCTGTCTCTGCGAGGGGGGCGGCGGCGGATAGGCCCAGGCGACGGCCGGCATATAGGGGCGTTCGCCCGAGCGCAGCTCGATCATGTAGATGCGCCGGTCGGTGGTGATGACCAGATTGGTCGTGATGTCTGGCCGTGTCGGCTTTACGAGAACATGGACGCGGCGCGTGATGCCCGAGCCGCTCTCGGTGTCACCGATGATCCAGCGCGCCGTGTCGCCCGCAGCGATCGGGCCGGCGCCAGTCAGGCTTTCGCCGGGTTCCAGCGCGATGTTGGTGATCTGCCCGGGAGCGGCATAGACTTGATAGAGCGCACCCTCGCTCCAGGGATAGATCTGGATCGAGTTGAAGTAGCCCTCGCGACGTGGCTCGACGCGCGCGGCGGCATTGGCATTCTCCACGCGGCCGGCCGGCGTCCCTGCGGCAGCACCACCGCGCGCGGGTGTCCAGGCGGGCGGTGTGTGAAGCGGCCTAGGGGGCGCCTCCGTGACGGCAGCCGGCACCGGGGAAAGCGGCGGTACATCGGCGTCGTAGCTGATCTGTGGTGGCCGGTTGGTCGCGCAGCCGGCCAGCGCCAATCCGGAGATCAGCAAAAGCGCAGAGCCTGATAGGCGGAAGCCACGGCTCGCGGGTCGGCGGAGATGATTTCTCATTGCCCCATCTCCCGCGACCAGTTGATGGCGTTGACGTAGATCCCAAGCGGATTGGCCCGCAGCCGCTCTGCGTCGCGCGGGGGTTGGATCACGATGGTCAGGATGGCCGTCCAGCGCTGTGTCGTGGAGAGCTGGCCGTTCTCGTACTGGCGTTCGCTCCAGGCAACGCGGAAGCTGTCAGGCGACGCGCGGATCACGCTCGACACTTCGATCGACACCTGTTGCTTCCCGACGCGGGTGAACGGATCGTTGGCGCGGGCGAAGTCATTGAGGGCCGCCGCGCCGCGATCGGTCGTGAACTCGTAGGCGCGCAGCCAATTCTGCCGCACGACGATGGCGTCGGCGGGGATCGAGCGGACCTGCTCAATGAACCGCGCCAGATGCCAGGCCACCTGCGGGTCGGTCGGGCGGTAGTCGGCCTGCGCTGGCGCGACCGCCTGCGCCTGGCCGAGATTGTCGACCTGCACCACCCACGGGACGATGGTCCCGCGCGCCGACTGCCAGACCAGCGCGGCGGCGAAGCCGGCGGAGAGGATCAGGCAGCCAAAGGCCATGAGCCGCCAGTTTCGAGCCTGGACACGAGCTGAGCCGATCCGATCGTCCCAGATCTGCGCCGCGCGCTGATATGGCGTCTCGGGCTCGGGCGTCTTTCCAAAGTGGGTTGCGGGTCGCTTGAAGAAGCTCATGTGCGGTCGCCTCCGGAGAGATTGATGGAAGAGCCGCCGCCATGGCTGTCGCCCGATCGGATCGCGTGTGCCGCGAGCGTGACGCCGTGGCTCATGGTCTGCCCACGCCGCATGCGTTGCGCCCACGCCGGCGGGTTGGCGGCCGAGCCTGCGGCTGCCGGTGCGGCCGAACCGGCATCATTCGCGACCGTTCCCATGCTCGAGGAGCCGCCGGTGGCGCCGAAGCCGCTTTTGACGCCGTCGGCGAAGCTCGAGCGAACGCTTTGCGCCGCCCGGCGCAGCGGAGAGGCTGCCGCGCCGCCGGCCGCTCGTGCGACGCCGCCGAGGCCAGACGCGACGCCGGCGGCGCCCGACTGGCCGAGGGAACCGAGACTATAGGCAGCGGAGGCGGCTCCCGCTGCGCTGGCTCCACCGCGCACGGCAGCTGCGCCGCCGGAAATGGTGCTGGCGCCACCGCGCAGGGCGAGCCCGGCCGCGCCGCCGGCAGCCATGGCTGCGCCGCCCGCGACGAGGCCGGTGCCGATGGCGGAGCCTGCGCCAAGTTGCGGGCCGCCGGAAACGATGCCGTTGGCGATACCCGGACCGAAGATGCCGAGACCGAGAAGCGACAGCGCCGCCAATACGACGGCCATTGCGTCGTCGATCGTCGGTGGCTGGCCGCCGAAGCCTGCCGTGAACTGGCTGAACAGAGTCGAGCCGATGCCGATGATGACGGCGAGCACCAGCACCCTGATCCCAGACGAGATGACATTGCCCAGCACGCGTTCGGCCATGAAGGCGGTCTTTCCGAACAGGCCGAACGGGATCAGGACGAAGCCGGCCAACGTGGTCAGCTTGAACTCGATCAGCGTGATGAAGAGCTGGATGGCGAGGATGAAGAAGGCGAGCAGCACCAGCGCCCAGGCGAAGAGCAAGCAGGCGATCTGGATGAAGTTTTCGAAGAAGGCGATCCAGCCCATCAGGTTTGAGATGGATTCGAGCAGCGGCCTCGCGGCATCGAGGCCCGTCTGCGCAACCCGGCCCGGACGCATCAGGTCCTGGATGGAAAACCCGGTGCCAGACGCCTGCAGTCCGAGGCCGGCGAAGCTTTCAAAGACGATCCGCGCGAGGTTGTTCCAGTTGCCGATGATGTAGGCGAAGACGCCCACAAACAGCGTCTTCTTCACCAGACGCGCAATGATGTCGTCGTCCGCGCCCCAGCTCCAGAACAGGGCGGCCAGCGTGACGTCGATGACGATCAGCGTCGTCGCGATAAACGCTACCTCGCCGCCGAGCAGACCGAACCCGCTGTCGATGTAGGAGGTGAAGACCCCGAGGAAATTGTCGATGACGCCGCTGCCGCCCATGGTTCAACGCCCTTCGTTGGCGCGTCGCGGCGCGGTGCGGGTGCCAAGGAAACGGTCGCGGGTTTCGGCCCAGATGCGCAGACACTCGCTGTCTCTGGCCGCGGCTTCCCCCATCTGCTGGCAGCGGCGCTGGCCCTCGCGCAGCGGGTCCGGCGCCTCCTCAAGCACGGGCGTCGGCCGAACCGCTGGCTTTTCCTCCTTCCGGGTCATTTCGATTGCCGTTGCCGTGATAGCGACGGAGACGAAGATGATTGCGCCCACCCGAGCCAGCGTTTTGCTGTCCATCCCGCTGCCCTCAGTTGCCGTTCGGGAACATCCGGGCGTTGCCGGGCTGATAGCCGGAGCCGGGCGTCAGGAACCGGCGGCACTGTTCACGGCCTTGTTCGGCGGCTGCGGCGCGCTCGGCATCGACAAGCGCCTGCGCCCGGCCGTTTGCAGCGACCACGGCGACCAGGTCTGCGAGTTGTTGCGCCTGCAATGCGAGCAACTGGTTGCCAGCCTGGGTTGCCTGAAGCGCGCCGGTCGCACCCTGGCTCTGCCCGATCAGAGCCGCCATCTCGGCGCGGTTGGTGTCGATGTTGCCGACGACACCGGCCTGCACGCGCAGCGCGTCCTGAAGGCCGCCGACCGTGTTCTGCCAGCGCGATCGGGCATCGGAGACGAGCCGCTGATCCGAAGTCGACAGCGAGATGTTGCTGTACTGGCTCTGGAAGGCCTGATCGATCTGCTGCACGTCGAAGGCGATGCGCTGTGCCTGACCCAGCAGCGCTTGCGTGCGCTGCACCGATTGCTGGAGCTGCTGAAGGGAGGAATAGGGCAGGCTCGCGAGGTTGCGGGCCTGGTTGATCAGCATCTGCGCTTCGTTCTGGAGGCTCTGGATCTGGTTGTTGATCTGCTCGAGCGCCCGCGCGGCCCATAGGACATTTTGGACGTAGTTGGTCGGATCATAGACGACCCACTGCGCCGCTGCCGGGGTGACGAACACCGGCGAGAAGGCGACGGGCAACGACAGGATGGTTGCGGCGAACAGCGCCGCGCGAGAGCGTCGGATCATCATGGGTTGGGCTCCAGGTTGGTGAGGTCGGGGATGAGATCGGCAGCCCATCCGACATCGCGGGCCCGCAGCCAGGCAGGCAGGAAGCCGTGGCGGCCATGCTCGGCGAGGATCGCCTCGATCGCAGCCTGATCGGCTTTCGAGGATGCTGCGCAAAGCGCGAGGGCGACCTCGGAGAGCCCCAGCTCGAACAGCCGGTTGCCGCGTCGCGACTGGCAGTAATAGTCGCGCTTGGGTGTGGCCCGGCTGAGGATCTCGATCTGACGGTCGTTCAAACCGAAGCGCCGGTAGATCGCGGTGATCTGCGGCTCGATCGCGCGTTCGTTCGGCAGCAAAAGGCGCGTCTGGCAGCTTTCGATGATGGCCGGCGCGATCGCGCTTCCATCGATGTCGGCCAGCGATTGTGTTGCGAAGACGACAGACGCGTTCTTCTTGCGCAGCGTCTTCAGCCATTCGCGGAGTTGCGCCGCGAAGCCCTCGTCGTCGAGCGCGAGCCAGCCTTCGTCGACGATCAGGAGCGTGGGCCGTCCATCCAGACGGTCGCCGATCCGATGGAAGAGATAGGCGAGAACCGCTGGCGCCGCTCCGCCGCCGATCAACCCCTCGGTCTCAAAGGCCTGGACTGCGGCTTCCCCCAGCTGCTCGCCCTTCCGCATCGAGGAGCCGTCCGTAGGGACCGCCCACGCAATAGGGTCTCAGCGCCTGCTTGAGATCGTTCGACTGAAGGAGAACGGCGAGGCCCGTCAACGTGCGCTCCGGGATCGGCGCGGACGCCAGCGAGGTCAGCGCGGTCCAGAGATGTTCCTTCACCTCCGGCGTGATCGTGACGCCCTCGCGGGCAAGGATCGCCGCGACCCAGTCGGCCGCCCAGGCACGCTCATGGGTCTCGTGAACGCGCGCGAGCGGCTGAAGGGAGACCGACGACACAGCGCCGTCCGTCAGGCTGCCACCGAGGTCGTGCCAATCGCCTCCCATCGCGAGCGCAACCGCGCGGATCGAACCGCCGAAATCGAAGGCGAAGACTTGGGCGTCCGGATAGCGCCGGAACTGAAGCGCGATGAGCGCGAGCAACACAGATTTGCCCGCGCCTGTTGGTCCGACCACCAGCGTGTGGCCGACGTCGCCGACATGCAGCGAAAAGCGAAACGGCGTACTGCCTTCGGTCTTGCCGTAGAGCAGCGGCGGCGCTCCAAAATGCTCGTTCCGTTCCGGCCCGGCCAGACCGCGGAGAGCGGAATCATGTGGGCGAGGTTCAGGGTGGAGATCGGGGCTGTCGCACGTTGGCGTAGACGTGGCCGGGCAGCGACCCGAGCCAGGCATCGACGGCGTTGATGGTCTCAGGAATAGCGGTGAAGTCGCGGCCCTGGATCACCTTTTCCACAAGGCGCAGCTTCTCGTCGGCGGTGCGCGGATCGGCGTCCCAGACGGTGACGGTGGCGGTCACATAGGCCTGACCGGCATAATCCGCTCCTAGCTCCTGCAAGGCCATGTCGGCATCGGCCGCCTTGTTCGCAGCGTCCGTGTCGACGAGCGCGGAGGCCTCGTTGGTCATAACCTCCTTGAGGATCGCGGCGATGGACTTGCGCTTGGCGAACCACTGCCGCCGGATGCGCGTCAGCAGCTTCGTGGTGTCCGTCTTGTCGAGAAGGATCGCCCGCGTGGACCAGCGATAGGGAAAGGCGAGCCGGTTGAGATCGTCGAGAATCCCTGGGGTCGTCGCGGTCGGAAAGCCGTTGATCGTCAGGACGCGCAGATGGGCGGCGCCGAGCCGCGGCTCGAGGCCGGCGGTCAGCGGCTCATCGGCGAGAAGCGTATCGAGGTAGATCGGTGTTTCGGGCACGCGGACGCGGTGGCGCTTCGTTGAGACGGTCGCGTGCAGGTAGGTCAACGTCTCGCTGTCATCGAGCCACCGGCATTCCGGCATGAAGCCATCAACGATCTGGAGGACGCGGTTAGTGCGGTCACTGAAGGCCGCGAGGGCTTCATGGGGATCGACGCCGGACTGTTGGCGATCCTCGTAGAGCCAGGTCTCCGCCCGCGCGGCGTCCTCGGCGGGCGGGAGATAGAGGAAAGTCAAGAAGTAGCTGGACTCGTAGTGCGCGCCCGCTTCCTCGAAGTCAGCCTTGCGCTCCGCATCGACGAGCGCGGAGGCGGCGTCCGCGAAGCGACTTGCCGGATACGAGGCGGCTTCGTGACGCTGTGCTTCGACGAAGATCGCCCAGCCCGACCCCAAACGCCGGAAGGCGTTGTTGAGGCGACTGGCGACGGCCACCAGTTCGGCGGCCACAGCTGAGTCGAGATCGGGACCACGAAAGCGCGCCGTGCGCTGGAAGCTGCCGTCCTTGTTGAGCACGACGCCTTCGCCGACCAGCGCCGCCCATGGCAGGAAATCAGCGAGACGAGTTGCGGTACGGCGGTATTCGGCGAGGTTCATCATGGCCAAGCCTCAGACCGAGAGATGGCCCGGAATGCGCAGATGCCGGCGGCCGACTTCGACAAAGAGCGGCTCGCGCTTGGCTGCCCAAACGGCGGCGAAATGGCCGATCGCCCAGATGGGGAGACCGACCAGCCATAGCCGAAAGCCGAGACCAACAGCGCCGGCGAGCGTGCCATTCATGATGGCGATGCTGCGCGGTGCGCCGCCCAGCAGGATGTGCTGGGTCAGCGCGCGGTGGACCGGAACCGAGAAGCCCGCGATCTCATCGGGATGATGCAGGAGGGCCGCCATCAGACGAGCGCCCCGCCGCCGAACGAGAAGAACGACAGGAAGAAGCTGGAGGCCGCGAAGGCGATCGACAGGCCGAAGACGATCTGGATGAGGCGCCGAAATCCTCCGCTCGTGTCGCCGAATGCCAGCGTCAGGCCGGTGACGATGATGATGATCACCGCGATGATCTTGGCGACTGGCCCCTCGATCGACTGGAGGATGGACTGCAGTGGCGCTTCCCAGGGCATCGAGGAGCCCGATGCATGGGCGGCGGGCGCCAGAAGAAAGCTCAGGGTCAGCGCAGTGGCAGCGGTCGCGAGGCGGTGATGGCCGCGCGCGATATGTCGGATCATGCGGGTTCTCCTTGTGGGTCGGGAGGCTGGGTTGCGGGGGAAAGGCGGTAGTCGGTGTCCGTCCCGAGCCCTTCGACGCAGGCGAGTTCGGCGAGACGCCGCGCAGCGCCGCGGCCGGAGAGCACGGCCACCAGATCGATGGGCTCGGCGATCAGCGCCCGGGGGACGGTGACGACAGATTCCTGGATGAGCTGCTCGAGGCGGCGCAGCGCGCCGAGCGCGGTGCCGGCGTGGATCGTGCCGATCCCGCCGGGATGGCCGGTGCCCCAGGCCTTCAGGAGATCGAGCGCCTCAGACCACGCACTTCACCGATCGGGATCCGATCCGGCCGCAGCCGCAGCGAGGAGCGCACCAGGTCGGACAGGGTCGCGATGCCGTCCTTGGTGCGCATGGCGACGATGTTCTGCGCCATGCATTGCAGTTCGCGGGTGTCTTCGATGACGATGACCCGGTCGGTCGTCTTCGCGACCTCGGCCAGCAGGGCGTTGGTCAGGGTGGTCTTGCCGGTGCTGGTTCCGCCGGCGACGAGGATGTTGGCGCGCGCTGCGACCGCCTGCCGGAGGATAGCGGCCTGCTCCGCCGTCATGATGCCGGCGGCGACATAGTCGTCGAGCGTTAAGACGGCGACGGCAGGCTTGCGGATCGCGAAGACCGGTGCCGTTACGACCGGCGGCAGCAGGCCTTCGAAGCGCTCGCCGGTTTCAGGTAGCTCGGCCGAGACGCGCGGGCGACGGTCATGCACCTCGGCGCCGACATGATGGGCGACAAGGCGGACGATGCGTTCGCCATCGGCTGCCGAAAGTCGTTCCCCCGTATCGGACAGGCCGTCAGAGAGACGGTCGATCCAGAGCCGCCCATCGGGGTTGAGCATGACCTCGATGATCGCGGGGTCTTCCAGGAATCGGGCGACAGCAGGCCCCAAGGCGGTGCGCAACATGCGTGCGCCGCGGGAGGCTGCTTCCGATTGCTGATGGTTGACCGCCACGTCGTCCCCGTTCGCTTGCGGGCTCGCGCGACGCGCGGCCCTGGATCGGGGATGAGTAAGAAAGGCAGGAATTGGGGCGTTGCAACAACGCTTAAGGGGTCATCGTACTGTGGCGAAGAGAGACAGGTGATCGGCGGACCGGCATCGAGCCACGGCAGCGTCTGAGGCTTTCGATCAGACTGTTTTCCCGAGCGGGAATATTTCGGGTCCAGGAGCCACCCCGAGACGTATGATTTCCCGAGCGGGAAATTCTAATAGACATTCTTCAGGAATCCATGATACTTTCCCGTTCGGTAAATATCATGGCCAGACGCAACCTCACCACTGCCGAGATCGGCGACATTGTTCGGACAACCCGCAAGGCCGCTGGCCTGCGGCAGGACGAGCTTGCCGGCGCCGCTGGCGTCGGCCTGCGCTTCATCGTCGATCTCGAGGCGGGCAAGCCGACCGCGCAAATAGGCAAGACGCTTCAGGTCCTGGCGGCGCTCGGATGCTCGCTCGATATCACACCGCCGCCTGACACCAAAGGAGCGCGGAAGGCATGACGCGCACCCTCGATATTTGGTGGGACGGGCGCCTGGTAGGCCAGCTGACGCAGGACAAGCACGGTGAACTCGGCTTCGCCTATGCGCCGGCTTGGCTTGACGATGAGCAGGCGCAGCCATTGTCCGCCTCGCTGCCAAAGCGGGCGGAGCCGTTCAGTCGTCGCGAGTGCCGCCCGTTTTTCGGCGGTCTCCTGCCGGAAGAAAGCCAGCGCGACGCCGCGGCTCAGGCACTCGGCGTCTCGCGGGCCAATGATTTCGCCCTTCTTGATCGCCTCGGCGGCGATGTGGCGGGCGCGCTCCAGCTTCTGCCGCCCGGCGAAGTACCAGCCACTCTTGCCCCCGACAGGCCGCCAACCCCGCTTGACGATGCAGGGTTGATCCAGGTTCTGGATGCGCTGCCCGTCCGACCATTGCTGGCTGGCGAGGAAAGCCTGCGTCTCTCTCTCGCTGGCGCGCAATCGAAGGTTCCGGTGGTTCTGGTGGATGGCGTGGTGACCTTGCCTGCACCGGGCCAGCCGACGACGCATATTCTGAAGCCCCCGATATCCCGCTTCGCGGCCACGACCGAGAACGAGGCGTTCGTGATGGGCCTTGCCGCCGCGATCGGTCTCGACGTTGCCCCTGTCGAGCAGCGGATCGTGCAGGATCGAACGTTTCTGCTGGTTCAGCGCTATGACCGCGCCATCGGCGAAGATGGCTTCGTGCGCCGGATACATCAGGAGGATTTCTGCCAGGCGCTCGGCGTGCCGCCGGAGACCAAGTACGCCAGCGAGGGCGGCCCGACGTTCAAGGATTGCTTCGCGCTGCTCCGCCGCGTCGCCGCAAGGCCCGCGGTCGATGTGCTGAAGCTCCTCGATGCCGTGATTTTCAATGTGATCGCCGGGAACGCCGACGCGCACGGCAAGAATTTCTCGATCCTCTATGACGCCGAAGGTCCACGCCTCGCCCCGCTCTATGACTTGCTGGCAACGGTTGCCTACCCCGATCTCTCGCCGAAATTCGCCATGAAGATCGGAAAGTGCGCAACGCTCGCGGAGTTGGACGCCAAGGGCTGGGCAGCATTCGCGGCGGACACAGGTCTCGGTCTGCCGCTGATACGACGACGGGTTGCGGAGATCAGCAAAGGTGTCCTGGAGAAAGCAACCGCCGTCGCAGAGGAGTTTTCGCGCCCCGAGTTGAACCGACCGGCTATCGAGCAGTTTGCCAACATGATCCGTGACCGCGCCGATCGCTGTGCTTTGACGGTTATGGGAATCGTCCTGTAGTGCGGTTGACGCAGAACCGCCCACCCGGGTCGAGCATGATTTCGACGATTTCGGAATCTTCCGACAACCGGCGATCCCAGGCCCAAACGCGGTGTGCAACATTAGTGCGCCGCTTGAGGCTGCATGGAACCGCTGACGATTCGGCACCAAGTCGTCCCCCTTCGCTTAGGGGGCCGGAAGGAGACTGGCAGGTTTTCGACAAGCGCCTGAAAATCGCTTCTACAATTGCCTACGGCAAAGCGGCGGTGTCCCGTCTAGCGGTTCTTGAATGTCAATGGCATGTCTACTTCCAGCACGGCATGTCCCTCGCCGTCGCGCCAGGCCAAACGCGCCCAGGCATCGAGGCTCAGAATCTCGGCTGGCTGCAGGTCGTTGAGCAGCGTGCCCAGATTCCCGGCGGGGACCGCATTGCGGACCTGCCGAACGGTCGTCGTCTCTCGTGTTGGGATTGGGTAAACACTTACTTCAATACCGTACCGTGCACCAATATCCGTTATTGTACGGTTGATCATGGCGGATACAGTGAAGCCGTCGTGGCGCATCCAATCGGATTCCCACAGCGATTTTGCTTTATCGCCATCATCGACGTCAATGAACACGGGTACGTCGAGGACGGCAGGCAGCGCGTCGCCGGCATCAAAGACTCCGCCTGCGTCAGCCTTACTCAGCCACTCGCGCATCCGGGCCTCTGGCGGAATGTTGGTCGGCACAACCCTCAATTCTCTGCCAGCTTCGGGCACCTTGGCCTGGTCCAGCAGCTTTCCATCAACGTGCTGAGGTGTCCGGCCTTCGCAAGACCATTCACTATACCCGCTCGCCAGAACGAAAACCGGATTGATGTCCGGCTTGTCATCGCCGTCGATGTCTATCCAATTTCGAACGATCCGTACACGCGCTCGCGTAGTGTGAAACGGATGGTCAAGCACACTGAGCCTCAGCAAGGCTGAGCGTTCCGAGTTCCCAATCTTGTCATCATAGCGCGGGCCTTCCGCCGCGCCGGCCGCGACCTGCGCCAACACTTCAAATCCGACTAGCGACCCGAGTGCGCCCACAATCTCGTCATCGGCATGACTCACATCCGACTCAACGAGCTTGATTTGCCATGCACCGGCCTGTGCAGAGCGACCGATCCTGAAACGGCGCCTCAGCGTCGGCACACCTTGGCTCTCTTTCGTCGCAGGCGAAGGATCAAGGAGACGTCTGCCGTAGTATGGACCCTGTTCCGGCGGCTTAATCATCCAGTGAGAGAGCAGAGCAACCAGTTCATCCTCATCATTCAATTGAGGAATAGGCTGCGTTGCGCTGCCGCTTCTCAGTGCCCTTGATCGACGATATGCGTCAAGCAACTTGTCAGTCCCGTCGACTCGCCGCTCTCAAGGCTCGCGCGGACGCAGACCGCGCCGAGAGAGCGACTGTCTGGTGCGTCTTCGACAACACGGCGTCGGGCGCGGCGCTCGGCGACGCGCTCGCCTTTGCGGGGCTCTGAGATGACCACGCTCTACGGCATCAAGAACTGCGACACGATGAAGAAGGCGCGCGTCTGGCTGGACCAGCGCGGCGTCGCTTACGCGTTCCACGACTACAAGACGGCCGGGATCGACCGGGAGCGGCTCGCGCGCTGCGTCGCGGCCGTGGGCTGGGAGACGCTTCTGAACCGGGCCGGAACGACGGTTCGCAAACTGCCCGAAGCTGATCGTCAGGGACTGGATGAGGCGCGCGCGATCGCGCTGATGCTCGAGCAGCCGTCCATGATCAAGCGCCCAGTGCTCGAGACGGGCGGCGGCCTGCTGGTCGGCTTCAGGCCCGAACAATACGAAGCGGCGTTCGGCTGACCGCCTAGCCTGAGGACCGTCCGGCGAGCCGGGACAGAAGTTCGACAAGCTCCGGCGCGTTGCGCCGGATTTCAGCCAAGTGCGTCGCCGACAGGGTTCGCAGCGCCGCTTCGCCGTCCTCGGTAAGCGTCAGGAGCACCCGCCGGCGGTCGCCTGCGTCATGCGTCCGCTGGATCAGCCGCGCGCGCTCAAGCCGGTCCGCAAGCCCAACCGCGGTATGCGGCTTGAGCAGCAACTGCCGTGCGAGATCGCCGACCGTCATGCCTGACCGACCGGAAGCGCCACGGATCGCCAGCAGCGCCTGATGCTGCTGCGGGGACAGCCCCGCCTCGCGGGCGGCGTTCTCGCTGAACGCCAAAAAAGCCCGCAGCGAATGACGGAACGCCGCCAGCGCGGCGTAATCGGCCTCCGCGAGCGGCTCCTCGCCGACACCGTCGGTCGCATGCGTTTGAACCATCGCCTCTCTTCCAAATATATCGTATCACGATATAACGCCGGCTCGGTGCGCTGATCCCTCGGTCTGTTCTCGTACTCAGGATACCTCATGTCCCGCCCTATTCACGCCGGCGCGGCTCCCCGGCTCGGCGACTTCACCACCGACCGCAGGGTTCTGGCGCTTATCGTCATGGCGGCTCTGGTCGGCGTCGGCGGGGCCGGCGCCGCCTGGGTTCTGCTGCGGGCGATCGCCCTCGTGACCAACCTCATCTGGTTTCAGAGACTGGACGCAGGCTCCGCGTCCTTGGCCGGCGCTTCGCCTGGGCTCTGGATGGTCGCCGCGCCGGCGCTTGGCGGCCTTGTGATCGGGCTGATGGCGCGCTTCGGATCCGAGAAGATCCGCGGCCACGGCATCCCGGAAGCGATCGAGGCGATCCTGATCGGAGGCAGCCGGATGCACCTCAAGGTCGCGATCCTCAAGCCGCTGTCTTCGGCGATCTCGATCGGCAGCGGCGGCCCGTTCGGCGCCGAGGGGCCGATCATCATGACCGGCGGCGCGATCGGGTCGCTGTTCGCCCAGTGCTTCAGCCTGAGCGCCGCGGAACGCAAGACGCTGCTGGTGGCGGGCGCGACGGCCGGCATGACGGCGATCTTCGGAACGCCGGTCGCGGCCGTCCTGCTGGCGGTGGAACTGCTGCTGTTCGAGTGGAAACCGCGCAGCCTGATCCCTGTCATCACGGCCTGCGTGACGTCGTTCGCCCTGAGGCCCGCGCTCATCGGCTCAGGCGCGCTGTTTCCCTTCGCCGGGGCTTTGGATCTGCCGTGGTGGGGCCCGCTGCTGTGCGTCGTCGTCGGCGTTCTGGCGGGACTTCAGTCAGGCCTTCTGACCGGACTGCTCTATCGGGCGGAAGACCTCTTTGGCGCCCTCCCGTTCCACTGGATGTGGTGGCCCGCCATCGGCGGACTGGTCGTCGGCCTCGGCGGCCTGTTCGAGCCGCGCGCGCTGGGCGTCGGCTACGAAGTGATCGGCGATCTGCTCGCGGGCCATGTGACGGCGTCGGCCGTCACGTCCATTCTGATCGTCAAATCGCTGATCTGGATCGTCGCGCTCGCGTCGGGGACATCCGGCGGCGTGCTGGCGCCGCTGCTGATCTTCGGCGGCTGCGCCGGCTGGCTGGAAGGTCAGGTGCTGCCCGGCGATCCTGGCGCCTGGGCGCTGCTCGGAATGGCGGCCATGATGGGCGGCACGATGCGCGCGCCTCTCACCGGGATTCTGTTCGCCGTCGAACTTACCGGGGACCTGCCATTGCTCGGGCCGTTGCTGATGGCGACCGGGGCGGCCTATGCGGTCACGGTTCTGCTGCTCAAGCGGTCGATCCTCACCGAGAAGATCGCGCGGCGCGGCCAGCATGTCGTGCGTGAATACAGCATCGATCCGCTGGAACTGCTGCGCGTCAGCGAGGTCATGGCGACCACGGTGGACACCTTGCCGGCCGACATGAAGATCGATGACGCCGTCGCGTTCTTCGCCGGACCGGAGCATCGCCACCAATCCTACCCGCTGGTGGGGAGCGATGGCCGGGTCGAGGGAATCATCGATCGTGCGGATGTGCTGCGCTGGAGCGCAGAGCGGGCGCATGGCGAGGAGACGCTGTTCGAGCGCGCCTCCGACAGTTCTCTCACGCTGGGCTATCCGGACGAGCCGCTGTCCCGCCTCGCTGACCGCATGGTGGCGGCGGATGTCGGTCGGGCGCCGATCGTGACGCGCGATGGCGGACGGATCGTGGGCCTGCTGTCGCGGAAGGATCTGCTGCAGGCGCGTGGCGCGGCTCGTGAGGCCGAGACGACCAGGGCCGCCTATCTGGTCGGGCCGCGGAGAAGCCGGCCCCTGCCGGCGGTCGGCGCAGCAAAGCCCAACCGGACCTGATCATCCCCAAGTCGCAATCGCGTGAGGAACCACTAAAGGCCGGCCGCGTTCGCGTCACGATGGCCGAACGCCTGATGCGCCGGCCCCTTAGTACAGTTGGAAGGACTCGCCATGCTCTGGGCTCTCGCCATCATCCTGCTCATCCTCTGGGCGGGCGGCTTTCTCGTGTTTCACGTCGCTAGCGGGCTGATCCACCTCCTGCTGGTCATCGCGGTGATCGTCGTGCTCGTGCGGCTCTTCACGGGACGCAGAGCGGTCTGATGATCTGAACGCTGGCCGGCGTCTCAGGCCAGCGACGACGCGGACCGCGACGCGCGCGGTTGGAGGCGCAGTCCTCTGGCTCAGCGCGTCGCCGTCCTCTCCGCCGCGAAGCGGCGGAAGCCCTGCGCACGAAGGGCGCAGGCGGGGCAGGTCCCACAGCCATAACCCCAGTCGTGGCGCTCCCCGCGCTCGCCCAGATAGCAAGTGTGGCTCTCCTCTACGATCAGCTCGACCATGGCGTCGCCGCCTAGCTCCTGTGCAAGTCGCCAGGTGTCGGCCTTGTCGAGCCACATCAGCGGGGTTTCGAGCGTGAAGCGCCGGTCCATGCCGAGATTTAACGCGACCTGCAGCGCCTTGATCGTGTCGTCCCGGCAGTCCGGATAACCGGAGAAATCGGTCTCGCACATGCCGCCGACAATCCGGCGCAGGCCGCGTCGATAGGCGAGGGCGGCCGCGAACGTCAGAAACACGATGTTGCGCCCGGGCACGAAGGTGTTGGGCAGGCCGCTCGCCTCCATGCCGATCGCCACGTTGCGGGTGAGGGCGGTGTCGGAGAGCGCTCCGAGCGCCTCCAGTTCAATCGTGTGATCGTCCCCCAGTCGCGCCTTCCAGACCGGATTTAGCTCGCAAAGACCGTCCCGAATCCGGCTGCGTTGCGCCAGTTCGATCGCGTGCCGCTGGCCATAGGCGAACCCGACCGTCTCGACGCGCTCATAGCGGTCGAGCGCCCATGCAAGGCAGGTCGTGGAATCCTGGCCGCCTGAGAACAGCACGAGCGCGGCGCGGTCGTCGGTCACTGTCGAACGTCCGTGTGTGCGCTGCGCGAAGGCTCAGCGCGTGATGACGATCCTCGTGTTCCGCAATCCCTGCTCGCGCACAAGCCTGTAGAAGATTGCGGCGTTCGCCGGATGCAGCCTGACGCAGCCGTGGCTCGCCGGCCGTCCGAGCGAACGCAGATATTGCGTGCCATGGATCGCGTAGCCGCCGCGGAAGAAGACCGCGAACGGCATCGGGGACATGTCGTATTTGCGCGAGTACCACATCCGCTCGGTGCGGATCGGCCGAAACGTCCCGCGCGGCGTGACGTAGCCGGGGCGCGCGGTCGAGACGGGCCAGGAATAGACTGGCGTCCCGTCGACCGACACATTCATGCGCTGTTGCGAAAGGCTGATCACCGCCAGCGCGCTGGCGAAAACCTTCGTCGAACAGGCCGCCGATCCCCACAAGACGGCGACGAGAAGCAACGCCACTCTCACAATACGTCCCCCGCGATCCGCTCCCGCCTCGGCCGCGCGGCAAATGTGGCGGCGCCGTGGCGGAGAGTCGAATCGCAAAGCCGCGATGGCGCTCCCCTGGGGCGTCGAATAGTCTGGAGCCGTTCGGGCGGGGGCGTGGCATGCTGGTTCTGGTTGCGGGGCTTCTGGTCTTCCTCGGCGTTCACCTGTCGACCCGCGCGCGCGACAACCGCGCCCGCCTGATCGCGCGCTTCGGCGAGGGTCCGTACAAGATCGCCTATTCGGCGCTGTCTCTTGCGGGACTTGTCCTGATCGTCGTGGGCTGGCGGTCTTCGCCGTTCATCGCTGTCTGGTCGCCGCCCGACTGGACCCGGCATGTCACCATCGCGCTGATGTGGCCCGCCTCCATCCTGCTCGTCGCCGCCTATCTGCCGGGCCATATCCGAGCCAGGGCGAAGCACCCGATGCTGGCCGCCCTGAAGCTCTGGGCCTTCGCGCATCTGCTGTCGAACGGCGACGTGGCGAGCATCATCCTGTTCGGCTCGTTCCTCGCCTATGGGGTCGTGGACCGGATCGCGCTCAAGCGCGCCGAGCGCCGTGACGGCCGTCCGCCGCAACCTGCATCGGGGCGGAACGACGTCCTGGCGGTCGTCATCGGCACGGTGACCTATCTGCTGTTCGGCATCTTCCTTCATCCGCTCCTGATTGGCGTGCCGGTTTTCAGGCTGTAGCCCGGCCCCAAACCGTTTGCGGGCGCGGAGTCGCGTCGCTATGGTGCCGCCGCGCCCGCAAGGGCGCGCCGCAGGACGAGCGACCGACCGAATGGCCGACATTTTCAATGAAGTTCAGGAGGATCTCCGGCGGGAGCGCCTGAAGCAGCTCTGGGACCGCTACGGCGGCCTGCTGATCGGGCTCGCGGCGCTGGTCGTGATCGGCGTCGGCGCGTGGCGGGGCTATGAGTATTATCAGACGCGCGCCGCCGAACAGGCCGGCGATCGTTACGAGGCCGCCTCCAAGCTCGCGGCGGACGGAAACAGCGACGAAGCGCGCGCGGCCTTTGCGACGCTCGCCGCCGACGGGCCGGCCGGCTATGCGCTATTGGCCAAGCTGCGCGAGGCCGACGAGGTCGCCAAGAGCGACCAGAAGGCCGCGCTGAAACTCTACGAGGACATCGCGAACGGGACCGGCGACGAGATGCTGCGCGACGCCGCGCGGATCCGCGGGGCCTATATCGCGGCTGACATCGGAACCCTGGACGACGTCCGGCGGCTCGCCGAGCGGCTTGCCGCCGGCGGCCCGTGGAGCGCGCTTGCGCGCGAGACGATGGGGCTTGCGGCCTACAAGGCCGGCGACACGGCCGAGGCTCGCCGCCAGTTCGAGGCCGTCGTCTCGCAGGCGGACGCGCCCGGCTCAGTCCGGCAGCGCGCCGATCTTCTGCTCGCCGTTCTGCCGCCGGCCGAGGCTGAGCCCGGCAAGTCGGCCGAGCCGGCGAAATCGACCGACTGAACTGACCGGCTCGTATCGCCGGCGATCCTGGGGGCGCTTTTCGTGACCGACCGTCGCATCGCAAAATATCTCCGGCTGGCGCTGGCGCTGTCCGTGGTGGGGACGCTCGCGGGCTGCGACACGCTGTCGAGCATGAATCCCTTCGCCGAGAAGAAGACTCCGCTTCCGGGCGAGCGCCATCCGGTGCCGCAGGTGGCGCCGCCGCCGCCGGACGCCGTGCCGCAGCCGCTTTCGGCCCTGCCGGACGCCGGCTTGATCAAGTTCGCCTGACCACCGCCGCACGGCCGCAACCCGGCCTCCCGCGCGGTTCCGGCGCCTGGGAGGGCGCCAGCCTGTGACCGAAGCCGCTCCCCGCCTGACCGTGGCGATCGTCGGCCGACCGAATGTCGGCAAGTCGACGCTGTTCAACCGACTCGTCGGCAAGCGCCTGGCGCTGGTCGACGATCGTCCGGGCGTCACCCGCGATCGCCGCGAGGGGGAAGGCCGGCTGGGCGATCTCGTCTTTCGCATCGTCGACACGGCGGGCCTTGAGCATGCCGACGAAGGCTCGCTCGAGGGTCGCATGCGCGCCCAGACCGAGGCGGCGATCGCCGAGGCGGACGTCGTCCTGTTCATGATCGACGGGCGCGCCGGCCTCACGGCCGACGACGAGCGTTTTGCGGATCTGGTCCGTCGGTCGCAACGCCCGGTGATCCTGGTCGCGAACAAGGCCGAGGGCCGCGCCGGCATGGAGGGGGCGTACGAGTCCTATTCGCTCGGTCTCGGCGACCCCATGCCGATCTCGGCCGAGCACGGCGAGGGCCTCGGCGATCTCTATGATGCGCTGGCGCCGTTCTTCCCGGCGGCGGAGGACGACGAAGACGAGGAGAGCGAAGAGGGCGCGCCGCTTCGGATCGCGATCGTTGGTCGGCCCAACGCCGGCAAGTCGACGCTCGTCAACCGGCTCGTTGGCTCGGAGCGCATGCTGACCGGCCCGGAGGCTGGCATCACCCGCGACTCCGTCTCGGTCGACTGGGAGTGGCGCGGGCGCCGCGTGCGGCTCGTCGACACGGCCGGGCTTCGCAAGAAGGCCCGGGTGGTCGACAAGCTCGAGAAGCTTTCGGTCGCCGACGCCATCCGCTCGATCAAGTTCGCGGAGGTGGTGGTGCTGCTCCTCGACGCAGCGACCCCCTTCGAGAAGCAGGATCTGTCGATCGCCGACCTCGTCGCCCGCGAGGGGCGCGCGCTGGTCTTCGGACTCAACAAATGGGATCTGGTCAATGACCGGGGGCCCGCTTTGACGCGGGCGCGGGAGGCGCTGGACCGCCTGCTGCCGCAGGTGAAGGGCGCGATGATCGCGCCGCTCTCGGCCGAGACGGGCGAGGGCGTCGACCGGCTGATGGGCGCTGTCGTCAAGACCCACGAGATCTGGAACAAGCGCGTGTCGACGGCGGCGTTGAACCGCTGGCTGGAGGCCACGCTCGAGCGTCATCCGCCGCCGGCCGTCGCGGGCAAGCGCATCAAGCTGCGCTACGGCACGCAACCGAAGGCGCGCCCGCCGTCCTTCGTGCTGTTCGGCACAAGGACGAACGAACTCCCCGAATCCTATGTGCGCTATCTGGTGAACGGGCTGCGCGAGACCTTCGATCTGCCAGGCGTCCCGATCCGCCTCAGCTTCCGCACTTCCGAGAACCCTTACGACAAGAAGTAGGTCGCCTTGGGCTACTCGGGCGCGCGGAAGCTCTGCAGGGTGTCGCTTGGAAAATCATAGAGCTTGCCGGTTTCGCTCCATGCCGGGAGACACAGCTCAAGGATCTTCGGCGCGATGTCGCTCGGCTTCCTGAGCGTCGCCTGGTCCTCGCCCGGCATGGCGCGCGCGCGCATCGCGGTGGCGAGCGGCCCGGGATTGATCAGGTTCACGCGCACCGGCGTGTGGTTGAGCGTCTCCGCGGCGTAGGAGCGCGCAAGCGCCTCGAGACCGGCCTTGGTGACGGCATAGGGCCCCCAATAGGCGCGGTCCTTGTGAACCACGCCAGAGGTCACGAACACCACGCGCCCCGCGTCCGACGCTCTCAAAAGAGGATCGAGGGATCGGATCAGCCGCCAATTGGCCGTCAGGTTGATCGCGATCGCCCGGTCCCAATCCTTCGGGTCGACATGTCCGAGGGGAGACAGCGGGCCCAGCACGCCAGCGTTGCCGACCAGGATGTCGAGCTTGCCGAAGCGCTCATAGAGCGCGCCGCCGAGCCGGTCGATGGCGTCGAAATCCGAAAGGTCAAAGGGCGCCAGCGTCGTCGAGCCGCCGTCCGCCTTGATGGCGTCGTCGAGTTCCTCGAGGCCGCCCTGCGTGCGGCCTGTCGCCACGACGTGAGCGCCGGCGCGGCCGAGCGCGAGCGCGGTCGCGAAGCCGATGCCGCGCGTCGCTCCGGTGACGACCGCCACGCGGCCTGACAGAGGCTTGTCTGCTGACATGAAAATCCCTGCGTCGCTCAAGGCTCTCAAGCCCAGCGGCGCCCCATAGCGCAATCGCCAGCGGAAAAGAACCGCTTGAGGCGCGGTTTTCGCTCAGCTGAGGAGGACTGCGCCTGATCCCGACTGAGGCGACGAAAGAGCCGCCTCAGCTCGCTTCCGCAATCAGCGAAAGCTGCCTAGGCGCCTCGCCCATCAGGTCGGTCAGCAGGGTGGGATAGTCGCCCGTGAAGCAGTGGTCGGTGAACTGCGGGCGGGTGTCGTCGCGATACTCGTAGCCCATCGCGCGGTAGAGGCCGTCGACGGACAGGAAGGCGAGGCTGTCGGCGCCGATGAATTCGCGCATCTGCTCGAGCGTGTGCGTGGCGGCGAGCAGCTTTTCGCGCTCCGGCGTGTCGATGCCGTAATAGTCGGAGTGGGTGATCGGCGGGCAGGCGAGGCGGAAATGCACCTCGGTCGCGCCAGCGTCCCGCATCATCTTGACGATCTTCACCGACGTCGTGCCGCGGACCAGACTGTCGTCGACGAGCACGATGCGCTTGCCCTCGAGCTGGGAGCGGTTGGCGTTGTGTTTCATCCGCACGCCGAGTTCGCGAACGCCCTGCGTCGGCTGGATGAAGGTTCGGCCGACATAGTGGTTGCGGATGATGCCGAGCTCGAACGGGATGCCGCTTTCCTGGCTGAAGCCGATCGCCGCGGGCACGCCTGAGTCCGGCACGGGAACGATGACGTCGGCCTCCGGCATCGACTCGCGGGCGAGTTCGACGCCCATCTGCTTGCGGACCTCGTAGACCGACTTGCCTTGGACGATGGAGTCCGGCCGGGCGAAATACACGAACTCGAAAATGCAGGGCCGCATCTTCTGCGGCGGGAAGGGCCGCAGCGACTGCACGCCGCTCTCCGAGATCACGACCACTTCGCCGTTCTCGATGTCGCGAACATATTTCGCGCCGATGATGTCGAGCGCGCAGGTCTCGGAGGCGAGGATGTGGCAGCCGTCCAGCTCGCCGAGGATCAGCGGGCGGATGCCGAGCGGGTCGCGCGCACCGATGAGCTTGCCCTCGAACAGGGCGACCAGCGCGTAGGCGCCCTCGATCTCACGCAGCGCGTTGACGAACCGGTCGATGAGACGGGGGCGGCGGCTCTGCGCCACGAGGTGGAGAATGACCTCCGTATCGGAGGTCGACTGGCAGATGGCGCCGGCCCTTACGAGTTCCTTGCGCAGCGTCAGGGCGTTGGTGAGGTTGCCGTTATGCGCCACCGCGAGGCCGCCGGCGTCGAGCTCGGCGAACAGCGGCTGGACGTTGCGCAGGATCGTCTCGCCGGTGGTGGAGTAACGGTTGTGGCCGATGGCGGAGCGGCCCGGCAGCCGGCCGATGACCCTGGCGTCCGAGAAGTGGTCGCCGACCAGCCCGAGGCGTCGCTCGGCGTGGAACCTGGCCCCGTCAAAACTGACGATGCCGGCGGCTTCCTGTCCGCGATGCTGAAGGGCGTGGAGGCCGAGGGCGGTCAAGGCCGCCGCTTCAGGATGGCCGTAGACTCCGAAGACGCCGCACTCTTCGTGCAGGCGGTCGCTGTCGAGATCGAACGGGTCTTCCGCGTCGACCTCTGCCGCAGGCGGGGTTCCGATCATCATGTCCGTCTCCCGGAGGCGGCATCGGCCGCCTCATTCCCGAACGCGCGACCGCCCTTATTGTTGCGGCTTCGCGTCCTGATCCAGCAGCTTGTTTAAGCCCTGCTTGTCGGCGGGGCTCACGTCCTGACCTTCATCCGGCGCCGGGGCGGCGTCCGCAGGAGGCGGCGCAGCGCTATTCGCCGCGTCCCCCGATCCGTCCGGATGCTTGAGCTTCTGCAGGATTGCGCTCTCAGGATCTTCCGGCAACATCGCCAGAAGCTTCTGTCCTGCGTCCTGCAATATAGCCTTTGACTGGGCCGTCTTGAACCACTCAGGCTGTCCGCTTGCGGGGACCAGCCATGTGAAAAACATGAAGGCCACCACAACGAGCAGCAAGCCGCGCGCGGCGCCGAAGATGAAGCCGAGGACGCGGTCGACCGGGCCGACCCGGCTGTCGAGGATGGCGTCCGAGATCTTCATCGTGATGAAGGACACGACCAGCAGCACGATGATGAACACCGCGCCCGCGCCGATCACGTCGGCGATCTGCGCCGGCTTCACGTGGATGAATTCGCGGGCGAGCGCGCGCGCCGGCTCGAAGAAATAGAAGGTCGCCGCGGCCGCCGCGACCCAGGACGCGATCGACAACACCTCGCGCGTGAAGCCGCGCACCATCGCCAGAGCCGCCGAGATCAGCATGACGGCGAGCAGGATGAGGTCCAGAAGCGTGATGGTCATACGCGGGGCCGAACTCGCGCCTAGAGCCTGTGCGAAGCCCCATTGGGGCGGGCGCGGCCCTCTATAACGCGCGCGCCGGCCGCCGTCACGCGCCTTTCATACGCGCGTCGTCCGCGCGGGCCGCGAGACGGGCGACAAGCGCGTCCAGCGTGGGGACCGCAAGGGCGGCGACGCCCGCTTCCTCCGCGGCTTCCGCGGCCGAGGGCGGCAAGGCCGCGCGCTTGAAGCCGAGCCGCGCCGCCTCCCTCAGGCGAGGTCCCGGGTGCGCCACGGGGCGCACCGCCCCGGTCAACCCGATCTCGCCGAAGAACACCGCGTCCACCGGTAGCGGCGCCCCCATCAGCGAGGACACCAGCGCGGCCGCCACCGCGAGGTCGGCCGCCGGCTCCTGCACGCGCAGCCCGCCCGCGACCGCGAGATGCACGTCGTGCTGCCCGAGCCGCACGCCGCAGCGCGCCTCGAGCACGGCGAGCACCATTGCGAGCCGCGCGCCGTCCCAGCCCACGACGGCGCGCCGCGGCGTGCCGAGGCTCGATGGCACGACCAGCGCCTGGATCTCGACCAGCAGCGGACGCGAACCCTCGAGGGCTGCGAGCACGGCCGTTCCGGGCGCGTCCGGCTCGCGGTCGCCGAGGAACAGAGCGGAGGGGTTTCGGACCTCCTCGAGGCCCGCTCCGGTCATGGCGAAGACGCCGATCTCGTCCGTCGGGCCAAAGCGGTTCTTCTGGGCGCGCAGAATGCGGAAGTCGCGCCCCGCGTCGCCCTCGAAGGACAGCACCGCGTCGACCATGTGCTCGACCACCCGCGGCCCTGCGATCTGGCCGTCCTTGGTGACGTGGCCGACGAGGATCACGCAGGCGCCGGTCGTCTTGGCGTAGCGGATCACCGCCTGCGCTGAGGCGCGCACCTGGGTGACGGTGCCGGGCGCGGATTCGGCCTGGCCGGTCCAGAGCGTCTGGATGGAGTCGAGGATCACGAGCCGCGGCGTCGGACCCTCCTTGAGGGTCGCCAATATGTCCTCGACGCAGGTCTCGGCCGCGAGCGCGACCGGCGCGTCGCCAAGCCCGAGCCGCTGCGCGCGCAGCCGTACCTGCGCCGCCGCTTCCTCGCCCGAGACATAGACGACGCGGTGGCCGGCGCGCGCCAGCGCGGCGCTCGCCTGGAGCAGCAGGGTGGACTTGCCGATACCGGGATCGCCGCCGAGCAGCAGAACCGAGCCGAGAACAAACCCGCCGCCGGTCACGCGGTCGAGCTCGGTCACGCCGGAGACAAGCCGCGGCGCCTCGTCGGGCGCGCCCGATAGCCCTTCCAGGACGACCACCCGCCCGCGGCCAAAGCTCCGCGACGTCCCGCCGGGCAGTGGAGCAGAAGCGGCCTCCTGCGTGATCGAGTTCCACGCCCCGCAGGCGTCGCACTTGCCCGACCAGCGGTTGTGGATTGCCCCGCAGGATTGGCAGACGAAGGCGGTTTTAGGACGAACCATCGGCTCAGACATACCGGCGCGCGTGGCGCCTGCCGAGAGCGGTCAGAACCTCGTAGCCGATGGTGCCGGAGGCGCGGGCGAGGTCGTCGACCCCGACATGGTCGCCGAGAATTTCCACCCAGTCGCCGCGCTTCACCGTGTTCTCGGGCGCGTCCGTGACGTCGATCGCGATCAGGTCCATGGAGATCCGGCCGATATAGGGGCAGCAGATGTCGCCCACATAGGCGCAGGCGCCGGGCGCGCCGTCCGCGCCGCCGGCGGCGCGGAACACGCCGTCCGCATAGCCGACGGAGAGGATCGCGAGCTTCGTCGGCCGCCGCGTTCTCTCGACGCCGCCATAGCCGACCGGGGTGCCCTCGGGCGCCTGGCGGAGCTGGATGACGCGCGCCTCGAGACGCACCACCGGCTTCAACTCCGCGGATCGGGCCCTCAGTGGATTCGAGCCGTAAAGCGAGACTCCCGGACGCCGCAGGTCGAAACCGAGATCTCCGCCTGCGGTCTTGCCCAGTAGGTTTCCGGCGGAGTTCGCGAGGCTGGCGGGAACGTCCGGCGCGAGCGCGCGCAACTCTGCGAACAGCGCCCGCTGGCGCTCGGTCTCCGGCCGATCCGGCTCATCCGCGCAGGCGAGATGGCTCATCAGCAGGGACGGCCGGAAGCCCGGGCCGCCCGCGGCGAAAAGGGCGCGCGCCTCTTCGGGCGACAGGCCGAGCCGCGTCATGCCGGTGTCGAAATGGATGGCTGCGGATTCGGCCGCTCCGGTCGCGGCCACGAAGCCGGCCCACTCGGCGATCTCCTCGGTCGAGCCGAGGACCGGCCGGGCGCCGACGGCCGCATAGGCCGCGCAGGCGCCGGGGGGCAGGCCGTTCAGCACGTAGATCGCGCTGTCGGGCGCGGCCGCCCGCGCGATCGCGGCCTCAGAGAGATGCGCGACGAAGAAGGTGCGGGCGCCAGCGCGGGTCAGCGCTTGCACGGCTTCCGGCAGGCCCACGCCATAGGCGTCTGCCTTGACCACAGCGGCGCATTCGCTGCCCGGCGCGAGCGCGGCGAGCGTCCGCCAATTGTCCTGGAGCGCTCCGAGATCGATGGTGAGACGTCCGCCGGCGCAGCCAGCCGTCACATCCGCTCCGGCATATGGTCGGTCTGCGCCAGATTCCCGAACCGCGTGAACTCGGCCTCGAACTGCAGCTCGACCGTCCCTGTCGGACCATGCCTCTGCTTGCCGATGATGACCTCGGCCTTGCCGCTCACGTTCTCCATTTCCGTCAGCCACTGATCGAACTCTGGCGTGCCTTCGCGCGGTTTCTTGTTCTTCACGTAATACTCTTCGCGGAACACGAACAGCACGACGTCGGCGTCCTGCTCGATCGAGCCGGATTCGCGCAGGTCCGAAAGCTGCGGGCGCTTGTCGTCCCGGCTCTCGACCTGTCGCGAGAGCTGCGACAGGGCGATGATCGGCACCGCGAGCTCCTTGGCCAGCGCCTTCATCCCCGTGGTGATCTCGGTCATCTCCTGAACGCGGTTTTCGCCGCGCTTGGCGGAGCCGGACAGCAGCTGAAGATAGTCGACGACCAGCAGATCGAGCCCCTTCGAGCGCTTGAGCCTGCGGGCGCGGGCGGCGAGCTGGGCGATCGACAGGCCGCCGGTCTCGTCGATGAACAGCGGCGCGCGCTGCATCTCGGCGACGGCTTCGGTCAGCTTGAAGAAGTCGCGCTCGTCGATCGAGCCGCGACGGATCTTCGACGACGAGATCTCGGCCTGCTCGGCGATGATGCGGGTGGCGAGCTGCTCGGCGGACATTTCGAGCGAGAAGAAACCGACGATGCCGCCATTGATGGTCTTGGTCCGCCCGTCCGGCTGCGTCTCGCCCTGATAGGCCTTGGCGATGTTGTAGGCGATGTTGGTGGCGAGCGACGTCTTGCCCATGCCGGGGCGGCCCGCGAGGATGATCAGGTCGGAGGCCTGCAGGCCGCCCATCAGCCGGTCGAGGTCGTCGAGGCCGGTCGCGATGCCAGAAAGCCCGCCGTCGCGCTTGTAGGCGTTGGCGGCCATGTCGACCGCCGTCTTGAGCGCGTTGGAGAAGGTCTGGAAGCCGCCGTCGTAGCGGCCGTTCTCGGCGAGCTCGAACAGCTTGCGCTCGGCGTCCTCGATCTGCTGCCGGGGCGGCATGTCCACCGGCGCGTCGTAGGCGACGTTCACGACGTCCTCGCCGATGCCGATCAGCGACCGGCGCAGCGCGAGGTCGTAGATCGTGCGCCCGTAATCCTCCGCGTTGATGACCGTCGTCGCCTCGGCCGCAAGGCGGGCGAGATACTGCGCGACGCTGAGGCCGCCGAGATCGAGGTCCGGCGGCAGGAAGGTCTTGATGGTGACCGGCGTCGCGGCCTTTCCGGCGCGCACCAGACTCGCGACAATCTCGTAGATGCGCTGATGGAGCCCTTCGTAGAAGTGCTCCGACAGCAGGAAGTCGGAGACCCGCCAGAACGCGTCGTTGTTGACCAGCACGGCGCCGAGCAGGGCCTGCTCGGCTTCGATGTTGTTCGGCGCCTGCCGGTAGGCGGGCTCCGGCTCGAGCAGGCGGCGGGCGAGGGAATCAGCGAGGGCCATAGCGTCCGGCTTGGGTGCGACGGAGTTGACGAACTCTTAACAGGCCGCGTCGGGATCGCGTGGCCTGATGCGGCCTGCGATGACGCGGCCCCCGATTCCCACAGGCCGCGAAATGGCGGCGGCGATCGGCGTGCGAATCGCTTGACCGTGGCAGGCTATCGTCGCGCCAGGCGGCGCAAACGAAAAGCGCCCGGCGGTGAGCCGGGCGCTTGAAGACGTCGAGGGAGAAGCGATCAGGCTTCGGCTTCGTCGCCAGCCGGCTCTTCGTCACGGTCACGATCGCCGCGGTTCTCGTCGGCGTCGGGATCGTAAGTCTCAAACGCGGGACCTTCCTCGCGGCGGCTCAGGTCCTCGCCGGCGGCCTGACGCTCGGCCTCGGCCTCGGAGCGGGCGACGTTGACGGTGATCGTCACTTCGACTTCAGGATGGAGGCGGACCGGAAGCGGGTGCATCCCGATCGTCTTGATCGGCGTATTCAGCACGATCTGGTTGCGCGAGACGGTGAGGCCATCCTTCGTCAGGGCCTCCGCGACGTCGCGGGTCGACACCGAGCCATAAAGCTGGCCCGTTTCGCCGGCCTGGCGCACCAGCACCAGCACCGTGCCGTCGATCTTCTCGCCGACCTTCTCGGCTTCGCTCTTGAGCTCGAGGTTGCGGGCCTCGAGCTGCGCGCGCTGGCTCTCGAAGACCTTACGGTTGGCGTCGTTCGCGCGGAGCGCCTTCCGGTTCGGCAGCAGGAAGTTGCGGGCGTAGCCGTCCTTGACGCGCACTTCGTCGCCCATCTGGCCGAGCCGGGCGATGCGTTCCAGCAGAATCACTTGCATCGGGGAGTCTCCATTCCGTCGTTTGAGGCGTGATCAGGGAAGAGGGGCGGTCGCCGTGGCCGGCGGACCGCCCGGAGGAGGGCCGAAGCGTCGTCTGACGCCGAAGATCTGCTCGGCGACGCCGAGTCCTGCGAGGAAGAGCAGAATCCAGGGCTGCAGGACGAGCATCGCGTAGATGGCGAAAAGGATGAGGCCGCGCGCGGGCGTGGCTTGGGTCATGACGTGCACCACCGCGAGGCCGAGCAGCGCGAACGCCATCAGGAAGGTGCCGGCGAACAGCTCCGCTACGAGCCCCGCGAGATCAGGCAAAAGGGAGCCCGCGAACCCGCCGAGAAGGCCGAGGAAGGCCTTGTTGGGGAAGGTGATCCGGCGCAGGTCCGGCCATGGCCGGGCCAGACGGCCGGAGGCGCGCACGATCCGGCCGGCGAGCCACAGGTTGAACAGCGACGACGCCGTCCAGAAGCCCGCCGCCATGCTCGGCGCCAGCGCCGTCATCAGCTCGATGAGCGGCTTGGCTTCGTCGCCCGGAACCATTCCCGGCGCATCGCTGCGCGCCTCGAAGGCTTTGGTGAAAAGCTCGCGGAGGGCGGCGCGGTATTCTTCCAGCGAGGTCGCGACCAGCGGGATCGAGGCCGCGACCAGCAGCGCGCCGAGCGCCGCGCACCAGATCACGAGGCGGCCCGGTGGGTACCACTCCACTGCGCCCGGCGCGTCGCCAGGGCGGGCGAGCAGAGCCAGATAGGCGAGCCACCAGGAGGGAAGCCCGACGGCGATGGTGAAGTAGAGCGCGGTCTTGGGGCCCACCACGAGGGCGAGGCAGGCGGCGCCGAACACGGTGGCGACGAGGCCTGCGAGATGCCGCCAGCCCGCCGCGGCGATCAGGATCGGCAGCGGAGCGGCGTAAAGCAGGAGCAGCGCGAGCGGCGAGCCTGAAGCGGCTGCGGCGTAGAGCAGGGCGGAGGTCGCTCCTGCCCCGAGGCCGATCATGATGGGAGAGCCGCGCATGCCGTTCGTCCTGCTGTCCCGCGCGAGGCGCGGTTAGAGCCATTCGGCTCAACGGCCTCGGCCGGAGCCGACGCCTTGGAAGGGGCTTCCGCGCCGGGGCGCGGAAGCGGAAGCGCAATCCCGGCTGTTCGCTATTCGGCGGCCGGGATGACAGATCGCGGGCTCAGCGCCCGCGAACAGTCACTTGATGACGTAAGGCAGCAGACCGAGGAAGCGGGCGCGCTTGATGGCGCGCGCGAGCTCACGCTGCTTCTTGGCCGACACCGCCGTGATGCGCGACGGCACGATCTTGCCGCGCTCGGAAATGTAACGCTGGAGCAGCCGGACGTCCTTGTAGTCGATCTTCGGCGCATTGGCGCCGGAGAACGGGCAGGTCTTGCGGCGGCGGAAGAACGGGCGGCGCTGGCCGCCGGAAGCTGCGGGGGCCATCAGTTCGCCTCCTGTCCGGATTCACTGCGACGCGGGCGATCTTCGCGGTCACGGCGGAAGCCGCCGTCACGGCCGCCGCGGCCGCCGCCCGGACGATCGTCACGATCGTCGCGGTCGCGCCGCTGCAGCATGGCCGACGGGGCTTCTTCAAGCTCGTCGACCTTGATGGTCATGAAGCGGAGAATGTCTTCGGAAATGCCCATCTGGCGCTCCATCTCGGCGACGGCCGCGGCCGGAGCGTCGATGTTGAGCAGCGTGTAATGAGCCTTGCGGTTCTTGTTGATGCGGTAGGCGAGGGGCTTCACGCCCCAGTACTCAGTCTTCTTGACCTCGCCGCCCTGACTGGTCAGGACCTGCGTGTACTGGGCCGTCATCTCCTCGACCTGCTGCGACGTCACGTCCTGGCGGGCCAGGAAGACGTGTTCGTAGAGCGGCATGGGGTCGGGACCTTCAGGTTCAGTTGCGTCAGCCGTTCGGCGCGAAGCCCTCCGAGCCCGCAAAGGCCCGAACGATTTCTCGAAGGCGGAGACACGGGAGGCCGGATCCTGCGATCCTGGCTGGGCGAAGCCCAAGCCCCTCCGTTCAGCCCCCAGCCGAACGACGTGAAGCGGCGCGTATAGAGGATCAGGGACTGCAAGACAAGGAGGCTTAGAGGAGCCGACGCCGCCCTGCGGCTTGACAGGCCGTGCGCCCGCCTGCTTTGCAGCCGCCTTCATTAAACGGGAAACGCGCCTTGAGCATCGCTCTGATCTTTCCGGGCCAAGGAAGCCAGCAGGTCGGCATGGGCCGCGCCTTAGCCGACTCCTTCGCCTCCGCGCGCGCGGTGTTCGAGGAGGTCGACGCGGCGCTCGGCGAGCGCCTTTCCGCCACGATCTTCGAGGGTCCGGAGGATAAGCTCACTCTGACCGCGAACGCCCAGCCGGCGCTGATGGCGGTCAGCCTCGCGGCGCTGAGGGTGCTGGAGGCCGAAGCAGGGCTGGACGTCGCGCGCCATGCGGCGTTCGTCGCCGGCCATTCGCTCGGCGAATATTCCGCGCTCGCCGCCGCCGGCAGCCTTGCTGTTCCGGACGCGGCGCGGTTGCTCAGGATCCGCGGCGACGCCATGCAGAAGGCGGTTCCAGTCGGCGAGGGCGCCATGGCGGCGTTGCTCGGGCTGGACCTCGACGCGGCCCGCGCGGTCGCCGAAGAGGCGGCGGAAGGCGAAGTCTGCCAGGCCGCCAACGACAACGCTCCTGGCCAGGTGGTGATCTCGGGGACGAAGGCTGCGATCGAGCGCGCCTTGCCGATCGCAAAGGCGAGGGGCGCGAAGCGCGCCGTGCTGCTGCCGGTGTCGGCGCCGTTCCACAGCGCGCTGATGCAGCCTGCCGCCGAGGCGATGCGCGAGGCGCTCGCGGGCGTGAAGATCAACGCGCCGCGCGCGCCGGTGGTCGCCAATGTCACTGCGAGCCCCCTGACCGATCCGGAGGCGATCCGCGCGCGGCTCGTCGAGCAGGTCACCGGCGCGGTGCGCTGGCGCGAGTCGGTCGCATTCATGGCGGGGGCCGGGGTGACGCGCTTTATCGAGATCGGGGCCGGCAAGGTTCTTTCAGGCCTCGTGAAGCGGGTCGCGCCGGAAGCCTCGGGCGAGTCCGTCGGCTCGCCTGATGACGTCCAGCGCATTCGCGCCGAAGGCCTGTTCGCGTCCGCCGTTTGATCCGGAGAACCCTCATGTTCGATCTCACGGGCCGCTTCGCCCTCGTCACCGGCGCGACCGGAGGCATCGGGGGCGCGATCGCCCGGGCGCTGCACGCCCAGGGCGCGACCGTCGCGCTTTCCGGCACGCGCCGCGAAGCGCTGGACGCGCTCGCCGCGGAGCTCGGGGAGCGGGCCCACGTGCTGCCCGCCAATCTCAAGGATGAGGCCGCGGTCGACGCGCTGCCCGGAGAGGCCGAAGCCGCGATGGGCGGCCTCGACATCCTGGTCCATAACGCCGGCGTGACGCGGGACAATCTCTTCCTGCGCATGAAGGACGACGAGTGGTCGGAGGTCATCGCGGTCAATCTCGCGGCCGGCTTCCGGCTCTATCGTGCGGCGCTGAAGGGCATGATGAAGCGCCGCTACGGCCGGCTCATCGGAATCACCTCGGTGGTCGGCGTCACCGGCAATCCCGGCCAGGGCAACTACGCAGCCTCGAAGGCGGGGCTGATCGGCATGTCGAAGTCGCTCGCGGCCGAGGTTGCGAGCCGTAACGTCACCGTGAACTGCATCGCGCCCGGCTTCATCGAGAGCCCGATGACGGACGCGCTCAACGAGAAGCAGCGCTCCGGCGCGCTCGAGCGCATCCCGGCCGGCCGTTTCGGCGTCGGTCCGGACGTCGCCGCCGCGGCCGTCTATCTTGCGAGCGGAGAGGCGGCTTATATGACGGGCCAGACGCTGCATGTGAATGGCGGCATGGCCATGATCTGACGGGATCTTCGGCCGCGCCGGGCGTCTGGCGCGGGTGTTGGGATCATGCTACGAACCCGGCCATCTTGAGGGGATAAAGCCGCAGTTGGCGCGTTTTATTTCCGCGGCCGGGCGGTCGTCTGAACAAAAACGTTGCCCGGATTGCGCTGCGCCTTCAAAAAAGCCCGCCCGGGGGAATCGCGACCGGACTAAACGTCCGGATCGTCTGTCCGGCGGGACGATCTTCCGAACGGAACTAAGCCAGGGATTGAGAACGATGAGCGACATTGCCGAACGCGTGAAGAAGATCGTGGTCGAGCATCTCGGCGTGGACGCCGAAAAGGTCACCGAGAACGCCAGCTTCATCGACGATCTCGGCGCGGACAGCCTGGACACCGTCGAGCTCGTGATGGCGTTCGAGGAAGAGTTCGGCTGCGAGATTCCGGACGATGCGGCGGAGACCATCCTGACGGTCGGAGACGCCACGCGTTTCCTCGAGAAGAACGCCGCTCAGGCCTGAGCCTGAGCGAGCGGCGAAGCGCATGACGCTGTACGAGATTCGATCGTTCGGGGCGACGACGTGAGGCGGGTTGTCGTCACGGGTCTCGGCATCGTCTGCCCGCTCGGCGCCGGGGTCGAGACGGTTTGGCGCCGGCTCATCGCCGGAGAGAGCGGGCTCCGCAAGATCGACCAGTTCCAGGTCGATGATCTGCCCGCCAAAGTCGCCGGCGTCATTCCGCGCGGCGACGGCTCCGAGGGCGCCTTCAACGCCGACGCGGTGCTGGAGCCCAAAGAGCAGCGCAAGGTCGACGACTTCATCACCTTCGCGATGGCTGCGGCCGAAGAGGCGCTCGCCGACGCCGGCTGGGCGCCGCAGACGGAGGACGATCGCTGCGCCACCGGCGTGCTGATCGGCTCCGGCATCGGCGGCCTGCAGGGCATCGAGGAAGCGGCCCACATCCTTCGGGACAAGGGGCCGCGGCGGATCTCGCCCTTCTTCATTCCTGGCCGGCTGATCAACCTGGCTTCCGGGCAGGTCTCTATCCGCCACGGGCTGAAGGGGCCGAACCATGCCGTCGTCACGGCGTGCTCCACCGGCGCACACGCCATCGGCGACGCCTCGCGTCTGATCGCGCTCGGCGACGCCGACGTGATGGTCGCCGGCGGCACGGAATCGCCGATCTGCCGGATTGCGGTGGCGGGCTTCTCAGCCTGTCGCGCGCTTTCCACTGCGTTCAACGACGAACCGGAACGCGCTTCGCGCCCCTATGACAAGCTGCGTGACGGCTTCGTCATGGGCGAGGGCGCCGGGATCGTGGTGCTCGAGGAGCTCGAGCACGCGCGGGCCCGTGGCGCCAAGATCTATGGCGAGGTCGTGGGCTACGGGATGTCGGGCGACGCCTACCACATCACCGCGCCGGCGATGGACGGCGACGGCGCTTACCGCTGCATGAAAGCTGCGCTGAAGCGGGCCGGCGTCGAGCCGAGCGAGATCGACTACATCAACGCCCACGGCACCTCGACGCCGCTCGGCGACGAGATCGAGCTCGGGGCGGTGACGCGGCTTGTCGGCAACGCCGCGGGCAAGATCACCATGTCGTCGACCAAGTCGGCGATCGGTCACCTGCTCGGCGCCGCCGGCTCGGTCGAGGCGATCTTCTCGCTGCTCGCCATCCGCGACCAGGTCGCGCCGCCGACGCTCAATCTCGACGATCCGTCGGTCGAGACGGCGCTCGATCTGGTGCCGCACAAGGCGAAGCCGATGACGATCGACATCGCGCTCTCGAACTCCTTCGGCTTCGGCGGCACCAACGCGTCGCTCGTGTTCCGGCGCTACGCCGCCTGACGAGCTTCCAGGCGGACGTGGCGGCTTTCGCCACAATCCCGAGCCAGCATCGGGCGAGGACCGCGTCGGCCAGACGTTCCGACGCGGCGAGAGGAGAAACCGACTGTGTCGAGCGAGGGAGCCCCGCCGGATCCCAAGGCAAACACTGAGGCCGCCGCCGGTCGCGACGGCGCCTCTTCGCCTCGTCCGCGGCTCGTCGCCTCGAATCCGTCGCCCCGCGCTGTGGGCCCTAGCGAGCAGCCGCCGGCGTCCGAGGCAGCCGAGCGCGCGCCGGCGCCTGGCGACGCCGCTCCTCCGGCCAAGCCGCGGCGACGGCGCGACAGCGCGCTCGTCGGCTATCTGAGCGGGCTGTTCACCTTCCTCAGCCTGCTCGCGCTCTGCGCCGGGGGCGCGCTCTACTACGGCAAATCGCTGTTCGAGCGGCCGGGGCCGCTCGCCGCCGACACCACGGTCCTGATTGCCCGCAACCAGGGCGTCGCCGACATCGCCGAGGCGCTCGAGCGCGCAGGCGTGATCGAGCATCCCAGGCTTTTCGAGATCGGCGTCCGGGCTTACCGCGTCAACGATCGTCTGCGGTTCGGCGAATACGCGTTCCCGGCCCATGTCAGCATGCACGAGGCGATGAACATCATCGCCTCCGGCAAGTCGATCGAGCACCCCATCACCATCCCCGAAGGGCTGACGAGCCTCCAGATCGTCGAGCGGCTGCGCGATCAGCCGCTGCTGACGGGAGAGATCAAGGAAGTCCCGGAGGAAGGCTCGCTGCTGCCCGAGACCTACAATTTCGCGCGCGGAACCTCGCGCGAGCAGGTCATCGCGCGGATGCAGCAGCACCAGAAGGACGTGCTGGCGCAGATCTGGAAGGAGCGGAAGCCGGTGACGGGCGTCAAGACGCCTGAGGACCTGGTGACGCTCGCCTCGCTGGTGGAGAAGGAGACCGGCGTTCCGGAGGAGCGGCCGCGCGTCGCTGCGGTGTTCGCGAACCGCCTGAAGAAGGGCATGCGGCTGCAGTCCGACCCGACGATCGTGTACGGCCTCGTCGGCGGTCGCGGGACCCTGGGCCGCAGCCTGAACCGGTCCGACATCGCCTCCAAGACCCCCTACAACACCTATGTGATCTCCGGCCTGCCGGCGGGGCCGATCGCCAATCCCGGGCGCGACGCGCTGATGGCGGCGGCGCAGCCGGCGGACACCCGCGACCTCTACTTCGTGGCCGACGGCTCCGGCGGGCACGCCTTCGCTCCCACCCTGGTCGAGCACAACCGCAACGTGGCCAAGTGGCGGAAGGTCGAGCGCGCCCGCGGCGCGCCGGCTGATCGCCTTGCGCCGGACGACGCCGCTGCGGAGGCGGCGCCCGACGCCTCGGCCGACGAGGCGGCCGACCCCGACGAGACCGGCGCGGCGGCCTCTTCCTCCACGCCTCTTCCCAAGTCGAAGCCGAACGACTCCCGCAAGCCTCGCCGACAGTAGGCCGAGCGATCCGCGAGCTTAAGGATGTGCGCGACCCAGCCTCGCGGCGGGGCCTCGGCTGTGCTCAAAGGTCGGCGGTCGTCCGCCTCAGGTGATGAAAGGTCCCAAATGGTTCTGGCCAGCATGACCGGCTTTGCGCGCGTTCCCGGCGGGGAGGGCGCCGCGCGCTGGACGTGGGAGCTGCGCAGCGTGAACGCGAAGGGCCTCGATCTGCGGTTTCGCGTGCCGCCGGGCTGCGAAGGCGTCGAGCAGGCGGCTCGCGGAGAGGCCTCGGTCCGGCTGAAGCGGGGCGCAGTTCAGGCAGCGCTCACCCTCGACCGGTCGGCCGGGCGGACTGAGGTCAGGATCAATCAGGACGCGCTTCAAGCGGTTCTCGCCGCCGCTGCCGCCGTCGCGGCCCAGGCGCCGGGCGCGGCGCCTCCGACGGTGGACGGTCTGCTTGCACAACGCGGCGTGGTCGAGTTCGTCGAGGCGGAGGAGAGCCCTGAGGAGCGCGCCCGCTTCGAGGCGGCGGTGTTGGAGGATTTCCGCAAGGCGCTGGACGCGCTCGCCGCGGCCCGCGCCAGCGAGGGGGCGGCGCTCGCCGCCACGCTCGAGCAGCGGCTCGCGACCATCGCGGAGCTGACGATGCGGGCCGACGCCTGTCCGGCGCGCGCGCCGGAGGCGGTGCGTCGCAAGCTCGCAGAGCAGGTGGCGGCGCTGATCGGAACCGGCGTCGGCCTCGATCCCGACCGCCTCCACCAGGAGGCGGCGCTGCTCGCCACCAAGGCCGACGTGCGCGAGGAGCTCGACAGGCTGGCCGCCCACGTCGAGGCGGCCCGGACGCTGATCGCCGAGGGCGGCGCGGTCGGCCGCCGGCTGGATTTTCTGTCCCAGGAGTTCAGCCGCGAGGCGAACACCCTGTGCGCCAAATCGAACGACCGCTCGCTGACTGCGATCGGCCTCGAGCTCAAGGCCGTGGTCGAACAGTTCCGCGAGCAGGTCCAGAACGTGGAGTGAGCGGGATGACGCCCTCGTCCGAGCAGCTTCCGGCGCTTCCGCGGCGCGGCGTGCTGCTGATCCTTTCGTCCCCGTCCGGCGCGGGCAAGTCGACGCTTACGCGGGCCCTGCTCGACACCGATTCCGAGATCACGCTGTCGATCTCGGCGACGACGCGCGCCCGGCGGCCTAGCGAGGCGGACGGCGTGCACTACCGGTTCCTGAAGCAGCGCGATTTCGACGCCATGAAGGACGCCGGCGAGTTGCTCGAATGGGCCGAGGTCCACGGCAATTGCTACGGCACCCCGCGCGAGCCCGTGGAGAAGGCGCTGGCGGAAGGCCGTGACGTGCTGTTCGACATCGACTGGCAGGGCACCAAGCAGGTCTGCGAGACGATGCGGGCGGATGTCGCCACCGTCTTCGTGCTGCCGCCCTCGGCCGCCGAGCTGCGCTCCCGGCTCGAACGGCGGGCGGAGGATTCGCCGGAGGTCATCGCCAGCCGCCTGCGCAACGCGGCGGTCGAGATCGGCCATGTCGACGAATACGACTACGCCGTCATCAACGACGATTTCGAACGGTGCCTGAACGAGATCCGCGCAGTGCTTCATGCCGAGCGGGTGCGCCGGGCGCGCCGTCCGGCGATCACCGACTTCGCGGCTGGCCTGGTGAAGGATCTGGCTGCGCTGCAGCCGTCCTGACGCGATCCGGCTAGCGCCGGGCGGCCAGCGCGTTCGCCAGCGCGACAAATCCCTCGACGGGAATCTCTTCAGCGCGTCGGGTCGGCTCGATTCCGGCGGTCTCGAGCAGAGCCGCCGCGTCGCCCAGGCTCTTCAGGCTCTGCCGCAGCATCTTGCGGCGCTGGCCGAAGGCCGCCTGGGTGACGGTCTCGAGGTCGCGGACCCGGCAGGGCATGGGCGCCGGGCGCGGCGTCAGCCGCACCACGGATGAGGTCACCTTCGGCGGCGGCGTGAAGGCCTGCGGGTTCACGTCAAAGGCGATGTTGGCCTCGCAGCGCCAGCCGCAGAGCACGGCGAGGCGGCCGTAGGCTTCGTCGCCCGGCTTCGCCACGATGCGCTCGGCGACTTCGCGTTGAAACATCAGGGTCAGGCCGTCCCACCAGGGCGGCCAACGGTCGGCCGCGACCCACCCGGTCAGCAGCGGGGTCGCGATATTGTACGGAAGGTTCGCGATCACCCGAGCCGATCCTTCGCCGGCGAGCGCAGCCATGTCGGTCGCGAGCGCGTCAGCCTCCACGACCTCCAGCCGGCCCGGATAGCGCGCGGCGATCTCCGCCAGCGCGCCGAGCGCGCGGGTGTCCTTCTCGATCGCCACCACGCGCTTCGCGCCCTCCGCGAGCAGCGCGCGCGTGAGGCCGCCCGGACCGGGGCCGACCTCGACGACCGTTACACCCTCCAGCCGCCCGCCGGCGCGGGCGATCCGCGCCGTCAGGTTGAGGTCGAGCAGGAAGTTCTGCCCGAGCGACTTCTTCGCGGCCAGTTCGTGGCGGCGGATGACCTCGCGTAGCGGAGGCAGGTCGTCGATCGGGCTCACGCCAGCGCCGGCTCGTGGGACAGCCGCTCCGCCAGCCGCAAAGCTGCGCGCAGGCTTTCCGGATCCCCCTTTCCGGTCCCGGCGATGTCGAACGCGGTGCCGTGGTCGGGCGACGTCCGCACGAAGGGCAGGCCGAGCGTCGCGTTGACGGCGGTCTCGAAGGCGAGCGTCTTCACCGGGATGAGCGCCTGGTCGTGGTACATGGCGAGGGCCACGTCATACCGGGCGCGCGCCGCCGCATGGAACATCGTGTCGGCCGGCAGCGGGCCCTTGGCGTCTATGCCTTCCGCCTGCAGGCGCCGGACGGCGGGCGCGACGACCGACTCGTCCTCATGCCCGAGCACGCCGTTCTCGCCCGCATGCGGGTTGAGTCCGGCGACGGCGAGCCGCGGCCGTTCGATCCCGAAGCGGCGGCGTAGGTCACGCGCTACGATCCGCCCGGTCTCGACGATGTCGTCCTCGGTCAGTCGGACCGGGACCTCCGCGAGCGGAATGTGGACGGTGACGGGAACCACCGCGACCTCCTCCGACCAGAGCAGCATGACCGCGCGCGCCGGGGCGCCCCACAGCGACTGCGCGAGCGCGCCGAGATATTCCGTGTGGCCCGGATGTGGAAACCCGGCGGCGACCAGCGGGGCCTTGGCGATCGGGAGGGTGACGAGCGCGGCGCAACGGCCGCCATGGACGAGCTCGACCCCTCGACGGATCGCGTCGACGACGGAAGCCGCGTCCTCGATAGACGCGTGGCCGGGCGTGGCCCGGCACGCCGCTCCGACCGGGTAGATCGGGAACCGGTCGTCGAACAGCGCGAGCGCGCCCTCCGGCTCTGTCTCTGCGATCGCGAGGTCGAGGCCAAGCAGCGCGGCGCGGGAGGCGAACACGCCGGGATCGCCGACCGCGACGAAGGCCGGGATCGGCCGGACGCGGCGGGAGGACCAGAGGGCGAGGGCGAGCTCGGGCCCGATTCCGGCGGGCTCGCCCATGGAGAGGGCGAGCGGCGCGTCCCGGCGGCGCTCGCCCGGCATGTTCAGTGGCGGACCTGGATGATCGCGCGCGACTTGATCTGTTCGAGATATTTCTTGGCCTGTTCCTCGACCTGCTTGCCGCTCGCCTGGTCCATGGCCTGCTGGCGGAACACGCTGTCGTCGGCGATGTCCTTGCGGCCGCACACGGCGATCATCTCGATCCCTTCGTCCGAGCGCTGCGGTTCGGTAAGGCCGCCGATCTTGACCTTCGCCAGGATCTCGTTGAGTTCCTTGCCCATGCCGCCGCTCGAGCGGACGACGGGATCCTTGACGGCGACGTCCCGCAGCTTCGACGCGAACTCGACCGCCTGATCGCATCCCGGGAAGCGGCCCTTGGCGGCGATCGCCTCCGAGCGCCGCTGGGCGATCTGGGCGTCGCTCGCGCCCTTCGGCAGAACGAACACCACCTGCCGCAGCGTGTACTGGATCGCCTTGTTGTCGGCCTTGCCGGCCGCCTTGCCGATGTAATCCTGCTCCCGCGAGGCGATCTGCGCGGCGAACTTGCGGCGGACGAGCTGCGCCCAGGTGATCTCCGCGCTGATCCGGTCCTTGAGCGTCTGCGCGTTCACGCCGCGCTGCTGGATGGCCTGCGTGAACTGCTGCGGCGTGAGCTTCATACGGCCGGCGATCGAGCTATAGGCCGCGTCGACCTGTGACGGGTCGGCCGCGATGCCGTAGCGCTTCGCTTCCGTGACCTTCAGCTTGTCCTCGACGAGTTCTTCGCGCGCAGCGTCGACGCTCGCCTTGGCGCCGCCCGACAGCTTCATCAGCGCGAGCCGCGCCTGCACTTCACTGGTCAGGATCGGCTGCCCATTGACCACGACGGCGATCGACTGAGCGCTGGCCGGCGCGACGCAAGACAGCGTCGCCGCGAAGCCCGCCGCTATGGCGAGTTGAAGGAGCCGAGGACGCGTTAAGCTGGACATGCGGTTCCCGTTGTTTCGACGCCCGCCAGTCCGGGCACGCCGGCCGTTTTCAGTGTTCCGCCGGCCGTCGTCAACATTGCGGAGGCGCTGGGAAGCGCCTGATGACGCGCGCCTCGCAGATTTTTGCGCGCGCTGACGCGGCGCCGTCAGGGAGCGAAGGACGCCTGCGAGCCGAACATGTCGGGCTCGACGTTGGACTTGCTGCTGGTCGAAAGCCCGACTTTGCCGAGGGTCCGGAAGTCCAGCTTCACCAGGAACTTGTTGTCGACCTGCGAGAGCCTGATCGAATCTGCCGTGTTGTCCACCTGCCGGATGTAGCTGAAGCCGAAGGACAGGCACTGGCTGATGTCGTTCAGCCCGAAGCCGAGCTGCGTCCGGTCGAACGCGTCGCGGTCGAAATTGTAGCGCGCGCCCGCCTCGACGTAGAAATCCTGCGTGAGGAAGACGCGGGCGCCGCCGAGCACGCCTTCGCGGATTTCATCATAACCCTGCAGCGGCGCCTGTTCGTAACGGCCGTAGACCAGGTTGGCCTGAACCCGCTCGAACGTCGCGCGGCCTTCGACCTCGGCGCTGCGGAAGGCGAAGCTGTCCTCGTCGAGCCGGATATGGGTCGCAAGCCCAAAATGTTCGTTCGGAACGATGGTGAGGCCGCCGACATAGTCGGAGCGACGGGTGTTGAGGCCGGAGCCCGGCCCGATCTGAGTCGGGTCGAGCTCGTTGAAGGAGTTCTTGCCGAACAGCGCGAAGGACTGGCCGACCAGCATGCTGACGCTCGCGCCGGAGTTGGTCGTCAGGGTGTACTGACCGCCGACATTCGCCCGGCTGCCGCCCTCGATCCGGTCGTAGCCGGAGAACTTGTTCCACGAGAACAGCGTCGTGTCGTCAAACAGCAGGCTCTGCGCGTCTTCGTTCGGGAGCTTGCCGACCTTGCTCTCGTTCGGGCGGAAGATCACCTGCGCGATCGGCTCGATCTGGTGCGTGCCGAACGAGCTCACGGCGATGAACGGGTAGCGGTACTCCATACCGACGCCGACCATGCCGCGCAGCAGCACGTCCTGCTCATGATCCAGGAAGGCAGGCATGCTCGAGTCGTAGTCGGGCTTCGTGTAGATCAGGTCGCCGCGCACAAAGGCGAACGGCGTCCAGACCTGGCCGATCGGATCGATGAAGCGGCGGCGCCACTCCATGTCGCCCGAGATCCGGCTGTAGGTCCCGGCCGCGCCGACCAGCGCGTTGTCGGTGCGCGGCTGAGTCCGCTTGAGGTAGCGCGCGTAGTCGCTGTCCTCGCGGTAGAGGTTGGTGGCGTTGATGTCGAAGGACAGCTCGCCGCCCGCCACCGGATTTTCGAAGGTGTAGTTGTAGTCGAGCACCGGCGCGACCCAGGGCAGGCGATCCTGCTGGTCGTAACGCGTGAGCCCGTAGAATTTGTAGCCGCGGATCTCGAACCAGCTGCGGTCGCCCTGGCCCTTCAGGAAAAGCGTGGAGGTGGCGTCGGTGCGCGAGCCCCACAGGTCGTAGTCGCCGCGCACCCATTTGTCCGACAGCGCGTTGATGTCCCAGCCCCAGGACCACTTCTCGTTGATGTCGAACGAGCCCTTGGTCTGGAACGCCCAGCGGTTGTCCTTGTCGCCCGGCCCGACGCTTAGGCCGGCGTCGGTCATCCCGGCCGGGACCTTGCCGTTGAACTTGTCCGAGTTGAGCTGGTGGATGCCGGCCGCGCGGATCGAATAGGAGCCGTCCATCAGCTGCTGGCGGTACTCGCCCTTCAGCATGACGCCCTGCTTGGAGGTCGCCATCGCGCTGAGCGTGAGGTCGGACTCGGGCGACAGCACCCAGAAGTACGGAACCTCGATTCCGTAGCCGACTCGGCTCGACCGCGTCAGGTTCGGCCCCAGCACCCCGGACTTGCGCTTCACCGTTGGATCGGGGCTCGAGAAATAGGGCAGCCAGGCGATCGGCTTGCCGAACAGCTCGAAGGTCGCGTCGTCGTAGTAGATGGTCTGCTCGTCCTGCCGCCAGATGATCCGCTTGGCGCGGATTTGCCACAGCGGCGGCTTTTCGGGATTGTTCCGGCACGGCTCGCAGGCGGTGTAGACGCCGCGGTCGAACACCATCAGGTTGCCGTTCTCGCGGCGCCCCTTGGCGGCGGCGAAATGCGTGCGGTCAGTGGTCTCGACTCTCAGCGGCGTCACGAAGCCGTCCTTGAAGTCGTCGGTGACGTCCATCGTGTCGCCATAGGCGACGTCGCCGTTGCGCTCCGTGAACTTGACGTGGCCGAAGGCGTGGACGCGGTTCTGCTTCTGGTCGTAGGCGACGCGGTCCGCCTGCAGGGCGCGCCCGTCATAATAGATGTCGACGCCGCCGACCGCCGTCACGATCTCCTTGTCGTAATCGTAGACGAGCTCCTTGGCCTCCATCAGCATGCGCGCGTTCGGATCGCGCTGGCCGAGGCCGCCGCTCTTCTTGCCGTTGGCGCCCGCGACGACGGGTTCGGCCTTCGAGGAGAACAGTTTCGAGCCGTGCTTCTTGTCCGCGTCGCGCGGCTGGGGCGGGATGAGCTCGTTGCTGGACTGCACGCCCTGCGCAAACGCGCGGCCCGTCGCGAGAGCGATCGCGGTGGATGCGAGCAAGAGGGCGGCGAGAACGGCGCCTGACCGACGGGAGGCGGCGCGCGGCGCGAGCGTCATCCGTCCTCCCTCGTCATCTGGGGCGCCGCGTCGCTCGGCGCGAGAAGAGGGCGGTAAACAGAATGACGGCGGACGCCGAACAAACGAGTCCGGCCGCCCCCGATACGCCAGCGAACTCGGTGGCGAGATAAAGCACGAAGCCCGCCCATGCGCCACTCGAATTCGCCGGCCGCGGCCGCGCCGCTGCAATCAGAGCCGTGCGCGGCCCGCACGCGCGGCCCGGCGGCCGCCGGGCCGCCGCGGCCGATCGTCGATTCGAAGCCGGACAGCCGTTTCCCGGAGCCCGTTTCGAGCTTCGTTCTGTCCGGACCCACCAGTCTCATGCTGACCCGATGACACGCGCGGTGGCCTGGCCGACCGCGAAGCGCTTCCCCTGCGACAGCTTGAGGGCCGCGCAGCGTTCAATGCAAGGTCGTTCCAGCCTGCGGCCTCGGCCGAGCGCTGGAACGTGACGGACGTGTCGTATAGAGGAAACACCCTTACGTCCGCGTTCTTCCCAGCCACGACCGCGGCGCCGATCCCCTCCCGCAGGAGCGAGTCCTGATGTCCAAGCATTCCGAGCCGACGACGCAGAACGCCACGCCGCTCAAGATCGGGTTCCAGAAGCTCGATGCGAAACCCGCAGGCGTGGTCGTCATCTTCGCTGCGCCGGAACTCGCGTTCGGAGCGTCGACCGCCGCGTTCGTCGCGCCCATCGAGGCGGCGCTCGCGCGAGCGGCGTCCGCCGAGCGCTTCAAGGGCAAGGCCGGCCAGAGCTTCGAAATCCTTGCGCCGGCGCTTGCCGACGTCGATCGGCTGATCGTCGTCGGGCTCGGCGACGGCAAGGAGCCGACCGACTGGGTGAAGCTCGGCGGCCAGATCCGCGGCAAGCTACCCGCGACCGCCGACAGCGTGGTGGTGATGGTCGAAGGGGCCGGCGCGGTCGCCCCGGACCTTGCGGCGACCGCCGAGATCGGGGTCGGACTGCGGCTGCGCAGCTATGTGTTCGAGACCTACAAGACGAAGAAGAAGGACGACGAGCCGCAGCCGATCGCCAAAGTCACCCTGGCGGTGGCCGATGACGCTGCGGCCAAGAAAGCCTGGAAGGCCAAGGAAGGCCTCGCGGAGGGCGTCGAGATCGCCCGCACGCTCGTTAACGAGCCGCCGAACGTGCTGACCCCGAAGGAGTTCGCCAGGCGCGCCCAGGAGCTCGAGGCCCTCGGGGTCGAGGTCGAGGTGCTCGACGAGAAGGCGCTCAGGAAGGCGGGCTTCGGCGCGTTGCTCGCGGTCGGCCAAGGCTCCGAGCAGGAAAGCCGCGTCGTCGTGATGCGCTGGAACGGCGCCAGGGACAAGGACGAGCAGCCGGTCGCCTTCATCGGCAAGGGCGTGATCTTCGACACCGGCGGCATCTCCATCAAACCGGGCGCCAACATGGAGGACATGAAGGGCGACATGGCGGGCGCGGCCTGCGTGGTCGGCCTGATGCACGCGCTCGCGTCCCGCAAGGCGAAGGCGAATGTCGTCGGCGCGATCGGCGTGGTCGAGAACATGCCGGACGGGAACGCCTACCGCCCGGGCGACATCCTGACCTCGCTGTCGGGCCAGACCATCGAGGTGATCAACACCGACGCGGAAGGCCGCCTCGTGCTCGGCGACGTGCTCTGGTACGTCCAGGACCGCTTCAAGCCGAAGTTCATGATCGATCTCGCGACGCTGACGGGCGCCATCCTGATCGCGCTCGGCGTCGACCATGCCGGCCTGTTCTCGAACGATGACGCGCTGTCGGAGAACATCTCCAAGGCCGGCAAGGCGACGGGGGAGACCGTGTGGCGCATGCCGCTGGGCCCGGAATACGACAAGCTCATCGACTCGCGGTTCGCCGACATGAAGAACACCGGCGGCCGCCATGGCGGCTCGATCACCGCGGCGCAGTTCCTCAAGCGCCACGTCAACGGCACGCCCTGGGCGCATCTCGACATCGCCGGCACCGGCATGAGCTCGCCGGCGACCGACATCAACAAGAGCTGGGGCTCCGGCTGGGGCGTGCGCCTGCTCGACCGCCTGGTGAGCGACTTCTACGAGGGGTGAGGTGAACCTGCGGCCGGTCCACGCGGGTTCGCCGCCGGACCTCCTGATCCGGGAGATGGAGGACCGCGACGTCGACGGCGTGATCTCCGTCTGGAACGCCGCGGGCGTCGCACGTCCTTGGAACGATCCGTCGCGCGACCTCGCCTTCGCCCGCTCGAGACCCTACTCGACGGTGCTGGTCGCCTGCCTGACGGCCGTCGCGGCGACCGTGATGGTCGGCGAGGACGGCCATCGCGGCTGGGTCTATTATCTGGCTGTCGATCCGGAACATCAGGGGAGAGGCTTCGGCCGCGCCATGATGGAGGCTGCGGAGCGCTGGCTCGCTGCTCGTGGCGTGTGGAAGCTGCAGTTGCTGGTCCGAGGCGACAACGCCGCGGCGCGAGGGTTCTATGAGGCCCTGGGCTATCGCGACGTTGAGGCGGCCTGCTTCCAGAAGGTCATCGCGTGAGGCCGAGGGGTAGGGCGTGACCGAAGTCCTGTTCTACCAGCTGACCAGCCAACCGCTCGAAAAGGCGCTTCCGGCGCTGCTCGAGAAGTGCCTGGAGCGGAGTTGGAAGGTCGTGGTGCAGGCTTCCGCGCCGGAGCGCGTCTCCGCGCTCGACGACGCGCTCTGGACCTATTCGGACGACGGTTTCCTGCCGCACGCCGCAGACGGCGAGGGGGCGGAGGAGACCATCTGGCTCACCACCACCGAGCTCAACCCGAACGACGCTCATGTCCGAGTGCTGGTCGACGGCGCGCAGCCGCCGGACCTCGCGTCTTACGCCCGCGCGCTGATCCTGTTCGATGGCCACGATCCCGAGGCGCTCGACGCCACGCGGGCGCAGTGGCGGGCGCTGAAATCGGCCGGCCATGAGGTGACCTATTGGCGGCAAAGCGAGGATGGCCGGTGGAAGCGCGAGGCCTGATCGCAAACTCGGAGTCGACAAGCTCGTGAAGTCCCTCGTTTGCGAACGCTCGCGCTCCACCTTCCGCGCCATGACCCCTGCGCTCATTCGGGCCGCCGCCGCGGCGCTTCTCGTCTCCCTCTCGGTTGCGTCTCCGCTGCGCGCCGACGACAGCCCGTGGCCCATCCCGGAGCCGAAGCCCGGCGGCCTGCCGGCCGACGTCACCTCCAAACAGAACGCCGTCGTCGGCGGCGATACGCTGGCCTATACGGCGAGCGTCGAGGCGGTGCCGCTCAGCGATCCGAAGGGCGAGCGGCTCGCCGAGGTGGTGGTCACGAGCTACACGCTGATCCGCGAGAATCCCGCCACGCGGCCGATCACCTACGCGTTCAACGGCGGGCCGGGCGCGGCCTCCGCCTATCTGAATTTCGGGGCGATCGGCCCCAAGCGCCTGCCGTTCGGCAATGAGGGCAACGGGCCGTCCGATCCGCCGGCGCTTACCGACAATGCCGAGAGCTGGCTCGCCTTCACCGACCTCGTCTTCGTCGATCCGGTCGGAACCGGCTACAGCCGCGCGCTTGGCTCAGACGAGGCGCAGAAGAACTTCTGGTCCGTCGACGGCGACATCGACGCGCTGTCGCGGGTGGTCGCCAAGCACCTTGCGGCCAAGAACCGGCTGATGTCGCCGGTCTACCTCGCCGGCGAAAGCTATGGCGGGTTCCGCGCGCCGCGCATCGCCCGGGCGCTGCAGACGAAGGAGGGCGTCGGCGTCCGCGGCCTGATCGCCATTTCGCCGGTGCTCGACTTCGGCATCAGGCAGGCTGAGCAGACCTCGCCAATCCCCTGGGTCAACGCGCTGCCCTCGATGGCGGCCACGGCGCGCGAGCGCAAAGCGCCGGTGACCCGCGCCGACCTCTCCGACGTCGAGAGCTATGCGACAGGGCAATTCCTCTCCGACCTGATGCGCGGGCCACGCGACAAGGAGGCGGTCGAGCGGATCGTGACGCAGGTCTCGCAGCTCACCGGCCTCGATCCGAACTTCGTGAGACGTCTCGGCGGCCGGGTCGACATCCAGGCGTTCGTGCGCGAGCTCGGCCGCGACAAGGGCCGGGTGGGCTCGCTCTACGACGCCAACGTTACGGCTTTCGATCCAAGCCCGTATGAGGCGGAGGGTAATTTCGAAGACGCCATTCTCGACGCCTCGCGCGCTCCTCTCACGCGCGCGGCGGTCGACTTCTACGGTCGCGAAATGGGCTATCGGGTCGACCGGCGCTACGAACTGCTGAACGGGGAGGTCAGCGGCAAGTGGCGCTGGGGCGACCGGCAGCGTCCCGCGGAGTCCGTCGGCGCGCTGCGCGAGGCGCTCGCGCTCGACCCCAAGCTTCGGGTGCTGGTCGCGCATGGCTCGACCGACCTCGTTACGCCCTACATGGAATCCAAGATGGTCCTCGACCAGCTTCCGGCCTTCGGAGATCCGGAGCGGGTGGCGCTGAAGGTCTATCCGGGCGGCCACATGTTCTACACGCGGGACGCCTCGCGCGCGGCGTTCGAGAAGGACGTGCGGGCGCTCTACGAGGCGACGGCGCGCTAGGGCGCGAACGGATCGGGCGCGTCCTCCGGCGGCGCTTCGGTCGCCGGCTCAGGATGGGTGACGGGCGCGCGCCGGTCGAACTGCAGCGCCAGCGCGACGCCGAGCGAGGCGAAGACGAAGAAGCACCAGCCGGAGGCCGCGCCGACCGCGACGCCCGCGACCGCTTCGCCCGTGAGGCCGCCGAGCGCCGTCATCGCGCCCCAGCCGACCAGTAGCCCTCCCGCGACCATCTCGACGACGTCGCGAAAGGTCGCCGTCGCCGGCGCGAACCGGCCGGAGGCGAGCGCCGCCGCAAAGGCTCCCGCCAGGAAGCCGAACAGCACGAGCACGTCGCCGGTCAGACCAAAGCCTGCGGGCGGCAGTTCAAAACCGGCGATCCCGTCGTCGAGTCCCGGCAGCGCGTCCGGCAGGAGGCCGAGACCGGCGCCGACCCAGCGCGCCGTAGCGGCGCATTCGCCGATGAGGCCGAGCGGTTCGCCGACCGCATAGCTCGCCGCGACGAGGCCGCCGAGAACCGCGCCAGCCGCGGCGCCTGGCCATGGCTCGACCAGCACGCGAACCGCGAGCGTCCGGCCCGGCGCGTCGCGGCGCGGTCGCCAACGCCACAGCGCCGCCGCGCAGAGGCCGAGCGCGGCGATCTCGAGGGCGAGCGTCGGCGCCAGCCCGAAAATGTCCGGTAGCCAGGGCGATGGCGCGGACGCGATCGCGGTCCGGTAGGCCCATGGCCAGGTCGCGAGCCCCGCGATGAAGCCGACGAAGATCGCCAGCAGCGCCGGCGCGGCGACCAGCGAGCCCTCGCTCAGCCGCCGCATGTGGACCATCACCCCGCCGCGCGCGATTACCGCGCCGACGCCGAACACGAGGCCCGCGACCGGCAGCAGCCAACTGACCGGCCCGATCCGCGCGGCCTCAGGCGGCGCCGCATGGCCGGCGAGCGCGAGTCCGCCGAGCGTCAGGCTCGCGGCGACGGCGAGCGCCGCCAGAAAGCCGAGCAGCTGGCCGGAATCGCCGAGTATCAGAAGGTCGCGCCAGGCGCGCACCAGCGACAGCTCGCCGCGCTGCAGGGCGATCCCGAACACGATCCCGGCGGCGAGCGCCCAGGCGCGCGGCAGCAGGCCGCCGTCGTGAAATGCAAGGGCGGCGGTCGCGACCAGCACCGCGAGGATCACAAGTCCGGCCGCGCGCGGCCGGGGGACCGAAAGGTGCTTCGGGAGAAGCGGCCGCGTCACGCCGCGGCCGCCTCCTCATAGTCGGCGCTTGCGGCGAGCCAGGTCTCTTCCGCCTCGGCCAGCGCACGGGCGACCTCGTCGCGCTTGCGGCCGAGCTCGGCCGCCTTCTGCGGCTTCGACGGGAAGCCCGCGCCAGCCGCGAGCTCGCCGTCGATGCGCGCGAGCTCCTGCGCGCACTGGCCCATCAGCTCCTCGAGCGCGGCGATCTTCTTCTTCAGCGTTCCGGGGTCGGTCCGCTTCGCCGCGGCCTCCGCCGACTTGCCGGTGCCGCCGCCGGGCTTCTTGGAGGCGCGCCCCGAGCCCTCGGCCGAGAGGATGAACCGGCGGTAGTCGTCGAGGTCGCCGTCGAAGGCCTGCACGTCGCCGTCCGCGACCAGCCACAGCCGGTCGGCGGTGGCGTCGAGCAGATGGCGGTCATGGCTGACCAGGATGACGGCCCCGGAGAACTCGTTCAGCGCCTGAGCGAGGCTCTCGCGGCTGTCGATGTCGAGATGGTTGGTCGGCTCGTCGAGGATCAGCAGGTGCGGCCCCTCGAACACCGCGAGCCCGAAAGCCAGGCGCGCCTTCTCGCCGCCCGACATCTTGCCGACGACCGTGTTCGCGCGGTCGCCCGTGAAGCCGATCTGCGCGACCTTGGCCCGCACCTGGGCCTCGTTCGCGGCCGGCATGCGGGCGCGGATGTGATCGTAGGGCGTGGCCTCGATGTTGAGGTCCTCGACCTGGTGCTGGGCGAAGAACCCGACGAGGATCTTCTCCGACTTGTTGACCCGGCCGGAGCTCGCCTGCAGGCGGCCGGCGAGCAGCTTGGCGAAGGTCGACTTGCCGTTGCCATTGGCGCCGAGCAGCGCGATGCGGTCGTCGGGGTCGATGCGCAGCGACAGCTTGTGCAGGATCGTGTGATCGCCATAGCCGACCGAGACGCCGTCGAGCGCGATCAATGGCGGCGCGAGCTCCCGCTCGGGCTCCGGAATCCGGAACGGCACGACGCTGCGCTCGATGACCGCCGAGATCGGCTGCATCTTGGCGAGCCGCTTGACGCGCGACTGCGCCTGCGTGGCCTTCGAGGCCTTGGCCTTGAAGCGCGCGATGAACGCCTCGAGCCGGGCGCGCTCCTCGGCCTGCGCCTTGGCGGCCTTCTGGTCGAGCGCGAGCTTCTCGCGCCGCATCCGGTCGAACGCGTCGTAATTGCCCTTCCACACGGTCAGCTTGCCGTTGTCGAAGTGCAGGATGTGGTCGACCGAGGCGTTCAGCAGGTCGCGGTCATGGCTGATGACCAGCACCGTGCGCGGATATTTGGCCAGATAGTCCTGCAGCCAGAGCGTGCCTTCGAGGTCGAGATGGTTCGTGGGCTCGTCGAGCAGCAGCAGGTCGGGCTCGGAGAACAGCACCGCCGCAAGCGCGACGCGCATCCGCCAGCCGCCGGAAAAATCCGAGCAGGGCCGCTGCTGCGCCGCCTCGTCGAAGCCGAGGCCGGAGAGGATCTTGGCGGCGCGCGACGGCGCCTCATAGGCGTCGATGTCGATCAGCCGGGTGACGATGTCGGAGATGCGGTGCGGATCGGTCGCGGTCTCCTGCTCCTTGAGCAGGGCGGCGCGCTCGAGGTCGGCCGCGAGCACCACGTCGATCAGCGCCTCCGGTCCGGAGGGCGCCTCCTGCGCGACGCGGCCGATGCGCGTCCCCTTGGGGATCGAGACCGAACCGTCGTCCGGGTGCAGGTCGCCGGCGATCAGCTTGAACAGCGTGGTCTTGCCGGTGCCGTTCCGGCCGACCACGCCGACGCGGGCGCCGTCCGGCAGCGCGGCGGTCGCATGATCGATCAGCACGCGTCCGGCGACGCGGCAGGTGAGGTCGTTGGCGTGAAGCATGGCGCGCCTCTTGTGCCGCGTGCCTTGCTGCGCCGCAAGAGGCGCAGGCGCGGGGCCGGTGCGCGCGTTGAACTTGGCCGCCACAGCCCCAAGACGGCGGGATGATCACCGACCCGGGCGCGCCGCGTCCTCCCGTCTCCCGCGCCTCGACCGTCATCGCCACCGTGTCGACCGTGGTCGAGTGGTACGACTTCACGCTCTATCTCTATTTCGCGACCGTGCTGTCGCGCGTGTTCCTGGGCCCGGGCGCGGGCTCACTCGCCGCGACGCTTGCGGCCTTTGCGGTGGCCTATCTGCTGCGCCCGTTCGGCGCGATCGCCTTCGGCCATATCGGCGACCGCTTCGGGCGCAGGCGCTCGATGCTGCTCTCGGTCGGCGTCATGACGGGCGCGATGCTCATGACCGCCATGCTGCCGACCTACGCCGCCGTGGGTCCTGCGGCAGGCTGGATGCTGCTTGCGCTTCGCTGCCTGATGAGCTTTGCGGTCGGCGGCGAGTATGTCGGCGTGGTGGCCTATCTGCTCGAGGGCGCGCGGCCGGAGCGGCGCGGGCTCGTCGCCTCCTCGGCCTCGGCGGCGAGCGAGATCGGAGCGTTGCTCGCGGTCGCGGCCTCCGCCGCGACGGTGCATTGGCTGAGCCCGGCGGCGCTCGACTCCTGGGGCTGGCGCATCCCCTTCGTGTTCGGCGCGGCGCTGGCGCTCGGCGTCTGGATCGCCCGCGCGGCGATGCAGGAATCGCCGGATTTCGAACGCCAGCGCGACGCCGGAAGCGCCCCCGAGAGGCCGCTGCGCCACGCGCTGCGGCATCACCATCGGGGCGTGCTGCGCGGCTTCGCAATCTCGGCGCTCGGCTCCGTCACCTATTATGTCGGCATCACCTATGTGCCGGCCTATCTGACCTCGACCGGCGTGTTCGCCGAAGGCCATGCGCTCTGGCTCTCGACCGCCGCAGCCTTCGCGGTGATCCTGGTGACGCCGGCCGCGGGCGCGCTGTCAGACCGGTTCGGCAGAAAGCCCGTGCTGACCGGCTTCGCCCTCGCCGGGGCGACGCTGCCGGTCGCGATGTTCGCGCTGATGACGAGCGGTTCGGCGGCTGCGGCGCTGCTCGGCGCGGTGGCGCTCGCCTGCGTGGCCGGCGGCGTCAGCGCGCTCGGCGCGGTGGTGACCGCGGAGCTGTTTCCCGGGGAGGGCCGCCTGTCGGGGCTCGCGCTCGGCGCCACCACCGCGACCGCGCTGTTCGGCGGCGTCGCGCCCTTTGTCGCGCAGATCCTGACGGAGCGCGCCGGCTGGCCGATGGCGCCCGGCGTGATGATCAGCGTGGTGGCGCTCTGCGTGTTGCCGGTGGTGCTGAGGCTGCCGGAGACCCGCGTCGGAGCGCTCTAGCCCCCGACCCCGGTCCGAGGTCATCGAAATATATCGACAAACGCCGAACTATCGATATTTTGGCCGTGGAGGTCGAGTCGAGATGCCGCTGTCCCCAACGTCCCAGGAAGCGCGCGAAGCCGTCGCGCTCGACGCTCTGTCTGCGCTCGGGCAGTCGACGCGCCTCAGGATTTTCCGGCGTCTTGTCGCGATGGGTCCCGAGCCGGTCGCGGCCGGCGTCCTCGCGCAGGCGCTGGGCTGCCGGCAGAACACGCTGTCGACTCATCTCGCGATCCTTTCCCGCGCCGGCCTGATCGTCGGCGTCCGGGAGGGCCGCTCGATCCTCTATCGCGCCGACTTCGACGGCATGCGCGGCCTCGTGAACTATCTGCTCGAGGACTGCTGCAACGGCCGCCCGGAGGTCTGCGCGCCTGTTTTCGACGCGCTTGCCGACCGCTGCCGATGCGAGCGGGACGGCGCCCCGGCCAAGGAGACCTGCGATGTCGCTTGAGCGTCCCTACAACGTGCTGTTTCTGTGCACCGGCAACTCCGCCCGCTCGATCATCGCCGAATGCGTGATGAACCGACACGGCGGCGAACGGTTCAACGCGTACTCGGCCGGCAGCCATCCGCGCGGCGAGGTGAACCCTTTCGCGCTCGATCTCCTCCGGCGCATGAACTTCGACGTCTCGCAGCTGCGCTCGAAGTCCTGGAACGAGTTCGCGAGGCCGGGCGCGCCGGCGCTCGATTTCGTGTTCACGGTCTGCGACGACGCGGCGGGCGAGCAGTGCCCGTTCTGGCCCGGCCAGCCGATGTCTGCGCATTGGGGCATGCCGGATCCGGCGGCGGTGGAGGGAACGGACGCCCAGAAGGCGCTCGCCTTCGCCGAGACGCTCAGGATGCTCACCAATCGCATCTCGATCTTCACGAGCCTGCCGCTGAAGTCGATCGACAAGCTCTCGCTGCAGCGCCGCCTGACCGAGATCGGCAAGAACCACCCTTCCGCCGCCTGACGAGCGAGAGACATGTCGCTGTTCGAACGCTGGCTCACCCTATGGGTGGCGCTGTGCATCGTGGTCGGGGTCGCGCTCGGCTACGCCGCGCCCGGCCTGTTCCAGGCGATCGGCGCGATCGAGGTCGCGCGCGTCAACCTGCCCGTCGCGCTGCTGATCTGGCTGATGATCGTGCCCATGCTGGTGAAGGTGGACTTTGCGGCGCTGCGCGAGGTCGCCTCTCACTGGCGCGGCGTGTCGGTGACGCTGTTCGTCAACTGGGCGATCAAGCCCTTCTCGATGGCGCTGCTCGGCTGGCTGTTCATCGGCTGGCTGTTCCGGCCGTGGCTGCCGGCCGAGCAGATCGACAGCTACGTCGCCGGCCTGATCCTGCTCGCGGCCGCCCCCTGCACCGCGATGGTGTTCGTGTGGTCGAACCTGACGCGGGGCGACCCGCTGTTCACGCTCAGCCAGGTCGCAGTCAACGACGCGATCATGATCGTGGCCTTCGCGCCGATCGTCGGCCTGCTGCTCGGCCTGTCGGCGATCGCCGTGCCGTGGGACACGCTGGTGCTGTCGGTCGGGCTCTACATCGTGGTTCCGGTCGCGGCGGCGCAGCTCCTGCGGCGAAGCGTGCTGGGTTCCGGCGGCCGGCCGGCGCTAGACCGGCTGCTCGCCCGGCTGCAGCCGGCGTCGCTCGTCGCGCTGCTCGCGACGCTCGTCCTGCTGTTCGCCTTCCAGGGCGAGCAGATCGTCGCGCAACCGCTGGTGATCGGGCTGCTTGCGGTTCCGATCCTGATCCAGGTCTATTTCAACGCCGGGCTCGCCTATCTGCTGAACCGGGCGAGCGGCGAGGCACACTGCGTCGCGGGTCCCTCCGCGCTGATCGGCGCCTCGAACTTTTTCGAGCTCGCGGTCGCGGCCGCAATCAGCCTGTTCGGCTTCAAGTCCGGCGCGGCGCTCGCGACTGTGGTCGGCGTGCTGATCGAGGTGCCGGTGATGCTGTCGGTGGTGTGGATCGTGAACCGTTCGAAGCCCTGGTATGAGGCCCGCGGGGTTCGCGCGGTCGCCCCCGAAACGACGAGCTGAGGAGGCTGAGATGTCCGGTTCCGCCACCATCTGGCACAACCCCGCCTGCGGCACGTCGCGCAACGCCCTGGCGATGATCCGGGCGGCCGGCATCGAGCCCGTCGTGGTCGAGTATCTGAAAACGCCGCCGTCGCGCGATGAACTCGCCAGGGCGGTCGCGGACGCCGGCCTGACGCCGCGCCAGGCGGCGCTTGAGAAGGGGACGCCCTTCGCCGAGCTCGGGCTCGGCGACCCCGGCGTGACGGAGGATCAGATCCTCGACGCGATGCTCAAGCATCCGGTCCTGATCAACCGGCCTTTCGTGTTCACCTCGCGCGGCGTGCGGCTCTGCCGGCCCTCCGAGGTGGTGCTGGAGATCCTGCCCGAGCCGCTGACGGGCGACTTCACCAAGGAGGACGGTGAGGTCGTGAAGGGAAAATCTGCGTGACCGACCTGCCGAACCTCGACGAAGACTGTTTCCGCCCGATCGATCTTTCGCGGCTGCACGGCCCGCGCTCGCCCCATCCGCCGCGCGTGCTGCTGCTCTATGGCTCGCTGCGGCCGGTCTCCTACAGCCGGCTGCTGACGCTCGAGGCCGAGCGTCTTCTGAAGCGCTTCGGCTGCGAGACCCGGGTGTTCGACCCCGCCGGCCTGCCGCTGCCGGACGACGCGCCGGCCGATCATCCGAAGGTCTCCGAGCTGCGCGAGCTGTCGCTCTGGTCGGAGGCGCAGGTCTGGACGAGTCCCGAGCGCCACGGCGCCATGACGGGCGTGATGAAGTCGCAGATCGACTGGATCCCGCTCGCGGTCGGCTCGGTGCGGCCGACCCAGGGGAGGGTGCTGGCGGTGATGCAGGTCTCGGGCGGCTCGCAGTCGTTCAACGCCGTCAACCAGATGCGCGTGCTCGGCCGCTGGATGCGGATGCTGACGATCCCCAACCAGTCCTCGGTCGCGAAAGCCTTCCAGGAGTTCGGCGAGGACGGCCGGATGAAGCCGTCGGCCTATTACGACCGCGTGGTTGACGTGATGGAGGAGCTGGTGAAGTTCACCTGGCTCACCCGCGACGTCTCAGAGCATCTCACCGACCGCTACAGCGAGCGCAAGGAGAGCGCCGCGGCGCTCGAGGCGCGGGTGGCGCTGAAGCGCGCGATCTGAGCCGGCGGCGGGCGCCTCAGCCGGCCTTCAGCCGCCGCGCGACTTCCGGGGCGAAATAGGTCAGGACGCCGTCGGCCCCGGCGCGCTTGAAAGCCATCAGGCTTTCGAACATTGCGAGGTCGCCGTCGATCCAGCCGCGCTCGGCGGCCCCCCGGATCATCGCGTATTCGCCTGACACCTGATAGGCGTAGGTCGGCATCCTGAAGCGCTCCTTGAGGCGCCACACGATGTCGAGATAGGGCAGGCCCGGCTTCACCATCAGCATGTCGGCGCCTTCGAGCACGTCGAGCTCCGCCTCGCGGAGCGCCTCGTCGCCGTTCGCCGGATCCATCTGATAGGTCTTCTTGTCCCCGATGAGCGCCTTCCTGGTGCCGATGGCGTCGCGGAACGGGCCGTAGAAGGCCGAGGCATATTTGGCCGCGTAGGACATGATCTGCACGTCCGCGAAGCCGGAATCGTCGAGCGCGGCGCGGATCGCGCCGACCCGGCCGTCCATCATGTCCGACGGGGCGATGACGTCGGCGCCGGCCTCCGCCTGAGCGAGCGATTGGCGCGCCAGCGCCGCGACGGTGGCGTCGTTCAGGATGCGCTCGCCCTCCATCAGCCCGTCATGGCCGTGGCTCGTATAGGGGTCGAGCGCCACGTCGGTGATCAGCCCGATATTCGGAACCGCGGCCTTCAACGCGCGCAGCGCCCGGCACACCAGATTGCCCGAGTTCTCCGCCTCCGTGCCCTCCGGGTCGCGCCGCGACGGATCGGTGTAGGGGAACAGCGCGATCGCCGGAATGCCAAGCGCGGCCGCCTGCTCGACGTCCCGGACCGCCTCGTCGACGGTCAGGCGGTCGACGCCCGGCATGGCGGCGACGGGTTCGCGGCGTTTCTCGCCGTCGATCAGGAAGATCGGCCAGATCAGGTCGTCGACCGTCAGCGTGTTTTCGCGGGTCAGGCGGCGTGACCAGTCGGCGCGGCGGTTGCGGCGCAACCGGGTGGGCAGGTCGAGCGTCCCGTCCGCGGGGCGCGGAGCCTCGCCGCCAGCGCGGCGCTTGCCGATCGTCTCATGCATAGTTGCGGCCTCCCGACTGGGGCGCATCGCCGTCCGTCATCCGCCGGCGGCCTGGTCCGATGGCGGGGACATAGCACCGCGCAGGGCCGGCAGACAGGGGCGGGGCGCAGAAGCGGCGCCCGCCACGCGCAGGGCAGGCGCGTTGCGCCAGGCGACGGAGTCGCCGAGATTGGCGCGCGGCCGCGACCTCCGACGCGGCCGGAGTTTCGGGAGGCGGCATGACGGCCGGCGCAGACGACGAGGCCGGACTGCCCGGCATTTCGCTGAGGGATTCTCACCTCCAGGCCGACCGTGTGGCGCGGCCCTGGAGCTGGCGACTCGTGATGTTCCTGCGCGGGGTCGCGGTCTTCGAACTCGTGAAGGGGCTGGTCTTCTGGGGGCTGCTGATCGGCTCCGGCGGCTCGCCGAACCCGCTCGAAGGCGCGCGCGTCTCCTGGTTCGTCGCCTGCACGTTCTTCGTCGCCGCCGATCCGGTGGCGGCGGTCGGGCTATGGCTCGCCACCTCCTGGGGCGTGGTGATTTGGCTGCTGGCGGCGCTCGGCCAGCTCCTCTGGGCTGCGACGGCGGCTTCGGCGGCGCCCGGACGCTGGTTCGCCGCGCTGGTCTCCCTCGCCCTGATCGGGGCCTACATCTACCTCTCGATGCGCGCGCGCCGCGAGGTCTCCTGAGCCTCCCGCCAACCGGCCAGGCTACTTTCCAGTAACCATTTTCAATTGTTCAGGCATTTGAAGGAAAAATGAAGATCGATTCACGAACGAGCGGGTAAGGTCCTGTTGACTTAGGCCGACAACCCTTTGTTCAGTCTAAGAAATAAATACAAATTTCATCACGCCATTTAAGCGCATTTTCACAGGCGCAATCCTATCTTCCTGATCAACGAGGCGCGTGACTGTGTCGATGCCTCAAGATGATTGAGAATACAGGAAGGCGTCAGCCATGAAGAACGTCGCCCGCCGGGTTGAGCCCGAAGCCGCAGATCCTCGCCAGTCGGAAGTCCGCCCGCTTTACCTCGAGGCTCTGACCCTGGTGGAGCGGCTTCACCGCCGTCTGCTTGACGTCATCAAGGATGAGTTCGACCGCCGCGGCCGCTCCGACATCAACAGCGTTCAGGCGCTGCTGCTCTATAACATCGGCGACGCCGAGCTGACCGCCGGCGAACTGCGCACCCGCGGCTACTATCTCGGCTCGAACGTCTCCTACAATCTCAAGAAGCTCGTCGAGATGGGCTTCCTGCACCATCAGCGCTCGCGGATGGACCGCCGCTCCGTGCGCATCAGCCTGACGGAGCGCGGCCGCGAGATCCACGACATCGTCGACCAGCTCTACGCCAAGCATGTCCGCACGATCGAGCAGGTGGGCGGCGTCAACGCCGAGGACTTCAAGACGCTCAACGTCGCGCTGGTCCGTCTCGAGCGCTTCTGGACCGACCAGATCCGCTTCCGCCTCTGAGCTGCGGCCCGACCCCTTCTGAAGGCGCCGCGCCCGCGGCGCCTTTTTTGTTTGACGCGCCCGCGACGCGCCGAACACGATCGCTTGCGCAAGCCGACGGCCGCCGCCTTCGACATTGTTCCGCCTCAAACCGATGGCCTTTCGGAGGAGGTATTCGGGGCCAGCGCCGTCCTGATCGTCTTGCGGAATCTGCGACCCTGTCGGCCCGATGAGGGCCGGGTAGGGCGGAGAGCGTCGGGTCGGGTTTCGTTAACCACGGTCTGACAGCCTCGCGTCAGGTTTGGCCGGGCCTAAGCTGGCGGCGAGATTGCGGGAGCTTGGAATCGTGACGGAACGGCCTTCGATGATCGCGGCGACGCGCCGCCAGGCGCTTCGGTTCGGCCTAGGGGCGGCTGCGGCGGGCGTGATCGCCGGTCCGGCGGCGGCTCAGGAGCTGTTCGGGCAGGCGGAGTGGAAGGACCGTTTCGACGCGTCCGCCGGCGGCGCCGCCACCCGCACCTCCGCCTCGCGGATTCCGACGCTCAGCCCGCAGACGGCGCAGGCGACCGAGCGCGCCATCGAGGATTACAACGCGATCGTCAGCCGCGGCGGCTGGGCCCAGGTGCCGAACGGGCCGCGCCTCAAGCTTGGCTCGCAGGGCGAGCGTGTCGTGGCGCTCCGTCAGCGCCTGATGGCGAGCGGCGACCTCGACCCGAACCTTTCGATGTCCTCGACCTTCGACAGCTATGTCGAAGGCGCGGTGCGCCGCTTCCAGGCCCGTCACGGCCTGATCCCGGTCGGCGTCGTCGGCGACGACACCATGACCTCGCTCAACATCCCGGCCGAGACGCGGCTCCGGCAGCTGCAGACCAATCTGGTGCGCATCCGCACCATGTCGAACGGCAATCTCGGCGACCGCTACGTGATGGCCAACATCCCGGCCGCTGAGGCGGAAGCGGTGGAGGGCGACCAGGTCGTCGCCCGCTACACCACCGTCGCCGGCAAGGTCGACCGCGCCTCGCCGGTGCTCGACGCGAAGATCCTGCAGGTCAACTTCAACCCGTACTGGACGGTCCCGGCTTCGATCGTGAAGAAGGACCTCATCCCGCACATGCAGAAGGACCCGCAATACCTCACCAAGAACCACATCCGGATCTACGATCAGGCGCGCAACGAGCTGCAGCCCGAGCAGGTCAACTGGTTCTCGGACGAGGCCACCAACTACATGTTTCGCGAGGACCCGGGCGAGACCAATTCGCTCGGCACCGTCCGGCTCAACATGGCGAACAAATACGGCGTCTACATGCACGACACGCCGTCCAAGAACCTGTTCGGCGGCAATGACCGGTTCCAGTCGTCGGGCTGCATGCGCGTCCAGAACGTCAAGGAGCTGGTCGCCTGGCTGCTCAAGAACGACCCGAAATGGGACCGCCGCGCGATCGCGGCGGCGATCAAATCGGGCGAGCGGATCGACGTGCAGGTGAATCCGAACGTTCCGGTCTACTGGCGCTACATTTCGGGCTGGGGCGCGGCCGACGGCTCGGTCCAGTTCCGCGAGGACATCTACGGCATGGACGGCACCGGCGAGCTCGCCATGGCGGGCGGCGGGGCCTCGGCTGCGACCGGCCAGTGAGTCGCGCGCCCGGCGGCGGCCCGGTTCACCGGGACGTCGCGACGCCGGGCGAGGTGCTGTTCGAGTTCATCGTCCGCGGAAACGCCACGCGCTGCGCGGCGATCGACGCCGCGACCGGCGTCGAGGTCGTGGTGGTCGGTCCTGCGGCGGCGAGCGAGGCCCATCTGAAGGCCGTCGCCCTGCGTAAGCTCAGGCTGCGCCTCGCCAGAGGGTAAGCGTCTTCTCCCAAGGTCGCGTCCCGCGAAGGCGCCGACACCGGGCGGCGCGCTTTCCTCGGCTTCGCAACATATGGTAGGCGAGGCGTCGAGAGCGTCGCGACGCGCCCTGCGGGAAAACCGCGTCGCGGCTGGGGAATTCAGGTCGGCGTGGCCGCGCAAGCGTCGTGCGACCCTCAGGGAGAAAACCGACATGTCCATCACCGAAGGTCAGGCGCAGGCGGCGGAGACGCGCTTCTTTCAGGCGAGCCTCGCCGAGGTCGATCCGGAGCTCGCCGACGCCGTGAAGTCCGAGCTCGGCCGCCAGCGCGACGAGATCGAGCTGATCGCCTCCGAGAACATCGTGTCGCGCGCCGTGCTCGAGGCGCAGGGCTCCGTGCTGACCAACAAGTACGCCGAAGGCTATCCGGGCCGGCGCTACTATGGCGGCTGCCAGTTCGTCGACGTCGCCGAGCAGCTCGCGATCGATCGCGCCAAGAAGCTCTTCAACTGCCAGTTCGCGAACGTGCAGCCCCATTCGGGCGCGCAGGCGAACACCGCGGTGTTCTTCGCCCTCATGCAGCCGGGCGACACCTTCCTCGGTCTTGATCTTGCGGCCGGCGGCCACCTGACGCACGGCGCCAAGGCGGCGATGTCGGGCAAGTGGTTCAACGCCGTGAACTACAACGTCCGCAAGGAAGACCAGCGGATCGATATGGACGAGGTCGCCAAGCTCGCCCGCGAGCACAAGCCGAAGGTGATCATCGCCGGCGGCTCGGCCTATCCGCGCCAGATCGACTTCGCGGCGTTCCGCAAGGTCGCGGACGAAGTCGGCGCGTTCTTCATGGTCGACATGGCGCATTTCGCGGGCCTGGTCGCCGGCGGCCAGCACCCGAACCCGCTCGATCATTGCCACGTCGCGACCACGACCACCCACAAGACCCTTCGCGGTCCGCGCGGCGGCATGATCCTCACCAATGACGAGGCGCTCGCCAAGAAGTTCAACTCGGCCGTGTTCCCCGGCCTGCAGGGCGGCCCGCTGATGCACGTCATCGCGGCGAAGGCGGTCGCCTTCGGCGAGGCGCTGAAGCCGGACTACAAGGTCTACATCCAGAACGTCATCGCCAACGCCAAGGCGCTCGCCGAGAACCTCAAGGGGCATGGCTTCGACATCGTCTCCGGCGGCACCGACACGCATCTGATGCTGGTCGACCTGCGGCCGAAGAAGCTGACCGGCAAGGTCTCGGAGATCGCGCTCGGCCGCGCCCACATCACCTGCAACAAGAACGGCATCCCGTACGACCCGGAGAAGCCGATGGTGACCTCCGGCATCCGCCTCGGCACCCCGGCGGGCACCACCCGCGGCTTCGGCGTGAAGGAGTTCCAGGAGATCGGCGACCTGATCTCCGAGGTGCTTGACGCGCTCTCGGCGAAGGGCGTCGAAGAAGACGCCGAGGTCGAGGCCAAGGTCCGCAAGCAGGTCTCGAACCTCGTCGAGCGGTTCCCCATCTACGCGGCGTGATTTGACGCCAGCGGGAGTTCCCTGAATGCGTTGTCCGCACTGCGGCGCGCCTGACAGCCAGGTCAAGGACTCCCGTCCGACCGAAGACGGCGCCGCCATCCGCCGAAGGCGGGTGTGCGGCGCCTGCGGCCAACGCTTCACGACCTTTGAGCGCGTGCAGTTGCGCGAGCTCGTGGTCGTGAAGCGGTCCGGCCGGCGCGTGCCATTCGACCGCGACAAGCTGCACCGCTCCGTCACGATCGCGTTGCGCAAGCGGCCGGTCGATCCGGAGCGCGTCGAGACCATGGTGTCAGGCATCGTCCGCCAGCTCGAAAGCAGCGGCGAGACCGAGGTGCAGGCCGAGACCATCGGGCGGCTGGTGATGGAGGGCCTCAAGGCGCTCGACGACGTCGCCTATGTGCGGTTCGCCTCCGTCTACAAGAATTTCCGGGAAGCCAAGGACTTCGAGACGCTGCTCGGGGAGCTTGCGGGCGACGAGCCGAAGCCCGCGGCGGCGTCGTGAGGCTGGACGCTGTGGCCGACGAGCGCCCGGCGCTGCGGCCGGAGCAGGCCGCGATCGATCGGCGCTGGATGTCGGTCGCGCTCGGGCTGGGGCGGCGCGGCCTCGGCGCAACGGCCCCGAACCCGCCGGTCGGCGCCGTGCTGGTCGCGCCCGACCCGACGGGCGGGCGCGTGCTGGGGCGAGGCTGGACCGGTCGCGGCGGTCGTCCGCACGCCGAACGCATCGCGCTCGAGCGCGCCGGCGCAGCCGCGCGCGGCGCGACGCTCTATGTCACGCTCGAGCCCTGTAGCCATCACGGCGTGACGCCGCCCTGCGCCGACGCGGTGATTGAGGCCGGCGTGGCGCGCGTTGTCGCGGCCGCCATGGATCCGGACCCGCGCGTCAGCGGCCGCGGCGTAGCGCGCCTGCGCGAGGCGGGGCTTGCGGTGACGCTCGGCGTCGGCCGCGCCGAAGCCGCCCGGCTCAACGCCGGCCACATCGCGCGCGTGACGCTCGGCCGCCCGCATGTCGCGCTGAAGCTCGCCGTCTCGCGCGACGGCAAGGTCGCGGCGGCGGGCCGCAAGCCGGTCGCGATCAGCGGCGAGGCCTCGCGGGCGCGGGTCCACCTGATGCGCGCCGAAGCGGACGCGATCCTGATCGGCGTCGGCACTGTTTTGGCCGACGATCCGGCGCTGACCTGCCGGCTTCCCGGGATGGCCGCGCGCTCACCGATCCGGGTGGTGCTGGACTCCCAGCTACGGACGCCGCCTGCCGCGCGTCTGGTCGCCACCGCGCGCGAGACCCCGACCTGGATCATCGGAACGGAAGACGCGCCCGTCGACCGCGAACAGGCGCTGCGCGCCGCGGGCGTGGAGGTCATGCGGGTCGCCGCCGCCGGTGGTCGCTGCGCGCTCCCCGAAGCGCTCCGGCTGCTCGCCTTGCGCGGCGTGACCCGCCTGATGGTCGAGGGCGGCCCGGCCGTCGCATCGGCGCTGCTCGCGGCCGACCTGATCGACGAGGCGACGATCGTCACCGGCCCGGGGACGCTGGGCTCTGGCGCAGTCGACGCGCTGGAAGGCAGCGCGCTTTCCGATCTCACCGCCTCGCCGCGCTTTGCGGCCGGCTGCCGCTCGGCCGTGGGCGAGGATCTTTGGGCCAGATACGAACGGGCGTGACCGACACCGCGGTCCCCTGAAGGAAGCGACGCATGTTCACCGGAATCGTCAGCGACGTCGGAGAGATCGTGGCGCGGCGCGAGGCCGAGGCGGTCACGCGCTTCGTGATCTCCTGCGCCTATGATCCCGCCGGCATCGCGCTCGGCGCCTCGATCGCCTGCGACGGCGTGTGCCTGACGGTGGTCGCGGTCGAGCCCGGCCCGCGCGGCGCAGCGTTCGCGGTCGAGGCCGGCCCGGAGACGCTTGCGCTCACCACGGTCGGCGGCTGGATCGAGGGCGGCCGCGTCAATCTCGAGCGCGCCCTCAAGATGGGCGACGAGCTCGGCGGTCATCTGGTGCTCGGCCATGTCGACGGCGTCGCCGATATTCTGACGCGCGAGGATCTCGGCGAGACCGTCCGCTTCGGCTTTGAGGCGCCGGCCGCCATCGCGCGCTTCATCGCCGTCAAAGGGTCGATCTGCCTCGACGGCACGTCACTGACCGTCAACGAGGTCGACGGCGCGCGCTTTTCTGTCCATCTCATCCCGCACACGCTGTCGGAGACCAACTGGGGCGGAAAGCGGGCCGGCGACCGGGTCAACCTCGAAGTCGACATGATGGCCCGCTACGCCGCACGCCTTGCCGAGGCGAGCGCGCTCGGATACTGACGCCTCCCCGACGATCGAAGGCATTTTTTCATGGTCGAGCCGCAGCGCCGCGCCTCCGCGATCGAGCCCACGCATGGCCGCGTGCTGGTGGTCGAGGCCCGTTTCTACGAGCCTATCGCCGACGAGCTGCTGAAGGGCGCGACCGGCCGGCTGGAGGCCGCTGGCGCGCGCTATGACGTCGTCACCGTGCCCGGCGCGCTGGAATTGCCGGCCACCATCGCGATCCTGCTCGACGCCGCGGAAGCCAAGGGCGACCCCTATGACGCCGTCGTCGCGCTCGGCTGCGTGATCCGGGGCGAGACCAGCCATTACGACACCGTCGCGAACGAAAGCGCGCGCGGTTTGTTGGACCTGTCGGTGGCGCGCCGCATGCCGCTCGGCAATGGCGTGCTCACCGTTGAGAACGAGGTCCAGGCGCGGGTGCGCGCCCGCGTCACGGAAATGGACAAGGGCGGCGGCGCCGCGGAGGCTGCGCTTACCATGCTGCGGCTCAAGCGCCGCGCGGAGGGCTGAGGATTGGCCAAGGGCGAAAAGCGCTCCGCGGCCCGGCTCGCGGCCGTGCAGGCGCTCTACCAGATGGACCTCGCCGGCACGCCGCTGCCGGACACGCTGGCGCAGTTCGAGTCGCACTGGCTCGGACAGGAGGTCGACGGCGAGGAGTACAAGCCCGCCGAGGCCGCCTTCTTCCGCGACCTGGTGACGGGCGTGCTCAAGGAGCAGCGCGCGCTCGATCCGCTGATCGACAAGACGCTGCAGGCCGGCTGGCCGCTGAAGCGCGTCGAGGCGATCATGCGCGCCATCCTGCGCGCCGGATCCTTCGAGCTCGGCAAGCGCAAGGACGTGCCCGTGAAGGTCGTCATCACCGAATATGTCGACATCGCCCACGCCTTCTTCGACCGGGACGAGGCCGGCATGGTCAACGCCGTGCTGGACGCCATCGCCCGCGCTGTGCGCGCCGGGGACTTTGAGAAGCAGGGCTGAGGCGGATTTTTCGACGGGCTGAAGCGCCGCCGCTCCAGAGGCCTTGTCATGGTCCGGCTCGTCCGGACCATCCATGTCGCTCCCGCGCTCGACGCCCGAGGTGGATCCTCCGGTCGATCCGGAGGATGACAAGCTTCTTCTTGCGGTGACGGCGTCTTACGCCGCGGCTTCGGCGCCGAGCGCCTCGCAGAGCAGCGTCAGCGCCTCGATCACCGATCTGCGCCTCACCTCCGAACGGCCCAGATCGCCGAAGCGGCGCTCGCGGTGGAGCGTCGGCCTACCGCGTCGGGCGGCGGCGAAATGCACCAGGCCCACGGGCTTGGTCGCCGTTCCCCCGCCCGGACCCGCGACGCCGGTGATGGCGACCGCGACGCCTGCGCCGGCGGCCGCGAGCGCGCCCTCCGCCATCGCGCGCGCCACGGCCTCGCTGACCGCGCCATGTTCGGCCAGCGTCGCCTCGGGCACGCCGAGCAGCGCGGTCTTGGCGGCGTTCGAATAGGTCACCAGGCCGCGGTCGAAGGCCTCCGACGAACCGGGAACCTCGGTCAGCGCGCCGGCCACGAGCCCACCCGTGCAGGATTCGGCGGTCGTGATCGTCAGCCCGGCGCCGCGGGCGAGCCGCAGCGCCTCCTCGGCCAGTTCGTAGATGGTCCCGGTCACGGCTCGAACCCCTCGCGGAACGGCAGGCGGATGGTGGCGGAGGCGAGCGCCGCCAGCCCCTCGCGCCGGCCTGCGAATCCCAGCCGTTCGGTGGTGGTCGCCTTCACGGCGACGCGGCCCACCGGGAGGCCGGCGATCTCCGCGATCTTCGCCCGAACGGCCTCGCGGTGCGGCCCAATCTTGGGCGCCTCGCCGATGATGGTGAGGTCGAGATGCGCCACCGCGCCGCCGGCGTCCCGCACCCGCCGAACTGCGTCGGCGAGAAACTGGTCGGAGGCTGCGCCCTTCCAGGCGGGATCGGAGGGCGGGAAATGCGCCCCGATGTCGCCGTCGGCGAGGGCGCCGAGAATCGCGTCGGTCAGCGCATGCAGCGCGACGTCCGCGTCCGAATGGCCGACGAGTCCGAACTCATGCGGCACCCGCACGCCGCCGAGCATCACATGATCGCCCGGGCCAAAAGCGTGGACGTCGAAGCCGGAGCCGGTCCGCACGTCGCCTTGCGCGAGCAGGGCCGCGGCGGCGCGGCGCAACAGGGCGTCGTCGAACTGGTCCTGCGTGGTCAGCTTCAAATTGCGCGCCTCGCCTTCGAACATCGCCACCTCATGCCCGGCCCAGGCGAACAGCGCGCCGTCGTCGGTGAAATCCGCGCGCCCTTCGGCCGCTGCGCGCTCGTGCGCGGCCTTGAGATCGTCATAGCGAAAGGCCTGCGGAGTCTGCAGCAGACGGGCCTTTGCGCGATCGAGCGTCTCGCCCCGCATGCCGTCCTGGCCCAAGAGGCAGATCGTGTCCGTCACCGGCGCGCCGGGCGTCGCGCCGCCTGTCGCCGCCGCGGCCGCGATCGCGCGGCTGATCAGCGCTTCGCTGACGAATGGCCGCGCCGCGTCGTGGACCAGCACGATCTCCGGCGCCTCTCCAGAGAGCGCGGCGAGGCCGGCGCGCACCGAGGCCTGCCGGGTCGCGCCGCCGATCGCCGGCGGTCCGAGCTTCGCCGATCCCAGGAGCGGCGCGATAGCCGCCTCGTAGCGGGCCAGCTGGCCTTCGCCTATGACGATCCGCAGGCGCGCGACGCCCGGGTGGGCGAGGAAGGCGCGCGCCGTCGCCGTCAGCATCGGCTCGCCGCCGCCGAGATCGCGATACTGCTTCGGCTCGGCGAAGCCCGCCCTGGAGCCTGCGCCGGCGGCGCAAATCAGCGCCGCCACTTTGGGGGGCGCGCCGGCTTGTTCGAAGGTGGAATCCGCGTCGGGCATTGCGCCGCCTTCTAGCCAAACCGCGATGTTCTGTCCCGCCGCGAGATTGCGCATTGTACCAAAGGCCGAACTGGCTAATATGTGTGCATAGAGGACTGCGACTAATTTATGAGCACCACCAGCATCCCTAAGCCGTCCGCGAAATCCTTCCCCATCGGCGCAGTCCGCGCGGCGAACGGCGTCGCGCTCGCGCCCATGTCGGGCGTGACGGACATCGTGTTCCGTCGCATCGCCGCCCGCCTCGGCGCGGGCGTGGTGGTGTCCGAGATGGTCGCCTGCGCGGAATTCGCCCGGGCGGACGAGGAGTCCCGGCTGCGCGCGGAGGGCTCGGGCCTGCCGCTCCACGTCGTGCAGCTCGCCGGCCGCGACCCGGCGTGGATCGCCGAGGCCGCGCGGCTCGCCGTCGGCGCCGGGGCCGACGTGGTGGATCTCAACATGGGCTGCCCGGCCAGGAAGGTTGTGGGCGGCCATGGCGGTTCGGCCCTGTTGAAGGATCTCGACCTCGCGACGCGACTGATCGCGGCCGCGGTGGCGGCGGCGGGCGCGCCCGTGACGGTCAAGATGCGGCTTGGCTGGGACGCCGATTCGATCGTCGCGCCGGAGCTCGCGGCGCGCGCCGAGGCCGAAGGCGCCGCGCTGGTGACGGTGCATGGCCGCACCCGCGCGCAGTTTTATGAGGGCAGGGCGGACTGGTCCGCGATCCGCGCGGTGAAGGAGCGGGTGTCGATTCCCGTCATCGCCAATGGCGATCTGACGGAAGTCGAGCATGCTCCGGCGATGCTCGCTGCGTCAGGCGCCGACGGCGTCATGGTGGGACGCGGCGCGCAGGGGCGCGCATGGTTCCCCGGCCACGTCGCGAACTATCTGGCGACCGGCGGCAAGACCGCGACGCCGGCGCTCGCGACCCAGAGGGAGCTTGCGCTGGAACATTACGAAGGGCTGCTCGCGCTCTATGGCCGCGACACCGGGACCCGGCATGCGCGCAAGCACCTCGGCTGGTATCTCGACGCCGCTGCGCAGAGCGTCGGGCGCGTGGTTCCGCCGGCCGCCAAGGCCGCGGCGCTGACCGCCGGCGCGCCCGAAGCCGCGATCGCGGCGTTCGACCGCGCCTTGGCCGATCTCGAATGGGAGCTCGCGGCGTGAACGCGGCCCCGCCCAGCAGCGACAGGCCGCGCAGCGGCGCCGGCGCGCCGGAGGCCGTGCTCAACACGCTGCCGCATCCGGTGCTGTGCGTCCGCGAAGATGGCCGCATCATCGACGTGAACGTCTCGGCGGAGGCGTTCTTCGAGCTGAGCGCGATCGTGCTCCGCCGCCACGACCTGAAGGAGCTGGTGCCGTTCGGCTCGCCGTTGATCGCGCTGCTCGAGCAGGCGCTCGAGCGCAACGCGCCCGTGAACGAGTACCGCGTCGATCTCGGCATGCCGCGCACCGGCGGCGAACGCATCGTCGACGTCCATGTCGCCCCGCTCGCCGAGCGGCCCGGCATCCTGGTGGTCGTGCTGCAGGAGCGCACGATCGCGGACAAGATGGATCGCCAGCTCACCCATCGCGGCGCGGCGCGTTCGGTCACGGCGCTCGCCGCCATGCTGGCGCATGAGATCAAGAATCCGCTGTCCGGCATCCGCGGCGCGGCGCAGCTTCTGGAGCAGTCGGCGAGCGACGAGGACCGGGCGCTGACCCGCCTGATCTGCGACGAGGCCGACCGCATCGTGAAGCTCGTCGACCGGATGGAGGTGTTCTCCGACGAGCGGCCGATCGAGCGCGAGGCGGTCAACATCCACGCCGTGCTCGAGCATGTGAAGCGGCTCGCGCTCTCAGGCTTTGGCCGCAACGTCCGGATCGTCGAGGAGTACGACCCCTCGCTGCCGCCGGTGCTGGCCAACCGCGACCAGCTCATCCAGGTGTTCCTGAACCTGGTGAAGAACGCCGCCGAAGCCATTGGAGACGCAGCGGATGGCGAGATCCACCTCTCGACCTCGTTCCGCCCCGGCGTGCGGCTGAGCGTGCCCGGCTCCTCGACCAAGGTGAGCCTGCCGCTGCAGTTCACCGTCCGCGACAACGGCCCCGGCGTGCCGGAGGACCTGATGCCGCATCTGTTCGACCCGTTCGTGACCACGAAGCCGACCGGCTCGGGCCTCGGCCTCGCGCTGGTCGCCAAGATCGTCGGCAATCACGGCGGCATCATCGAATGCGAATCCCAGCCGCGGCGCACCGTGTTCCGCGTGCTGATGCCGATGTTCGTCGGGAACGACGTCCAGAATCCAAGGAGTTAAGCCGGTCATGCCGCAGGGCAGCATCCTCGTCGCAGACGACGACGCCGCGATCCGCACGGTGCTGAACCAGGCGCTCAGCCGGGCCGGCTATGAGGTTCGCTCCACCGGCAACGCCGCGACCCTGTGGCGCTGGGTCAGCCAGGGCGACGGCGACCTCGTCATCACCGACGTGGTGATGCCGGACGAAAACGCCTTCGACATGCTGCCGCGCATCAAGAAGGCGCGGCCGGAGCTGCCGGTCGTGGTGATGAGCGCCCAGAACACGTTCATGACGGCGATCCGCGCCTCGGAGAAGGGCGCTTACGAGTACCTGCCGAAGCCGTTCGACCTCAAGGAGCTGATCGCGATCGTCGGCCGCGCGCTCACCGAGCCGCGCGGCCGCGCCAAGCGCGCCGACGATGTCGAGACCGACGAGATCCCGCTGGTCGGACGCTCGCCCGCGATGCAGGACATCTACCGCGTGCTGGCGCGGCTGATGCAGACCGACCTCACCGTGATGATCTCGGGCGAGAGCGGCACCGGCAAGGAGCTCGTGGCGCGCGCGCTGCACGACTACGGCAAGCGCCGATCCGGGCCGTTCGTCGCGATCAACATGGCGGCGATCCCGCGCGACCTGATTGAGGCCGAGCTGTTCGGCCATGAGAAGGGCGCCTTCACGGGCGCGCAGGCGCGCTCGTCGGGGCGCTTCGAGCAGGCCGAGGGCGGCACGCTGTTCCTGGACGAGATCGGCGACATGCCGATGGAGGCCCAGACCCGGCTGCTGCGCGTGCTCCAGCAGGGCGAGTACACCACCGTCGGCGGCCGCACCGCGATCAAGACCGACGTACGAATCGTCGCCGCCACCAACAAGGATCTGCGCCTGCTGATCCAGCAGGGGCTGTTCCGCGAGGATTTGTTCTTCCGGCTCAACGTGGTGCCGATCCGGCTTCCGCCGCTGCGCGAGCGCGCTGAGGACGTGCCGGACCTCGTGCGCCACTTCTTCGCGCTTGCGCTGCGCGAGGGCCTGCCGGCCAAGCAGATCGACGCCGCCGCGCTCGACCGGCTGAAGCGCTATCGCTGGCCCGGCAACATCCGCGAGCTCGAGAACCTGATCCGGCGGCTGGCCGCGCTCTATCCGCAGGAGATGATCGGCGCCTCGATCATCGACGCCGAACTCTCCCAGCCGGCGACCAACAGCCTCGGCGAGGACGGCGCGGCGGCCGAGACGCTCGGCGGCTCGGTGGAGCGGCACCTGACGAGCTATTTCTCGGACTTCGGCGAGAACCTGCCGCCGCCCGGCCTCTACCACCGCGTCCTGCGCGAGGTGGAGTATCCGCTGATCTCGGCGGCGCTCGCCGCCACGCGCGGCAATCAGATCAAGGCCGCGGAGCTGCTGGGCGTGAACCGCAACACGCTGCGCAAGAAAATCCGCGATCTCGACGTCCAGGTGGTGCGGCTGACGCGCTGACCGGCTGACGGCACGCGCGCGGGCGCCCGAGGGCGGCGGCCCGCGCCCCGTTCAAAACATGCTCTGGCTGCCCAGAAGTTGTCGCATTGCGACAACAGTGTGGTACGGCTGCATCATCGGGGGACCAGCGATTCATCGTCGCCGCGGCTCCCGTCGCCATGACCGCCGTTCGCCCGGGAGCCGTGTTTGGCCGCCGACGCCGACCATCAGCCAGAGCCGATCGCGCCGCGTGAGCGCCGCGGCCCAGGCGTGTTCGGGCCGGTCTGCGTCATCGCGGCGCTGATCTCCGCGCTCGTCACTTTCATGGTGCTGACCGGACGCGCCGACATCGAGCCGACCGAGCACGCCAGCCAGATCGCGATCTACGTCAATGGCGGCTTCGCGGCGCTGCTGGTCGTCATCATCCTCTGGGAAATCCGCGCCTTCGTGTTGGCGCGCTGGCGCGGCCAGGCCGGCTCGCAGATCCACGGCCGGCTGGTGGCGCTGTTCTCGATCGTGGCGGTGACGCCCGCGGCCCTGCTCGCCGTGTTTGCGCTGATCACGATCGACAAGGGCTTCGACAGCTGGTTCTCGACCCGCGTGCGCGAGATCGTCGACAACTCGCTGGTCGTCGCACGCGCCTATCTCAACGAGCACGCGCGCTCGATCCGAGGCGAGATCCTCGCGATGGCGAGCGACGTGAACCGCGCCCGCCCGTTGTTCGACAATGACCACGAGCGCTTTTCGGAGTTCTTCACCGCGCAGGCGACGATCCGCGGCCTGCCGGAGGCGCAGCTCCTGAAGCCCGACATGACGGTCGTCGAGCGCGCCAAGATCCAGATCGGCCGCGACTTTCCGAAACCGCCGCAGCTCGACGTCGAGAACGCGCCGACCGACGAGCCAACGCTGCTCGCGCCGGGCAAGCAGAACGCGATCGGCGCGGTGCTCAAGCTCGCGAACTATGACGACCTCGTGCTGTTCGTGGCCCGTCCCGTCGATCCGCGCGCCAACAGCTACATGCAGCTCGTCGAGCAGGGCTCCGCCGAATACAGCTCGCTGACGCTCAGGCGGCGCGACATCCAGACGACGGTCGCGCTGCTCTACGTGCTGGTCTCCCTGTCCCTGCTGCTCGCCGCGATCTGGCTCGGCCTCGCCTTCGCGAACCGGCTGGTGTCGCCCATCCGCCGCCTGATCACCGCGGCCGACCGCGTCTCGTTCGGCGACCTCAACGTCCAGGTGCCGATCACCCGCAAGCAGGAGGGCGATCTCGGCGCGCTCGCCGAAACCTTCAACAAGATGACCTCGGAGCTGAGGAGCCAGCGCAACCGGCTCGTCGAGGCCGCCGAGCAGATGGACAGCCGCCGCCGTTTCACCGAGGCGATGCTGGCCGGCGTCAGCGCAGGCGTCATCGGCATCGACCCCGCCGGCGCCGTGACGCTGATGAACCGCAGCGCCGAAAAGCTGATCGGCGCGCCGGAGGAGACGCTGCTGGGCCGGCCGCTGCGCGACGCCGCGCCGGAGTTCGGGCCGCTGATCGACGCCGCGCTCGGGCGTTCGCAGCGCCTGGTGCAGGGGCAGGTGACGATCCTGCGGGCCGGGCGCGAGCGGAACCTCAACGTCCGCTTCACGACGGAGACCTCGACCGCTGACGACCACGGCTATGTGGTCACGCTCGACGACATCACCGAGCTGGTCGCCGCGCAGCGCACCTCCGCCTGGGCCGACGTCGCGCGGCGCATCGCCCACGAGATCAAGAACCCGCTGACCCCGATCCAGCTCTCGGCGGAGCGCATCCGGCGCAAATACGGCAAGGTCATCGTCGAGGAGCGGGACATCTTCGACCAGTGCACGGACACGATCATCCGCCAGGTCGACGACATCAAGCGGATGGTCGACGAGTTCTCCTCCTTCGCCCGAATGCCGAAGCCGACGATCGAGGAGGAGGACCTCGCCAACGTCGTGAAGCAGGGCGTCTTCATGATGCGGGTCGGCTATCCGGACATCCGGATCGAGGCCCATGGCGCCGACACGCCGGTGCTCGCCCGGTTCGACCGGAGGCTGATCGCTCAGGCCGTCACCAACATCGTCAAGAACGCGACCGAGTCGGTCCATTCGGTGCCCGAAGAGATTCGCGGCCAGGGCAGGATCGACGTCGCGGTCCGCCGCGAAGGCGACCTCGCGGTCATCGAGGTCGTCGACAACGGCGCCGGATTGCCGACCGAGAATCGGCAGCGGCTGCTCGAGCCCTATATGACGACCCGCGAGAAGGGGACCGGGCTTGGTCTCGCGATCGTCGGCAAGATCATGGAGGAGCATGGCGGCGGCGTAGAGCTGCTCGATGCGCCCTCGGTGGCATCCGGCGGGCGCGGCGCCATGGTCCGTCTCTGGTTCCAGGCCCGCAGTCCGGGCTCCTCCGCCACTGTACCGACCGCCGCGGCGCCCGCCGCCTGATCTGTTCAAGCCAACATTATTCCGGAGCTTCTTTTCTCCTCATGGCGACCGACATCCTCATCGTCGACGACGAAGCCGACATCCGCGAACTCGTCGCCGGCATTCTGCAGGACGAAGGCCACGGCACGCGGACCGCGCGGAATTCCGACGAGGCGCTGGCGGAAATCGCCAAGCGGCGTCCGCAGCTCGTGTTCCTGGACATCTGGCTGCAGGGCTCGAAGCTCGACGGGCTCGAGATCCTCGACGCGATCCACCGCGACCACCCGGAAATCCCGATCGTCATGATTTCCGGACACGGCAACATCGAGACCGCCGTTTCGGCGATCAAGAGCGGCGCCTACGACTTTATCGAGAAGCCGTTCAAGGCCGACCGTCTCGTGCTGATCGCGCAGCGCGCGCTCGAATCCTTCGCGCTGAAGCGCGAGCTCAAGGATCTGCGGCGCGGCTCCGGGCAAGCCACCAAGTTCATCGGCCATTCCACGGTGATGAACCAGCTGCGCGGCGCCCTCGAACGCGTGGCGCCGACCAACAGCCGTATCCTGATCGCCGGCCCCTCCGGCTCCGGCAAGGAGCTCGCGGCGCGGGTGATCCATGCCCGCTCGGCGCGGGCGAGCGGCCCGTTCGTGCTGATCAACGCCGCTGCGATCACGCCGGAGCGGATGGAGGAGGAGCTGTTCGGCGTCGAAGGCGCCGACGGCCAGCGCAAGATCGGCGCGCTCGAGGAGGCGCATGGCGGCACGCTGTTCATCGACGAGATCGCCGACATGCCGCGCGAGACCCAGAACCGCATCCTGCGCGTGCTGGTCGAGCAGACATTCGCGCGCGTCGGCGGGACCACGCGCGTGCATGTCGACGTGCGGATCATCTCGTCCTCGTCGCGCAATCTTGAGGAGGAGATCGCCGAGGGCCGCTTCCGCGAGGATCTGTTCCACCGGCTCGCGGTGGTGCCCGTGCGGGTGCCGGCGCTCGCCGAACGGCGCGAGGACATTCCCGAGCTGATCGACTTCTTCCTCGACCAGATCTCGGCCGCGACCGGCCTCGCCAAGCGCAAGATCGGCGAGGACGCCATGGCGGTGCTGCAGAGCCATGACTGGCCGGGCAACGTCCGGCAGCTCCGCAACAATGTCGAGCGGCTGATGATCCTCGCCGGCGGCGACGCGGAGGCGGTGGTCACGGCCGACATGCTGCCGTCCGAGATTGGCACCATGGTGCCGCCGACCCCCGCCGGCGCGGGGGGCGAGCAGCTGATGGGGCTTGCGCTGCGCGAGGCGCGCGAGATCTTCGAGCGGCAATATCTGCTCGCCCAGATCAGCCGGTTCGGCGGCAACATCTCCCGCACCGCCGAGTTCATCGGCATGGAGCGCTCGGCGCTTCACCGCAAGCTCAAGGCGCTCGGCATCGGGTGACAGCGATCGTCATCCCGGCCAAGCCGCAGCGCAGAGCCGGGATCGTCGTCCTATTTAAGCGCCTCCTCCGGAGCACGATCCCGGCTCTCAGCTGCGCTTCGGCCGGGATGACGCCTTTCTCCATCTGCGGATCCAACACATGTCCCGCATCGCCTATGTGAACGGCCGCTACGTCCCGCATGCGAGGGCGGCGGTGCACATCGAGGATCGCGGCTACCAGTTCGGCGACGGCGTCTATGAAGTCTGCGAGGTGCGCGACGGCGCGCTGATCGACGAGACGCGGCATCTCGCGCGGCTCGCCCGCTCGCTCGGCGAGCTCAAGATCCGGCCGCCGATGCCGGAGGCGGCGCTCAAGATCGTGCTGCGCGAGACCGTCAGGCGCAACCGGGTGCGCGACGGCATCGTCTATCTCCAGGTCACCCGCGGCGTCGCGCGTCGGGACCACTACTTCCCGGCCGCAGACGTATCGCCGGCCCTGGTGGTGACGGCGCGCTCTTCGGACCGGGCGAAGGTCGAGGCGACCGCCGCGGCCGGCGCCGCGGTCATCACCGTGCCGGAGAACCGGTGGCCGCGCGTCGACATCAAGGCGATCGGGCTGCTGCCCAACGTGCTCGCCAAGCAGCAGGCCCGCGAGGCAGGCGCGCGCGAGGCCTGGTTCGTCGACCCGCAGGGTTTCGTCACCGAGGGCGGCTCGACCAACGCCTGGATCGTCACCGCCGCCGGCGCGCTCGTCACCCGGCCGGCGGATGCGGGAATCCTGCGCGGCGTCACCCGCACGACGGTGTTCGACATCGCGCGCGAGCTCGGCCTCAGCGTCGAGGAGCGCGCCTTTTCTGTGGATGAAGCCAAATCCGCCCGGGAGGCCTTCATCACGGCTGCGACGACGATCGTGACGTCCGTGATCATGATCGACGGCGCGCCAGTCGGCGATGGCGCGCCCGGGCCGGTCGCGCGCGAGCTTCGGCGCCGATTCCATGAGTTCGCGGAGCGCGCGCGAGGGTGACCCGGCGGCCCGGCGACGCCCTGTCGCCCTTGCGAAATTCCCGCGCAGCGGCGTTAATAACCCCGCGCGCGGTCATCCTCCGCCGACGCGCGAGATACGGGGGCAAGCCGCGGCGCAGAATCCGCAGCGCTTCCGCTCGCGCCGTCAGAGGCGTCCGCGCGATCGCTTGAGCTCAAACGAAAGAACAAGAACATGGCCGCCGAGCGCGTTCAGAACCTCCAGGACACCTTTCTGAACAATGTCCGCAAGAACAAGGTGCCCCTCACCATCTTCCTTGTGAACGGCGTTAAGCTGCAGGGCGTCGTGACCTGGTTCGACAATTTTTGCGTGCTGCTGCGCCGCGACGGCCACTCGCAACTCGTCTACAAGCACGCCATATCAACCGTGATGCCGGGCCATCCGATCCAGCTCTTCGAGCCGGAGGAAGAGGCCGAGACGGCGGGTGCGGGCCGCGGACGCTGATGGCGCTCTCGTTGGCCCTTGCGGCGAGCGGGTAAGCGATTGAACGAAATCACGGGTCACAACGGGCAGGGCTACAGCAGCCGGAACGCGCGCACGCGCGCTCTGGTGGTGACGCCGATCCTCTCCTCGCGGCGCGCCGACGAGCCGTTGCGCGCTCCGGCGGCCCGGCTGGAAGAGGCCGTCGGCCTCGCCGAGGCGATCGACCTCGACGTGGCGGAAAGCCGTCTGGTGACGCTGAGCGAGATCCGGCCCTCGACCTATCTGGGCAAGGGCAAGGTCGAGGAGCTCGCCGAGCTCGTGAAGGCCGAAGAGGTCGAGCTCGTCGTGCTCGATGCGGCCCTGAGCCCGGTGCAGCAGCGCAACCTCGAGAAGGAGCTCGGCTCCAAGGTCATCGACCGCACCGGCCTGATCCTCGAGATCTTCGGCCGCCGGGCGCGCACCAAGGAAGGCGTGCTGCAGGTCGAGCACGCCCATCTGACCTGGCAGAAGAGCCGGCTGGTGCGGTCCTGGACCCATCTGGAACGGCAGCGCGGCGGCTTCGGCTTCCTCGGCGGCCCCGGCGAGACCCAGATCGAGGCCGACCGCCGCGTGATCGGCGAGCGCATCCTCAAGATCGAGCGCGAGCTCGAGCAGGTGCGGCGCACCCGCGGGCTGCACCGGGCAGGGCGCAAGCGGGTGCCTTACCCGGTGGTCGCGCTCGTCGGCTACACCAACGCAGGCAAGTCGACGCTGTTCAACCGGCTGACGCGCGCCGAGGTCACGGCGGCCGACATGCTGTTCGCGACCCTCGACCCGACGCTGCGGCAGATCCGCCTGCCGCACGGCGCGCACGCGATCCTGTCCGACACCGTGGGCTTCATCTCCGAGCTGCCGACGCAACTGATCGCAGCCTTCCGGGCGACGCTCGAGGAGGTGATCGAGGCCGACGTCATCCTGCATGTCCGCGACGTCAGCCACGAGGACGCGGAGGCGCAGGCCGCCGACGTCGAGGCGGTGCTGCGCGACCTCGGCATCGATCCGGCCACGGACGAGCGCGTGGTCGAGGTCTGGAACAAGGTCGACCGGCTCGACGAGGACGCGCGGGCGAGCCTCGCCGCGACGGTCGCCCGCCGTGAGGCCGACAGGCGGCCGGTGCTGGTTTCGGCGCTGACCGGGGAGGGCGAGGACGCCCTGCTGGCCGCAATCGAGGCGCGGCTCTCGGCGCGGCGCGAGACGGTGGTCGTCACGATCGCGGCGGATGACGGCGCGGGCGAGAACTGGCTGCACCGGCATGGCGACGTGATGGACCGCAAGGTCGCCGAGGACGGCGCGGTTCAGGTCACGGTTCGGGTCGAGCCGGAGCGGGTCGATGGCCTGCGCCGGCGCTTTGACTCGGTGAACGCCATCTAACCCGCTTGTCCGAGGCGACGCCGCAGCGCGGCGCCGCCTCGGTTTCGCGATGGGCTGAAGCTCAGCGCGGCGTCCAGGTCTCCGTGCCGACCTGCTTGCCACCGGCATAGGTCCAGTAGCCCCCGACCACGCCGCCCTTTTCCACGCTGTAGATCGCGATCCCGGTGTTCGAGCCGGACTTGTAGCCGACCGCGAGCCCATCCGGGCCGCCGATGCCAGTGCCGACGAATTTGTCGGGACCGATCGTCCAAACCACTTGGTACGTCGCGTCGCCGGTCTTCTTCACCGTGACCACGCCTTCATATTCGCCTCCGCCGCCTGGGCTCTCGCCTTTGACGTCGTAGCGCGCCGCGAATTCGGCCGCATAGGCCGAGCTCGCCATCAGGCAGGCGAGGACGCCGGCCGCCACGAAACTGCGCATGATCTTTCCCCCGAAGCCGGCCATTGCGGCCGACGCCCAAGGTAGTGCGCCGGCTTCGCTACAAGCAAACGTCGCCTTGCCGACTTCGCTGTCGGCGGAGAAAGGCCCTGAACGCAGAAACGCCCCGCCGACAGGGCCGGCGAGGCGTTTCATGGACGTCGATGATCCAGGTTCTCACGGGTGTGGGCCGGGCCTCGAAGAGGTGTCTCGGCTTGTCATGAACCTGTGCGTCGTCGATCTATTCCGAAGTATTTGCCTTGCCTGATCCCGACGTCACCGGCCGTTCCGATCCATCGGCAAGCATCCGCAGAGTCACTCAAGGCACACGCTTCGGCAAGTCAGCTAAATTTTTCCTTTTTCCGCTCGGTCCGCGATCCGGATACGCGGCGTAGCGGTCAGTCTACACGCTTCGGCGGAGTCATTTTTCTAGACCTCCGGTGTCTGTGTTGACGAGATCAGGATGCGCCCGTCCGATCCTGTCGTCAACCCGTCATCGATTCGCTTCTTGGGCCGGGCGCGAGTCGGCGCTCGCGCCAACGTCCTCTCAACCTTCGCCGCGTAGAATCGCGTCCAGACGCCCATCCGCAGCCTCCGACCCGGGCGCTCCGGAATGCGCCAGGGCCGCGCCATGACGACTGCTTCGGGACGAACTCTGCAGGCCGGCGCGCTCCTTCCGGAGCTCATCGCCGTGCGCGGGATCGCCGCTGTCGCGATCGTGAGCGCGCATGCGCTGTCGATGGCGACGCGCGGCCATGGCGGCGTGCCGCCTTCCGTCGAATACGCCCGGATCATCGTCGACTTCTTCTTCGTCCAGAGCGGCTTCGTGCTGGCTCATGTGTACGATCCGGCGTGGCGGGAGGGGCGGTTTCGCTACTTCACCTTCCTGGGCAAGCGGCTGGCGCGGCTCTGGCCGCTGCATGTCGCGACCCTTGTCGTGGTGGCGGCGCTGGTGCTGGCGGGCCGCGGGGTCGGGCTCGAGACCGAGAACCCGCACACGCTCTGGAGCTTCGCCGTCACCTTTCTGATGCTGCACTCGACTTGGGCGACCAGCGACCTCGCCTGGAACTGGCCGTCCTGGTCGGTCAGCGCGGAATGGTGCGCCTATCTGGCGATCCCGCTGTTCTTCCTCGCCGCCGACCGGGTGCGCGGATCGACGGCGCGGATCGCGGTGGCGCTCGGCCTGTTCGTCGCCTGCGCGGCGTTCTCGGAGCTCGCGCTCGGCGCGGATCTCGTCACGCTGACCTATGATGGCGGCGCGTTCCGCATCATTCCCTCCTTCTTCGCGGGCATGCTGCTCAGGCGGATGTTCGACGACGAGCCCGCGCTGCTCGCCATGAGCCCGCGCGGCTATGCGGCGGTCGTCGGCGGGGTGTTGGCGGTCTGCGCCGCGCTGATCGCGATGAACGCGACCTATGACGCGCTGTGGCCGCCGATGGTGGTGCTGACCGCGGCGCTCGCGTCCCGCGCCGCGCAGCCCGCGCCCGGCTTGCTGCGCGGCCGGCTCCTGGCGTGGCTCGGCGAGCTCTCCTACGCGATCTATCTGACGCACGCGATCGTGCTGCAGATCGCGTTCACAGGCGCCAAATTTTTAGGGTTCGGTCATACGTTCGCGCAGCGGGCGGCGCTCGGATTCGCGGCGCTGGCCGCGACGGTGTTCGTCGCGCAAGCGGCCTACACGCTCGTGGAGAAGCCCGGGCGCGGCCTGATGGCGCGCCTGTTTTCGCAACCCCGGCCCGCCCGCGCATTGGCGGCGGCGGCCGATCAGGCAGGCGCCGGAAAATGATCGCAGACCTCAGGTCCGGAGCCGCGCCGGCCGAGATCACAGGGGATGTCTGCGTCGTGGGCACGGGCCCGGCAGGCATCACGCTTGCGCTGGAGCTCGCCCGCAAGGGCAAGACCGTGGTGCTGCTCGAAGGCGGCGGCCCGGCCTATGAGGAAGATTCCCAGGACCTCTACCGAGGCGCCGTCACCGGCCACGACAATATCGACGTCGCCAATTCCCGGCTCAGGCAGTTCGGCGGCACGTCCGGCCACTGGACCGGCCTCTGCGCGCCGCTCGACCCGCTCGATTTCGAGAAGCGCGCTGACATGCCGACCCATGGCTGGCCGGTGACGCGCGAGGAGCTCAACCCGTTCTACGCCCGCGCCCAGGATTATCTCGACCTCGGCCCGTTCAAATATGACCTCGCCGACTGGAGCGCCGCGCTCCCGCACAAGGCGCTGCCGCTCGACCCGGCGAAGGTGTTCACGGACGTCTATCAGGAGAGCCCGCCGACGCGGTTCGCCGAGAAGTTCTATGACGCCGTCGCCAACGAGCCGCGCATCCAGTGCTGGCTGCACGCCAGCCTGACCGACGTGACGCTGCGGGACGGCTCCGACGTGGTCCAGTCCGTCACCGCCAGCACGCTCGACGGCCGCCGGACGACCGTGAAGGCCAAGACCTATGTGATCGCCTGCGGCGGGCTCGAGAACGCCCGCATCCTGCTGAACTGCCGCAAGCAGCGGCCTGCGGGTCTCGGCAACGAGCATGATCTCGTCGGCCGCTACTACACCGATCACATGACGGTCGAGACCACCACCATCATGTTCAACGAGGGCGTCGACACCTCGCTCTACGCCGCCGACATGCAGGCCGGCGGGACCAAGCTGCTGATCGGCCTGAAGCTCAACCCGGACCTGATCAAGTCCATGGGCCTCAACAACAATTCGGCGTTCCTCGTGCCGCAGTATGAGAAGGACGTCTACAATGACGACTTCCGCAACTATGGCTGGATCGCGTTCTCCACGATGCTGAAGACGTTCAGCCGCGGGCACGTTCCGGACCGCTTCGCGGAGCGTTATTGCGACATGACCGACGATCTTGGCCAGGTCGCCACCGGCGTGTATCGGCACGCCGTGCGCAGCTTCATGCCGCCGGCGCATCCTGCCCGCGTCTACAAGCTCAGGCAGGACGCCGAACAGTCGCCGAACCCGGACAGCCGCGTCACGCTGATCACCGACAAGGACCCGCTCGGCTTCAACCGCATCGCCCTCGACTGGCGCGTCTCGGCCGACGATCTGCTCAAGTTGCGCCGTACCCATGAGGTGATCGGCGCCGCCATCGGGGCCGCCGGGCTCGGCCGCATGCGGCTCGGCATCGGCGAGAAGCCCGACCTCGAGCTCGCCTATTCGGCCTACCACCACATGGGCACGACCCGCATGCATGACGATCCGCGCCAGGGCGTGGTCGACCGCGACTGCCGGCTGCATTCGGTCGCCAATCTCTACATGGCCGGCAGCTCGACCTTCACCACCGGCGGCTGCGCCAACCCGACGCTCACCGTCGTCACGCTCGCGATCCGGCTCGCCGAGCATCTCGCCGTCGCGGCTTAACGGAGGCCCGCATGGGAAATTTCACCCGCCGCGCGCTGCTGGGTTCGGTCGGCGTGGTTGCGCTCGGCGGCCTGGCCTATGGCGGCAGCCGCGTCGCCTGCCGCTTCGTGCCGCGCAACCATCCGGATTTCTTCTCGCTGCTCGACATGGTGCCGGACGAGCCGGCGGTCCGGCGGCTCGGCCGCAGCGCGCTCGCGGCCGACGGGCTGGCGCGGGACCTGCCGAGCCTCGCGGCCGCGCTGACGGACCGCCCGCTCATCCGGCAGGCGATCGCCGAGGATTGCCCGACCACGCGCAAGACGCTGGTGCAGGACCAGTGCGCGCTGGACTTCGCCGACGACCGCACCGTCGTGGTCGACGGCTGGGTGCTCTCGGAGACCGAGGCCAGCCTCTGCGCCGCCCGGATGCTGAGCGCTCAACCGGTCTGAACCGGATCGCCGTGAAACGAAAAAAGGGGACGCCTCGCGGCGTCCCCTGACGATCGCGGGCCCGTGGCCCGACGGAAGGAAGTCCTCAGACCGAGTAGTACATGTCGAACTCGACCGGATGCGGCGTGTGCTCGAAGCGGATCACGTCCTGCATCTTGAGCTCGATGAAGCTGTCGATCTGGTCGTCGGTGAACACGCCGCCCTTCTTCAGGAACTCGCGGTCCTTGTCGAGCGACTGCAGCGCCTCGCGCAGCGAGCCGCAGACGGTCGGGATCTTGCGCAGTTCCTTCGGCGGTAGGTCGTAGAGATCCTTGTCCATCGCCTGACCGGGATCGATTTTGTTGGTGATGCCGTCGAGGCCGGCCATCATCAGCGCGGCGAAGCACAGATAGGGGTTCGCCGACGGGTCCGGGAAACGGACCTCGACGCGCTTCGCCTTGGGCGAGGTCGTGAACGGGATGCGGCAGGACGCGGAGCGGTTGCGGGCCGAATAGGCCAGCAGCACCGGCGCCTCGAAGCCCGGGACGAGGCGCTTGTAGCTGTTCGTCGTCGGGTTGGTGAAGGCGTTGACCGCCTTCGCGTGCTTGATGATGCCGCCGATGTACCAGAGGCACTCCTGGCTCAGACCGGCGTATTTGTCGCCGGCGAACAGCGGCTTGCCGTCCTTCCAGATCGACATGTGGCAGTGCATGCCCGAGCCGTTGTCGCCATAGACCGGCTTCGGCATGAAGGTCGCGGTCTTGCCGTAGGACTGCGCCACCTGGTGGATGCAGTATTTGTAGACCTGCGTGTGATCGGCCATCAGCACGGCTTCCTCGAATTTGAGGCCGAGCTCGTGCTGGGCGGAAGCCACCTCGTGGTGGTGCTTCTCGACCTTCGCGCCCATCGCGGCCATGGCGGCGAGCATCTCGCCGCGCATGTCCTGCGCGCTGTCCATCGGCGGCACCGGGAAGTAACCGCCCTTGGTGCGGATCCGGTGGCCCAGATTGCCGGTGTCGTATTCGGCGTCGGAATTGGTCGGCAGCTCGTCGGAGTCGAGCTTGAAGCCGGTGTTGTACGGCGTCGCCGCGAAGCGAACGTCGTCGAACACGAAGAACTCGGCCTCGGGGCCGAAATAGATGGTGTCGCCGATGCCGAGCGACTTCAGATAGGCCTCGGCCTTGACCAGCGTGCCGCGCGGGTCGCGCTCATAGGGCTCGTTGGTGGTCGGCTCGAGCACGTCGCACACGACCGAGAGCGTGGAGGCGGCGAAGAACGGATCGATGCAGGCGGTCTTCACGTCCGGCATCAGCAGCATGTCGGACTCGTTGATCGCCTTCCAGCCGGCGATCGACGAGCCGTCGAACATCTGGCCTTCGGCGAAGAAATCCTCGTCCACCATCGTGATGTCGAAGGTGACGTGCTGCCATTTGCCCTTCGGGTCGGTGAACCGGAGGTCCACATATCTGACGTCGTTGTCCTTGATGAACTTCATGACGTCGGCGGCGGATTTCATCGCCATTCTTCTCTTTCCTTGAGCTGGTGTTCTTGGCGTTGGACGCCGCCCCCCGACGGCCGTCCGAGAATCAGATGGCCTCTACGCCGACCTCTCCGGTGCGGATGCGGATGGCTTCCTCGACCGGAGACACGAAAATCTTGCCGTCGCCGATCCGGCCCGTCGCAGCCGCCTTGCGGATCGCCTCGACGGCGCGCTCGACCATATCGTCTCCGAGCACGACCTCGATCTTCACCTTGGGGAGAAAATCGACCACGTACTCAGCGCCGCGATAGAGTTCGGTGTGGCCCTTCTGGCGGCCGAAACCCTTGGCTTCGGTCACCGTGATGCCCTGCACCCCGACCTCCTGCAGCGCCTCCTTCACCTCGTCGAGCTTGAACGGTTTGATGATCGCTTCGATTTTCTTCACGTCGCTGAGCCTCCTCGTCCCGTCCGGTCGCGCCGCCTGGCGGCCGCGCGGACGGGACGCCGCCTGATAGCAGCAAGCATGCCAATCCGCCCAGCCGCTCCCCCCGCCGCCGATGGCAAGGTGTCCTACGACGTGACGGAGTCAAACAGAAGTCGGCGCCATCCGTCATGAGCGCAAATTAGGCAGACTGATGAAAAAATACGCCGCAGATTGCCCGCCGATGCGCCCGAGCCGCGCGCGAATTGGGCAGGGACCAGCAGCGCCGCACTGCTGGGAGCCGACGCGATGATCGAGCTCCTGTCGCCGGAGGGGATGGCGGAGGTCGACCGCGCCTCCGTCAGGGCGGGGGTGAGCGGCGCCACGCTGATGGACAATGCGGGCCGCGCTGTCGCCGCCTGCGCCCGCCGCCGCTGGCCCGATGCGCGCCGCATTCTGGTGCTCGCCGGTCCGGGCAACAATGGCGGCGACGGTTTTGTGGCGGCGCGGGTTCTCGCCGAGCGCGGCCTCGAGGTCGTAGTCGCGACGCTGGGCGAGCGCGAGGCCCTGCGTGGCGACGCGGCGGAGGCCGCCAAGGCCTGGACGGGCGAGACGCGCCCGCTCGCGCGGGCCGATTACGCGTGGCCGGACCTGATCGTCGACGCTCTTTTCGGGGCCGGCCTGTCGCGTCCGCTCGAGGGCGACGCGGCGGAGGCCGTCCGGCGGACCAACGCAGCCGGCGCGCCGGCGCTTGCGGTCGACGTGCCGAGCGGGCTCGACGGCGCGACCGGGGCGGCGCTCGGCGGGCTCTGCGTTCAGGCTGCGGCCACCGTCACCTTCGTGCGGCTGAAGCCGGGCCACATCCTGCTTCCCGGCCGGTCGCTCTGCGGTCCGGTCGACCTTGCGGACATCGGCACGCCGGGCTCCGCGCTCGCCGCGGCCACGCCCGCCGCCTGGCTCAACCGGCCCGAGCTCTGGCGCGCCGCCGTGCCAACGCCTGCGATCGATGCCCACAAATACACCCGCGGACACGCCGCCGTCTGGAGCGGACCGGCGCTGCGCACCGGCGCGGCCCGGCTCGCCGCCATGGCGGCCTTCCGCGCCGGCGCCGGCGCCGTCACCATCGTGGGCGAGCGCGACGCCCTCCAGGTCCATGCCGCGCATGTCACAGCCATCATGCTGCGGGAGCCGAGCGCCGATGGCGGCTGGGCCGATATTCTGCACGAGCGCCGGGTCGCAGCCGTGGTGGTCGGGCCGGGGGCGGGGATCACTGACCGCACGCGGCTCGCGCTCGCCCAGGCGCGCGCCGCCGGCTGCGCCACAGTAATCGACGCCGACGTCTTCAGCCTGTTTCCGGGCGACCCGGAAGGGCTCGCGAAGCTCATCGCGACAGGGCAGGGCGGGGCGGCGCTCACGCCCCATGACGGCGAGTTCGGGCGGCTGTTCGGCGACGCCGCGCCGGCCGGCTCGCGGCTCGAGCGCGCCAAGGCCGCAGCCGCAAGGCTCGGCGTTGTCGTCGCGCTCAAGGGGCCCGACACCGTCGTGGCCGCGCCGGACGGCCGCGCCGCGATCGCCGACAATGCGCCGCCCGATCTCGCCACCGCCGGCGCCGGCGACGTCCTCGCCGGCATCTGCGCGGGCCTGATGGCGCAGCGCGTCCCGGCTTTCGAGGCGGCGGCGGCGGCGGTCTGGCTGCACGGCGAGGCGGCGAGGGTGGTGGGACGCGGCCTGATCGCCGACGATCTGCCGGGAGCGTTGCCGACGGTGCTGCGGCGGCTGTAGCGCCCGGTGGCGAGGCGCGAACGGGGGCCTCACTTTTCTGGTGCGCGCCGTGATCGCCATGCTATAGACCGCGCGCGCTTCGCGCCGTTGTTTCAGGCGAGGCGTTGCGCCCGGCGCGGGCGTGGTGGAACTGGTAGACACGCGGGATTTAGGTTCCCGTGGCGCAAGCCGTGGGGGTTCGAGCCCCTCCGCCCGCACCAAGCCGGACCTCAAGCCCGCCGCTTCCCGTGAAACGTTTTGCGCGGGCGCGCGCTTCTCAGGCGCGGCGCCCCGCACAGACTCTTACAAGAGACCGACGCCATGCAGGTGACGCAAACCCTCGACGAAGGCCTGAAGCGCGAGTTCAAGATCGTGGTTCCGGCCGCCGATCTCGACAGCCGCGTCAATGAGCGCCTGTCGACGATGAAGGACCGCGTCAACATCAACGGCTTCCGCAAGGGCAAGGTGCCGCTGCCGCACCTCAAGAAGCTCTATGGGAAGGCCGCGATGGCCGAGGTGCTCGAGCAGGTCGTGGCCGACGCGAACCGCAAGATCGTCGACGACAACGGCTTCAGGCTCGCGATGCAGCCGCAGGTGCGCGTGACCGCCGAGGGCGAGGACGACGAGCAGGCCGCCGTCGAAGGCGTCATGGCCGGCAAGCACGACCTCGCGCTGACGGTGAAGCTCGAGGTGCTGCCCAAGGTCGAGCTCAAGGAGCTCGCGGAGCTCAAGGTCGAGAAGCTGACCGCTGCGGTCACGGACGCCGAGGTCGACGAGGCGGTCGAGCGGATCGCCAAGCAGAATCGGGGCTTTTCGGCCAAGGAAGAAGGCGCGACGGCCGCCGAGGGCGATCGCGTCACGATCGATTTCGTCGGCAAGATCGACGGCGAGCCGTTCGAGGGCGGCGCCGCGGAAGACCAGCCGCTCGAGCTCGGCTCGAACAGCTTCATCCCCGGCTTCGAGAGCCAGCTGGTCGGCGTCAAGGCCGGCGACCAGAAGGTCGTGACGGTGAAGTTCCCCGACGACTACGGCGCGCCGCATCTCGCGGGCAAGGAAGCGACCTTCGACGTCACCGTGAAGGCGATCGAGGCGCCGGCCGAGCTGAAGATCGACGACGAGTTCGCCAAGTCGCTCGGGCTCGACAGCCTCGACGCGCTCAAGGCCGCCGCGCGCCAGCAGATCGAGACCGAATACGCCCGCGTCTCGCGCCAGAAGGTCAAGCGCCAGGTGCTCGACGCGCTCGACGCTCAGTACGATTTCGATCTGCCGCCGACGCTGGTCGAGCAGGAGTTCGAGAACGTCTGGCGCCAGGTCTCGGCCGATCTCGTGGCGTCGAAGCGCACCTTCGAGGACGAGGGCACGACCGAGGCGGAGGCCGAGGCCGACTACCGCAAGATCGCCGAGCGCCGGGTGCGCCTCGGCCTTGTCCTTGCGGAGCTCGGGGACAAGCACGATGTGAAGGTCACCGAGGACGAGGTTCGCGACGCGCTGATCGCGCGGGCGCGCCAATTCCCTGGCCAAGAGCAGCGGGTTTGGGACTACTATCGCCAGAATCAGGAGGCGATCGCGGAGCTCCGCGCGCCGATCTTCGAGGAGAAGGTCGTCGACGCGATTCTCGCGGGCGCCACGGTCGAGGAGCGCTCCGTCAGCAAGGAGGAGCTCCTCGCAGCCGACGAAGACGGCGACAAGGCCAAGGCGTCGGAGTGACCTCCGGCGGAGCGGCCCCAGGGCCGCTCAAGACCGCCTACACGCAAGGGTGACGACGATGCGCGACATGTACGATCAGGCGACGAGCTTCCTCATCCCGATGGTCATCGAGCAGACCAACCGGGGCGAGCGCTCGTTCGACATCTATTCCCGCCTGCTCAAGGAGCGCATCATCTTCCTGTCGGGCCCGGTCCAGGACGACATGGCGTCGGTGATCTGCGCCCAGCTGCTGTTCCTCGAGGCCGAGAATCCGAAGAAGGAAATCTCGCTCTACATCAACTCGCCGGGCGGCGTGGTCACCTCCGGCCTCGCGATCTACGACACGATGCAGTACATCCGCCCGCCGGTCGCGACCCTCTGCATGGGCCAGGCCGCCTCGATGGGCTCGCTGCTGCTGACCGCGGGCGAGAAGGGCATGCGCGGCGCGCTGCCGAACGCGCGCATCATGGTCCATCAGCCGTCGGGCGGCTTCCAGGGTCAGGCCTCGGACATCGAGCGCCACGCCGAGGACATCGTGAAGATCAAGCGTCGGCTGAACGAGATTTATGTGAAGCACTGCGGCCGCTCCTATGAGGAGATCGACCGCACCCTCGATCGCGACACGTTCATGACCGCCGACATGGCCCGTGACTTCGGGCTGATCGACCAGGTGTTCGAGAAGCGCCCGAGCGAGGGCGAAGGCGATCAGAAGGCTGCGTGACGAAAACACATCGTCAGCCATCTTCGGCGTCGCTCGCGGCGGCAGGCTGTTGCTGCGCGCGCACAATGGCCTATCATCGCACCTCGGCGTTGCGTCGCGCGGGCCGGGTCCCTACGTGACGGCGCCGATTGGTTAAGTTCGGTCGGCGTATCACGTCATTGATGGAGCGACGCGACTCAGTGCGGGCGACATCGACCCGAAAGGGACTATTGAGATGAGCAAGGTCGGCGGCGGCGACGCCAAGAACACCCTCTACTGCTCCTTCTGCGGCAAAAGCCAGCACGAGGTGCGCAAGCTCATCGCCGGACCCACCGTCTTTATTTGCGACGAGTGCGTCGAGCTGTGCATGGACATCATCCGCGAGGAGAACAAGTCCTCGCTGGTCAAGTCCCGTGACGGCATCCCTACGCCGAAGGAGATCCGCAAGGTGCTCGATGACTATGTCATCGGGCAGGACCACGCCAAGAAAGTGCTCTCGGTCGCGGTCCACAACCACTACAAGCGGCTCAACCACGCGACGAAGCACAACGACGTCGAGCTCGCGAAGTCGAACATTCTGCTGATCGGCCCGACCGGCTGCGGCAAGACGCTGCTCGCGCAGACGCTCGCCCGCATCCTGGACGTGCCGTTCACGATGGCCGACGCCACGACGCTGACCGAGGCCGGCTATGTCGGCGAGGATGTCGAGAACATCATCCTGAAGCTGCTGCAGGCCGCCGACTACAATGTCGAGCGGGCGCAGCGCGGCATCGTCTACATCGACGAGATCGACAAGATCAGCCGCAAGTCGGACAACCCGTCGATCACGCGCGACGTGTCGGGCGAGGGCGTCCAGCAGGCGCTGCTCAAGATCATGGAAGGCACCGTCGCCTCCGTGCCGCCGCAGGGCGGCAGGAAGCACCCGCAGCAGGAGTTTCTGCAGGTCGACACGACCAACATCCTGTTCATCTGCGGCGGCGCCTTCGCGGGCCTCGACAAGATCATCTCGGGTCGCGGCAAATCGACCTCCATCGGCTTCGGAGCCAAGGTGGCGGCGCCCGACGATCGCAAGACGGGAGAGATCTTCCGCCATGTCGAGCCGGAGGATCTGCTGCGCTTCGGTCTGATTCCGGAATTCGTCGGCCGTCTGCCGGTGCTGGCCACGCTCGAGGACCTCGACGAGGCGGCGCTGAAGACGATCCTGACGGAGCCCAAGAACGCGCTGGTGAAGCAGTATCAGCGGCTGTTCGAGATGGAGAACGTCGAGCTCTCGTTCAACGACGACGCGCTGTCGGCGATCTCCAAGAAGGCGATCGAGCGCAAGACCGGCGCCCGCGGCCTCAGGTCGATCATGGAGCAGATTCTGCTCGACACGATGTTCGACCTGCCGGGCCTTGAAGGCGTCGAGCAGGTGGTGATCTCGGGCGACGTCGCCGACGGCAAGGGCCGGCCGCTCTACATCTACGCCGACCGCGCCAGCGAGGCCGGCGCGAGCGCCTGACCGCGTCCGGCCGCTAAGACCACGAAACGCCCGCGGGTCGTCCCCGCGGGCGTTTTTTGTTTCGTCGATGCGGCGAGCGGAGCAGTGATCGAGGGTTCGGCGCGAGAGCGATGCCAGAGGCCCTCACCCCGACCGTCTCCCGCAGGCGGGAGAGGGGGGTCGTAGCGTCTCACTGCCCTCTGAGGCTTCGTGGCGACATGGCCGCCCCCTTCTTACGCTCGCGGGAGAAGGTAAGGATGAGGGCGCGTCGGCCTCACGCGAGAGCCTTTGTCGGCCACGGCCAGAAGCGCGATCTCGCGCTGCGACAGGCTCTCACTCCAGGTTCGTCTCGCACGGGGAGAGGGGGAGCCATGCGCCTGCGGTGGAGCGTGCGGAACGTCTTCTTGACACCCCACGGGGCGGTGGCCACCTAATCAGCAACGCTGCGATCTCCGAGTCCGCTTGGTGTTCGACGCATCCCCTAGGGCGGACATTCGCGGGGCCATCTGGGCCGCGACAAGTCCGCGCCTCGCAAGGCGTACCGCCGTCCTCCCCGGCGCGCGCCATGAAAGGATCAGAGTATGACCGCCGCCAAATCGCGCGCGCCCGTGAAGCCGGGCGAAGCCGACGTCCATCCCGTGCTGCCGTTGCGGGACATCGTGGTCTTCCCGCACATGATCGTGCCGCTCTTCGTCGGCCGCGAGAAATCCATCCGTGCGCTCGAAGAGGTGATGAAGGCGGACAAGCCGATCCTGCTCGCCACCCAGAAGAACGCCACCGACGACGATCCCGCGCCCGACGCGATCTACGAGATCGGGACGCTCGCCTCCGTGCTGCAGCTGCTGAAGCTTCCGGACGGCACCGTGAAGGTGCTGGTCGAAGGCCAATCGCGCGGCCGCGTGCTCGGCTACACGGACCGCAAGGAGTTCTTCGAGGCCCGCATCGAGGCCGTGGAGGACGTCGTCGAGAAGCCGGTCGAGGTCGAGGCGCTGGCGCGCTCGGTCGTCTCCGACTTCGAGAACTACGTGAAGCTGAACAAGAAGGTGTCGCCGGAGGTCGTGAGCGCCGTCACGCAGATCGACGACGCCTCCAAGCTCGCCGACACCATCGCTTCGCATCTCGCGGTTAAGATTCCCGAGAAGCAGTCGGTGCTGGAGCTGCTCGACGTGCTCGAGCGGCTGGAGCGGGTGCTCTCGCTGATGGAAAGCGAAGTCTCGGTCCTTCAGGTCGAGAAGCGTATCCGCACGCGCGTCAAGCGCCAGATGGAGAAGACGCAGCGCGAGTACTACCTGAACGAGCAGATGAAGGCGATCCAGAAGGAGCTCGGGGACGACGAGGGTCGTGACGACCTCGCCGAGCTCGAGGAGCGGATCGCCAAGACCAAGCTCTCCAAGGAAGCGCGCGAAAAGGCCGACGCCGAGTTCAAGAAGCTGCGGCAGATGAGCCCGATGTCCGCCGAGGCGACGGTGGTCCGCAACTACCTCGACTGGCTGCTGTCGATCCCGTGGGGCGTCAAGTCGAAGGTCAAGAAGGACCTGCCGGCGGCCGAGAAGATTCTCGAATCCGATCACTTCGGGCTCGAGAAGGTCAAGGAGCGGATCATCGAGTACCTGGCGGTGCAGAGCCGGGCGAACAAGCTGACCGGGCCGATCCTGTGCCTCGTCGGACCTCCCGGCGTGGGCAAGACCTCGCTCGCCAAGTCGATCGCCAAGGCCACGGGCCGCGAATATGTCCGCATGTCGCTCGGCGGCGTGCGTGACGAGGCTGAGATCCGCGGCCACCGGCGCACCTATATCGGCTCGATGCCCGGCAAGGTCATCCAGTCGATGAAGAAGGCGAAGAAGGCGAACCCGCTCTTCCTGCTCGACGAGATCGACAAGATGGGCATGGACTTCCGGGGCGACCCGGCGTCCGCGCTGCTTGAGGTGCTCGACCCCGAGCAGAACTTCTCGTTCAACGACCATTACCTCGAGGTCGACTACGACCTGTCGAACGTGATGTTCGTGACGACGGCGAACACGCTGAACATCCCCGGCCCGCTGATGGACCGGATGGAGATCATCCGGATCGCCGGCTACACCGAGGAGGAGAAGCTCGAGATCGCCAAGCGTCACCTTCTGCCCGAGGTCATGAAGAAGCATGGCCTGGGTCCGAAGGAGTTCTCGATCGACGACGCCTCGGTGCTCACCGTCATCCGCCGCTATACGCGGGAGGCGGGCGTGCGCAATCTTGAGCGTGAGCTCGCCAACCTCGCCCGCAAGGCCGTCAAGGAGCTCGTCTTCGCCAAGAGCAAGAAGAAGACGATCAAGGTGACGGAAGCCAAGGTCGCCGACTTCCTCGGCGTGCCGCGGTATCGCTACGGCGAGGCGGAGAGCGAGGACCAGGTCGGCGTGGTCACGGGTCTCGCCTGGACGGAGGTCGGCGGCGAACTGCTGACGATCGAAGGCGTCATGATGCCCGGCAAGGGCAAGATGACGGTCACGGGCAACCTCAAGGACGTGATGAAGGAGTCGATCTCCGCCGCCGCGTCCTATGTCCGCAGCCGCGCCATCGATTTCGGCATCGAGCCGCCGCTGTTCGACCGGCGGGACATCCACGTCCACGTGCCGGAAGGCGCGACTCCGAAGGACGGACCCTCGGCGGGCGTCGCCATGACGACCGCGATCGTGTCGGTGATGACCGGCATCCCGGTCCACAAGGACGTGGCGATGACGGGTGAGATCACCCTGCGCGGCCGCGTGCTGCCGATCGGCGGGCTCAAGGAGAAGCTGCTCGCGGCGCTGCGCGGCGGCATCAAGACGGTGCTGATCCCGGAGGAGAACGCCAAGGATTTGGCGGACCTTCCGGACAGCGTGAAGAGCCGTCTGGAGATCGTGCCGGTCCGCGTCATCGACGAGGTGCTGAGCCGGGCGCTGCTGAGGCGGCCGGAGCCGATCGAGTGGGAAGAGGAGCAGCCCGCTCCGCCGCGGGCCGCCGCGGTCGACGAAGACGGCGCGGCCATCCGCGCGCACTGACGCTGAGCGTGCCATTGTGGCACGCCCGCTCTGCTCGAGAGCATGAGACAGGCCCGGGACCCCGTCCCGGGCCTTTTTCGTCAGCCGAACAGGCGCGAAAGGCGTCGAAACTCACCGTTTTCTCCCTGTCCGTCCTTGCCACCGCAGCGTTTTCGATCAAGGGTGCGCGCCTCTTTTCGGGACCGGTTCTTTGCAGGCCCGAGTCCCGCCGTCGCTCAATGGAGAGAACGATGAACAAATCCGATCTCATCGCCGAAGTCGCCGACACCTCCGGCCTGTCGAAGCTCGACGCCGCCAAGGCCGTGGACGCGACCTTCGACGCCGTCATCGCGGCTCTCAAGAAGGGTGAGGAAGTCCGCCTCGTAGGCTTCGGCACCTTCGCGGTCGTGAAGCGCGCCGCCGGCGTCGGCCGCAACCTGCGCACTGGCGAAACGATCAAGATTCCTGAGTCCAACACGCCTAAGTTCAAGGCGGGCCAGGCCCTCAAGGACGCCGTCAACGGCTGATCGGCGTTCGGGCGGGGCGTTCTTCGAGCGTCCCGGCCCGGCGCGGGGCTTGTCCGTCGCAGCGGCGCGCCTACGCCGCGGATGGGCGGTTAGCTCAGTTGGTAGAGCATCTCGTTTACACCGAGAGGGTCGGCGGTTCGAGCCCGTCACCGCCCACCATTGGCGCCCCTAGGCGGCGCGTGGAGTCCGGAAAAGCCGGTCTCTCAAAGCGGTTAGAGCGACGGCGGTCGCCCTGGGGACAGAGACGGCAGGGGGCTTCGGCCCGCTTGACAGGCGCCCCCCCGTCCCGTACCAACCGCCGCACGTCACGGGGCCAGCCCCGTTTCGGGGGTGTAGCTCAGTCGGTTAGAGCGCCGGCCTGTCACGCCGGAGGCCGCGGGTTCGAGTCCCGTCACTCCCGCCATTACTCTCCAGAGGTTGGACAGAACCTCTGGACCCGGTTCCGCCAAGCGGGCCGGCGAGACGATAGATCATCCACCCATCTCGTTGTTGCGGGCCGCCGCGGCCTTCTGGGCCGCCAGGACCTTCAGTTCGCATGCGTCTGGCTGGCCGTGAATGGCCTTGGGCCGAACGGCGCGATGCCCGGGGCTGGCCGGCGCTCGCGGCGGAGGGGCAGCCGACCCGGCCGCGGAACGCCGAGGAATCGCGCCGCTCGCCGCCAGGACGGCCGGTGTCCGCACGTCCCGGCCGGCGGACGCTGTGGCGAACGAATTCCCTTCAGGACGTCATGCCTCCGCGTCCAGCCGCTGCTGCAGCCTTGCGCTCAGGCGGTCGGCGACGGCCGCGAAAAACACCTTCTGGCGGTGAAGCTCATCGCCGTCCGGGCCGCCGCGTTTGGGCGAATCGCAGCTTTCGAGGCGGATGATCGCCGAATCGAGCCGCTCGAACAGGCAGTCTGCGAAGCGTTCGACATTGACTGTCGGGCGTTCGACCGCCTCGGCGATTCCGTCGACGAACGTCTCGACATGCTGCTCGAGATCCGGCCCCCCTGCGGCGGCGTAGCGCGCCGCCTGTGCGGCGGCGAGCTCCATGACCTCCCCCACGCTGATCGTGTTCATGGCGTCTCTCCATCAACGCGTGATCGAGCGACGATGGAACCCCGCCATGGTTGCCGGTTCGTTAATGGCGGACGGCGCTCCGCGCAGGACGCGCTAAGCCGAAGCGGCGGCTCGTCCACGGAGTCGGGCAGACTCGCCTGCCTTGTGCTTCTCCACCCGCAGGGGCAATATCAGCCCAACAGCAGGTAATATCGTCAATCGCTGTCGAGAGATGCGGGGCAAGATGAACGAGGGCGCTCCTTTGAGAAGCGGGAAGAAGCTGTTCCATTCTCAATGGCCGAAACGTGAGGCGGGCTCGCGGCTGGTCGGGGGATGCGATCCCTACCATGAGCCGCGCTTCAAGTTCTCCAAGGAGAGCAGCTTCTTTACGATCGGGTCGTGCTTTGCCCGAAACATCGAAGAGTATCTGGGACGCGCCGGCGTCCGGGTCGCTACATACGACCTTGATTTCCCGAACAGCGAGTTGAAGGCGAACTCCAGGCGCAACGATCTGCTTGTGAAGTACACGCCCGGGTCGATCCACCTGGAGATCGCGTCAGCGTTCGGACGCGTAGATCCGCTTCCTGATGAAAGGTACCTCGTCGCCACCGACAAGAACGGCGGCTACCATGACGTCATGCTGCCGTTCGATTACCCGGCCGTGACGCTGGAGCGGGGGATGGAACGGCGCAGGCAGATAAGGGAGCTGTTCGCGGGCATCGCCAATGTCTCCGTCGTCGTTATCACGCTGGGCTTGATCGAGCACTGGTACGACAACGAGCTTGGCATCTACATCAATTCTCGGCCTGGTCCCCGGGTGGAGAAGCTCTACCCCGGGCGGTTCGCGTTCAGGCAGCTGGATCTTGCGGAAAATCGCGCATTAGTCGAGGCGTCTCTCGATATCGTTCATGACGTAAACCCGTCTGCGCATGTCATCCTCACAACTTCTCCGGTCCCGCTCGGTCGTACATTCACCGAGGACGACGTCATCGTCGCCAATGCCTATTCGAAGGCGGTCCTTCGTGTGATCGCGCAGGAGATGGCCAGGAAATACTCGTTCGTCGACTATTTCCCGAGCTATGAAATCGTAACCATGTCTCCTCCGGACATGGCTTGGGAGCAGGATCTCCGACACGTCAGGGACACGATGGTCGGCGAGGTGATGAAGAAGTTCTTCGCCAGCTATTTCACAGGGGATGACGCGGCGAAGGCCGAGGACGCGACGGCGGCCTATGCAAAAGCCAAGAACGATCTCGATGCAGGTCGTGCGGAGGAGGCGTTCAAGGCGTTCAAGGCCCTTGAGCCAAACTTCGCCGACGACCGCTCCTTCTGGCTCTCCTATTGCCTGGCGGCGGTCGAGGCCAAGAAGGCCGAGGAGGCGGATCGGGTATCGCTCGTCCTCATGGAGAAGAACCCCGGTCCGTGGGCGGAGATTCTCCGCGGCAGAGCCTTGGCGCTCGGCGGAGACTACTCGTCCGCGCTGTCTCTCATTCGCAAGGCGCGAGAGAACCCGCGCACCGCTATCCACGCCAGCGGCTGGGAGATGCAGGTCGGCCGCGACATGGGAGACGCTCAGGTCGAACTGGCAGGCGCGCTGTCCGCCGCTGACGCCATCCTCAGCGACCAGACGGCGGCGGCTAAGAAGCGCTGGGTCACGAAACGAATGGTCGCTGTGCTCGCGGCTGCCGGTCGTAGCGACAAGCTGAATGAGTTGCGGCCGTTCCTGCCCGCTGAGGCGGTCCCGGCCTGACGCCCTCTTGGGCTGGCCCTCCGCGGCCAGCCCCCATGTCCTTCAGCTGCGCCCGCGACCCGTCCGCCCTGGGGGCCGACGCTGGATCTTTTCAGGTCGGAAGGCGACGAGCGGCGGCCCAGCTCAAGCGCCGTCGTGGTCGCCCGGCTTCATCCGCAACTGAGCAGCGGCAAGACTTTCCGCGCTCCTGCCTGGGGCGACACGCGCCTGCGGCGAGCGCGTGTTCAGACGCCACCATGAGCGGCCGGCGAACGGCGGCGACTGGAGGCCGCCGTCCGCCGGCGGGGCTCAGGTCCGCCAGGGGTGGGACGGCAGTTCGGCGGAGCCGAGCGCCTGCGCGCCTGCGAGCGCGACTGCGTGGTCATTGTCGACGGAGCTGCCGCTGACGCCGATCGCGCCGACCATCACGCCGTTCTCGTCGACGATCGGCAGGCCGCCCGGGAAGGTGATGAGGCCGCCATTCGAGTGCTCGATGCCGTAAAGCGAGCCGCCGGGCTGCGACAGCTTGCCGATTTCGCCGGTCGGCATGCCGAAGAACACCGCGGTCTTCGCCTTCTTGATCGCGATGTCGATGCTCCCGACCCAGGCGTCGTCCATCCGGCGGAACGCCTTGAGGTCGGCGCCGGAGTCCACCACCGCGATGCACATGAAGGTGTCGATCTCGCGGGCCTTCTCGACGGCCCTGGCGATCGCGCGCTCGGCGTTCTCGATTGTCACGTGCATGGCATTCTCCTTCTGGCCGGTGATGCGCCGGAGATAGGGCGCAGCCGGCGGCGAGCGATGCCGGCGCGCGAGATCGGCCGCCCGTGGCGGCGCCGCGTCTCCGGCGACGGCGGCGGTCCGCCTTACAGGCGCAAAAGCTCGTCCAGCATCGGCGGCAGCGCGCCGTCCGCGAGCGGCTTGCCGATGCATGGCCGCCCTCGGAACGCCGGATCGATGTCCTCCCGGTTGTGACCGGTGAGGAACAGGAAGGGAATCGACCGGCCGGCGAGCTCGGCGGCGAGCGGGTAGGTGGCTTCGTCGGCGAGGCGCAGGTCGAGAACGGCGGCGTCGATCGTCGAGGTCTCCAGCAGGCGTCGCGCCTTGGCGAGCGTCGGGACCGGACCGACGACCTCGAAACCCGCCCCGCTCAATTGATGCGCCACGGCGTCGGCGATCAGCCATTCGTCCTCGACGACGAGGACGTAACGCCCCCTCCGCGAAGCTCCCTGTGATGATCCGGTCACCGACGTCACCTCAGTCCTTCAGCGGGATCTTGAGCTTCACGATCAGTCCGTCAGGCGCGAAATCGACCTGCGCCTCGCCTCCAAGGCCGTACTCGATCTCGCGCCGTATGAGCCTGAGCCCGAAATTGTCCTTCTTGGGCATCTCCACCGGCGGGCCGTCCCGCTCCCTCCAGAGAAACGTCAGGACGCGCTCGGCTTCGCCGTCCGCCGACCATTCGATCTCGAGCCGGCCGTCCGACTTGGAAAGCGCGCCATACTTCGCGGCGTTCGTCGCCAGTTCGTGCGCCACCATGGCGAGCGACAGGCCCTGCTTCGGCTTGAGCCGAACCTCAGCGCCATTGATCTGCATCCTGTCGGTTCCGAACGGCGACAGCTCCTGCACGACCAGCTGACGGAGGGAGGCGTCGGTCCATTGCTCGCGGGACAGCAGTTCGTGGCCGCGCGCCATGGCGTACAGGCGGCCGACGAGGGACTCGTAGAATTGCTCCGGGGAGGTCGTCCGCGTCATGGTCTGCTGAGCGATGCTGATGACCACCGCGAGCATGTTCTTCACGCGGTGGTTTAGCTCCGCGATCAGAACCTTCTGGTGCTCCTCCGCCTCGGCCAGATTGGTGACGTCGAGGAACGCGACGACGACGCCGTCGATCCGCGTGTCCGAGTTCCGATAGGGCAGGATGCGGGCCAGATAATGCGCCCCCTGCGCGTCCCGCAGCTGGTGCTCGATGAGCTCGCCCGTCTCGAACACCCGCTGGATCTGCTCCTTCAGCCCGGCATGCGCGATCTGCCCCGCAAGGTCGGTCAGCGGACGGCCGATGTCGGCCGGAATCAGGCGGAAGAAGGTGGAGGCGGCCGGCGTGAAGATGCGGATCACCAGATTGCGGTCGAGGAAGATGGTCGCAATCTGCGAGCTCTCGAACAGGTTCCTGAGATCGCTGTTGGCGTGGTCGAGTTCTTCGATCTTCTGGTTGAGCTCGGCGTTGATCGTGCTGAGCTCCTCGTTCAGAGACTGCATCTCCTCCTTCGACGCTTCGAGCTCCTCATTGCTGGACTGCGCTTCCTCGTTGATGGAGACCAGCTCCTCATTCGAGGATTTCAGTTCCTCGAGCGCGGTCTCGTACTGCTCGATGGTCGCCTGCAGGCGTTCCCGTGTGTCCCGGAGCTCGCGCTCCAGCTCCGCCGAGGTGGCGTCGCCCGATCCGTGACCGGATTCGCCATCCTCCGACCACGGCCGCTCGGCGCCGTGATCCTGAAACAGGATCAGGAAGAGCGGCTCCGCGTCGGCGCGGTTCTCCAGCGGCTCGACGGTCAGGGTGATCATCTGGATTCGGCCGTCATCGCCCTCGACGGCGATGTTGTCGCGGACCGCCTGCTGACGGCTCTCAACCGCCTCCCGGAGCGCCGCTCGCAGGTCGCGCCTGAGGCCCTTCCGGGCCATCGTCATCAACTGGTGGCTAGGCACGCCGGCGGGCGGCTCGAGGTACCTCCCGGTCCGTGCCGAGTAATGCACGACGTCGCCTTCGGCGTTGACCACCACATGGGCGGGCGCGAAGCGTTCGAGCAGCTGTGAATCGACCGCCTGCCTCAGGCGGGACGGGTTGCGGTCCGGCCGCCAGTCCCGACCGGTGTGCTGCCTGGGGCGGGCGTTCTGCAGCAGACCGGTCGGCAGGCGCAGCATCGCGGCCGGATGGTCGCGGCTCTGGAAGATGCGGTGCTTCTTGTCGAGCGTGGCGAACAGCTGTCCGTGCTTGCGGATGTGCTCGGACGTGCCGAGAAACAGAAAGCCGCCGGTCTTCAGCGCGTAGTGGAACGTCGGCAGCATCCGCTCCTGCACGTCGGGCCCGAAATAGATCAGCAGGTTGCGGCAGGAGACCATGTCCATGCGCGAGAATGGAGGGTCGCGGATGACGCTGTGCGACGAGAAGATGCACATGTCGCGCACCTCCCGGTTGACCACATAGCTGCTGCCGTCCTGCGTGAAGAAGCGCTCGCGCCGGGCCGGCGCCACGCCTTCCAGCAGGGTCTCCGGATAGCGTCCGCTGCGCGCCACCGACAGCGCCGGCTCGTCGATGTCAGTCGCGAAGATCTGCACGTGGCGCTTCGCGCCGCTCGCCGCCATGCGCTCGCGCATCAATATGGCGAGCGAGTAGGCCTCCTCGCCCGTCGCACATCCCGGCACCCACACCCGGATCGGGTCTTCGGGAGCGCGGCTTTCGAACAGCGGCCTAACGACCAGCGCTTCCAGCGACTCATAGGCTCCCGGATCGCGGAAGAAGTTGGTGACGCTGATCAGCAGGTCGCGAAACAGGTTCCGGACCTCCGCGCGGTCCTCGCTGAGCCGCGTGGCGTAGGCCGCCATCGTGTCGACCTGCACCACTTGCATGCGGCGGCGGACGCGCCTCAGGAAGGTCCTGGTCTTGTAGCCCGAGAAATCGTGCGAAGCCTGCTCACGCAGGATGGCGTAGATCGCCTCCTTCGCCTGCTGAAGCTCCCTGTCGGTTTCGTCCAGCCCAGCCTTGATCATGCTGTCCAGCATGCCGAGGCCGCGCTCGAACGCGACCAGCTTCTCGCCCATCTCCTCGGCCGGCGTGGCGAAATCGATCAGGCCGCTCGAGATCGCGCTGTCCGGCATGGCGGGATGCCGCGGCCGCGTCCCGTCCGCCGTCTGGGCAAGCGTCAGCCCGCCGCGCTCCTTGATCGCCTTGACCCCGAGGGTGCCGTCGCCGTCGCCCCCCGACAGGATCACCCCGACCGCATATTCCCCCTGATCCTTGGCGAGCGCGGCGAAGAAGATGTCGATCGGCTTGCGCTCGCGATGCACTGCGTTCAGCCCGCGCATCCGGAGCGCGCCGCTCTCGATCCAGAGAATTGCGTTCTGTGGCATCACATAGATGTTGCCGGGTTCGACCCGCAGGCCGTCCTGGGCGACGGCGACCGGCATCGCGCTGTAGCGCGCCACGATCTCGTGCAGCAGGCTCTCGCGCTCGGGGCTCAGATGCGTGACGATCACGAAGGCGAGGCCGCATTCCGCCGGGAACGGCCGGAAGAAGCTCTCCAGCGCCTGGATGCCGCCCGCGGAGGCCCCGATGCCGACGATTGGAAAGCGCTGCGGCTCAGACGACATGGGCTTCTCCAGCCCAGAGGTCTGAGCGGCGCGGCACCCCCGCGCCTTGTTACCTAGCACGCCGGGCGCCGCCGCACATGGGGCCCGCGTCTCGGCGGCCGGGCAAAGGCAGGGAGCCGCCGCGCCTCCGGTCAGCGCGGGAGTCCTGGAGGAAGCCTCCGCCGGCTGGCGGGGAGAGGGGCCGCTTTCCGGGCCGCTCTCCCCTGGACGATCAGAACAGCAGGCTCAGGGCGTGGTCCGTCGTGCCGCCGTCGCCGGCGAGATCGCCCAGGACGGTGTCGCTGCCGAACAGATGGCCAAGGCCGAGGCCGTCGTCATTGGCGAGATTGTAGATCACGCCGCCGGGGCCTGCGATGTCCTGCCCGACGTCGCCGACCGTGTTGCCGTCGCCCGCCGTGAGGTCGTCCGTTACGCCGCTATTGCCGAAGAGGTCGCCGAGGACCGTGCTGCCGTCGTCGATCGAGCTTTGGACTCCCGTCGGGTCGGGGCTGTTCTGAAGGTCGTCGAGAACGCCCCCCGGGCCGCTGACGTCCTCGAGCGCCGCGTGCAGAACGCCGTCCAGTGCTGTCGAGCTCATGCTTTCCTCCGGTGCTGGTTGCAATCGGCGGGCGAGAACGCCTCGACCGCCACGCCGGGAAGTAGTCGGAAGCGCGCGTTTTCAATTGAGCACTTCCTGCGCTGGTAAACACAGCGTCAACCACTGGCCACCAAGAGTCAGTCAAGCTATTTCACAAATGAGTATGTGATTTAAGCGCGACGCTAGGTCGTATGAAGAAGCGTGCAGGGCGCGTTAAGACAAAAGTATTATTGTCAGACTTTTCGTCGCCTATGCCATAGAACGGATTTGATGAACCGGAGAATTAAGCATCCTACATCCGCTAATCTGGAGCTGGGAGCATCATAACTGCGAAAGACACTGCGATGGATGCAGAAGACGCGCGCTGCAATTGGGCCGCCGCCGCGCCGGTGCGCCGGGGTTCTCCGCTCAGGCGCTCCATCCCTGCCGCCTATCCCGTCAGGCCGACTGACCGTATGGATCGCCGCCGCAGAGCAGGTGATCATTTGATGATATTGTAGGCCTGCCGCTTTCCTGATCGCTCTTATTGCGGTGCATGATAGTCATGCTAGCGTCACAAACGACGCCGATCGGCGTCCCGGGACGCAGCGCGTTGGTCAGCGGGGGACAATGACGGAGCAGGTTCAGGCGGCGCGGCCATCACGTTTATCGTCTCATTTGCGTGCTTTGGAGGCGGAGTCGGTTCACATCATTCGGGAGGTTGCGGCTGAGTTTCGCAATCCTGTGATGTTGTATTCGATCGGCAAGGACTCCTCGGTGATG